>TARA_R110002049_G_scaffold197051_1_pt1 | contig 635401 bp, 606 predicted proteins | sample TARA_R110002049 | Tara Oceans TARA_R110002049 (sample SAMEA4396941) | marine metagenome | biome: Polar Biome; feature: [SRF] surface water layer (ENVO:00010504); material: water (ENVO:00002006), including particulate matter (ENVO:01000060) such as... | depth 5 m
CGCGGCGTGAGGCTGGGAAATGTCTGCCAAACCGGGGGCAGTCCAACTAGGTAACTGGCCACCAGTATGTCGACCCGTAAACCTTCGAGCCGTTGAACTCGCTCCAGGCACGCTCAGTCCACATAACGCTACGTGGGTGCCTTGAATACCAAGTGCTATCGTCAAGACACTTAAAAACGTCCTCAGTAATCCACGTTGGAGTCGTCGCTGGGAGTGCGGTTAGCTTCGCCGCGTGATTGGCGGCACGGCCGACCCACACCAAGTCGTTGTCGCCCCTAACTCCGGTTCGTGCGGCACGAAGCGGCGACCTGTCCAGACCCACCACATGCTTCAGTTGAAAGTCTGTGCGCCAGCCTGATGCCGCTATCGCTGGCTGGACGAGGGACTTCACGGCATAGTTGATCTTAAGTGCGCACCGTGCCGCCGCGACGGAATGGAGGCCATCCACAAACACACCCATAACACGATCACCATCGTAGGCAGTGATTACACCTCCCTCTGACAATATTAGACGAGACGCCGCGTATAGGAAGGTTTTGTATATCTCCGCAGCAAACTCCCATATTTTGGTGTCGACCAAATCGGTGGAGCTGTCGAGATCTGCATAAAGGACAGTTGCACTCTCGAGCTCAACCGCATCGTTTCCCATCGTGAGACTGGTTGCCGCCGGAACAACTCTTCCTAGGCGTGTAGTCCACGACTTGCGAAATGTGTTTTGGGCCCTATTTTTAATGTCTTCCGCGACGGTCACTTGAATGCACCGCCATTGCCTATCCACACCGCTGACAAGACGAACGCAGGAATGGCGGCGCACATCACAGTGGCCACGACGGCGGTTCGGAACCACGCAAATTTCTTAGACGCTATGCCGGAGTTGACGATAATCTGATGTGCGAGGCTCTCATGCAGCCTATTTTGTTGGACAGCAGGTGTCCCTGTTGATGCGAACACTGCTTCAAGAAGCTCGACCGGTCCAGTCTTTGCCAGGTCCACAAAAAAGACCAGATTTCTGTTGGTAGGTCCCGGCATCGCGGCCTCGACATATATAGTCGGACCAATATGCGGCAGAAATGAAAGTAGGGACACAAGCCCTGCACCGGCGACGCCGGTCGCTGTTATAAACAGCCATCCCCGAATTTCGCTAGACCCAACATCATTGCCCGCCAGGATGGCTCCAATGCCAAGCACGACTGCTAAGTTAAGCGTCAATAAGGCGGCGTTCTTCGTTTCCGCGAACTGAAGTTGACCGTTTACGTTGTTGAATATGTCCCAGAGCACGCCATAGGCTAGACTACCGTTGTCGTCCATCGACTCCTCCACGATCCCAGAAGAGGAGATTACACCAAGCAAGCCACAGAATGCCTTGCCCCCTGAGTAGTCCACAGGCAACTCTGTCCATTTCGGGCACATCAAACACCCGTGTCTGAAGGGGCGCCTCCACCGAACGTTAATCGCTTCGTATCAGCATGTTTCAATGGTAGGAGCACTTCATGGCCGACACGACAATTGAATGGACAGACTCGACGTGGAACCCGGTGGCCGGTTGCACAATCCTGACTGCAGGCTGCACGAATTGCTATGCCATGCGTATGGCAGCGCGGCTTGAGGCTATGGGCACAGAAAAGTACGCTGGCACGACCCGCAAGAGCGGCGGTCGGGCGAAATGGACCGGACGCATCACGCTTGATCGCAAAGCGCTTTCGGTACCTCGAACCTGGTCGAAGCCGCGCCGCGTTTTCGTGAACTCCATGTCCGACCTTTTCCATACGGACGTGCCCACGGACTTCATCCGCGATGTTTGGACCACCATGGAAGAGACCCCACGGCACACATACCAAATCCTCACCAAGCGGCCCGAGCGAATGGCCGAGGTGCTGAGCGACGCTGACTTCCCAACCCTGCCAAACGTCTGGCTTGGCACCAGTGTGGAGGATGGCCGCGTCATTGGCCGGCTTGACGACTTGCGCCGCGTGCCCGCGGCGATCCGATTCGTCTCGTTCGAGCCTCTGATTGGCTCCGTGGCTGGCTCCAGCTTGGTCGACATTCACTGGGCGATAGTCGGCGGCGAGTCTGGACCCAACGCACGGACCATGAACCCAACTTGGGTAGATGAAATCGAAGTTGCATGCCGCCGATCGGGCTCCGCCTTCTTCTTCAAGCAGTGGGGCGGGGCCAACAAGAAGGCGGCCGGCCGCGAGCTACGCGGCCGCACCTATGATGAGATGCCGGCCTTAGCGGAATTGAGAATGTGACCAGCTATCCTCGTTCCTAGCCTGACCGCTTTCGCGCCAGGATTCGCCATTGCGAAGAACAAGGATGCCATGGGTGCACCGCCGTTGTGGCGCAGCCGCATCGGCGGGAGAACCGTGCCTTTGAAAACAGTCCTAAGTCGCTCACCAACATAGGCCTCAATTGCGTCAACGTCCGCCCTGACGACGGCCTGTTCCCGCGTCTCAAAGAGGCTTTGCGGTGCGATAGCGTGATCATACCAACGTTCCCGCCAGTCCGTGGTGCCCAGCACCCTATCAAGAGCGTCTTCCTTCGACGCATCAAGCTTAGTGGGATCCCGCGGCGCATTCCGATAAAGCCCGGACAGTGGGAAGAAATACCAGCAGTCGAGGGCCCCGGTAGCTGCAATGGCCTCCACCGTGGTCCACTCGACCTCCATGCCATAGGGGTCCAGGAAGACAACGCCGCGCATGCCCTTGATGCCAGACTGCGCGGTGTGCCAAGGCACTTTTTCACAAATCCTTCGAACGAAGCCGTTCGCGTCACCCTGCCTCAGCACAACTTTGCGGCTAGGATTGTCGGCTTTCAGTTTCTCAAGCTTCTGGAAACGATCGGGGGCAGCCTCGAAAAAAGCCAGTGTATCAAAGGGCGGGGTCACCGCAAGCGCGATGCTTGCAGATCCGGGCGTGTTTACCTCTTCGGGATTCTGCTGCCCAAATAGTGGAAGCGCAGGGGCGGTCTCAGTTCGAGTCCCCGATCCCGCGAACGCGTCAATGTAAATCCTCGCGAACCCTTGATCCTGCAAGGCGACCGAGTAAGCATGCAGATACTCGCCGAGCGCATTTAGTTTGCGGCCGGTGTCTACGCTTCCTTTGAAATTCCTGCCCATTCTTGCAGTCCCCCAAAGGGCCCGCCGCGGTTGACGGCAATGGTCGTGAGGCGCCCTACCTCCGGCCCCAAAGTCTTCATGTCGCATGGATTCGCTGAAAGTGTCGAGAAAACGCCAGCTCGGCGGATTATCGTGTGCCATCGCATGTGCCGTGTAGTCGCCGGTAGCAATTCGAAACGCCCAGAAATGCTAGGAAACGCTTGGCACAGAGACGGCACACGAAATGGCAAGCCGCAGTCGCTTACTGCTTACTGAAATGGCAAGCCGCAGTCGCTTACTGCTTACTATCGCATTGAAATAACTATATAAATTGATGGCTGGGGAACCTGGATTCGAACCAAGATTGACGGAGTCAGAGTCCGCAGTTCTACCATTGAACTATTCCCCAGCAGGCCGATGACCGGCTGGCGTGGGGAGACGGATCATCCCGACGCGGGGACTGCATAGACAATGCCGGCTGAGATTGCAAGCGTCTGAGGGACAGTTTTACACCATCGGCGCAGGCAGGGGGACAAGTTTGAAATCCCGAGGGGTATCTGGCGCTATCGGGGGCCGGGCCAACGCGGCGCCAGACGGCCAAGGTTGATTGGATCAGCATTCGTGATAGAAATGATCACAAGCCTGTTCCTGCCGCGAAAGAGCCCTGATGAGCCGCAATTTTCTGGTCGTTGACCCCGAAGAGGATATGGACGTTCTCAAGGGTCTGGCTTCGCCAATCCGGGTGAAAATCCTCAAGCTGCTGCATGTCGAAGGCGCCATGAACGGCAATGATATTGCCGACAAACTCAGCCTGCCCCAATCCACGGTTTCGACCAATATCCAGATTCTGGAGAGCGCCGGCCTGATCCGTACGGAGACGCAGAAGGCGCGCAAGGGCAATCAGAAGATCTGCCATTCGATGTTCGACGAAGTGATGGTGATGTTTAAGGAAGACATCAAACCGTTGGCGGCCAATACCATCGAAGTGGCCATGCCGCTTGGGCTTTACACCAGTTGCGACGTGTCGGCGCCGTGCGGCCTGTGTTCCACGGACGGGATTATCGGACTGCTGGATGTGCCCGATACGTTTCTGGATCCCGACCGGATGAAGGCCGGGCTGATCTGGTTCACACGCGGTTATCTCGAATACCAGTTTCCCAATAACGCCAAGCTGAGCCAGCACACGATCGAGGCCATGGAGTTTTCCATGGAGCTCAGTTCAGAGGTGCCGGGCACCTCGGCAGACTGGCCCAGCGACATTACGCTGTCGGTCAATGGGACCGAAATCGGCACCTGGATGAGCCCGGGTGATTTTGGCGACAAACGCGGCGTCTATACCCCCGATTGGTGGAAGCTCAAGGGTAGCCAGTATGGCAAACTCAAGAGCTGGCGGGTGACGACAGACGGCACCTATGTCGACGGGATGAAGATTTCTCCGATCTCGCTGAGCGATTTGGATCTGGCAAATCACCATTCGATCCGTTTGCGCATCGCCGTCAAGCCAGACGCTAAACACCCGGGCGGCATCAATATTTTTGGCCGCGGCTTCGGCAATTACGATCAGGAAATCATCATGCGCCTGCAGACCGAAGCCTAGACGAAATACTTCCTGCCTCCCCTTGCGTGATCCGCGCCGCCTCGTTTACAACGGGGTAACTGATATAAATCAGATAAACGGGATTAGAGGGAGGAGGGCGTCGTGAAAGCATCGGTCGTCGCACATAAGGATTTTACGGTCAGCGCTATTGATGATCGGGTTTACGGGGCCTTTCTGGAGCATCTGGGTCGCGCAATCTATGAAGGCATTTACGAGCCAGACCACCCGAGCGCCGACAAGGACGGCATGCGCGGCGATGTGGCCAAGCTGGTCAAGGATCTCAATGTACCCGTAGTGCGCTACCCCGGGGGTAACTTCGTTTCCGCCTATAACTGGGAAGACGGCATTGGGCCGCGTGAAGAGCGCCCTACCCGGCTGGATCTAGCCTGGCACACCTCGGACAGCAACGCGGTCGGCGTGCATGAATTTGCCGACTGGTGCGACACGGTCGGCACCGAGATGATGCTGGCGGTCAATCTGGGTTCACGCGGCGTCGACGACGCGCGCAATTTTCTGGAATATGTGAACCATCCGGGCGGCAGCTACTGGAGCGACCTGCGCATCAAGAATGGCCGCAAGGAGCCGTTCAACGTCAAGATGTGGTGCCTGGGCAATGAGATGGACGGGCCCTGGCAGGTCGGCCACAAGGATGCCGATGAATATGGCAAGCTGGCTGCCAATACGGCGCGCGCCATGCGCATGTTTGACAGCAAGCTTGAGCTGATCGTGTGCGGCTCATCCAATGCGGACATGGCCAGCTATCCCGACTGGGAACGCATCGTCCTCGAGCACACCTATGAGCATGTCGACCATATCTCGCTGCACATGTACTTTGCCAATCGCGAGAAGGACACCGCCAACTATCTGGCACTGAACCATAAACTCGAAACCTATATCGACACGGTGGCCTCGACCATCACACAGGTGAAGAGCAAGAAGCGCAGCAAGCGGGACGTCTACATCTCGTTTGACGAATGGAATGTCTGGTACCACTCCAACAAGCAGGACCGGGTTATCCTGGAGGGCAATAGCGGCTGGCCGCACGCACCGGGTCTGCTCGAGGACATCTACAATTTCGAAGACGTGCTGATGGTCGGGTTGATCCTGAACAGCTTCATCCGCCGTTCGGACGTGGTCAAGATCGCCTGCATCGCGCAGCTAGTGAATGTGATCGCCCCGATCATGACCGAAAAGGGCGGCCCGGCCTGGGCCCAGACGATCTACTATCCGTACTATTTCGCATCGATCTTCGGCCGTGGTACGGCGTTGAATCTGATCGTCAATTCGCCCGGCTATGACAGTAAGCACGCCGACAACACCCCCTATGTGGATGTGTCGGGCGTGCACAATGAAGAGGAAGGGACGCTAAGCTTCTTCCTGGTCAACCGGCATGCCACGGAATCGATCGATGTGTCGGTGAGCCTGCAGGGCTTTGCCGCCGGCACCATCATTGATCATCAGGTGATGACACATGACAATCTGCAAGCGGTCAATACGGCCAAGAACCAGGCAGAAGTGGCGCCCCGCAAGGGGAATGGCGCCAAGGCTGAAGGCGGTTCGCTGGATGTGAAACTGCCGCCCTATTCGTACCAGATGGTGCGGGTGAAGGTTTAGCGCCAGCTGCCGATAGCGGAGAAACAGGGGAAAACACCCCTGCCCCGCGCGAATGCGAGGCTGGCCGATCTGGCGGGCGTTGAACCCACCGTTGCGAGCAATTGGCTAGCAGACTGTTAGCGTTGAGCACAGCACGCGACCAACGGAGGCGCATCGGCAACGGTGCGCCTCTTTGCATTGTGTATCATGTTTTCCGATTTACATCACAATGCGCGTTGACAAGCATAAGGGGCTGGTTAAGTATGATTTATAGGTGCTGGAGGGCATCTACATACGGAACGCGGGAGGCGTTTCGACAAGGGAGGAGTTAGATATGGATAGACGCAGTTTTCTAATCGGCACGACGGCCGTTGGCGCGCTGATGGCGGCCGGAAACGGGCTTGCATACGCACAAGACGGTGAAGGCGCCGCGCCCGATCTGGGCAAATTCCCACGCAACGAGACGGTCATCGTCCATAATCCAGAGGGCGTGATCCGCAATCCGGCATGGTTCAACCCATGGGTCGTGGGCAGCGGCGCGGGTACCAGCAATGGCCTGCACCAGCTTACCACTGATACGCTGTGGTTCATCGACCCCGATGCGGGCATTGAAGGCGCCAGCACCAATGCCGTGTACAATTCCCTGGCCGACGGCCTGTGGGAATACAATGACGACTTCTCGGAAATGACCGTCAAGCTCAAGCAGGGTATCCTGTGGAGTGATGGCGTCGAATTCACTTCCGCCGACGTCGTCTATACGGTCGAAACCCAGAAGGCGACGCCAGGCACGCCCTATAATGGCGCGTTCACTGCCCAGGTCGCCTCGGTCGAGGCGCCAGACGACTATACGCTCCACTTCAAGCTCAATGCGCCAAACTCGCGCTTCCACGCGCTGTTCTCGGTGCGCTGGACGGCCGCCTGGATCATGCCCAAGCATGTGTTTGAAAAGGTCGACGACATCCTGACCTTCGAGAACAACCCGCCCGTAAGCCTTGGGCCCTACACGCTGCATTCGTTCGACCCGAACGGCACCTGGTACATCTGGGAAAAACGCGCAGACTGGGACAAGACGGCCATGGGCATGGTCGCCGAACCCAAGCCGAAATATGTGATCTACCGGAACAATATCTCGACCGACAATCGCCTGATCGAGATGCGCAACGGCAATCTGGACATGGTCCACGATCTGACGCCGGAAGGCACGTTCTCAATCACCAAGGAAGATCCGAACGTCCAGGGCTGGTTCGCCGGTTTCCCGTACGCTCATCCCGATCCTACCCTGGTGATGGCGATCCCGAACCTGCAGAACCCCAAGTTCCAGGACAAGCGCGTTCGCTGGGCTCTGGCGATGATGCTGGATGCGCGGTCGATGTCGATGGCGTCCTATCGTGGCGCGGCGACGCTGTCGGCCATCTCGGTGCCGCCAACGGGAACGCATCCGCGCGACTACCATGCGCCAATGCAGGACTTCCTGATCAATTACGAGATCGACACCGGGACCTCAAAGGTCAAGCCGTATGATCCCACCATCGGCATGCAGATCGCCGATATGGTGCGCCCACAGTTCGGGGACGCAGTGCCAAGCGAAGAGGCTGCTATCCGCAACGCGTTCGGCTATGGCTGGTGGAAGCAGAACATCCCGGCGGCTGAAGAGCTGCTGACCGCAGCCGGCTTCAACAAGGTCGGCGGCCAGTGGATGATGCCAGATGGCCAACCGTTCGCCTTCGAAGTGATGGTGCCGCAGGAAGGCGTGGTCAATCGCCTTGGTGTCATTATCGCCCAGACCTGGGCCCAGAACGGCATTCAGGCCACCGCTCAGGTGGATTCGGACACCTGGGGCCGCCAGCGCGTGGGTGACTATGAAGTCAACATCGCCTGGGCCGTGGAAACCTGGGGCGGTCATCCCGATCTCAGCTTCTTCCTCGACAGCTACCACTCCGCCTATGTGGCTGAGCCGGGCGCATCGCAGCCAGACCGCAACTGGATGCGCTGGTCCGATCCGCGGCTTGACGCGATCATCGAAAAAATCCGTGGCATCGACTTCAATGACCCCAAGGGCATCGAATACGGCCAGGAGTTCGTCAAGCTGCATCTCGAGGAGATGCCGAACATCCCGATCATGGCCTATAATGTGTTCTCAATTCAGTCGAACCAGTTCTGGACTGGCTGGCCGGATGCAGAAAACAACTATGCCAATCCGGTCACCAACTGGTCGAACGGTCGGTACATCTTCACGCAGATCACGCCCGTCGCGTAAGCGCGTCCTCCCGGGTGGCCCGGCTTGTGCCGGGCTGCCTGGAGGGGCGCGGATTACGCGCCCCTCCACTAATCTGCGTCATCGCAAGGTGGCGCCATTGGCAGGTATAAACTGTCCAGTCCAGCTAAGGCCGGATCGAGGGTGACGGGAGGCAAGCCGCCCCAGCCACCAGGACAGGCGCGTCAGAGCGGAGACGCAAGGAGTTCGAATGCAAGGCTATTTCTGGTTTGTCGGGAAGCGCGCGCTGCAGATGCTGGCGGTGATTTTCTGCGGCATTTCCGCGACCTTTCTGGTCACCCATCTCTCCCCCATTGATCCGGTTGAACAGGTGCTTGGGCGATTGTCGTCGCGGGCCAATCTGTCACCGGAAGCCATTGCCTCGACCCGCGCCGCGCTGAGCGAGATGTACGGCACGGGTCAACCAATGCTGAACCAGTATTTCAGCTTCTGGGCGCGTCTTGTGCGGGGCGATCTGGGCCCTTCCCTGATGGCATTTCCGACCCCCGCCATGACCCTGGTCATGCGCGCCATGCCCTGGACGCTGGGGCTGCTGGTGTCGGCGACCCTGGTGACCTTCGTGGTCGGCAATCTGCTGGGGGCACTCGCCGGGTACAACCAGAACAACAGGTTTTTCAAGGCGTTCGGTATCTTTGCGATGGGAATCCAGCCCATCCCCTATTACGTCGTCGCTTTCATCCTGCTGATCATTTTCGGGTTCCTGTGGCCCGTGCTGCCCATATCGGGCGGCTTCGCCATGGACGTCACCCCAGGCTGGAACTGGCCGTTTATCAGCTCGGTGCTGCAACACGGCATCCTGCCCGCAACATCGGTGGTGCTGGTTGGATTTGGGGGCTGGTTCATCGGCATGCGCGCGCTGGTGTCCAACATCGTCAATGACGACTACGTCACCTATGCCGAACTGGCCAATGTGGACCAGAAGACCATTGTTGGCAGCTATGTGATCCGCAACGCCATCGTGCCGCAATTGACGGCGCTGGCGATGGCCCTGGGCGGCGTGTTTTCCGGCACGGTGATCACCGAGCAGGTGTTCAACTATCCCGGCCTGGGTTCACTGCTCATCGATGCGGTCAATGCCGGAGATTATTCACTGGTGCTGGCGGTATCGACAGTGTCGATCACGGCGGTGGCCATCGCCATTTTCGTGGTGGACCTGCTGCATCCGCTGCTCGATCCCCGCGTGCGTACGGAGTAGACCCAGCATGTTTGCCGTTTTTCGCGATCTCATTCGCTACAATATCGAATTCGCCATTGGCGTGGTGCTGGTCGGCGTGGTCACGGTGTTTGCCTCCGCCAGCTTCTTTTCACCAGTCGACCCCTCGCTGATCTACCTGACCATTCCCGATCAGCCGCCCTCATGGCAGTATTGGTTTGGTACCAATTCGCGCGGTCAGGACATGTTCTGGCAGCTCTCGGCAGCCTTCAAGAACAGTCTGACCTTCGGGATTACCGTGGCCGTGCTGAGCCGCATCATCTCGATCTCGGTGGGGCTGACAGCAGGCTATGTCGGGGGGTGGGTTGATCGCGCGCTGATGTTCATCAACGACATCTTCGTGTCGATGCCAATCTTCCCCATTCTGGTGCTGTTCTACTTCGTGCTGCGCAGCCATATGGACAGCATGACGCTGGCGCTGATCATGGCCTGTTTTGGCTGGCCGTTTGACGCCCGCCTGATCCGTTCGGTGGCATTGGGACTGAAGCACCGCGAGTTTACGCGTCACGCCGTGTTTGCCGGCATGAGCACACCCAAGGTGCTGCTGGAAGAGCACCTGCCCTATGTGATGCCCATCGTGTTCGCGACCTTCATGAACAACATGCTGTGGTCGATCGGGCTGGAGGTGACGCTGGCGGTGCTGGGGTTCACCAATATCAACCAGCCAACCATCGGCACGGTGCTGTACTGGGCCAATAGCCATTCGGCCATGGTGGTGGGTGTGTGGTGGTGGATCGTGATCCCGGTGATCCTGATCGTCATCACCTTCCTGGGCCTGTTCCTGCTGGCCGTAAGCATGAACGAATATATCGACCCGCGCAGCCGTCTGAGGAGGATGGGCGCATGATTATCAGCTCGGCCAAGCCAGGCTTTGCCCCCCATCTCCCTGCCTCCCCCGCAAGGGGAGAGGTGTCCCTCCGAGTTGCTGGAGAGAACGCGTGACCCACGACAACACAGACCTGCTCAAGGTCGAGGGCCTCAAGGCCTACTACCAGATGAGCTATTTCGGCGTAGAGCGCGAAGTGCGCGCCGTAGACGACATCTCAATGACCATTCGCAAGAACGAGGTCTATGGCATTGCCGGGGAGAGTTCCTCGGGCAAGACCAGCTTCATCAAGGTGCTGGCCGCCGCCATTCGCCCACCCATGCGGGTGGTTGCCGGGTCGGTCAAATATGATTTCAAGAACGGGCCCTTCGATGTTGCCAGCGCCACGCCCGAGCAGGTGGCGGCGGTGCGCTGGAAGCATCTGAGCTATATCATGCAGGGCTCGATGAGCACGCTGAACCCGGTGCGGCGGATCGGCAAGACGTTTGAGGATTTCGCCAAGCGGCCGCTGGGGCTGAGCGGGCCGGCCTATCGGGCCCGGGTGCTGGGGCATCTCGAACGGCTCAAGCTGCCCGCCGATGTGCTGCGCGCCTACCCTCATGAACTCAGCGGCGGCATGCGCCAACGCGTCACCATCGGGCTGGCCACGGTGTGCCACCCCGAGTTCGTGATTGCGGACGAACCGACTACCGCACTCGATGTGGTGGTGCAAAAGGAAGTGCTCAGCCTGATCCGCGACATTCAGCGGGAAATGGGCAGCTCCGTGGTGTTTGTGACGCACGATATGAGCGTGCATGCCAACATCGCGGACCGCGTGGGCATCATCTATGCCGGGCGGCTGGTGGAGGAAGGACCGACGCGCGAAATGTTCTTTGCGCCCAAGCACCCCTATACCGCCCATCTGGTGGCCAGCCTGCCGCGCATTGGTGACACCACGCAGCGCCCGGCGCTGGAGGGACGACCACCCAGCCTGGCCGAACCACCGCAGGGGTGCCGGTTTCATCCGCGCTGCCCGCTGGCGGTCGACAAATGCCGGACCGAAGTACCGCCACTTGAAACAGTGGGGCCGGATCATCGCACCGCCTGCTGGCGCTGGCAGGATGTCGAACCGCTGGTCAAACCACAGGCATTGCAGGGAGCCATGGCATGAGCGCACTGCTCGATATTTCAGGGGTTTCCAAGCAGTTCACCATGGGCGGCGTGCTGTCGCGCAAGATGGTCAATGCCGTGCAGGACGCCAGCTTCTCGATCAATCTCGATACGCCGGAGATCTTTACGATCATCGGCGAAAGCGGCTCGGGCAAGACGACGCTGGCCCGGATGATCTTGGGGCTGGAACTGCCCACAAGCGGGGAGATCAGCTTTCGTGGCAAGACGGTGAGCCACAAGGTGAGCCGAGCCGAGCGACTGGCGTTCATGGCCAATGTGCAGCCGGTGTTTCAGAACCCGTTCGAGGCGTTCAACCCGCTCAAGCGGATCGATCGCTATCTGGAATCTACCGCCAAGCGGTTTCTGAAACTGCGCGAGCAAAGCGACCTGGACCGGGCGATGGATGAAGCCCTGCAGAAGGTCGGGTTGAGCCTGGCTGAGGTGAAGGGGCGGTTTCCCCATGAGATGAGCGGCGGGCAGTTGCAGCGCGCGGCCATTGCGCGGGCGCTGATCCCCAACCCACCACTGCTGGTGGCCGACGAGCCGGTGAGCATGGTCGATGCCAGCCTGCGCATGAGCATTGTCAACCTGCTGCGCAGCCTGCGCGATGATCTGGGCGTTTCGGTAATCTACATCACCCACGATCTGGCCACGGCCTATTACATCTCGAACCGGCTGATCATCATGCAGCGCGGGCGGATCGTGGAGATGGGCGATGCGCGCACGGTGCTCGACAATCCCGAACATCCTTACTCACGCCTGCTCAAGGCCAGCGTGCTGAGCACCGAGGATGCCGGGGCCGGCCAATTGGCCACCGATCCCGAAATGGTGACGCTGGCCAACGCGCTGATTGGTCAGCCCGGCCATCTGGCGGACCGGCCCGATGGGCGGCTGGTGCGCGTGTATTGAGGAGAGCTGATGAGCGCGCCAATCTATCGTGATCCGGTTGAGGATGGGGCAGCGGACCCCACAGTGATCCGCCGTGAGGGGACCAATGAGTGGTGGATGTTCTACACCAATCGGCGGGCCAATGCCGGTGGACCGGGGTTTAGCTGGATTCACGGCTCGCCCATCGGGGTGGCGGTGTCGCGTGATGACGGGGCCAGCTGGACCTATCGGGGCACGGTCAAGGGACTGGATGATCCGGCCGATGTGGGACAGCTCAACACGCATTGGGCGCCCGAGGTGATGTTTGCCGATGGGCAGTACCACATGTTCCTGAGCTATATCAGCGGGGTGCCGGATGGCTGGGCCGTACCGCGCACCATTGTGCAGTTCACCAGCCCGGATCTGGAAAACTGGGCCCGTGTAGGACCGCTGGCGCTATCGAGCGACAATGTCATCGACGCATGCGTATTCGCCAGCCCCGATGGGTTGTGGCGGCTATGGTACAAGGATGAAGGTCAGGGTTCGAGCACCTGGAGCGCCACCAGCACGGACATGCTCAACTGGACGCTTGAAGGCAAGGTGCTGCCGGGGTCACCAGAGGCGCCGCCACATGAGGGGCCCAATGTGTTCGCACTGGGCGGCTGGTACTGGCTAATCGTGGATGAGTGGCGCGGTCAGGCCGCCTATCGTTCTGACGACACCAGGAACTGGGTGCGGCAGGGGTTGATCGGCGATGTGCCGGGCAGCGACGACATGGACCGGCGCTTTATGCGCCATGCCGATGTGGTGGTCGTGGGGGGACATGCGGCGCTGTATTATTTCACCCACCCGCTATGGGACGAGGCCAGCGATAAGGCGGGGCCACCCGATGCTGCGGCACGCCGGACGGCAGTGCATCATGCGCGCCTGACCGTGGTTGATGGCGTGCTGGTGTTGGAGCGCGATATCGCGGCCGATATGGCATTGCTGGCGGGGTGATCGCCGACGCGGCGTCAGGCGCGTTCCAGCATGATGGAGGGGCTACCCTTGAGCAGGGTGCGGGCATATTCGCGATAGCCCAGAATTTCGGCCAGCCGTAGCGAAGCGGTATTGGCGGGGTCAATCAGACAGACGGTGCGGCCCAGGCCCTGCGCCCGGGCCCAGTCGAGTACGGCGCTGACGGCTTCGCGGGCATAGCCATGACCTTGATATTGCGGCAGGACGACCCAGCCAGCTTCGGGGGTATCGCCCAGAGGCGGTTCGCATTTGCGCAGGTGATTGGCCAGACCGGCCTCCCCCATCACCGCGCCGGAGCGGGCATCGGTGACCAGCCAATAGCCAAAGCCGAGCAACTCCCAGTGTCCCACATAGCGCATGATGCGCGCCCATACCTCTTCGGGCGGACTGGGATGGCCAGTGATGTAGCGGACAACCTCGGGATGGGCCCACAAGGCACAACAGGCGGCGAAGTCTGCGCGGGTATGGCCGCGCAGGATCAACCGCTCAGTGCGCAATGTGGGCGCCGGCATCAGGCCCCGCCGGCAATCGCGGAGCGCGGCATGTCCGAGAATATCTCGGCTACGCCATTGCGGATGATGACAATCTCTTCAAGACGCAGACCGAAGCGGCCCTGCAGGTAGATGCCCGGCTCGATGGAGAACACCATGCCCTCTTCGAGGATAGTCTCGGACGTGGCAGTGATATAGGGCGTTTCGTGGATATCGATGCCCAGACCGTGGCCGGTACGGTGCATGAAATTGGGGCCATAGCCCGCCTCGGTAATGACGTCACGGGCGGCCTGGTCGACGGCGCTGGCCGGTGCGCCGGGCCTGGCTGCCGCCAGGGCGGCATCGACAGCGCGATCAAGGATGGCGTGGATATCGGCAAAGCCTTCGGGGGCGGTGCCGAGATAGCCAACGCGGGTCATGTCGCTGGGATAGCCCTGGATGCGGCCGCCGGTATCGATCAGCACGGCATCATTGGGCTTGAGTTCGGTGGCGCCGGTGTGGTGGTGGGGAAATGCGCCATTGGGACCAAAGCAGACGCTGGTGAATTCGGGCGTGGCGCCATTGGCCTTGTAGAATTCGCGGATGACGGTGGCTACTTCGCGCTCGGTGATGCCGGGGCGCAGCGCAGCAAAGCCGGCGGCCATGGCGGCGTCATTGAGCACGGCGCTGGCCTTGATGGCAGCGTATTCGGCATCATCCTTGCGGGAGCGCAGATAGCCTACGGTATCGCCAGTAAAGCGGCGGGTTGCGCCGGGCAGCGCATCGAGCACCAGCAGCGCAAAGTCGGTGCGCATGGTTTCGTCGAGCACGATGGAGGGTGCAGTGCGGTCGATGCCGGTGGCGGTCAGGAGTTCTTCAAGCGCAGCGTCGGGGCCGGTGTCGTCTGACCAGGGGAAGAAGGGCAGATCGGTGTGCTGGCGCGAACTGTCCACATTGAGCTTGGGCATCAGGAAACCGGCAAAGCTGGCCGAAACCAACAGCATGACGGGGCGCTCATCGCCATGGGGGGCGAGATCGGCCAGATAGATCATGTGACTGGATGGGCCGATGACCACCAGGTCGGTCCGGGTGGCGGCCATGCGGGCGCGCAGATTGGCGAGACGGGTGGTCAATGTGGCGTTCATGATGGGCTCGGTTCTGGTGGTGGAGGTTTGGGCACGTCCTCGTGGTTCGGTTGGCTCACCATGAGGTCTACTTGGTCTGAGTCAGGACACCCCCTCCTGGCCTCCTCCTGATAGGGGGAGGAATCCGTTCCGTGTGGGGGCGCGACATTGCCACGGATTGGTTGTCTTGCTTCCTCACTAGTGGCCGGGTGAGGAACGATTGGAGCCGCGCCAAGGTCAGTAGGCGCGGCTCCGGGTGGCGGTGTCTTGGGCCACCGCCATTTGGCCTACTTCGTCACAAGACGGTAGTAGACGAAGTCGGAGGTAGCACCGTTGACATAGCCTTCGACATTGTTGGCCATGGCAATGGTCAGCGCGGCCTGGAACATGATGACGATTGGCGAGTCTTCCTGATCCTGCTTCTGGATGTCCATGTACATCTGGTTGCGCTTGGCCTGATCGGGCTCGGCCAGGGCAGCAGTGACGGCCTTGTTCAGCTCATCAGGCACAGCCCAGGCATTCCGCCATGTGGTGGTGGCGGTGTAGTTGTCATCGGAGTTGTCCGAATTGTAGGCGAAGGCCTTGGCGTTGGAGTGCGGGTCCATGAAGTCAGGGCCCCAGTACAGCAGCATGCCCTGATGGGTACGCTCGCGGTACTTGGTGATGACCTGGGCACCGGTGCCGGGCAGGATGTCGAAATTGATGCCGGCTTCGGAGAAAGTTGCCTGCAGCGACTGCGCCATATCGGTGAACGGGGTCGCGTTGATCACGTCCAGGCTCACGTCGATGGGGGTTTGCACACCCGCGTCAGCCAGGATCTGCTTGGCCTTTTCGACGTCGTAGGTGTAAGGCGTTTCGTCATAGGAGCCGGGGAAACCCTTTGGCCAGAAGGCCTGATGAACTTCCATCTGACCCTTGAGGAACGACTGAGTCATGCCGTCGTAATCGACGAGGTAACGGGCAGCTTCCCAGACGGCTGGCGGGGTCAGCGACTCTTCCTTCTGGTTGAACGAAAGGAAGTGCACGGCGGCCTGCGGATAGGTCTCGACCTTGATGGCGTCGGTGGAGAGGCCCGAGATCTGGTCCGGCGTCAAGTTCTTGGCAATGTCGACATCGCCCGAGGTGAGCAGCAGCTGCTGGGTTGCGGCTTCGGCGACGTGGCGGATGATCACGGACTTCATGGCGGGGGCGCCACGGAAGTAATTTTCATTGGCAGTCAGGCGCACGATTTCCGCAGGACGGTAATCGGACATCACGAAGGGGCCCGAGCCAGCCGAATGGGTGTTGAGCCATGCATTGCCCATATCGCCATCGGTCTCATTGGCCATGACCAGGACTTCATCGACGATGGATGCGGGGCGCGAAGCCAGCACGTTGAGCACGAAGGCCGACGAGAAATCGCCCTCATATTTCACGGTGACGGTGTTGCCGTCGATGGTGACCATGCTGTCGATATTGTCAGCGGTCCAGCCGAGCTGGGCCAGAATGAAGGCCGGGGTCAGGTTCAGCTTGATCACGCGGCTGAACGAGAAGGCCACGTCTTCGGGGCGCACTGGATTGCCTGAGGCAAACTTGGCGTCGCGCAGGGTGAAAGTGATGGTCTTGGCAGCGTCATCAGCGGTCCACTCGGTAGCCAGACCGGGTGCCAGCACCGTGGTGTCTTCGGCTTCATAGCCCACCAGACGGTCATAGACGTTGGTATTGAGCTCGCCCGAGGTGAACTCATAGGCCTGTGCGGGATCCAGAGCGACGATGTCATCGATGTTCTGGGCGACGACCAGGGCGTCGGCAGGGGTGGCGGCAATAGCGGCGACACTGCTCAAGGGCAGAGCCAACGCCGTCGCCAGCAAGGCAGCACGGAAGAGTTTCATCAGCTTTTCTCCTGTTGGCGGAGCCTTGAATTGAACTGCGGGCGGACCCGCAGGAGCCTTCAAAACCCCTATTTGACGATCTTTTTCTTCTTCACCGGCTTGATGCCGGGTTTTGCAACCGCCTCGAGCTGCCGCGAGGGCTTGGCCGAGGAACGGAAGAGAGCCAACGTGCCTGTCCAGAGCAGGCGCGCGGGTGTTTCGGTGTGATTGGACCAGGAATGGGGTCGGTTGCCGCGAAAGTGCAGGCTGTCGCCGGCATTCATAATCATCTCGTCGCCATCGAGGCGCTGGGTGATGGCGCCTTCAAGCACGTAGAGGATTTCCTCCCCCTCATGCGCGACCGTTTCGGACTGGTAGCCCGGCGGCACGATCATGATGAAGCTCGAGAGCGTATTGCCGGGGAAGTCGGTGCCCAGTCGCTCATAGACGATGGAGGAACCATCGAGCGAAAAGCGGTTGCGTTCGCCGGCGCGGGTCAGCGCCGTCTTGGCCGTGGGGGCGGAAACAAAATAGTCGATACCGACACCCAGGGCCCGGGCAATCTGCGCCAGTGTACCCAGCGAAGGGGTGGCGTGGTCGCGCTCAACCTGGCTGAGATAGCCAACCGAAACATCGGCCGACTTGCCCAGCGCTTCAAGCGTCATATGCTGCTGGCGGCGACGGGCACGGATGAGCGCACCCACTTTGGGATGCCCCTCACTCTCGGTTCTGTCCTCGGCTGCATTGGTCATCAGTCCACCAAAATTTTTTTGATATAAGCAAAGTTTTCTGTATGGTGAAAGCGAAATGTGAAGGTGTTCACGATCTGCAGAAGATTCATTCTGCGGGCGTAACGCCTTGTTTTCTCAAGAGGATGTTCGCTTGAGTCTGGATCCGCAAATCACCATGGCAGAGGGTAGCGCATTTGCGACCCGCCGTCGCTGGGGCCGTCGTCTGGTCGCCATTGGCGGCTTTATCGCGACGGTTTTCCTCACCTTTCTGGGCCTGCTGGCCATCACCTTCTTTATCGGTCGGGTGATCCCGATCGATCCGGTGCTGGCGGTGGTGGGCGACCGGGCGAGCAATGAGGTCTATGCCGCAGCGCGCACGGCCATGGGGCTGGACCAGCCGCTGGTGATCCAGTTCTTCCACTATGTGGTCAACGTGCTCTCGGGCGATCTGGGCCAGTCGGTCAGCACCGGGCGCAGCGTGGTCGAGGATCTGAGCCGGTTCTTCCCGGCAACGCTGGAAATGGCCACTATCGGCATCATGATCGGCGTGCTGGTGGGTGTGCCGCTGGGCGTGATCGCGGCGAGTCGTCAGGGCTCGATCATCGACCAGATCATTCGCGTGGTGGGCCTGCTGGGCTATTCCATGCCCGCCTTCTGGCTGGGGCTGGTGGGCCTCGCGTTGTTTTATGCGCGACTGCGCTGGGTTGGCGGGCCGGGCCGGCTCGACATTTTCTATGACGGACTGGTCAGCCCGGTAACCGGCCTGTTGCTGGTGGACAGCCTGCTGGCTGGCGAGATCGATATCTTCTGGAACGCCATTACCCATCTGATTTTGCCCGCATCGGTGCTGGGCTTTTTCAGCCTGGCCTATATTGCCCGCATGACGCGCAGCTTCATGCTGGACCAGCTCAGCCAGGAATTTGTGACCACCGCACGGGTCAAGGGTGTGCCTGAGCGCGTGGTGATCTGGCGCCATGCGTTCAATCCGATCCGCGTGCCGCTAATTACCGTAATCGGGCTGAGCTATGCCGGGTTGCTGGAAGGCTCAGTGATGATCGAGACCGTGTTCTCCTGGCCGGGGATCGGCAATTACCTGACCACGGCGCTGCTCAATGCCGACATGAATGCCGTGCTCGGCTCGACGCTGGTAATCGGCGCGGTGTTCATCTTCATCAACAAGATTTCGGACGTGCTATATCGCGTCCTCGACCCGAGGGCCCGCTGATGACCACCAGAGACTGGTTGCTCGAAGACTCCCCGACCTCGCGGCTGCAGGCCAATGCGGGACGGGCCTATCGGGTGTTTACCGCGCTGCTGCGCAATCCGCTGTCGGTGCTGGGCGGGATCATCATCCTGGTGCTGATCTTCACGGCAATCTTTGCACCGTGGCTGGCGCCCTATTCTGCCATTGGGCAGGATCTGGGAAATCGGCTGCAGCCCCCCTCCTCCGTGCATCTGATGGGTACCGATGAGCTGGGTCGCGATATCTTTTCACGGGTGATCTGGGGCAGCCAGATCACGCTGACAATCGTCGGACTGGTGGCGCTGATCTCGGCACCGCTGGGGCTGCTGGTGGGTGCTGTGGCGGGCTATTTCGGCGGCTGGACCGACCGGCTGCTGATGGGGTTCACCGATATCTTCTTGTCGATGCCCAAGCTGATCCTAGCGCTGGCCTTTGTGGCAGCGCTTGGACCGGGCATCAACAATGCCATTATCGCCATCGCCATTACCGCGTGGCCTGCCTATGCGCGTATCGCCCGGGCTGAGACACTGACCATCCGCAATTCGGAATTCATCGCGGCGGTGCAGTTGCAGGGCGCCTCGCCCATGCGGGTGATCGTGCAGCATGTGCTGCCGTTGTGCACGAGCTCGATGATCATCCGGGTGACGCTGGACATGGCCGGGGTGATTTTGACTGCTGCCGGGCTTGGGTTTATCGGGCTGGGCGCACAGCCACCGCTGCCCGAATGGGGCGCGATGATCTCGCGCGGGCGCACCTTCATTCTCGATCAATGGTGGGTGGCGACCATGCCGGGCTTTGCCATCATCATTGTCAGCCTGGGCTTCTGCTTCCTCGGCGACGGGTTGCGTGACGTGCTCGATCCCAAGAATGAGGGCAAGTGATGGCGCCGATGCTGAGCGTTGAAAACCTGCGGGTAAGCTTTCCCACTCATCGCGGCCGGGTCGAAGTGGTCAAGGGCATTTCGTTTGAGCTGGGCCGCGAGCGGCTGGGCATTGTGGGCGAAAGCGGCTCGGGCAAGTCGATGACCGGGCGCGCAATCCTCAAACTGATCCGCAAGCCGGGGCTGGTGACGGCCGACCGACTGGAATTTGACGGGATCGACATTCGCACCCAGAGCGAAAAGCAGATGCGGTCCATTCGCGGCGCGCGCATTTCGATGGTGATGCAGGACCCAAAATTCTCGCTGAACCCGGTGATGACGGTGGGCGAGCAGATCGCCGAAGCGCTGGTGACGCATGAGAAACTGAGCCGGCGCGAAGTTGACGAGCGCATTCTGGCCATGCTCGAGGCGGTGCGGATCAATGATCCCAAGCGCGTGGCGGGGCTGTATCCGCATGAGGTTTCGGGCGGCATGGGGCAGCGGGTGATGATCGCCATGATGCTGATCCCAGAGCCCGAACTGCTGATAGCCGATGAGCCGACCTCGGCGCTCGATGTGAGTGTTCAGGCGCAGGTACTTGATATCATTGACGACCTTGTGACGCGTAAGGGGATGGGCCTGATCCTGATCAGCCACGACCTCAATCTGGTCAGCCGCTATTGCGACCGCATTCTGGTGATGAATGCGGGCACGGTCGTGGAGGAATGCGCGGCAGGGCAGCTCGATCAGGCGCAGCATCCCTATACCCGCGGCCTGCTGGCAGCGATGCCGACAATCAATGAGAACCGTGACGAGCTACCGGTGCTCGACCGCAGCCAATGGGCGGGCACATGAGCGCGATCAGACTGGACAATCTCGATATTTCCTATGGCGACACCAAGGTGGTGCATGGGGTGAGCCTGGACATTGCCGAGGGCGAGAGCTTCGCGCTGGTGGGTGAGAGCGGCTCGGGCAAGTCGACCATTTTGCGGGCTATTGCCGGGCTGGCACCCGAGTGGACCGGCCAGATCGAGGTGCTGGGTGCCCCGCGCAGCCACGGCGTGGATCGCACTGTGGCGCGGCAGGTGCAGATGGTGTTTCAGGACCCCTATGGCTCGCTGCATCCGCGCAAGACCATTGACGCCACGCTGAGCGAGCCACTGACCATTCACGGCATCGGCGATCGCGATGCGCGGGTGGAACAGGTGCTGACCCAGGTGGGGCTGGACCGGCGCTTCCGGTTCCGCTTTCCGCACCAGCTCTCGGGCGGGCAGCGGCAGCGTGTGGCGATTGCCCGGGCGCTAATGCTGGAGCCCAAGGTGCTGCTGCTGGACGAGCCCACCTCGGCGCTGGATGTATCGGTGCAGGCAGAAATTCTCAACCTGCTCAAGCGATTGCGGGCCGAACAGGGCCTGACCTATCTGGTGGTGACTCATAATCTGCCGGTGGTGAGTTTTCTGTGCGACCGCCTGGCGGTGATGCGGCATGGCCGGATCGTCGAGGTGGCCGATGTGGCCCAGCTCAAGCACGGCGCGCTGGTGGAGCCCTATTCGCAGGAATTGCTGGCGGCGACAGAGGGGCGCGTGACCGCCTGACGACACCCGCCTCCCCCGCCCCCAGAAATAATCGCGACGTGCGGGGCACGAATTTTACGACCCAAGGACGATATTGATGACTGACTATTCTGCTGCCATTGCCACGTTTGATGCGGCGATTTCCGAAGCCAAGGGCGCCGAGGCTGCGTTCAAGGCCCTGCAGACGCTGACCGAGGCCACTGTGGGCACCAAGCTGTTCACCTTCATGACCGTGGACATGACCGCCGAGCTGGCGCGTCGTGCCTATACCAGCGATCCGACGAACTATCCCGGCTCCGGCACCAAGCCTATCCGTTATGACAGCTGGTTCGACATCGTGCACAAGCAGCGGCGGTATTTCGTCGCCAATACCATTGCCGACATCGCCAAGGTATTCCCCGACTATGAGCTGATCGACTCGCTGGGCTGCCAGAGCGTGGTCAATATGCCAGTCGTGATCGGCGGCGAACTGATTGGCACGGTCAACATGTTGCACGAAGACGGCTATTACACCCCTGAGCGCGTACATCTGATCCGCGACGTGCTGGCCGTGCCCGCCAAGCTGGCAGCACTGGTCGCTGCCCGGTAGGTCTTGCTGCGGCTGGAATGAACAAGCCCGCGGCACATGCTGCGGGCTGTTTTGTTTGTGCTCGGCTCTACTGCAAAGATGCCTTGGCTTCCTGCCGCTCCAGCCAGTTCAGTATGGTCTGGTTGGTTTCCTGCGGCTTTTCCTGCTGGATCCAATGGCCGCAATCGAGATTGACGACCTCCACATTGGGCACGAAGTCGGACAAGTTTTCCGACTTCGCGACCGGATCCTGATCGCCATAGATCATCAGCGCGGGTTGCTGGATGATCGGGTTCGCATCGGCCAAGAGGTGCCAGTTGCGATCAAGGTTTCGGTACCAGTTGATACTGCCCGTGAACCCTGACGCTTCAAAGGCGGACACAAACACGGCCAGTTCGCTATCGCTCATGACCGGTTCGCCGGGGGGCGTTTCCTGTCGGGCGAGATTGATCATCATCATGCCGGGTTCTGGCGCCATGGGCGGCTGGTTCTTGCGGTAGAGATTGCGCAGGAACCGGGAGGTGTTCTGGTCGAGTACGGCGTCAGCAACGCCTGGCTGCCGGTTGAAATGAACGAAATAGAAATCGCCGCCAAGGATGGCTTCCATCATCTCGACCCAGGGCTTTTCCCAACGTTCCTGATAGGGGACGCTGAGGTTTATCAACCGCTTCACTCGGCCCGGATGCAACAAGGCTAGCCCCCAGACGACCATTGAACCCCAGTCATGACCGACAAAGGTGGCATCCTGATATCGGTAGTGATCGAGAAGCCCGACGAGATCACCGGTCAGGTGTTCGATGTCATAGTCGGTGACGGCGCCTAGACGCGATGAGTTGCCGTAGCCGCGCTGATTGGGGACGATGACATGGTAGCCAGCCGCGACGAGGGCGGGCACCTGATGCCGCCAGGAAAATGCATGCTCTGGCCAGCCGTGACACAGCACTATCGGTCGGCCCGCATTTTCGCGCCCTGCTTCAAAGACTTCGAGCTCAACACCGTTGACCGAAATCAGGGTGGGCGTGGGGAACTGGCTCTGACTAATCATTGTGCGCCTCCCTGCCCTTTGCGGGATTGGTCAGAGGTCGCGCTGAGCCTGAGATGATGCCTGCTGCAGAGGGCTATGGATGTGCGCTGCAATTTCGAAATCTCCTTGCTGAGGTTTACAGCGCCTGCCTAAAATCCAATGGTGCCAAATTCTGGCACCATTGAAGCGTAACCTGGCGATATGAACTTACGTCACCGATTAGACGCCATCGTGCGCAGCCTTCGCCGCAACGGCACCTCGACAATCGCCGAACTGGCGGCGCAGGTCGGCGCATCCAGACGCACGGTTTTGCGCGATATCAGCGCGCTGCGTGATGAGGGCTTCGTCATCCATTCCGAACCCGGTCGTGGGGGCGGCCTGCAACTTGATGCGCAATCGGTTCAGACCACAGCCCGCCTGTCGGTGGCCGAGGTCTTTGCGTTGCTGATCAGCGTTGCGTCAATGCGGGCTGCTGGTGGCATGCCGTTTCTGGGGCTGGCAGATGCCGGGCTCGCCAAGCTCGAGAAGGCCCTGCCCCCCGACAAGGTGCGCGACCTGCGGCGGTTTCTTGATTGCCTGTATGTCGGGCCCCTCTCGCCACAGGTGAACATTTCGGATCTGGGCGAGATGGACCCGGACCTGTTGCCTGCATTCGAGACTGCATTTCTGGAACAGCTACACCTGCGGTTTCAGTACCGCGATGCGAAAGGGGCGATCACCAGCCGGACGGTCGAGCCGCAAGCCATGCTGATCCTGCCACCCCTTTGGTATCTGGTGGCGTGGGATCCCGCCCGGGATGACTTCCGGCATTTCCGCATGGACCGGATCAGCGGCCCGGAATTTGTCGCGGAGACATCGTTCCGGCGCCGATTTGTGCCCTTTGACGATGGCGTGTCTCCGGTCCGCGATCACCCGCGCCAAGCCTGACTGGGCGCGCATGAAGACGGGGGAGCGCCGGACGCACGTCTTGTGGCTAGTTCCACTGCCACCAGTTCCGCTCGAGTTCGGGGCGCAACTGGCGGTCGATCAGCCCGGCGTCGTAGGCGGATGCATGACGCGGGTCATCCTTGGCGACAATTTCAATGACCATGGTGCCGCCGGCCTTGGTGATCGTATCAATCTGGGGCGCCTCGTATTTGGTCGATGTGCCACCGAACCAGCCGTCACTCGTGGCCGCGCTGCCGCCGGAGCTCTTGAAAGCCGAGGACGTTGCGATGTCTTCGCCCAAAATCACGAAGCGATCGCGTCCACTGGCAAGTGTCAGTTCAGATGCGCGCAACAGCGCGAAATTCTGCACCATTTCGCGCGTGGTGTTTTCATTGCCCCGAACGTTGATGCGATGGACAAACTCGGAGACGCGCAGATCAGTGTAGCCGCCATCGCCACTCATGGGGCCATATGTTGTCGCGCAAGCGCTGGTGGCCAGGGCGACCAGAAAAACGGCGACTGCCTTAGAAACTGGAAAATACACGTGCTGCTCCAAACTGGTGGCTTCGCTGCTCGAAACCGACCGGCATGTTTAGGGCATCGTGGGTTTGGCAGTAGTCAGGATTTTTCCGATAGACATTCCGTGATTAGCCAAAGTGCGCGCAAAGCCAGTGCGGCTCGCACGGGATCAGTAGTCACGGCCCCTTTCGGCGCTGGTGGGCTCAATAAGATGTTCCAGATCGGTCCGAAGCACCGCAACGATACCGGCTGCGCGATAGTCGATTTCGGCATTGCCTTGGATGCTTGCTGACAGGACGCGCTCGATCATGCGCGAACCGAAGCCGCGCCGCGTGGGACTGGCGACGGGTGGCCCGCCGCTCTCGGTCCAGACCAACTCGAACTTGCCGCCATCAATTGTCCAGTTGATGGTGACATCACCGGTATCGCTGGACAGTGCGCCGTATTTCACCGCATTGGTCGCCAGCTCATGCATGGCAAGCGCAATGGCTGTTGCCGCACGCGAAGAGACTTCGACTTCGTCACCGCCCGCATGGATGCGCGTGGACCCACCACTATCGAAAGGCGCGGTGGCCGAGGCGACGATGTCGGCGAGGCGCGCCTGTACCCAACCGCGATCGGTCAGCACATCGTGCGCGCCGGCGAGTGCCTGGAGGCGCTGCGTGATGGTGCTGGCTACGTCGGGGGAGACATCGGCACTGCGCAGGGACTGTCCGACAATGGACTGAACGGTGGCCAAGGTGTTCTTTACGCGGTGGCTCATTTCCTTGGTGAGCAGGTCTCGGTGGTTTTCCGCCTGCTTTCTGGCTGTAATGTCCTGCGACACGCCAGCCATCGAGATGGGTTTACCGTCAGCATCAAAGCGAGTCTGCGCGCGAACCTCGATCCAGCGCAGTTCGCCAGACGGGGTACGAATTCGATAATCGACTTCCAGATCACCACTGCCTGCCAGAGCCTGCTGGAAGGCATGGCGCCAGTGTTCGATGTCTTCGAGCAGAATGGCCGCCAGCAGGTCCTGATAGGTGAAGGTGTCCGAGGCCTCGCGGCCGAAATTGGCCTTGCATGGACCTGACGCGACGAGCCTCTGCTCGCTTAGATCGAGGGTCCAGGCCCCCAGTCGGCCGGCTGCAAGCGTGAATCTCAACCGGTCCTCGGACGCGGTCAGATCGCTGACGCGGCGCGATACCTCGCCCTCCAGAGCGTCGCGGTCCTGGGCGACACGGACCAGCCTCTCACGCTCTGGCGTGATGTCGAACTGCGATGCGAAATAGAAACTGAGTTCGCCTTCATTGAAGACGGGCGATACCAGCAGCCGGTTCCAGAAGGTGGTGCCGTCCTTGCGGTAGTTCAGCAGATCCAGCTCAATGGGCACACGACGCGCGATTGCCTCACGCATCCGCGTGACGTCCTGTGCATTGGTGCCTGCCCCCTGCAGAAACCGGCAATTGCGCCCCAGTGTTTCCTCGCGTGAGTAGCCCGTCAGTCTGGCGAAGGCGTCATTCACGAACACGATCGGGTTGTCTGGCTGGCGCGGATCGGTGATCAGCATGGGCATGCGCGTGGCGCGCACGGCAGCGGCGAACGGGTCCGTTCCACCGCGACCCTCGCGCTGAATTTCGAACTCAATCCGCCGCTCTTCATTGGTGTTGGTCATGGAATTCCCTTTGTCTGCAGCAGGGAAATCCCAGCATCGCCAAATCAACCAACGCATTTGATGTGCGCCGAGTTCATCCTCGTCATATCAAAAAAGTCGTCGAGGCGCCGCTATGGGGCTGGCACCCCCAGATTTTGCCAATGAAAGAGGGGCTCGCGCACTGAAGTGCTTCCACGCGCCGCCGCCAAAATGTGAGGACGCGGCCTGACAATCGTCATGCGCACCCCTCCCTTTCAGGGAGCGGTGCGGTCGAGTTGAGGTCAGCCTGCCTGGGACATGAGGGAGGCATTGCCGCCAGCGGCCGTGGTGTCGATACACACATGGCGTTCGAGCAGCAGGCGGCTGGCATCGTCAGGAGAAGTCAGCAGCGGAATGAGGGCGCCCTCGCGTTCGCTCAGCGCGATGCGAATACGGCCCAGATCGGGGTCCTCAGCGAAATAGGCGACGGCATCGAAGCTGTCGCTGTCACGCAGGCCTTCAAGATCAAGCTGGGCCAGGAGGGCAGTATTGCCCAGGCTGGCGCAGATGACGGCCTGGGCCTGCTGATCGGCCGGAGTGGGGCCCAGGCAAAGCACGCGACCGCGCGGGGCCGAATGCATGATGTTGCTCTCTCCGGTCGGGCCCGGCAGCACCACCGGGGCGCTATCGGTGGGGCCCGGCGCCGTGGTGAAGCGCTGCACATAGTGCGGCCCGCCCGCCTTGGGCCCGGTGCCCGAGAGCCCTTCGCCACCGAAAGGCTGGGAGCCAACCACAGCACCGATCTGATTGCGGTTGATATAGATATTGCCGGCCCGGACCGCACGGGACACGGCCGTGACGCGCGAGGAGATGCGGGTGTGCATACCGAAGGTCAGGCCATAGCCCGAGGCGTTGATGTCGGCGATGACTGCATCGATCTGGTCGGCCTTGAAGGTGGCGATATGCAGCACCGGCCCGAAGATTTCCTCGGCGATCTCAGCAATGCCGTTCACCTTGAGCACGGCAGGCGCGACATAGGTGCCGCCGACCGGTGCCTTCAAGTGATGAATCAACTTGCCCGCCTTGACGTAAGTGTCGATGTGCGCCTGAATTTTTGCCCGAGCGGGCTCGTCGATGACGGGACCTATATCGTTGGCAAGCGTCCAGGGATCGCCCAGCGTCAGCTCGTCCATGGCGCCCTTGAGCATCTCGATGGTGCGTTCGGCAGCATCTTCCTGCAGGTAGAGAATGCGCAGCGCTGAACAGCGCTGGCCGGCCGACTGGAAGGCCGATGCGATGATGTCGCGCACGGCCTGTTCGGGCAGTGCAGTGGAGTCAACGATCATGGCATTAAGGCCGCCCGTTTCCGCCACAAGCGGCGCGGTGGCAGGCAGATGGGTCGCCATGGCCCGATCAATGCGGCGGGCGGTGGGGAGCGAGCCGGTAAAGACCACGCCGGCAATGGCCGGGTTGGAGGTGAGTGCGGTGCCCACCTCACCCGCACCGGGAAGCAATTGCAGCGCATCGGCCGGAATGCCGGCCTCATGCAGCAGCTGGACCGCGCGGAAAGCGATGAGCGGGGTTTGCGGGGCGGGCTTGGCCAGCACAGGATTGCCGGCAACCAATGCAGCTGCGATCTGGCCGGTGAAGATGGCCAACGGGAAGTTCCAGGGCGAGATGGCGGCAATGGGGCCGCGGGCGCTGGCCAGCGGCAGCAGTTCGGCCTGTTCGGCATAGTAACGCAGGAAGTCGACGGCTTCGCGCACCTCGGCAATCGCGTCGGCCCAGGACTTACCGGCCTCGCGGGCCAGCAGGGCGAACAATTCGGCGCTGTGGGTTTCGTAGAGGTCAGCCGCAGTGCGCAGGGCGGCAGTGCGAATGCCCACAGGGGTCTGGGACCAGTTGGCGGCGACTGCAGCATCGATGGCGGCGGCGACGTCATCGGTGGTGGCATCGGTGACGCTGCCGATGGTGTCGGTGTGTCTGGCCGGGTTGATCATGTTCACAGGCGTCCCGGCCTCTTTCCGCAGGGGCGCGGTCAGCGGGGTCGCGTGCCATTTGGTGGTCGCGAAGGCATCGCGGGCGGTCTGCATGGCCGGGAAGGCGACGGGGTCGGTCAGATCAAGGCCAGCCGAGTTGATGCGCTCGCCAAATATGGCCGATGGCGCGGGAATGACGGGGTTGGGGATGGCATCGCCCAGCGCCAGTGTCTTGGCAATGGGGTCTTCGGCAACGGCGGCGGCCGGAATGTCCTCATCGGCAATCTGATAGACAAAAGAGCCATTGGCGCCGTTTTCAAGCAGGCGGCGAACCAGATAGGCCAGCAAATCCTTGTGGGCACCGACGGGGGCATAGATGCGGGTGCGGGTGCCCGCAGTGGTGCGCAGCACATCCTGCAGCCGTTCACCCATGCCATGCAGACGCTGGAATTCGAAGGTATCGGTGCCCTGCCCGATTTCCTCGGCCAGATGCAGCACGGCGGCAGCGGTATGGGCGTTGTGGGTGGCGAACTGGGGATAGATATTCTTGGCAGCAAACAGTTTGCGCGCTGCAGCGATATAGCTGATGTCGGTTGAGGCCTTGCGGGTAAAGACCGGATAGTCGGGCAGACCCTGGACCTGGGCGCGCTTGATCTCGGCGTCCCAATAGGCGCCCTTGACCAGTCGCACCATGATGCGGCGATCAAGCGCCCTGGCGGTAGCATCGAGCCAGTCGATCAGCGGCAGGACGCGCTTGCCATAGGCCTGCACAACCACACCAAAGCCATCCCATCCCGCCAGTTCGGGTGTGGCGAGGACTTCAGCAATGATGTCGAGCGACAGATCGAGCCGGTCGGCTTCTTCGGCATCGATGTTGAAACCGATATTGGCGTTCCTGGCGGCAACAGCCAATTTACGAGTCAGATCAACCAGTTCGGTCATGACGCGGTCGCGTTGCGCGAACTCATAGCGCGGGTGCAGCGCCGAAAGCTTTACCGATATGCCGGGATTGTCGCGCACGCCGCCGGGTTTGGCATTGGGCGCCAGGCGGGCGATGGCATTGGCATAGGCGTCGAAATAGCGAGCGGCATCGGCGCTGGTGCGGGCGGCTTCGCCCAGCATGTCATAGGAATAGGTGTAGCCGTTGGATTCCTGCTTTTTGGCGCGGGTGACGGCTTCCTCAATGCTCCGGCCGAACACGAACTGGCTGCCGAGCAGGCGCATGGCCTGCCCCACCGCGGTGCGGATTACTGGCTCGCCCAGACGCGCCACGGCGCGGTGGAATGCCGACCGGGGCGCCACTTCAGGATCGCCCAGCACCTCGGCAGTGAGGCTGAGCGCCAGCGAGGAGAAATTGACCAGATGATTGGAGGAAGCGCCGAAATGCCCGGTCCAGTTGGAGCCACCGACCTTGTCGTGGATCAGTTCATCAACGGTTTCGGAATCGGGGACGCGCAGGAGCGCTTCGGCCAGCGACATCAGCGCCACGCCCTCATCGGTGGCCAGGCCATATTCGGAGAGGAAGGATTCCATCAGGCCCAGGCGATTGCCCTTGCGCACCGTGGTGACCAGTTTTTCGGCGCGGGTCGAAATGGCGGCGCGGGCCGCATCATCAAGCCGGGTGTCAGCGATAAGCTGGCGGACCAGCACCGTTTCATCGGCAAGGTTGAGCGCGCGCAGCGACTGGCGGGCAACGGCGATGGCCGCAATGGGGCTGGACTGGGTCATGCTGATGTCTCCGCAGTGAAGCGCGGCGAGCATGTCTCAGATGGATCGCGGCCTGCGCCGGGATGACACGGTGATAGATGCAAAAGCCCGCTGATTATGAGACCGAGAGTGACACAACTCGATCAGGCCTTTCGCCTATTTGCATAGCCGGAGGGGCAGCGCTGATGTAAAGTGCAGTCGATCAGCAGGACAATCGCCCATGAAAACTGTGACCTACGAGACTCTGGACCAGATCGACCGCCATATCCTGGATATTCTGGCGCAAGACGGCCGGATCAGTGTCGCCGAGTTGAGCCGTCGGGTGAATTTGAGCAAGACGCCCTGTCAGGCGCGGATCACCCGGCTGGAGAAGGCGGGCTATATTCTGGGCTATCGCGCGGTGATCGATCCGCGACGGCTGGGACTGCCGCATGTGGCGTTTGTCGAGGTGAAACTGAGCGACACGCGCAAGGCAGCGCTGAATGCCTTCAACAAGGCCGTGCGGGCAATTCCCGAGGTGGAACAAGCCCATATGATCGCTTCGAGCTTTGACTACCTGCTCAAGGTGCGCACCAAGGATATTGCCGGCTATCGCGAGGTGCTGGGCGAACGCATTTCGGCGCTGCCACATGTGGCCCATACCAGCACGCATGTGTCGATGGAGGCGGTGAAGGGGGACGAGGAGTAGTCGCTCCTCACGCGGCAGGCTCCCCATGATCTCGGCCCTGTAACATCCCCCTCCCAGCCTCCCCCATCAAGGGGGAGGTGCCGTTTAGTGTGTGAGCCACGATTGTGCCCAAGAGTGGAACCACCGCCCCTTGATGATGGAGTCAGGAGGGTATGAGGCAGCGCCAAGGATGTTTCTAAAAAAGGGGCACCTCTCGCGAGGCGCCCCAAGTCATTTTTAGCAGCTCGTCCTACTCAGCGATCTGGGCGTCGCGGAAGTATGGGACGTTCAATGTCGAGCGCCAGAAGCCGGTCACTTCAGGGCTCATCATCATGTAGTTGTTGCGGTGATACTGCGGCAGGATGGCGTGGTCATTCATCAGAATGGCTTCGGCCTTGCGCATCTCGGCCAGCGATTCCGCTTCGTCGCCCGTGGCCTTGGCCGCTGCGATGGCAGCGTCGTAATCGGCGTTGGACCAGTTGCCCAGATTGTTGGGGCTACCGGTGACGAAGTTGTCGAGGAACGTCATGGGATGCGGATAGTCAGCGCCCCAACCCATCTGGGCGATCTGGTACTCGACCTTCTGCACTTCAGGGTAATAGACCTGCCATTCGGACGCCTGGATATTGACGTCAATGTTGAGGTTCTGCTTCCACATCTGCTGGATGGCTTCGAGCAGCTTTTCGATTGGCGGGGAAGAATAGGTCACGAACAGGGTTTCGGGGAAACCTTCGCCATCGGGGTAACCCGCTTCGGCCAGCATGGCCTGGGCTGCTTCGATCTCGGCGGCTTCGCCCAGACCGAAGGTATCGCGGCCATCGGTGAATTCTTCGCCGGCAATGGTCATGCCGGGAGGCACCAGGCCAAGGGCGGGAATGTCAGCAGACTGGAGCACGAACTCAACGATCTCTTCGCGATCGATCGCCATTGAGAGGGCTTCGCGAACCTTGAGATTATCAAGTGGGGCCTGATGGGTGTTGAAGAAGGCGTAGGTGGTGCCGAGGGCCGGAACGACCATGAAGGCATCAGATTCAACCGAGAGGCGGGGAATTTCCGGAGCCGGAACAGATTCGATGCCATCGACATCACCAGCTTCCATGGCAGCCAGAGCCGTTGCGGGATCTGGGATGAGACGGAAGGTCAGCTTGTCGAGGCTGACGGCATCAGCGTCGTAATATTCGGGGTTCTTTTCAAACACGACTGACTCGCCCTGATTGAACTCGGTGACGCGGAAAGGACCGGTGCCGATGAAGGTCGCTGGATCACGCGTCCAGCCTTCTGGATCGGCTTCAACAACGTCCTGACGAACGGGGAAGAAGGTGGTGTAGGTCAAAAGCTGCATCATGTAGGGGACGCGGGCCTTGAGGGTGAAGGTCAGCGTCTTGTCGTCGGGAGCCGAGATGGCAATGTCGCCGACGCCATCAGCATTGTAGGCCTCTTCGGCGCCAACGATGGAATAGAGCATGGCTGCGTTCATCGCGCCGGTCGCAGGGTTGAGCACGCGGTTCCAAGCGTAGACGAAGTCACTCGCGGTGACGGGCTTGCCGTCTGACCAGTTGGCGTCGCGCAGGTTGAAGGTGTAGGTGAGGCCGTCTTCGGAGACGTCCCAGCTCTCGGCAAGAGCGGGCACGATATTGCTATCGGCATCGAAGCGGACCAGGCCTTCAAAGGTATTGCCGATGATGGGCGCGGCAAAGGTTTCGGCCGTGGTGCCGGGATCGTATTTGGCGGATTCATTGTTGACCACATAGGTCAGTTCACCAGCGGCGAAGGCGCCGGCAGTGGAAGCAAGGAATGCCGCTGTGAGCAGTGGCAGAAAGTGCTTGGTCATGCTTTCTCTCCTTTTTCGGGCAGGGTCTCCTCCCTGTCCCTTGGTTATCTTGAGGGCAGCTTAGGCTGCCTTTGGCGTGGCCGCATCACCGGCGTAGTGGCAGGCGGCAAGATGCCCCCCGCCAATGTCTCTGAGTTCGGGTTCCTGACCGGCGCACAGCTCTGTGGCGAGCGGGCAACGGGTACGGAAACGGCAGCCACTGGGAATGGCCATAGGGCTGGGAATTTCGCCACGCACCGGATCGGCCGGGCGGGTCGCCGTCGGATCGGGCACGGGAATGGAGGCCAGCAGCGCCTGGGTATAGGGGTGGCTGGGGCGCGCATAGAGATCGGTATTGGAGGCCAGCTCAACGATCTTGCCCAGATACATCACGCCGATGCGGTCCGAGATGTGGCGCACCATGCTCAGATCATGGGTGATGAACAGATAGGTCAGGCCGAGCTGGTCCTGCAGATCTTCAAGCATGTTGACGACCTGGGCCTGCACCGAGACGTCGAGTGCCGAAATGGGTTCGTCGCAGATGACCAGTTCGGGCTCAAGCGCGATGGCGCGGGCGATGCCGATGCGCTGGCGCTGTCCACCGGAGAACTCATGGGCAAAGCGATTGGCATGATCGGGATGCAGGCCGACGCGCGCGAGCAGATCCATAACCCTGGCCGTGCGGCTTTCGGGCGTACCGATCCTGGCAATTTCCAAGGGCTCGGCGATCAGATCACGCACGGTCATGCGGCCATTGAGCGAGGCGTAGGGGTCCTGAAAGATCATCTGCACGCGACGCCGAAACGGGGTGAGATCGCGCTCAGAGAGTCTGGCGACGTCCTGGCCATCGAACAGCATGGCGCCCGAGGTCGGCTCATACAGCCGGATCAGGGTGCGGGCGAGCGTGGACTTGCCACAACCGGACTCGCCGACGAGGCCCAGGGTTTCACCACGCCGAATGTCGAGATCGACGCCATCGACGGCGCGCAGGACCGGTTTGGGGCCGAACAGTCTGCCACCGACAGAGAAGTGCTTTTTGAGATTCCGGATTGAGACCAGTGGGGTGTCGGTCATGCGGCCACCTCGTTGACGCCGGGGACGCGGGGGGCGTCGGGGTGGTGGAGCCAGCAGCGGGCGGCCTGGGTGTCGCCAAACAGCGGCGGCAGCGCCGCCTGACACTGGGCCATCGCGTGTGGGCAGCGGGCGGTGAAAGGGCAACCGGCGGGAGGATGGGCCATATCGGGCGGTGCCCCCGGAATGGGCGTGAGGCGCTGGTGGCTGTCGTCGCGCAGATCGGGGAACGACGCCAGCAGGCCTTGAGTGTACGGATGGCGCGGGGTGGCAAAGATGGGCCGGACCGGGCCGGTTTCCATCACCAGACCACCATACATGACCACGATACGATCGGTGACTTCGGCGATGACACCCAGATCATGGGTGATCAAGATGACAGCCATGCCCAGCCGCTGTTGCAGATCGCGGAGCAGACCCAGGATCTGGCGCTGGATAGTGACATCGAGGGCGGTGGTGGGTTCGTCGGCAATCAGGAGCTTTGGGTCGCAAGCCAGGGCGATGGCAATCATGACGCGCTGGCGCATGCCGCCGGAAAATTCGTGCGGGTAGGATTTGAGGCGTTCGGCGGCCGAGGGGATGCGCACCAGTTCGAATAGTTCAATGGCGCGGGCGCGGGCCTCGGCGCGGCTGGCCTGACGATGGCGCAGAATGGTTTCGATGACCTGCTCGCCCACGCTAAGGGTGGGATTGAGGCTGGTCATGGGATCCTGAAAGATCATGCCGATGCGATTGCCGCGAATGTCGCGCAGATCGGCTTCATCTAGCTGCATCAGATTCTTGCCGTCAAAATCGACGGCACCACCGATGACACGTCCCGATGCCTTGAGCAGGCGGAGAACGGACATGCAGGTGATGGATTTTCCCGAGCCGGATTCACCGACAATGCCGAGGATTTCGCCGGGATAGACATCGAAGCTGACACCACGCACGGCCTGCACTTCGCCGCGCTGGGAAAAGAAGGAGGTTTTCAGATCGCGGACGGAGAGGACGGGTTCACCCGTTTGCGGAACACTCATTTGCGGAATCTTGGATCAAGCGCGTCGCGCAGACCATCGCCCAGGAAATTGAAGGCGAACATGGTCAGGGAGATGGCGGCGGCAGGGAAGAAGAGCTGATGCGGATAGGCACGCATGGTTTCGACGGCCTCGGAAGTCAGCGTACCCCAGCTGGCCAATGGCGGGGTAACGCCCAGGCCGATGAAGCTCATGAAGCTTTCGATAAAGATGGCCGAGGGGATCAGCATGGTCAGGGTGACGATGATGGGCCCGATGGAGTTGGGCAGCAGGTGCTTGGTCAGGATGCGCGATGTGCCGGCGCCCATGGTGCGGGCGGAAGCGACGTAGTCCTGGCTCTTGAGGCTGAGTATCTGGCCGCGCACGATGCGGGCCATATCCACCCAGAACACCGATCCGATGGCGATGATGATGGAATAGAGCCCAGAGTCGAAAACCACCATGAGCAACACGACATAGAGGGTCAGCGGAATGGTGGAGATGATTTCGACGATGCGCATCATCACCGCATCGGTCTTGCCACCGATATAACCGGACAGACCGCCATAGAAGATGCCGATGAAGAAGTTCACCAGCGTCGCGACAAAGGCGACGGTCAGAGAAATGCGGGCACCATAAAGCTGACGCACCAGCACATCGCGGCCCAATTGGTCGGTGCCAAACAGATAGGTGCGGTTCCAAGACCAGCCCGATGGCGTGATGGTGTCGCCATCGACACTGACGATCCTGGGCGGCAGGCTGGAATAGTCGAGACTGATATCGGTATCGCCGAAGGTGAAGGGCTGGGCCTTCTTCATCATGTCCTTGCGGCCACCGCGAATGAGGCCGAGAACATGGCCTTCGGCGTCGACTTCATAGAGGTTGAAATTTGAGGCGTTGAGGAAGAAGCGGGTTGCGCCCCCCTGCCCGTCATCAATGACGTAGGTTTCAAAGGCTGGCGGAATATTGGCCAGCTTGAGGTTCTGCTCGAAATAGCTGAAGGGGCTGAACAGGGGGCCGAAAATGGCACCAAGGATCAGGGCGATGATGAAGCCAAGCGCGACAACCGCGGGCTTGTTGGCCCAGAGGCGGCGGCGGGCATCCTGCCAATAGGTCAGGCTGGGCGCAGAAATGGCGGCCTCGGCATCGCCCGGCCCCAGCTTTTCCCACATGTGCGGGGCAATGGTGTGTGGCTGATCGGTCATGCTGCGGCCTTGGACAGTTTAATGCGCGGGTCGAGCACGGCATAGAGCAGGTCAACGATCAGGATCATCACCATGAGCGCAGCGGCGTAAAAGATGGTGATGCCCATAATGGCGGTGTAATCGCGATTGGTGATCGAGAGCACGAACTGCCGGCCGATGCCGGGCAGCGCAAAAATCTGCTCGATGACGAAACTACCGGTGATCAGATTGGCGACCACCGGGCCCAGCACGGTGACAACCGGCACCAGCGAATTGCGCAGGCCGTGCTTGAACAGCACCTGGCCGGGACGCAGGCCCTTGGCACGCGCGGTGGTCATGTAATCCTGCTCGAAGGTTTCGAGCAGCGAGGAGCGCGTCAGGCGAGCAACAAACGAGATCCAGAACCCCGACAGGGCAAAGACCGGCAGGAAATAGCCGCGCCAGTCATCAAGCCCGAAGGTGGGCACCCAGCCCAGACGCAAGGCGAAGATGTAGAGAGTGACGGTGGCGATGACATAGCTGGGGATGGCCACGCCAATGGTGGCGATCATCATCACGACGGTATCGGGCCACTTATTGCGGTTAAGCGCGGCGATGATGCCCAGCGGAATGCCCAGTGCGATGACGCAGATGATGGCCAGCATGCCCGTCTGCATCGTAACCGGCAGGCCATTGGCGATCATGGTGTTGACCGACACGCCCGGGTATTTGAACGATGGCCCCAGATCAAAGCTGAGCACGCCCTGAAGATAGTTCAGGTATTGCACCCAGATAGGTTGATCGAGGCCATATTTGGCGTTGAGCGCGGCGGCAATTTCGGGCGCCAGCATACGCTCGGACACGAATGGCCCACCGGGCACGGCATGCATCAGGAAAAAGGTCAGGGTGACGATGGCCCAAAGGGTGACCAGCATCATGCCCAAACGTTGAAGGAGAAAGCCCGGCATATCAGACACACCCAAGGGGTGCTGAAGACGGCAGACCGGCGATACGCAATGGGCTCAACATAATTTGTATTGCAGCACCAAAAAAATTTTACTGCAAGCGCCTTCGCGGCAATTTCAGTCCTTAATGTGCGTTTTCAGAAAACGCCCCTAAAGCTGAAAATGATTACGCAAAATCAGAAAGACTGCCGTTGCCGGGACGATCAGGTCTGCGGCCCTGACGACCGCATCGGGGCCATAGCTGCCCTCGGCATCGAGCGCGTTGATCGTACCGAGCAATTGATTGCCCGCCATGACCGGAATGCTGATCGAGGCATCGCAGCCCAGGGTGCGGATCAGTTGGAGATCCGGGAAATTGCCTTCTATCTCGGCTGCGGAGTTGATCGCCGTGATCCGGCGTTCGGTCTGCATGGCGCGGAACCAGTCATCCATGACAATGGGCTTGGTGCCCAAAAGGGCAAAGACATCTGGATGGCTGGAATAGACGCGACGGACGTGACCGGCATCCATATTGATCGCCGTGAGCGTGAACAGGCGCACACCGATCACTGCCCGGGCGAGTTGGTGCAGGGCCGCGCCAGTTTCGGCGGGATCGTCATAGCGCGCGAGGCGCTCTTCGAAATCACGGAAATGCTGGCTCATGCGCGCAGACGTTCATCGGCGGGAATGGTGTCAGCCCAGATCACGCAATCGCGCCCGTTTGCCTTGGCTGCATAGAGGCGATTATCGGCAATCTGCATCAGCAGACCGGAGGGTTCTTCGCCCTGCCCGGTGGCCAGACCAATGCTGACGGTAACGCCGAGGCCCGCGCCAAGGTCGGACCAGTCAATCGAACTGATGGCGATGCGAATGCCCTCGCAGAAGGCCACTGCGGACTGCTCGGGCACATTGGGGAAGACCAGAGCAAATTCTTCGCCGCCCAGACGGGCCGCATGACCATGCGGGCCCAGCTGATCAACCAGTGTCCGCGCCACGCGCTGCAGCACTGCATCGCCCACGATGTGGGAGTAGCGATCATTGATGGTCTTGAAGTTGTCGAGATCGACGATGGCCGTCGAAAAGGCGGTGCCGGCGAGCCGGTTGAGGATCTGATCAAAGCTGCGGCGATTGGCAATGCAGGTGAGCGGATCGCTGAGGGCCTGATCGGCCAGTACGGCGGCGCGGTCGCGCCACAGATCTGTCTCGGAGCGAATGGACGCCACCCGGGCGCGCCGCTGGGCGGTCTCGCCGGACTGGCGCACATAGAGATTGTGGAAGCGCTTGAACTGGACCAGCGCTGCTGAGGTGTCGCCCCTGGCCTCAAGGATTTCGGCGAGCTTGGCCACGGCGTTGGTCTGGTGATCGATAAGCCTGGTAGTGTCGGCCAGCTCTACTGCCTCAGTGGCGCTGACCAATGCCTCATCGAGCCGACCGGCACGGAACAGAACATCGCCCAGCGTATAGAGATAGTGGATGCGCAGCCCGGTGCCGGGCGCGTCGTTGAGCTCAACGCACTGCGCCAGAACGTCCAGCGCCAGATCGAAGCTACCCTGCAGCGCCAGCAATTCCGCCTTGTTACCCAAGGCTGCGCGCAGGGTCCAGGCATCGCCGCTATGACGGGCCTGCTCAATTGACTCATTGGTGAATTCGATGGCCGCCTCGCGTTCGCCCATGGCGCGATCAGGTTGCCCCAGAGACCCTGCCTCCTCGGCCATCTTGGCGTGGCAGAATCCCAGATTGAGCAGGTAGTAGCCGGCAGCGCCGCCATTTTTCTGCTGGGTGGCGATAGCGACGGCCTGTTCGACCAGATTGGCGCCCAACTCGCTCTCGCGGCAGACCGTGAGCACGATGCCCTTGGCATTGAGCGCAAAGGCCTGCATGGGCGCGTCGTCGCTGGCCTGGGCAATTTCCACGGCCATGGTGGCAAGATCATAGGCTTCATCGCTGAAGCCAAGATCGAGGAAGAGGATGGATTCAACGGCCATGGCGCGGGCCATTTCAAGCCGGTTGCCCAGACGCTCCCAGAGCCATTTGGCCCCCATGGCGCACTCCAGACCCTGTTCGGCATCACCGATGCGGTAGCAGCTCCAGGCCATTTCGCACAAAGCGGCGGCCATGAAATCGCTGTCGCCAGCAGCCTCGGCCTGAGCATAAACCGTTCGAAACGCCGCCAAAGCCTGCTCGCCCCGCCCGGCTCGCAACAGGCGCGTGCCCCGGATAAACTCGTCAGCGATGGCAGCTCCAGGATCAGTCATGGGGCGCTCGACGTGGTAACCGTCTGTAGCTTAACCAGATTCTCTGGCGAAACTCCTAATGCCTGCAGCAAAAATCTCTGTTTATCTGAGAAATTTCGGTCAGGACGCCGCAAAGAGCTGCCAACGACGGGGCCTGAAGGCAATGCGGCTGCTCTCGATTGCGGCGTGATCAAAGGGCAAATCGATCTCGGCGTGATGACCGCCATCGAGCGCCAGTTCGACACGACGGGTGCCTCCCACCCGGCGACTGGCGGTGACCGTGCCCAGCAAGGACGGCCCGCTATCGACCAGATCAACATCATGGGGACGGAAGAACAGACGCGCATTGGCCGGAGCGCTGGTGTCGACCGGCAGACCGATAGACTGACCGTCAAAACGTAGTTCGCCACCTGTCATGGTGACAGGCAGTTGGCTGGACTCCCCGATGAAACCAAAGACGAAGGGCGAGCCCGGCGTGTCGTAAATGGTGTCGGGGTCACCAACCTGTTCGATCTTGCCCTGGCTCATGACGCAGAGGCGGTCCGAGAGTTCGAGGGCTTCTTCCTGATCATGGGTGACAAAGACCGTGGTGTGGCCGGTGCAATCATGCATTTCACGCAGCCATTTGCGCAGCTCGCGACGGACCTGAGCATCGAGCGCCCCAAAGGGTTCGTCGAGCAGCAACACGGCTGGCTCAATGGCCAGTGCGCGGGCCAGAGCGACGCGCTGACGCTGGCCGCCCGATAGCTGGTTGGGGTAGCGCTTTTCAAGACCCGAGAGCTGCACCAGATCAAGCAGTTCGAGGGCGCGGCGGCGGATTTCACCGGCTGGTGGCCGGGTTGAGCGCGGCCGCACCTTGAGGCCGAAGGAGACATTTTCGAGAATGCTCATATGGCGGAACAACGCATAGTGCTGAAACACAAAGCCGATATTGCGCTGCTGAACGCTCCATTCGGAGGCATCGGTATCGCCGAAGAAGACGCGGCCGCTGGTGGGCACTTCGAGGCCGGCGATCAGGCGCAACAGCGTGGTCTTGCCTGAACCGGAAGGACCGAGCAGCGCAATCAACTCGCCCGAGACGATATCGAGCGAGACATCGTGCAGCGCGGGGAAGCGATCGAATTCCTTGCGCACATTGGTGACGCGAACATCCATGTCCAGACTTCCTATCGATGGCCGCCAGCGGCGATTTCGGCGCTAAAGCGCCATTCAAGGGCCGATTTGAGCACCAGAGTGACCAGTGCCAGCAAGGCCAGCAGAAAGGCCAGGGCGAAAGCGGCGGTGGCGTTATATTCGTTGTAGAGCATTTCGACCTGCAGCGGGATGGTGGTGGTCTGGCCGCGGATCTTGCCTGACACCACCGCAACAGCACCAAATTCGCCCATAGCGCGGGCATTGCAGAGCAGCACGCCATACAGCAGGCCCCATTTGATATTGGGCAGGGTGACGCGGAAGAAAGTCTGCCACCCATTGGCACCCAATGACAGCGCGGCTTCCTCGTCACCGGTACCCTGATCCTGCATGAGCGGGATCAGTTCGCGGGCCACAAAGGGAAAGGTGACGAAAATGGTGGCAAGCACAATGCCGGGCAGCGCGAACAGCACTTCGATGCCATAGCTCTTGAGAAACGGGCCGAGCACGCTCCCCGCCCCGAACAGCAGGACGAATACCAGACCGGAAATGACCGGCGATATCGAGAATGGCAGATCGATCAGAGTGATCAGAAAGGCCTTGCCGCGGAACTCAAACTTGGCGATGGCCCAGGATGCGGCAAGGCCAAACACCAGATTGAGCGGCACGGCAATCAGCGAAACCAGCGCCGTTAGGCGAATGGCGGCCTGGGCATCCTTGCTTGAGAGCGCTGCCAGGAAGGTGCCGACACCTTTGGAAAAGGCTTCGTGAAAGACGGCATAAAGGGGCAGCAGCAGGACCAGCGCCATGAAGGCCGTGGCGATGGCGATGAGCAGCCAGCGCACCGCGCGGCTTTCGCTGGTGGGGTTGGCGCGCGAGGAACGCGCAGAAAGCCTAGTGGCCATAGCCATATCTCCGCCGGCTCCAGGCCTGAATGAGGTTGATCGCAAACAGCAGGGCAAACGAGATCAGCAGCATGACCGTGGCGATTACGGTGGCGCCGACATAGTTGTATTCCTGCAGGCGGATAAAGATCAGCAGCGGGGCGATTTCCGAAACATAGGGAATATTGCCGGCAATGAAGATGACTGATCCAAACTCACCGACGCCCCGGGCAAAGGCCAGCGCGAAGCCGGTCAAAATGGCTGGAGTGAGACTGGGAAGGACAACGCGGGTGACTGTCTGGAAACGGTTGGCACCGAGGGTGGCACTGGCCTCTTCGACCTCGTGGCTGACCTCTTCGAGAATGGGCTGGATGGTGCGCACGACGAAAGGGAGCCCGATGAAGATCATGGCGATGACAATGCCAGCGGGCGTATAGGCAATGCGCCAACCGAGCGGGGCCAGCAGCGCGCCAATGGTGCCGTTGGGCGCGTAGATGGCAGTCAGCGCGATACCAGCGACGGCGGTAGGCAGCGCAAAGGGCAGATCAATGACGGCGTCAAAGATTCGGCGGCCGGGGAAACGGTAGCGCACCAGCACCCAGGCGATCAGCGTGCCGAAGACGGTGTTGATCAACGCGGCGAGGATGGCCGTGACGAAGCTGACGCGTAGCGCGCCCAACACGCGCGGATCGGTGGCCGCCTGCCAGAAACCGCTGGGACCCAAGCCAGCTGAACGAATGGCCAGACCCAGCAAGGGGATAAGGATGATCAGGGAAAACCAAGTGATGGTGAAGCCGAAGGTCAGCCCAAAACCGGGGATGACACTGGGCTGTCGAAAGCGCCATTTCGGGCGTAGGGCAGTCGCAGCGACGACAGACATGGGGAGCCTCCCATCCCAAAGGACAGCTAAACTCTACAAGATCAGTAGGCATTAACAAGCAGCGCCATGGCGTTTGCGTGGCGCACCGAGAAATATTGTGCTCAGCGGTTGGGTGTTTTGGGAATGGCGGTGTTTTTGGTGGCGATGCCCTTCGGAACCTCCTCTTGAGGGGGGTAACGGCCCGTTTGATGGACGCGTCCAGTGACCTGACCTGGGTCTAGTCCTGAGGCGGAGTCCAGAGTGGGGTCTCGCGTTCCAGCGGCGCCATGGCGGTAATGTCATTGCCGCGCCGCATGGCGATGTTCATGCGGAAGCTGTTGCCGATGCGCTCGGAGCGCTCGATGAAGAGTTGGGCGATATCGGGCGGACAGAGTTCTTCGGCCGTGCGCCGGAACAGGGCAAGCCAGCGCATGAAATGGGCATCGGAGAGTTCGGGAATGGCCATATGCTTGGGCATGGGCCGGCCGGCATAGCGGCCGGTGCCCAACAGCATGGAACTCCAGAAATCGGCAATGGTGGCCAGATGGCCCGGCCAGGCCTCGGGCGCAATGATGCGATTGAACACCGGCCCGATGACGGGGTCGCGGCGAGCATCGGCGTAGAAACGCTCCACCACGGCGCGGATCATGGCTTCATCGAGACCATCAGGGGTGTCCCAGCCAACGCGCTGGTGCTGGGTGCCGATGGGTGGTCGTGGATTGTCGGTCACTCAGACCTCCCGAATGGCGTAGCTGCAGCGGCGGCCGCCTGAAACAATGTGCTCATGGCGAGTGACTTCGACCTCGGGGCCCAGTACGGCGCGGAAGACATCCAGCTCGGCGCGACAAAAACCCTGACAGTCGGTGGCAGCGGCGCAGATGGGACAATGGTTTTCAAGCAGTAGAAGTGAGCCATCGGGCTCTTCGCGCCACTCGGCCATATACCCTTCCCGCGAGCGCAACTCGGTCAAGGTCGCGACCTTGTCGCGCAGGCCGGTGCGGTCAGCCATCGCGGCCTGGTAGGCTGCGTGGGTTTCGGCCTCACGCGTGGCAATAATGGTATCCAGAGCTCCCTCCCCCAGCGAACTGCGGACGATATCGAGCAATTGCACGGTTAGGGCCGCGTGCGTATCGGGGAAGCGGGCCTGAGCCGCAGAGGTCAACGCCCAACGCTGGGTAGGGCGACCGACGCCACTGGCCTGGCTGGTGGCTGCCACCAGCCCCTCGTCGGCAAGCCGCGCCAATTGCTGGCGGGCGGCTTCGCCGGTCGTGCCCAAAATCTTGCCAATCGCGGCAGCCGACATAGCGCCATGCATCTTGAGCGCCATCAGCACACGTTCGGCCGGATTGCGCGGCGACCAGCCAAGATTGTCCGGCGCCGGGTTTTCCAAGGACTGACTTGACATATCTGGCTCAAAGGTTTTCAAAGTCATGACTTGGAAATTAAACCGCATGACGCTGAAACGCAAGTGCGTCCCGCCAACACCAGGAGACTGTCATGGCCTTTGAACTCCCCGCCCTGCCCTATGCCCATTCCGCTCTCGCCGACCGCGGCATGAGTCAGGAAACGCTGGAACTGCACCACGATAAGCATCACCAAGCCTATGTGACGGCGCTGAACGGCCTGGTGGACAAGAACGCCGATCTGCAGGGAAAATCGCTCGAAGAGATCATCACCCTCGCCAAGGACAAGGCCGATCTGGCGCCGGTGTTCAACAATGCCGGACAGCACTGGAACCACATCCATTTCTGGAATGCGCTGTCACCCAAGGGTGGCCAGCTTGGTGGCCGGCTTGAAGCCAAGATCATCGACGATTTCGGTTCGGTCGCCGCGTTCAAGGACGCCTTCAAGTCTGCTGCGACGACACAGTTCGGATCGGGCTGGGCCTGGCTGGTGCTGGGTACGGACGGCAAGCTGAAAGCCACCAAGACCGCCAATGGCAGCAATCCGCTGGCGACGGGCGAAGGCAAGCCACTGCTGGGGCTCGATGTGTGGGAACACAGCTACTACCTCGACTTCCGCAACCGCCGACCGGACTATGTCAGCAACTTCCTCGACACGCTGGCCAATTATGAATTTGCCGAAGCCAATCTGGGCTAAGGCCTGATGCGTAACATTTGCGGTGTCATACTGGTTGGAGAGGCTCTTCGGCACGTCGCGGAGCGGGCCCAGGCTGCCGGACGGGATGACACCGCGTTGGCGGGACGGTGCCGGCCATGACCTATGTGGTGACGGAAGACTGCATAGCCTGCAAGCATATGGATTGCGTGGCGGTGTGCCCGGTTGATTGCTTTTACGAAGGCGAAAACATGCTGGTCATCAACCCGGACGAATGCATAGATTGTGGGGTATGTGAGCCCGAATGTCCGATCGAGGCCATCAAGCCGGATATGGAACCGGGCCTGGCACCGTGGATTGAACATAACAGGCAATATGCGCGGCTTTGGCCGAACATCACTGAAGTGGGCGTGCCGCCGGCAAATGCCAAGGCCATGGCGGGCCAGCCCAACAAACTCCGCGATCTGTTCTCGGAACAGCCCGGAGAAGGATCATGACGACACTGATGGCCGATTTTGAACTCCCCGATACAATGAAGCTGCGCCCGCCCCGCAATCCGGTGGTCGGCAACGCCGAATTCCGCTCGGCAATGGCCGCAATGGCCTCCACCGTCAGCGTGGTGACGGCACGTCGCGGCGATGAGCAGATCGGCCGCACCGTGACTTCAATGATGTCGCTGGCGATAAACCCGCCGACCATTCTGATTTCCATCGATATTATGAGCCGGCTGGCTGACATCATTGCCAAGACCAACGGGTTTTCCCTGGCGATGCTGGCCGATGGCCAGCAAGAGGTCGGTAATGCCTTTGCCGGCGGAATGGAGCCGGAGCATCGCTTCGGTGTGGGCGAATGGTCCCGCTGGCCATCAGGGCACCCAATGCTGCTCGGGGCGGTCACGGCTGTGGATTGCGATGTGGTTGGCGCCATCGAGACGGGCACCCATGTGCTGTTTGCCGGAGCGATTATCGAAGTGGAAACAACGACCAGTCGTTCCCCCCTGATCTGGCAACGGCACCACTACCACACGCTGGGCGGGCTCGACTGAGCGCCGGCATGATGGCAAGCTGGGCGCAACGATTTGGCGAGGCGGCGGTTATTTCTTGCGCTGCTTTGAACTCAACCCACTCCCCAAAGGGAGACGCGCTTGCCCAGATACTACTTCCACTACCGCACCGATGACGAGTTGATCCGCGACGATGATGGCAGTGAGTTGCCAGATCTGGAAGCGGCGGAACACAATGCAGCGGCATTGGCCAAGGCGATTGTCGAACAGGCTGCCAGCACCGGGGGCGATACCCGCGTACCGCGATCGATCGAGATCACTGACGCAGAAGGTGAAGAGCTGCTTTATCTGGTGTTTTGGGCCGGCCCCAAGCTAGGCTCAGACGATGATCCAGATGAGGACGCACCGGCGCCGCCAAGCAGTACGGTCCACTAGTCCCCAGGCAATGGTTGAGGAAGACGTCGTGGTGGGAATGCCGGCGGCCAAAAGTCAGTTGGCGTAGATCTGATCAAAGATACCGCCATCGCCGAAGAAGCGGGCCTGCGCATCGCGCCAGCCGCCAAATTCTTCAATGGTCACAAGGTTGAGTTCAGCGAAGCGCGCGAGATCTTCGGGGGCTGCAAACTCGGGCTGCGACGGACGGAAATAGTGTTTTGCAGCAATGGATTGACCGACGTCTGAGTAGAGATAGTCGAGATAGCCCTGTGCCAGATCCCGGGTGGCGTTCGTATCAACATTGACGTCAACCAAAGCAATAGGCGGTTCGGCCAGGATCGAGACCGAGGGGGTCACGATATCGAAGGCGTCGGGTCCCAGTTCTTCAAGGGCAAGCCAGGCTTCGTTTTCCCAGGCCAACAGCACATCGCCAATGCCGCGCTGCACGAATGTGGTGGTTGCCCCCCGCGCGCCGGTATCGAGTACAGGAACGTGGCGATAGAGCTGACTGACAAATTCCTGCGCCGTGGCGTCGCTGCCATCTGGCTGCGCCTTGGCCCATGCCCAAGCGGCCAGCAGGTTCCACCGCGCCCCGCCCGATGTCTTGGGATTGGGGGTAATCACTTCAACGCCTTCAGCAATCAGATCAGCCCAGTCGGCGATGGCCTTGGGGTTACCCTTGCGGACGAGAAAGACGATGGTCGAAGTATAGGGCGCACTGTTGTTGGCGAAGCGGCCACGCCAGTCGGCATTGATCAGGCCAGCATCGGCAATGGCGTTGATGTCGCTATCGAGCGCCAGGGTGACCACGTCTGCATTGAGACCATCGATGACCGAGCGAGCCTGTGCGCCCGAGCCACCATGTGTGACCTGAACGGCGACGGTCTCACCGGTGGCCTGCTGCCAGTGGTCGACGAAGGCCGCGTCGAAATCGGCATAGAACTCACGTGTGGGATCATAACTGACATTGGTCAGGGTGCGATCCTGAGCGTGGCTGGTGACGGAAAAGACCAGCACAAGCGAGGCAATCAGAGCAGCATAAGCAAGAATTCTGGACATGTAGGTCATTTGTGGTCTCCCAGGAGATCGCCTGATAAAAGACTACCACATTGGTGGGGTATTACAAGGTAAAGCGCCGCCACTGAAACGCCGCAATAGAAATGCTTTGCCTCGAACGCCGCCAAATCGGGAAAAAGCTCGCCAGAAGCCCACCAAAATGCGGCGCTGCGCAATCCCATTCCAGAACCTTACTGAGGTCCTAATTTTGGCGTCGCGTCATCTGCGCATCTTTGTGGGCTGATATTGGCAAAAGGGATGGCAGACAGAGCCGCATGTGATCCCTAAACTGGCAAGGCGAGCTGAGGAGTCGAAGATGAATTTGGTACAAGCGAACCGTCCTGCCCTGCTGGAGCGTGCGGCAGCCCTGGCAAGCGAAGACGCGGGGTTCGCCGAATTCCTGCGTTCGGCCGTTCTGGCGACCGATACCGAGGATCTGGCGCGACAGGCTCCTGATCGGTTCGAAGCGATCCTGCGCCAATCCTATGCGCATCTGAAAGCCTATAGCGGTACGGGCAGCAAGCTGAGCGTGACCGCGCCGACCCAGCCGGGCGAACCGCTGGTGCTTGATATCGTATCGCCCGACATGCCCTTCATCGTCGACAGCGCGCTGGCCGCACTGCGCGCCGCAGGCGGCACGGTGCGGCTGTTTGCGCACCCGGTGGTTCGTGAACCCAGTGGGCGGGCGCTCAGCGTGCTGCATATTCACAGCGATCCCGTCAGTGATCTGGACGCCATGGTGAGCGAGATCGACTCCACCATGGCCGAGGTGGGCCAGGCAGTGCGGGACTGGCAGCCCATGCTGGAGCGCCTGCGCAAGGCGATCAGCGCGCTGAGCGAACAGAAGTCGAGTCTGGCCGATGAACCCCTGCGGTTTCTCGACTGGCTGATCGAGCACAACTTCACTTTTTTGGGGATGCGCGACTACCGCATCGATGACGAGACGCTGGCGCCGGTCGCCAAGAGCGGGCTGGGCATTCTGACCGACGGTGAGGTCAAGGTGCTGCGCAGTGGCCCGACTTTTGTTGAATCCACGCCACAGCACGCCGCCTTCATTGCCTCGAACGAACCGCTGCTGGTGACCAAGGCCAATGTGCGGGCGCGGGTGCATCGCCGCCAGCACATGGATTATGTGGGCATCAAGATCTATGACGGCGGCGGCAAGGCCGTTGGCGAGTTGCGCATTGTGGGGCTGTTCACATCGCAGGCGCAGGCCACGCCGCACACCGAAGTGCCGATCATCCGTCGCAAGATTGCCGAGGTGATGCGCAAGTCGGGCGTTGATCCGATCGGGCATGACGGCCGGGCGCTGCTGAGCGCGCTGGACAGCTATCCGCGCGACGAGCTTTTCCAGATCGGCGGCGAGCAGCTGTTTGAATTCTCCACCGCGATTGCCGGCCTATATGACCGACCGCGGGTGCGGGTACTGCCGCGTATCGACCGGTTCGACAATTTTGTCTCGGTGCTCGTTTATGTGCCACGCGACCGCTATGACGGCGCGGCTCGGGCGCGGATCACCCAGTATCTGGCCGAAGTTTATGATGGCCGGGTGTCAGCATTCTATCCGCATTTCCCCGAAGGCGAACTGGTACGGGTGCATGTGATCATCGGCCGAATTGCGGGAAAAACCCCGCAACCGAGCCGTGCAGAACTTGAAGCCAATGTTGACGCATTGACGAGCAATTTCGGCGACATTCTGATGGCCACGGCGACCGATCCGGCGGTGATGAGTGATTATCGCACGGCGTTCTCCGCAGCCTATCAATCGCGCAATTCCGCCGAGGATGCGCATGTCGATGTCGGGGTTCTGCATGAACTGGGCGAGAGCGCCCGGGTGGCCATCCGGCTGCGCAGCCGAGACGGCGCCGATGGCGCTCTCGGGCTGAAATTCTACCACCGCGAGCACGCCATTCCACTGAGTGACCGCGTGCCGATGATCGAAGCCTTCGGGTTCCGGGTGATCGACGAGCGCACCTATACGGTGACGCCACGGGACGGTGTAGAGCGCTATATCCATGACATGGTGCTGGCGCCCAGTGATGGCGTTGTGCTGGACCTTGATACGCGCGGACCAGCCGTCGAGGCTGGGCTGCTGGCTGTGTGGGACGGGCTGGGGGAGAGTGATCAGCTCAATACGCTGGTGACCCGCACGGCGCTGGGCTGGAACGATGCAGCCCTGCTGCGGGCATTGTCGCGCTATCTGCGGCAGATCGGGATTTCCTATTCGCAGCGCTATATCGCGCAGGTGCTGGTAAACCAGTCGGGCGCTGCCGAAGCGCTGGTGGGGCTGTTCAACGCGCTGCACGACCCTGACGAAACCAATCGGGACGCCAAGGCGGATGGGGCGCGCAAACAGATTGCGGCCGCACTCGATGCAATGGCCTCACTGGACGAAGACACCATCATCCGGCGCTTCCTCAATCTGATGGAGGCGGCGATCCGCACCAATGCGTTTCAGCGCGACCCGGAAGGCAACCGTATGCCGGCGCTGGCGATCAAGTTCGACAGCAGCATGGTCGAGGGCATGGTCGCGCCCCGTCCCTACCGCGAGATCTCGGTCTATTCGCCGCGGGTGGAAGGCATCCATATGCGGTTTGGAGCCATTGCGCGCGGCGGGCTACGCTGGTCGGACCGGCCCGAGGATTTCCGCACCGAGGTGCTGGGGCTGGTCAAGGCGCAGCAGGTCAAGAATGCGGTGATCGTGCCGGTCGGTGCCAAGGGGGGATTTGTGCCCAAGCGCTTGGTGGCCGGTATGCCGCGCGAGGCGTTTCAGGCTGAGGGCATTGCCAGCTACAAGATATTTATCGGCGCGCTGCTCGATGTGACCGACAATCTGGTCGATGGTGCAGTGGTGCCGCCCCGCGCCGTGGTGCGACGTGATGGCGACGATCCTTATCTGGTGGTCGCTGCCGACAAGGGTACAGCAAGTTTTTCGGACACGGCAAACGGGATCGCCATCAGCCGGGGATACTGGCTGGGCGACGCCTTCGCCTCGGGCGGCTCTGCGGGCTATGACCACAAAAAAATGGGCATTACGGCACGCGGCGGCTGGGAGGCTGTGAAGCGTCACTTCCGCGAGATGGACCGCGATATCCAGCGCGAGCAGTTCACCGCTGTTGGCGTGGGCGATATGAGCGGGGACGTGTTCGGTAACGGCATGCTGCTGAGTGCGCAGACGCGGCTGGTGGCCGCGTTTGACCACCGCGATATTTTCATCGACCCCAATCCTGATGCAGCCAAGAGCCTGGCAGAACGGCACCGCCTGTTTGCCCTGCCCCGTTCAAGCTGGCAGGACTATGACAAGGCGTTGATCTCAAGCGGCGGCGGGATTTTCTCGCGCAGCATGAAGTCGGTGCCGCTGTCGGCCGAGATCAAGACGCTGCTCGGCATCACGGCCAATCACGCCACGCCCAATGAGGTGATCACCGCAATCCTGAAGGCCGATGTGGACCTGCTGTGGTTCGGCGGCATCGGCACCTATGTGCGCTCTGGCCTGGAAAGCAATGCCGAGGTGGGCGACCGGGCCAATGATGCCATCCGCATTACCGGTGGCGAGGTGCGGGCCAAGGTGATCGGCGAAGGCGCCAATCTGGGCGCCACGCAACGCGGACGCATCGAGTATGCGCTCAAGGGCGGGCGGATCAATACCGACGCCATCGACAATTCGGCCGGCGTGAACTCGAGCGATCTGGAGGTCAACATCAAGATCGCCGTCGCGCCCCTGCTGGCAGCAGGCACCCTCGGCATCGAAGCGCGCAATGCGTTCCTGGTGACCATGACCGATGAGGTCGCAGCGCTGTGCCTGCGCAATAACTACCTGCAGGGGCTGGCGATCTCGTTGGCAGAACGTGCCGGACTGGCGGAACTGCCGGACCACCGCGAACTAATCGAACGGCTGGAAGACCGTGGACTGCTCGATCGCGCCGTAGAGTTTCTGCCCAGTGATACGGTGCTGGAAAACCGGGTGGCGGCAGGCACGGCACTGGTACGGCCCGAACTGGCGGTGATCCTGGCCTATGCCAAGCTGACGCTATACGCGGATTTGCTGGACGGTCGCTCGATCGACAATGACTATCTGGCGGGTGAGCTCTATCGCTACTTCCCGGGCACGCTGCGCAGCACCTATCCCGACGCTGTGGCCGGACATCGGCTGAAACGCGAAGTGATCGCGACAGTGCTGGCCAATGCGATGATCAATCGCGGCGGACCGGCATTTGTGACCGATCTGACTGCGGCAACCAGCGCCAGCCCCGGCGAGACAGCGCTGGCCTATGCGGCAGCGCGTGATGTCTATGGACTGAGCGCGCTGAACACCGCGATTGATGCGCTCGACACGTTGATCGACGGCGATGTGCAGTTGGCGCTCTATGCTGAAGTGATGGCGCTGCTACGGCAGGAGAGCCTGTGGTTCCTGCGCAATGCCGATGTGACGCAGGGTCTGTCCGATCTGGTACAGCGTCATGCCGCCGGTGTTGCTGCGCTGCGCGGCCTGAGGGGGACGGATCTGCCTGCCTCACTGGCGCAGGACGTGGCGGAGATGGCGCAATCGCTCAAGGACAAGGGCGTGCCCGAAACCACTGCGCAGCAGATCGCCGAACTGCCTGTGATCGGCTATGCCAGCGACATCGTGCTGGTTAGCGAACGCGCGGGCGTGTCGCTGGCTGATGGGGCTACTGCGTTCTTCGGGGTGTTCACGACATTCCGGCTGTGGCCGGTGATCGCGCAGAGCCGTGCATTGTTGCTCAACGACCGGTTTGACCGCATGGCACTGGACCGTGCGCTGGCCAATCTGATGCGGGCGCAGCGCGACTTGACCGCTGACGTGCTCAAGACCGAAGGAAAATCGGTGGATGCCAAGCTGGTGAACTGGCAGGTGCGGCGCAAAGCGGGCATTGAGCGCACCGCCGCAGCCGTGGCCGAGCTGACCCAGGGCAAGTTGACCGTGTCACGGCTATCGGTCGCCGCGGGTCTGATGGCCGATCTGGCGCAGGAATAGAGGATCATCAAGTCCGGCGGCCCTTGGGGTCGCCGGAGCAATGGCGTCAGATGGCATTGCGAACAAAACAAGAAACGTGTTCCCTGAGACCTTCTCCGGAGGATGCCGATTCGTGCTTGCCAGCCCTACCTATCTTGACGCCCTGAACCCCGAACAACGTCGCGCCGTCGTGCATGGCACCGGGGAAGCCGCGCCGGGGCCATTGCTGGTGATTGCCGGGGCGGGATCGGGCAAGACCAATACGCTGGCGCATCGGGTGGCGCATTTGATCGTCAATGGTGCCGATCCTCGCCGTATCCTGCTGATGACGTTTTCACGACGCGCCGCCAGCGAGATGAGCAGGCGGGTGGAGCGGATCGCGGCGCAGGTGCTGGGCACGAGCGCAGGCGCGGTGACCGATGCCCTGGCATGGGCCGGAACATTTCATGGCATTGGCGCGCGGCTGCTGCGCGAGCATGCCACCCAGATCGGGCTGGATACGGCCTTCACCATCCATGACCGCGAAGACTCGGCGGATCTGATGAATCTGGTGCGGCACGAGTTGGGGTTTTCCGAGGCCAAGAGCCGGTTTCCTACCAAAGGCACCTGCCTGTCTATCTATTCGCGCGTGGTCAATGCGCAGGATGATCTGGACGCGGTGCTCAAGACGACCTTCCCGTGGTGCGCGATGTGGAGCAAGGAATTGCGCGCGCTGTTCAGCGGCTATGTGGCTGCCAAACAGAACCAGAACGTGCTCGATTACGACGATCTGCTGCTGTACTGGGCCGGCATGATGGCCGAACCGGCAATGGCGGCCGAGGTTGCGGCGCGGTTCGACCATGTCCTGGTGGACGAATATCAGGACACCAACAAGCTGCAGTCCTCGATCCTGCTGGCGCTCAAGCCGCAGGGGCATGGACTGACCGTGGTGGGCGACGATGCGCAGTCGATCTATTCGTTCCGGGCGGCGACGGTGCGCAATATTCTCGATTTCCCGTCGGCCTTCAGCCCGGCAGCCGATATCGTGACGCTGGACCGCAATTACCGCTCGACACAGCCCATTCTGGGCGCTGCCAATGCGGTCATCGAGCAGGCGAGCGAGCGTTTTACCAAGAATCTGTGGACCGAACGCCAGTCTGACGCCAAGCCGCTATTGGTGACGGTACGCGATGAGGCCGATCAGGCCCGCTATGTGGTGCACAAGGTGCTCGAAGCACGCGAGAGTGGCATGGCGCTGAAGAGCCAGGCCGTGCTGTTTCGGACCTCAAGCCATTCGGGGCCGCTGGAGATCGAACTGACCCGGCAGAACATCCCCTTCGTCAAATTCGGGGGGCTGAAATTCCTCGACGCGGCCCACATCAAGGATCTGTTGTCGATCCTGCGCTGGTCTGAAAATCCACGCGACAGGGTGGCCGGTTTCCGCGTGCTGCAATTGCTGCCCGGTGTCGGACCGGGCACTGCAGGAAAGGTGCTTGACGCCATGGCGACCGGACCGGACCCGATCTGGGCGCTGGGCGAGATCCCTACGCCGCCCCGCTCCGGCGAGGGCTGGGCGGGGATGGTGGAGCTGATGCGGCGTCTGGCAAAGGGGGATGCGGGCTGGCCCGCGGAGCTGGGCTATGCGCGGCTGTGGTATGAACCGCTGCTGGAACAGGCTTTTGAGGACGCCATGGTGCGCGTGCAGGACATTGTGCAGCTCGAGCAGATTGCTGGCGGCTATCCGAGCCGCGAACGGTTCCTGACCGAGCTGACGCTGGACCCGCCCGATGCAACCAGCGACCAGTCGGGCGTGCCGCTGCTCGATGAAGACTATCTGATCCTCTCCACCATCCATTCCGCCAAGGGGCAGGAGTGGAAGTCAGTGCATGTGCTCAATGTGGTTGATGGCTGCATCCCCTCGGATCTGGGAACCGGATCAACCCATGAACTCGAAGAAGAGCGGCGGCTGCTGTATGTGGCGATGACGCGAGCGCGAGATGATCTGAACCTGATCGTGCCCCAGCGGTTTTTCGTGACGCAACAGGCCAAGCATGGCGACCGGCATCTGTATGCGCAGCGGACGCGTTTCATTCCACGCGCCATGACAGGCCTGTTCGAGGATATCTTGTGGCCGCCAGTCACGCCGGCCCATATCGAGGGGCTGTCGCCTGCGCCGGTGCGGATGGATATTTCCGCGCAGATGCGAGGCATGTGGAAATAGGGATTGGGGCCAATGAGCAGCTAGCACATGTAGCCCCCCACATGGCCTCTCCCGTCAAGGGGAGGTATCGCTCCCCTCGAGAGGTGGACCAGGCAACCCTATGCCAAAGTCGGATTGTATCTGGACCCGGCATGGGGACATTGAAGGCCCCTGCCCCAAAACCAGAGCCGCACATGACCACCCTTTCAAACTGGCTAGCCGCCCAGAGTGTTGACGCCAAGCTGGCTTCGGTGATGACCACCATGGCCGCCGCGAGTGCGGAGATTGCGGCTGTGCTACGGCAATCGGCGATTAGCGGGCAGACCGGGCTGGCCGGGCACACCAATGTGCAGGGCGAGGACCAGAAGGCGCTCGACGTGATCTCAAACGATATTGTTTTGAATCACATACGGCTAAATCCGGAGATTTCGATTCTGGTGTCCGAGGAACTGGATGAGCCGGTTCATATCGAGAATCAGGGCGCCTATCTGGTGGCAACGGATCCACTGGATGGCTCATCAAACCTGGACGTAAATGTCACCGTAGGAACGATTTTTTCGATTCTGGATGCCCGCAAGGGTCTGCTGCAGCCTGGCTCGGCGCAGTTGGGCGCGGGTTATGCCGCCTATGGACCGGCGACGAGCTTTGTCATCACTTTCGGGCCGTCAGCAGCAGTGTTTACACTCAACGATGACGGCGTGTTCGTGTTGACCACCGAAAAGCTCGCCGTACCCAAGGCGTCAGCGGAATACGCGATCAACACTGCGCGCGAGCGGCTGTGGGATGACGCAACCAAGGGCTATGTCGCCGAGAATGTGGCTGGGGAGACCGGGCCTGCCGGCAAGCGCTACAATATGCGCTGGATCGGATCGATGGTGGCCGATGTGCATCGTATCCTGATGCGGGGCGGGATTTTTCTTTATCCGCTGGACAGCGAGAACGCTGCCAAAGGCGGCCGGTTGCGGCTGCTCTATGAAGGCAATCCGATGGCAATGCTGGTGGCCGCAGCGGGCGGCGCATCGACGACCGGGCAGCAGAGTGTGCTCGATGTGGTACCGACCGATATTCACCAGCGGGTGCCGGTGGTGCTGGGCTCGGCTGACGAGGTAGCCCGCGTGGTTGCCTGGTACGCCCAGGCGTAGGCGTTCCTTTGTAAGCCGCCCTTCTGGCCTGCTGCTGATTGCCGGAGGAAGAGTTTGCTGCAGCCCGCGAATTGCGCGGGCAGAAATTGCAACGTTCTTATCGGGAGGCTATAGCTCAGCCAGATTGAGGTGCCGGTGCCTACCCGCCGGCCGGGAGCCCAGAATGACCGACGCCAGCAACAGCCTGCCCAAGACCAATTCCAGCCCGTGGACCAGCCGTCCGTTTCACCGGCAATATCTGATGCGGCAGGCCAATAATCTGTTCGATTTCTTCGAAGCCCCCTCGCTCAATCCCAAGGGCGGGTTTTTCGAGCTGGATGATGACGGCCAGCCGCTGAGCGCGGCCAATGCGACGCGCCAGGTGCATGGCACGACGCGCATGGTGCACTGCTTTGCCATTGGCAGCCTGATCGGGCGTCCCGGCTCGGACGAGATTGTCGATCACGGCATGCGCTATATCTGGGACAAGCACCGCGACACCCGGCATGGCGGCTATGTCTGGGGGGTGGACGACAATGGCGTCACCGATGCCAGCAAGCAGGCCTATGGCCATGCCTTTGTGATGCTGGCCGCCTCGAGCGCCAAGCTGGTGGGGCACACGCTGGCCGACACCATGCTGGCCGACGTCACCGAGGTGATCGAGCGCCGCTTCTGGGACGACAAGGCGGGCGCGGTGCGCGAAGAGTTCGCCAATGACTGGTCAGAGATCACCAGCTATCGCGGCCAGAACTCCAACATGCACCTGACCGAGGCGCTGATGGCTGCCTACGAGGCCACCGGCGAAAAGGCTTATCTGACCAAGGCCGAACGGATCGCCGAATTGATCATCGCCAAGCATGCCGTGCCGCTGGGGCATCGGGTGGCGGAGCATTTCGACGAGAACTGGGTGCTCGACAAGCAATATCTGGGCTCGGAAATGTTCCGTCCCTCGGGTGTAACGCCGGGGCACGCGCTGGAATGGGCTCGGCTGCTGATGCAGCTGTGGATTCTGGGCGACAAGCGACTGAGCTGGATGACCGATGCAGCGCGCAATCTGTTCCGTCAGGCGATCGAGCTGGGTTGGGATAACCAGCATGGCGGGTTCTTTTATACGCTGGACTGGGACAACAAGCCGATCATGCGCGAAAAGCTGTGGTGGCCTGTGGCCGAGGCGATTGGCGCGGCAGCGTTTCTGAGCGCCTATGATCGCGACGGCTATTTCCAGAGCTGGTACCGCAAGCTGTGGGACTATGCCGAGAACCATGTGATCGATCATGCGCGTGGGGGCTGGCTGAGCGAGTTGAGCGAAGACCTCAAACCAACCAGCCGCCTGTTTACCGGCAAGCCGGACATCTATCATGCGCTACAGGCCTGCCTGATCCCGCTCTATCCGGCCACGGGCAGCCTGACAGCGGCCATTATCGAGGCCGATCACACGGACAGGCACCACCACTAGGCGGCGGCGGTTGCATCGGGCGGTGGTGGCGCGTACATCACCGCTCAAAGCCGAGAGACATGCGCCATGACCCGCCCCGACCGCCTGCCTGCCCAATTGCCACGCCTGCTGGTGGAGCGCGCTGTCGCTGCTGCGCTCGAAGAGGATCTGGGGCTGGCCGGCGATCTGACCAGCCAGGCGACACTGGCGCCCGATGCCGTGGCCGAGGCAAGGCTGTCGGCGCGCGAGGCGGGCGTGATTGCCGGGCTTGACCTGGCGGCGGCGGCGTTCCGGCTGGTGGGCGATGGCGTGACGTTCACGCCCGCGCTGGCCGATGGCGACGCCGTGGCGGTTGGCGGGCTGGTGGCCAGTGTGCGCGGCCCTGCCCGGCTGGTGATGTCGGGAGAACGGGTGGCGCTGAACTTTCTCAATCACATGAGCGGCATTGCCACGCTGACCCGGACCTATGCCGATGCGGTGGCGGGCACGGGCGCGCAGATCTGCGACACCCGCAAGACCACGCCGGGGCTGCGGGCCTTCGAGAAATATGCGGTGCGCTGCGGCGGCGGGGCCAATCACCGCTATGCGCTCGACGATGCGATCCTGATCAAGGACAACCATATCGCGGTGGCGGGCAGCGTGACGGCGGCCTATCGCGCCGCCGAGGCGTTTGCCGGGCATCTGGTGGCCATCGAGATCGAGGTGCAGGACCTGGCGGAACTGGAAGAGGCGCTGGCGGCCGGGGCGCGCGTGGTGTTGCTGGACAATATGGACAATGACATGCTGCGCCGGGCGGTGGCGATCAATGCCGGGCGGGCGCGGCTGGAAGCCTCGGGCGGGGTCAAGCTGGACCGGGTCCGCGCCATCGGCGAGACCGGGGTGGATTTCATCTCGACCAGCCAGATCACCATGGCGGCCCAGCCGCTGGACCTTGGCCTCGACGTGACGATTGGCGCCTGACATGACAATCATTACCCAGGCGCCCACCGATGCGGCGCTGACCCAGCTGGCGCTGGACGCCGCCATCGCGGCCGCCAAGGTCATCATGGACATTTATGGCCGGCCGATTGCGGCAGTGGCCAAGTCGGATGGCTCTCCGGTGACCGAGGCCGACGCGGCCGCCGAAGCGGTCCTTCTGGACTTGCTCAAGCCCACAGGCATTCCCGTGCTGGGTGAGGAAAGTGTCGCTGCGGGCATCATCCCCCTGCTCGGGGAGCGCTATTTCGTGGTCGATCCGCTCGACGGGACCAAGGAGTTCATCAAGCGCAATGGCGAATTCACGGTCAATATCGCGCTGGTCGAGCATGGCGTGCCGGTGATGGGCATGGTGCTGGCGCCAGCCACCGGCGAAACCTTTGTCGGGGATGCCAGCGGCGCCTATGGCTGCAACACGCAGTCCGGCACGGTTGCCAACAAGCATTTGATAACCGTGGCGGGCGAAACACCGCTGCGGATCGTAGCCAGCCGCTCGCATGGCCACGCGGCGCTGGCGAGCCTGTGCCAAACGCTCGAGGTGGAGTCTGACGTCTCGGTGGGATCGTCGCTGAAATTCTGCCTGCTGGCCCGCGGCGATGCCCAGCTCTATCCGCGATTTACCCCGACATGCGAGTGGGATACGGCGGCCGGACAGGCGGTGCTGGAAGCGGCTGGCGGGGCGGTCGTGACGCTGGATGGCGCGCGCCTGGGCTATGGCAAGGGGACCGACAAGTTCCTCAATCCCTATTTCGTGGCGGCCGCAAATGCTGATCTGGCCCGCCGGGCAGCGGCCGAAATGACCCGTCTGCTGGGATAGACCAGGAGCCATGCAATACAGTCTTAACTGATCTGCCCGATCTACTGGGCCGTACAACTTGCACGATTCAGGCTGAGCATATAGAGAGCCAGCATATATCGAACCGGCATATCCCGGTGGAGCTCGTGCATGAACGTCAGGACCCTTTGTCTTTCCATCCTGTTTGAAGGAGAAGCCACCGGATATGAAATCCGGCGTCTTTGCGTGGAAGGCGAGTGTTCCTATTTCATCGAGGCCAGCTTCGGGTCGATCTATCCGGCGCTGGCACGGCTGGAAGAGAATGGCTTCGTGGTGAGCCGGACCGAACAGCAGGACGGCAAGCCTGCCAAGAAAATCTATTCCATTACCGAGGCGGGCCGGGCTGAATTCACCCAGCAGCTGGCCGAACCTCTGGGCGAGGACATGTTCCGCAGCCCGTTCCTGCTGTTTGCCCGCTTCGCGCATATCCTGCCGCGTGAGCTGGTTGAAGCGCGGGTCAATGAGTATCTCAAGCGCACGATCGAGGACCGCAAGAAGCTGGTTCAGGTCGAGACTGCGCGCAGCTGCAATGCAGCTGACACATGGGTGATGAATTACGGACGTGCAATGATGGAGGTTGCCGAACGGCACCTGCGCACCCATATGCACGAACTGATCACAATGGCGCGAGCCGAGCCGGATAAAGACGCGGCTGAGTAAAGGGGCAAATTCTCAATGCGTGCATACTTCTCATACGGTGTTGCGTTTCTGATCCTGGTGTTGGCGGGGCTGTGGCTCTCGACCGGAACACTGGTGATGGGCGGCAATGGTCCTGGCAATGGCGAACGCCCGATCATTTCGGTGATCGAGGGCGAGGAGCATGGCCCGATCGCCACGCGACTGGCCGAAGCCGGTGTGCTGGCCGAGCACGAGACTGGCCAGGAGGTCGACCCGACCCTGACAATCGCCCAGCGCAATGAAGCCGAGCACGGCTCCAAGACCGCGCTGCAGTCGGTGCGCACCACGACCTATGTGGCCCAGCCCTTCGCCATCGAGGTGACGTTGCGCGGTCGCACCGAAGCCAAGGCTTCGGTGGGCGCGGTGGCCGAAACCTCGGGCATTATCGATACCGTGCATGTCAGCAAGGGCGACAAGGTTGCCGTGGGCGACCTGCTGTGCACGCTCGACCAGGGCACGCGCGCTGCTGCAGTGGCGCAGGCCAAGGCCGGACTGGCGCAGGCCCAGGCGTCATTGAGTCAGGCACAGGCCGATTTCGATACCAATGCCGAGCTGCGCGACAAGGGGCTGGCCGCCGCCAATAGCGCGCGCAATGTGGAAGTGGCGCTGACCGCAGCCAAGGCCGGTGTGACCTCGGCGGAAGCCGCACTGGAAAATGCCGAGGCCGAACTGGACCGCACGGAAATCCGCGCCAAGGTGTCCGGCGTGGTGCAGGCACCGCTGGCCGTGGCCGGGGCCATGCTGCCCCAGGGTCAGGCCTGCGCCACCATCGTGCAGCTCGATCCGATGCTGTTTATCGGCCAGGTGCCCGAAGCCCGCATCGGGCTGGCCAAGCTCGGGCTGGATGCCACGGTGACCACTGTGACCGGCCAGGAAGTGGCGGGCAAGGTGACCTTCATCGCCGCAACCGCCGACTCTGCCACCCGCTCCTTCCCCGCGGAGATCGAACTGCCAAATGCTGATGGAGCCATTCGTGACGGCATCACCGCCAGCGCAACGGTGAACATGGGCGCGGCCCCGGCTCACCTGCTGCCGCAGTCCACGCTGACCCTGAACGCCGATGGCGTGCTGGGCGTGCAGACCGTGCAGGACGGCGCCGCCAAGTTCGTGCCGGTGCAGATCGCCAGTGATACACGCGAAGGCGTGTGGGTGCTCGGCCTGCCAGTAGCCGTCGACGTGATTACCGTCGGCCAGGAGTACGTCACCGACGGCCAGATGGTCGACGCCACCAACGTAACAGCGAGCTGACGTCATGCTGGATTTCATCGAACGCATCCTGAGGATGCCGCGAGTTGTACTCACCGTCATGGTGCTGCTGCTGGGCGCGGGCCTGATGGCCTACAATACCCTGCCAAAGGAGAGCTTCCCGGCGATCGACATTCCGTATTTCTACGTGTCGGTCAGCCAGTCGGGGGTGTCGCCGCGCGATGCCGAGCAATTGCTGGCCAAGCCGGTCGAGGACCGGGTCAAGGAAATCGACGGGCTGGAGAACTACTCCTCCACCTCGACCACCGGGCATGCCTCGGTGTTCCTCGAATTCAACGTGAACGCGGACAAGGACCAGGCACTGGCCGATATCCGCGCGGCGCTGGACGGGGTGTCGTCCGAGCTGCCTGACGATGCCAATGAGCCTACGGTCACCGAGCTGTCGTTCACCGACATGCCTGTGATTTCCGTTGCGGTCTATGGCACGGTCCCCGAGCGGGAACTGGTCACGCGCGCCAAGGACCTCAAGGAAGAACTTGAGGGCATGGCCGATGTGCAGAGCGTTTCGCTCTCGGGATCACGCGACGAAGTGCTCGAGATCACCATCGATCTGGACCGTCTGGACGCCTATGACCTGACCGCGGCACAATTGTTCGACGCGCTGGCGCGCAACAATATGGTGGTGGCCGGCGGCACGCTGGATACCGGCCAGGGCTCGTTCAATGTCGAGGTTCCCGGCCTGATCAAGAACGCGCAGGACGTCTATACGCTGCCGCTCAAGACGGTGGGCGACACGGTGGTGACCTTTGGCGACGTCGCCAGCATCACCCGGACCTTTGAAGACGCCACACAGTTTGCCCATGTGAACGGCCAGCCGGCCATCACGCTGGGCGTGTCCAAGAAGCTGGGCACCAATGTGATCAATGTGTCGGACGAGGTGCGCCGCATCACGTCCGAGTTCACCGCGGACTGGCCCCAGGCCATCGAAACCAGCTTCCTGATCGATCAGGCCGACACCACCAAGGGCATGTTCCGGTCGCTGGAAGCGGCCGTGCTGACCGCCGTGGCGCTGGTGCTGATCACCTGTATCGCGACACTGGGTTGGCGCGCCGCCATTATGATCGGCATGTCGATCCCGATCTCGTTCATGATCGCGTTCCTGGTCGTGCAGATGCTGGGCATGACCATCAACATGATGATCATGTTCGGTCTGGTGCTGGCCGTGGGCGTGCTGGTGGATGACCCCATCGTGGTGGTCGAATATGCCGAGCGCAAGCTGCAGGAGGGCGTGTCCAAGAAGGAAGCATTCATCCTGGCCGCACGCAAGATGTTCGTGCCGGTGGTTTCGGCCACCTTCACCACACTGGGCGCCTTTGTGCCGCTGCTGTTCTGGCCGGGCATTATCGGCAAGTTCATGAGCTATCTGCCCACCGTGGTGATCGTGGTGATGATCGCCTCGCTGGTCTCGGCCCTGATCTTCATGCCCATTATCGGCGCCTTCATTGCCTCGAGCCATGTGGACGAAAAGGAAAAGGAAGCCGCCGACGTCGTCATGTATGCCGACAAGTTCGCACCCGAAAAGGTGCGCGGCCTCACCGGCATCTATGTGCGCACCATGCAGCATCTACTGCACCAGCCGCTGATCACGCTGACGGTGGGCTTCTCGCTGGTGGCGGCAATGTTCGCCGCCTATATGATGAACCCGACGGGCACCGAGGCCTTCCCCGCCTCCGAGCCCGAATTCGGCACGGTGAACGTGATCACGCGCGGCAATTACTCGCCGGTCGAGATCCGCGACCTGCTGGTGGAAGTCGAAAACGAAATCCTGCAGGTGCACGGTATTCAGGACGTCATCATGAGCTTTGGCGGTGGTGGCGGCGGGCTGGGCAGCGGGTCTCCACCGGACACGGTGGGCTCGTTCAACCTGCAGCTGATGCCCTATAATGAACGCGTCAAGGCCGAGGAAATCTTCCAGGACATCCGCACACGCGTGGCCGATATTTCGGGCCTGGATGTGCAGATTGCCGCGCAGGAAGACGGTCCACCGGCCGGCAAGGCGATCAATATGCGCGTGGAAGGGACCGTCTACGATGATATCGGCCCTGCCGTGGCCAAGCTGCGCGACTTCATCGAGAACGATCTGGGCGACACGATCGACGTTGAAGATGGACGCCCTGCCCCCGGTATCGACTGGCAGGTGACCATTGATCGCGAAGCCGCGGCCAAATATGGCATCGGCGTGCGTGAGTTGAGCCCCTATGTGCAGCTGGTCACCTCCGGGGTGAAGCTGGGCAGCTATCGTCCCGACGATGGTGGTGACGAGCTCGACATCCGGGTGCGTCTGCCCGAAAGCGAGCGGACCTTTGATGCCCTGGATTCGCTGCGCATCGTGACGGCGCAGGGCCTGGTGCCGGTGTCCAACTTCATCGAACGCACCGCCGTGCCCAAGGTGGCCAATATCTCGCGCCGCAATGGTGTCTATGCGATGAGCGTGGCGGCCAATCTGAACCCGACCAGTGCGGCGGGCGAAGAGATCATTGCGGCCGACAAGATCAAGGAGATCAAGGCCTGGCAGGCAACCCAGGACTGGCCGGCAAGCGTCGATATCGTCTATGGCGGTGCGGCTGAGCAGGTGGACGACACCAATGCCTTCATCGTGTCGGCCTTTGGCGCGGCGATGTTCCTGATCTTCCTGATCCTGCTGCTGGAATATAACAGCTTCTATCAGGTGCTGGTGACGCTCACGACGGTGATCATGTCGCTGGGCGGGGTGTTGCTGGGCATGCTGGTCACGGGAATGAGCTTCTCGGCCATCATGACGGGTCTGGGCATTGTGGCGCTGGCGGGTATCGTGGTGAAGAACGGCATCGTGCTGATCGACACCTATAACCACTATCAGCGCGACGAGGGCGTGGAGCCGGTCAAGGCGATGCTGATCACCATCAGCCAGCGTGTGCGGCCCGTGCTGCTCACGGCCATGGTGACCGGTCTGGGCGTGATCCCGATGGCACTCAATGTCGAGTTCGACTTCATCCGCCGCGAGATCGTGGTGGGCGGCATTGCCGGGTCGTGGTTCGTGCATCTGTCGGCCGCCCTGGTGTCGGGGCTGTTCGTCTCGACCCTGCTGACGCTGGTCATGGTGCCGGTCATGGTGGTTGCGCCCAATGTGGTGTGGAAACAGATCCGCTGGGTCGGCGCGCAGATTGCCCGCCTGTTCAACTTCGTCACCGGTCGCGGGCGCCAGCCCGCCATGGCGACGCCAGCCGGGTTTGACGGCATGGCCGTGGAAATCCCCGGCGATGCCGACGGCTCCAAGCGCTATATTGTCAGCCCCGATGCGGGACTGGTCAAAACCGAAGAAAAGGGCGTGACCGTGGTCAGCCGTCCGGATCGACCTGAAGCGGCCGAGTAAGATCGGCGCAAATGAGTACAGAGGGCCCGCAGTAATGCGGGCCTTTTTTGTGTTTCTCCAACAAAGCCGTTCGCCGCTGGCCGGATGTCCCGCCCCACAAAGTCAGTCACGTCGAAAACGCCTGCAGCCGCCAGTCGTCGCCTTCGAAATTCAGCTGGCGGACAGAAGGTTTTCGGGTGTCGAGCACTGATGACCAGAAGGCCAAAGCGGGCGTGTTGGCCAGCGGTACGGCAATGTGCCAGTCGCCGGAATGCCGCGCCAGTGCGGCACCCAGCGCCTGCCGGGCAACCCCACGCCGCCGATACGCCGCAAGTACAAAAAGCTCGGCCATGAACCAGCAGGGTTGGCGACCGGTGAGCGGACACTCGTCGACGACCAGTGCAAAACCCGCGATCTCGTCGCCGACCATGATCAGGTAGGGGTGACGCCAGAAGCGGTCCAAAAAATCATATTCGAACCGACCATCCAAGCCGACAGGAAACGGCATGAAACTCGTCATGTCGTAGAGGTAGAGCTGAATGAGATTTTCGATCAGCAGTCGTTGCTCGTGTCTGGCAGCGACCAGCATTGGCTCAGCCTGGGTCATACCCCAAAGCTAGCGCCGATGAGGGCTATAGGGAAGCCAAGCTATGGCTCCCCGCCTCTACTCGCCCGCCGGTTTGCCACGCTTGACGAAGCCGTCGGGGTCGTTGGCAGTCTGGAGCAGCTTTTCCTCGGCCTCGGTGGCCTCGCGCTGACGGTTCCACATCTGGGCGTACAGGCCATCCTGGGCCAGCAGTTCCTGATGACCGCCGCGCTCGGCAATGATGCCCTCACGCAGCACCAGGATTTCATCGGCATTGACGACCGTGGACAGACGGTGGGCAATGACGACAGTCGTTCGATTGGCTGAGACCACATCGAGCGCTGACTGAATGTCGCGTTCGGTCTTGGTATCAAGCGCCGAGGTCGCTTCATCCAGGATCAGGATCGACGGACCCTTGAGAATGGTACGCGCGATGGCCACGCGCTGCTTTTCGCCACCCGACAGCTTGAGCCCACGTTCGCCCACAGGCGTATCATAGCCCTTGGGTAGGGTTTCGATGAAGGGGCCGACCTGTGCCATGGCGGCCGCTTCACGGACCTCCTCAGGCGTCGCGCCGGGGCGGCCATATTCGATGTTGTAGCCAATGGTATCGTTGAACAGCACCGTGTCCTGCGGCACCATGCCGATGGCCGAACGCAGACTTTCCTGCGTCACGTCGCGCAGATCCTGACCATCAATGGTGATGGCGCCGCCGGTGACATCATAGAAGCGATAGAGCAGCCGGGAGATGGTGGATTTGCCCGCGCCTGTCGGGCCGACAATGGCCACGGTCTTGCCCGCCGGAACCTCGAAGCTGACGCCTTTGAGGATCGGACGGTCGGGGTCGTAATGGAAGGTCACATCGTCAAAGCGAATGACCGGACCGGTAACGGCGAGCGGCTTGGCGTTCGCCTTGTCCTCGATCTCAGGGTCCTGATCGAGCAGCTTGAACATCTCCTCGATGTCGGTCAGGCCCTGACGCAGTTCGCGATAGACGAAGCCGATGAAGTTGAGGGGGCGGTAAATCTGCATCAGGAAGGTGTTGAGCAGCACGAAATCGCCCAAGGTCAGCGTCTTGTTGAGCACGCCGTTGATGGCCATGATGCCGATGACGAGGAAGCCGCCGTAAAAGATCAACGCCTGGCCGAAGTTGAGGAAGCCCAGTGAGGTCCAGATTCGGATCGCTGAGCGCTCATAGCCGGCCATGGAGGCGTCGTAGCGATCCGCTTCCATCTTCTCATTGGCGAAGTATTTGACCGTTTCGTAGTTAAGCAGGCTGTCGATGGCCTTGCCGTTGGCATCGGTGTCGGAATTGTTCATGTCCCGACGGATGCCAATGCGCCAGTTCGACGCCTTGATGGTGAAGAACAGATAGCCCCAGATCATGGCGATCAGTACGCCGAGATAGCTGATGCCGAACATCCACACGAAGATCACGGCGGTGATGGCGAATTCAACGATGGTGGGGGCGATGTTGAGCATGGTGAAACGCACAATGGTTTCAATGCCCTTGGTGCCGCGTTCGATAACCCGGCTGAGGCCACCCGTACGGCGCGCGAGATGGAAGCGCAGCGACAGCCGGTGCATGTGATGGAAGGTGCGCAGGGCGAGCTTGCGCACGGCGTTCTGGCCAACGCTGGCGAACAGCACGTCGCGCAATTGCTGGAAGCCGGCATCAATGATGTTGCCCAGCACATAGGCAATCACCAGCACGACGGGGATGGCAAGGCCCATGATCAGGGCACTGTCGGGAGCATCACCATCCAGGCTGTCGATAATGCCCTTATAGGCAAAGGGGATCAGCGTGGTCGCAACCTTGCTCAGCAGCAGGGCGCCAATGGCCAGCACCACACGCAGCCGCAGGTCGGCCCGGTCGGTGGGCCACATATAGGTCCACAAATTCTTGATCGTCGACAATACGGAGCCTTCGTCCGCGCTGACGGACGCTTTCTTCTCATCGGTATCAGACGACATCAGACGGTTTCCGCTTCCATTTTCGGGGTGGTCGGGCCCAAGCCGGCGAGCATGCCGGAATAGGCGGAGCCGAGAGCATCAAGACGCTCGCGCTGAATGATGTAGCAATTACGGGTGCCGCGGGGCTTGCGCTCTATGAGCCCGGCATCAAGCAGCACCTTGATGTGCTGGCTGACGGTGGACTGCGCCAGGGTCAGGGATTCGGTCACATCGGCGCAGCAACACTCACCGCGCTGCTGACGGGCGATGATGCGGAGAATGTTCAGGCGTACCGGATGACCCAGCGCCCGCATGATGGTGGCAATGTCGTCGTCTTGCATCGGTTCAACTGCGTTGATCGGCATATTACGATATATGGGAGTATCCGCCGAAATAATCAATGGCCCGCCAGTGAGGCGGGCCATGTTGTACTCAGTTGATCGCGCCTTCGGGCAGATTGAACACCTGACCGGGATAGATTCTGTCCGGATCGCGGATCTGGCCGGTATTGGCTTCGTAGATGGTGGTGTATTTAATCCCTTCGCCATATACGCGCCGGGCAATGGTCCAGAGATTGTCACCGCGACGGATAATGGCCTTGCCGGCAGCAAAACGCTGATCATCGACACTGCCCACCGACACAGCGACCATGGTCGGGATCGCCGGATCTGCTTCGGCAGCGGGCTGTGCGGCAGTATCAGCCGGTGCGGGGTTGTCCGTGGCTGGCGTCGCAGCGGGTACTGTCGCCTGGCCGGCCTCGGCGGTTACGACAGGCTCGGCAATAGCGGGCATGTCGATGACGAAGTCGACTTCGGCACGCGATGCAACCTCGGCGCTACCGCTTTGCAGCATATCGATACGAACGCGCTGGTTTGGCTTGGTCAGCACCTTGCCCGCTTCAATGAGCCAGCGACCATCGGAAACGGTGCTGTCGGCAATGAAGCTATCGTCGACATAAAGGCGGACAGTGGCGCCGTTGGGGCCGCTACCCGCGAAGAACGTGCGTTCACCCTCGACTTCGACCGCGTCGATGGTAACGGCAGCCATGTCGCTCGCAATTGCTGGTGCAGCAGCTTCGACCACGGCCGGTTCGACGGCGGGTGCTGCGACCGGATCGGCCGCTGCCACTGCCACTGCCGGTTCTGTCGTCGGCGCAGCAGGCTCAGTTGGGGTGGTTTGCGCGGTTGTCTCAGCCACAGCCGTTGACGGGGTAGACGTTGCTGCGGCCGCTGCGGGTTCGCTTGAGCTTGCCACATCAGTTGCTGGCTCAGCCACATCTGTAGTTGCGGTTGCCGTGGCAACTGCAGTTTCAGCTGGTGCGGCTGGTGTGGACGCTTCGCTGGCGGGCGTTGCCGGCTGGGCAGTGGTTACCGCGGTCGCTGCAGCAGGGGCAGTCGAAGCGGTTGTTGCTGCTGCCGCTTCTGCGGTCTGCTCGCTCGCCATCGCCGTGGTCGCTGCAACGGATGCCTCAGCGGCTGCGGCCGGTTCGGTTGCTGTTGGTTCAGCGGCGGGCGCAGGTGTCGCGGGGTCTGGCGTGGTGGCCTCAGCGCTCACCGCTGCTGTCTGGGTCTTGCTGCCCGCAGTGGCGCGCGGCAGACCCTGCAGAACTTCGCTGACCGCGCCGGGGGTGCTGGCGACAACCAGTGGCTCGCTGGTCTTGTCTTCATTGATGGCAACGACAAAGGATTGCGGGGCGAGCCCCTCCTTGCCCGTCTCACCAAGGGTAATCTCGGTGCCACCGGGGGCAATGCGGACGTCGGGCACAAGCACCCAGTCGCCGCTGGCCTCAACAGTGGTGGTGCCCAGCAGGGTACCATTGGAATAAACTTCGATTTCGCTGCCAGGTGTTCCGCTACCGGCGATCACCACCGAACCATCAGGCTCGGCGCGCAACAGACCAAATGTCGCCGCGATCAGGTTTTCGGGGGCTTCTGCCGCTGCATTGGCGGCGACAGCCGCCGCATCGGCGGGCACGACATCAAGCTCGGGTTCAACCAAAGCCGTGTCGGTTTCGGGCTCGGACGCCGCGGCAGGTTCTACCGCTTCAACGGGATCAACCGCAGTGGCCGTCGCTTCGACCGGCGCAGGCGCGCCGCCGGGCAGCAGTCCTGTTTCGCGCAGCTTGCCCTGCAGGCACTGGCCCAGGCCATCATCAGCATTGAAGCAGGTGACCACGCTGGGCCCTGCAAGAACGCCAAGAATAATCGCGACAGTGACCGCAGCAGCTCCGAGTGTGAGCGCCAGAGGCTGTTTCGGAGCGGTTGGTTTCGGAGCGGAATCGGCCAGTTTGTCCTCCCGGACCGTTGTGACGGCAACGCCGTCCGGTGTGATCAGCTGTCGGGTTGCGCGCTAGAGCGCTTCAGTCTTGAGCAGCTTGTATGTGATTGATTCATACAGAGCTTCAAAGGAAGCATCAATGATGTTGGGTGAAACGCCGATGGTATACCAACGCTCGCCCGTGCCGTCGCGGCTTTCGACCAGTACACGGGTGACCGCGCCCGTGCCGCCGTCCAGGATACGCACCTTGAAGTCCACCAGTTCGAGGTCCTCGATACGAGACGAATACTTGCCGAGGTCTTTTCGCAAGGCCAGATCAAGAGCATTGACCGGGCCGTTACCTTCAGCCACCGACATCAATAACTCGCCTTCGACACGGATCTTGACCACCGCTTCGGTGACGGTGATTTCCTCGCCCTGCGCATTGTGGCGGCGTTCAACGGAGGCCCGATAGGTGTCGACGTCGAAATAGCTGGGCAACGTGCCGAGCACTTCATGGGCCAGAACGGCAAATGAAGCGTCGGCGCCGTCATAGGAATAGCCGCGCGATTCGCGCTCCTTGACGGTAGCGAGCAACTTTTCGAGCCGCGGATCATCCTTGGCGAGCTCAATGCCGTGGCGCGCCAGCGCCGTCAGCAGATTGGACTTGCCGGCCTGCTGGGAAACCATGATGGAGCGTTCATTACCCACGCTCTCTGGTGGCACGTGCTCATAGCTCGAGAAATCCTTGAGCAGGGCCGAGGCGTGAATGCCAGCCTTGGTGGCAAAGGCCGAGGCACCGACATAGGGCGTCTGCTTGAGCGGCGCGCGATTGAGCCGATCATCAAAGGCGCGCGAGAACTGGGTCAGGCGCGACAGGCTATCGGCGCTGATGCCCGTATCGAAGCGGTCGGCAAAGACCGGCTTGAGCGCCAGAGTGGGAATCAACGTGATCAGATTGGCATTGCCGCAGCGCTCGCCAATGCCATTAAGTGTGCCCTGGACCTGGCGCACCCCGGCCTGCACAGCTGCCAGGGTATTGGCCACGGCCTGACCGGTATCGTCATGGGCATGGATCCCGAGATGATCGCCGGGAGCGACTGTGAGCACCCTGGCCACGATGTCACTGACTTCACTGGGCATGGTGCCACCATTGGTGTCGCACAGGACGACCCAGCGGGCGCCGGCATCAAGTGCGGCACGCACGCACGACAGCGCGTAATCCGGATTGGCCTTGAAGCCATCAAAAAAATGCTCGCAGTCGATCAGCGCTTCCTTGTCGGCCGCGACTGTCGCCGCCACGCTGTCGCGCAGACTGTCGAGATTGTCCTCGAGCGTGATTTCGAGCGCCGTGGTGATCTGGTGGTCCCAGGCCTTGGCGACGAAGCACACCGCTTCGGCCTGCGAATTGATCAGGCCCTGCACGCCCGGGTCGTTGGCGGCGGAGCGCCCTGCCCGCTTGGTCATGCCAAAAGCGGTGAATTTGGCGCGCCTGGTGCGCTTGGTTTCGAAGAACTCCGTATCCACCGGATTGGCGCCGGGATAGCCGCCCTCGATATAGTCCACGCCCAGATCTTCAAGTAGCCGACAGATGGAAATCTTGTCCTCGACCGAGAACTCGATTCCGGCCGTCTGCGCACCGTCGCGCAAGGTGGTGTCGAAGATATAGAGGCGTTCTTTGGTCATTAAACTCACTCAGGCCAGCGGTCAGTATCGTGATCGGGATGCTGATGATTGGTGGACGCGATGAAGGCGGCAGTGTCGGGCTGCTCAGCCTCGGTGCTTGGGCGATCGGGGCGATGGCCCATGGCGTTGACCCAACTCAGGCGGCTTTCGACGCCGTGCTGATCGACCGGCGGGAAGGCCTCGGGCTGGTCCAGCGAACCGATCGAAACCGATATTTGATCGCCATCACGATATCCGAAGGTCAGTGGTGTGCCGCATTGTCGGCAAAAGCCGCGCTCGGCCTGATCGGAAGAGTGGAAGATGGCAATCTCGCCGCGGGTGACGGCGAAGCTATTGAGCGGTCCACCGACGAGCGGTGCATAGAAGCTGCCAAAGGCTTTCTGGCACATGCGGCAGTGGCAGATATGGGCGCCGTCAGGCTTTTGATCGAAACGATAGCGCACAGCGCCGCACTGGCAACCGCCGGCAAATGACTGGGTCATGGCCGATCCTCTTTGGGTGGCCAGTCGGCGGTGTCATGGTCGGGGTGCTGATGGGAGTGGATGCCCGCCAGAAAGGCGGCCCACTCATCATTGGCCTCGGCCCGGACCGGCAGCGCCGTCAAACCATCGAAAAAGGGTAGCTTATCAGCCAGGTTGACCTGGATTTCGGGCGCAGCGGCCGCCGGATCGTCAAAAGCGCCGATGGCCAGTTCGAGGCCGAAGCGCGTCTCATAGGCCAGCGGCGTGCCGCAATCGCCGCAAAAGGCGCGGCGCGCGGCATTGGAGGACTGGAACCATTTTGGCGTGCCACGGGTCCAGGTCGCATTGTGGGCAGTGGCCAGCGGGCCGAAGAAACCGCCAAAGGCCTTCTGGCACATGCGGCAATGGCAGATGGAGGGACGGCCCAACCGCGTCACCCGGAACCGCACAGCGCCGCACTGGCAACCGCCGGCGTAAACCTGAGGGGCATCGCTCATCGCTTGATCTCCCACTTGGTCTGGCGGGCACCTGCCTCGTCCTTGTAGTCCATCAGGGTTATGCCCTGATCGGCCAGTTCGGTGCGAATGGCGTCAGCCTTGGTAAAATCCTTGGCATTCAGCGCAGCGAGACGGTCGGCAATGGCGGTGGCAAGATGGGGCGGCTCAGCGGTATCGGCTTCGGTGGCCAAGAGTGTATCGAGTCCAAAACCCAGGAAACGCAACGTGGCAGCCAGGCAGTGCCTGGCTATGTCACCGCCATCGCGATTGGCTTTTTTGGCGATGACATCAAGGGCGACGGTGGCGCGGTGAAATCCCAGATCGTCGGCAAGCTCCTTTGTCACGGACTGATCGGGGACGTCGCTCTCGGTCAGCGTTGCGCCCTGCGCAGCGCGCTGCCAGTCGCGCAGCTTGGTTTCGGCTTCTTCGAGCCGCTTGACGGTGAAGTCGATGGGTTCGCGATAATGGGTCATCAGCATGCCCAGACGCAACACATCACCGGGCCACTGGCGGCCACCGAAATCGGTGGTCTCAAGCAATTGGGCGATGGTGTAGAAATTGCCCAGGCTCTTGCTCATCTTCTGGCCTTCGACCTGCAGGAAGCCATTATGCATCCAGACATTGGCCATGGCATGGGTGCCGTGGGCGCAGCGCGACTGGGCAATTTCGTTTTCATGGTGGGGGAAAATCAGGTCGAGCCCGCCACCATGAATGTCAAAGAGCTGACCGAGATAACGTTCGCTCATGGCCGAGCATTCAATGTGCCAGCCGGGTCGACCACGTCCCCAGGGGCTGTCCCAACCCGGCTCGCCATCGCTGGACTGCTTCCACAGCACGAAGTCGGCGGGATTGTGCTTGTGAGCTTCCACGGCGATGCGAGCGCCGGCAAGATTGTCTTCCAGATTGCGACCGGAAAGCTGGCCGTAGTCGGGCATGGATTTGACGTCGAACAGCACTTCACCATTGGCGACATAGGCGTGCTTCCTGGCGACCAGTGCGGCGATCAGGGTCTGCATCTCACCGATGTTGTCGGTGGCGCGGGGCTGGATGGTCGGCTCCAGGCAACCCAGCGCGGTCACATCGGCCTGATACTGGGCAGCAGTGCCTTCGGTGACCTTGCGGATGGCCTGATTGAGCGGCAGGTCCGGGTAATCGCGGGCGGCACGCGCATTGATCTTGTCATCGACGTCGGTGATGTTGCGCACATAAGTGACGTGATCGGCGCCATACGTCTGGCGCAGCAGCCGAAACAACAGATCAAACACGATCGCCATGCGGCCGTTGCCGATATGGGCAAAGTCATAGACCGTGGGGCCACAGGCATACAGGCGCACATTGGCCGGATCGATGGGAACGAAGCGTTCCTTGGCGCGGGTGAGCGTATTGTAGAGCTTGAGCTGCGGCGTGGTCATGTGGTCCGTCCCTGGCCATGCGGAAGTGCGCTGGCAGACGGCTCTTCAGGTATCAGAAAATCAGGATGAAGAAGACCGCGCCGCCAACGAGTGGTTAGCAGGTAATAATGCAGCGGTTAATCAGAATGATCTGCGACTTCATGGGCTGGACATTGGCGTCCGGACGCCCGGAAATCAAGCATAAAGAAAAAAGGCGGCCCCGAAGGACCGCCAAATCGCTTTGGAGGCGATTGAACTGCTAGCTGCGATACTGCTTGTGGCAGGTGCCGCAGGTGGCCCCGATGGCCTTGATGGCGGCGCCATAGGCATCGGCGTCGCCCGCCTGAGCGGCGGCTAAACCGTCTGCCGCGGCAGCGCGACCAGTTTCGGCGATGGCGGTGAAGGCATCCCAGTTTTCCCAGATGGCAGGTAGCGCTTCGCTGTCACCGATATTGGAACCTTCGGGAAAGACGGCGGGGATGTGGGTGTAATTGTCGATCAGCGACTGCATGGCAGTCTCGGCTTCGGCACCTGTCAGCGCACCAGCAGATTTGAGCAATGCACCGTTCTGCTTCATCAGCATTTCGCGGGCAGCCATGGCCTCTTCTGCGGTGGTGGGGGCGACGAAGTCCTGTGCCACGCTGGCAACAACACCGACCGACATCAGACCGGCAACAGCAATGGCAGTAATCTTCTTCAGCGACATAGATGCACCCTCAACGCGCAGAGATCATTTCTGGACAAACTGTCGCATGAGCTTGTGACAGGCCCAATGCGCACACGGGAATGTTATCAGCCCGGCCAAGAGGTTAGGCGAGCGTGACTGTTTGTTCGATATCGCCAAACACCGACTGTCCCTCGGAAATTGCCCCGATCCGAACGACGTCACCAGCCTTCAGGAACGGGGTGCGAGCGCGCCCATATTTGAGTTTTTCGACGGTCCGCGCCTCGGCAATGCAGGCGAAACCGATTCCATCGCGCTTGATGGGCAGGCTTTCGTCATGCCGGTTGGACACAGTGCCACCACCGATAATGGTGCCGGCAGTGAGCCTGCGGGTGCGGGCGGCCTCAACAATCAGATCGGCAAAATCGAAATGCACGTCGGTGCCCGCATTAGGTTGTCCGTAGAGCGTTCCGTTGACCTCGATGCGGACCGGCAGATGCAGGCGGTTGTCGCGCCAGGCATCACCCAGACTATCAGGGGTGACAACGATGGGGGCAAAGGCAGTCGATGGTTTGGAATGGAAGAAACCAAACCCGTTCTGCAGGTCATCGAGCACCAGCCGGCGTAGCGAAACGTCATTGCAGACAGTGATCAGCCGAATCGCCGCAGCGGCCTGCTCGCGCGTGGCACCCATGGGCACAGCATCGATGATGACGGCAATTTCGGCCTCGAAATCGATCGCCAGTTCAGGATCAGTGGCAATGATGGGGTCGGCGGGCGCCGACAGCGAATCAGAGCCGCCCTGATAAAGCAGGGGGCGGGTGGACTGGAGTTCCTCGTCCTTGCTGCCCTTGAGGCTGCGCACGCGCTCAAGATGGCTGAGATAGCCCGAGCCATCGATCCACTGATAGGCCCGCGGCAATGGCGCCAAAGCCGTTGCAGGATCAAAGGGTTGGCCGGAGATGGCGCCAGCGTCCAGCTGCTCGGCGAGCGCGGACAATTGCGGCGCCACAACCTGCCAATCATCGATCGCAGCCTGTAGGTCAGGGGCAATACGACCAGCCGAGACGAAGCGGGTCAAATCTGCCGAGACGACGACAAGTTGTCCGTCGGGGCGACCGTTTTTCAGCGTTGCAAGCTTCATTGAGCGTATTCTCTTGCTGGTGTGACCGCGCAGCGCTACCGCGACGCACGTGCTGACACTATAATGTTGCCTTGGGTCCTAGCGTTGTCTTAAGGCCCAATAACGACGCGCAGGGCGCCAACGGGTTTCAATGGTATTTTCAAGCAGCAATGGCGCGCGCGCCCTGATCCTTCTGGCGCTGGCCGCACTATGCACGGTTCTGGACGTCAATGTCGCCTATGCGCAGTCATCGCAATGCGTACGGCTGGAAAATGCCTTGCGCCAGTTCGACCGCAATGGCGACTTCCGCCAGATGGGCGGCAATTCACAGGCAGCCCGGCAGGCGCAGCGCGATGTGCAGAATATGGAAAGTCGTTATGTCCGCGACGGGTGTAACGACGACGCCAAGGCCGGACGCACGCTGACACCGCAGTGCCGGCAGATCGGCCGTGAGGTCTTGCGCTTGCGCGAAGTGGCCGCCGACATTTCCCGGCAGGTGGAAACTGCCAATGCTGTTGCCGGTCAGCGCGAGGCGATCCTGCAGGAAATGGCCCGCTTTGGCTGCGGTGCCGATCGCGGTTCGAGCGCCACGTTCTCCAATGATCGGCAGACGCTGTTCGACCGCATTTTCGGCACGACCTCGGAAGGCGATTTCACCGGCGGTCAGATGATCGATGGCGGCGATTATTGGGGCTATCAGGGCTATCAGACAGTGCGCACGGTCTGCGTGCGCCTGAGCGACGGGTATTTCTGGCCCATCAGCTACGCCACGCTCGCCGACTATGTCGGCAATGATGCGCAAAGCTGCCAGCAGAGCTGCCCGACTACGCCGGTAGCGCTGTATTTCTATGACAATCCCGGACAAGAGCCCGAACAGATGCGCAATCAGTTTGGCGAGCCCTATACAGCGCTGCCAAGCGCATTTGCCTATCGCAACGAGATCGACACCAGCCCGAGTGCCAGTTGCAAGGTGGCGCCGCAGTCCGATGGTGCCATCACCATGGCCGAACGCGCCGATGGCAGCACGCGCGCGATGATCGAGGTTGCCGGTGAACGCTTTCCCATGCCGCTGCGTGACCCGCGCGGGGTAACTCCGGTCATGGCGGTCGAAGCAGCGCCATTGCAGACCGCAACGCTGGTTGATGTGCCCCTGCCCCGCCCACGGCCAGCCGGCCCCGGCGAAACGCCAGTGACCCGACCAGTCAACCAGTCACCCGCCGAAACGGCGCTGCGACTGGTTCAGTTCGGCGACAAGGTGGTCAGGGTAGTCGGTCCAGACACCCCGTACGCCCAACCAACGGAAGCAGGGACTTAAGCTCTGGTCCGTCATGGCGCCCGGTCAAGGCCAGGCGCAGGGGCAGGAACAGGGCCTTGCCCTTGCGGCCGGTGGTGGCCTTAAGCGCGCCAGTCCATTCGGACCAGGTGTCGATCGACCACGGCTCGGCCGGCAACATGGCCTTGGCCAATGCCAGAAATTCACGATCCTCGTCGGCAATGACAGGCTCGACAGGGCCCGTGATCAGCTTGGCAAGATCCTTGATGTCGTTGAACTTGGTGAGGTTGTCGCGCAGGGACAGCCAGATCGCCTCGCCTTCCAGACCCAGGCTGGTCAGACGGTGCAAGGCATCCTCGTAGCTCATGGCGTGCAGCAGGCGCGCGTTCAGCCCATCGAGTTCAACTGGATCAAAGCGCGCCGAGCCATGTGAAATCATCGAGAAGTCGAGCCGTTCGGCGATCTCGTCGAGTGAGGCGTAGGGTTCAACGGGCAAGCTGGTGCCGGTGATGGATGCCATAATGGCCACGGCTAGCGCTTCGTACCCCTCATCGCGGAAATCGGCGAGCGACTGGGAACCCAGACGCTTGGAAAATCCCTGCCCCTGCGCATCGGTCAGCAGGTTGTGATGGGCAAAGATCGGCACGGTGCCGCCCAAGGCCTCGATGATCTCGATCTGCGTGCCGGTATTGGAAACGTGGTCCTCGCCCCGAATGACGTGGGTGATGGCCAGATCGATATCGTCCACGACCGACGGCAGCGTATAGAGATAGCTGCCATCTTCACGGATCAGGACCGGGTCTGACATCGAGGCGGTGTTGACGGTCTGAGGCCCCTTGATCAGATCTTCGAACTGCACCGGGCGGCCATCAAGCTTGAAGCGCCAATGAGGCTTGCGGCCTTCGGATTCGAGCCGGGCGCGATCTTCATCGGTCAGCTTGAGGGCGGCGCGATCATAGATGGGCGGGCGACCAAGCGCGCGGGCCCGGGCACGACGACGATCAAGTTCACCAGCAGTTTCGTAACAGGGGTAAAGCCGACCATCCGCAATCAGCCGGTCGCGAGCCGCATCATAGAGGTCGGTGCGCTCGGACTGGCGCACCAGCAGATCCGGCGTGATGCCAAGCCAGGCCAGATCGACCTCGATGCCGTCGGCAAATTCGCGGGTGGAGCGCGCCAGGTCGGTGTCGTCCATGCGCAGCACATATTTGCCGCCGTTGCGACGGGCGAAAAACCAGTTGAGCAGCGCCGGGCGGGCATTGCCGAGATGGATGCGACCTGTCGGGGACGGTGCCCAGCGAACGATGGTCATCAAATGCTCCGGTCTTTGTAGCCATTGGTGATGGGGTATTTGCGCCCCATGCCGAAGGCCTTGGGGGTCAGCTTGGGTCCGGGGGCGGACTGGCGGCGCTTGTATTCGGCGATGTTGACCAGACGCTCAATGCGCTGAACCAGCGCGACGTCGTGGCCCTGAGCGACGATCTCGGCAAGGGACAGCTCGTCTTCGACGATGCCCTTGAGGATGGCATCGAGCACCGGATAGGGCGGCAGGCTGTCCTGATCGGTCTGGTCGGGGCGCAGCTCGGCACTGGGTGCCTTTTCGATGATCGCCTGGGGAATGACTTCTCCAGCGGGGCCAAGGCAATCGCCGGGAACATGGCTGTTGCGCCAGTCGGCGAGCCGGTAGACCTCCATCTTGAACATGTCCTTGAGCGGATTGTAGCCGCCATTCATGTCGCCATAGATGGTGGCATAGCCCACGCCCATTTCGGACTTGTTACCGGTGGTGAGCAACATAGAGCCCAGCTTGTTGCTCACGGCCATCAGAACAACGCCGCGCATGCGCGACTGGATGTTTTCCTCAGCCAGATCAGCGGGGCGATCGCCGAAGATCGGGGCAAGCTGTTCCAGCGCTTCGTCGACCGGGCTGCCAATGGAGACGATGTCGTACCGCACGCCAAGGTTGAGCGCGCAGTCCTTGGCGTCCTTGAGGCTTGCCTCTGAGGTATAGCGATAGGGCAGCATGATGCTGTGGACGTTTTCGGGACCAAAGGCGTCGACCGCCATGGCTGCGACGACGGCACTGTCGATGCCGCCAGAGAGTCCCAGCACGACCTGTTTGAAGCCGTTCTTGTGGACGTAGTCGCGCAGGCCGAGCACGCAGGCCAGCCAGGGGGCTTCATCGGTGGTGGTCAATTCGGTGACCTCGCCATTGGCGCAGGTCCAGCCATCGTCACTCCGCACCCAGTCGGAGACAATGAAATCGGTGGCGAAGGACTTGCCCTGAAGGACCAGCTTGTTGCCCGGTTCGATGGCAAATGAGGCGCCGTCAAAAACGATCTCGTCCTGTCCGCCAACCTGATTGAGATAGAGCATAGGCACGTCATCTTCAGCGACACGGGCTCGTACCAGTTCCTTGCGGATATGCTGCTTGTTGGTCCAGTAGGGCGAGCCATTGGGGCAGAGCATGATCTCAGCGCCGCGCATGGCCAGATGTTCACATACGCTGGCGTGCCAGACGTCCTCGCAAATGGGGATGCCCACCGGCACGCCCTTGATGGTCACCGGATCTGGCAGTGGCCCGGCGGTGAAGTAGCGCTTTTCGTAAAAGACGTCGTTGTTGGGCAGTTCACGCTTGAAACGTGTGGCGATGATTTCGCCCTTCTCGGCGACAATGGCAGCATTGTAGAGGCCATTCTTATCCCACCAGATGGTGGGCAGCACGACGACGACATCGGTGCCAGCGGTATCGGCTGCCAGATCGCGGGCAGCCTGCATGGCGTCCCTGACGAATTGCGGCTTGAACAGCAGGTCATCGGGGAAGTAGCCGGTCAGGAACAGCTCGGAGAACATGAGGATATCGGCTTCGGCCGCAACGGCATCGGCCAGAGCTGTGCGGGCTAGCGCCAGATTGCCCGGCAGGTCGCCGACCTTGGGATTGAGCTGGGCGAGCGCAATTCGGAGGCGGTCTGTCACGATAAATCTGCCCGTTGTCTGAGGATGTGCGGACGCAGCGGCAGGCAAGTGCCGGAACGCGCGCAAGACTTATCCGCTCGCCCCTATCAGGGCAAGCGCACAACGTCAGCCGGCAGGCGGACTAAAAGCGGCCGGTCAGCTCGAACAGCGCACCATAGCGGAAGATGCGGGCGAAATTGCTGGGCAGGTCCAGAGTTGGCAGGTTGGCGCCGCCCGAAGACGAGGTGAACTTGGCATCGAGCTGGCCTTCGAGATACCAGGCACGGCCACCGACGCGCACAGTGAGGTTCTCGGTTGGGTGAAAACCCACCAGACCTTCAGCCATGACACCATAGCCGCGACCGGTCAGTGTGGTCGGTGCGCGTTCCTGGAAATTGCCAAAGCCGGAGAAATTGTAGCCCGTCGGAGAGTTGCCGCCCAGCGTACCGGAAATGGCGGCATAGGGGATGGCTGCGACTTCACCCTGAAAGTCGAATTGCTCGTACTCGGCCTGGCCCTTGACGCCCAGGCGGACAGCATGAATGTCAAAATCGTCCTTGGCGGTACCGAAGGAGGTTGGATTGCTTGCGCCATCAAAGGTGGCGCCGTACTGGCCCGAACCGATGTCGGGCGCGTCTTTCCAATACTGATAGCCGATGAGGCCACCGAACGAGAAACCCTCGTCCATATCGCCCCACGGCAACCAGCCGAAATCGGTGCCGATATAGCCAATGTTGGAATTGCGGCCAATCGAGCCCGACGATGAGGGCGTGACGGCATAGGTGCCCGTCGTGGACAGGCCGAGACCGGCCTTGCCGCTCAAATAGGTCTGGGTCGACAGATCTTCGATTTTGCCGTGCAGTTCGCCAATATGGGTCTGATCGCGGGTGGAGATGGTCACATCGCCCAGCGTCGTGCCGCCGCTGACAGCGGTAAAGCCGGCGTCCTGTTCGCCCCACGACATCCAGTAGCGCGTGCCAAACTCAAACCGCAGGTCATCGTCCGGGTTTTGCCAGCTTTCGGGGTAGGCTGGGCGCATTTCAGGATAATCGGCGGCCAGTGCGGGCGCTGCAGTGAGCATCGCCAGTATGGCAACGGCGCCTTTGAGGGAGCGCTTCATGTGGTTCTCCGGTTCGACAGCCGTGTGGTTCCAGACCCAAGCTATGAAGTATTAGGGTTAACGTTCCGCTAAACGCGCCGGAGGCCGCATTGGCGGTTTGGTAACGTCATCGGCGCATGCTTGATCACGCTTGCAGGAAAATGCGATAAAATGGCAACCAGACGCTTACTGACGAGTTGCCCTTAGCCAGTTGGCGAAATGTGACCGAGAGTTGGACTTATGACGTGCAGGATATTGGTGGTTGAAGACGAGATCTTCGTAGCCACGGAAATCGAACATGTGATCGAGGAGATGGGCTTTGAGCCTGTCGGAATCGCTGCTGAACAGCGTGCAGCGCTTGCTCTGGCAAGCAAAGCCGATGTTGCACTGGTCGATCTCAACCTGCGTGACGGTGCCACCGGCATCAATATTGGTCGCATCCTGTCGCAGACGCATGGCGTTACCGTAATGTTCATGACCGCCAACCCTGCCCAGCTCGGCTCAGGTGTGCCCGGTACAATCGGCGTTCTGCCCAAGCCGGTGACCGATCAGGATTTGCGGGATGCCGTGTCATATGCTGTCGCACGTCACCGCGCTTCAGAGGCGGCACCACCGCGCCGCCTGCAATTGTTCAAGCTGCCGGGTTCGCTGAACCCCACCTAGCTCTGCCGCTGCAGTTTTGCCGAGCGCTTGAGGGCTTCAATCGGCAGATCGACCTCGACGCGCAGACCATCCTTATCCCAAGCCCGCTGCAACTCGCCCCGCAACTGTCCCTGAACGCTCAGTTCGATGACGCGAGAGCCAAAGCCTGACGTCTCACCGGGAGTGACTTCGGGACCACCCACCTCTTTCCATGACAGATGATAGCGGCCATCGGTGGGCCCCTGCCCGGTCAGCACAACACGGCCGGTGTCGATGGAGAGCGCGCCGTATTTGGCGGCATTGGTGGCCAGTTCATGGAACAGCAAGGCCAGCGGCGTCGCGGCGCCATCGTCGATCTCGGTATCATCGCCCTCAAATGTCACCCGCTGCTCATCGATATCGCGATAAGGCTGCATCAGACGCTCGATCAGCGATTTGAGCGAGCTCTGGCTGACGCTGGGGCGTGACTCGCTGGAGTGTGGCCGCACGAAGTCGTGGGCCTCGCCCAGGGCGTAGATGCGCTGGCGCAGTTCATTGGCGAACGGCTTGAGTTCGGGGCGGCTACGCGCCGACAGGCTGATGATGCCGGTCAGAACGGCGAAAATGTTCTTGATGCGGTGGCTGAGTTCCTGGGCGACCAGTTCGCGCTCTTCGGCGGCCAGCTTGGCCTCGTGAATGTCGGTGCAGGTGCCGATCCAGCGCACGATGGTGCCCGATGCATCGCGAATGGGCAGGGCAAGGCCCAGCGTCCAGCGATATTCGCCCGAGCGGTGCCTCAGGCGGTATTCGATCTGGTAGGGCTCGCCAGTATCGAGCGAGTTCTTCCAGACGCCCCAGGCGCGGTCCTGATCGTCAGGATGGAACATGCCGTTCCATGCCTCGCCATCGGTCGAGCCATCGGGCACGCCGGTGAACTCATACCAACGGGCGTTGTAGTAATCGTGGAAGCCATCGGGCAGCGTTGACCAGACCATTTGCGGCATGGCGTCGGCTAGGGTGCGGAAACGCAATTCGCTTTCGGCAAGTGCGTCGGTCGTACGGCGCTGTTCTGTGATATCGACCAGCACACCGGGAAAGCGCTGAATCACGCCCTCAGCGTTGAAGCGCGGGCGGCCTGATGCCACAACCCAGCGGATCTCGCCATTGCGGCCCTGCACGCGGTATTCGGAATGGTAGGGCGACTTTTCGCGGATCGATGTGGCAATTTCCTCGCCCACGCGTTCGGCGTCTTCGGGATAGATGGCAGCCAGGAAATCCTTGAGCGGCACACCCAGACCGGCCTGCTGCGGGTCAAGGTTGAACAGTTCGGCAAATCGATCGTCGGCGGTGACGGTATCGCCGGGTACATCCCAGTCCCAGGTGCCGACAAGGCCCGATCCACTCAGGGCCAGCGACAGGCGCTCTTCGCTGCGCGCCAGCGCCTGCTTGGCGAGAACCTGATCGGTCGTGTCGAGCACCACGCAAATGCCGGCCAGCGGCTGCCCGTCCTCCCCCAGCACGGGACTATAGTGCAGATCAAGCCAGGTTGTTTCAAACTGCCCATGACGGTCGAGCAGCATTTCCTGATCCTTGAGCGTGACCGTCTCGCCGCGCATGCAGCGCATGACCTTGTCAGCGTTGAACTCGGCGGCTTCGGGCCAGGCGTCGACAGCCGGCATGCCAAAAATCGCCGGATGACGCTGGCCGGCGAACACCGCATAGGCATTATTATAGATCAGAATGCCCTGATGGCCAATCAGCATGGCCATCGGCGCCGAGGCGGCCATCATCACACGAACAGCGCCCTTGAGGCTCTCGGGCCATTCGGGAATGGGACCAAGCGGATTGCTGGTCCAGTCATATTCATTGACGAGCTTGAGGGTTGGATCGGACTCCAACTGGGCACGGGTCTCGGCGGAGGCCGCGGGAAACAACGACTTTGGCATTAAAGGCCTTCATGAATCTGGCGCATAGCAAGCACGATCAGACGCACAAGAAACCCGCGCGCATCGGCTCAAACGCGCAGGTGTCCATGTTGGTTTCAATTCATTGCGGGTTTATTCCCCCGCGGCAAGACCCTGATGCGCCGGTTTTTGCGCGTGGACTTCCTCGGCCACCAGGAAAGCCAGTTCGAGCGCCTGACTGGCGTTGAGGCGCGGGTCGCAATAGGTGTTGTAGCGATCCGAGAGCGTGGCTTCGGTCACCGCGGAAACACCACCGACGCATTCGGTCACATCGTCGCCGGTCATTTCGATATGTACGCCACCGGCATAGGTGCCCATATCGCGGTGTACATCGAAGAACGATTTCACCTCGGACAGAACACGATCAAATGGCCGGGTCTTGAAGCCGGTCGACGCCTTGATGGTATTGCCGTGCATCGGATCGGAGCACCAGACAACGGTGCGACCGGCGCTCTGAACGGTTTCGATCAGGCGCGGCAGGTGATCGTGCACCTTGTCGGCGCCAAAGCGGGTAATCAGGGTGATGCGACCAGCTTCATCGGTCGGATTGAGCCGATCGAGCAGGCGCAGCAGGTCCTCGCTCGACAGCGATGGGCCGCACTTGATGCCGATCGGGTTCTTGATGCCGGCAAAATACTCGACATGGGCTGCATCAGGCTGGCGGGTACGATCACCAATCCACAGCATGTGGCCCGAGGTTGCGTACCAGTCATTGGAAATGGAGTCGCGACGGGTCAGCGCCTCCTCATAGCCTAGCAGCAGCGCTTCATGGCTGGTGAAGAAACTGGTCTGCTTGAGCGCGGGCGTGTTCTCCGGCGTGATGCCCAGAGCACTCATGAAGGTGATGGCGTCGTCGATCTTGCGCGCCACTTCCTCGTAACGCGGATAATAGTTCGAGCCCTTCATGAAGCCGACTGTCCACTCGTGGATACGTGTCAGCTCGGCATAGCCGCCCATGGAGAAGGCGCGCAGCAGGTTGAGCGTAGCGGCAGACTGACGATAGGCCTGCAGCATGCGATCGGGATCGGGGATGCGCGAGCCTTCATTGAAGTCGATAGCGTTGATGATGTCACCGCGATAGCTGGGCAGTTCGACACCGTCGATGGTCTCGGTATCGGCAGAGCGCGGCTTGGCGAACTGGCCAGCAACGCGACCAACCTTGACGACGGGCTTGGAAGCACCGTGGGTCAACACCACCGCCATCTGCAGGAAGACGCGGAAAAAGTCGCGGATATGGTCCGCGCCATGTTCGGCAAAACTCTCGGCGCAATCGCCCCCCTGTAACAGGAATGCCTCACCGCGGGCGACAGCGGCCAGCCGGGTCTTGAGGTCACGCGCTTCGCCGGCAAACACCAGCGGGGGGAAGGTGGAGAGCTGACGCTCGGCTTCGCTCAAGGCCGCTTGATCGGGATAGGCCGGAACCTGTGAAATCGGCTTGGCGCGCCAGCTATCGGGGGTCCAGGTGGTCATATCGGGTCTCGCTCACGCGGGTTACAGGCTGTTGGCTGGCGGAATACCAAGGCAGGACGGCTGTGCCAAGGATAATCGGGGCTGAGGCGCGCCAAAACCCCGCCCGGCCCTGTGGCGTCGCGGTATCACGGGTAACGGGCGGCCATTGGGCCTCAAGAAATGTAGAGAACGGTCCAAGGGCCGCCCGTCACGAACCGGTTTTGTGCGAGGGGCGGTTCAGCCTGCGCCGGTGTTTCAGACGCGGCTGCCGCTTGCCCCACTGGACAGGCGCCCCCATCCCCCGGCCCTCCCGCCTGGCCCTGCGTTGGGACCAGTGACTGGCGGGAACGGGCCCATGATGTCACGGGGCGAGCGGGCGGGCACTAGATGGATAAGGTTTTGGAGACCCCCCCTAGCCTCCCCCTGGCAGGGGGAGGAACAGGTCTGGTGGTGGGGGCAAAATCGGGGCTCTCGCTCCCCTCCCTACCTCCCCCATCATGGGGGACGCGCAGGACGGTGGCGCTGGCTAGATCGAGGTCAGGCCGCAACCCCTCTTCAGCGCTCCAAATCAAGCGAGCTGAACTCCATGCGTGGTGCGGAGGGTGCCACAGCCACTGCGCAGCACCTCCCCCTTGATGGGAGAGGCCGGGAGGGGGCTGATCTCAGGATGAATCCCGGAATGACCCGATGGGTTTTCGCCATTGGGCCACTGCGGCGCCGGATCTGCAGGTGTTGGACGGCGCAAAGCGCCCCGCCCTAGCCGCCGATCTTCTGGCCCTTGCGATAGGTGTAGCTGGGGGCCTTGAAGGTCACCAGTTCCTCGGCCGCAGAAGGATGCAGCGCCATGGCGCGGTCGAAATCGGCCTTGGTGGCGCCCATGCCGATGGGAATAGCCACGAGCTGGATCATTTCGGCAGCGCCGTGGCCCAGAATATGGACGCCGAGCACCTTGCCGCCATCCTTTTCGGTGATGAGCTTGAGGATCATGCGCTCGGTGCGCGTGGACAGCGTGTTCATCATGGGCCGGAAGCGTGAGACGTAGACGTCGATGTCCTCATGGGTCACCGCTTCGGCTTCGGTGAGGCCGATGACGCCGATCTCTGGTTCGGCGAACACTGCCGTGGGAATCTCGGAGTGATCAACCGCCATCGGGTTGTTGTTGAACACCGTCTCGGCAAAATACCAACCTTCACGGATGGCCACCGGCGTGAGCGCGGCGCGGCCGGTGACGTCGCCAACGGCATAGATGGATGGCACCGAGGTCTTGGAGAATGCATCCACGGCAATAGTCTGATTGGCGTGCAGTTTGACCCCAGCCTGCTCGAGCCCCAGGCCATCAACATTGGGCGAGCGGCCCGTGGCGAACATGACAGCACCATAGGGCGCGGTAACGCCATCGCTGAAAGTGGCAGCGATATCAGCGCCGTCTCGTGCCAGCGAGGCGATCGTGGTCTGGTAGATGATCTTGATGCCACGGTCGGTCAGGCCGCTTTCAAGGCCGCGGCGCATGTCATCGTCAAAGCCGCGCAGCAGGCAATTGCCGCGATAGACAATGGTTGTGTGTACGCCCAGACCAGCAAAAATTGTGGCGAATTCCACAGCGATATAGCCGCCACCCTCGATCAGAATGGAGTGTGGCAGGGCGGGCAGATCGAAGGCCTCATTGGAGCTGATGCCCAGTTCAGCGCCCGGGATATCGGGCGTGAAAGGCCGGCCACCAGTGGCCACCAGGATATATTTGGCATCCAGATCGCGATCCTGACCGACCAGATGCACGCTATTGGGACCGGCAACCACCGCGCGGTCGCGGATGATCTCGACGCCGGGCTTCTCAAGATTGGTCACATAGGCATGCTCGAGCCGGGTGATTTCCTTTTCCTTGTTGGCGACAAGGGTGGGCCAATCAAAGCTGGCATCGACTTTCCAGCCGAAACTGGATGCGACGTCGAACAGGTCGTGGAAGCGGCTGGCATAAACGTAGAGCTTTTTGGGCACGCAGCCGCGGATCACGCATGTGCCGCCGACCCGGAACTCTTCAACAATGGCGACCTTGGCACCATAGCTGGCCGCCATGCGGGCGGCGCGAACGCCCCCCGAACCCGCGCCAATAACAACCAGATCATAAGTGCTCATGGGACGGCTCCGTGCGCGTGGGTCTATCGGCAATCACCGATGAATATAGACCGCGGATCGCATAAAAAAAGACCCCGCACAAGGCGGGGTCCGTTGTTGGCGTGCCGCTCAGACTAGAGCTGAATACCCTGGCCGCGCAATTCGGCGCGGACCTTGGCAAAAAACTCGGGACGGACATTGTTGGTGAAAACCTGCATCACGTTCTGCAGATCAGCGTTCACCTCCGTATTGGCCTTGGCCAGCTTCTGGCCGGTTTCGCTTTCGTAGAAGGCGACGATTTCCTGCAGCTCTTCAATGCTGAAGCGGGCCGCATAAACACGCGCGAACTGATTGAGCAGTTCGCCCTTGCGATCGCGATATTCTTCCAGGATCTTGCCAATGGCAGCGTCAGTCTGTTCGCTGATCTCGGGGTTCTGCTGGACGATCTGGCGCATGGTGCCGATGCCGATCTCGACCATGGTGATCTCGAAAATGGACGCACGATCAGTCAGATCGATATATTTGCGGGCCAACGCCAACTGCTCGGGTGGTACTTCCTGCGCCATTGCAGGGACAACCATCGCCATCATGCTCAGGCTGAGCATTACTGCCACCAGCGCTTTGACGCGCATCATTACACCGGTCATTGTTGAACCACCCATCCTGTCGATACCCAAAAAATCAATTGTCGCTTGAGAGCGTTCTTACGCCATCAGGCGCGGCCACATAAGCCTTCTTGCACATATTGAGGAACAGGCCGTGCTGGACCACCCCGGCTATATCGAGCAAGTCGGCTGAAAGCGCTTCTGGCTGCGAAATGCGGCCAAAAAAAGCATCGAGGATCAGGTGATCCCCATCTGTCACATAGCTTTCGCCTGTCGCTGTGGTGCGCAGGCGTACTTCGCCAGCGCAACCATGGGCCCGGCAGACAGCCTCAACCGTGCGGCGCGTGGCGCCCAGACCGAAGCGATTGACCTCGATAGGCAGCGGGAAACGCCCAAGCGTTTCGACCAGCTTGGAGGAATCGGCGATCACGATCATCAGATCCGAGGCCGCGGCAACGATCTTTTCGCGCAGCAAGGCGCCACCGGCGCCCTTGATCAGATTGAGCTGCGGGTCGATTTCGTCGGCGCCATCAATGGTGATGTCGAGCCGGTCGAGCGTATCGAGATCGGACAGCGGAATATTGAGGCTTTCGGCCTGGCGCGCCGTGGCTTCAGAGGTTGGCACGCAAATGCACTCGAAACCGGCAGCGACTTTTTCGCCGAGAAGGTCGACGAAATGGCGGGCTGTGGAGCCGGTCCCCAGCCCGAGCCGCATGCCCGACTGAACCTGCGTTAGCGCCATTGCGGCTGCCTGCCGCTTCAGTTCTTCGCTCATAATGCCCTCGCTACCCGGTAAAATTGGCATCGCAGGGCGACATGGCTGTGTCAATGGCCAGGAGGCGGGCCAATCACGGATTGGTGAATGGAAATTGTAACCAGCTGGCAACACAATTTGGGCATGCTGGCTAAAGTGTGGCTAAATCGAGGCTTGTGCCTCTTTTCGCTGTTCTTCAAAACGCGTAAGCAACGCCAGTTGTTTAACGCGCGAATCGAACGCTCGTTCTTACTTGCAGGGGCCAAGTCTTCAAGATGATCAAATTCAAGTCCACGATCGTTATCGCGATTGCACTCCTAATGTCGCTCGGCGGTGCTGCGCCGACCATGGCGGAGCGTGTCTATGATCCTGATACCGCCAACTGGGTGGACGCGTCGACGCTCCAGACCCGCAAAAGCGGCGGCAGCGCCATCCGCAAGCAGATCGTGAGCTACTCCTCCAATTATGCGCCGGGCACGATTGTTGTCGAAACCGGTGAGCGTCGTCTCTATCTGGTGCTCGAAGACGGCAAGGCCATGAAGTATGGCATTGGCGTTGGTCGCGACGGCTTTACCTGGTCGGGCACCCACCGCATCACCCGCAAGGCCGAGTGGCCAGGCTGGACGCCGCCAGCGCAGATGCGCAAGCGCGTGCCTGATCTGCCAGCCTATATGCCCGGTGGCCCTGACAATCCGCTGGGCGCACGGGCCCTGTATATCGGCTCGACCCTGTATCGCGTGCATGGCACATCCGAGCCCCGCTCGATCGGTCTGGCCGTCTCTTCGGGCTGCATCCGCCTGACCAATGAAGACGTTGCCGATCTTTATGAGCGCGTGCAGGTCGGTGCCCGTATCGTGGTCAATCACTGATCGGGACGCGGTCCTCGCCAAAAATTGTCAAAGGGTCGCCAGCAGGCGGCCCTTTTTTGTTGCTGGGTGGCTTTGAAAAAACCGGGCAGAGGATTAGGTTTGCGCCATGATCAGCACCGCGTCCCCTGCCCGCCCGCTCGTTGACCGCTATGGGCGGCATATTTCCTATCTGCGCATTTCGGTGACCGATCGCTGCGACTTCCGCTGTGTGTACTGCATGGCCGAAGACATGACCTTCCTGCCCAAGCGCGACGTGCTGAGCTTTGAGGAAATCGAGACCATAGCCGGTGCCTTCATTGCGCGCGGTGCGACGCGCATCCGGCTGACCGGCGGCGAGCCGCTGGTGCGGCGCGATATCATGGGTCTTGTGGCCACGCTGGGCGCGCGCATTGGTCAGGGGCTGGAGGAGCTGACCATCACCACCAATGGCAGCCAGCTGGCCAAGCATGCCGACGGGCTGGCAGCGGCGGGGGTCAAGCGGATCAATGTGTCGCTCGATACGCTGGATGAGGCGCGCTTTGCCGCCATTACCCGGCGTGGTCGGCTGACCGACGTGATGGATGGCATTGCAGCGGCGCAGTCGGCCGGGATCGCCATCAAGATCAACATGGTGGCGATGCGCGGCGTCAATGACGACGAGATCGAGCCAATGATGGCTTGGGCGCATGGGCGCAAGATGGGGCTGACGCTGATCGAGGGCATGCCGCTGGGCGAAGTGGGCATTGACCGGGTGGACAGCTATCTGCCGTTGCGCGAATTGCACGACCAGTTGGCGCGGCGCTATACGCTGGAAAAACTGAGCAAGCGCACCGGCGGCCCCGCGCGCTATGTACATGTTGCCGAAACCGGTGGCGTGCTGGGCTTCATCACGCCGATGAGCCACAATTTCTGCGAGAGCTGCAATCGCGTTCGGCTGACCGCAACGGGCCAGCTGTTCATGTGCCTGGGGCAGGACGATCAGGTCAATTTGCGCGATGCGCTGCGCACTGGCGGCGCCGTGGCGCTCGACGCTGCCCTTGATCAGGCCATGCTGCTCAAGCCCAAGGGGCACGATTTCGTGCTGGATCGCAGCAGCACCGCGCCTTCGGTGGCGCGGCACATGAGCGTAACAGGCGGCTAGACCCTAGCGGTTCTCGGCGCGTTCGATCAGCTCGACAATGATGCCATCCGGATCGCGCACGAAGGCGACGCGTTTGACCATTTCGGTGTTGTGCGCATTGCGCGGACGCTCGACGACTTCAACGCCGGCCGCTTCGAGCCTGGCCAGCATGGCGTCGACATCGGTGAAGGCAAAGGTCAGGTGTCGCATCCCCGCCTCACCGGGCTGCACATCGCGCGAACGCGTCGTGTCGACAATATTGGGCACCATGATCTCGAGCATGCCGCCACCGGCATCGAGAAACAGCAAATCCCCATTGGGCTGGGCTTTGCGCAAGGCCAGGCGCAGGCCGAGCAGGTCGCAGTAGAAGGCGATGGTCCGCTCGGCATTGCTGGCGGTCATGCCGACATGCTCGAACCCGATCAGGCCGCTCATTTGTCGTCATCCGAAATCAGCGCGAAATCGAGCGGCAGGGCCGTGGTGTACTTGATCTGGCCCATGGCGAAGGCGGAACTGACATCGGTCAGGTTGATCTTGCCGATCAGGCGTTTGTAGAAGGAGTCATAGGCGCCGATATCAGGCACCACGACGCGCATCAGATAGTCGATATCGCCACTCATGCGATAGAATTCCACGACCTCGGGAAACTCGTCGATGACGCCGGCAAATTTGCGCATCCAGATGTCGTTGTGTTCGTTGGTCTTGACTGACACGAAGACGGTCACGCCCACATTGACCTTGACCGGATCGAGCACGGCGACGCGGCGCTGGATGACGCCATCTTCTTCCATTTTCTGGATACGGCGCCAGCACGGTGTGGTCGACAGACCGACCTTGCGGCCGATTTCGGCCACCGGCATCGTGGCGTCTTTTTGCAGTAACGTCAGGATTTTTCGATCAATCTTGTCCAATGCCATTACGCCCCCTGCGGAATTTGATTTCTGAGAATGAACAAATTTGGACCAGATTTGGCTGAAGAAGTGCCACATCCGCCCCGTGTTCGCAATAATCTTGCGCGCTGCAAGTTGAGCAGCGTGATCAAGGTCTTGTTAACCTAGAGCCCGAACCAACCCAGCAAGCCGCTGGGACGTGCATGGTCGTCACGCCAGTCAGACGGTCTGTCGAAGGCACCGGCCCAGATCCCGCGCCGGGCCGACCGGGCCGCAGATTCCTCGTTCCAGTAGTCGCCGCTGGAAACGGCCAGCCCTTCGACTACCATGATCGCGCCGAGATCCGCGCCATCAACACTGCAACGCGCCAATAGGCGCTCATAGCGATCGCGTCCCTCAGGACGACAATCGAGCGGGCCGCTGGCGAGCAGTTCGGCCATGCGGTTTCGGGCCTGTTGTCCACAGGGCCACCGCCCGCCGCCAGCACGTGCACAATCCTGCGCCAGTTCGGGGGCGTCCAGCCCGAGCAGGCGCACCCGGTCGTCGCCCAGGTGGAAGCTGTCACCATCGCTGACGCGAGCGTTTCCCGCGATCGGCGGCAGGGGCGCATCGAGCCAGTTTGCCAGCAGGGCGACGCCAGCCAGGATGATTATTGCCAGGACAGCACCACGCCGGCCGGAAAAGAGTGTGGAACGAGACATCGTTAGCCGTTGGATTTCACCAGCCGTTAACTACGCGCTGGCTAGTGTTTCGCCAAGAGTAGTGCACGCGTCTTGAGTGCGCATTGATAGTAACGAGTAACGAGTACCCATGACGACCCCTTCGGCTGTCATAGAAGATGTCCGTTCGCAAATGGGCCGAGAAGGCAAACGCACGGCCCAGCGTACCGTTCTGGACGCCCGTCAGCGCTTGACCTCAAGCTCGGGCACACGCTCGTCGTTCGACTTCGAACTGATGCATGAATATGCCAATTCCCGGCTCAACGCTGCGTTGCCCATGGCAGCGCTGGTGGGCATTCTGGCATTTGTCGCGACCTTCTGGGTGCCGGTGCTGTTCACAGCGCTGTGGGCCGGTCTGGTGCTGCTGAGCATGCTGATCGTGGTGGTGCTGGCACAGCGCTTCAAGCGCGCAGAGCCCACCAAGTTCAACGCCGGTGAATGGACCACGTCATTCGTGGCGGGCGAAACCCTGCTCGGTCTTGCCTGGTCATTGCTGGCGCTGTTCACCCTGGTGGCCAATCCCGACACGCTGACGCCGGTAATGTTTGCCATGGTGCTGGTGGCCATCGCCGCCAATGCCATCACCACGCGCACCCTGCCCCCAGCCACGCTGATGAGCACGCTGCCGGTGACCGTGACCGTGTCGGCCAATCTGATCCTGCTGGGCGGCACGCTGAATTACACGCTGGCCGCCGTGGCCATGTGTGGCGAGGTGTTCTTCGTCTATCTGGCTCGCCAGCTTCATGCCTCCGAGTTGCACACCATCACCCATCAGGCCGAAAAAGATGCGCTGATCAACGAGCTTGAAGAAGCGCGCCATATGTCGGACGAGGCGCGGCGTCATGCCGAGCAGGCCAATATTGCCAAATCCCAGTTCCTGGCCACAATGAGCCACGAACTGCGCACCCCGCTCAACGCCATTATAGGCTTTTCCGAAGTGCTGCAGTCGGAGCTGCTGGGTCCCCATCAGGTGCCACAGTACAAGGAATATGCTGGCGACATTCATGGCAGTGGTCAGCATTTGCTCAATCTGATCAACGAGCTGCTCGACCTCAGCCGCATCGAGGCAGGCAAGTATGAGCTGAATGAGGAAGTGGTATCGCTAGTCGATATCGCCGCTGATTGCCGCCGCATGATGGAATTGCGCGCCAAGTCCAAGAGCATTGAGCTGGTGTTCAGCGTCGGCGACAATCTGCCCAAGCTGTGGGGCGATGAACGTGCCATTCGTCAGGTGGTGCTCAACCTGCTCAGCAACGCCATCAAGTTCACGCCCCAACACGGCAAGATCATTCTGCTGGTGGCCCGCAGCGGCGACGGCGGACAACTGGTCTCGGTCAAGGACAATGGCCCCGGCATTCCCGAGGATGAAATCGAAACTGTGCTGTCCTCGTTCGGACAGGGCTCACTGGCGCAGAAGACCGCTGAACAAGGCGCAGGCCTTGGCCTGCCTATCGTGCAGAAGATCATGGAGCTGCATCAGGGCCGATTTGATCTGTTCAGCAAGTTGCGCTTCGGCACCGAAGTGATCGCGACCTTCCCACGCGCCCGTGTCATGGATGCGCTGGCGCCCGTCGTAGAGCGCAAGAACCGCCTCGAGATCTATTCGGCGGCCGGCTGACCTCCACTTAAATGCTTCTGCGGCATTTTATTAATGTGGCGTGAAGCTTCTTCCGTTATGGTGATTCTTCAGGCTGGAGGATCCTATGCGCAGGCAAAGCGAGCGCGGCGCCGTACTACTTGTTACTGACCGACCGACCCAATCGGAGACGAGCAGCGTCGCCCAAGAACTTGGTGCGGATGCGGTCTTTCTGAGTGATCTGGCTGCCCGCAGACTAGATGGTGACCCCAGCCTGATTGTTGATGTCGATTTGCGCGATGTCGACATTGTCCGCCAGCTCAAGGCCGCCCTGCCCCCGCGTGGGGCTGGCTGTCGCATTTTCCTGATCGATACCGATAACCGGGTAACCTCGGTGCATGCCAATGTGCTGGGCGCCAACCACCTGCTATCAAAAAAGGCCACCGTGGCTCAGATGCACGCGGCCCTGGACAAGCATTTCGGGATCAGCGCGCATGTGCCACAGGACGAGGCCGTGCTGGCGTCGATCTGCAGCGGCGTGCAGGCACTGGACAACAGCTTTCAGGCGATGGCCAACAAGATCGAGCTGGACAATGCAGGTGTCATTGCGGCCTGCGAGAAGATTGCCGACGCCGTTTGCGTCGATGGGGTATGCGACTGGCTCTCGGCTGTGCGCAGCCACCACGTCGGTACCTTTCAGCATTGCATGCTGGTGACCGGGGTCGTGGCGGCCTTCGCCACAAAAACGAATATGCCGCGCGAAGAAGTCGTCCGCATGACTGTGGCGGGCCTGCTGCACGATATTGGCAAGTCCAATGTGCCAGTGTCCATTCTGGACAAGCCCGGCGCGCTGACCCTGCGCGAGATGGATGCTATTCGCGTGCATCCGGTGGCTGGCTATAACTACCTGGTCGACAACAGCACCATGGATGCCGAAATCCTGAGCAGCGTGCGCGGCCATCATGAATATCTCGATGGCACCGGCTATCCCGACAATCTGACAGCCAGTGACATCAATGAGATGACCCGCATCATCACGGTGTGCGATGTCTATGCAGCGCTGATCGAACGGCGCAGCTATAAAGAGCCCAAGACGCATGCCGAGGCCGTGGCGATACTGCACTCGATGGCGGCAGCGGGCAAAGTCGAGGCGCGCCTGGTGCGCGAGCTCGACTGGATCATGGCGCCTGGCGAGGACTAAGCGTCCTTGCCGCTGACCGCTGCGCTTTCAAAGGTGGCCATATTGTTGTGCAGGTGCAGTGCGGTCTTGGCCAGCACTGCTGCAAGCGCCGCGCCACTCCCCTCGCCCAGGCGCATGCCCAGATCGAGCAGTCCCTTCTGGCCCATCGCCTCAAGCGCGCGCGCGTGGCCCGATTCTGCCGAGACATGGGCGAAGATGCAGTGATCGATCGCAGCCGGATTGACGGCATGTGCAATGGCAGCAGCCGAGGTGGCGACAAACCCATCGACAATTACCGGCACCTTCTGATGTCGTGCTGCCAATAGTGCCCCAAGCATGGCGGCGATTTCACGGCCGCCGACGCGGGCCAGAATGGCCAGCGGATGATCGAGTTCGCCGGCATGGTGCGCCAGAGCCTGATCGACGGCATCCGCCTTGCGCTTGAGGCCGGCTTCATCGACGCCGGTGCCACGGCCAACCCAGTCCGCACCCGTGCCCCCATAGAGCGCCGCATAGATGGCGGCAGCGACAGTGGTGTTGCCGATCCCCATTTCGCCAATGCAGATCAGGTCGGGCTTTCCGGCAATGGCTTCCATACCGTAGGCGATGGTGGCGGCGCACATCTTGTCGTCGAGGGCGGCTTCGCGCGTGATGTCGCCCGTGGGCAGTTCAAGCGCCAGTTCAAACACCCGCAGATTGATTTCATGCAGTGCGCAGATCTGGGAGATGGCGGCACCGCCATTGGTGAAATTGGCGACCATCTGAGCCGTAACTTCGCGTGGAAAGGCCGAGACGCCCTGATCGGTAACGCCATGATTGCCGGCAAAAATGGTGACCATGGGATTGTCCAGCCGCGGCTGGGCGCGTCCCTGCCAACGGGCCAGAAATTCGACCAGGCCTTCAAGGGCGCCAAGCGAGCCGGGTGGCTTGGTCAGCTGCGAATCGCGCGCGCGGACCTCGGCGACAGCTGCTTCATCGCCCTCGGGCGCGATGGTCAGAAGCTCCAGAACGTCGGCGTAGGCGGGATTCAGCGAAGGCATGGCGTGTCCGAAATGCTGTGGTAGGAAGGAGGCCATCTTGTTGCGTAGAACGAGGCCAAAAGCAATTGACCGAGCAGCGACCCGAGGACGCCATTGCGCCTGAGGCAATGGAGCCGAGCCGCCCCGAGACACGCCCGGGCGGCTTGGGGCTGGCCGATGATCTGGTGATGGCGCTGCGCTTTTTCTCGCGTCTGCCCACTGGCAATTCGCCGCATCAGAAGCCGGAGCTGAACCGGATTGCCATGGCACTGCCGCTGGCCAGCGTGGTGATTGGCATTGGCCCGGCCCTGCTGTTGACCGGCGGGGCCCTTATCGGCCTGCCGGCCTATTTTGCTGCGGCACTGGCAGTGGCCGCCATGGTGATGGTCAGCGGCGCGATGGCCGAAGATGCGTTGGCTGACGCTGCGGATGGGTTGTTTGGCGGACACAGCGTGGCTCGGCGCCTCGAGATCATGAAAGACAGCCGCCACGGCACCTATGGAGTGGCGGCGCTGTGCCTGTTCCTGATGTTGCGGGTAAGCGGGCTGGGCGCGATCGCTGCGTTCAACCCCCTCGCCGCCGGCGCGATCTGGCTTGCCGCAGGAATTGTGGGACGATCGGGCGCGCTCTGGCTGGCCGTGGCACTGCCCGCCGCCCGCAGCGACGGGGTCTCGGCAACGGCGGGCACCGTCCGTGGCCGCAGCTTTGGCGTCGGGGCGGTGTTTGCCGTGGTGCTGCTGTTTGTGCTGGCCGCGCCGGCAACCAATCTGGTCGCACTGGGGTTTGCCCTGCTGGCCGCGCTGGTGGTGATCGCAGGCTGGAGCGCGTTGTGCAGGCGACTGGTTGGGGGACAGACTGGCGATCTGATCGGCGCGCTTGGAGCCCTGGTTGAAATCGCCGTATTGTGTGCGCTGCTGCCATTTGCCTGAGCCGGGCGGCCTTGAATTGGCCACCTGCAATGCCTTTATCAAACCAGAGCCCTGTCACGACACGAAAGCGCAACAGTATGATTTTCATTGGGATTGCGTTGCTCGTCGCCGTCGGGTTGGCCCTGCTGATCAGCGCCGATGCCGGTACGCTGGTGGGGCTGAACCAGATGCAGACGGCGCAGTTGATCCCGCTCCTGGTGCTGCTCATCGTGTTCGCCGGCGGGCTGTTCACAAGGCGGCGCAAGGCCAAGGAACTGCTGACGAGCCTGGTGCTGTGGGTCGGCATTTTCGGCGTAGCGAGCCTGAGCTACGCCTATCGCGATGAAATCCTGGGCGTCTGGGGTCGGGTGGCCGGCGAACTGCAGCCCGGCGTTGCCATGGTCAATGTGGAACAGGGCACGGCGACATTCCGGCGCGGCATTGGCGGGCATTTCGAAATCAATGCGACAGTGAACGGCCATACCACGCCGATGATCTTCGATACCGGCGCCAGCGCTGTAGTGTTGACTATTGCCGATGCGGAAGCGGCGGGGATCAGCACCAAGAAACTGCGGTTTTCCGTTCCGGTCTCGACCGCCAATGGCACCGGGCGCGCGGCCCGGGTGAAGCTGGACAATCTGGTGGTGGGCGGTATTGCCCGGCAGGGCATTGTGGCGTTCGTCGCCGAGGCCGATGCGCTTGAAACCAGCCTGCTGGGGATGACGTTCCTTGAGACACTGAGCCGGTACAGCGTGACGCAGAATTCGCTGGAGCTGCTGGACTAGAGCAAAAAAAACGGCCGGTGCGCACACCGGCCGTCTCGTTTTCGCGGGTCCGCGTCGTTAGCTGACGGGGAACTGGGTCGCCTGCCCGGCCACGATGTACCAGGTGACGAAAAGGGCGTTGATGAAGGCGCCAGGCAGATAGCTGCCGGTGCGGCGCCAGGCGAAGGTGGACAGGAACGCCACGATCGAGAGCAGTGGCAGGAACTGCATGGCAATCACGGTGTTGAGCGGCTCGTTCATCGAGAACAGATGACCACTGAACAGCAGCGTGCCGTACTGGAAGGCCAGGAACACCAGGAAGCCGAGCGCCAGCGCGCCGACATTGCTGAAGTACTGGACCAGACGGCTATCGCCAGCCACCGACAGACCAGTGTGCAGGCCACGCAGGGCGAACACGAAGAAGGCAGTGAACGGCACCAGGTAGACCAGAGCGATCTTGAACTGGACAAGGCTCATCGGCTTGAGGGCAACAACCCAGAAGCGGAAGTCGATCTTGAACAGGAAGTCGGCGGCCAGCACGAACAGATAGCCGATACCCACGGTGGACAGCGCGATCAGCACGGCACCCCAGATGGGGCCACGGCCTTCGACCTTGTCGCCCTTGAGCACGAAGCCGACCAGGAAGACGATCAGGCCGTTCAGAACCGCCCAGAAGGCGATCTGGCTGGTAATGGTCTGTGGCAGCAATGCCGAGGCCGGGAACAGCTGACCACCCCAGGCGAAGAACTGGTAGTAGGTCAGCACAGGCACAAAGGCGCTCAGCGCGAAAGCAATCCACCACTTGGCCCCACGGCTGGTGTGCGCAGCTGGCACTGCAGTGGAACGCATGGCGGCAAAGGCGGGTGCGGCCAGCAGCATGTCGAATGTCCCGGCGAGAAGAACGACGAAGCCAATCAGAGCGATCAGCGTGCCGACTTCCTTCCAGAGCCAGATCTGGTCACCGGAGGGGATTGGGTCAGCGCCATCGAGCGTCTGGGCGAACCAGTCGATGGAATAGCCGATGGCTTCTGGCGAAAGATGATCGCCGGGATGGGTGGTGTTGGGCATTTCGAGAACGCGGGCTGTGCCAGCGGCGATGTCGCCATAGATCTGGCCGGGCACAACGGTTTCGGTGGTGCCAAACACGGCCTGCAGCTTGGGGCTGGTCGGCGCATCCTGGGCACGATCAACGCCCCACATCAGCTGGCTGAACTCGTCATATTTCGAGAACACGACCGACAGATTGCGTGGCCATTCGGTGGTGCCATCGGCAGCGAACGGCGCACCGGTGCTGGAGCCTTCAAGCACCATGGACTTGTAGCCATCGGGCAGCGCGCCAGCGGCAGCCAGAATGGTCCAGCCGCCCATGGAGTGACCTTCAAGGCCGATATTGTCGACGTCGACGATATCGAGATTGCGCAGATAGGCCAGCGCGCCGGGTCCACCAAAGCCGTTGGCAAAGGCGGGCGCGTCGGAATAGCCATGACCGGACTGATCGAGCGCCAGCACGATATAGCCGCGACGGGCATATTCAATGGCAAAACCGGACTGGGTTTCGCGGCTGTTGATATAGCCATGAACCGCGAGAATGGCGGGGGCCTTGTTTTCGGCACTGACGCCGGGTGGCACATAAAGCAGACCGCTCAGGGTCTGGCCGTTATTGCCGGTAAAACGCAGATCCTTGATGGTCACGTCGCCGGAGGTTTGAATGAAATGAGCGAGCAATGCGCCCAGAAGAATGATGACCCATCCAATATGGAACAGGCGGAATTTGCGTAACATGTAGAGGCTCCCCTTGCTGTAGTGCGGGCCATTACCCGTCACTGACATGTTACCTAGCCCCTAATACGAAACCGAACGCGCCACAAACGAAATATTTGCGCGCATTAACGAAAGCCGTTGATGACTTCCGTTGGCGCAGCGCGCGGGCTAGCCTGAAGCCCCAAACCCAAGAGTGGAATTGCCATGAGCCAGCGCCCCTATGACGAAGCCAATCTGCGCCGCGCCTTCGCCGTGGCCAGTCAGTCGCGCGCGGGCGGCGACCACCCCTTTGGCGCGGTGCTGGCCGACAGCAAGGGTGTGATCCTGATGGAACAGGGCAATGGCTTTACCGCTGAGGGACGCGACCGCACGGCGCATGCGGAAAAGCTGCTGGCGACACGGGCTGGCAAGACTTACAGCCTGACGGTATTGGCCGGGGCGACGCTGTACAGTTCGGCAGAACCCTGTGCGATGTGCGCGGGCGCGATCTATTGGGCAGGTATTGGCCGGGTGGTGTTCGGCCAGACCGAAGTGGCGCTCAAGGCGATCACCGGCGACAATCCGGAAAACCCGACGCTGGACCTGCCCTGCGTGGTGGTATTTGAGGCCGGGCAGCGGCCAACCGAGGTAGTCGGCCCGCTGCTGGAGGATGAAGCCAGCGCGCTGCAGGCCGATTACTGGGGCAGCCGTGGCTAGCTAGCCTGTTCGAGACGATGGCGGTTTACCGCATCGAGGGCGCGCAGCATGACCGCTGAATCGGCGCCGGGCTTGCAGGCATCCACGCTCATGATCTGGCGGAACTGGCGGGCGCCGGGGAGACCGGCCGCCAGACCCAGCATATGGCGGGTGATGTTGTTGATGCGGGCACCGGCGGCGAGTTCGCGATCGGCATAATCGGCCATGGCGTGCATGACGGCGGCCAGGGTCACCGGCTCGGTGGTGGCACCAAAGAAGCGTTGATCGACCTCGGCCAGCAGCATGGGATTGTGATAGGCGGCGCGGCCCATCATGACGCCATCGGTGTGCTCAAACTGGGCTTGCGCCAATTCCAGCGTGTCGATGCCGCCATTGATAAAGACCGGCAGCGGCGCCAGACGTGCGCGCAGGCGATAGACCCGGTCATAGTCGAGCGGCGGAATGGTGCGGTTTTCCTTGGGCGACAGGCCCTGGAGCCAGGCCTTGCGGGCGTGGACATAGAGCGCGTCGACGCCGGCGTCGACCATGGCGTCGGCGAAACGGTCGAGACCGGTTTCGACATCCTGATCGTCAATGCCGATGCGGCACTTCACCGTCACCGGACGGTCGGTGGCATCGCGCATGGCACGGACGCATTCGGCGACCAGATCAGGCTCTGCCATCAGGCAGGCGCCAAAACGGCCCGACTGCACGCGATCGGACGGGCAGCCGACATTGAGATTGATTTCGGCATAGCCGTAATTATCGGCAAGGCGGGTGGCGGCGGCGAGTTCGTCCGGATCCGAGCCGCCCAGTTGCAGGGCAACCGGCTGCTCGAACGAGTCAAAGCGCAGATGGCGGTCGACATCGCCGTGCATGATGGCGGCGCTGGTGACCATCTCGGTGAACAGCAGGCTTTGGCGCGTCAACAGGCGATGGAGGTACCGGCAATGGCGGTCCGTCCAGTCCATCATCGGGGCGACGCTAAAGCGTCGGGCGCGGGCAAGTGCGGTCATGGGGCGGGCAAATAGCGCAGATCGTGCAGATTGGCCAGTGGTTGAGGACAGAGGTGCATTGCACCAAGGGCTAACATGTCAGTTATGGTCATTGGCGCCAAATTCCAGTATTGCGGCTGCACGACGTTCAGCGAGTGCCCCTGATATGCCCCTGCCCCGTTTCATCGCCGTCATCGATATTGGCAAGACCAATGCCAAGGTTGTGCTGATCGATGCCCATACCAAGCAGCAACTGGCGGCGCGCAGCACCCCCAACACGGTGCGACAGGACGGGCGCTATCCGCATGCTGATGTGGAGCGGTTATGGAGTTTCATGCTGGAGAGCCTGGGGGCACTGCAGACCGAGCACGGGGTGGACGGGATTTCGATCACCACCCATGGCGCGACGGCGGCGCTGCTGGCGGGCGATGCGCTGGCGCTGCCGGTACTCGATTATGAATATGCTGGGCCCGACGAGACCGGCGCCCCCTATGGCGCGGTGCGACCCGACTTTGCCGAGACGCTGTCGCCGCGTCTGCCCAACGGGCTCAATATCGGTGCGCAATTGTTCTGGCAGAGCCAGAAATTCCCCGAGGCGTTCGCCACGGTCACGCAGATCCTGACCTATCCGCAATACTGGGCCTGGCGACTGACCGGCATCATGGCAAGCGAAGTGACGTCGCTGGGCTGCCATAGCGATCTGTGGGCGCCCGGCAAAGCCGATTTCTCGTCGCTGGTGACCGGGCAAGGCTGGCGCGACCTGTTCCCCGAGGTGCGGCCTGCGGCATCCGTGCTGGGAACGCTGCGCGCAGATATTGCCGAAGCCACCGGCTTGCGGGCCGAGACGCCGGTCACCTGCGGCATTCACGATTCCAACGCGTCCTTGCTGCCCCATCTGGGGGCGCATGAGGAGCCGTTCACGATCCTGTCGACGGGCACCTGGGCCATCGCCATGACCGTTGGCGGCGACACCACCCATCTTGATCCGGCACGCGACAGCCTGGCCAATGTCGATGCCTATGGCCGACCGGTGCCGACTGCGCGCTTCATGGGCGGGCGCGAATTCGACATGTTGGCGCCAGGCGCAGTGACACCGACGAGCGAAGATGCCGATGCGGTGATCAAAGGGGACGTTCAGGCGCTGCCCAGCTTCATGGCGGGCGTGGGGCCCTTCCCCGGCCATGTCGGCTGCTGGACAAGTGACCCCGATATACTCAGCCCAGGCGAGCGCACGGCTGCGGTCTCGCTTTATCTGGCGCTGGTGACCCAGAGCTGTCTTGAGCTGTGCGGGTTGGGCAAGCAGATCATCATTGAGGGGCCACTGGCGCGGAACCAGCTCTATGCAGCGGCGCTGGCGCGACTAACCGGTGTGCCAGTGGTGGCATCGGGCGATGCGACCGGCACCAGCCTGGGTGCCAGCATGCTGTTTGGCGGGTCGGCAGGAGTGGCTTCAGGCACGCCCGTGGCACCGCTGCAGCATGTGGGCTTTGACGGCTATGCCGAACGCTGGCGGCAGCGGCTGGCCTGACAAGGGAGCCATGCGCCCGGGCTGATTGAAGGCTCTGGCCCGCTTCCCTATCTCTGGTACGAGCGGAGGGTTGTGATGAGCAGTGCAAAGCATCGTGTGGTGATTGTCGGCGGCGGCTTTGGCGGTCTGTCGGCTGCGCAGGCGCTGGCCAAGGCGGATGTTGACGTGACGCTGATCGACCGGCGCAACCATCACCTGTTTCAGCCGCTGCTGTATCAAGTGGCGACGGCCTCGCTGAGCACCGCTGAAATTGCCTGGCCAATCCGACACATCCTGCGCAAGCGCGACAATGTCACGACACTGCTGGCCAATGTGACCGGGGTCGATACGGCTGCGCAGCAGGTGCAGCTCGATGATGGCAGTGCGGTCGGCTATGACAGCCTGATCCTGGCCACCGGGGCGCGGCACGCCTATTTTGGCCATGACGACTGGGAGCAGTTCGCTCCGGGTCTGAAGACCCTTGAAGATGCCACTACCATCCGCCGCAAGCTGCTGCTGGCATTTGAGGCGGCGGAACGCGAAAGCGACCCCGACAAACGGCGCGCGCTGCTGACCTTTGCCATTATCGGTGCGGGCCCGACCGGCGTGGAGATGGCCGGGGCAATGATCGAGCTGGCGCGATCAAGCCTTCAGGGCGAGTTCAAGACCATCCAGCCCAATGAGGCGCGGGTGGTACTGATCGAGGGCGGCGACCGCGTGCTGCTCAATTTCGATCAATCCCTATCGGCCTATACGCTCAAGGCGCTGCGGCAGTTGGGGGTCGAGGTTGAACTGGGGCAGATGGTCAGCGCCATTGATGGCGAGGGCGTGACCTATGGCGACAAGCGCCTCGCGACCCATACGGTGATCTGGGCGGCAGGGGTTGCCGCATCGCCAGCCGCCAAATGGCTAGGGGTCGAGCCTGACCGGGCCGGTCGAGTGCGGGTGGCACCAGATCTGTCGGTGCCGGGGCATCCCGAAATCTTTGTGGTGGGCGACACGGCCAGCATCAGCATGGATGACGGCAAGCCAGTGCCAGGCGTGGGCGATGCGGCCAAGCAAGGCGGCAGGCACGCCGCGCGGGTAATCAATCGACGGCTGGCAGGCAAGACCGAGCCCCTGCCCTTTCGCTATCGCCATGCCGGCGATCTGGCGACGATCGGCAAGCAGGCGGCGGTGATCGATTTCGGCTGGATCAAGCTGACCGGCTGGGTGGCCTGGTGGGTGTGGGGCTTTGCCCACATCTACTTTCTCGTGGACCTCAAGAACCGCATCTTCGTGACGCTGAGCTGGCTGTGGATCTATCTCAGCGGCCAGCGCCGTGCCCGGCTGATTACCCAGGGCGACGCCAATGGCCCTGCGCCGATCAAGGAAGTCAGCGAGGGCGATTGAGCAAGGCATGCTCTGAACTTCAGGCCTCAAGCACCTCGTCCACCGAGGTGGATGGCCGGCGCAGCTTTCGCTCGCGCAGCCAGATATAGAGCCCGCTGGCCACGATGATGCTGGCGCCAAGATAAAAGCCATTATCGGGCGGCTGGCTGAACAGCACCCAGCTGGCCAGAGCCAGATAGAGCAGTTGCAGATAGTTGAACGGGGCCAGCGTCGACGGCGCGGCGTAACGGTGTGCGACCGATATCAGCATGTGCCCAATCATGCCGGCGGTGCCTGCGGCAAAAAAGGCCAGCCATGAAGCAGTCTGGGTTGGCCAGACCCAATCGGTGAAGGCAATGGGCGTAACCAGTAGCAGCGCGGTGCCACCAGCGTAGACCTGCTGGGTGACCGCCGTGTCCACCCCTGCAAGCTTGCGGGTCAGGATAGAGAACAGCGCGATGAAAAATGCTGCGCCGATACCCAGCAGCGCAGCGGGGTGGAACGCCTCGGTACCGGGGCGCACGATGATCAGAATGCCAATGAAGCCAGCGCCAATGGCCATCCAGCGGCGCCAGCCCACCTTTTCGCCCAGCATGGGACCCGATAGCGCGCAGACCATCAGAGGCGACGAAAAGATCAGCGCGCCGGTGACCGTCAGCGGCAGGTAGCGCATGGCGAGGAAATTGCCGCCGGTGGTGCCCAGCAGGCAGAGCCCGCGCGCGACCTCAAGCTTCCAGTTTCGGGTGACGAACATATCGCGCCCGCGTAGGGGCACAAAGATCGCCAGCAGCAGCGCCACATGTACGCCATAGCGCACAAAGATGATCTCGGAGGTTGGCATGCCTGTGCCCGAAAGCCATTTGGCCGAGATGTCGAGAAACACCAGAATGGACTGCGCAACCAGCAAGAGCAGAATGCCCTTGCTGGCGTTTTCTTCCAGGCCGGCCACCGGGCGCGCCATCAGCGAACCTCGGCGATGGGTGTCACCACCGGCTTGGCCAGCTGACGCTCACGCAGCCAGATATAGAGGCCGCTGCCGATGACGATTGGCGCGCCAACATAAAGCCAGATATCGGGCAATTGGTTGAACACCAGCCAGCCGGCCAGCGCCATGAAGATGATCTGCAGATAGGAAAAAGGAGCAATCACTGCGGCCGGGGCGAAACCATAGGCGACGGTGATCAACTGGTGACCGACAAAGCCGAACATGCCGATGGCAAAAAAGGCGATCCAGCCGTCGATCGAGTCCGGCCAAACCCAATTGGCAAGCGCAAAGGGCGCCAGCACGAGCGTGGAGAAAATGCCGACATAGAACTGGCTGGTGGCCGGGCTGTCGACGCCGGCCAGACGCCGGGTGAAAATGAAATAGAAGGCCGAGCTGGCCGTGCCTGCCAGGGCCAGCAGAGAGGCGGGATGAAAGGCGTCGGAACCGGGGCGCACGATCACCAGAACGCCGATGAAGCCGACACCGATGGCAGCCCAGCGGCGCCAGCCCACGGTTTCACCCAGCATGGGCACCGAGAGGGCACACAGGATCAGCGGCATGGTGAAGCCGATGGCACCGGTAACGGTAAGGGGCAGGTATTGCACGGCGAGGAAATTGCCAACCGACATGCCCAGCATGGCCACTGCGCGCAGGATCTGCAGCCGCAGATTGCCGGTGCGCACCAGGTTCAGGCCCTGTTGCGGCAGGTTGAGGGCCGACACCAGCGCCAGATGGACGACATAGCGCAGGAACACGATCTGCATCAGCGGGAAGCCCAGCTGTCCCAGCCATTTGGCCGAGCTGTCGATGCCGGTGAACATGAAGTAGGCGACGAGAGCGAGCCCGATGCCGAACAGACGGCGCTCAGGGGGCGGTGCAAAAGCTGTAGACATGGCTGATCCGAGTGCCGCGAGGAGGCGCGGCCTTGGATACAGGCATAAAGATCATGCCATGGGTGTCAATGTCACCGGCGGCAAAATCTTGTATGGTAGATGATTGTGATGGGATCGACGGGTTCTGTTGGCCGGCGCGTCACTCCCTCCCGGCCTCCCCCATCAAGGGGAGGCCGATAGGTGTAGCTGGAGTACCTAGAACGTCTCGGCCAGATTGCGCACCTTCAGGCTCTTGGCCAGATCGGTCGACGAGACCGTAGCGCCGTGGCGCGGGGTGAAGACCAGTTCGGTGGTCCGGCCCGGCAGGAGCGTGATGGCGTTGTCCGAGAAGTAGCCGGGCAGATCGACCGTGGCGGTGACAAACAGGGCGGGCTTGTCCGATGACAGGGTCAGCACCGGCTGACCATCGCGGTCGGACCAGGCGCTGGTGATGGTCGGGCTGACCAGTTCGTAGGCCTTGTAGGGCTTGGGGAAATAGTCGTTTTCGCCCAGCAGATTGCCCTTGGCATCGCGCCAGGAGAAGAACAGGAACTCGTCGGCGGCCAGATCGGCAGCGGCGAGTTTGGACACCTCGATGGCAGCGTCGGGACCGACGGCGCAATTGCCCGAGAAGACGACGCGGTCACCACCGCCGATTTTCACGGCGCGGACGTCGAGCGCGATGCTGGTCGGAGCGCCCGTATCGTTGATGGCGCGCAGCACGATGGATGTGGGTTCAGCGCCTTCGACGGGCGTGCCGCGTGAATTGGTCTGCACATCGTCATGGACCGGCACGGCGACAACATTGAGCGGCAGGAAGAAGCGCTTGGCCATATATTGAAGCAGTTTCCACTGCCCGCCGTAGTCCAGGCTGGACCATGACGCGACGGGCCAGATGTCGTTGATCTGCCAGAACAGCGTGCCCATGCAACGTGGTTTGGTCGAGCGCCAGTATTCAATGGCGGTCTTGATGGCCAGGCCCTGCTGGATCTGGGAGAGGAACACCATCTGGTCGAAATCGCGCGGGAAGCGGAAATAGCGCGTCATGGTTTCAAGAATGCGGGCATTGCCGCCATCATTGCGCTGATGGTTTTCCATCACCGGCGAGGACGGATTGCGATCCCTGGGCTCGGCAAAGGTCTCGATAATGTTCATCGAGGTGAAAGACTGGAAGCCGAATTCAGAGGCGAAGCGCGGATTGACCGTGCGGTAGGCCTCGAAGCTCTTGGCCGAGTGCCAGACGTCCCAATAATGGGTGTCGCCGCGGGTATCGGCGTGCCAGCCATCGGAGAAGTCAAGATAACCCATGGAGGGCGAGGACGGCCAAAAGCGGCGCGCGGGATCCTCATCCTCGACGATATTGCCGAGCATGGAGTTGAGGCGGTCGTAATTGGCGACGTAGCGCTCGGGCGCGGCCTTGGTTTCGGGATACCAGGAGAGCGAGCCGATCACCTCATTGTCGCCGCACCACAGAGCGATGGACGCGTGGTGGCTGAGGCGACGGACCTGCTGGGTGATCTCGGCGCGCACATTGTCCAGGAATGGGCGGTCGGAGGGATAGCTCATGCAGGCGAACATGAAGTCGTGCCAGAGCAGAATGCCCAGTTCGTCGCACATCTCGTAGAAATAGTCCGGCTCGTACTGCCCACCGCCCCAGATGCGCAGCATGTTCATATTGGCGGCCTTGGCACTGCCCAGCAGGTCGCGAATGACATCGGGGGTGATGCGGCTGGGAATGGCATCGGCCGGGATCCAGTTGGCACCCAGCATGGAGATGTCGCGGCCATTGATGCGGCATTTGAAGGTGTGGTCGATTTCGTCGGGCTCGACGATCCATTCCAGCTTGCGCAGGCCGATCTGGCGGGTGGTCTTCTCCCCTTCCAGATTGGTCACCAGTTCGTAGAGCGGCTGCTCGCCCTGCCCGGCTGGCCACCATAGTTTGGGGTTCTTGATGGTGAGGTTATGGGTGAAGACGTTCTCGCCCTTATTGACCACGACCTTGTCGGTGATGGTCTGACCGTCAATGGTGTGTTCAAGCTCTACTTCACCATGGGCAAAGGCAAAAAGCCGTGTCTTGACAGACAGTTCGACCGAATTTCTGCCATGGGCCTGATCGACCTGGACGCTCTCCTGACGCGCCAGGCGTGACTTGCGCAGGCTCATGGTGCCATAGACGCCGATGGGCATGATGCAGATGCCCCAGTCCCACCCCGCATGGCACGCGGCCTTGCGGATGAAGTTCATGTGGATGCCCTTGAGACCATTGGTCTGGTAGTTCTTGGTGAAGGGGATCGGGAACGGATGGGCATCGGCACGTGCCTTTGCAACGTCGGGCGCGATGGCGAAATCGATGCGCAGGGTATTGTCCCCTTCCCGCACCTTGCCGGTCACGTCGATATCGTTGCGCAGGAAGCTATTCTGCGTCTCGGCGACCACTTCACCATTGAGCGAAATGGTAGCGATGCAATCGACCTCGGCCAGGGTCAGGGTCAGATAGCCGTCAATATCGGCGGCGCTGGCGGAAAAGCTGCGCTCAACGGACCAGGCGGTCTCGTTGACCCACATCACCTGCTTTTCGTTTTCGCCATAATAGGGGTCGGGAATCTGGTCGGCGGCGAGCAGCGCGGCATGCACATCCCCGGGCAGGGTCAACGGCACGGCGATATCGCTGGTCGGCGATGTCAGCGCGAAGCTGCCGGCCAGATCGAGAGCCGAATAGGTGGCGGGAATGGACATGAAAGGCTCCTCCGGGGGGCCGTCTGGCCCACCCTCACTGCTTGGTTCTGGGTGCAATGGGGGGTTGGAAGCCCCTATGCAATCGATTTCATTGCAGGTCTACCCAATCTTTTGAGCGCTTCCAATGGGTGAAATGAGGGATTTTTGAGTTTTTGCAGCGTTGCTATTGCACGCAAACCATCAAATGCTGGTTTTGGCGGCGACAACGTTTACGCTTGTATTAGGATTTGCGCGTCTAACCTGTGCCCAGGCAAGGGACCGGTCCATGTGGACAGTAAAGTCAATCAAACGGCTGTTTTCGGTTCCCGACGATCCGGAACTCGTGCTGGCGCAGGCACAAGCGCTGTCACGGCAGGTGCCGCTGATGTACGCCATGGTGTTGGTGAACACCGTTATTCTGGCCAGCACCCATGTCGGCGTCGCGCCTGATCTTCTGGCCATCTACGTTCCGGCAATCCTCACGCTGGCCAGTCTGGCGCGCATTGCTTCGTGGTGGCGCGATCGCGGGAATTGGCAAGATCTGGAAAAAGCGCGGCGCAGCATTGGCATGATGATGCGCGTCATGCCGGTCCTTTCGGTCGGCTTTGCCGTATGGACCATCGGCCTATTGCCCTATGGCGATGGCTATCAGCAATCACAGGTGGTGTTCTTTTGCGGCATCACCACGATTGGCTGCATGTTCTGCCTGATGCATGTGCGCGCCGCGGCGCTGACCATGGGGGCACTGGCCCTGTTGCCGTTCACCCTGGTGATGCTGGCCATGAACCATCCGGTGCTGGCGGCCATGGCCATCAATCTGGCGGCGGTCGTGGTGGTGATGCTGTTTGTGCTGATGGGCAATTACCGCGACTTCTCGGCCCTGGTGGCCTCACGTACGGCCATGGCGCAGAAACAGACCGAAACCCAGAGGCTGTCGGATGAAAACGACCGACTGGCCAATGTCGATACGCTGACCGGTCTGCCCAATCGCCGGTCGTTCGATCGTCATCTGGACCAAATGCTGAGCACGCCACAGCCCGAAGGGTCCGAAATCGCCGTGGTGCGACTTGATCTGGACAGCTTCAAGTCGGTCAATGAGATCTTTGGCCAGATAACCGGTGACCGCGTTCTGGTGGAAGTGGCGCGCCGGCTCAACATGCTGCGCCCGCCGGGCACGTTTGTTTCGCGGCTGGGCGTGGACAATTTTGCGCTGGTGCTGTCAGGGCCGATGTCCGACGACATCCTGAACAAGTTCGGAGCCGTGCTGTGCCGGGCCATGCGCAGTTCCTTTGATTTGCAGAGCGCCAATATCCATCTGTCGGCTTCGGTAGGGTTGGCCACAGCGCGCCCCGGCGACAGCGCCGCGATGGTCTATGACCGGGCTGACTATGTGACATCACTTGCCAAGCGCGACTGCCGCGGCAGCGCGCTGGTGTTCGCTGAACGCCACGAGCACGAGATCAGCAAGGTGCGCCGCATCGAGCATGAACTTTACACGGCCGATCTGGATGCCGAGCTTTCCATCGTCTTCCAGCAGCAATTCGACACGGCGCTGAACTGCACGACAGGCTATGAGGTGCTGGCGCGCTGGAACAGCCCGGTTCTGGGTCAGGTCTCTCCAGTTGAGTTCATTCCATTGGCCGAGCGCACCGGGGTGATCTGCCGGATCACCCAGACCGTGCTGCGCAAGGCACTGGCAGCCTCCGCCAAGTTGCCACAGCATATCAGGCTATCGGTCAATCTGTCGGCCAACGATGTCGGATCGACGCCTGCCACCGAGGCCATTATCGAATTGGTGGAAGCGGCGGGGCAGCCCTGCCGGATCGACTTCGAGATCACCGAGACGGCCATCATGCGTGACATGAAGCAGGCTGGCGATGCGCTGGCGAGCCTGCTGACGCTGGGTTCGCGCATTGCGCTGGATGATTTCGGCACGGGCCATTCCAGCCTGACCCATGTGCAGAAGCTGCCGCTTGACCGGATCAAGATCGACCGCAGCTTTGTAGCCGACATTGTCGGTGACACCACCAGCCGGGCCATCGTCAAGACGATGGTGGACATGTCCCACAATCTGGGGATTTCGTGCGTATTCGAGGGTGTCGAAACTCAGGAACAGCTGACCACGCTCAAGGCGTTGGGCGGCACGCTGATGCAGGGTTATCTGTTCGGGCGGCCGGTCGATGAAGACACCATGCGCACGCAGGTTGCCCAGGAGCAAGCCAGCTGGGGCGCCAAATCCATCGAAAAGCTTGGTGCCGCAAACTAGCGGTTCGCGGCACCGGTGAGATGCTTGCCGCCTACTGGGCGGCTGACTCGGCCTGGTCGACGTCGATGAAACCACCCGACTGGCGATGCCAGAGGCCGGAATAGATACCACCGCTATCGACCAGCTCGGCATGAGTGCCGGTCTCCACGACCCGCCCCTTATCGAGCACCACCAGACGATCCATCATGGCAATGGTGGACAGCCGATGGGCAATGGCGATCACCGTCTTGCCCTGCATGAGCAATTGCAGCTGGCCCTGAATGGCCGCTTCCACCTCTGAATCGAGCGCGGAAGTCGCTTCATCAAGCACCAGGATCGGGGCATTCTTGAGCAATACCCGGGCAATGGCGATGCGCTGGCGCTGCCCACCGGAGAGCTTGACGCCGCGTTCGCCGACATGGGCGTCGAAGCCCATGCGCCCCTTGGGATCACTCAGCCCAACGATGAAGTCGCTGGCTTCGGCCAGATCGGCTGCTTCGCGCATCATTTCCTCAGTCGCATCGGGGCGGCCATACAGGATGTTCTCGCGCACCGAACGATGCAGCAGCGAGGTATCCTGGGTGACCACACCGATATTGGCGCGCAGGCTGTCCTGCGTGACCTTGGCGATATCGTGCCCATCGATGAGCAGGCGACCGTCGGCGCGGTCATAGAAGCGCAGCAGCAGATTGACGATGGTCGACTTGCCCGCGCCGGAACGTCCGACAAGACCGATCTTTTCGCCGGGCCGGATATGCAGGTTGAGGTCCTCGATCACACCACCGGTCTTGCCATAGTGGAACGAGACATTCTCGAACTTGATATCACCCTTGACGGTACCAATCGGCTCTGCCGCCGGATCATCGGAAACGACGCGCGGCAGCGAGATCGAGGAGATGCCGTCGCGCACGGTGCCGATATTCTCGAACAGCGAGGACATTTCCCACATCACCCACTGGCTCATGCCCTGAAAGCGCATGACCAGCGCCAGCGACACGCCGAGCGCACCAGCAGTCAGATTGCCACCCAACCAGGCCCAGATGCCGACGCCTGCCACAGCTGCGAGCAGGACATAGTTTGAGAACAGGATCGAGACCTGCAGCACACTGGCCAGTCGCATCTGCCGGTAGGCGGTATCCAGGAACTGGTCCATGGCCTCCTTGGCGTAGGTTTCCTCCCGGTTGGAATGGGAGAACAGCTTGACCGTGGCGATGTTGGTGTAGCTGTCGACAATGCGGCCGGTCATCAGCGAGCGGGCGTCGGCCTGCTCCTGGGCGATCTTGCCCAGCCTGGGCACGAAGTAAAACATCATGCCGACATAGGCCGCGAGCCAGGCCAAGAACGGTACGGCCAGCAGCAGATCGGTCGAGCCAACCAGAATGACCGCGCCGATGAAGTAGACGACGACATAGACCAGGATATCGAGCAGCTTCATCACCACTTCGCGCACGGCGAGTGAGGTCTGCATCATCTTGGCGCCGATGCGACCGGCAAACTCGTCCTGGAAATAGCTCATCGACTGACGGATCAGGTAGCGATGGGTCATCCAGCGAATGCGCTGCGGAAAATTGCCCAGCAGGGTCTGGTGCATGACCAGCGTGCTCAGCAGCACCAGCAGCGGCAGAACGATGAGGACGAAGCCACCCATCAGGGCCAGTTTCCAGCCTTCCTGCGCCAGAAAAGTGGTGCGATCCGCGTCGGCCAGCCAGTCAACGATATCGGCGACAAAGCTATAGAGCAGCACTTCACCGGCGGCGATCAGCGCCGAGGTGACGGCCATCAACGCCAGCCACTTCTTGGCGCCATGACTATAGTGCAGGCAGAAGGCCAGCAGCCCCTTGGGCGGCTCGCCGGGGTCGCCCGGGGGATAGGGATTGAGACGCCGTTCAAACCAACGCAGCATTGTCGTCACCATGGTTAGAGCCGAAGGGCCCTGCACCGGGGCCGGTCTCGCCGCCCCAGACACAGCTGCGGGTCGGGCGGGACAGGCCAAAAGGGGCAGGACCGATCGAAAAATTCGGATACCGCGCTCGATATGCCCGCAATTGGCACAGAGGAGACACGTGATGCGGCTGAACACCCCCTCCCCAATACCGTCCCAATTGGCGTACAAGAGTGGACCTGCGCAGTCGCTGACGCCAGACTACACGAAAGTGCCGAGTCTGCTGTTGCGGCGCGGCCACAGTTTATTTTCAGACCGACGAATTTACGGATCCTTCCATGCGCACCGAGACCGAGCAAACCATCTACCTCAAGGACTATGCGGTCAGCCCGTACCGGATTGTGTCAGCAGACCTCGACTTCAAGATCACCGAGGCTGATACGCGGGTCCGAGCGCAGCTGACCATTGAGCCCAACCCCGGCACTGCCGCAGGCACGCCGCTGGTGCTGGATGGCGATGAACTTGCTCTTGGGTCCGTGGCCATTGACGGCGCGCCACTGGTGCAATCGGCCTATGCCGCCGATGCGACGAGCCTGACCATAGTCGAGCCGCCGCTGCGCCGCTTTGTGCTCGAGACCGAAGTCACCATCAAGCCCGCAGGCAATACCAAGCTGATGGGGCTGTATCGCTCGGGCGGCACCTGGTGCACGCAGTGCGAGGCCGAGGGCTTCCGCCGCATCACCTATTATCTGGATCGACCCGACAATCTGGCCGTGTTCAAGGTCCGCATCACCGCGCCGCAGGCCGTCGCGCCGGTGCTGCTGTCCAACGGCAATCTGATCGAACAGGGCGATGCCGGCGACGGCATGCACTTTGCCGTGTGGGAAGACCCCTTCCCCAAGCCGAGCTATCTGTTTGCGCTGGTAGCGGGTGATCTGGGATCGATCACGGACTGCTTCACCACCGCCTCGGGCCGCAAGGTCGATCTGGCGATCTATTGCACCCATGGCAAGGAAGACCAGTGCCTGTGGGCCATGGATAGCCTCAAGCGCTCCATGGCCTGGGATGAACGGCGCTTTGGCCGCGAATATGATCTGGATATCTTCAACATCGTGGCCGTGTCCGATTTCAATTTCGGCGCGATGGAGAACAAGGGTCTCAACATCTTCAACGACAAGCTGGTGTTCGCGCAGCCCGAGACCGCCACTGATGCCGATTACGATGGCATTGAGCGCGTGATCGCGCACGAATATTTCCACAACTGGACCGGCAATCGCATCACCTGCCGCGACTGGTTCCAACTGTGCCTTAAGGAAGGGCTGACGGTCTATCGCGATCAGGAATTCACCAGCGACGAGCGCAGCCGACCCGTCAAGCGCATCTCCGATGTGGTGACCTTGCGTGCGGCGCAATTCCCTGAAGATGGCGGCCCGCTGGCCCATCCGGCGCGGCCCAGCCAGTATGACGAAATCAACAACTTCTATACGGCCACCGTCTACAATAAGGGCGCCGAAATCGTTCGCATGCTGGCGGCGCTGCTGGGCGAGGCCGGGTTCCGCAAGGGCATGGACCTGTACTTCGAGCGCCATGACGGCGAAGCCACCACGATCGAGGCATTCCTGGCCGTGATTGCCGAGGCCAATGACGTGGATCTGGAGCAATTCAAGACCTGGTATCTGCAGGCCGGCACGCCCCGCCTGAGCGTCAGCGACAGCTATGATGCGGCCAGCCAGACCTATACGCTGAACCTCAAGCAGGAGACCCAGCCAACGCCGGGTCAGCCGGAAAAATCGGCGCTGGTACTGCCCATCAAGTTCGCCCTGATCGGACCCAATGGCAGCGAGATGAGCTGGACCGGGGTAACGGGCGGCGATGTGCGCCAGGACATGATCGTGCTCGACGCTGCCAGCGCCACGATCACCTTTAGCGGCGTGCCGAGCAAGCCGGTCCCCTCGCTGCTGCGCGAATTCTCTGCGCCGGTGAGCATGGACAGCGCGCTGTCCCAGGCCGACCAGTTGTTCCTGGCCCAGCATGACAGCGATCCATTCAATCGCTGGCAGGCGCTGCAGGATGTCGGCATGGGGCTGGCCGTGGCCGCCATTAACGGCACGCCGTGGAGCGACCCATCGGTGGAGGCGCTAAGCCTGGCCATGGCAGAAACCCTGGCCAGCGACACGCTGGATGATGCGTTCAAGGCGCTGGCACTGAGCCTGCCCGCTGAAGCGCAGATCAGCCGGACCATTGGCAAGGAGATTGATCCGGACCGCGTGCACAAGGTACGGAAGGAATTGTTGCAGGCGGTGTTCGCCCCGCTGGCGCTGGAAATGCTCAATGCCTATCTGGCGCTGTCGAGCGAGGCGCCCTATGCGCCAGATGCCGCGAGCACGGGCCGCCGGTCACTGCGCAATCGGCTGCTGACCCTGATGGTCGCCAGTGATTGCGCCGGTGCGGTCGGGCTGGCCGCCCAGCAATATGCCGGCGCGCGCAACATGACCGACCGGTTGGCGGCCCTGAGCGCCAGCACCCTTGCCTGGACGCCCGACGCGGCCAAGCTGCTGGGCGACTTCCACGCCAATTTCGCGGCCAATGATCCGCTGGTGCTGGACAAGTGGCTGGCGGTCACCGCATCGGTGCCCGAAGATGGGGTGATCGAGCGCATTCAGGCGGTATTGGCCGATCCGGGCTTCCCCAAGACCAATCCAAACCGCCTGCGCTCACTGATGGGATCGTTCACGATGAACAACCCGACCCAGTTCGCCCGCGCCGATGGGGCCGGCTTCCGCTTTGTGGCTGATTTTGTTGCCGAGGTAGACAAGATCAATCCGCAGGTGGCTGCACGGGTGCTGACGGGCTTCCGGATCTGGCCGATGCTGGATCAGAGCCGTCGCGACGCCGCAAAGGTGGCGCTGGGCGGGCTACAGACCAAGGGTTCGTTGAGCCGCAACACGGCGGACATACTTGCCCGCATGTTGGCAAGCTAAATTACGGACAAGCTTGGAAGAATTTTTCTTCTGCAGCTAAGTGATTCTCCTGACTCGCAAATTTGCGGGTCAGGCCTGGTCGGGCGTTTTGCGGGTCTGGACACCGGAGTCCTGCTGATTCATTGTTCGTTAAGGGCAAATCGGGTCGGACTACCACCCCCCACAAGACGGAGACACTTATGCGGTCGGCGGAGACATCCGGCGTCGGCGCCAATGGATTCGGCGCAGACCAGGAGCAGGCGAACACTCGCCAGGTCAACGACAGCAGAAGCCCCGCCAACCCATTGGGCTGGCAGGCCGTTATCTCACCCATTACAGCCGCTGTGGCACTCACCGCGCTGTGCGCGGCAACACTTTTTGTCGCCTATGACACCATGCGCACCTTTGAGGATGCGCGCCACGAACTGGCGGTTATCGGCAGCAGCATCGCGGCAGACATTGCGGGGCTTGCGCCCGAAGCGGCGGCTCTGGCCGTGGATACCCTGCCCCAGCGTTTCAACACCGTGACGCGCGCCAGCCTGTCATCAGCGCGCGAGGCCGTTGATCTTCCCGCCTTTTTGAGCCAGTTCGTGCCCGCCGGAGACCACGGCACGCTGGCGCTGGAAGCCACGCCGGAAAATGCCTGGTCGGCCATTGGCCAGCGGGCGGGTATTGCATTCGGTCTGGCAGGCGTTTTGACCGCCTTTGTGTGGCGTCGCCGGCGCGGCGACATGCCTGACCTACTGCAACGCCACAATTACCGCACACTGGCGGCAGCCATTCCGATGGGCGTGGCGTGCTGGACCAAGGACGGCTCGCTGGTGGTGTGCAATGAGCAGTATCGCGAGCGCTTCAAGCTGCTCGGCAAATCACTGACCTATCATCACGCCGTCAAACGCATGATCGAGGGCGGCTATATGAAGCTGCTCAACGAAGACGAAAACAATCGCCTGCTCGAAGTACACCGCCATGACGGATCCTGCCTGCTGATCGATGAGCGCCCGCTTTCCGATGGCGGGTTCATGACGCTGGTCAGCGACGTGACCGAGCGCAAAAAGACCGACACCATGTTGCACGCGATCCGCGAAGAGCAACGCCATCTGGCCCGGCGCTACCACGAGGAAAAGCTCAAGGCCGAGGCTGCCAGCCACGCCAAGACCAACTTCCTCGCCCATCTCAGCCACGATATCCGCACCCCGCTCAACCACATTATCGGCTTTGCCGAACTGATGCGACACCAGGCCTATGGCCCGCTGGGTGATGAGCGTTATGCCGACTATGTGCAGTCGATCAAGACCTCTGGCGAACACCTGCTGGCGTCGTTCGCCACCATCCTGGATCTCGCCGAACTTGAGAACGGTCAGAAAGCCCTGCGCCGCGATCCTGTGGCTATCGATGCGGTGTTGCGCAATGTCATGGAGCGTTTCGCCGCCCCCGCGGCACGCGCCAAACTGGCATTGAGCATCAGCCAGAGCTGCGATGCCACCATTGAAGGCGATCAGCTGGGTCTGGTCCGGATGATCTCCAATATCGTGGAGAACTCTCTGCGCTTCACCCAACCGGGCGGACAGATCGCGCTGGCCGCCTATCAAGCCGATGACGGGGTGGTGATCGAGATCACCGATACCGGCATCGGCATGAACCAGGAGCGCCTAGCGACATTGTCCCAGCCGTTCGCGCTTGGCGATGCGACATTCACCCGCGAGGGGATGGGGCCAGGTCTGGGCATTTCGATTGCGCGCGCCATTGCCGAACTGAGCGGCGGTCGTCTGGTGATCGACTCCAGTCCCTCGCTTGGCACCACTGTCGCAATCTCCCTGCCGCTGCAGGTGACCAGCGACGTTTCCGTCGCCGCCTGAGATCACAACTCCTTCAGAGCGTGCGCGCCTTGGCGTACCATTGTGCCGCTGCCGCAGAGACCTCGGCCCGCATATCGGCCAAATCGATCTCGAGCCGCCCGAAATCGGGATAGTGCGTCAAACCTGCCAGCAATTCCTTGAACGCATTGGGCCAGGGCTCATCCTTGAGCGGGTCGATCAGCGCTGCTGTCATCACCTGCATCACCGTGGAATAGACCTGATGGATTTCGGCAAGGCGCCGACCAGCGGGCACGAGATCGGTTTCGCTGAGCCGTACCAAGACCTGCGCCGGGGTTGCCTGGGGCAAGGCAATGGTCTTGCCGGCGACCAATTGGGCGGATTGCGCGATGAATTCGAGATCGACCAGACCACCATCGGCCAGCTTGAGATCAAATGCGTGCCGGGGGGGCCGCTCCTTGCCCATCAGACCGCGCATTTCGACAACATCATCAATGGTCTTGGACGCATCGCGCGCGCGCGACATCACGGTCGAGATGGCGTCGGCGACGGCATAACCAAAGCTGTCATCGGCCAGCACAACGCGGGCGCGGCTGAGCGCCAGATGCTCCCAGGTCCAGGCATTGTCGCGGTGATAGGCGCTAAAACCTGCCAGGCTGGTGGCAAGCGGGCCGGCATTGCCTGAGGGGCGCAGGCGCATATCGGCTTCATAGAGCACGCCCTCGGCCGTCGGGGCGGTTATGGCGGCAACCAGACGCTGGGTCAGACGGGTATAGTACTGATTGGTGCTGAGAGGCTTTTCACCGTCGGATTCGCCATCTGGTGCGTCGTAAAGCAGAATAAAGTCGAGATCGGAGGCGACAGTCATCTCTCTGCTGGCCATCTTGCCGAAGGCCAGCAGCGCCACCGTGCCACCGGCCATGATGCCGTGGCGGCGTTCAAACTCGGACCGGACGCTACCGAACAGGCGATTGAGCAGGGTTTCGGCAAGGGCGGTGAACTGCTCCCCGGCCCCATGCGCATCAACCGTGCCCGAAAGCAGGCCTGCGGCGATCAGGAATTTCTGCTCCTGCCCGATAATGCGGGCGCGGTCGATGACCTCCTCATAGGAGCGGGCATCCGCCAGAAAGGCATCGACCTTGGCCACCAGCACATCACGATGGGTCACATCATTGGCAAAGGCGGGGTCGATCAATCCATCCATGACATGGGCGCGATGAATGACGGCCTCGGACATGCGGGGTGCCGACGCCATCAACTGCACCAGCAGGGTGCGCAGGCTGGGGTGATTGCGCAGCAGGGCAAACAGTTGCACGCCCGTGGGCAGGCGCGACAGGAAATTGTCGAACTTGGCCAATGCCGCATCAGCATTGCCGGCATTGCTTAGTGTGGTCAGCAGCGCGGGCAGCAATTCTGTGAGATGGCCCCGGGCCGCAGAAGCACGGGTGGCGGGATAGCTGCCATAGTGCCACTTGCGGACAATCTCGATGACCTTGGATGCATCGCCAAAGCCCATATTGGTCAGGGTTTCCAGCGTGCCTGGATCGTCGTCATTGCCGGTAAAGACCAGATTGCCTTCCCCGCTCCCAAGGCTTTCGCCCTCGGTGAACAGTTCGGAATAATAGGCCGAGACCAGCTCCAGCGCGCCGCGATAGTCGGCCTCGAACTGGCGCAGATCGGGCTGTCCCATCAACTGGCCAATAATTGCCACCTCTTCGGGGGTGGCGGGCATGACATGGGTCTGTTCGTCACGCAGCATCTGCAGACGGTTTTCGACAGCGCGCAGATACCAATAGGTATGGCGCAGCTCGGAGGCGGCGCGTGGGGTGATCCAGTTGGCATCGGCCAACGCTGCCAGCGCATGGGCAGTCGGCTTGACGCGCAGCGTCTTGTCGCGGCCACCGGCAATCAATTGCTGGGTCTGGGTGAAGAACTCGATCTCGCGAATACCGCCACGGCCAAGCTTGACGTTGTGTCCCTCAACGCGGATATCGCCGACATTCTTGGCGATATTGATCTGGCGTTTCATCGCCTGGATATCGGCGATGGTGGCGAAGTCGAGATGCTTGCGCCAGACATAGGGCGCCAGTTCCTTAAGGAAGGCCTTGCCCACTTCCTTGTCGCCAGCGCAGGCGCGCGCCTTGATCCAGGCGGCACGCTCCCAGTTCTGGCCCCGGCTTTCGTAATAGGACAGCGCAGCATCGAACGAGATGGCGACAGGGGTTGAGCCAGGGTCGGGCCGCAGCCGCAGATCGGTGCGGAACACATAGCCATGGGCCTGCCGCTCCTCCATCAGGCCGACCAGCTTCTGGACCATGCGCGAATAGATCTTGGTGGCTTCCAAAGGATCCTTGAGCACGCCCTTTTCGGGATCGTAGAACACCACAATATCAATATCGGAGGAGTAGTTCAGCTCCTGCCCGCCATGCTTGCCCAAGGCGAAAATGGCGAGACCGGAATTGGCCGCATTGGCCTGTTCGGGCTCCAGGGTCAGTTGGCCCCGCTCGGCAGCCTGCCGCATCAACATGTTGAGTGCGGCATCAAGGGCCGCGTCAGCCAGATGGGACAGCGCGGCTGTGGCCTGCGCGGTGGTCCAGGCGCCGCCGGTTTCGGCGACGGCTGCCAGCAAGGCGGTACGCCCCTTGGCAATGCGCAGCAGCGGGGCGAGTTCGGCTTCGTCGGCGGCACTGCGCCCGGCAGTGTCGACCGCTTCGATGATGTCGATGAAGGCACCGTCAGGATTATCGCTGAGCGCCTCGACGAACCAATCAAGATTGGTCTGCGCCAATGCGAGCAGATAAGGCGCTGATTCCAGCAGCGGCCCGATAGCGGGCGCATTGGGCTTGAGGGCAGCGCGCTGGTCAGCCGAGGCCTCAGCGAGCCATGCGTCAAAGACCGGCGTTTTGATCGGAGGCAGGGCGTTCAGTGTTGTGACCATAGGCACATGGTTATCTTGGCGCCGTGCAACGGGCAAGGTGGCCGCGCATCACACAGCGGCGGCGGGCAGATCGATCACAGCGCGCACGCCGGGATCATTGTCCTCGATACGGAAGCTGCCGCCATGCAGGCTCGCAACGGCATTGACCAGTGACAGACCCAGACCCGAGCCGACTTCGGAACGGCTCTTTTCGAGGCGCACGAAGCGTTCAATGGCCCGCTTGCGGTCGGCCTCGGGAATGCCAGGACCATTATCGGCCACTTCGATAAGGACACGATTGCCGGCCTGGCGCAGCCCGACAGTAATCCGCCCCTGCCCCTCGCCATGGGGTTTGGCGTATTTAACGGCGTTTTCGAGCAGATTGACCATGGCCTGGCCGATCAGTTCGCGATTGGCATGCAGGTGCACCGCGTCAGCGATGGAGGTTTCCACCACAATGCCTTCATCCTCCGCCACCGGCCCATAGAGCTCGGCAACGTCGGCAACGATGGCGCTGACGTCCACATCGCTCAAGGCGCCCGAAGGAGCCCCGGCTTCGGCGCGGGCAATCATCAACAGCGCGTTGAAGGTCTGGATCAGCCGATCGCTCTCGGCAATGGTGGTCTCGAGCGCCAGCTGCCGGGTTTCGTCGCTGGCGCCTTCACGCAGGGCGGACTCGGCCTGATTGCGCAGTCGGGTCAGCGGCGTCTTGAGATCGTGGGCCACATTGTCGGTGACCTCCTTGAGGCCCTGCAGCAGCTGCTCAATGCGGTCGAGCATGGCGTTCAGATTGGTGGCAAGCCCATCGAATTCGTCATTGCGCTTGGTGACCGGCACGCGCTCGGACAGGTTACCCGACATGATCTTGGTGGAGGTGTCGCGGATGGTGTCGATGCGGCGCAGCACGCGTTGCGCGGTTATCCCGCCCGCAATGATGGAAAACAGGATGATGCCCAGCACGCCAATCAGGAAACTCTGAATGATGATCGCCGAGAAGCCTCGCCGCTCGATCACGTCGCGCCCGACCACCAGTCGCATGCCATTGCTCAGCTCGACCGAACGCACCACGGCATAGCCTGATTTGGCGCGTGGCGGGCGTCCGTCGGTCTGATCGGTGGTGTCGGTCAGCGCCTCGGCGCGCTCGTAGTCGAAGCCGTAGGTGCCGGGGGTAACCAGCACCTCGGCGGGTACATCTGTGATATTGCCAAGCAGATACTGGCCAGAAGCATCCCCGAGATAGTAGACGCCGGGCCCGGGTGAGCGCGATACGCGCTCGACGGCGAAAGCCACCGCGCGCACGCCCTGATTGGTGTCGATGCGCTGCAGCACCCGCACTTCGCGGTCGATATCGTCGGCCTGCTGGCGCTGGATCGAGATGCTGGACTGCCAGCCGATAAAGCCCAGCAGCAGGATCGAAAATATCCCGAAGATCAGGATAAACGTTGCCGTCAGCCGGACCGTGGATGTGCGCCAGAGCTGGGCAATGGTGTTCACAAGGCTACTCGCGGATCATGTAACCAGCGCCGCGCACGGTCTGCAGCAAGGGGCTGGCATGCCCCTTGTCGACCTTGGAGCGCAGGCGCGACATGTGGACGTCAATGACATTGGTCTGGGGGTCGAAGTGGTAGTCCCAGACATTTTCAAGCAGCATGGTACGGGTCACCACCTTGCCGGCATTTTTCATGAGATATTCGAGCAGGCGGAATTCACGTGGCTGGAGCAGGATGGTTTCGCCATCGCGTTCGACCTTGCGGGAGAGACGATCCAGAGTCAGGCCGCCGACGGCATAACTGGTGGCGGCTTCTGAGGGGCTGGAGCGGCGCGCCAGCACTTCGACGCGGGCCAGCAATTCGGTAAAGGCATAGGGCTTGGTGAGATAGTCATCACCGCCGGCGCGCAGGCCGGTGACGCGGTCATCAACCTCGCCCAGCGCCGAGAGAATGAGAACAGGGGTTTTGTCGTCTTCAGCGCGCAGCGACTCAACGATGGACAGGCCGTCGCGGCGCGGCAGCATGCGATCAACGATCAGCACGTCATAATCCATGCCCGAAGCCATGGCGTAACCGGTTTCGCCGTCGGCGGCGTGGTGGGTAATATGACCGGCTTCATCGAGCGCCTGGATCAGGTAGCTCGCTGCTTCGCGGTCATCTTCGATCAACAAAATCTTCACCGCGGTGCCCCCGGGATACTGATGGGAAATGGCCCCGGAGCAATGCCCCGGAGCCGTACTGGTTTATTCGCTCAGTGGCAGGCCGACGAAGCGTGCCTGACCGTCGCGGCTGGCCTTGACCAGAGCGGTGTTGAGGCCCTTGGCCTTGACCGCATCAAGCGCAGCTTCGAACTCGTCGAGGCTCGAGACGGCCGTGTTGTTGACTTCCAGAATGGCGTCGCCGATGGCGAGCCCTTTCTTGGCAGCTTCGGATCCCTCTTCAACGTCCTGGATCAGCAGACCGCCCGTACCATCGGAATTGGGCACAAGGGTCAGCCCAACGCTGGACTTGGTGGGGATTTCAGCCGGTGGTGTGGGCTGTGCTGGTTCCTCAACGGCCGGTGCTTCCTCGTTGAGAGTCTGCAGCTTGACCGACAGCTTGGTCTCGGCACCATCGCGCCAGATGGTCAGCTCAACGGTGGACTCGGGGGCCTTGCCGGCAATGGTGCGGCTGAGGTCGAGTGCATCGTCGATCGGATCGCCGTCGACTGCGGTGATGATGTCGCCCGACTTGACGCCAGCAGCGCCGGCAGGGCCATCAGAGGCTGGCTCGCGGACAATGGCACCCTTGGCATCGGCCAGGCCAACACCGTCAGCAATGTCACGGGTGACATCCTGAATGGACACGCCAAGATAGCCGCGGGTTACCGAGCCATCATCGATCAACTGCTGGACGATACCCTTGACGGTAGCCGCGGGGATCGCAAAGGCGATACCCACATTGCCGCCATTGGGCGAATAGATGGCGGTGTTGACACCGACCACTTCACCCTGAGTATTGAAGGCCGGGCCACCGGAGTTACCGGTGTTAACGGCCGCGTCAATCTGCAGGAAATCGCCGTAGTTTGAGCCACCAATATTGCGGCCCGACCCGGAGATGACGCCGACAGTAACGGTGCCGCCCAGACCGAAGGGATTACCCACGGCGACGACCCAGTCACCAACGCGGCTCGACTCGGATTCAAACTTCACAAATGGCAGGTCGGTGCCTTCGATCTTGAGCACGGCCAGATCGGTGCGCTCATCGGTACCGACAATGGTGGCTTCCTGTTCGACGCCGTCGTCAAACACCACGGTGACCTTGGTAGCGTTTTCGACAACGTGATTATTGGTGACGACATAGCCGTCAGCGGAAATCACAAAGCCAGAACCGGCTGCCATGAACTGGCGTGGCCGTGGTGCCTCGCCGCTATTGTCATTGCCGCCGCGCGGATTCTGCTGACCGAACTGGTCAAAGAAATCGCGGAAGGGGTGGCCTTCTGGCAGATCGGGGAAATTGAAGTCGAACTGGCCGCCGCCACGCTGCACATTGCGCGGGCTTTCCTGGGCTTCGACAAGAATGGAAACCACGGCTGGTTTGACGGCCTCGACGAGGTCGGCGAAGCCAGCATGGGACTGAACGGCCTGGGGAACGACAATCTGGGCGGCGTTCTGCACCTGGGCATTGGCGGTCTGGCCGGTGATGACATAGGCGGTCGAAACACCGCCGATACCGATCATCAGCGCCAAGGCGGAAGCCCCGAGCCACTGACTGGTACGCTTCATGATAGATGGACGCATCGCGAATTCTTCTCCTTCGGGCAAGCCCTCAACAGCTTACGGTGTAGGTATGGAACACCCGAGCTTTCGGAGAGGTTGCGCCAACATTAAGGTTTGGCAATGTTGGCGGCGAGAATGCGGCGAAGACTTAGTCGCTGGTGTGGCGCTCAAGCGCGTCGAGCGCGGCGCGTTCTTCGGCGCTCAACTCGGTTTGGGGCACGGGCGCGGGGCGGCGGCCAACAATCACCAACACAATCAGACCAACGCCCAGCAGCAGCGGCGCGGCGATCCAGAGCAGAAGCGTGTGCTCGTTCAGGCGCGGATTGAGCAGAACATATTCGCCGTAGCGGTCGACCAGATATTGCCGCACCGCTTCATCGCTATCGCCGGCGACAAGGCGTTCGCGCACCAGCACGCGCAGATCCTTGGCCAGATCGGCATCGCTGTCATCAATGGACTGGTTCTGGCAGACAAGGCATCGCAGGCCAGCGGAGATATCGCGGGCCCGCTGCTCGAGCACCGGGTCATCAAGCAGCTCGTCCGGGCTGACAGCGAGCGCGGCGCCGCTCAGCAGCAGAGCCAGGCTCAGGGCCAGTGCGCGCAGCCAGATCATTCTGCGGGCTCCAGAGCGGGCGCAGCAGCCCGGCGCGGTGCGCCAATGCGGACACGCCGGTCACTGAGCGAAATGATGCCCGCGAGTGCCATCAGCAGCGTGCCGATCCAGATCAGCGTGATGTAGGGCTTGAACCAGATGCGCACCACATGGGTGTTTTCGAGTGGTTCGCCGAGCTGCAGGTAGAGCTGGGACAAGCCATAGGTCTGAATGGCCGCCTCCGTGGTGGGCATACCGCTGGCGACATAGGTACGTCGGTCAGCCATGGTGTCGCGCATCTTGCCATCGGGCGCGGTGATGGTGAAGCGCCCCTCATCGGCCACATAATTGGGGCCCGGCACCTGAGTGAAGCTGTCAAAAGCCACGACATAGCCGGACAGTTCAGCGCTCTCGCCGGGGTTCAGCGTGGTGACCAGCTCCGTCTCCCACGCACTGGTGGCGACAATGCCCAGGACGGTGACGCCAATCCCGAAATGGGCAATCGCGGTCGCCCAGCTTGCGCGTGGCAGACCGATCAGCCGGCGCCAGCTTTCGGAAACGGGGATACGGCCCAGCCGAGTGCGCTCAACCAGTTCAGCGAAAGCGCCAAAGGCTACCCAGAAGCCGAGCAGCAAGCCCAATGGCGCCAGCGAGATGGATACCCCGCCCAACGCTGAAATCAGGATGGTAAAAAAGATCGCCAGCGCCCCGGCCCACATCAGGCGTTGCGCGGCCGCGACGATATCGGCGCGTTTCCAGGCAAGCATGGGGCCAAAGGGCAGCACCACCAGCAAGGGTGCCATCAGAGCACCAAAGGTGAGATTGAAGAACGGTGCGCCCACCGAGATGGTGGTACCGGCCACTGCATCAAGCAGCAGCGGATAGAGCGTGCCCACCAGCACTGCGCCAACGGCGGTCGCCAGGAACAGGTTGTTCAGGATCAGCGCACCCTCACGACTGACCGGCGCGAACAGCCCCCCCTGGCGCAGAGCGGCAGCCCGCAGCGCGAACAGGAAGAAGGCCCCGCCAATCAAAATGGCGAGCATGGTCAGGATCACCAGACCGCGTGTCGGGTCACTGGCAAAGGTATGCACCGATGTCAGAATGCCCGACCGCACAAGGAAGGTGCCCAGCAGCGACAGGCTGAAGGTGATGATGGACAGAAAGATCGTCCATATTTTCAGCGCATTGCGCTTTTCCATCACCAGCGCCGAATGCAGCAGCGCCGTGCCGGCCAGCCATGGCATGAAGCTGGCATTCTCCACGGGGTCCCAGAACCACCAGCCACCCCAGCCGAGTTCGTAATAGGCCCAGTAGGAACCCATCGCGATGCCCAGGGTCAGGAAGGTCCAGCTCAGCATGGCCCAGGGGCGCACCCAGCGCGCCCAGGCCTGATCGATACGGCCCGAGATCAGCGCGGCAATGGCAAAGGAGAAGCAGATCGAGAAGCCGACATAACCCGCATAGAGCAGCGGCGGGTGGATCGCCAGACCGATATCCTGCAGCACGGGGTTGAGGTCATTGCCCTCAAACGGCGCCGGAAAGACCCGCTCGAACGGGTTGGATGTGAAGATGGTGAAACCGGCAAACGCGGCGGTCAGCAGGCTTTGGGTGGCCAGAACCAGGGACAGAAGATCACTGGGCAGGCGGCGACCAAAGGCAGCCACCATGGCGCCAAAGCCGACCAGGATCATGATCCACAGGACCATGGAGCCTTCGTGATTGCCCCAGACGCCGGAGATCTTGAAAATCAGCGGCTTGAGCGAATGGGAATTATTGACCGCCAGCAGCAGCGAGAAATCGGAGGTTACGAACGCCTGGATCAAGGCCAGAAACGCGACCACGACCAAAACGAACTGCAGTACGGCAGCCTGGCGGAGAACCAGTGCAATACGGCTGCCCGAGCGCCAGAACAGGAAACCACCCACCGTTGCCATTGTGGCAATGGCAAAGGCCAGGATCAGGGCGAAATGTCCGAGTTCAATGCTCACTGTGATGCCATCTCCGGCCGCCATTCGCCGCTCGCCTTAAGCGCCTCGACGACTTCCTTGGGGATGTAATTTTCGTCGTGCTTGGCCAGCACATTGGTGGCCGTAAACTCGCCATCGGGCCGCAGACTGCCCTCGGCAACCACCCCCTGCCCTTCGCGGAACAGGTCGGGCAGCAGTCCGACATAATGGGCTGCCACATCGGTAGCGCCATCGGTGACGACAAAGCTGTTGTCCTGACCGTCGCGCACCCAGCTATCGGCCTTGACCAGACCGCCCAGACGGATGGGCTGGCCGATGGCAACGTCGCGGGCGATCACGTCCGAGGGGGAATAGAAAAAGACGATCTGGTCGCGCAGCGCCACCAGCACCAGTGTGGTGGCAAGGCCCACCACCACAGCAAAACCGGCGATCACGGCCAATCGCTTCTGCTTGCGGGTCCAACCCGCCTTACGCATGCCGACGGGCGTGGTCATTGCGAAGCTCCATTGATGGTCAGGCCGGAATCGAGCGCCAGCGTGTCGAGATCACCGCGATCAAATGCCAGGGGATAGGCGGCAACAGCGTCGTCAAAGGCAGCCTGCGCCTTGGCCGTATCACCCAGAACGAGATAGGCGCGGACCAATTGGGTCCACTCGTCAATCGGGCCGCCCTGATCGGCAAGACGGGTCGCGAGGCCCGAGACCATCTGGCCGATCATTTCGGCTTCCTGATCATTGCTGGGAGCAACACCATCATTGGTGGCCACCAATAGACCCTGTCGAGCCGCGCCAAGCCAGGGCTCATCCCCCTTGGACAGCGCCAGTGCCGCATTCCAGGCCTCAATGGCGGCGGGGAAGTCTTCCTGACGCGTCAGTTCGGCAGCGATATAAAGCCGCGACAGCACGTGCTGGGGGTCGCTGGCCGCAGCGGCTCGTAACAGGTCCATGGCCTCGGGTGATCCGGCGCCCTGGGCCTGAAATATCAGCGCCTCGGCCAGATTGGTCTGCAGGTCCGCACTCGCCCCATCCAGTTCAATCAGGCGACGATATGCGTTGGCGGCATCGGCAAAGCGCCCCAGTTCCATATAGGCGGGGGCGATCACGGTCCAACCACGCACATCGTCGGGATTGGCCGCCAGGGCGGCTTCGATGCGGGTGATGGCGCTTGTCAGATCGATCGGCTGCTCTGCGGCCTCGGCAACACGCCCGGCCAATGGCTGGCTGGACATGCCGGGATTGCCCAGCACGGCGTAAAGCCCAAGCGCAATGGTGGCGACGCCAGCAAGGCCGACCAGAATGGTGGTGCGACCGACCTGTCTGGTGGCCGCAGCGGCGGGGCCTGCTTCGGACTTCAAGCGCAGAAGTTCACGGGCCAGTTCGCTTTTGGCAGCCAGCGCATCGGCCTCGCTGAGCTTGCCAGCGGACTGATCGGCATCAATGCCGGCCAGTACAAGCCCAAAATGGCTGTTGGCATCAGTGATTTCGGGCGAGTTTGCGTTGACCGTATGCGAACCGGCTGCGTAAAAAAGCGCAGCGCACGCAATGGTGGTAACGGCGATGGCAATAAACCAGAATATCATGAGCCACAGTTACTTCGCGCCGCCGCGCGGCAATTGCTGCCCATCTATAAGCGGAATATGGCGAAAAACCACAAAAACACGGATCATTGAGGCGGACGCATTGCCACAGGTCAAGCAGGTGGCATGACGCATAGCCCGGTCGACTTTCTGATTATCGGCGCCACACCGCTGGCCCGGCTGCTGGCCGGACTGCTGGCGTCGACCCATGGCAAGTCGGTGCTGCTGCAGGGCGAACGGGCGTCTGGCCTGCGCCTGTCGCACGATCTGGATCTCTCGGTGGGCGCCATGACGCGACCTGAGAGCTGGGCGCTTTTGAGGGCGACCGCGCCCGAAGCGACCAGACTAATCAGCCGGATCGGCAAACGTGCCGCCATCGCGCGACTCGATCCTGTCGTGTTTGCCGATCACCCTGCGGGACAGCAGGCGTTGGGACATATCCGGCATATGGCAGCTGCCCATGGCGTGGCTGCAGAGCGGACGCCGCTCAATTATCTGGGCGCGGGCCGTCAGGGCGTCGTGCTGCGTGACGCGGTGCTGTTGCGCCGCGCAGCGCTGGAGCCAGCGCTTGACGGGTGGCTCGAACAAAGCGGCGTGCGGCAATTGCCGGCAGATGCCAGCCTGCATATTGCGCGCGATGGCAGCGCCGAAGCCATGCTGGACAACAAGCCAATGACCATTGGTCAAACCATTCTGGCCGACGACGACGCCATTCTGGCGCATCTGCGTGATAGTGCCTGGCCTGCCCTGCTGCACCGACAGAATATGAGCACCATCCTGACCGAGCCGACGCTCCCGCTGGCTGCGCCGGTGATGTGCCAACTCGATGATGGTGTGTTGCTGCATCAACAGGCCGGGGGTGGCATTCTCGCCCAGGGGCCGGGCGATATCGCCGCCTTCTCGGCGATGCTTGGCAATCTGCTCGGGGAAAAGCACACGATCGAGCATGCCGGGCAGACGCAGTCCGTACGTCTGCGCACCAGTGACGGCGCACCCGCTTTGGGACGTCTGCATGGCACGGGGGCCGATATATTGGCCGGGTTCGGTTGTATTGGGGCGTTTCTGGCACCAGCGATTGCCCGCTGGCTGACTGGCACAGCCAACGCCGCCGAGAATGCGTGGTTCGGCGCCCGCCTGATCAATCGCGGCACAGCCAACCGGTCGGTCAGCGATATCGGAGCGGCACGATGAGAGGGCAACCCAACCGGCTGGCCGCGGAAACCGCCGGGCCGTTTTCCGGCAGCGCCATTGACCGCAGGCAACCCCTGCAATTCCGCCTTGATGGCCGCACCATTGCCGGCTTTGTCGGCGATACCGTGCTCAGCGCCGTGCTGGCGTCGGGCATTGATGCTGTCGGTAAGCGCGGTGACAGCACGCTGGCGCTCTCGCCCCGGTTTGCGCCGGCGATCATTCCGGCAGCATTGGCCACCGACACCCAGCGGGCCCTGGCCATGGAGCGCACGCCGGCCAAAGATGGTGCGGACTATGTAACCCTGGCTCCACGCAAGCGACAGGTGCTTATCGATGGCCTGCGCCGTCTGGCATCGCCCAGCACCACGCTGGGTCTGGACCTGGACCATCCAGCGGCCATGCGCCAGCCTTGGCTGACAATTGCCGGGGTGGCGGAAACACCGGCCCAGCTCATCGTGGTGGGCGGCGGCATTGCCGGCATGGCCGCGGCGGTTGCCGCGGCAAATGCGGGTCTGAGTGTGCTGGTCCTCGAAGCCTCCCCACGGCTGGGCGGCCATGCAAGGCTGTTCGGCACGCTTGAAGGAGAAGAAGCGGCCGATGCCAGCTTTGTACGGCTGGGCGCCGCCATTGCCAGCGCGCCAAATGTCACCACGCTCACCCATGCCGCAGCTTTCGCGCTGCGGCCCGGCGTGGTGCGTGTGCACATCACCGATGTCTCGGGACCAACACCTACGGCCCACGTCGTCGACATGCATGCCCCCCATATTGTGCTGGCCACTGGCACAACCGAGCGCCTGCCGCTGTTTGCGGGCAATCGACTACCCGGCGCGGTCGGGGTGCGCGACGCCTATGATCTGGCCGAACATTACGGGGTCTGGTGTGGGCAGTCGGCGGTCTTTGCCACCGCCAGCAGCGCCGCCTATCGTCTGGCCATGCTGGCCCGCGACGCCGGCATTGCCGTTCCGCGCATCATCGATGCACGGCCCCAGCCACAGTCGCGCTTCATCGAATACTCCAAGGCCTACGGCATGACGCTGGCGGCGGGCACGATCATCGCCGAGGCGCGGCGGGCTTCGCAGGGGCGTGGCTTGTCCATCACCCCGCAGCTGGCGGTGGATGGCTTTAACCGCACCGAGCCGGGCATGAAGGTCGATCGTCTGGTGGTCTGCGGCGGCTGGCAGCCCGAACTGAGCCTGTGGCACATGGCGGGCGGCAACAGCCAATGGAATGCCCAGCGGCAACGCCTGGAGGCCGCCAATGGGCCCGACGGTATCGTTCTGGCCGGCAATGCGGCGGGACATCTGGGCCATCAGGCCTGTCTTGAGAGTGGTCAGGCTGCCATTGATGCCCTGCTTGGCCGCGCGCCGCGCAGCGTCAGCGAACATGGCGTCGATCCCATTTACGAAACGCCGGACGCCGCGACGCCAATCGCGCCGATTGCGGGGGCCGGAGACAGCAGCTTCCTTGATGGTGGGCGCAGCTGTATCGAGCGGCCAACCCCGACCCCGGCGCGCCGGCATGACTGGATCAAGGGCGCATCGGCGCCGGACTGGTCGCTGGCCGATGGTCCCCATGCTCTGGGGGCGCCCGATGTGGCAGCCGGTGTGCAGTTAAGGGAAATTGATCCCGCGCATGCCGGAAGGGTGGCCCAGCAGCGCGTCCCCATGGTGACGATTGCCACAGCGGCAGACAGGGCGCCAACAGCGCATGTATCAGCACCACTGGTCCCGGATTTCCTAACCGACCGCTATGGCAGCGATGCCGGTTTGTGGCTGATCAAGCCCCATGATGCACGCTGGCTGGAGGCGGGCGCCCTGATCCAGCCCAATAGCGACGTATCTGATCCTGCAGCGGCGGTTGGCGTGGTGCTGCGGCACAACAAGGATGGTTGTATTGCTTTGCTCAGGGCCGGGTTTGCCCAAGCCGGGCAGACAGCGGCCGTGTGCGAGCCAGGACGCGCGACACCGGTTCGGGTGCTGTCAGCCTATCCGGCAGAGCAGGTCTAGTTGGCGCGTTGAGCCGATGCGCGGGCGCGCTTAAGCGTTTCGGCATATTCAGGATTGAAGCGCACTTCAGCCATCTTGATGCCGGCATCGAGCCGGGCCGAAATGATCGGATCGGCAGGGTTTTGCCGGATCAGGTCGAGATTGCGCTGCAGCTGCATTTCGAGTGCCTCACCCGACTGGCTCCATGCCTGATCAAACACCGCGTTTAGCGCCATGGAGGCGCGGCATTCGCGGACAGTGGCCAGCAGATAGATGCCGTTGATCGCCGCCAGCAGCCGGTCATTGTCGAGCCGATCGGTGCTGGCGTCACGGCCCCGGCGCAGCGCCTGATTGAGGTCGGGCACGACATCGCGCAGGCGCGGTTCGATACGATCGGAAACCTGCTTGGTCAGCGATGACAGAATGGCCGCCCATGTGCTGCCGCGCTCAAATTCGATATAGCCGGTCAGGGCCCGCACCAGCCGGTGGAAGCGATCCAGGCCACGGCAGATCAGGTCGATATCGGCAAATGGCCCGCTGGGCTGCAGCAGATAGATCTGGTTCTGCGCATGGGCCAGCATGGCGTCGACAACCGGCGCAAAGCCGCTGCGGGCCACCGAGGCTTCAGTGGCATTGCCGGACAGCTTGATGACGGTGGTGACCAGACGGGTCGGATTGACGATCTGGCGCATGGCGGCATGAAACAGCAATGCTGCCAGCGGCGGATCGCGCAGCGGCATGGATTGCAATGCCACGCCGAGCGCGGAATCTTCGCCGATATTGTTGATGGCCTTGCCGAACGCCGTGGCCTTGGCCAGCAGCGGGCGGGCACGCAGCGCCGACAGGATTTGCGGCAGGGCATCGCGGGCCTCGTCGCTGCCCAGCATGGTGCGCAGGCGGCGGGCGGTTTCGGGGTCCGCATCGGCCTTTTCCAGGGCCTCCTTCATGCGGGCCATGATCTTTGGGAGTTGTGGCTCGAGCACTGCCGAGGTCAGGCTGCCATCAGCAATTTCATCGGGTGAAATGAAATCGGAACAGATGTCGCGGCAGACCCAGGTCCAGCCGGCCACAACGCTGCTGCGGCGAATCGATCCCGGGAACGTAAAGGTCGCGGGATCTTCAACGATCACCACATCGAGTAGCCCCGCAAAAGGCCGCACTGCCGGGCGTCCGGCGCGATTGGTCGGACGTGCGGCAGCGGCTGACGGTTCGGATCGGTTGGCAGCTTGGGACATATAAGCAGTCGGTCTGAGGATAGGTATTGACCTAAGCCTATAGCCCGTTCGTAAATTTTCCCTATCGCCCCAGTGGAAAGACCGCTGTTAAGCGGCAGCTTTCTCCACTGTCCAATTGCCGTTCTGCTCGCGGCAGGCGGTACCCTTTTTCACGAATTCCTGGCCACCGATTTTGACGGTGTGGGTGAAATCGCGGCAATCGAGATTGTTGACGCGGACATAAGGGCCTACGGCCACCGAGCCGGTCGTGCCCTTGTCGCCGGTCCAGGCGCGCGGCGCACCGGGACGGCCAAACTGCAGGGCATAGAACTGGGCGGTGTTGGCGGCAGCGGAATCCTTGGCCGACATCTGTGCAAGGGCGGCCGTATCGACAAAGCCATTGGAAACGCTTGTGGTCAGCAGCGCCTGCTGGGTGTTCTGCGCGGGGCTGGCAACCAATGGGGCCGAATAGACGGGCGTGATCGGCGCAGCGACCGGCGCCTGAGCCACCTGATTGGATCCCGTGCTGGCGCAAGCAGCCAGAGTCAGGGCGAGCAGCGGGGTGGCAATGATGGCGAAGCGGGTCATGTTTCTCGGTCTCTGCGTGGTTGGTAGGGTCTTGTGGTTCCAATGCGGCGAAAGTGCGTCAGGTTGCAGGCCGCGTGATACCGCTCTGGCGGGCTGTCGGCAGGCGCAACTCGACCAACAGGCCGCCCAAAGCCGAGCGTTTCAGGGCCAGATCGCCGCCATATACATCCACCAGTTCCTTGACAATATCGAGCCCCAAGCCGCTGCCAGGTGTTTTCTCGTCGAGCCTGACACCGCGACGCAACACTTTCTGGGCGTCCTCCGCGCTCAGGCCTGGGCCATTGTCATCAATGGCGAGCAACAGGACCGTGCCCGCACTGCCCTGCTCGGCGCTGAGTCGGACCTCCACCTGTCCCCCGGACCATTTGCAGGCATTGTCGAGCAGATTGCCGGCGATCTCCTCGAGATCGGCCTCGTCTCCCCGGAACCAGGGCAGCGCGGGCTCGTGTGGATGCAGGGTGATGGCGATATCGGGATGGATCTTGGCCATGACGCGCGACAGACGCGCCATGATCTTGGCGGCATCGGCCTTTTTGCCCACTACTGAGGTACGCGCGGCCAGACGCGCCCGCTCGAGATAGGTCGTGACCATGGTGCTCATCTTGTCGCTTTCGGCCAGCACGACGTCGGCCAGAGCGCCCTTACTGGTGCCCGCCTCGTTGCGCAGCACGGCAATGGGCGTCTTCAGGCCATGGGCGAGATTGCCAACCTGATTGCGCGCGCGCTCGATGATCTGGGTGTTGGAGCGCAGCAATTCGTTGACCTCTTCGGCCAGCGGCGCGATTTCGCGTGGATAGGTGCCGGTTACCGCCGCGCTTTCGCCGGCGCGCACGCTTTCAATAGCCGCGCTCAACCGGTCCACGGGGCGCATGGCAAAGCGGGCAACGATAAAGCTCATCATGGCCAGCATGACCCCGACCGCGCCCAGCACGATAAAGGCCTGACCGCGGAAATTGCCAACCAATTCAAGAATTTCGCTCAGATTACCGGTGACGATGATTTCATAGGTGTCGGGCCCGATCGTCACCGTGCGCTCGACCACCCGCATGCTTGTGCCAAAGCTGTCATCCATGATCGCGGTTTGGCGCCCCGAGGCACTCACCGGACCGGGAATATCGGGTGTGTCGATGCCCACCACCGAGCGCGAAAGATTATAGAGCGTGCCGTCGGCATCGCGAATGGCCCAGTACCAGCCCGAGCGCGGCCGGCCAAAACGCGGATCGGCCAGAGCTATGTCCTGGCTTTGCGGGTCACCGGTCTCCAGCAAAGATCCGGCCAGGCTTTCAACATGGAAATCCAGCGTATCCGAGAGCGCTGTATCGAGCGCGCGGGAATAGAGGTCGGTCAGCAAAAAGCCGGTGGCGACCAGCGCCACAACGAGCCAGCCCGCCGACAGCCAGAACAATGATGCGGCGATCGAGCCTTTGCGCATGGCCTCCAGCTCAGCCTTCGGCGATCTGGTAACCCAGACCACGCACGGTCTGAATACAGTCCTCGGGCAGTTTTTTGCGCAGGCGCCCGACGAACACCTCGATGGTGTTGCTGTCGCGGTCAAAATCCTGATCGTAGAGATGTTCGGTCAGCTCGGTGCGCGAGATCACCTTGCCCTTGTGGTGCATGAGGTAGCTGAGCAGGCGCAGTTCATGGCTGGTCAGCTTGATCGACTGGCCATCAACCGTCACCTTGCCCGAGCGCACATCAAGGCGCACCGTACCCGAGACAATCTCGTTGGAAGCCAGTCCGGCCGCGCGGCGCACCAGAGCCCGCAGACGCGCCAGTACTTCTTCCATATGAAACGGCTTGGCGACATAGTCATCAGCGCCGGCGTCAATGCCTTGCACCTTGTCGCTCCAGCGATCGCGGGCGGTCAGCAGCAGCACGGGGGTAGTCTTGCCATCGCGGCGCCAGTTTTCCAGCACCGACAAGCCGTCCATCTGGGGCAGGCCGATATCAAGGACGATGGCGTCATAGGGCTCGGTATCACCAAGAAAGTGCCCCTCTTCGCCATCGAAGGCGACATCGACAGCATAGCCGCCTTCGGTCAGGGCGTCCTTGAGCTGGCGATTGAGATTGACGTCGTCTTCGACAACGAGAATGCGCATTGTCTGGCCCCCAGATGCAGTCGGAATGTCTATTGCGCGTCCAGAACCAGGTTCTGCGCTTCGCCGGTCGCGGTCAGCAGACCAATAACATAGACCAGACCGCCTCCCTCGTCACATACCGCAACATTGAGGATTTCCGCGCTGCCGTCGATACCGGCACCGGCCAGCACGGCGGCCAGCGACATGATCTGGCCGGACGATACCGCCTCCTGGATCTGTCGATTATCAAGGCACGATTGCGCGCCGGCCGAGCCAATACCGGCCAGACCAAGCGCCAGAGCAATGGCCAGGGGGACAAGGCGTTTTGAGAGCAGTGTTTTCATGGGGCCAATCTATGGCGGGCAAGCTGAATGGGACATGAATGGGGCAAGCGGCGCCGAAGGGTCAAGATTTACATGGCCCGAGACGCCAAATCGCTCTGTCATATCAGCACTCAACAGCCCGCCCGCAAGGCTTTCAGGCCTGCGCAATATCGCCCTTGAGCCCCTTGCGCAGGAAGATCACTGCCAGCGCCTCCATGATCAGATGGCCCGCTGAGCCGCCATCTAGCGTTGGCAGGTCAATGCCGAGTACCTGCGCCAGCCCGGCCAGCAGCATCAGGGCGGCCGTGATGTAGGTCTTGTAGCCGTTCAGGATATTCATGGTCTGTCTCCGTTTGGTGATGGATGGGGCGGCACCGGCAGCGTCCAGCGCTGCCTGCCGAATGGCCGTGACGCGGGCCGACCAGCCCTTGCCGAATGTGGCGAAACTGGTAAGGCGCGTGAGAAAGGACATGCGACGATCGCACAGCGCATTGATCAGGGCGGCAGCCCCTTCAAGCGCCATACGGTTTTTGAGCGCGCCCAGGGTCAGCGGCCCGATTGCGCCGTCGACCAGCACGCCCAGGTCCCCCTGCAGCGTCCGGATAGCCCGGTCGGGACCGGAATTGACGGCAAAATCAAACAGCGCCAGGTCAAGACCGGGTGGCATCTGATCGGCATTGACCCGCCTCCAGTAGCCCGCCCGGTAGATACGCGCGGCTTCAGCGCGTCCCAGCCCCTGCACATCAGCCTTGGGTAGCGCCCACCAGGGCGAAACATTGCGCCAGCGGGCCAGCGTCTTGCGGGTAATGCCCAGATTGGTGGCGCCGCCCGGATCGCGCGGATGATCGGCATAGCCGCCCTCGTGCTGCAGCACGGCGTTCAGGCAAATTTCAAATCGGGTTTCACTCATTGAACTCTCCCACTGCAGCGTGGCCCGCGCCCAGAACCGGGCTTAGCTGGGCGATGGTGAAGCTGAAACTGGTTGCAGGCGCGCCGAAATCGGCGGTTTGATCAGCGCTCGCATAGGTCATTGCAGCGTTTTCGGCTTCGATGACGCGTTTGAGCGTGGGGCCATCAAGAATGGTCACCCGATAGGCTTCAGGCGCATGCTCCAGCGGGGTTTGCGCCACGCCCCAGCCATCGGCATCGGCCCGGCTGCGCCGCACCCAGGTCAGCGTGATATCGCCACTGTCCCGGCGGGTTGCACGCAGATGGACCGGCGGCAGCGGCAGGGCGGGGTCGGCGTCCACCACCACTGTTTCTTCAATACCCACCGGATCGCTACTGCCCGCATAGATACGGAAACTGCGCGTTTCACCGAGCCAGCCCGGTTCAACCGGCAAGCTGGCCGTTCGACTGTCGAGCACCACGACACGCTGGCCGATTGCCGCAGAACCCATTGCGGGATCGCTTCCCTGCAGCCCGCGCAGCAGCTTGGCCAACCGATAGCGCCCCGGCGCGATCAGGCTGACCTCGGCGAAACCGATAACCTCCCAACTGCCCGCGTCGCTCTGCACCGCAACGCGGTTGCTGCCGGCCAGTACGGCCAGCGGCGCGGCAGCCGCCAGATGGCCAGCATGGAGCAATACCTCGAGGCTGTGCCCATTGTCCCAGAGGGCTGTTGGCCCCGGCTCCAGCGCCGTCGCCAAGGTGCCCAGATAACCGCGCCGATCCAGATTGAGCACGGCTGCACCGGTGGTTTCGTCCACCAGTTGAAGTGTGCCCGGCCAGGGACTGGCATAGCCCGCCAAGAGCAGTCGCGAGCGGCCGGGATTGTCCGGCAAGGGTGGCAGATGGGCCAGCGTCACCAGTGGCACCGCCCGCACAGCGGTGCCACTGCCACCGCGCACGGGCCGGTCAGCTCCCACCGCCTGTGCGGTTTTCGTCACCAGCGTGTGCGCCGTCACCCGTCGCATCAGACCATCGCGGATTTCAGCGATCTCGAATGGTCCTTCGGCGAGCCCGTCAATCTCCACCAGATCACCCGGCTCGAGCGCCAGTTGATGCGGTGACAGGGCAAACTCCAACGTCTCGCGACGCGCGGCCTGCCCATCAAGCAGGCGTTCGGCCGATAGCCGCGCCGCTGCGCCATCGAGCACAAGGCCCACTGCCTGCGTTGTCAAAGGCCCGTCGTCCTGCGCCACAGCCGTCACCGTGCCGGTCAGATAATCGCGCTCGCGATCAACAAAACTCAGCGCCAGCCGCCCCGGCAGCTCCGCCGGATCACCTCTTCTGCGCAGGAGATTAGCTGCTTCTCCATGCGCCAGTTCGTCTGGCGCCAACAGCGCAGCCGAACCATGCGCGGCATTGCCCAGATGCAGTCCGGTCGGACGATTGACCAGCCCCTGCCCCGCCACCGCGATCAGCGGCTCCAAGGCGTCGCGCGCCGTGGTCACACGCGTCAGCGCGTAGCCGCTGACAAAGGGCAAAGCTGGTTGCGCCTGCAGTTCGACGCCATGCGCGGTTGCGATAGCGCTGGCCAGTTCATCACTGGACAGCCCCCCCAGCCGCCCGGTCAGCCAATGGCCGTTGCGATGGTTCACGCCATCGGACCAGACTGCACTGAGCGCCGGAAAGGCCGGATATGGCCGGGCGTCCCAGCTCCAGTGATAGATCCGGTCGGTATCGAGCATGCCGGGTGGATTGTTGCCGCCATCGCGCCAATGCGCCTGATGCGCGCGCAGAACCTGACGCTGGATCAATGGGTCCGGCAGACCGCTGGAAAAGTACGGGCGCCCGTTTTCCGCGCTCTTGTCGTCGCCGAAAATATTGGGCTGGTTGGCGCCCTTGTCGACGGCGCCGCAGCCCAGTTCCGTTAGCCAGATTGGCTTTGCGCCCGGCACCCAGGCGGTTGGCGTGCCACTGCGTACCCCATTGGGACGATCATGGTGCGGCTGGCTCCACCAGTTCGCGATATCCTTGAAACGCCAGACCCAGGGCTCTCCATAGGCACCATCGCTGATCGGCGTACGGATCTGGCTGAGCCGATCAGCAGTGCTGGCATAGAACCAGTCATAGCCCTCGCCGCCGGCGATATTGCCCTGCAGATAGTCCAGATCGTGCCCGGTATCGGACGAGCTCGCGTCGGCATGGCCGGTGCCGTCGCGCCAATCGGCGAGCGGCATGTAGTTGTCGATCCCTACCGCATCGATATTGGCCGAGGCCCAGAGCGGGTCGAGGTGAAAGAATTTTTCGCCGTCAGGCTGGTAGCCCGCATATTCGCTCCAGTCGGCGGCGTAGGTCAGCTTGGTGTCCGGCCCGACAATGGCGCGCACGTCGCTGGCCAAACTCACCAGCGCATCGACAAAGGGAAAGCTGTTTCCAGCCCTGCGTACCGTGCTGATGCCCACCATTTCCGAGCTGATGATCAGGGCGTCGACGCCGCCGGCAGCCACCGCCAGTCCGGCATAATGCAGTGCCATCTGCCGGTGGGCCGCAGCAAAGCTTGCCACTTGCGCGCTCGCAGCCGCACTCTGGTCGGGCGAACCGGGCTGGCCCGGCGCCGGATCACAGGTGATGCGCCCGCGCCAGGGATAGCTTGGCTGCGCTGCGCCGCCATAGGGATTGGGCAGCATATTGTCCGTCGGAATATCCATCATGATGAGCGGATAGAGCGTCACCGACAGGCCACGCGCCTTGAGATCGGCAATCGCGGCCAGCACCGCGCTGTCCGAGGGCGTGCCCCCATAGGCCGCGCTGCCATTGTGGCTGGATACCACCGGCACATCGCCGCGTGCCAATCCCGCCACCGACCAGTCCGTATCGAGCATGGGCCGGTGCGCCGCCTCGACGCGCGGGCCGATGCTGCACTGGCCGCAGCGTAGATCATCGCCGAACCAGGCGACCACCAGCGCGACGTGCTGCAGGTTCGGACAAAGCGCTGTCAGCTCGTCGATCGACCAGCTCCAGTCGCTGACATGGGGGAAGACGTGGGTATTTTCCCCCACCGTTTCGCCCGGCCCGGCCAGTCGCACGCGCGGCGTCGGATCATAGCCGAACTCTGTCGCGCCGGGGATCACCGTCACCGCCCGAATATTGGCTTCGAGGTCGCCCACGACCCGGCAGAGCTCGACCGAGAGCTGGGGAATGCGATTGCCGAAACGGTTGAGCGGGAGTTGCTCGACCACCAGATAGCAAAGCCCGCGATAGGCGGGCGCGGTGCCTTGGGTTGCTTCAATCACCCCGTCAGGCAATTGATCCTCGGTGCCCCGATAAAACCGCAGCGTCAGACCCTCGGGGTCAAGCAATTGCCCGTCAGCCCAGATACGGCCGAGCCGATGCACTTCGCCCTCGCAGAAGGCCACGGCAAAGCTGGCGCCGACCGCGTCCTGGGTCTGATCGCCGCCAAAGCCTTTGGCCCCGGCATTTTCACCACCCAGCAGTTCCAGCTCGCGGGCCCAGATAATATTGCCTGCGAGCCGGCTCCAGCCAAACAGACGCGGCACCGCCCCGCCTTCACTGGCCCCCTGCAGTCGAATGTCGACGCCGCCCGTCTCGGGCTTTTCACCAAACAGCGCATTGTCGAGCGCACTGCCAGCCAACGCGCCAAGCGCCCGGCCGATGGTGGCACCAATGGGCCCGCCAACCAGCCCGCCGACAGCCTGCCCAGCCAGCGAAAGCGCGAGAGTGGCCATGAGATATTCCTGTGATTGAGGATGAAGACTGCCTAGTCCGCAGCAAGGCACCCCGGAAGCCGGAACCGCCCCGCGATCCGGCGCGCCCAGGCTTCGGTCAGGTTGGCCTCAACAACGCCGAGCCGCTCCTGCGCGTGAATGAACCGCGTCGGTGAAATCAGGATGCCGCAATGCTTGGGTTCGTGCCCGGCCAGCCTGAACAGCACCACCTGCCCGGCTCCCGGCGCGCCATGCTCGACCAGCAGCAGCGCTTCAGCTGCCACCCGCAGGGCCCCGGCATTCAGCGGATCGCGCAGATCGGCGCGATAGGGCGGCACCGCCATGGGTTCGCTGCCATACAGCGCCCGCCACACACCGCGCAGCAGGCCCAGGCAATCGCACCCCGCCCCAATTGTCGCCGCCTGATGCCGATAGGGCGTGCCCAGAAAGGCGCGCGCTGCCGTGACCACCGCATCGGGGTTCACGGCACCACCGCCCGTCCATCGAGCGCATCGCCATTGCGCGGATGGCGCAACACGTAGTCGCTGCCTGGAATATGCGGGAAGCCGCGAAAATTGACCGCATTGTCGAACTTGGCCTGACAGGTCGCAAAGCGCCGGTCACACCCGGCCGTCACACTGAGCGTATCGCCCACCGCCACCCAGTCGCCGATCCGGGTGCTGAACCCCAGCACATCCGCACTGCCCAGCCGCGCATGGCTCACCACCGCGTCGCTTAGACCATCGCGTTTGCCATCGCTCCACTGTGCCGTGCCAAAGCTGAACCAGCCATCGGCAAAGCCCTCCAGCCCGGTCACGACCGCGCGATAGGGATCATCCAGTGCCGTCACCGTGGCAAAGCCTTGCAGGCTGGGCGTCGCCAGCGTCACCCCACAGCGCGCATCGCCCACACGGGCATCGCACAGGCTCTGATAGATCCGGCCATGCGTCGCGTTGAGCCCCTGCTGGGCCGAGCGCAGTTCGGCACGAAATACCCCGTCCTCGCGCACAACCTCGCCAATGCTGTCGCGCCGCAGCAGCAGGCGCTGGCTCACATCGCTCCAGTTGACCCGCCAGGTCTGCACCTGGGCGCCATCATAGCGCCCGAGCAGAATATCGTCTTCGCTGATCACCTCGGCGCTGAGCACGCCGAGCACCTCGCTGGTCTGCACCTGCGCCCCCAACCGCGCCGGCACCTCGCTGCCATCGAGCCCATTGGCCGGCGTGTAGGCTGTACCATCAAAACTCAGAACGCGGTCATGATCGGTAAAGCCGAGCACCACGCCATCGCCCCGCGTCAGCTTCCAGCAATGGCACAGCGTGGTCTCGCTCTGCGCCAGATGCGCCGCCAGTCCGATATCGAGCGTTCTCATGGCAGAATCTCCACTAGCGGAATGCTGGGTACTTCGGCACCATCGAAGCTGGTCAGTTCGACATCGAGCCGGTCGGTGTCAAAGCGGACCGGCACGTCAAACAGAAACCCGGCGGTGACGGCCACACCCAGCCCCGGCGCCATATCAAAGCTGACCAATCCCGTGGTCAGATCCACCGTCCAGCCACTGAGCTGCTCCGCCCCGTCGAGCGCCACCCGCACCGAACCCGATACTGGCCGCGTGATGGGCCGCAGATAAGGATCAAAATCAGCGCCATAGCGCTTGGTCAGTGCAAACGCGGTCTGCGCCCCGTCCCCGGTGCCGATCGCCTGATCCAGCGGGCCTGGCATTGTCCCCGCACTGGAAAAGTCGAGCCCATCACGCCACAGAAAGCCATGCAGCCGGCCACGCCGCTCCTCGAAGAAAGCCAGCACCGCCGCCATATCGGCGCGTGATTTGACGCCATAACCCGCATTGTAGCGCCGCCGCGAATAGTGCCAGCGTCCATTGCGCTGCTCACCACCACCGGCCAGCGTGACCACATCGGTTCTGCGCTCCGGCCCACCCCGCGCCCCCAGCGCGACATCAAGCGGGAAACGGATGGAATGAAAGGCCATGAAGATCTCCAACTGCTGCGCACCCCCACCCAACCTCCCCCGGAAGGGGGAGGTTGGTGAAAGGTGCTCGATCTTGGTTCCGCCTCCGCGCCATCCCTCCCCCTTCAGGGGGAGGTTAGGTGGGGGTATTGCTAGCTCGCCCGGGTCCCGCGCTTGACGGCACGCAACAGCATGGCACTGAGCTCAGCCTCGCTCGCCGCGAAGCTGCGGGCATCACTCGCCGTCACATTGAAGGTCACATTGATCGCACCGCCACCGCTACCGACGCCCAGCCGACCGTCACTGCCGCGCTGCAGTGGCAGCACCGCTTCAGCGCCTGCCTCGCCCATCACGCCCAGGCCCTGCCCCAGCGGGAAATAGCTCGGGCTGGCGATCACCCCGCCCTTGGCGAAGGGCGTCACCCCGGCCAGCGCCGGATTGGTCGCGGCAAAAAGATTGCCCACCATCCCGCCGACCAGATCGCCCAGCGGCCGAATGGCGGCCTTGAGCGCGATATCGGCAAAGCTCTTGGCGATGTCGCCGAGCAGGGACTTGAACGATTTGCCGTCACTGAGGGCCCCGCGAAACGCATTGCTGATGGAGCGGGCAACGCCATCGGCCAGATCACCAATGCGGTCGAGTTCGAGCGACACATCGCTCAATTCGTCACGAAAATTACCGGCAAACAGATCATCGGCCATCGGGGAAACGCTCCATCAGATCACTCAGATCGCCACGGCTGAGCGGACCGGTCGGCGCGCCCATAATGGCGCCCCAGGCCGCTGCCAGTTCACGCGGCGTCAGCGCCCAGAAATCGCGGGCTGGCAGGCGCAGCACGCCCAGTCCAAAACCCATCGCCGCGCCCCAGGGAAACGGCGTCATGGGCCTTCTCCAAACGTTGCCTTGAGCAGTCGTGCAGCAATCTCGGCGGCGCCCTTGAGCCCGCCTTCAATGCTCAACCGCGCCAGATCATCGTCGCTGAGTTCATTGCCACCGCCACGCAGGCCGGCACCCAGAATGGCGGTCAGATCGGCAGCAGAAACCCGTCCGCCAGAAAAGCGTTCAGCCAGTCCCACCAGATCCCCGGCCTGCAGCCGGGTCTCCAGCTCGGCCAGCGCGCCCAGCGTCAGGCACAGTGTCAGCGTCTCGCCGCCAATGACGGCGTCAATTTCCCCGCGTTGGGTGATGGCCATGTTCGTGGTCCTTTCGGTGAATGCCTAGAGCGCGGCAAAGCTGAGCTCGCCCGCGCTTTCCAGCGCCAGGTCGAACGTCACCTCGCCGGCATGGTCGCTAGAAAACTCCAGCGCCACGATCTGGAACGGCCCGGTGACGGTGCCGAAATCGGGGATGATCAACTGCCAGTCGCGCAGCGTGCCGGCAAAGAACAGGGCGCGGATCTGCGCGTCTGAAGCGCCATCCTTGAATACCCCGGCACCCGACACCGAGGCGCGTTTCACCCCACCGCCAGCCAGCAATTCACGCCAGCGCCCGGCGCTTTCCTGATCGGTGGTGTCGACGGCCGCAGCATTGAACGCCAGCGCCCGCGTGCGCAGCCCGGCCACGGTGAGAAAACTGCCCGACCCGGTCTGGTCGAGCTTGAGCAGCATGTTGCTGCCGCTTTGAGCGGCCATGAGATTTGCCTTTCAAGAATTGCCACGGCGCCGTGCTAGCCACCCCACCCTCAATCCCTCCCCATCAAGGGGAGGGAGGCGCCAGATCGGATGTCCGTGTTCATCGTCTCCCTCCCCCTTATGGGGAGGGATCAAGGGTGGGGTTGACGCTACGGACGCTGCCCTAGCTTGCCGCGCTGAACACCCGGATCGCCACGGCGGCCCGCGCCAGCCCGGTATCGTCGTCGATCACCGTGTCAGTGCGCACATGGCCGATATGGCTGAGAGCCAGTTCCGGTGCCTCGAGCGCCAGTGTCACCGCTACCACCCGCTCGGCCATGTCGAGCGCGCGCTGGCGGCTGGGTTGGTCGCCCCAGCAATGCAGCTGCAGGCGGTGTTCCTGCCCCGGTGCCAGATCAACATTGCGCGTCAACACGTCGTGGCGGGCAATCAGCACATAGGGCGGCGCTCGCCCCCGGGGCGCAGCATCGAAGACGCCGTCATCGCCAATGATTGCGGTCAGCGCGACATCGGCTTTGAGCGCGGCGACCAGTGCCGTCTGCAGCAGGGTGATCGGGTGCATGGCCTACCCCGTGAAGCTGGTTTCGCTGCAGGCGCAACTGAGATAGGCGCGGCGGCCATTAAGGTCGGCGGCGCTGACCACATCCAGGTTACGCCCGCGATAAAGAATGCGGTCGCCCGGTTTGATATCGGTGCGAAAACGCAGCACCACGGCGTGCGAAATCTCCACCGCACGACCGTCGGCGCTGGTGCCCTGCCGCCCGCGCAGCGAGCGTACCCGCGCCCACACGGCGGTCAGCGGCACAAACACCGTGCCATGGCCGCCCGAATTGTCGGCGGCCATTTCGCGCCGTTTGAGCTGCACGCGGTCGGTCAATGTGCCAATGGGCGGAACGCGCTCGCTCATAGCCGCACCCGCTTGTGAGGCGCCACCAACCGGTCAAAGCCGCTGGGCACCACCGCGCCCGAGCCCGCCACGATCACCGCATCGCGATGCTCATACCAATAGCCAACCAGCACCAGCAGCGCCTGGCGGATATTGGCAGGCACATCCTCGGGCTCGGTCCCGAAGCCGGCGACATAGTCGACCTCAATCCCCTGCCGCTCGCGCAGCACCGGCATGCCCGCCACACTGGCTGGCAAGAGCAGCCGGTCGGGTTCGCTCAGAAACTGCGCCAGAGGCACTTCCTGGCCTGCGCCATCGCCATCATAAGCGGTGATCTCGGTAACGCTGATGAACGGGCTCACCGGCAGTTTCACCTGCCGATCTTCCGGCCAGGCGTCCAGCACCACGCGCCAGCTCTGCGCCAGCAGTGCCTGCCCGGTCACGCCCTCGATATGCAGCCGTGCTGCGCCAATCAATGTGGCGATCAGCCCGTCTTCGGCACTGTCATCGACCTTGAGAAAAGCCTTGGACTCGGCAAGCGAAACCGGCTCCTCCGCGGGTCCCGCGAGAAGATAAGACGTCATCCTGTTTGCCTTTTGTTGGGTTGCGACAACCCCCTCCCAGCCTCCCCCTGAAAAGGGGGAGGAGCGAGCTCGGTGGTCCTTATGCGATTTCGCCCCGCCCACCACGCGGTTCCTCCCCCTGCCAGGGGGAGGTTAGGTGGGGGTCAGCGTTGTCAGCTCGCGGCGAACTTCAGCAGCTTGATCGCGTCATAATCGGCGATCCCGCCGCCAACACGCTTGGTGGTGTAGAACAGCACATAAGGCTTGGCGCTGAAGGGGTCGCGCAGGACGCTGACGCCCTGGCGGTCCACGATCAGATAGCCGCGGCGGAAGTCGCCAAAGGCGATCGAGAGCGCATTGGCCGCGATATCGGGCATGTCCTCGGCCTCGACCAGATCAAAGCCCATAAAGCGCGCCTTGCCGTCGGCCGTCGCGGCGGGTTGCCACAGATAGTTGCCGTCGGCATCCTTGAGCTTGCGCAGCGTGCCCTGCACCTTGCGGTTCATCACCCAGGAGGCGTTCTGGCGGTAGCCGGCCTTGAGCGCATAGACCAGATCGATCAGCACATCGCTGGCATTGGCAGCAGGCAGCGCCCCGACCGAGCCGGTGGCGACATAGCCCAGATTGCCCCAGCTCCAGCTGGCTTCCGCCACCGTGGTGGCATCGAGAAATCCGGTCGGCTTGTTGACGCCATCGCCCGATACGAAAGCCGTGGTTTCCTGCGCCGCGAAGGCCGCATTGACCTCGTCGGCAATCCACTGCCCCACATCGACAGCCGCGTCTTCGAGAAAGGCCGATGTCGCCGCCGGCATGGCGTAGAGCTCCATGGTCGGATAGCTCAGCTCGGCCAGGGTCTGGCTGCCGGTAATCGGGCGGGCTGCGGTTTCACCAACCCAGCCCACTGCGGGCCCCGTTACCGAGATGGGCCGCTTATAGACCGAGCCGGACACCTGCCGCACACCGGCAATGGCGCGAATGGGCGACACCGCCGTCATCAGTCTTGTGATTTCGGTCTCGGTTTCGGGCGGCACGACATAGCCGCCATCGGCATTGACGCCCACCGAGAGCGCCTTCTCTTCGCCGCGCTTCACATAGGAGGCGAAAGCCTGCTTGTATTCGCCATCGACCGGCATTCCCTTGCCGTCGAGCTGCGGGCGGGCCCGCTCGATCAGCGCGCGATCCATCGCCGCCTTGTTGGTGTCGAGCACGGCATTGAGCCGGTCGAGCTTGCCTTCGAGCAGGCCATCGGCGCTGCCGCGCTTTTCCAGCTCGCCCAGACGCTGGTCATTGGTGGCCTTGAACTCTTCAAAGGCAGTCGAGAATTCGGCGAACAGCGCGGCAATATCGCCCTGCGCGCCGGCCTTGGTTTCAAGGCCGTCACTGGTGGTGGTCATGCAAATATCCCTATCGGTTGCGGATGGTGTGGGTGGCGGCGGCGATGGCCGCGCCGGTGCTCAAGCCCGAGGGCGCAATGCGTGCGTCCTCCAGCATGGGAAAGGTGACGATCGAGATTTCAAACAGATCGATCTGCCAGAGTTTGCGCAGTCCGCCAGCGCGGCTTGCCCGCACAGTGCGAAACCCAATCGAGAGTCCGTCCAGCGCGCCGTTCTCAATCAGCCGTCTGAGTGCATCGGCGCGCGGCACGCCGGGCACCAGCCGTCCGGTCACGAATAGGCCATGCCCATCTTCGCCAATGGCCTGCCAGGTGCCGACCGGCTCCTTGGGGTCATGCTGAAACAGCAGTCTGATGCGCTTGCCGCGGCGCGCCAGGCTCTGGGTGAAGGCGCCCGGCATCACCACATCGCCCCCGGCATCGCGCCGGTTGAACAGGCTGGCATAGCCGGAAAAACGCCCGTCACCATCAATGGGAATGGGGTGCAAAACTGGCGCCATCAGCGTTTTCCGCCCGGCTTGACTTTGCTCTTGCTGCCCGGCTTCCGGCTGGCCAGCGTGCCGGCGAGATTCCAGGCGAACTGGCGAAAGGTCTGCTGCGCCGTTGCGTAATTGCTCTTTTTTGCCATGGGCTTAGTCATCCTTTCTGAAAAGCCGATTCAGATTGGCGATTTCCTGCACGAAGTCGTTGAAGTGTTGATTCACCCGCGCCATCTCACGCAGGCTCCACACCAGAAGGGCACTGGCCCCACTGGCCCACAAAAACAGCGCCAAATGCGCCAGATCGCCGCGTTCGATAACGGTGCGCGTCAGTTCGTCCATGATGATTTCTCCTCAAACCGGATCGTCACCCTCGGGTTTGACCCGAGGGCTCTGTACTGGCGGGGCGTTCGGTCAAGCGCAGTGCCCTCGGGTCAAGCCCGGGGTTGACGCCGGGGCAAACTCGACGGCAATCCGGCGCCTCGTCACTGCACTCGCTAGCGGTCTTGGTCGGATCTTAGGTGTTCAAAACATGCTGGTTCCGCGCGACGCGGGTTCGCATAATCCGGTAATTTAGGCCACCTCAGAGAGGGCAGCGCATGCCGACCATTCTCCGTCTCAATGGCTATCGGTTCTTCTTCTTCAGCAACGAGAACAGCGAGCCGCCGCACGTCCACATTGAATTTGGTGACAAGCTCGCCAAGTATTGGCTTGAGCCTGTGGAACTGGCATCATCGAAACGGGTTCGCGCCCATGAGCTTGGTGTTCTTGAGCAATTGGTCGTCGAACACCGCGCCGAATTTCTGAAGGCATGGCATGAGCACTTTGACGCTTGAGACCGAACCGCTTGCCGTTGACCTCGTCGTCGACAGCACCAGCTTGCGCGTCAGCCTAGATGACGGCCGCGAGCTCGCCGTCCCACTGGCCTGGTTTCCCCGCCTGCGCGACGCGTCAGACGCTGACCGCGCCAACTGGCGGTTGATCGGCCGCGGTGAAGGCATTCACTGGCCAGCCCTTGATGAAGACATTTCCGTGCGCGGTCTGCTCGCCGGCCGCCGTCAGGCCAACGCCGCCTAAATCCCCCACATCGCCCGCTTCTCGGCGTCGCTGATAAACTCCGCGCTGCCGACCCGGCTCCACAGCGCCGCGCGGTCTTCGGCCAGCGCTTGGTCGTCATTGAAATCCGGCGCAGGAAAGGCGCTCAGACCCAACTCTCTCGCAACTGCACCAGGCTTGCGGCAGCCGCCTGGCTGCGGTCGGCCACCGCGCGCGTCCGCCCCTTGCGCACTGCCATGTCGGACAGAAAAGCGGCAACACCATCGAGCGAAGCGGGTTGTTCCAGCAGCGCCACCAAAGCCGGCAGATCGTCGCGGTATTCACGCAATCCCGGCGGATTGTCCCTGGCGTCAATCGGGTCCCATTCCCGGTGCAGGATCGCATTGACGCCGTTGAGCTTGTCGGCGGCCCTGACAATCGCTTCCGCGCCCGGGAGCAATTGTGCCTTGAAGAATTTCGGGTGGGTAAGCAGCAGGGTAATTTCTGCCTTGCTCAAGATGCTGTCGGGATAGTCCGGCCGTGCTGCAGACTTGCGATCCAGCCCGAGGGTGACGTCATACTGGTCCGCCGGCAGTCGGGCCGTTGACACGATCTCGACATAACCACCATCGGCGTAGGTCCGGGTTCTGCCGTCGCGCGCAAACCTGTAGGCTATCTGTGTGGTTACGTGACGCGCCGAGAAGCTGCTACTGTCGGTCCTGTAGACGAGCAGCAGTTTCTCCTGCGCGCCGGCACCCAGCCCAAAGATCACGTCGCCGACTGTGATGGCGTTGAGGGCCTGCACTCTTGATAGCATCGAAAGCCTCACCTTGACTGGGTCTGCTCGAATGGTCGGAGCGTTTCTTCTTGCTCCCCGTGGGGCAGACCCTGAATTCCCAGAAACTTTATGGCGCAATCCCGACAAAGGTTCTTGCCGAAGATCGTGTACATTCCCGTCGTACCAAATGTCCCTCCCAGCTGGCAGCCACCGGAGAACCCATCGCAACGGGAGCCTGCCGCAACATGCAAGCGGTCAGTGACCCACTGCCCGCCTTCCGGTGTGCCCTTTGGCGCTCGTGGCTGATCGGCACGGTAGCGCTTCTCGAGCGCCCGGGCCAGCATGCCAAGCTTCATCTCGAGCGTGGCCAATCGGACGGCAGCGATCAAGGCACGCAGCCGGATTTGCAGAAAACGCGACATGACGAACCTCAGATCCCCAACATCGCTCGCTTCTCCGCATCGCTCAAAAATTCCGCATTCCCCACCCGGCTCCACAGTGCCGCGCGGTCTTCGGCCAGCGCCTCCACCCCATCAAAATCCGGGGCAATTGTTGCGCCCTCAAAGGCCGGGGCCAGCCAGTTGCTCAGTTCATCGGCGACGCGGACCACCAGCGGGATCAGCGTCTGGCGCCACAGGGCACGGTTGGCTTCGGCCAGATTGGCGTAGGTGTTGTCGCCCGGAATCCCCAGCAGCATGGGCGGCACCCCGAAGGCCAGGGCAATGTCGCGGGCGGCGGCGTGCTTGGCCTCGATGAAATCCATGTCGCGGGGGCTCAGCGCGATGGTCTTCCAGTCCAGCCCGCCTTCGAGCACCATGGGCCGCCCGGCATTGCCTGCCCCGGCGAAATTGGCTTCGAGCTCATCCTTGAGCCGGTTGAACTGGTCTTCGGTCAGCGTGCCCGCCGCCATGGAATAGACCAGCGCCCCGCTGGGCCGGGCCGCGTTGTCGAGCAACGCCTTGTTCCACTGCCCGGCGGCGTTGTGGATATCGAGGCTGGTCTGGGCGGCGTCGAGCGGCGCCATGCCGTAGTGATCGTCGAGCGGGTGAAAAAGCGCCATGTGCAGCACCGCGGGCAGCGGCTCGCTGTCCTGGCGCAGGCGCTGGCTGCGGCCGCCTACGGTATAGTCATAAGCCACCGGCCAGCCATCGGCGCCGGCCACCACCTTCATGCGGTCGGGCCGCAGACAGAACAGCCCGCGCACCGCGCCATCAATCATGCCCACTTGCAGATAGGCGTTCCCCGCTGTCTGCAGATAGGCATAGACCGCCTCGAGCAGCTCGCCGCCCGATTGGCGCGCATTGGGCCGCCCCAGCAGTTCACTCAGCGGATGCTCCTCCACGCGCTGGCCGTTCACGCTGACCACCAGCGGCACCCGATTGGCCGTCTCGGCGATCAGCCGCACGCAGCGATAGACCACCGGGTTGCGCGCAAAGCCCTGATTGACCAGGCTGGCAAAGCCGCGCTGGCTCCAGTTTGCCGCGCCCAGCTGGTTGAGGCTGAGCAGGCTGTGCCCGACAAAGTCCTTGCGTTCATCAGGCGCGTTTGTTCGCCCGCCCAGCAGGCGGTTGATCCAGTTCGGCATGGTTTGGTTCCTTGAACTCTAAAGCCCGCGCACCCGTGGCTGCACATCGTTGAGCAACAGCTCGGTGATCGCCCAGACCAGCGCATCGACCCGGTCGGGCGAATGGCCATCGCTTTTGCCATCAGCGCCAAAGCTGCACATTTCGTCTTCCAGCGCACTCAGCCCGGCGAGATGGGCCACCAGCCCACGCCCATAGAGCGCCGCGACTGGTTCGGCGCGCAGCCATTTGCCGCGATTGGCGCGCACCGGTCGCACCGGTACCTTGGGATCGATCTGCGCGATCACCGAGGCCACCAGATCGCCGCCCTGATTGACCTCGGCCACAATGCCGTCGGCCTGATGGGCATGAAACGCCGCCACAGCGCGTCGAGCCCAGCGCAGCGGCGATGCGGCGCTCAGGGTGCAATCCTCGAGCACCACCGCCTCCTCCCCCTGACGTCCGGCAACAACAATGCCGCAGGCGTCGGATCTGGCGTGGCCGGTTACCGGCGGGTCCACCGCCACTACAATGCGCTCCAGAGCCAGACTCTGGGGCGGTCGAAACATGTTGCGCTGCCACAGCGCGCCGGGCAGATCCTCGATCAGTTCGCCATCCAGCTCCTGCCGGCCCAGCACCGTGCCGCGATAGCGCGCCACCACCGCATCAAGAAATTGCGGCGCCAGCTGCGCAGAATTCTCGATGGTGGCCATGCGCGTCACCACGGTCTGCGGGTCGGCCAGCAGGCGCTTGAGCAGCCGCGTCGGTCGCGGTGTCGTGGTCGCCATCTGCTGCGGCCGTTCGCCCAGCCGCAGGCCAAATTGCAGCATGTCCCAGGCGTCTTCCGCGCGTGGCCATTTGCCGATCTCGTCGCACCAGGCGGCAGCAAATTGGGGGCCGCGAAAGCGATCCGGGTCGGAAGCCGAGAGCAGCATGGCCTCGACCCCGTTGGGCCAGATCAGCTGGTGCCCGCGCAAGACGGGGCGCTCCAGCTCGGGATGCACGTTGAGCAGCCCGCTTTCGCCCCGCACCATGATCGCCAGCGCCTCGGCGATGGTTTCACCCACCAGGGCAATCGGTCCGATCCGCTGCCGGACCAGCCCGCGCACCCATTCGGCGCCTGCCCTTGTCTTGCCCGCGCCCCGCCCGCCCATCAACAGCCATGTGGTCCAGTCCCCCTGCGGCGGTCGCTGCTTGGGTAGCGCCCATTTGTTCCAGTCATAATACTGCGCCTCGACCTGATCATCGGTCTTGGCGGCGACTTCGGCCTGCGCCTCAGCGCTGCTTGAACTGATCAAGGCGTTTGGCCAGCTTGTCGCGCAGATCGGCCATGTCCTTGCGGCTTGGCGGCTCCACATCGCGTTCGGCGGCGCCCATCTCGATCAGCTTGTCGAGGGTCTTGGTCATGGTGGAAAGCACATTGGCCTGCTTGTCGATCGGTTCGTTCACCGCCGCCTCCAAATTCCTGATCTGCTTGTCGAATACCTTGAGCATGCGGGCCACCAGATCGGCCTTGGTGACGATCCGGGCCCGGCAACTCAACCAGCCCTCGCTCTGCCGCCGATAACGCAATTGGTAGGGGGTAATCCCGTGCCGCTTGCAGATCATGGCCGGCACAAAGCTGCGGCTCTCATACTCCTGGCGAATGACAGCCCAATTCACCGCGCCAGTCTCTGCCGTCGGCTCGCTTGTGCGCATCACTGTCTCGCTGAAAAATCGGCCCGGGTCCGTGTGACCCAGTTTTCCGATCATGTCAGAACAATAGCAGACCAGCGTGACGCGGGGATAAGAGGGGGAAGTTTGGCGGATGGACAGGTCATTGCTGCGGCGACAGTGACGCGGCTCTGGTTCGTCTTGAATGGATCCCCAAAGCCAGTCCTTGAAGGTTGTGATCCATCAGCTAAAGACGATTAAACCATTGGAAATTCGCAATTAAGTTTCGGAAATTTGACGCCAACCTGGGGTCTGAGACTTGAGATGGGGCCGAGGGCGTGCTCAGTGCCCTCAGGAGAATAGAAATGAAACCCATCACACTCGTCGCGTCGGCGTTCATGGTTTTTGGCTTGGCCATGTTTGTTGCGACCGCCGCCATGGCAGGCGAAAATGACGCCTGCAATATCAAGGGCAATGTCAGCACCAGGGGAGAGCGAATCTACCACGTTCCCGGACAGCGATATTACGACCGCACGCGAATTAGCGCCTCACACGGAGAGCGCTGGTTCTGCTCAGAAGCAGAGGCGCGTGCTGCTGGCTGGCGCCGATCAAAGGTGTAGACCGGAGGAGGAGCGCGCCGGGTATGGTTATGAGCCACCGCCCTGCAAACTCTGTTGCTAGGTAGACATCCCGACCCGCAGAACCGCGCCCCGGGCCGTGCAATAAGTCCCAAAAGAGGCCGGACGCGCCGTGGAGCGTTCGCGGCTCATGGCGCCGATCAGTTTAAGCGGCTGCTTTTGCCGACTGGCGTCCTCAAGGCTGATATTGGGAAGTTCACAGCGCACGCAAGGCTCGCGCAGATCCAGCGCTGCCGGCCCGAAGTCCAGTGCGCGGGCGGCTTCCTCGGCAAAGGCTGCGTGGTTGCCCGACAGCACGATATTGGGGCGGAAGCGCTCGACGGCGATGGCCGACTCGCCACGTTCGGCCAGACGCGCATTGAGCGCTGCAAGCGAGACGGTGGAGACGGCGTGTACCGGGTTCAGCCCGCCCCACCGATGGGCCTGTTCACCGAGCCGAACAAGGCGGCAGGCCGCACCAAGGCAGGCGCCCAGCCAGTTGGCGACGGCATCGCCCTGGTCAAACCCGGGCAGCTGATAGCCCTCCTGCTCAACCATGACCGGGCTGTCCGAGGCAATTTCGGGCAAGGGCCCCGGCCGCCCCTCCGCGTCCCTCAGCACCAGTCTGTCCATCTCAAGCTGTGCCGAAAGCAGGGCCATGCGCGGAATATCGCCCTGCCAGAGCATGCTGCCATCGGGCCGCGTGACCAGCCATTCGCGGTCGCCGCGCAGCGAGCCGCTTGGCGTGATCTGCGCCTCTTGCACCGCCATCCCGCCCAGGGATTTGACCGGATAGAGAAACATCTGCTCGATGCGGAAGCTGGTCATGAACATCCTTGCCGTGAGATACCGGGTTTGATCGCCAAGCTCATATCGCTGCCGCCACCGCTTCAGCAGCTTCAGAACAGGCCACAAGGCCCTGCGCGAAGGGATAGCGTTCCATCATGACAGGGATGGAAATGCAGAATATGTCGCTGGCAGATCGATCATCGAGCTGGAGCCGAAACTGGTCATCCGCGCTCTGGCCGCTGGTGCGCTTGAGCTGGTCAACGGTTGCCAACGCTTGGTCGAGCTGGGTGAAACCCAGATCTGATATGGACGCCGCATTCTGCCCACGTGCATCGATCAGCGTGCCAAAGCTTTCCGCACGACCATCGGCGGTGAGCGCAAAAACGCCCGATCCATAGCGGATGGTGCCCGTCTCCCCAAGGGCCACAACGTCCAGGCAGTTGGCGCCATGCAAGGCCAGCAGGCGCTGTATGGAAAGATGGGGGACACAGCCATAGGCGTCGGCGAAAACCGGCGCGAGATGGCGTCGGAACCGGGCGAGATCCTTGCGGTCCAGAAAGGGGACGATCTCGCCAAAGACCTCATGGGCCCGCATCAGCGTGTAGCGCCACATGATGACGCGTCGGGCACGATAGTCTCGTCTGGATTGCTCGAGGTTTTCGGCGATCGCGTCGAAACCCTGGCGTGCCTTGCGCATGGCGAGATAGGCCTTGCCGAAGCTTTCCGGGGTAAACCGTTTCACGTCGAGGCGATTGAGGAAGTCCGGATCATCTGATGCCAATTGCTGCTTGAACAATTTGAAGGCCTTGGCCAGCAGTCCTTTCTGCCCCTCCTTGCGCAACAGGTCGAGCCGCGCTGGGGTAAAGATCATCAGCGGTTCTTCGGGAATCGGATAGAAAAAATCGGCGTCCGGGACCGTCCCCTTGCGGGAGGCCATGACAATGCGCAGCGGCTTGTCTGACAGGGGCTTGTAGGACAGGTTCTCTTCGTCGCCTTCAAATCGGCCATAGCGGCTGGCAATACTGACGGCAGCGTCAATCGCGCTTAGCGAGGATCCCAGAATCAGGGCCGCGCGATCACGCCCCAGTTCGATATCCTGCACCGGATAGGGAGAGCGGTAGAGCCCCCGAACGGAGGCATTGTTGTCCGCTTCAGTCATGTGGCCGGTGGCCATGATCACGACATCAAAGCGCCGGCGGGCCCGCTTACCTTCCTTGTCGACAAAGACCGTCGTCCTGTTTCCATCCGGCCTGATGTCAAGCACGCGGGTATTGGTCTCGATTGCAACGGTCTGCCAGGGGCCGCAGCCCTGCACTAGCCGGGTGAGCTGGTCACTGTAGTAGGCACCGATCAGCACCCTGGGATAGAAATCACGGTCGCTCACCTTGTCGCGTGCGATGCCGAACCTCTTCAGCACTGCGGCATCTGCAGAACGGACCCAGTCTGAAAGCGATACCAGCACTGGCGGAATCTCAACAGAGGTGATGTTGGCCATCATGTCCGCTGAATTGTGCAGTTCCGAATAGGGTATGCCGCAACCTGCGACCGGTCCCGCTTCGAAAATGGTGACGTGCGACCTGGTCGCTTTCTGCAGCAGGTTCTTCAAGGTGTAGACGGCGGTTGGTCCACCCCCGACTACCGCGATCCGCTTTGTATGTGACATGTTGTTGTACCAGAAGAGCCGAGTTGTTGGGGTAACGCGCGTCGCGCAGAAAAGTACGCCCCTGCGCCGCATTCTCTGGCCAAAATATATTACTGCCCTTGGCCAGCGTTACGCCCACCGTCAAGGTGCGGCCCGTTTGCGCGCACCTATCTCCGCCCAGGTGGGGCAGACTGCCCTACAGGAGATAGACCAGACTTATTCCCCGCCCTGCTCGTGCGCAAAGGCTGCTGCGTCTTCCAGCGTCTTGAGGTCGCTCTCGGCGGTCATGGCTTGGCGGGCGCGGGCGGCGGCGTCGCGGGCCATGGCGAGGGCGGGTTGCTTTAGTTCGTCGCTGGCATGGGCCAGGGTTTTGAGCCCCGCCAGCAGGCGCAGCACCACCTCGATGGTTGCCGCGCCGTCGCGGGCGATGGGGCGGAAGGCGTCGTCGATCAGATCGGCCGGATCAAGCGGCGGCGCCGAGACCAGATCATAGCGCGGTTGCTGATCCTCATTATGGGGCTGGCGGGCCACCAGCACGCGCACCAGCGTGCCGATCACGTCGATGGCCGTGCCGGCGTCATTGATGCCCGGTGACATGGCCTTGCTGGCAATTTCGCCCAGCACCACCAGACCAAAGCGCGGATCGCTGTAAAAGGTGCGGCTGTCGCCCACGACAAAGGCCGCCGCCAGATCATCGACGCACGCGTCGGGCACGGACCCTTCAACCAGCATGAGCGGCCGATTGGGGGCGACATAGGCGCCGGGGCGCGCGGTGATGGCGATGGTCAGCTCGTTTTCCTTGGCGATGCGCTGCAGCTTGCTGGCGTCGACATGCTGCACATAGCCCACCGCGCGCGCATTGATGGGCATGCCCTGCGGCGCGATGATCTGCAGGCGGCAATCGAAAAACGGGTGCTCGGTGATCATAGTGAAGGCTTCGCGGGTGGCGTGCTCGACCCGGTCAATCGTGTGGCCCACGCGACCAATGGCCGAGATCTGGCCGATCCAGCGGATCAGCGCGGTCACCACCAGCACCACCACGCCCAGCGTTACCGCAAACAGGAACAGCCGTCCCGCCTCGCTGTAAAACCCGGCCGACAGCCCGATTATCCCGACGATGGAAAACAGGAACGCGCCGATAAACACCGAAATCGAGGTCTGGGCGCTGCGGTCGCCGGTGATCAGCGACACGGCGCGCGGCGAGGTGGAATTGGAGGCACTCGAGAGCGCGCTGACCATGGTGGAGAGGGCAAACACCGCCACCGTCAGCAGGCTCGATGCCAGAATGGTCAGGATCGACACCACGCCGTTGGAGGGCATGGTGAACGGCAGATTTTCCGGGGCGAAGCGAGCCAGAAACCAAGCGATGCCGATGCTCAATATGGCCACGACCGAGAACGCCGCGGGCAGAAACCACATGCGCTGCACGATCTGGCGAATCTGGAATGCAATCTGACTCATGGAAGAACCCCCTGCCCTTTATAACGCGGGCGCGGGCAAAGGGTTGTCGGAAATCGACGCGGTGTCGGCGCGCGTGGGCGCGGTCAGCCGCGCGGCCCGAACTTGCGCGCGGCATCCATGGCTAGGCCGAGCCCCACGCTGCCCAGCACATCGGTGCGCACCAGTTCCGCCTCGGGGAACAGCGCCTCGAGCCGCTGAGCGATGGCGGGCACCTGGGTTGAACCACCGGTCAGGATCAGGCTGTCGATCTGGCCGATACCCACCCCGGCCCGCCTGAGCGTTTCGCCTATGGTGGCCTCGATACGCTCCACCGAACTGGCCAGCGCGGCGGTGAATTCGGTAAGCGAGATGGCCGTGCTGATGGTCTGGTCGCGCACCGGGAAGGCAAACTTGGTGGCATCGGCGTCCGAAAGCGCAATCTTGGCGGCCTCAACGGCGCCAACCAGCCGATGCCCCAGCCGGTCCTCGATCAGCTCGATCATGGTCTCCACCCGCTCACCCGCCTGCGCCTCGCGACGGGTGCCGCGCAGGTCACGCAGCGCCTGGGCGTTGTAGAGCCGGTTGATGCGGTGCCAGGTAGAGAGGTCATAATAGGGTGCGACCGGCAGATGGCGCTTGCCGTCCCGGGTCAGCGTGCCCAGCCCCAGCTCGGGCATGATCTTCGCCATCGAGAGCAGCCGGTCGAAATCGGTGCCGCCGACATGCACACCGGCCGTGGCCAGAATATCGCCGCTGCGATCGCTGGCCCGGGCCCGCTCTGGCGACACCCGCACCACCGAAAAGTCCGAGGTACCACCGCCCAGATCGACGATCAGCGCCAGCTTTTCGGAGTGCACCTGCCGCTCATAGTCGAGCGCGGCGGCAATCGGTTCAAACTGGAAGTCGATATGGCTAAAACCCTGCGCCCGCACGGCGCCTTCCAGCTGATCCTGCGCTGCGGCATCGGCCACCGGGTCATCATCGACGAAATGCACCGGGCGGCCGCATACCACGCTATCGAGGCCGGCGCCCAGCTCTGCCTCGCCGCGCTGCTTGAGCTGGGCAATGAACAGCCCCAGAATCTCGACAAAGCCATAGCTGCGCGCCTTGACCCGCGTGGTGTCGCCGATCAGCGCGGTGCCCAGCACGCTCTTGAGCGAGCGCATCAGCCGGCCATCGGCGCCGGTGACATATTCGGCCACCGCCTTGCGGCCGAAATGGATGGTGTCATCCTCAAAGCCAAAGAACAGCACGCTGGGAATGGTCGGTTTGCCGTCTTCAAGCGCCAGCAGATGGGGCACGCCATCGGCGTCAAGCTGGCCCATGGTTGAATTGGACGTGCCAAAGTCGAGGCCGCAAGCTTGGGTCATTACCGCTCATCCATGGGAAAGGCGGGCGTCAGCGCGCCCGGGGGATGGCCGTCATAAGGGGTGATGGCGATGCGCGCAAGCCGGGGTCAGGCGGCTTTCTTGCGCTTGCGGTCCTGTGCGGGACGCAGGTCGATGGTCTCGACCCGGCCCAGACCCTTGCGTTGCGCCTTCTTGAGCGCATCGACCGCGGTCTGGAAAAACTTCTTGTCGTAACTGCCGCGCGGATTGCCGACCGCCAGCCCCATGCTGACGGTGACGGCACCGGCATGGCTTTCCTTGTTGCTCAGACCCAGGCGACGCACGGCCTCATGCATTTTGGCGGCGCTGGCGCGAGCCATGAGCACGGGTAGGTCGGGCAGCACCACGACAAGGCTCGAAGGTCCCCAGCGCAGGCAGGTGTCGGTGGCGCGGGGCAGGTTCTCGGTAATGGCCTGCATCACGCTGGCAATGCAGTCATCGGCTGCCGGTTTGCCATAGGCAATGAAGTAGTCGTTCATAGCATCGACTTCGATCACCAGCAGCGACAGCGAGACATGACGATGGGCCGCAGCGGCCCAGCCACTGGCAAGCTCTTCGTCGATGCGTTCACCCAGTTTGGGACGCAAACCGATCGTGCGGGCAATGGCAGGCTGATCATAGGAGAGCTGGCGGCTTGCCGAGACCGGACGCAGTGATGCGAGCGCGGCCCGCACGCGCGGCCAGAACGGATCGGCGACTTCCTTGTCGAACGCTGTGTCAGTCATTTCGCTGCCCATCCTAGGCCTGCACTCCCTCTGCACAGGGTCGATCAGGCCACAAGATGGTTAACGAGGCATAAAGATTTGCGGGGAAGGTAATCGTTCCGAACTTAAAGCTCTTCGGGCGGCTCCCATTCGGGCCACTCCACGGCGTGCTCTTCCCAGGTGTCGGGTTCGACATCGCCTTCGAGTACGGTGCGACCACTGACCGACACGCCGACGTCAATCACCGTCTGGGGATCGCCCGATACCAGCGGGTGCCACCAGGCCAGCCCCTTGCCCTCGGAAATGCGGCGATAGGCGCAGGTCTTGGGAATCCAGGGAATTTCGGTGACATTCTGCAGCGTCAGCTTGATGCAGTCGGGCACCTTGGCCTGACGATTGGGATAGTCGGTACAGCCGCAGGTATCACCGTCGAGCAACTGACAGCGCACATCCGAGGTGATCAGGATGCCCGTATCTTCATCCTCGAGCTTGAGCAGGCAGCAGCGGCCGCAGCCATCGCACAGCGCTTCCCACTCGGTCTCGGTCATTTGATCGAGGGTTTTTTCTTCCCAAAAGGCCATCTTAATCCGGTCATGGTAACACTATGGTCGGTTTGCGCTTGTGTGGCGCGCGCCGCAATCATATTCCAGCGATAATGTTGCATTGGCGCTGGGTTGCGGACAACAGTCTGTGAGTGCCAACCGGGGAAATCCGTGCAGGATCCGTTCTATACCAAGGAAAAGCGCAAGAAGACCTCCAGCATGCTGGCGGCCGATGCGTGGCTTGATTCCTCACTCTATGAGTTCGGCCAGTCGCTGGGCCGGGGCTGGACGCGTTTCCAGGATTTCATGTCGATTTTCCATGTCAGCGGCTTCAAGCGGCTGTTCGTGGAGATCGTTTCGGACGGTCTGTCCTTCTTTGCGATTGGCTGTGTGCTGATGGTGGCGCTGGCGGTGCCGGCCTTTGACGCCACCGCGACAGGCGAGTTCAACAAGGCCGAAGACTATTCGGTGGTGTTTCTGGATCGCTATGGCGCCGAAATCGGCCGCCGGGGCATTCGATCGGACGATTCGGTGGCGCTGGCCGATATGCCCGACTATCTGATCAAGTCGACGCTGGCGACCGAAGACCGGCGCTTTTATGACCATTTCGGCATCGACGTGGTGGGCACGCTACGCGCCATCGTGAGCAATGCCGGCGGTGACAGTGGCACCCAGGGCGGCTCATCGATCACCCAGCAACTGGCCAAGAACCTGTTCCTGAGTTCGGAACGCACCATCGAGCGCAAGGTGATCGAGGCGTTCCTGGCGGTCTGGCTGGAGTGGCACTATTCCAAGGACGAAATCCTCAAGCTCTACTTTGACAACGCCTATATGGGGGGTGGCAATTTCGGCGTGGTGGCGGCGTCCGACTATTATTTCGGCAAGAAGGTACAGGATATCAGCCTGGCCGAGGCGGCCATGCTGTCGGGCCTGTTCAAGGCCCCTACCCGCTATGCACCCCATGTCGATCTGGCGGCTGCCCGTGGTCGCGCCAATCTGGTGCTCAGCAATCTGGTCGCGGCCGGCTTTCTGACCGAAGGTCAGGTGACCGCCGCACGGCGGCATCCGGCGACCCCGATCGACCGGGTGGCAGATGCCAATTCGCCGAACTACTTCCTTGATTGGGCGTTTGTCGAAGCCAAGAAGCTGATCGAGGCGCGCAATCACACCACCAATAATTTTGTCGTGCGCACCACCATCGACACCACGCTGCAGAAATATGCCGAAGAAGCGGTGATTTCGACCGTGCGCGAGGGCGCCGAGCAGTATGATGTCGAACAGGCCGCCATGGTGGTCACCGATACCAAGGGCGCCATTCGCGCCATGGTGGGCGGAACCGATTACGGCAAGAGCCAGTTCAACCGCGCCATTGTGTCCACGCGCCAGCCCGGCTCGGCCTACAAGATTTTCGTATATTCCGAGGCGTTCGAGCAATTGGGGCTGACCCCCAGCGATATGATCACCGATCGACCGGTATGTATTGGCGACTGGTGCCCGCAGAATTATGGCCGCAGCTATAAGGGCACCGTCACCCTGGCCAGCGCCTTTTCGCAGTCACTCAATACCGTGCCGGTGACCCTGTCGATCAAGACGGGTCGCGATACCATTGCCGCGCTCAGCCACCGCATGGGGCTGCAGGCCGATTATCCCGTCACCCGCTCGCTGGCGCTGGGCGTCGCTTCGGTTTCGGTGCTGGATATGACATCGTCCTATGCGGTACTGGCCAATGACGGTTACAAGACCCCGGCCTTCGGCATTACCCGCATGACCACGCTGAGTGGCGATCCGGTCTTTGACCTGGACCCCGATGCGCCGCGTGAACGCATTCTGAGCGAAACCACCGTCGCCAACATGAATTACATGCTGCGCGGCGTGGTCACCGGTGGCACCGGACGGCGCGCACAGGTGCCCGGTGTCCCGGCCCTTGGCAAATCCGGCACCACCTCATCATATCGCGATGCTTGGTTCTGTGGCTTTACCGGCAATTACGTTGCGGCGGTGTGGTTCGGCAATGACGACTATCACCCCACCAATAATCTGACCGGCGGTAATCTGCCCGCTATGGCGTGGCAGAAATTCATGGCTTATGCCCACACCAATATCGACATCAAACCGGTGTTCGGGGTCGATTTTGTGCCCGAGCAGACCATCATTGCCGACGCTGATGCCGATGGCACTGATACGGACATTCTCGAACGCCCACCGAGCCTGACCCCGGAAGCTGCGCGCAAGCTGGTGATTCTGGCCAATATGTTCAAAGCCGAGCGCGAAACAGGCAGCATCACCACCGAAGCCAGCGCCCCACTGCCCGCAGCCGTCGAAGAACTGTAGGCTTTGACTACAGTGTAGCGGGGCTACAATCAGTCCTAGCGGGCCGCACAATCGGGCGTGAACCGTGTTCAGATCGCCGATATCGCGGCAGGCCGCAAGACTGGCTCGGTCGCGACGCGCGGCAAGCTGGCAGAGGCGCTTGGTGTGAGCATGGATGATCTGGGCTGATCAGTGCATCGACCCTTCCGCCCGCCCCGGCCCCTTGCTATAGGCTAAAGCCAGCCACTCCGCGCAGGTCCGTGTTGCCCATGCCGATTTTCAACCAGAGCCGCTAGACCGTGCGCTTTGTCCTCTATCTGCTGATGATGATTGCCGTTGCGCTCAGCGTGGGGTTCGGCCTGAGCTATTATGCGCTGACCGATGGCCGCCTGTTTGGCGCTGTGCAGGTGGGCCCCTGGACCGCCTGGCCAGATGTCGGCTCCGATGCCCCCAATCCCTATACGCGCGGCCTGTTGGCGCGCGAGGCCACGCTGCAGCTCGGGCAAGCCGAAGGGCTGCGTTTCAGCGCCAGCGTGGATGGTGACGAGCAGCCACTGACGAGAGATTGCAGCTACCGGGTCAAGGGCAATACACCGCTGGCGACAGCCTGGACACTGGTGGCGCTTGATGCACAAGGCCGCAACATCGCGGCGCCCGACACGCAGATGGCCATGCGTTCCTCGGGTCTGGCACGGCTCAATGATGGCTCTATCGAGATCGGCATCGGCACATCGCTGATGCCGGGCAACTGGCTCGAGCTGACCGGATCGGGGCCGTTCAGCCTGGTGCTGACCCTGTACGACACCGCCGTGTTCTCGGGCTTTTCGAGTGATGAATCCATGCCCACCATTATCCGGGGCAATTGTTCATGATGCGGCTTTTGCTCTGGCTGGCTGGAGGCGTGCTGCTGGGCGGCATCATCCACATCATCGTCATCCTCACCCTGCCCCGGCTCGATGAGGACACCGTGTGGACCCGCATCGCGGCCATTGATGCGGTTGATCGCGTCACCATCCTGCCGCAGATCGCGCCTGGCGAACCCAACCCACTCGGCCTTGACCCCGAGGTGATCTACGGGGTGTGTCAGCTCGATCTGGCCAAGGGCCCCGGCTATATCAGCGGCGTGCTGCCCGAGGCATACTGGTCGGTTGCGATCTACAACGAAGCCGGCGTGGTGACCTATTCGACCACCAATCGCGATGGCATCGGCCAAACGCTGGAAATGGGCATTTTCAATGCCGCGCAAACCCGCCTGCTCGCCCAGCAGCAGCTTGATGTGGCCGAAGGCCTGCTGGTGGTGGAGTCCGATGATGACAACATCTTCGCGCTGGTGCGCCTGCTGCCGCCCCATCAGGCCATGCGCGCCCGCTTCGCCGATGTGCTGGCTCAAACCGGTTGCGGCAATCGGGCCGATCGATCAGGCAGCTGAGGAGCGCGGCTTCTTGCTCTGACCCTCGAGCACGACGGCGGCGCTGACCGGGCGGCTGAAATAGTAACCCTGGAACATGGTCGCGCCCAGCGCCCGCAGAGCGGCAATCTGCTCTGCCGTCTCGGTGCCTTCAACCACGCAGGAAATACCCAGGTTCTGGCACAGATCGAGTGTGGTCTTGACGATGGCCTGGCTGGCCCGACTGGTTTCGACATTGGCGACAAAACACTGATCGATCTTGATCCGGTTCAGCGGCAGCGTCTGCACGCGCGACAGGCTGGAATGTCCAGTGCCGAAGTCATCAAGCGAGATGCGCGCGCCATGGGCCAGCAGCACGTTGAGCGCCGTGGTGGCCTCCTGGCTATCGTGCATCACTGCGGTTTCGGTAATCTCGAAATCGATGCGGCAGGGCTTGAGATCAGATGCTGCCAGAATGGCCGAGAGATTGTACATCGCATCGGCCGAGGCCAGATCGTGCATTGAGAGATTGACCGAAACACGCTGCTGATCGGGCAGTTTGGCCGCCAGATCGAGCGCATGGCGCACCATGCACTGGGTAATACGCGGGATCAGGCCCAGCCGTTCGGCGATCGGGATGAAGCTGGCCGGCGACACCTGGCCCAGCTCGGGACTGTGCCAGCGCGCCAGCGCCTCATAGCTTTCAGGCCTGCCCGTCGCGATATTGATGATGGGCTGAAACACCGGCACGAGTTCATGCTCGAAGCTGGCCTGGAGCAGCGCACGTTCAATCTTGTGGGTGTGGCTGATCGTGGCCTGGTGTTGTTCGCCAAAGACGACAAGGCCACCCTTGTGATGGTGCTTGGCCTCATAGGCGGCGTAGTCGGCGCGGTCGAGAATGGTTTCAGCGGAATCACCCTCAAGCGATTCCGCGATGCCCAGTGAACCGCCCAGTCGGGCGACAGCGGCATCGAGATAGAAGGGCTGCTTGAGCTGGGTGATCAGCATTTGCGACCAACCCTGCAAAATCTCAGCGTCAGGCTTGCCGGGCAGCAGAATGCCGAACTCGTCGCCGCCAATGCGGGCCACGACTGGCTTGAGCCGGCCATCCCCCTGCAGTCGGCGCGCCACTTCGACCAGCACCTGATCGCCAGCGGCGTGGCCATAGGCATCATTGATGCCCTTGAAGCCATCGAGATCGACAATGCACACCACAACCCCGTCGGCCTGCTCGACCATATCGGTGAGCATCTGCATGAAGTGGCGGCGATTGGGCAGACCGGTCAGAAAATCTATATTGGCCAAACGGGCGCTCTTTTCGGACAGCTCGAGCGTGGCCAATTGCGCCGCTTCGCTGCGAATGCGCGCCGTCACCTCGCGCTGCACCACGCCGCGCAGCAGGGTGGAGAGCCCGATACAGGTCACCGCCGAGGCGATCGCGATAAAGATGTAGGGTCCAAAGCTGTCGGGTTCGCTGCTCCGCGCAACCAGCAGCATTGAACCCAGCGCAGCGGCAACGCTGATCAGGACTGAACGCTGGGTCACCGAAGACATGGCAAAGGCCACAGCCAGAAGGGGAAAGTAGACCATTTTGGCCGGTTCGTAGTGCGCCAGCTGATAGGCCAGCACGTTGAGCAGCATCAGCAGATGCAGGACACCATTGAGGAGTTCCAGCCCGCCGACGGATAGTTGACGGGTTTCGACAATGCGCCAGAGCAAAACGGAATAAAGCGCCGTCACCGCCGAGATGGACGCCATAACCACAAGTGTGATGCCGCTCTCATCGGGAAAGTGGGCGAAGGTGACGAAGGAATAGTAGGCCATCGTGGCAATCAAAAAGCCACGATGCAGGGGCCGGTAAGCAACGGCGATGTGCTCGGCTAAACTCTTCTGTACGCTCACAGAATCGACCGTTGAAACGGATGCGGCTGTCTGGCCTTCTGGCCCGCGCTCAGTCTTCATCTATTCCGTCACCGCCATTCTTGGCGCGTCCCTGTTCAAGCCTTTCGTTGTAAGCAGATTGTCCGAAGCAATATTTAATGGCGGACCAGTATTGGGGAAATACAGTCGCTTATCTGCATTTAAGCTCGTCAAATGCGCACAGCGTTACCAATATCCTACCCATGCATATATTTGCACGGACGCCGCAAAATTACAGCATGTCGGACTACATGCAGCTCAGGCCGCATCGCGCCGGAGCGTTTCGAGTTGCTCGCGATCGAGCGGACCGGCACCAAGATCATCGGCCCTGGCAGCGATTGCCGAATAGCCCAGTGCCAGCGCGGCGCCCTTGAGCGTATGCAGGGCACTCTTGAGCGCGAATTCATCGCTCTGGCCGAGTGCGACAATGGCGCGATCAACCAAGTGCACGGCATCGGTCTTGAACTGCACCTCAAGCTGCCTGAAGCTGTCGGGACCCAGCTCTTCGATCAGGGTTTTCTGGTAGTCCTGATCGATATCGCTGGGGGTCAGATCGAGCGGGCGGTTCTCTAGCTGGTGCCGCAATGGCGACAGGGTGGCCTCGAGCTTGGCGCGGGTTACCGGCTTGGCGATGAAATCGTCCATGCCCACGCGGGCGCAGGCCTGCCGGTCCTCGGTCATCGCATTGGCGGTCAGCCCGACAATGGGCACGTTGAACCCCAGAGCGCGGGCATGACTGGTCGCGGTGACGCCGTCGAGCACGGGCATCTGCATGTCCATCAGCACCAGATCCAGGCCACCCATGGCGATCGCATCAATGGCCTCTTCGCCATTATGGGCGTAGACCGGCTGCAGCCCCATCTTTTTGACCAGAGCCCCGGCAACCTGACGGTTGATGGCATTGTCATCGACAATCAGCACCCGCCCGGTTCTGGCGGCCGGCTCGCGTCGGCTCGGTGACAGGCCCGGCAGGGTTTCCAGCGGCATGGCGGCCAGATCCGGTTGCTGCTCGTGCGCCTCGACGGCCGAAACGGGCAGCGTGAACCAGAAATTGCTGCCATGGCCGGGCGTGCTGTCGACGCTGATCTGGCCGCCGACAGCCTCGACCAGCCCCCGACAGATCGCCAGTCCAAGCCCGGAGCCGCCGTGCACGCGGGTGCTGAAGCTATCGAGCTGGCTGAACTGCTTGAAAAGGTGGCGCACATCGCCTGCTGCAATGCCCGGTCCGGTGTCCTCCACCCGACAGCGCAGCACGCCGTCGGCGATCGTGGCAACGATGCTGACCGCACCATGCTCGGTAAATTTGAGGGCATTGCCAACCAGATTGACCAGCACCTGGCGCAGCTTTGCCGGATCAGCGGTGAGGGTGACATCGGGATAGGAAAAGCTGAACTGCAGCTGCGCGGCCTTTGCCCGAGGCGCCATCATGTTGCGCACAAATTCCATCACCTCGGCCAGCGCGAAGTGCGGGGGCTGTGACTGGATGGCACCAGCCTCAAGCTTGGAGAAGTCGAGCACGTCATTGATCAGGTCGAGCAGCATGTCACCGGACTGGCGGATCACGCCCACCTGCTCGGCCTGCTCGGTATCAAGCGGGGTGTCGGCCAGCACGTCGGCCATGCCGATAATGCCGTTGAGCGGAGTGCGGATTTCGTGGCTCATCGTGGTCAGAAAGATGGATTTGGCTTCGCTGGCCGCCCGCGCGGCGCGGGCCGCCCGTGCGTTCTTCTGGCTGAGCAGTTCGACCTCGCGACCATTGCGCGAAAGATGCGCCAGTTGCAGCGCCAGCATGACGACAGTCAGGATCAACCCTATGGTGAGCGCTGCCATTGCCAAGCCGATATGAGCATAGGCCTGCATGGTCGCTTCGCGCTCGTTGACGCGGATTTCTCCCACTGCAGCATTGGCCGCGACGATCAAGCTGCCTGTGGCGCTGCGCAATTCGGTCGCGGCGGCGATTATCGCATCAATACGGGTCGCCAACTGCTCTGGATTGGTGGCCAGAGCATCCAGTTCAGGGGTAAGAGCGAGCACCTGATCGCTAACTGCGCGCGCGCTGTCGCCGACGTCAGACCCGGCGCCAAAGACTATTGCATAACTACCGCCGCCCAGCAGGCCAATACGGCTATAGAGCAGGTCGAACCGCAGCAGCAGCTCATCCACGGTGCTGTCGACCTTGGCATGCATGGCCGCTTCAATGAGACGTGAGGTTTCGCGATCGACCTGATAGGCGGCCCATACGGCGTCCTCGCGCACACTTTGCGCCTGCGCATTCTGGCGCTCATCAATGCCGAAAACCAGCCAGATCACCGACGCCAGCATGATCGCACTGGCCACGGTGAGCACAATGATGCTCCAACCGATCCGCCGCGTCACTTTGCGCCGAAGTTTTATCGCCTTGCCAGACATTGCCTATTTCACCGCGATCGAGGTGACCTGCCAGACGGAGCGACCAAAGATGACCTCGTTGTAAAGTTCGGCGTCCTGGTCGAAGGGGTAGATGACAAAGGACGGCCCCTTGTCACGCACCGATAGCGGCTGCCCGTCAATCTGGTTGGCAAGTATGATGCGGTAGTTCTCGAAATCCGCGAAGGGGATATCAGCCGAATAGTCGTTCAGCGCCGTGACGGTCACGGTGGTGCCGCTGGCGCCGACCATTTCGAGCAAGGCCAGGGCTTCTGGCCCGGTAAAGCTCTGCGCGGTGTCATACCAGGGCGTGGTGGCGGTTGTGGTATGCTGCGGCAATGCATCAAGCATGGCGCGATCAAACTCGGCGCGGCCAGTTGCATTGGTGTAAGCGATGTTGCCGGTGACGGTCAGCAACACCGGCCCTTGAGGCGTTTGCAGCGGCACAGCCTGGGAAGGCACCGCAGCGAACGCGACAAAGGCAATGGCGAGGGTGGTGAGACGGGTGTGCATGGGCTGTTCTCAGGCTGCGGTCTGAAGCTTGGCGGCAGCCGTGAGCGGCGCGATCCGCCCCCAGGCGCGCTCGAAGGCGGCTACGCAGTTGGGATCAAACTGGCTACCTGCGCACCGATTGATTTCGACGCGCGCCTGGTTGACCGGCCAGGCCTTCTTGTACGGGCGCTCGCTGCATAGCGCGTCAAACACGTCGGCGACTGCAGTGATACGCGCGGCCAGGGGAATCGCGTCGCCGGCAAGACCATTGGGGTAGCCTTTGCCGTCCCACCGTTCATGGTGGCCCAGCGCTACAATGGCGGCCATCTGGACCAGATCTGAACTGCCACCAGAGAGAATTTCTGCACCGATCGCCGCATGGGTGCGCATGATGTCGAACTCTTCATCGGTCAACCGGCCTGGCTTGTTGAGAATAGCGTCGGGCACACCAATCTTGCCGACATCGTGCAGTGGCGCAGCCAGAGCCAGCGTGCGGGCAAAGGCTTCGCTCTGCTGCATTTCTTCTGCGATGAACTGCGAAATCTGGGCGACGCGCTCAATATGCTGACCGGTCTCCCCGTCGCGAAACTCGATGGCGCGCGCCAGCCGGAACACCACTTCCTCTTCCCGCTCCTGCAAATGGCGCGTGGCGCGGTCCACCCGCACCTGCAGGTCTTCGCTGCGCTTGGCGAGCGCATTCTGGGCCTGACGCAAATCCAACAGGTTTGTCACCCGGGCCCGCAATTCAAACGGATCGACCGGCTTGGTCAGGAAGTCAGTAGCGCCAGCTGCAATGGCCTGCAGCCGCAGGGCACGATCGCGGTCCGCAGTGATCATGACCACGGGCACATGGGTGTGCATCGCCGTTGCACGCATCTCCTGGATCAGCTCCAGCCCATTCATGCCCGGCATGAGGTAGTCGACGATGACCAGATCCCACACGGATTCGGACAGTGCTGCCAGGGCGTCCAGCGAGTCCGCAAAACCGGTGCACTGAACATTCTCCAGCCGACCGACCAGCTGGCAGATAACGGCGAGGTTGGAGCTGTTGTCTTCAACGACCATTACGCGCATCTTGGATCTCCTAGTGAGACCCTGCATAATAAATTCCGTTGCGGAATTCATTCTGTTAAGGCGCGTAGGCTTTCCCGTTTATTGCTGAACAGACGTCACAATGTATCATTGCCCTGCGCCATTGCAGGACGATGAACGCTTGAAAACAACTGATGTCAGGTCTTTACCTAAGCTAGGCCCCAGCGGTCAGAGTGCTTCGACAACATCGGACAGCATCTGTCGGACCTGCCCTGCAACCGACTGCAACTGCGCGTTCTCGATGGCGCTCATGGATGCAACAGGGTCAATCGCACTGACTTCAACGCCGCCATTGTCCAGTTCGCGGACGATAACATTGCAGGGCAACATGGCCCCGACCCGAGGCTCCAGCTTGAGCGCTTCAAAGGCCATCTTCGGATTGCAGGCACCAAGGATCACATAGCCCGGAATGGTCTCGTCAAGCTTGGCCTTCATGGTCTTCTGCACGTCGATCTCCGTGAGCACACCAAAGCCCTTATCGGCAAGCGCCGCCCTGGTGCGATCGATCGCGGCCTCGAACGTGGTATCGGCAAGGGTCTTGTTAAAGGTGTACATATCGATCTCCAGCATTTGAACGGCAAAGGGGATTGGGGCGTTCTGCGTCTGAATCGCCACGAAGGAAACGCCTCAGGAACACGCACGTTCCTACAAAAGCCGGTCCATCCCGTACCGCTACAATATGCCGTTTTACTCAAACGCAATTGAGGCAGGTCAAATTGCGCAGCCACGGGCCTCTGGTTTTTTTCTCCGGGGTCGCCGCTATTGTGCGTTCTGCGGCAGGCCATCGGCGATTTCGTAATAGTCACCCTTGTCGGCCACGAAGATGTGCAGGGCCAGCTTGGTGCCGGTCGGGCCGTCAAACGCCCCCATCATGATGCCGATCCAGTCGAGGTGGACCGGATCGAAGAACAGCGAGGATCCACACACAGCACAAAAGCCGCGCCGCACCTTGTCCGATGATTTGAACCAGGTGATCTTGTCGTCGCCCGTCACGGTTAGCGATGATCGTGGCACATCGACACCGGCTTCGTAGTGTCCGGTGTGTTTGCGGCACATGGTGCAGTGACAGGCAGATGCCTCGGGCAAGTCGCCCGCAACGCTGAACTGCACGGCGCCACACAGGCAGGATCCCGAATGCATGATCGTCCCCCTTCAGACAAGAATGGGCGGAGATTGAACCGTTTTGCGCCGGTGAACTAGCCCATCCACGCCAGAGAACTGATGGCCAGAACGCCAAAGCCGATCAGCACCAATCCGGACAGTCGTGCGACCCAGCCTGCAAAACCGGCCGGCAGACGCTGGTGGGCCAGCGCCACGCCGCCGCTGAGCAGGGCCCACCAGCACAGCGAGCCGAGGAAGATACCGGCAACGACCATGACGGCGCCGCCGTCCCGCGCATCATAGGCCAGTCCCAGCCCGGCAAAGATGGCGGTAAACGAGACAATGGTCAGTGGGCTGGTCAGCGTGAGCATGAAGGTCGCCAAAAGGGTGCCCAGCAGGTCCCCGGCGCCAATGCGGGCCGCCTTTGGTGCCGGTTTGGGCCTCATGCTCCGCCAGCCCAGCCAGATCATGAACATCCCGCCCAACAACCGCATGGGCCCGTCGACATGGCTCAGCAGCGCCGCAAAAGCGGCAAAACCCAGCGCAGCCAGCGTGGCATAGAGTGCGTCGGCCAAAGCGGTGCCCAGACCACCAACCATGCCAGACCAGAAACCGCGCTCGAGCGTGCGATTGATGCACAACGCGCCAATTGGACCCAGCGGCGCGGCGATAGCCAGGCCCAGTATGAAGCTTTTGATGAACAGGGCTGGGTCCATGGCGGTGCTAGACTGCCACCATGCCAAGGACACCCAGCACCCCGCCGCTCACGGCCAGCGCCAGCACCACCACCCATGGGGGTGCCTTCCAGGCGACCAGCAATACAAAGCCTGCGACGGCCAGAGCAAAGTCGATCGGTCCCAGCACGGCGCTGGTGAAAACGGGATTGTAGAGTGCGACGCCCAGAATACCGACCACGGCAGCATTGGCGCCCCGCATCCCGGCTTGTGCCAGCGGACGCGTGCGCACTGTGTTCCAGAAGGGCAGCACGCCGACCAGCAGCAAAAAACCCGGCGCGAAGATCGCAAGCAGTGCAATCAGGCCGCCGCCAATACCATTGGGCATGGGGGGTTGGGCAGCGCCCAGATAGGCAGCGAAGGTGAAGAGCGGACCGGGCACGGCCTGGGTCGCGCCATAGCCGGCAGTAAAGCTGTCGGCGGTCAGCCAGCCCCGCGCCACCGTCTCGGCTTCGAGCAGCGGCAGCACAACATGGCCGCCGCCAAACACCAGGGATCCGGCACGATAAAAGGCGTCAATCATCCCCATGGCGTGGTTATCGGCCATGCCGGCCAGAACAGGCAGCCCCAGCAGCAACACGGCGAACAGAACAAGGGCGATGAAGCCGGTCTGGCGACTGACGGGGAAATGAACCGGCGATGAGCCGGAAATCGGCAGATCACGACATAGCCAGAGTCCGCCGATCACACCCAGCACAATAGCTAGCACATGCCCCAGCGCGCCGGGTACAAGCACCATGACGGCAATCGCCAATACGGCGATGCTGGCGCGGATACGGTCTGGTGTCAGCGATCGGGCCATGCCCCATGCGGCCTGGGCCACCACCGCGACTGCCACGAGCTTGAGCCCATGCAGCACGCCCTGAGCGATAGCGCCATCAAGCGCATTTGCGGCCATGGCAAAGGCGATCAGCAATGCTGCCGATGGCAGGGTAAAGGCGGCCCATGCCGCGAGAGCGCCCATGGGCCCTGCCCGCCACAGGCCCAGCGCGAAGCCGACCTGGCTGGAAGCCGGCCCGGGCAGGAACTGGCACAGCGCCACCAGATCGGCATAAGCGGCGTCATCGAGCCATTTGCGCCGCAAGACCAGTTCGTCGCGAAAATAGCCCAGATGGGCAATCGGGCCGCCGAAGGCGGTTACGCCGAGCTTGAGAAAGGCGGCAAAGACTTCGCCCGGCGATCCGGCGGGTTTGACGGGTGAGGTATCCAAGGCGGGCTCCGGAATGGCAGGCGCTACTTCTGCAGCACGATCTCGGTGTCGCCCCTATTTTGGAAGCGTGACGGTATCACGACACTACCCTTGCCGCGTCCCGAGGTGCCATCGCCGCAGAAATCATGGCGGTTGGCGCGGGTCACATAGACCGACATCTGCCGCAGCGCTTCATCCACCGTCAGTGACTGCTCATGGGGTGTCTCCACCAGCAGGCTGTCCAGCGCGAAGTCATAGCTGTCATAGCGATAGTTCAGGGCGCGCACGAACCAGGCGATATAGGCGTCGTTCTCATATTTGCGCGCAGCGACGTCGCCAGAGGCACTTGCAGGCAGGTCGGCGCGCAGGCTGGCCAAGGCCGCAGCGCGCTGCTGATCAACCGCGATCACCGCGCAGATGGCGGCAAAGGTAGTTGGCAGAGTCTGGTTGTCGATCGAAACATTGGCGCCGACCGTGCTGTAGCGGGTGCGCGAGGACTGGTAGGCCGTCTTGCGCAGATAATCGTAATAGCGATCGGTCTGGTAATAGGTGTCTTTGGGCGGGATGATCCGCGTGCGCTGCAGTTCGACCGAGGTGTCGAACAGCCAGTCCTTGGCATGGGGCGCGATCAGGAACCGCCAGACGCGATCGTGCATCTCGGTTTCCTGGTCGGTCTTGTTGAAGCCGGACACGGGCTCTTTGCGCATGCCGGCAATGACGTTGCCGGCCGCAGGCATGGCGGTGTCATGCGTGAAGCTGGGCTGCGCGCGGCCGAAATCGCCGACAGGTCGCGCGATGCAGCCAGCCAGCAGGCCGGTCAGCGCGACAATCGTAATCAGGCGCAGGCTTGTGCGAACGCGGTCAACCACGCTTTCGTTTTGGCCGAGGGTCGAGAGACTTCTTAGGTAGAGACGGCGTCCCGCGTTCATAACGCACCCCGGTAAAAATCAGGATCTGGGCGTCGACAGGTTTTCTTGTTCCCGTATCAAGCGACTTCCGTCGCCCATCGAATTTGACGAGCTTTCCCAAGCTGCCCTCCATCTGAACTCGCTCCCCCTTTCCCTGAGGACAGCGTCTCGTGTTGCAAATCGGCCAGCACGACGCCCCTCGTGCTTCCGAAACCCATTAAGAGATCGTCAAGGTTAACAGTCTGCTAACGAATTGGCGGCAAAGGTGGGTACACATCGAATGTGATGCGATTCCGAAGTGACGGTTCTTATAAAATGCTTGGTTTCCAGCCCTACGAGACGTTTCAACTGCTGATCGAGACCGGCGGCATTGACCGAACGAACACGCTTTTGATTGCGGCGTGTGACGCCTATACGCGGCGCGGCAAGGCGACTGCTCCCGAAATGGAACAGTTTGAAGCGCTGGCCAGCCGCCTGTTCCCGATTGCCGGGCCGCAGGCCAAGGCAAAGGGTGCTGCCATTCTGGGTCGTGCCGAGGTTCTCTCGCCAGCGCTGGAGCGTCTGGTGGTCGAGAATATCGGCGAAGACCTCAACACATTCCTCAATGGCGCCAAGGAGTTGTCCGAGCAGACCATGCTCAGCATCGTGTCGCGCTATGACGTGCCGGGCGCTGCAACCATTGCCGCCCGCCCCGATCTTTCCAATGTGGTGCTGGCCAAGCTGTTCCAGATGAACTCGCGCAAGGTCTACCGCGCACTGGCCTCCAACACCCATATCGTCCCCCGGGGGGCCTATCTCAGCGCCCTGGCCCGTTCGGCGCAGATGGACCACATGGTCGCCGAGTCGCTGGCCAAGCGGTCCGATTTCGACGCGGCCCTGCTGGCCCCGGCCTTCTTTGATCTCTCCGACACCGATCGTCTCAAGGTCATTCAGGCCTTCGCCCATCGCGAAACCCCTGTCGCCCCAATCAAGAAGACCATCGAACAGCTGACCGTTGCCAATGCCGAGCTGACCAAGGCGCTGATGAAGCTGTTCTCGGAGAACCGCCGCCCCGAGGTCACCAAGCTGCTCAGCCAGATTACCGGTCTGGATGAAGTGCGTTGCGGGCAGATCGCCCATGACGTCACCGGCTCTGCCCTGTTCGTGATCCTGCGGGCCTTTGGCTGCAGCGCCTATGACGGGCTCAAGGTTCTGATCCACGCGACCAGCCACGACAATGATCGCTCGCGCGCGCTGGCTGATTTTGCCACCATGTTCGGCAATGTCACACCGGATGCAATGGCTTATCTGATGAGCGCCTGGCGTGGCGAAGTGAACCTGCTCGAACTGGCCAAGCCAGAATACAAGCCGTTCACCGAGACCAGCCGCCGCACGCCATCTAGCCTTGCACCAGCGCATAATCCTGTGGTGGAACAGGCCATCGAGGCCTTGGCCCGCATCGGCATCAAGCGCGCCAGCTAGGCGCGGCTCGGAAACAGGACATGTGGGCTATTTGACGACGTCGATGCCCACATCGTCGCCGCGCAAGTCCAGACTGAGCACCCAGAGATCGGGATCGAAATCGACTTCGCGGGCGATGCGATCGCGCACGTCTGCAGCCGAACTACGATGGAAACGCTGCTGAAACACCAGAGCCGCGCTGTCATCGGTGCGACTAACCATGGGCGCAGGTGTATAAAGCGAGACCGTGCCGTCGAGATGGTCAACTTCAATAAAGACCTGGCCGGCGATCGGGTCACCGCGCCGGGAAACCACGCACATATTGCCCAGATCATTGTGCCGCCGCACGAACACACCGCACCAAATATCGCTGCGGAGCGTACTCACCTAGATGGAAGCGCCGGCGCTGCGCAGCAGGCTCACGAGGTCAGGCTTTACCTCACCGGTGAGCTTGTAGCTGTGGAAATTCTCGAACTCACGGATCGCGCGGGCTGTTGAGTCACCGGGCTGACCATCGATGGAGCCATGATAAAAGCCAAGGCTGGCGAGGCCGCGCTGGATCTGGCTGACCAATTGCTGATCATTGGCTGGCGCACCAGTGCTTACACCAGCCACCTGCTGCGGCGCAGGGGTGGCCGGGGCAGCAATCGGGGCCGCCATGGGTTCAAGCGAGGCCACCTGCACAGGCTTGGGCATGGGTTGGGCGGAACTGCCCAGCGCGACGGCAGGACGCGGACTGTTACCTTGCGCGGCAGGCGTGCCACCAACAGCCGCAACAATGGAATCAATGGTCTGCGCGGCAGCATTGCCGACGGTATCAACAGCATTGTCGACCGGCGTCAGGGTTGGCAGGCGGGCGATCACCTGCACCTGCTCAACTGGCTGGGTCGGTGCTGGCTGAACGGGCTGGGCGACGGCCTGCTGCACGGGTTCAGGGCGGGTGGCGACCGGCGCCGGACGCGGCGCGATCTGAGCGGCCTGCTGGGTCACGGGAACTCGGCCTGCTGCGTCGGCTCCCAGGATTGCCTCCACGACGGCGGGCGTCAGCGCGCCTGTGGGCTCAAGCCCGTTGCGCTCTTCAAACGACCGGATCGCATTGGCTGTCATTGGCCCGTAAAAGCCATCGACCTTACCGTTGAACAGGCCAAGCTCGGTCAGTTTCTTCTGGACGGCAAAGGCTTCTCGATTGCCAACAGGCGCTTCTGGAATGCGCTGGGTCGGCGCTGCAACGCTGCCTGTGGTGTCATTGGCTGGCAAGGGCGCGACAACAGCCAGACGCTCGGCCGGCGCTGGAGCGGGCTCAGGCGCGCTAACGGGGTCCACAATTGCGGTCTGCCCGCTTTGGGCCGGCGCAAAGAACGGCGCAGGATGGTGGCCGGGCTGGAAATAGAGCGCATTGCTGCCCGCCAGTGCGGTCAGGGTCACCAGCGCCATCAGACCGGTCGATGCCAGCGGCGCCTTCATATAGTGCGACAGGGCCCATAGGCCTGCGCGACCCAGCGAGGCCGCGACAGCGCTTCCTGCAGCCAGCGGCAGGTGAGTCAGAGTGGATGCTGTCATTGCGCTTTTCTTTTTTCGTCTTGCCATGGGGTGCTGCGTTCGGCGGCTTGTTCTCTGTGGAGTGGGGTGATGGTGGCAGTCTCTGCGGTGTTTATTGCTGGACCGTTTATGGGAAGCAAGACAGTCACTGTTGTCCCCGCTCCGATCTCGGACATGGCACGCAGGGTGCCTTCATGCAGTTCGACCAGTCCCTTGACGATCGACAGCCCCAACCCGGTACCTTCGTATGGCCGGGAAAGGCCGCCCTGCGCCTGGAAGAAGGCTTCTCCGACACGGGCAAGCGACTCAGGGGCCATGCCGACACCTTGATCGATCACGGACATGTTCAAACTTTGGCCCTGCCGCTTCATGTTGACGACAACCGTGCTGCCGGGATGGCTGAACTTGATGGCATTGGACATCAGGTTGAGCAGGATCTGGCGGCAGGCGCGCTCATCGGCATTGAGGGTCGGCATATTGTCTTCGACATTGCTGACAAGGCGAACGTCGCGTTCCTGGGCCAAAGCCTCGACCATGTTAAAGCACGGCTCGATGATGTTCTGCAGTTCAAAGGGTTCGCTCTGCAGTTCGAACTTGCCAGCCTCGATGCGCGACATGTCGAGGAGCATGCGGACAACCTCGAGCAGATGCTTGCCACTCTGATGGATCAATCCGGCATATTCGCTGTGGGTCGGCGACAACTCACCCCCAATGCCTGTGCTCATCATTTCGGAGAAGCCGACAATGGCATTGAGCGGTGTACGCAGCTCGTGTCCCATGGTGGCCAGGAAGCGCGATTTGGCGCTGGACGCTTCCTCGGCGGCCCGGTGGGCCTCGATCATGGCCGCTTCGTTGTCCTTGCGTGCGGTGATGTCACGGAACAGCGCGATGACTTCATGGCGCATACCGGTATTGTCCGGATCAAGAACCGGGGACAGGCTGATCTCGACCCAGACGAAGCGGGGTACGGTCGGCGAGGAATGCGGATCGTCCTGACGCATCCGCACTTCGATCAGCCGGGTCTCCCCGCCCTGATTGGCATCGGCGAAGGCGGTCAGATAGGCAGGCCGATCCATCACATGCATGCGCGCGCCCAGGCCGCTACCCGTCAGCTCAAAGCGACGGCAACCAAACAGCGTTTCGGACGAACGCGACGCCAGCAGCACTTCGCCATTGCTGGAAAAGCGGATGACTGCATCCTGAACATGCTCGATCAGGTGACGATAGGCGGTGACCTGGGCCTTGTCGTAGACTTCAAACGCCCCGTTGATGCGGTTAGCAGTGTGGATGACCACGCCGACGCTGACGGCCAGGGTAATGCCCGATGCCAGCGTGAGAATGCTTGACGGCATGAACGGGGTCGGCACGCCAATGATGGCGGTTACCGCGCCCAGCGCAACAATGGCCGTTGCCATGATCCAGCTATGCTGGCGCAATCTGGTGTGGCCGAGCAGCGCGGCCAGCACGGGGCCCATCAGCGCGACGGCCATGCCGATATCGGCAAATCGATTATCGGCCAGGGTCAGCAGCAGCCCCAGACCAAGCAAGGTATAGACCTGGCCGGCAACGGCCTGCTGAAACAGCTGGCGCTGATGCAAAGCCAGTGTCGTCATGCCGCTCGCCAGCGCCACTGCGGCCAGGATGAAGGGCAGGACGGTGCCGGTGACCAGCCAGTAAATGGCCAGAGGCATGACCAGAGCGCTGGTGACGATCGCAATTCGGGAATTGTTGGCCAGCGTCTTGCGACGCAGCACTTCGGGCCGGTTGCCGGACCCGGCGACGGCCAGGGGCATCTCTTTGCTTGCGACAAAAGAGAAGAGGCTACGCATATACACAATACTCACTATCACGACGCCAGCGGTGACGGTGCCGGGGCACCCCGGGTCAGACATTTACGCGTCCCACCCGGCCCGGATGAACTCCGGGTCTTGTTGAGCCCACACTGGCGGCCAAGAGCTAAGGCGAGCTTAAATCTCGGGCCACCAATGGCTTGGCGACGGGTCCAGAGGGGCCTTTCTGGGGTTAGCGTAAACAAGGTGTTTCGCTTGCTGCCAAACTGCGTGGCAATTGCCTCAAATTTTATCGAATTGCCCCAGTCCGGCTTAAGAGGCGGGGCGTAGCTTGGTTTGTGCAGGGTCATACAAGCCCTGCGAAAACTATGGATTACCAGATGTTTGTCGTCGTTCGTTCCGTTTTTTGGCTTGCCGTCGCCTATATGGTGATCCGCCCCGGCGTTGATCTGCCCGATGGCAATGCCGTCGCCGCGCAGGCCATGGCGGCCGGTTCTCAAGTGGTGAGCGAACAGATCAATCGCATCGAATGCACAGATATCACATGCGCTGGTGGCAAGGCCGTGTTTGCCGCAGCGCTGCAGTCTTCCCCGTCAGTCGGTCTTCCCATGCATGTGATGCCGACAAGCAGTCTGGCCCCCATTCCCCGGCCCCGGCCGGACTGGGCGGGTTAAGCGGCGCCACTACGGCGCCCTGAAGTACCCCAGGGTTCGTGTCTCTTCCCCAAGTGACGCACTCCAACGACCCTGGCCTGCCCCAAGCACGCTGCCCCGTGCTTGGGGCTTTTTCTTTAGATGTGCGATGATGCCGCCGCGTTGTCGCTTGCGAGCGCTGCGCCGGCCCCCTAGATAGGGGGCATGAGTGAGCCAGCAGCCTTCCAGGATATCGCCGAGAACCTGTCCTTCCTTGACGACTGGGAGGATCGCTACCGCTATCTGATCGAGTTGGGGCAGGCCTTGCCCAAGCTCAGCGACGCAGAAAAGTCCGATGAGAACCGGGTGCATGGCTGCGTATCGCAGGTCTGGCTATCGGCAGAGACCGAAGCGCAGGACGGGCAGACCGTGCTGCGCTATCGCGGCGAGAGTGACGCGATGATCGTTCAGGGGCTGGTCGCCATTCTCCTGGCGCTCTATTCAGGGCGCCCTGCCGGCGACATCGCGGACACCGATGCCATTGCCATCTTTGACAAGCTGGGCCTGCGCGAACACCTGACGGCACAGCGTTCCAACGGGCTGGTGGCAATGGTCAATCGTATCCGGTCTGAGGGGGCCGCCCTGCGCTAGGCGGCTGCCGGCGTAACCGGACCAGCGGGCGGCTTGTTGCGGCTCGCGAACCGCTTGCTGACAAAGCGCAGCAGCGGCAGCTCACCCCATTGGTAGAGCATCCAGCCGGCCGTTGTACCGCCGATGATCGAAACCGCCGCTACCAAATAGTCCGCGAACATATCTGCAGGGTCCAGCAGCTTGAAGGCGATGCCCGACAGGATCGCCACCTCATATATGTGCACCAGATAGATGGAATAAGAAGCATCGCCAATGCGTTCGAACAGGGCGATGCGTGGCATGACTGGCTCAAGCCGCACCAAAAGAAGCACTAGCGCCGTCGCGAAAATCAGGAAGCCGATAAAGGCGTAGCCATCCTCGACAGTCTCGGCGCCCCAGGCGAATCCCTCAATCATCGCGATCAGACCAACAATGGCAGCTGCGTAGATCGCGTTTCGCGAGAGTTGGCTGATCTTGCCGCGCATGGTTGCCAAGCCCACCCAGGCGCCAGCACAGAAGGCCAGCGGCATGTAGCTGGTGTAGAATTGAGGAATGGCCGACTGCGGCTCAAAGACAGGCCCCATCAGCGCCAGTGCGGAAAATGCGATGGTGAGGCAAACCACCCGCGCGCCCGCGCCCAGAAAGGCCAGCAGGGCGAAGCTGACATAGAAGAACATCTCATAGTTGAGTGTCCAGCCGAGCTTGTAGAGCGGATGAATGCCGCCACTGACCGGATTGTAGAAGGGTATGAACAGCAGGGACAATACCAACTGGGTGCCGTCATAGACCGTCGTCTTGAATATCTGAGGCGCGTAAAGCGCCAGCGCAGCCGCCAGCAGGGTGGCGATCCAGTACATTGGAACGACGCGGATGAAGCGACGCCGGAGGAATTCGGCGGCTGAAAAGCGCCCTTCCCCGGTCACCACAACCATGATGAATCCCGAGATCACGAAGAACAGAATGACCCCGAGCCACCCCAGGCGGCTAAAGCCGAGATTGTGCTCGACCAGCGGGTACAAAAGGGCGTGCGATGCCAGGACAAGTATCGCCGCCAGTCCGCGCAGGTATTGGATCGAGAAGAATTTGTGGCCCATGAATTTCGGTTATCACGCAATTTGTATGACCAATCATTACCAATCATTACGTAGTTAAGAACAGTCTTCCGCGATAATCGGCAGACGTTCGCTGCGCCAGGTTCGGGCAGACAGGTGTTCCGGGCCGGCCGCTTGTTCGAGCAGCCCCAGTTGTGCGGCTAGTTGGCTAAGGCCGATGCGCAATACCAGCTTGGCGCTGCGTCGTGGCCAGCGGCGCTCGGTTTCGACGGCCTGCAGGCCCTTGCCCAACCCGCACACATCAAACAAGACGCCCCAGCAATCGGGCGGCAGTTGCGCGGCCAGACGGTTCAGGCGCTGTCGCGCGTGACTGGCGCTATCGGCAATATCCCCGGCGGTTCCACCCGACTTGCTGCCCACCCGGGCCGGGTCATATGACATGGTCAGTCTTGGCGCGAACTGGGCGCGCCGGATCAAACGCTCAAGGCGCTGCGCTGCCTGCACGTGGTGTGGCCCCAAAAAAGCCTGCCCATCATTGTCGCGACTGGCGGCCAGTCGATCCACTGCGGTCTGATCAGTGGGCATGAGTGATCGCCGCGTCCAGCTGTGCCTCGAGCTGGCGCTCAAGCCCGCTCACGTCCTCGTCGAAGCCTGGGTCGTCACGCAGATCTTCAATGACCGCACAGGCATACGAAACGGTGGTCCGATCGCGGCCAAACGCATCGCCGATTTCACGCAAGGTGCACCCCAGAATGACGTGGGAGAGATACATGGCCAATTGCCGGGCCCGGGCCGTTCCCATGCGGCAGCGCGAACGATGGGTCAGCAGGCGAACAGGGATGCGTTTTTCGCGCGCAATCAACGCAATAGCCGCGTCGCATGCGCCGGTGTTGATTGACGGCGCGGACAGGGATGGAATGGCTTGGGTAGATAGAAAGGACTGAAACATCGGCTGGCCTCGTCAATATGCAGGAATTTATTCCTAGATACTGACATTTGGCAAGCAGGGCGGGGATAAGTCGCACAACAGCGCGCGACCATGTCCCACAAATTCAAACGGCCGCCCCGTGGGGCGACCGTTTGAAGCGTCGTTCTCGCCGGGGCCCGACCGCAGCTTGGGATGCGGATAATTGAGCGCGACGTCTCTTTGCGTGAGTGGCGAAATTCGCCTTAGGCAGCCTTGCGGCCCAGACCGTTGTCCTTGGCCAGCTTGGATCGGGTTGCCGAGTAGCTGGGGGCAACCATTGGGTAATCAGCTGGCAGGCCCCACTTCTCGCGGTATTCTTCGGGCGAGAGATTGTAGTGGGTACGAAGATGGCGCTTCAGCGATTTGAACTTCTTGCCGTCTTCGAGACAGATGATGTAGTCAGCCGCAACAGATTTGCGCACGGGTACAGCTGGCTTGAGCTCTTCGACAGGAAGCGGGGCTTCATTTGTCGAGAGTGTGCGCAGTGCGCCATGAACTTCCGCGATCAGCTTGGGCAGATCACTTGGGCTCAAAGCATTGTGGCTCACATAGGCAGAGACGATCTCGGTGCTGAGCTCGATCAAGTCTTGCTCGTAACCGGGCGTCGCGCCGGTGGTGTCACTCATATTTCAACCTTCCGATTTTTTATTGGGCCGTGAATTCACACTCACAGCCACCTTAGACTACTAGGGCTGTTTATTGGCCACTGCAACCCGATTTACCGTCGTTAACATGTAACGACCCGCGAATGTTATGCAGGAGGATTCTGGCTACTTTCAGACGGAAACTCGTCTACCACCATGATTTCTGCGCGATGCTCATCGCCCCGGTGATAGACACGCGCCAGAAGGTGCGCGGCAACCGGGGTGGTCAGCAGCAGAAAACCAGTGCCCAATATGGCGCGCAGGGCCACGGCGCCATCAAAGCTTATCAGGGCAACAGCAAGCAGGATCATGCCGCCGCCAACGGCGCCAGCCTTTGATGCGGCGTGCATGCGCGTGTACAGATCGGGCAGTCGCAAGACACCAACAGCGCCCAGCAAAGCAAATGCCGCGCCCACCAGCAAGAACGCGCAACCCAGATAGGTGGCCAGATTGGCGATCATGAGCGGGTCTCCTGATCGCGTAATCTTGATAGCATGTAGCGGGCGAAAGCGACCGTCGCCAGGAAGCCGAGCAGCGCCAGGCTGATCGCGATATCGAGATAAAGGGTCAGGCCGGTACGGATGGCGATAGCGCCAACGAAGCCCATGGCCACCACGGTCAACAGATCAAGCGCCAGAACACGATCTGCCAGCGTCGGCCCGATGACGACGCGGATCACCGCAATCCCCATGGCGATGGTCAGCATGATCAAGGCAATCATGGTGCTTAGCGAGACGATTTCGGCTGTGCTCATATGAACACCTCCTTAATCTTGGTTTCAAAGCCACGGGCGATCTCGGCGATCAGGGCATCGCGATCGCTGAGATGAAGGACGTGAACATAGAGCACGCTGCGATCCTCAGCGACATCGACGCTCAGTGTACCCGGGGTCAACGTAATCATATTGGCCAGCAAGGTAATTTCAGCATCGGACTTCACCGATAGCGGAAATGCGATGATAGCCGGGCGCAGCGCCGACTTGATATCGGGTGTGAGCACGATGATGGCAACCCGCACCGCACTGACCATGAGCTCCCAGAGAAACAGCAGGGCCAGCGAGATGACCCGCTTGAGGCGCAGCAAGACGCGCGGTGACGCGAACCAGTTGCGCAGCATCAGGGCGGTCAAGGCACCGATACCCGCGCCCAGCAGCAAATTGAGTGCGGTAAAATTGCCGGTGATGGCAGCCCAGACCAAGGCAAGGCTGACGATCATCATTGCCAGGTTCATGGTGTGATCTCCGCAAGACCGAAGGCATCACTATAGCGTGCCGGGTCTACCATATCGGCAGCACCGATACCCACAGCCTCAAACATCGGGTTGGGCCACAGCCCTGCGGCAATGATCAGCACGGCCAGCGCCCCGGTGGCGAGGTAGTGCAGACGGTTCGGCGCCTCGGTGGGTGGTGCCTCGGGCGTAAAGTCCGCGCGCCAGAACATATGAGCCCAAAGTCGCGAGCCAGCGATGATGGTCAGCACGGCATTGACCAGCAGGGCCAGCACCAGAATGCCGCCCACGACGCTGCCCTCGGCAAGGCCAGCCTGGATCAGCACCAGTTTGGGCCAGAAGCCGAGCAGCGGCGGCACGCCAGCGGCTGCCAATACCAGAACAAGGAACAGCACCGAGAGCGGCGCGCTGGTGGCGTATAGCCCGCCCATCCGCCTGGTGTCCGATTCTCCGGTCTGCTTTTCGATCAGCCCGGCGACCAGATAGAGCGCTGTCATGGTGAGCATGGCGTGGAAGATATAGAGCCCTGCCCCGCTCACGCCGGCCAGCGATGGCATGGCGATACCAGCCAGAACAGCGCCAATGCCGCCGATGACAATGAAGCCAATCGATCTGCGCAGATTGGTTTCAGCAATCGCGCCGAGCGGGGCCACCAGCAGCGTCGCGACAGCAATGACCACCAGAACCGGCTCAAGCACGGCGTGGGTGCTGGGTAGCAGCACCACCAGCGTGCGCAGCAAGGCATAGATGCCAACCTTGGTCAGCAGGCCGGCCATAAGGGCCGACACTGCTGCTGGTGGCGCGTGATAGGAGGCAGGCAACCACGTATTGACCGGGAAGGCTGCCGCTTTCATGCCAAAGGCAAGTAGCATCAGCGCGGCAACGCCGACCATTGCAGCGGGGTTGGCGAACGGCGCCACGCGCATGATGTCCGCCATGTTGAGCGTGCCCAACAGGCCGTACAGCAGTCCCAGCGACAGCAGGAAAATGGTGGTGGCCAGGAAGTTCAGGAAGCCGTATTTGACCGCGCCATCGAGCTGGATCGGACGTCCGCCAATCACCAGCAGACCGAACGAGGAGATCAGCATCACCTCGAACCAGACATAGAGGTTGAACAGGTCGCCGGTCAGGAACGAGCCGGTCACACCGGCCAGCAGCAGCAGCACCAGGGCGTAAAAACCATCGCCGGCCGAACCCGGGGGCCGATCCGCCTCGGCGTAGATCAGGACGATCAGCGTGACCACGGCCGCGGCGAGGGCAAAGCTGGCGCCGAACACGTCAGCGGTGAAGCTGATGCCGAAGGGCGGCAGCCACTTGCCCATGGTCATGCTCAGGGGGCCGAACTCGACCACACGTAATAACAGGCTGACTTCACAAGCAATGATGCCCACTGTGATGGCCAGCGCCAGAACAAAACCGGGACCGGCGGACCGGCGCAGAATCAACAGCAGGGCAGCGCCCATCAGGGCCAGCGCCATAGGCAAAACGATCACCCAGTCAGCGGTCTGGGTAACGGTCTCGATCATCGCTGACGGCACGTTTTCTGCGGCCATCTCAGTAACTCAATGGAGGGTTGGGCGTGTTCTCGGGTTCGGTCACACGCATGGTGTCAGTATTGTCAGCATCGAGCGCCTGATAGGCGCGATAAGCCAGCACCAGCAGGAAGCTGAACATGGCGAAGCCGATAACGATCGCTGTCAGGATAAGCGCCTGAGGCAAGGGGTTGGCGATGGGGCCAGCTGGATGCTCCATTCCCTTGGGGACAATCGGGGCAATTTCCAGTGTCAGGCGGCCGGCAGTGAAAATCAGCAGGTTCACGCCATTGCCCAGCACCACTACGCCCAAGAGCATGCGGATCAGCGAGCGCGAGAGTAGCATATAGACACCCAGCGCCACGAAACACCCGACGAGAGCGGCGATTACAAAATCCATCAGAGCTCCTCCCCGTCTTCGCTTTCAAGCGCCAGTGCCACGGAAGCCAGGGTGCCAAAGACCACCAGATAGACGCCGATATCAAAGATCAGCGGGGTCGAGAACGGTACCACGGAGCCACCAATATCAAGATAGAGCCAGATGCTGGTCATGAAGGGGTTGCCGTTGAAGATGGACAACATGCCCGACAGCCCGGCGATCAGCACGCCGAAACCGGCAATGCTGAGGGGATCAAAGCGCAGGGCACGCCGTGCGTCGGCTGCACTCGACGCCATGCCGAGAACCGCAATCGCGGAGGCCGCGATCAGCCCGCCAATAAAGCCGCCGCCTGGTTCGTTATGGCCGCGCAGGCAGACATAGACCGAGAACACCAGCATGGTGGAAACGATCATGGGGGCGATGGTGCGGAAGATGACCGTGTTCATGACTCAGCCCTCTTACGGCGCGTGGTCGGTGTCTTGGTCGGCGCAGTTGGCGCTTTGGCGGGGGCTGCCGGGGTCGTCGCTGCAGCGGTCTTGGCCGCGCCCGTTTTTGTGGCGCGCGTTCTGGTCGAAGCTGGCTTGGCCGCCGCGGCCTTTGACTTTGTCGTGGCCGTGGTAGTAGCCCGCGGGGTTGCAGCCGCTTTGGCGCGCGTGCTCTTGGGCTTGATCTTGGGCACGACAGGATTGGGTGGCAGTGGCGCAGCAACGGGGACCGGCTTTTTACGACTGCGCAGCAACACCATGATGGAGATGCCGGCGGCCATCAGTACCGAGATTTCGCCCAGCGTATCAAAGCCACGGTAATCGACCAGAATGACGTTGACGATATTGGCACCATGCGCGATCGGGACGCTGGTTGCGATAAAGAAGTCGGACAGCCGCGTGTCGAGCGTTCCCGAGAGCACCACCATGAGCAGCAGGCTGACGCCAACGCCGCAGACGACGGCCAATGTGCCATCACGCGCCAGATCCTCAAACGGCCGGTGATCGCGTTCATCGAGATTGAGCCGGGTCATCACCAGCGCAAGGATCACCACTGAGAGGATTTCAACCATGAGCTGGGTGAAGGCCAGGTCGGGCGCACCAAACAGCAGGAAGATCAGCGCAACGGCAGTGCCCTGCACGCCCAGCGCCAGGATAGAATATAGCCGGTTGGGCGCAGCAACGATGGCGCCCAGGCCCAGCAGGGCCAGACCGACCACACCCCATTCATAAGGCGACAGGTTGGGCCAACTCAGCTTGGTACCCCAACTACCCAGCTCGGCGGTCGGCAACAGCGCGTTGACGGCGCCAAGACCAAACAGCGGCACCATGAGGGCCAGCGCCAGCATGGCGAACACCGTGACCAGATAAAGCTCGAGGCGACCATGATGCAGCAGGCGCGTTACCGCACCGGCAAAGCGGATCAGTCCGAACATGACGATGTCGAACACCGTATCGGCTGTCCAGCCCAGCGCGGCATCAAAGCGGCGCAGCAGGGTGCGGATGGTGGCAGCATTGCGATAGGCCAGCACTGCCAGGACCCAGGTGGCAACCGAGAGCCAGACCACTGGCTTGGTCAGGTCGATGTTCCAGGTCAGGTGGCTCTTGACCGGCTCGTGCAGAATGGCGGTTGCGGCCGGCTCCAGAACCGTATGGCCGAACCAGTCCAGCAACAGGGCAAAGGCTATGCCGGTTACCCCGAGAATGACCGGCCCGGCAAGCAGGCCGAGCGGAGCTTCATGCGCGGATTTGGGCGTCGGCATGGCAGGGCCGAGAAACGGCTTGATCGCAACCAGTGCGCCGACAGCGGCCAGCAACGCATTGCCAGCGATCAGTACGGCCAGCACAGCCAGATCCTGCCACTGGGGCGAGAGCAGGTAGAGATACATCTCTTCCTTGGCAAAGAAGGCGATGGTGGGTGGCAGGCCGAACATGGACAGCCCAGCCAGCATGGCCGCCACGAAGGTGATGGGCATCTTGCCCGAGAGCCCGCCCAGCGCAGTGATATCGCGGGTGCCGGCCTCGTGGTCGATCGCACCGACCACCATGAAAAGGCCAGCCTTGTACAGAGCGTGGGCGACAAAATAGATCACCATGCCGGCAATGGCAGTCTCGGTGCCCAGACCGATCAGCAGCACCAGAAGGCCCAGCGAGGCAATGGTTGATTGCGCCAGCATCTGCTTGAGATCGGTCTGCTTGAGCGAACCAAGCGCGCCCCACAGCAGGGTCACACCGCCAAAGCACACCAGAATGGTGGTCCAGGCGGTCGTGTGTCCGAGCCAGGGCGTGGTGCGCGCCAGCAGATAGACACCGGCCTGTACCATGGTTGCCGAGTGCAGGAACGCCGACACCGGGGTCGGCGCCTCCATGGCATTGGGTAGCCAGAAGTGCAGCGGGAACTGCGCCGACTTGGTGAAGGCGGCGATCAGGAAGAAGGCCAGCACCAGACCATAGAGCGAATGCCCCTGCAGCCCGCCTTCGAGCCCGCGCAGTTCGCTGAGCTCCCAGGTGCCGGTCAGCTGCTGCACCAGAATAACGCCCGCAAGCAGGGCCATGCCGCCAATATTGGTGATGACCAGTGCCTGGATGGCGCCGCGACGGGCCGCCGCTCGCACCGCGTCAAAGCCGATCAGCAGGAAGGAGGTGACTGCCGTCAGCTCCCAGAACACGAACAGGCCGAGCATGTTGTCGGCCAGAACCAGGCCAAGCATGGCGCCCATGAAGGCCATCAGAAAGGCGAGAAACCGCCCCAGATGCTGATGTCCCTGCAGGTAGGCACCCGAATAGATGATGATCAGCGCGCCGATTCCCGAAATCGTCAGCGCAAACGTCAGACTCAACCCGTCGACGAAGAACGACAGGTCCAGTCCATAGGCGGGGACCCAGCCAATGCGCGCAGAGATCGAACCGGTGGCGAGGACAGGCTCGATCAGGCTCAGCAAAAAGACAAATATGGCACCGGGAACAAGCGCTAAAATCCAACCCGACAGGGGTTTAGTGAAGCGATGCAGCAGTGGCGCCAGCGCAGCCGCAACAAATGGCGCAATCGCCACCAGTGCAATGCTCGCGTCAATGTTTGGCCCCAACTGAGAAACTCCATAGTCTATCGGGCCTTGCGGCCGCTTTGTTGTGTGGTGACCTTAACCATTGAGCCGGGGGCGACAAGCCTAATCCGTTCGTCTGCGACGAAGTGTCGGCATCAGTTGGGGAAATCGCAGTGCTGGCAATCAGGCCAGCGCCGCCCTATGTCTGAAGGCCACACCCAAAGCGCCAGAGCCAATTGCGGTTCTGCCACCGCCTCCAAGTCCGGACCTGCCATGACCAAGACCACGCCGCCTGTTGCCGCCCGCAAATCCCACGTCGTGACGTTTCACAATATCGAGCGCGACGACCCCTATCACTGGCTGCGGGCGCCCAATTGGCAAGAGGTGATGCAGAAGCCCGAAACGCTGGATCCCGAGATCCGCAGCTATCTCGACGCCGAGAACGCCTATTTCGACGATGCATTTGGCACTCGCACCAGCAAGCTGCAGGATACCATCTACAAGGAAATCCGCGGCCGCATCAAAGAAGATGATAGCGGCATTCCGACCCCGGACGGCCCTTTCGCCTATAATTCGCGCATGCTTGAGGGCAAGCAATACCCCCAGATCGTACGCACTGCCCGCGATGGCGGTCCCGAGAACGTGCTGCTGGACTGCAATATTGAAGCTGGCGACGGCTATTTCGGCTTTGCTGGCGCCGAGCATGATCGCTCGCACAAATTCCTCGCCTGGGCAGCAGATCGGGCGGGTTCCGAATATTATGACATTGTCATCCGCGATCTCGAGACCGGGGCAGACAGCGCCGAGGTGATCACCAATACCGCCGGCTCCTATGTCTGGAGCAATGATAGCGGCTCCATCTATTACACCGAATATGACGACAATCATCGGCCCTACCGGGTGCGTCTGCATGTGATCGGGACCGATCAGGCCAATGACCCGATCATCTTCGAAGAAAAGGACCCCGGATTCTTTGTCGGTGTCGGCCGGACCCTGAGCGACAAGTTCATTGTCATCGACGCCCATGATCACCAGACCTCTGAATGCTGGCTGATCGACGCCGAGACCGGTGGTGCACCGCAGCTGGTTGCCCCGCGCCTCACCGACCGTGAATATGACGTCGATGAACGTGATGGCCTGCTCTATATCCGCACCAATGCTGACGGCGCCGAGGACTACAAGATCGTCACCGCACCGATCGATAATCCGGGCGCGGACAACTGGACCGATCTGGTAGCACACAGCCAGGGCGTGCTGATCCTCGATACCGTGCTGATCAAGAACCACATGCTGCGGCTGGAACGCTTTGAAGGCCTGCCGCGCATTGTGGTGCGCGACCTGCGCAATGGCCATGAAGAGAGCGTCAAGTTCGACGAGGAGGCCTACGCGCTGGGCATGTCGGTCGGCTATGAGTTCGACACCTCGGTGTTCCGGCTGACCTATTCCTCGCCCACCACACCATCGCGCACGTTCGATGTGGATCTGGAAACCGGCACTCGTACCCTGCTCAAGGAGCAGGAAGTGCCCTCCGGTCACAATCCGGATCACTACGAAACCCGCCGCCTGTTCGCCACTGCACCCGATGGCGAGCAGGTCCCGGTCACCGTGCTTTATCGCAAGGGCACCAAGCTCGACGGTTCAGCCCCGGCCCTGCTTTATGGCTATGGCGCCTATGGCATGTCGATGCCGGCAGCGTTTTCCATCTCGGCGCTGTCGCTGGTGGATCGCGGCTTTGTCCATGCCACCGCTCACATTCGCGGCGGTATGGAAAAGGGCTATCGCTGGTATGTGCAGGGCCGCCGCGAACACAAGACCAACACCTTCACCGATTTCATCGCCGCTGGCGAAATGCTGATCGAAAAGGGCTACACCAGCAGAGGTCGCATCGTGGCACAGGGCGGCTCGGCGGGTGGCATGCTGATGGGCGCCATTGCCAATCTGGCCCCTGAGCTGTGGGGCGGCATTCTGGCTCAAGTGCCCTTTGTCGACGTGCTCAACACCATGCTCGACGAGACCTTGCCGCTGACACCACCAGAATGGCCGGAGTGGGGTAATCCGCTGGCTTCGCCCGAAGACTATGCGCGGATCGCGGCCTATGCACCCTATGAGCAGGTGACCGCCAAGGACTACCCACCGATATTTGCACTGGCTGGCCTGACTGATCCGCGTGTTACCTATTGGGAGCCCGCGAAATGGGTTGCCAAACTACGGGCAACCAAGACAGGGTCCGCACCATTGTACCTCAAGACCAATATGGGTGCGGGCCATGGCGGCGCCTCCGGGCGCTTCGACCGGCTCAAGGAAACGGCAATGTGCTACGCCTTTGCGCTGAACGCCGTTGGTTTGGAAGGATCATTCACTTCCAACTAATTGTTGCCGTTATCAAAACGCCCTATACCAAGCTTACTTCCCTCAGCGTCTTTCCAAATGGAGGCCTTTATGACGACCAAGTTCACGCTGCCGCCCCTGCCCTACGCTTATGACGCGCTCGGCCCCTACATGTCGGCTGAAACGCTTGAGTACCATCACGACAAGCACCATCAGGCCTATGTCACCAATGGTGAGAAGCTGCTCGAGGGTTCGGGTCTGGAAATCCTGCCGCTGGAAGACATCGTCAAGGAAGCCCACGGCAAGAATGCCGGCCTGTTCAACAATGCTGGCCAGCACTACAACCATGTTCACTTCTGGAACTGGATGAAGCCCAATGGCGGCGGCAACAAGCTGCCAGGCAAGCTGCAGGCAGCCATCGACTCAGATCTGGGCGGCTTCGACAAGTTCCGTGCAGACTTCATCGCTGCTGGCACCACCCAGTTCGGTTCGGGCTGGGCTTGGCTGTCGCTCAAGGATGGCAAGCTGGAAGTCTCCAAGACTGCCAATGGCGAGTCGCCTTTGATTCACGGCGCGCACCCGCTGCTGGGTGTCGATGTGTGGGAGCATTCCTATTATATCGACTACCGCAATGCCCGTCCGAAGTACCTTGAAGCCTGGTTCGACAACCTGGTGAACTGGGAACACGTCGAGCTGATGTTCGAAGAAGCCAATTAAGCGGCTGTTTCCACAAGCATTAGAGCCCGTCAGCGCCCCGCGCTGGCGGGCTTTTTCATGCGGTTTCCCACACGTTTCCCCCGCTGATTTACTGCTTTGCAAACAGCGCCCTTCAATGCTCCACCCGAGCGTGGTAACGCTTTGTTTACTATTCGGGGGATGCCTGTGACACAACCAGCCAAGGTCGTTGCCATTATTGCGGCAAACCCGGCACTGTCTTCTTTGTTAGCGATGGTTGTGGCCGGTGACCCCCGGCTCAATGTCCGCATTTTCGAGAGCGAAGTCGAACTGATTGCCTTTATGCGCGTCTCGCCGATTCACATGCTGGTCTGCGATTTTGACCGCGAGGGCCGTCCCGCCTATGAGATGGTGGAAAGCATCCGGCTCAATGGCGACCTGCTTAGCCAGGAGGTCCCCGTGATCGCCCTGACCCGTCATGTCACCCCGCCCATGCGCCATCAGGCGATCAGCGCGGGCATTGACGAAGTGATCATCAAGCCGATGTCACCACGCTACCTGTTTCAGCGTATCCAGATCCGGCTGCGCACGCGCAGTGTGGTGGGAACGCTGGGCGGCTATCGTGGGCCCGAACGCCGTAACCGCATCTTTGCGCCCATCCCCACGCCGCAGCCAGCGCGCCGTGCCAGCGACAATGTGGTGCCGTTGTTTCCTGACCGGCGCAAGCCACAGCATCCGGTGATGGAGCCGCGCGCCTAGCGCGCTTCGCTGACCAGCCGGCTGATCCGGCTCCACAAATCTTCGATATTGTCGGCGAACTGGATGGCGCGGTCATAGCCGGGCAGACCGGGCGAGAGCACATCTACGGAATAGCCGCGCATCACCTCGAAAGCCTTGTGGCGATTGAGCATGACCACGGGCGTGTTGCGGCCTAACGCCTTGGCGGCGGACCAGACACCGAACAGTTCAGTCGCCGAGGCCAGTGAACCGGGCAGAGCAACCATGCCCTCGGCCAGCTCGGCGATACGATTGAGCCGCGCTGGAGCATCTTCCACCACCTCCATGGTGACGCCCTTGAGCGCCGGTGGCAGCACGATACTGGCGTCGGCCACAACCTGCACGGCACCGCCGGCGGCACGGGCCGCGGTGATCAGCGGCACGGGAATGACACCCTTCTCGGCCAAACATACCAGTTGCGCACCGCGCTTGGCGAAATAGGTCCCCGCTTGGCTCATGAGCGAGGCGCGTTCGGCGTCGCCGGGGCCCTTATTGGAAGCGAAGACGGCCAGGACGGGGCCACGTTTGGTGGGTTCCATGGTGCTAACCTCCGCGCTTCAGGCTGCCGAGGATGCCGCGCACCAACGCGTTACCCAAGCGATTGGCCACGGTACGGGCCAATGAATTCATGGCCGCTTCGGCCGGTGTCTGTCGTGTCGAGCGTCGCTTCTTGGGCGCATCATCCTGATAGGTTCGCTTGGCGGTCTTGCGCTCTTCGTCTTCGAGCTGCTGGCGTTCTTCGGCCAATTGCTTGTCACGTGCCTTGCGGGTCAGCACCTCAAAAGCGGAATCGCGGTCAATCGCGGTATCGTACAGCCCGCCGACCGGCGAGTTCGCCATGATGGCCTTGCGCTCTTCGGGCAGGATGGGCCCAACCTGCGCCGATGGCGGTCGGATCATGGTGCGCCCGACCATGGATGGGACACCCTTGGACTCCAGCACTGAAACCAGCGCTTCACCAATGCCCAACTGGGTAATGGCCTCTTCGGTCGAAAAGGCGGGGTTGGGGCGGAATGTTTCGGCCGCGACACGCACTGCCTTCTGCTCGCGAGGGGTATAGGCACGCAGAGCGTGCTGCACGCGATTGGCCAGCTGTGACAGCACCGATTCTGGAATGTCGACGGGGTTCTGGGTGACGAAATACACACCCACGCCCTTGGATCGTACCAGTCGCACGACCTGCTCAACCTTGTCGATCAGCGCTTTGGGCGCATCGTCAAACAGCAAATGGGCCTCGTCGAAGAAAAAGACCAGCTTGGGCTTGTCCATATCGCCGACTTCGGGCAGTTCCTCGAACAGTTCGGACAGCATCCAGAGCAGGAACGTCGAATAGAGCCGCGGCGACTGCATCAGATCGTCGGCGGCCAGAATCGAAATGAAGCCACGACCATCGCGGTCGGTCCGCATCAGGTCGGCGATGTCGAGCCCGCGCTCACCAAAGAAGTTTTCCGCACCCTGCTGCTCAAGCACCAGAAGCGAGCGCTGGATGGCCCCGATCGAGGCGGTCGAGACATTCCCATAGCGGGTCGAGATTTCCTTGGCGCGCTCCTGCACATTGACCAGAAGTGCCCGCAAATCCTTGAGGTCGAGCAGCAGCAGCCCTTCATCGTCAGCCAGCTTGAAGGCGATGTTGAGCACGCCCTCCTGGGTGTCGTTGAGTTCAAGCAGGCGGCTGAGCAGCAGCGCACCCATTTCTGAAATGGTGGTGCGGATCGGATGGCCCTGGCGCCCATACAGGTCCCAGAAAATGACGGGGAAAATGTCGTCCTTGAACTCGGTAAAGCCGATTTCCTGGGCCCGCTGGGTCTGCCAGCCCTTTGCCTTGCCCATCTTGGCGACCCCGGAGAGATCCCCCTTGATGTCGGCGGCAAAGACCGGCACGCCAGCGGCGGCGAAGCCCTCGGCCATGACCTGCAGGGTTACGGTCTTGCCCGTGCCCGTCGCGCCAGTCACCAGCCCGTGGCGATTGCCATATTTCAGGGCGATGTATTCCGGCTGCGTGCTGGTTCCGAGAAAGATCTTGTCGTCAACGAGCATTGGCACCCACCCTTGGAAGTTGGGTTCTTATAGCCGTCCCGGTCGGCACGGGACAACTCGTAACTCTGTTTTCCAATGACCATGGCGGGCCGGCCCGCGGCAGGGCAATATGGCGCCATGAATCAGACAGCGTTCGCCAATCGCCGCCAAGTCCTTGCCGGAGCCATTGTTCTTGCTGCCGGCGCCCCTATTTCTGCCCATGCGCAAAGTGTGCTTGAGCCATCGACGCTGGGCCTGACGGCCAATTCGGGACTGGATCAGAGCGCGGTGTTGCAGCGAGCGCTTGATCTGGCTGCAGCTGCAGGGCAGATCCTGCGCCTGCCCGCGGGCAATATCCTGGCCAGCAATCTGATATTTCCCAGCAATCTGATCGTTGAAGGGGTGCCGGGCAGCACCGTGGTCAGCCCCGCCGACGGTGGGATCATCGCCAATATTGTCGAACGCAACTCGGTTGTTCTGCGCGACATTATCTTTGCCGGCGCGGGCAGTGCCCAGCAGACCCCGGCCCTGCTCAACATAGAACGCAGCGCCACCATCGCGCTGGAACGCTGCACCCTGCGCGAGGCGCCAGCGACGGGTCTGCGTATTTTCGACGCCGCCGTGACCATTCGCGATTGCAGTTTCTCCCAGATCGGTGACGCAGCGATCCACTCCATGGACAGTCGGGGCCTGATCATATCGGGCAATCGCATCACCTATTGCGGCAATGCCGGCATCCGTATCTGGCGTGGCGAGAACGGCTCGGACGGCTCGATCATCGCCGGCAACCGGATTGCCAATATCGATTGGCGCGGCGGCGGCAACGGCCAGAATGGCAACGGGATCAATGTGTTCTGGGCCGATGAAGTGGTCATCGCCGACAATCACATCGCCGATTGCGCCTTTACCGCCATACGGCTCAATTCAACCAACAACACCCAGGTCAGCGGCAATATCTGCATGCGCTCGGGCGAGGTGGCGATCTTTTCGGAGTTCGGTTTTTCGGGCTCGATCATTGCCAACAACATCATCGATGGCGCCGCGACCGGCATATCGATCACCAATCTGGACAGTGGCGGCCAGCTGGCGGTGTGTTCGGGCAATATCGTGCGCAACATCACCCCGGCTTCGGCGGTCAATCCGGACACCATTCCCATCGGCATCTTTGCCGAGGCAGAAACGGCCATTACCGGCAATACCGTGCAGAATGTGCCCGGTGTCGCCATTGCCGCCGGCTATGGCAGCTTCCTGCGCAATGTGATGATTTCGGGCAATGTGATTTCTGCCAGCACCATTGGCATTGGGGTCAGCGTTGCCGAGGGCGCCGGGACGGTGCTGATCGGACGCAACGCCATCAGCGGCGCCGACAAGGCCGTGGTCGGACTGGCCTGGAGCGATGTTGTCGAAGCGGACCTGATCGCCAATGCCGGTCGCTACCGCAATGTCACCATCGACTAGCGCTTAGAAGCCCACCGAGCGCATCTCGCCGACGACGTCGCCGCGGACGCTCCTGATGGACTGGTGTGCAATGGTTTCCAGGACAGCGCGCTGGTCGGCGTCGGGCTCGGCGAACTTGAGCAGCATGCCAGCGACCATGGCATGGGCGGCCAGCACATTGCCGTCGTCACATTTGAGCGCATAGCCCCAGCCCTTGTCGCGGATCGCGCCACACTGCACGCCGTCGGCGCCATATTTCTGCATCACGCGGCCATTGAAGACCGCCATGATGCGGGTGTCGGCATGATCGGTGCCCCCCACCAGATGCGGCAGGGATGTTGCGGCGTCGAGCAGCCGTTTGGCGGCTGCCCCCATTTCGGGCGTCAGGCCGGTGCCGGTTGCCATGCGGGCAAAGCCCCTGGCAAAGGCACGCAGCGGCGCGGCATAGGTGGGGATAGAGCAACCATCGGTGCCGCATTTGGCTTCGCTCAGCGGCTCCCCGATCACCGCTTCGACGCTGGCACGCACCTGTTGCTGCACGGCGTGTTCGCGATTGGCGTAACCTGCGGTTGGCTCGCCCATGGCCAGAGCGACGCTAAGCATGCCCGAATGCTTGCCCGAACAGGCATTGTGCAGCGTGGACGGTTTGGCGCCCAGCGCCCGCAAGGCGGCGCGCGCGCCTGCATTGATGGGCTGATGCGCGCCGCATTCCAGATCGGCATCGGACAAGCCAAGGCGGCCCAGCAGCCCGGCGGCAACCTCGACGTGGAAGTCTTCGCCATTGTGGGAGGAACAAGCCAGGGCCAATTCTTCGGCACTATGGTGGAATTGGGTGTCAGCGTGACGGGCAAAAATCGCCAGAGCCTGCATCGACTTGATGGCCGAGCGGGGGAAGATGGACCGCTCTATGTCGCCGGCTGAGGCGATAATTATGCCATCGGCATCGATGATCGCAAAGGCGCCGCGGTGACGGTTCTCTACCCAGTTGCCACGAATGGTTTCGGCGAGAATGGGATTGGCATCCATCAGAAAAAACTCCGGTCCAGGCTGTTCTCAGAACAGCGCAGGACCGGAAAAGTCAACAGATTGCATGGGGTCGACTATGCAGGCCGGGGCAAACCGGATCAGATATCAGCGTCGTAAACCGGGGTCAGAAAGCGCGCATTGACCCAACCCTGGGTATAATTGCGATCTACCAGGCACCAGTCCGAGCCGGTTTCAAAAGTAATGCAGCGCTCGACCCAGACCGCTACACCGGGCGCGAGTGCGCCGGTTTTCTGGGAGTGTGCAGCAGGCCATTTGCGAACATTGAGCTGATCCCAATGGGCAACGCCGGACACCCGCGCCAACTGGTCCACGGCATAGCCCTCAGCCATGGCTGGCTGAACGGCAAAGGCACTGGCGGCGGCGATCACCAGACCACACAATGTGGCGATGAGTACTTTTTCCTGCTGCTTGTTCATCTGTCTCTCCCTCAAGAGCGCTGACTGGCTTGACGGGGAGATTGCCTGGACCGGCTTGAACCAGACCTGATATCGCTGTTCAGAAACCGTTCATCTGGGAAAACTGGCATTTTCAGTTGCCGCATCCGCCCCTCTTAGCGGGTTGGCAGCGCCTGAGTTCCGTGCCACGCTCGGGGCAATATCAGGCACGAAGTGCTGCAATTTGAGGAGGTTAGAATGACCAAAGTTCTCGTCACAGGTGGTAGCGGCAAGCTTGGACGCGCAGTGCTGCGGGATCTGGTCGCGCATGGATATGACGTGCTCAACCTTGATCAGCAGCCACTCACCGAAGCCATCTGCCCCAGCGTTCAGGTCGATCTGACTGATTTCGGTCAGGTTGCGGCAGCGATCATGGGCGGGGTGGACGAGCGCGGCGGGCCATTTGATGCGGTTGTTCACCTGGCTGCCATTCCGGCGCCCGGCCGCGCGCCCAATGCCGCAACCTTCGCCAACAATGTGCCCACCACCTACAATGTTTTTGAGGCCTCGCGCATGGCGGGCATCAAGAACATCACGTTTGCCTCGAGTGAAACCGTACTGGGTCTGCCCTTTGATACCCCCCCGCCCTATGCACCGGTCGATGAGGAATACTATCCGCGTCCGGAATCGGCCTATTCGCTGGGCAAACTGCTCGATGAAACCATGGCTGCCCAGTTCTGCCGCTGGGATCCTGATCTCCGCATCTCGGCGCTACGCTTTTCCAATGTGATGAACCCTGAAGACTATGCTGCCTTCCCCAAGTTCGATCACGACCCGATGCTGCGCAAATGGAATCTGTGGGCCTATATCGACGCCCGTGACGGGGCTCAGGCCGTGCGGCGCTGCATTCAGGCTGATTTTACGGGCTTTGAGGCCTTCATCATCGCCAATGCAGATAGCGTGATGACGCGCTCCAACATGTCGCTGCTGGCCGAGGTTTTTCCGGGCGTGGAAACCAAGGGCAACCTCACCAATAACGGCACGCTGCTCTCGATCGAGAAGGCCAAGCGCATGCTGGGCTATTCGCCGCAGTTCAGCTGGCGCAATGAGGTCGCTGCCAAGAATTAAGAGCATCAAAACCCTCAATCCTGTTTCTGCATAGGAAATGTGCAGAAACAGGACTTGTGGTTTTTGTGGGCAATGACGTAACTGTCGCCGATGCCCATTCCCGATCTGTCCATTTTGATCATCGACGAGAACCGCATCCGCGCCTCTATCATCGAGGACGGCTTGCGCGAGGCCGGGCATGCACGCGTGGTGGTCATCCACGATGTGAACGAGGTTGGTCGCACGATTGCCGACACCTCTCCCGATGTTGTGTTCATCGACCTGGAGAACCCCAAGCGCGATACGCTGGAGCATTTCTTTTCGCTGTCGCGCGCCATCCAGCGCCCCATCGCGATGTTCGTGGACCGCTCAGAGAGCCAGATGATTGAAAAAGCGGTCGAGGCCGGCGTGTCTGCCTACGTCGTGGACGGCCTGAAAAAGGAGCGAGTCAAACCGATCCTTGATATGGCGATCTCGCGCTTCAATGCCTTTGCCAAGCTGACACGGGAACTGGAGCAGGCCCGCAGCGAGCTTGAAGACCGCAAGATCATTGATCAGGCCAAGGGCATTTTGATGAAGACCCGCGGTCTGGCCGAAGCGGATGCCTATGCCCTGCTCCGCTCCACCGCCATGAACCAGAACCGAAGGATGGTCGACATCGCTCAAAGCCTTGTCACCGCGGCCGAACTGCTCGGCCCATAGGAACGCCCATGTCCACAACGCACCTCACCGCCGGTTTCCTGCCCCTGCTCGACAGCGTGCTGCTGGTGCTGGCGCGCGAAAAAGGCTTCGCTGAGGCGGAAGGGCTCGACCTCAATCTGGTGCGCGAGACCAGTTGGGCCAATATCCGCGACAAGGCGGCGCTGGGTCATTTTGATATAGCCCAGATGCTGGCGCCCATGCCCTTGGCCGCCAGTCTGGGCCTGACGCCACTGGCCAGCGAGATGATCGCGCCAGTCGTTTGCGGGCTGGGCAATAACGCCATCACGGTAAGCGCCGATCTGTGGCGCTCCATGGCAGATCACGGCGCGCTTGGCAATCTTGCCGCGGGCCCATCGGGCGCCGCGCTGGCCAAGGTTGTCGCCGCGTCGCGGCGCAAGCTGCGCTTTGGCGTGGTGCATCAGACCTCGTCCCACAATTACGAATTGCGCTATTGGCTGGCTGCCAGCGGCATCCAGCCCGATCGCGATATCGAGATCGTCGTGTTGCCGCCCTCTTTGCTTCCCGACGCGCTGGGGAGCAGCGGGCTGGATGGCTATTGCGTGGGCGAGCCTTGGAACAGCATTGGCGTGACCACCAAGGGCGCGCATATGGTCACCACCAAGGCTGCAATCTGGCAGTCCAGCCCGGACAAGGTCATCGGCATGCGCGCCGACTGGGCGCAGGCACAACCCGAACGGGTTGCGGCCATCATACGGGCGATCTACCGCGCCGGTGAGTTCTGCGCCGACCCGGCCAATCACGCCGAAATTGCCCAGATCATGGCAAAGCCCGCCTATCTCAACGCGGCGCCCGACATTGTCGGTCGCGCGCTAAGCGGTCGGTTCGAGATTGGCGCCGGCGCGGTGGCGCAGGTGCCCGATCACTTCATTCCCAATGCCAGCGCTGCCAACTTCCCCTGGAAGAGCCATGCGCTGTGGTATTACTCTCAGATGGTGCGCTGGGGCGAGGTGACGAGCAGCCCGACCAATGCAGCCATCGCGGCAGCCTGCTTCCGTCCTGATCTGTATCGCGCGGCCCTGGCACCCCTTGATATCAATGTGCCGGTGCTCGACGACAAGACCGACGGCACCCATGACCGCCCCTACCAGATCGCGGGCACACGCGGCTCGCTCACCATGGGGCCCGACCAGTTCTTTGACGGTCAGGTCTTCGACCCCTCCGCCCTCGACCGCTACATTGCCGAACAGGCGCGCAGCTGACCCCGCCAATTTTTAGGCGAGGCTCACATATGATCAAAAAATACGCAAAATGGCGCTGTTTTGAGCCGTGGCCGTTTTCCACGCCGTGGCGTCGAAAAACCCTAGAATCCATCAAGTGACTGATACAGAACAATAATGTCTTTCAAAACCAACTTGGCATAGTTCCTGCAATGAAGTTGGCGAAAGGCGCTCCTCCCAAGACGCTCCTTTGATCGACGTCCAAAGCTGGGCGTCTCCAGGCAAAGCTGCCAACCGGTGTCGTATGTGGTCCTCAGGTCCCTGCGTCAGCCAGTTGGCAGCTTTTTTGTTTTTCCGATCGGTGCAGATGGAGAACTCGATGACTAAGACAATGACGACCCAGTCCGGCAAGAAACGCTCAGCTTTGCGCGCGCTGTCGATCGGGCTGTTGGCCGCCACGGTAATGGCACCGCTGGGTGCCCACGCCGAAATGCTCGACGTGGAGAAGGATGAGCTCAAATTCGGCTTCATCAAACTGACCGATATGGCGCCGCTCGCCATCGCTTATGAGCTGGGCTATTTTGAAGATGAAGGGCTCTATGTGACGCTGGAGCCGCAGGCCAACTGGAAGGTGCTGCTGGATGGGGTGATTACCGGCACGCTTGACGGCGCGCATATGCTGGCAGGCCAGCCGCTGGCGGCAACCATCGGGTATGGTACCGAAGCCCATATCGTCACCCCCTTCTCGATGGACCTCAATGGCAATGCCATCACGGTGTCCAACGCGGTCTGGGAACTGATGAAACCCAATCTGGAAATGGGTGCCGACGGCTTGCCACAACATCCCATCAGTGCAGCAGCACTGCTACCGGTCATCGACCAGTTCGCCGATGAGGGCCGTCCTTTCAATATGGGCATGGTGTTCCCGGTCTCGACCCACAATTACGAGCTGCGCTACTGGCTTGCGGCCGGTGGGGTCAATCCAGGTTTTTACTCACCTGACGATGTATCCGGCCAGATTGGCGCCAAGGCCTATCTGTCGGTTACGCCTCCACCGCAGATGCCCTCGACCATGGAAGCGGGCACCATTGACGGTTATGCCGTTGGCGAGCCCTGGAACCAGGCAGCGGTGTTCAAGAAGATCGGCGTGCCGGTCATCACCGATTACGAGCTTTGGAAGAACAACCCCGAAAAAGTGTTCGGCATGACCGCCGAATTTGTCGAGGAAAATCCCAACACCACCATCGCCATCACCAAGGCGCTGATCCGCGCCGCAAAGTGGCTGGACGAGAACGACAATGCCAATCGCCTTGAAGCGGTCGATATCCTGTCGCGCTCGGAATATGTCGGCGCCGACGCCGAGGTCATTGCGAATTCGATGACCGGCACTTTTGAGTATGAGCCCGGCGACATTCGCGACGTGCCCGACTTCAACGTGTTCTATCGCTACTTTGCGACCTACCCGTACTACTCCGATGCCATCTGGTACCTGACCCAGATGCGCCGCTGGGGGCAGATCGCCGAAGACAAGTCCGATGACTGGTATGCCGACGTCGCCAAGTCAGTGTACCGCCCCGATATCTACCTGCAGGCGGCGCGCATGCTGGTTGACGAGGGCATGATCGCAGAGGGCGACATCCCCTGGGACACCGATGGCTTCCGGCCATCGACCGACGAGTTCATCGACGGCATTGCCTATGATGGCCGCACCCCCAACGCCTATATCGACAGCCTGCCCATTGGCCTGAAGACCGGCGAAACCGCGGCCTCAAAATAGCGCCTGCACACAGCATGGCCGGGCCTGCGGGGTCCGGCCAGCGCAACGCGACGAAAACAGGATCAAGATCATGAGCATCGCCAGCGACATCGGCTCCAAGGGCCGTTCAGATGATAGACGCCAGAAGCTGTTTGCCGGGATCAATCGCGCATCGGCATGGCTGGGCGCCCTCGGGCTGGGGTGGTTGACGCCACTGCTCAAGATCGCTGCGGGCGACAATCCGCGCGAACAGATGGGCGAGCTGCGCGACAGTCTGGTGTTCCCGCTGATGGGCATTGTCATTTTTGGTTTGGCCTGGGCGGCACTGGCCCCGCAGGTGCAGACATCGCTGGGCGCCATTCCAGGGCCGGTGCAGGTCTGGGAGCAGGCCGGTGCGCTGTGGCAGGACCATGTCGACGAGCGTGAAAAAGAGGCCGCGTTCTATACCCGGCAGGACGACCGCAACGCCAAGCTGATCGCCGAGGGTCGCGAGGATGACGTCAAGTTCCGTGGCTTCACTGGCAAGCCGACCTTCATCGACCAGATTTTCACGTCCCTGAAAACGGTCGGCCTCGGCTTTGCGATTGCCACGGTCATTGCTGTGCCGCTGGGCATCGCATCGGGGCTCAGCCGCCCCTTCAATGGAGCACTCAATCCCCTGGTGCAATTGTTCAAGCCGGTTTCGCCGCTGGCCTGGCTGCCCATCGTCACCATGATCGTTTCGGCAGTCTATGTGGACGTCAATGACGCGTTCCCCAAAGCGCTGATCATCTCGGCGGTGACTGTGACGCTGTGCTCGCTGTGGCCAACCCTGATCAACACGGCATTGGGTGTAGCCTCGATCGACAAGGATCTGATCAATGTCGGCAAGGTGCTGCAACTATCGACACCGACCACCATCGCCAAGCTGGTGCTGCCCTCGGCCATGCCGCTTATCTTCACCGGACTGCGCCTGTCACTGGGTGTGGGCTGGATGGTGCTGATCGCTGCTGAAATGCTGGCGCAGAACCCGGGCCTGGGGAAATTCGTCTGGGATGAATTCCAGAACGGCTCCTCCAATTCGCTGGCCCGCATCATCGTGGCAGTGCTGACCATCGGCGTCATCGGCTTCATGCTCGACCGCGTGATGTTCACCCTGCAGACAGCCTTCACCTTTTCGTCGAACCGCTAGGAGGCGTTGATGCCAGCCATTCTCGAACTGTCCGATGTGTGCAAGCACTATGGCGAAGGTGCCAAGCGCGCCGAAGTTCTTTCCGGCATCAATCTGAGCGTTGAAGAGGGCGAGTTTGTCGCCATTCTCGGCTTCTCGGGTGCGGGCAAGACGACGTTGATCTCCATGCTGGCGGGGCTGACGGAGCCCGATCGCGGCGGGATCATCTTCCGCAATCGCGAAATCAGCGGACCGAGCCCGGAGCGCGGCGTGGTGTTCCAGTCCTATTCGCTGATGCCCTGGCTGTCGGTGGGCGGCAATGTGGATCTGGCCGTCAACGCCGTGCACAGGACCAAGAGCCGGGTCGAACGCCTGGCGCTGCGCAACCACTATATCAACATGGTCGGCCTCGCCCACGCTGTGGACCGCCGCCCCGCCGAGTTGTCGGGGGGCATGCGCCAGCGCGTGGCTGTCGCCCGGGCGCTGGCCATGCAGCCGGAAATCCTGCTGATGGACGAACCGCTCTCAGCACTCGATGCACTGACGCGCTCCAAGCTGCAGGACGAATTCGCGCTGATCTCGGAGGCCGAGAAAAAGACCATCATCCTGATCACCAATGATGTGGATGAAGCCATCCTGCTGGCCGACCGGGTGATCCCGCTGACACCAGGACCGGCGGCAACGCTTGGGCCCGAATTTTCTGTCGGCATTGAACGTCCGCGTGACCGCGCCGCCCTGAATGGCGATGACCGGTTCATCACGCTACGTCGCGAGATCACCGAATACCTCATGGATGTGGGTGCTGGTCGCAATGCGTCGGGCGACCATGATGTGGCGCTGCCCAATGTGGTGCCGATCAGTCGCGGCAAGTCCCAGAAGCTGCCGGCGGCCTATGCCAATGCCGCCGCATCGCCCACCGAAGCGGGCTATGTCGAGTTCTCTCAGGTCTCCAAGGTCTACCCCACGCCCAAAGGTCCGCTGACCGTGGTGGACGGCTTCGACTTCAAGATGAACAAGGGCGAGTTCGTCACCCTGATCGGCCATTCGGGCTGCGGCAAGTCCACGGTGCTGTCGATGGTGGCGGGCCTGAACCCGATTTCCTCGGGCGGCGTCGTGCTGGACAACTCAGAGGTAGTCGGCGCCGGACCCGACCGCGCCGTGGTGTTCCAGGCACCTTCGCTCATGCCCTGGCTGACCGCCCGCGAAAACGTGGCACTGGGTGTGGACCGGGTTTACCCCAATGCCAGCGCTGCCGAGCGGCGCGACGTTGTCGAATACTATCTCAATCGCGTCGGGCTGGGCGACTCCATGCACCGTCAGGCCAGCGAGTTGTCCAATGGCATGAAGCAGCGCGTCGGCATTGCCCGCGCCTTCGCCCTGTCGCCCAAGCTGCTGCTGCTCGATGAGCCCTTCGGCATGCTCGACAGCATCACCCGCTGGGAGTTGCAGGATGTGCTGATGGATGTCTGGGCCAAGACCCAGGTGACCGCCATTTGCGTCACCCATGATGTCGACGAGGCCATCCTGCTGGCCGACCGGGTCGTGATGATGTCGAACGGTCCCAATGCCCGGATTGGCAATGTGATGGATGTCGACCTGCCCCGACCGCGCTCGCGCAAGGCGCTGCTCGCCCACAAGGATTACTACGCCTATCGCGAGGAACTGCTGGGCTTCCTCGAGGCCTATGAAGGCGGTGCCAATCCGGATCAGGAAACGCTCGATCGCATTCGCAACAAGCGCACGCAGCGCACCAGTTCGGGCCAGATGCCGCATTCGGCGGCCTGAGCCATGACCCTGTCTGTTGCCAGCACCACTACCCGCACCACCTGCCCCTATTGCGGGGTCGGCTGTGGGGTGCTGGCAACCCCGCAGGCCGATGGCAGCGTGGCCATCGCCGGTGATCCCGATCACCCGGCCAATTTCGGCCGGTTGTGTTCCAAGGGGTCGGCGCTGGGTGAGACGCTGTCGCTGGATGGACGCCTGCTCTATCCAGAAAGTGATGGCGCCAGAGTCACTTGGGACGAAGCGCTGGAGCGGGTTGCCAGCACCTTCAAGCGAGCCATTACCGAATTCGGACCCAATTCGGTGGCGTTTTATGGCTCTGGTCAGCTGCTGACCGAAGACTATTACGTGGCCAACAAGCTGATGAAGGGCTTCATCGGCAGCGGCAATATGGACACCAATTCGCGGCTATGCATGGCCTCCTCGGTCGCCGGCCACAAGCGCGCCTTCGGCTCAGACACCGTGCCGGGGAATTACGAGGATCTCGAGCTGGCCGACCTGATTGTGCTGGTGGGGTCCAATCTGGGCTGGTGCCACCCAGTGCTCTATCAGCGCATCGTCAAGGCCAAGGCCGAGCGCCCCGATATGCGGATTGTGCTGATCGACCCGCGCCGCACGGTCAGCGCCGATATTGCCGATCTGCACCTGCCTTTGCAGTCGGATGGCGACGCCGCCCTGTTTGTCGGCCTGCTTGCCCATCTGGCCAATGCTGGCGTCACGGCGCCCGGTTTCATCGCCGACCACACCAGCGGCGTCGACGCGGCCTTGCTGGTGGCCGAGGACTGGACTGTCGCGCGGGTTGCCACGGCCACCGGGGTGCCTGAACACGCGATTGCTCTGTTCTACGACTGGTTCGCGCGGACCGAGAAGGCCGTCACGGTCTATTCGCAGGGTGTCAATCAGTCGGCGGCTGGCACCGACAAGGTCAATGCCATCGTCAATTGCCATCTGCTGACCGGTCGTATTGGCCGACCCGGCATGGGCCCCTTCTCGGTCACGGGTCAGCCCAATGCCATGGGTGGTCGCGAAGTGGGTGGACTGGCCAATACGCTGGCCGCCCATATGGATTTCAGCCCGGACGCGATTGACCGCGTCGGCCGGTTCTGGCGCAGCGACAGCATTGCAACCGAGCCTGGGCTCAAGGCCGTCGACCTCTTCACTGCCATGGGGCGCGGGGAGATCAAGGCGATCTGGATTATGGCAACCAATCCGGTGGATTCCATGCCCGAAGCGGACATGGTCAAAGCTGCTCTGGCCGCCTGCCCCTTCGTTGTGGTCTCCGACATGTCGGCGCGTACCGATACCGGCGTCACGGCTCATGTTCGCCTGCCCGCAGCGGGTTGGGGCGAAAAGGATGGCACAGTCACCAATTCGGAACGCCGCATCTCACGCCAGCGTCCCTTCCTCGCCCTGCCCGGCGAGGCCCGCCCCGACTGGTGGATCGTCAGCGAGGTGGCCGGGCGGATGGGGTTTGGCGATGCTTTTGGCTATACCAGCCCAGCCGATATTTTTGCCGAGCACGCCGCCCTGACCGGCTTTGAAAATGATGGCAGCCGCGATCTTGATCTGTCCGGTTTGATCGAGGCCGATTATGCCAGTTTGGCGCCGACACAATGGCCTGTGCGGCGGGCGTCACGCGCCCGCATGTTTGGTGATGGCCAGTTCTTTACGCCAGACCGGAAGGCGCGCTTTATGCCCGTCCTGCCGCCACCGCCCTTCGCCCCGGCCCCGGGCCGCTTCATATTCAATACCGGGCGGGTCCGGGATCACTGGCACACCATGACCCGCACCGGCAAAACCCCGCGCCTGTCGGCGCACTACGCCGAACCGTTTGTCGAAATCCACCCCGCTGACGCCGACCGGCTCAACATCGCCCGGGCCAGTCTGGTGCGCCTGTCCAATCGGCACGGTAGCGTCGTCGTGCGCGCATTGGTGACCGACCGGCAGCGGCGTGGCCATTTGTTTAGCCCCATGCACTGGACCGATCAATTTGCCTCCAATGGCAGGATCGATGCGCTGGTCACGGCCAAGGTCGATCCATTCTCGTCCCAGCCTGCCCTGAAGATGGCCGAGGTCGAGGCCGAACCGGTCAATGCGGCGCTGTTCGGCTTCTTTGTGTCGGCTCACCGCCCCGCGCTGGATAGCGCCTATTGGGCCGTGGCGGAGGCTGTCGGCGGGATGCGGGGCGAGCTGGCCTGGTTCGAGCAACCCGCCGATTGGGATCACTGGCTACGATCTGCCTTTGCGCTGCCGCAAGCCGCGCGCATCCAATCGATGCTCGATAGTGGTTCGGGTCGTCGCAGTTTTGTCGTGCTCGAACAGGGGCAGCTCGTCGTGGCGCTCTACACGGCCCCCGAGCCGGTTGCCGTGTCGCGGCAATGGGCAGTGGGTCTTTTGTCAGCCCAGGGGTTGAGCGCCTCAACGGTCCTTGCAGGCCGACCAGGCGCCGACATGCCCGATAGCGGGGCCATTGTCTGCTCGTGTTTTTCGGTGGGGGTCAACACCATTACCGCCGCGGTCACCGCTCAGGGCTGCAGCACCGTCGAGGCTGTCGGCGCTTGCACCAAGGCTGGCACCAATTGCGGCTCCTGCCGCGCTGAAATCAGGGGGATCATCGATGCGCATCGTCTCGCAGCAGCCGAATAGGGCGCGTATTGCGCCACTGGCCGTATTGCCGGTCTTCTTCGACCTGATCGACAAACGGGTGATCGCCATTGGCGGGTCGGAGCCAGCAAGCTGGAAAATCGAACTGCTGGCTGCCGCTGGCGCCCATGTGCAGGTGCTGGCGCCTGTGGAGAGCTGGTGCGATGAGCTGGTGGCACTGGCCGAGACCAGCCGCACAGCCGGCACGATCAGCCTCGTTGATTGCCACTGGGCCCCTTCAGATCTGTCCGGCGCCGCGCTCGCGGTCGCCGACATCGAGGACGATGCCGAAGCCGCTGCCTTTGTTGAGGCGGCACAGCGCCAGGGTGTTCCTTACAATGTCATCGACCGCCCGGCATATTGCCAGTTCCAGTTTGGCTCGATCGTCAATCGCTCGCCGGTGGTGGTGGGCATTTCCACGGCAGGTGCGGCCCCCATTCTGGGGCAGGCCGTGCGCCGCCGTATCGAAACGCTGCTGCCTGCCACACTGACCGACTGGGCGCAGTTGGCGCAACGCGTACGCGGTACCGTCATGGCACGGCTTGAAGCAGGCCCTAAGCGCCGCGCCTTCTGGGAGAGACTGGCCGAGCGGGCCTTTGGCGATACCCCGCCCACAGCTGCCGACGGCGATATTGAACGCAACAATACCAATCCAATCCCTGGTCGTGTCACGCTGGTCGGCGCCGGCCCCGGCGATGCGGACCTGTTGACGATCAAGGCCGTCCGCGCGCTGCAATCGGCCGATGTGATCCTGTTTGACGATCTGGTTTCCGCCGAAGTGCTGGAACTGGCACGCCGCGAGGCCAAGCGCATGTTGGTGGGCAAGCGCGCTGCGCGCGAAAGCTGCAAGCAGGAAGACATCAACGAGATGATGCTGGGTCTGGCGCAACAGGGCAAGCATGTGGTGCGGCTGAAATCGGGAGATCCGATGATCTTCGGCCGCGCCGGTGAAGAGATAGAAATGCTGGAGCGCCACGGTATCGCGGTCTCGGTTGTTCCCGGCATCACGGCCGCGCTGGCACTGGCCAGTCGCCTCGGACTATCGCTGACCCACCGCGATCATGCGCAATCGGTGCGCTTCGTCACCGGCCATTCACGTCAGGGCGTATTGCCCGACACACTGAACTGGAGGGCGTTGTCTGATCCGGCTACCACCAGCGTCTACTATATGAGCCGCCGCACCCTGCCCCAGATTGTCGCCCAGCTACAGGCCCAAGGCATGAGCCTGAGCACGCCAGCGATCATCGCTGGCAATGTGGGTCGGGCCGATGAGCAGGTCTGGCGTGGCACCATTGGTGAAGCGATTGCCGCTGTCACCGCCTTCCCACTATCCGCGCCCACGATCTTTGCTGTGGGCAACGCACTGCAGATGCGCGCGGTCGCGAACCCGGCTCTGGCGGTGAGTGCCTGACACGCAGACAGAACCGGTGTGACCTCGGCTCGTGTCTGGTTTTGCCGAAAGGGCGTCCCCCGTCCTTCGGCGGTCCCCGGATAGCATCCGGGGACCACTCTCAAACCGGCTTTGTGCCCGTCTGCGCATCCCTCGAGGATGCCTTACAGTTCGGGATTAATTACCCAGCGGGATATGCCCAATACCCTTGAGAGCGATCTCATCGAGGCTCTCATCATAGCCCGCATCGGCATAGCGCATGACGCCGAGCGCGGTGTCATTGGTCAGCGCATGGTCGAGCCGTTCATCACCACCGGGCGTACCGTCCGCGATCACCGTGACCCCGGCCGAAGTCATGTAGCCGGCATAGCCACCACCGCCGGAATGGACGACGACGAGATCGGCCATGGAGGAGCAGAGCAGCATGGCGTCAAGCAGCGGCCAGTCGGCGATGGCGTCCGAACCGTCCTGCATGTTCTCGGTCATGATATTGGGGTGGGCCATGGCCCCGGCATCGAGGTGATCGCGGCTGAAGGCGATCGGACCGGCCAATGTACCGTCGGCCACCATGGTGTTGACGGCCCGGGCCAGATCGGTGCGCTCACCATGGCCGAGCCAGGCGATGCGGGCGGGGAGACCTTCGAACGGAACATGTTCGCGGGCCAGCGCGATCCAGTTGGTGACGATCCTGTTGTCGGGGAACATTTCGAGCAGTTTGTCGTCAATCTTGGCGATATCGGCGGGGTCGCCTGACAAGGCCATCCAGCGGAATGGGCCGATGGCACGGGCGAACAGCGGGCGCAGATAGGCTTCGGTGAAAATCTTGATGTCGAAGGCATTCTCGACCCCGCCCGCTTTGGCGTGGGTGCGGATCAGATTGCCATTGTCGAATACCTCGGCCCCAGCCTGCTGGAAAGCCAGCATGGCGCGGACGTGATCGACGATCGAGGCCTGACTGGCGGCCATCAACTGGCCGGGTCCTTCCACCCGCAGGCGTTTGACCTCGGCCATGCTCATGCCTTTGGGGACATAGCCATAGACCAGATCGTGGGCGGAGGTCTGGTCGGTGACGATATCGGGAACGATGCCGCGGCGGGCGATTTCGGGGTAGATTTCGGCGGCATTGCCGACCAGGCCAATCGAGGTGGCGCGCTTTTCGGCAACCGCCCTGTCGATCATCGCCAGCGCGGTATCAAGGTCGGGGGCGATGGCTTCGAGATAGCCGATTTCATGGCGCTTGGCCGCGCGGTCGGCGTCGACATCAATGCAGAGAATGGCTGCGCCCGCCATGCGACCGGCCAAAGGCTGGGCGCCGCCCATGCCGCCCAGACCAGCGGTCAGGATGAAGCGCCCGGCGAGAGTGCCACCGAAGCGGTTCTCGGCGATGCGCATGAAAATCTCATAGGTGCCCTGAATGACGCCCTGACTGCCGATATATTGCCAGGCGCCTGCCGTCAGGCCGCCCCAGCAGATCAGGCCCTTCTGTTCGAGTTCATAGAACACTTGGGCCCTGGCCCATTGCCCGACAATGTTGCAATTGGCCATGATGACCAGCGGCGCCTTGGCATGGGTTTTGAGCAGACCAATCGGTTTGCCGGACTGGATGACCAGGGTCTGATCTTCGTCCATTTCCAGCAGCGTCTTGACGATAGCATTGTGGCTGGCCCAGTTGCGGGCGGCCTTGCCCAGAGCGGCGTAGACAATCAGCTCATCGGGGTTTTCGCCGACACTGAGGACGTTTTCCAGCAGCCGCAGCAGCGCTTCCTGACGCCAGCCCCTGGCGCGCAGTTCTGGTCCGCCTGGGATGGGGAAGTCTGGATGGCGTGGGTTTGGTGTGGGCATATCATCCTCAAACTTCCCTAGCGGGAAAAACAACTCAGTTGATCGAAAACCTGGCAGTCGACACCCTCCCCCTGCGGAAAGGGATCAAGGGGGGCGGTTGCCCCCGATATTGGGGCTAAACGACACCCCCTCCCAGCCTCCCCCATCAAGGGGGAGGTGCCGTTCGGCGGGTGCTGCTAGTTCGAAGCGCCCCCGCGCAAGCCATCGAGCGCATAGCTGGCCAGTTCGATCCCCATGCGCTCCTCGACAAAGGGATAGACCGTGGGATCGAGCACCGAGGAGCTGAGGGGGATGACGGTCTTGGGGACGTGCAGCACGAAGATCTGCATGCCGATTTCGAGCTGGCCGACGCTGAGTGGTTCGCCATCAACCGACAGCGTGGTCAGCACGTCGGGGAAGGTTGCCCGCCGAGTGCCGGACTTGTCGTCCACCGCCATATATTCATTCATCACATGCAGCACATCGCCCGATGCCAGGGTCACCGTGCCGATGTCGAAGGCTTCGCTGGTGTAGACCACCGATTTGTCGGTGATCCCTCCCTCGCACAGGATGGTTCCGCCTGTGGTCTTGGCGATGGTTTCGATGATGGCAGTGCCGCCCATGCCCTGCGCCGCGATGATTGCTTCGCCCAGCTTGAGTGCGAGCGAAATGCCGCCCAGTGCTGCGTGGCGCTGTACATAGCTGGCGCGCAGCGGATTGCGGCAGGAGGCAATGAAGCCGCCGGACATGTCGGCAGCGGTGCGCAGGATGGGGGAGACTTTGGCCGTCGCGCCGCGCGTTACCAGTTCGATATAGCGGTTCTCGTCGCGATTGCCGCCCACGGCAGTCTGGATCATCTGTTCGGGGGAGCCAGCCATGCCGATTGAGCCCATATCGCCGGTGGGATGGGCGCGAATATCGCCGACAGCGTCGACCACCCTGGTGCCCAGAATGGCCGATGGTAGCCAGCCATTGAGGGTTGATGACTTTCCGTTCTGGCCGACCATCAGCCCGCTGAGTTTTTCGCCCAGTGCGTCCTGCAGCAATTGCACGGCTTTGACATAGTCGACGCCTTGCATTTCCCATGGCGTGGTGGAGGCCGGAGCGCCAATGGCGGCGGCGGTGGCTACCCAGTCATCGGCATTGAGCTCTTCAATACTGACCAGTTCGGGCTTGCCGACCGAGACCGCGGCGTGCCCAAGCATGCGGCCGTGATCGGCCCAGCCACCACCGCCAGCGGCGTAGACTGAACCGCCCAGAACGGCTGCTTCGACATCCTTTTCGGTGAGAATGCGGCCCATCAGATATCCTCTTGCAGTTTGGTGTCGAGCGCCATGACGGAATCCAGCAGAACGGCCGCGCCGAGCGCGATATCTTCAGCAATGGCCAATTCATCGGGGGCGTGGCTGCGACCATCGACGCAGGGCACAAAGATCATGGCCGCCTTGGTGATCCGCGCCATCCAGGCGGTATCGTGCCCTGCCCCCGAGGCCATGCGGCGGTGGCTGGCGCCAGCGGTTTCACAGGCGGCATCGAGCACGTCGAGCAGGTCGGCATCGCCGGGCGTCGGCAGATTGTCCGAGACCATTCGGGGCGCCGAAACCGCCACGCCGGTCTTGGCAGCAATCGCCCCGACGCCATTGTCGAGTTCATCAACGAAGCGCTCCATATCCTCGCGCCGTTCTGCACGCGCATCGATCAGCATGCGCACCCTGGCGGGCACGACATTGGCCGCGTTGGGGGTCATTTCGAATTCGCCGACCGTCGCGGCGAAATGGGCTTCTCCACTGGCCAGCGCCTTGGCGAGTTCCTCGACACCCAATGCGATCCAGGCTGCGGTGGTCAGCGCGTCCTTGCGTGCGCCCATGGGGGTGGTGCCCGCATGGTCAGCGCGGCCTTCAACGATGATTTCAATACGGGTGATGCCGGCAATGGCCGTGACCACACCGATATCGATTTTCTCATTTTGCAGCACGGGGCCCTGCTCGATATGCAGTTCGAGAAAGGCCTTGATGTCGTCGCGCTCGGCGCTGTGCAGCGGGTGGCCCCCGACATCGGCAATGGCCTGCTTGAGCGTTAGTCCACCGGCCACGCGCTGCAGCCACTCAGGCGGTCGCGAGCCGGTCATGCCGCGACTACCGATGCAGGAGACCCCAAAGATCGAGACCTCTTCGGCGAGGAAATCGGCCACTTCAAGTGTATGATCAAGAACAGTGCCCTGATCCCGCAGCGCCCGGACCACTTCGAGGGCGGCGATCACCCCGGCAATGCCGTCAAAGCGGCCACCATCAGGCACGGTGTCGGAATGCGAGCCGAGCATGATGGTCCCCAGATCGGGATGGGCGCCGGGAATGGTGCCGATCAGATTGCCCGCCGCGTCGATCTGGGTAACGGCCCCGGCGTCGCGCATGGCCTGTTCAAGCCATTTACGGCCCTCAAGGAATTTCGGGGTAAAGGCGCGCCGCGTATAGGGGCGATCCGGCTCGGTGATACCGGCCAGCGCGTCGATATCGTCCGCAATGCGCCGAGCGCGAATGGTGGAATTGGTATTCATGACAGCGGTTGCTCCCGTCCGGTGGCTGCTCCACCCCCACCCTTGGTCCCTCCCCACAAGGGGGAGGGAGACGATGGGTGCGCGTTCAGGAGCAAAATATCGGTTTCTCGCAGGATGTGCTTCCCTCCCCCTTGTGGGGAGGGAGTGAGGGTGGGGGGGCCGCTCACGCGCCTACCTCCGGACGAACGAAGCGTCCGAAACCCGGCTCTCCGACATTGGTGCCGTCAAAAACCTGCTGGCCGCGCAGATAGGTCAGGCCGACCGTCCAGGGCAGCTCGATGCCGTTATAGGGCGACCAGCCCACCACGTTGTGGCCGCTCTCGGCAGCGTCGTAGCGTTTGGGGCGCGGGAACAGCACGGTGATGTCGGCATCCTTGCCGGCGCTGAGTGCGCCTTTGGCGTGGTCGATGCGGAAGTGTTTCGCCGGGTTTTCGGCCATCAGCTTTGCGGCCCAGGTCAGCGGGATATCGCGCTCCAAGGCGCCCTTGATGAAGAGCGGCACCATGACCTCAAGACCCGGTACGCCTGAGGCATTGGCCAGCATGTCGGGGTTGGTCTTGCGGTTTTCCGACCAGCTCACATGGTCGGTCGAGACCATGGTGACATTTCCCGCCCGCACATGCTCCCAGAGCTTTTCAACCTCGGCGCGCGGACGGATGGGCGGATTGATCTTGGCCTTGCCGCCGAGCCGGGCGACATCGTTTTCCTCGTCCAGCGTCAGATAATGGATGCAGCATTCGATGGTGGCTGCAAACCCCTGCTCGCGATAGGACCGGGCAATGTCGTAGCCCCGGCCGAGCGAGCAGTGCACGACATGGGCGGGGCAACTGGTGGCGGCACCGGTTTCATAGATTTGCAGGCTGGCCAGCAATTCGGTCAGCGGTGGGCGGCTCAGGCCATGGGCGCGAAAGTCAGTGATGCCCAGCGCCTTGACCCTGGCCATTGCCGCGCGCACGGCCTCGTCATCTTCGTTATGGACGCCTGCGGTCAGTCCGGTGGGGGCAATCGCGGCGAAGCACTCCTCGAGCAAAGCTGCGGGGATACGCGGGAAGCGGACCGGGTCGGTGCCGAAGGTGGAGAACTTGAAGGCAGCGACACCGGCTTCAACCTGCTCGGCGATGCGGCTGGCGCCTTCCTCGGGCACCACGGTGCCATAGAGCGCGAAATCCACACGGGCCTGCGGTTGGGCCAGCGCGACCTTGGTGCGCACTGCGGCCGCCGAAGCGACCAGATTGCCCTCGTCATAGGGCATATCGACAATCGTGGTGACGCCGCCGGCGGCGGCCGAGCGGGTGGACCAGATGAAGTCTTCCTGATCGCGCTGGCTGAGGGAATGGGTCTGGGCGTCGATGGCGCCGGGCAGGATCAGCGCTTTACCCAGTTCATGGCGTTCATGGGCATGGGGCGGCGTGCCTTCGCCGACATGGACGATCTTGCCATCGCGTATCGCGACGTAGCCATGGTCGAGTATCAGATCTGGCAGCACAACAGTGCCCGCCAGGACGAGATCGAAGTCAGACATGGTTCAGCCCCCCAGCTGTATCATGATGTGGGGGCCGCCCGGCCCAGTTGCCCGGTACGGGCCATCAAAAAGCGTTCCAGCGCCGACAGGCCGTCATAAATCAACACGGCCAGCACCCCAACGATCAGCCCGCCCTGCAAGACAAAGGCGGTGTTGCTCGAAAGCAGGCCAGCAATAATGACCTCCCCCAAGGTCCGTGCAGCGACGGTCGAGCCAATGGTAGCGGTGGCCAGAGAAATGACCACGGAAAGTCGAATACCGGCCAGAATGACCGGAAGCGCCAGCGGCAGTTCGACCTTGAGCAGGCGTTGCCAGCCGGTCATGCCCATGCCCTTGGCCGCGTCGGTGACGGCGGGTGGCAGATTGGTCAGGCCGGTCAGCGTATTCTCGAAAATGGGCAGCAGACCGTAGAGAAACAACGCCACCAGGGTTGGGGCGGTGCCGAAGCCCAGCATGGGCACTGCCAGCGCCAGCACGGCCACGGGCGGAAAGGTCTGCCCGACATTGGCGAGACTGCGCGACAGCGGCAGGAATTCGGCCCCGAAAGGCCGGGTTACGATGATGGCCAGGCCCACGGCAATGATAGTGGAGGCTGCGGTCGCGGCGGCCACGATCGCCAGGTGATTTAGGGTGATGTCGAGCAGGCTGCCCTGATTGTAGATGGCGGGCTGGCTGTTTTTGGTGAACAGGCTGAAGAAGCCGCTGAACAGCTCGGGGCTGGCCAGAAACAGGCCCAGCACCAGAAACGCCAGCAGTCGGAGGAGATTGCCGGTGGTCATTGTGGCCGCGCCGCCAGTTTGGCCAGCGCGTCCAGCGTGACCTGACCGACAATCTGGCCATCGCGCTGCACGGGCAATGCCGGGCGGGCGGACCAGAGCAGCTCGGCATAGGCATCACGCAGGGAAGCTTCGGCCGCGATGGGGTCGCCGCTGGCCTCGCCGGGCTCAATGTGATCGGCAACCCTGGACAGCGAGAGCAGGCGGAAGGGACGCTCGCTGGTGCCGATCAGTTCGGCGACAAAGGGCGTTGCAGGATTGGCGATGATCTCGGCGGGCGCTGCGCATTGCAGCAGCTTGCCCTCGTCCATCACCGCGATAGTGTGGCCGAGGTGAATGGCCTCTTCCATATCGTGGGTGACAAGCACGACGGTGGTGCCGAACTTGCGCTGAATGGCCAGCAGATCGTCCTGCGCCTTGGCGCGGATCACGGGATCGAGCGCGCCATAGGGCTCGTCCATCAGCAGGATATTGGGCTCGGCCGCCAAAGCGCGGGCCACGCCGACGCGCTGCTGCTGGCCGCCGCTGAGCTCGTGCGGCAGCCGATCGCGGAACTGGCCGGGATCGAGCTGGAACAGCTCCATCAGTTCGTCGACGCGGCGGGCGATGCGCGCCTTGTCCCAGCCGACCAGCTTGGGCACGGTGGCAATGTTCTGGCCCACGGTACGGTGGGGAAACAGGCCATGCCCTTGAATGGCGTAGCCGATGCGACGGCGCAGTTCATAGGCTGGGATATCGGCGATATCCTGACCATCGATGCGCACTGTGCCCGAAGTGGGCGTCACCAGCTTGTTGATCATGCGCATCAGCGTGGTCTTGCCCGAGCCCGAGGTACCGACCACCACGCAAATGGTGTGGGGCTGAATGGTCAGCGTGACATGGTCCACCACCACGGTGCCGTCATAGCTCTTGGTGAGGTCTTCGATCTCGATCATGAGCGCTTCCCCTCGCGCGCGGTCATTTCTACCAGGGCGTCGAGCACCACAGCGGCAGCAAAAGCCAGGGCGACTGTCGGCACAGCCCCCAGCAACACCAGATCCATGGCCGTCTGGCCAATGCCCTGAAACACGAAGACGCCAAAGCCGCCGCCGCCGATCAGCGCGGCAATGGTGGTCAGGCCGATATTCTGCACCAGCACGATACGGATGCCGGTCAGGATCACCGGGAAGGCGAGTGGCAGTTCAACCGCTCTGAGGCGCTGGAAATCGGTCATGCCCATGCCGCGCGCCGCATCGATGGCTGCCGGCGAGACGCTTTGCAGGCCCACCACGGTGTTGGAGACGATGGGCAGCAGCGAATAAGCGAACAGCGCGACTAGAGCAGGCGCCGTGCCGATGCCCGAAATGCCGATGGCCGATGCGCCGGGGATGTTGGCGGCAATCCAGGCCAGTGGGGCGATCAGCAGGCCAAACAGGGCAATTGAGGGAATGGTCTGGACGATGTTGAGCACATTGAGCACGCCGGCGCGCAGGGGTTTGACCTTGTAGCAAACAATGCCCAGCGGCAGGCCGACCAGCGTGGCAATGGCGACCGAGCCAAAGGCCAGCACCAGATGGGTGCGCGCTTCAGACCAGAAGGCCGGGGCGCGATTGGCATATTCCTTGAGCATGGAAAGCTGATCCCAGCCGCCGCTCCACAACAGCAGCGCCATAGCTGCCGCCACCGCGATCAGAATGGCGACGCGTGTGAGGGGCTTGAAGGCCAGCCGGGTCAGGGCGTCGGTCACCAGCAAGGCGAAGGCGAAGACCAGCAGCCAGAAACCGGCGCCGGGCGAGACGCGGGCGAAGGTGTTGCCCTCGGGCGTCAAAAAGGCCGCTGACTGGCCCATCAGGACGAACAGCACGGCGAGGACGGAAAACCCGACGATCAGCTTGGTCAGCGGGGCAAGGCGCAATAGAGCTACACCGAAACCGGCAAGCAATGTGAGTGTGAGCAGCGCAGTAAGCTGGCCGGGGAGTGCTTCGAAGAGGGCTTTGGTTTCGCCGAGCACGATGCGGTTGGCGCGGAACAGGGCGAAGGGTAGCGCGGCGCCGGCGGCAGCAATCAGGGCGATCATGACGCCGAGCTTGTCGAGCGCGAACCTAACGGGTCGCGTGGCGGCAGTGGGGGTGTCGGCTATGCTCATGCTGGCTCCAGAACGGTCAGTAGATGCTTCGCCTTGAAAGGGCCCCTACTCCGCCGGAGCAAGGAATGGGGTGAGCGCGTTGCCCTCACCCCGGTTCGGCCTACTGCAGGAAACCGCCCTGGGTCAGATAGTCGGTTGCCACGGCGGCAGAGGCTTCGCCACCGACCTGCACGCGACCATTGAGGTCCTGGAGCACTTCGAGCGTCAGGCCTTCAAAGACGGGCTTGAGCAGTTCTTCGATCTGCGGGTATTCCGCCAACACGTCAGCGCGGATGATCGGCGAAGGCTGATAGACGGGCTGCACACCCTTGTCGTCCTCGAGCACCTTGAGGCCGGACGGGGCAATGCCGCCATCGGTGCCATAGACCATGGCGGCATTGACGCCATTGGTCTGCTGGGCGGCAGCGGCAATGGTGGCCGCGGTGTCGCCACCCGACAGCGTGATGAGCTGATCAGGGGTCAGGGAGAAGCCATAGACTTCCTGGAATTTTGGCAGCGCGGCGGGCGAATTGACGAACTCGGCCGATGCGGCAAGCTTGACCTCGCCACCGCCAGCAACCCAGGCGCCGAATTCGCTGAAGGTGTTCAGGCTATTGGCTTCGGCAACGTCGGACCGGATGGCCACGGCCCAGGTGTTATTGGCGGGCGATGGGGTCAGCCAGACGATATTGTTGGCCTCAAAATCGAGCTTGGCGGCTTCGGCATAAGCCAGTGCAGCGTCGTTCCAGAGCGGATCATCGGCCTTTTCGAAGAAGAAGGCGGCGTTGCCGGTATATTCGGGGTAGATGTCGATCTCGCCCGCGGTGATGGCCTGACGCACAATGGGCGTGCCACCAAGCTGGATGCGGTCTTCGACGGCAATGTCGTTGGCCTCAAGTACCTGCTTGATGATGTTGCCCAGAACGCCACCTTCAGTGTCGATCTTGGACGATACAACCACTTGAGCGTTTGCGGCCGTGACGGAAATGGCGAGCGCAGCGACTGCGCTCAAAAGCGTGGATGTGAGGCGCATTGGTTTCTCCGTTTTCTCCGGGTCTGTTACCCGACTGTCCCTAACGTAGCGTCTTGGTAGAAATGAGCCAGATCGCAAATTCTATTCGACAGGGCCCAGGGCGAAAAACTCGTCCAATTCCATAATCGCTGAGTGAGCGATTAGTTCGTTCATAATTGCGTCAGAACCGAGTGCGTGTTCGACAGCTTCAACTTCGGCCGATAGTGGCCGATCCACCGTGTAGTATTCAGCGTGCTGACGCACGAGCTGGTAGATGATGCCCGGTACATTACCCGGACGGTCGCCCGAGATGTCCATGGCCTGCGCCGCCAGTATGGCTTCGAGTGCTGACAGGCGGTTGAGCGCCATGACCTGGCGCTCAAAGCGTTCCACGACCAGTGGCAGGAAAGCCGCTTCATCCTCCAGCCCACCCGCCACCACCATGGAGTTGGCTGAAATGGGGTTGGTCATGCTCAGCACGCGGGCAAACAGTTCCCCAGCCAGTTTGATGATGGGGCCAAAGCCGGTGGCGATCGATCCGGGCGCCACCAGATTGACCGGCAGGTCACGCCGGCCACCATTGCCCAGCAATACGCAGCGGTTAAATGAATTGCGGGCGATATGGGCCAGCCCCAATTGCGCGGTTTGCATGAAGACCGTCACATCCAGCGGCAGCGAACCGCCAGAGGTCAGCACCTGCCCGCCAGCCACGACCGGATTGTCATCCGTCCGACCGGTGGCAGCCAGCAATGTCTTGCCAGCGGCAACCAGGGTTTCAAAGCCGGTGGCAAAAACCTGGCTCATCATGCGCAGGCTGAGCGGATCCTGAATATGGGTGGCATTGGGCCAGTCCCAGCCCATCGCATTGAAATACAGCCAGGCCCCGATCCCCGCCTCGCGTTCGGTTCCAACATGAGCCACCGCTTTCCACGGATCGCGCGACGCGCCGAGCGCCCCTGCCGTGGTCAGGCCGGTCGCCAACATGACACGCACGGTTCTGGCGGCCTCGCGGATGGCGTTGGCGGCCGCGGCATAGCCGACGGCGTTGGTGGAGATCGACGCCAGACTATCGCGTGGCGCCAGTCGAAAGGCGTTCAGACCGGCCTGTGAGAGCGCCTCGGCTGCGGGCAGGCGCTGACCGTTGAAGGTGGCCTCCCCTGCACCGGTCAGCACCGCACCGATCTGGCCCATCAGGCCGATATCGGCACAGCCGATCGAGCCGGTGCGCCGCACGACCGGCACGACGTCGGTGGACAGCAAAGCAAGATAGGCGTGAACCAGATCGGTGGTGCAGCCAACGCGTCCGGTCAGCGCCATATTGACGCGAATGGCCATTGCGGTGCGGACGATCTCACTGGAAAAGGCATCACCCGTGCCAAAATGGTGCGCGCGCACCAGCCCGAGATTGAACGCATCGAGCTGGTCGGGGGTCCACTCGACATCCTTCATGGCGCCGACGCCGGTGGTGGCTCCATAAACGGCCTGTCCGCCGGCTATTGCGTCTTCGACCACCGTACGGGCGTTTGCCACGCGCACCAGCGCGTCGTCATTGGCAACCAGACGGGCCGAGCGACGGCCAATTCGCGCAATGTCGGCAAAGCTCAGCGGCTTGCCGTTGAGGATGATGGGGTCGCCGCGCACTGTCATGGCCAGATCATTCATGGGGGCACGCTATTGGATAGTCATCCATGTTGGGATATCCCAATTACTGAACAGGCTATGCGCTCATTCTGTGCACCACCATAGTCTGCTCGAAAGGCAGGCAGATGGACACCGCTACGCTGATCGCCGTCGATTCCGTTCTGCGGACCCGCAGCGTGCGCGGCACCGCCAGAGTGCTGAGCCGGCCCGCGTCCACAATTGCCGCCGCTATCGCCCGCTTTGAAGCTGAAGTCTCGATCGGGCTAATCGAGCGCGCCGGCTCGGGCCTGGTCGCCAGTCTTGAAGCGGTGCGGCTGGAGCCGACCATCAAACAGGCAGCACAACTGGCGCAGGCCGTGTCGCCGCATCACGCCATCAAGCTCGACGCGCTGGAGCGCTTCATTCAGGTGGCCAGTGTGGGCAGTATCCGGCGCGCGGCACGCACCATGGGGCTGGGACAGCCGCAGCTGACGCGCCAACTGGCACAACTCGAAGCCACGCTGGGCAAGACACTATTGCAGCGCAGCAGTGGCGGCTCGCGACTAACGCCCGAGGGCAAGACGTTGCAGATGCGGGCCGAAGCCCTGCTGGCGGTCTGGCGGGAACTGTCAGGGGCCTCCGATGAGCGGTTTCGCAAGGCAGCAGCAACGGCGCGGCTCGGCTCGGTCATTCCACTGGGCTATGAGAGCGAGATTGCCCGGCAATTGGCCAATCTGGCGGCGCGCTGGCTGGCCGAGCGTCCCCGCGCCCCACTGCTGGTCAGTTCGACCACGGCCGACCAGCTTATGGCGGGTCTCAAGAGCGGCTTGTTCGATGTGGCCTTCCTCGATACCGCACGCCTCCCCCCCGATCTGGATGGCGAGATCGTCGCCACGTCGCCATTGGCGGTGGTCGGCGTCCGCGCGGGGCACACCAGCATTGGCGATGCGCTATTGGCCGCACCGCTGGCGGTGCCCAGCGCGCGCTCGGGCTTGCGGCAATCAATCAACGAAATTCTTGCGACCTATCTCAGCGACATCGAGCGAGACGCGCTGCAGATGATCGAAATCGACTCCATTCCAGTCATTCTCAATCTGGTGCTGCACCACGGCTTTGTGTCGATCCTGCCCCAGACCTCGGTCAGCCGCATTCGCGAGGATCTGGCGCAACTGGCCCTGCCCCGGCGCCATGACATGAATTTCTGGCTGTGCTGGCCGCGCGATGGTGGCGGGGCCACGCTGGGCGCAGCGCTGATCGCCGCCATCGCCGAGAACCGCTAGCGGTTCACTTCATCCAGAACAGGGGTACCAAATCGGTGGCGATGGGCTCGTTCTGCGCATTGGTCGCCATGATATCGGCCATGTGAGCCCACCAGCGCTGCATCACCGCCGTCGCGGGCAGGTCGGCCATGGTGTGATCCCGGCGCCGCCAGAGCACGCCGAAAAGGGTATTGGTCTCTTCGTCGAGGTGGATCGAATAATCCTTCACCCCGGCCTGGTGCAGCAGATCGACCAGCTCGGGGAAAATCTCGTCGTGCCGCTTCTTGTACTCGGCCGTCTGCCCGGGATTGAGGTGCATCTTGAAGGCATGCTTTTCGTAGTCGCCGTCGGTGATGATCATGCGCGCTGCCTCCACATGCGGAACAGAATGGGCAGCGCGATGACCACGATCAGCAGGCCGCCGATAAAGATCGACATGACGATGCCCGGCACATTGAGCAGGCCAAGGCCAAAGGTCACCAGCCCCATGATCAGGGCTGCCAGCACCACGCCGATGATGGACCCTGCGCCGCCCAGAATGGAGACACCGCCCAGCACCACCATGGTGATGGCTTCAAGTTCCCAACCTTCGGCGATGGAAGGCCGGGTAGAGCCCAGGCGGGCGGTGAGCAGAACAGCGGCGACACCGCTCATCAGTCCGGTCAGGCAGAACAGGATGAACTTGATGCGATCAACGCGCACGCCGGAGAACCGCGCGGCAACATCATTATTGCCGATGGCGAAGACCCGACGGCCAAAATTGGTGCGGTGCAGCAGCACCCAGTAGATCACCGCGCAGACCAGAAACAGCACCAGCTCAAACGAGATGACCCAGCCGACATAGCCCTGACCGAACCAGGCAAAGCTCTTGGGATAACCCTTGAAGCTCTGATCGCCCAGAATGATGAAGCTGATGCCGCGAAACAGGCTCATGGTACCGATGGTGACCACGATCGAGGGCAGCTTGAGCTTGGTGACCAGTGCCCCGTTGACCGCACCACAGGCCAGGCCTGCACCAATACCCACCAGCACCAGAACGGGCGTATCCGCCCCATATTGAAGGGCCAGTCCCATCAGCGTGGAGGCCAGCGAGATGATCGCGGCCACCGACAGATCAATCTCGCCCGAAATGATCAGCAGAGCCATGGCCAGCGCGATCAATGCCTTCTCGGTGAAGTTGAACGTGAGGTCGCTCAGGCTCCAGGCATTGAGGAAATAGGGCGAGGCAAAGGAATTGACGATGAAGATGACCACGGCCACCAGCACCAGCAGGCTTTCCCAGCTGAGCACAGCGGATTTGAGCGGGTTGTCCAGACGGTCTGGCAGTTGGCGGCCAGTCGCAGCGGTGTCGGTCATGCGGCTTCCGCCTTCTTGAGAATGATGCGGCCCTTGCTGGCTTCACCGCGTGCATTGAGCACTACGGCGAGCAGAATGGCGGAGCCAGAAATGGCCATCTGCCAGAACGGGCTGATATTGATCACCGGCAGGGCATTGTTGATCACGCCCAGGAAGATCGCCCCCAGCAGCACGCCGGGCACGGTGCCGATGCCACCGGCAATCGAGACGCCGCCAATCACACAGGCCGCGATGATGGTCAGCTCATAGCCGCCCGCCACTTCGACCGATGCGATGACGTAGCGCGAGATCCACAAATAACCGCACAGCCCGGCCACGGCGCCAGCAATGGTAAAGGCCAGGAACTTGGTCTTGCCCACATCAATGCCGGTATAGACCGAGGCCGTCGGGTTGACGCCGATGGCATAGAGCGAGCGGCCGAGCGGCGTGCGGGTCATCAGGATGTAGAACAGCACAGCAGTGACAATGGCGAACCAGCTCAAGACGGGCAGCCCCAGGAAAATCACGCGCTGCAGTCCGATAAAGTCCGGGCTCATCTGCGCCGCGTTCACCCAGGCGCCGCCCGAGATGACGAACACCAGACCACGGAAAATGGTCAGCGTGCCCAGCGTCACCACGATGGGCGGAATATTGAGCCGCCAGACCAGCACGCCATTGAAGGCCCCCAACCCTGCCCCGACCACAAGGCTGAGCGCCATGAGCAAGGGGATCGGCACTTGAGGGAAAGCAGCATTGATCATGGCGACGACCATGCCGGTCAGTGCCAGATTGGAAGCCATGGAGAGGTCGATCGATCGGGTCAGAATGACCGCCATCTGGCCCAGAGCCAGCATCATCAGGATGGAGGTGTCGTTGAATATGGTCAGCAGATTGCTCGGCTGTGAAAAGCGCGAAAAGCGCAGCGTGACCATCACGATGACCAGCAGAATGGCGAGCGCCAGCCAGACTTCGCGATGTTTCATAAGGCGGTTCATGCTGCCTGCTCCTCGACGATACCGGCAGCCAGTCGCACCAGCGTCTCGGGTTTGAGGTTATTGTTTTCAATGGTGTCGACCATGCGCCCCTCGCGCATCACCACGATGCGGTCGCTCATGCCGATCACCTCGGGCAGCTCGGACGAGACCATGATGACGCTCAGGCCCTGAGCAACCAGCTCGGCCATGAATTCATGCACGGCGGCCTTGGAGCCGATATCGATGCCCTTGGTGGGTTCATCGAGTATGATCACCTTGGGCTCGGTGGCCAGCCATTTGGCGATGACCACCTTTTGCTGATTGCCGCCCGAAAGTGTCGACACATTCTGGCTGAGCGAAGAGGCACGCAGATCGAGGCGCTCGGTATAGGTGCGGGCCAGCGCCAACTCTTCAGCCATCCGCAGGAAACCCGATTTACTGGTCTTGCCCAGTGAGGGCAGCGAAACGTTCTTGAAGATCGGCTCGCCGGTGATGACACCCTGCTTGCCGCGCTCTTCGGGCACATAGACGATGCCAGCTTCAACGGCGTCAGCAGCGGATTTGGGCGTGATGGTCTGCCCGCTGAGCTCGAGCGTGCCGGAGGAGGTCTGGGTCATGCCGAACACGGCCTGCATCACCTCGGAGCGACCTGCACCGACCAGACCATAGAATCCCAGGATTTCGCCCTTGCGGACGGAAAACGAAATGTCGTCAAATTCGGTTGGGTGGCTCAGTCCCTTGGCCTGCAGCACCACCTCGCCAATATCGGCATGGCGGGCGGGAAAGATGCCTTCAACCGGGCGGCCAACCATGAGCTGGACGATTTCGCTCTGGCTGGTGTCCTTGATCAACCCCTTGCCCACCTGCTCGCCATCGCGGAACACGGTGAAGCGGTCGGCGATGCGGTAGATCTCGTCGAACTTGTGGCTGATGAACAGAATGGCTTTGCCATCTTCCTTGAGCAGTTCGATGAGCACATAGAGCTCTTCGATTTCCTTCTGGCTGAGAGCGGCAGTCGGCTCATCCATGATGACCACGCGGGCATCAATCGAGAGCGCGCGCGCCACGGCAACCAGATGCTTTTTGGCGATGCCCAATTCCTTAAGCTTGATATCGGGGTCGATGCCGGCAGCCATGGAGTCCAGCGTCTCCTTGGCCTCGGCGCGCATGGTGCGCCAGTCGATCATCCCAAAACGATTGGTCGGCGCATGGCCCAGATAGATATTCTCCGCGACCGTCATTTCGTCAAACAGCACGGTTTCCTGATGAATGGCGGTGACACCCACGGCGGAGGCCGAGTGGGCAGTGGGCAGGCTGACGATTTCGCCACCAACACGGATTTCACCAGCGTCAGGCTGGTAGATGCCAGTCAAAGTCTTGACCAGTGTGGATTTGCCCGCGCCATTCTCGCCAATCAGCGCAGTCACCTGGCCGGGATAGAGCTCCAGCGACACTTCGTTGAGCGCCTTGACACCGGGAAAGCTCTTGGAAATGCCGGTCAGGGTCAGAATTGGGTCGGTCATGGGGGCTGTCCGCTATAAGTGCCCCTGCCCGGCTAGACCCGAACAGATCAGCCGGAGAAGGGAGACATCCCGGCGCCGAGGCGCCGGGATACTAGGTTCAATAGATCTTGGAGAATTCTTCGATGTTGGACGCATCGAATGTGAACGGGGCAGCCATGGCGCCCGAAGCAGTATCGTCCAGAGTCAGCTCGCCCATGCGACCCATTGACAGGGTTGCGCCGGGACCGGCTTCAGCACCTTCAACCAGATCATTGGCCAGCATCACTGCCGAGTAGCCCAGATCGATCGGGTTCCATAGGGCAACGGCCTGGGAAGCGCCATTGTCGATGAACTGCTTAAACTCGGATGGCAGTGCCAGGCCGGTCACGTTCACCTTGCCGATCAGATCCTGATCAGTGACGACCTGTGCGGCAGCCACGACACCAACAGTGGTTGGGGCAATGATGGCCTTGAGGTCAGGATAGGACGCGATCAGGCCCTTGGCTTCGTCGGTCGACTTGACCGAGTCATCATCGCCATAGACGACGGCCACGAGATTGATATTGGCAAACTTCTCTGGCAGCGCAGCCTTGGCGGCGTCGATCCAGGCGTTCTGGTTGGTTGCAGTGGATGCAGCCGAGAGAATGGCAACATCGCCACCGTCTGGCAGATAGTCAGCAGCCAGCTTGATGATGGTTTCGCCGATCAGATTGGTTTCCGATGGGTTCAGGTGCAACTGACGGCCTTCAGGCGCAACGCCCGAGTCCCAGCTGATCACCTTGATGCCGCGTTCCATGGCCTTCTGCAGCGCAGGCACCAGGGCGTCAGGATCGTTGGCCGAGATGGCAATGGCGTCGACCTGCTGTGCGATCAGCGAGTTGATCACTTCGATCTGGGCTTCGGCAGTTGCCGAGGTCGGGCCGGTATAGATGACTTCAACGTCACCGAGTTCAGCGGCAGCTTCCTGTGCGCCCTTATTGGCGGCATCAAAGAAACCGTTGCCCAGCGACTTCACGACCAGCGCGATGCGGGTCTGGGCGAAGGCCGGGCTGGCGAGCAGCGCGGCGACAGCGGTGGTGGCTGCCAGAACTTTCAAGAACTTCATTGGTATTCCTCCCTGGAATATGGTGGTCGTCTTTGGTCTCAGGCGACTGTGGATTGCTTGTCGGCCTGAGCAGTCGTTTCCGCCACGATGAGCCGCACGCCTGCCGTTTCGAGCATTTGGCGGTCTTCGTCGCGGATGCCGGCGTCGGTGACGACGGCGGCTATTCGGTCGAGGCCGCATAGAATGAGGCTCGATCTGCCCGAAAACTTGGAAGAGTCAGCCAGCACGATCAGCTCGTCGGCCTGCCCGATCAGGCCCAGCTCGGACTGGACGACCATGGGATCGGCCTCCATCAATCCGTGCTCGCCGATGCCCTGGCAGCCAATGAACATGCGCTTGGCGTAAAAATGTGAGGCAACCACGCCGCCAAAGGGCGACAGGATGACGTTCTGCTCGCGATAGACCGTGCCGCCGGGGATGACGACGGAATTGCGCGAGTTGTGGATGAGGTATTCAGCGATTGCGAAGCTGTTGGTGAAGACCGACAGCCGGCGCGAAGTCAGGTGATGCACCATCTGGTAAGTGGTGGTGCCGCCATTGATGATGATCGGCTCGCCATCATTGCACAGCTCGGAGGCGGCGCGGGCAATTGCGCGCTTCTGCTCGATATTGATGGTTTCATTGACCGCAAAGGGGCGCCCCATCAAGGCGGTCTGCTCAGGCGGATTGACCGCCTCGGCACCACCGCGCACGCGCCGCACATCGCCGCGCAGATGCAACGCCGCGATATCCCGGCGAATGGTCGCTTCGGAAGAGCCGGTGACCTCACACAGATCAGCGACCGTGGCGACGGCACGCGTCTGCACGGCGGCAATGATCACTCTGTGGCGTTCTGTTTCGTGCAATGCAGCTATCTCCCTCACGCATTTCTTCCCATCGAATTCAATCACTGTCAATCATCAAACCATCAACTTCGAAAATACGCGAACATTTATGCTTGCTTGTGATCGTTTCTGATTGACGAGCGTGATTGATCATGGCTATGTCCGGCCAATCCTGATTACAGCCAATCTCTGGGAGGAGTCTCATGTCCACCACCGCGCCAAAGCGCCTCGCCAATCTCTGGGATGATGCCAAGGCGGCCGCCATGAGCGAGCCTGAGCGTCTCGTCTACCGCTCCAACCTGCTGGGCAGCGACAAGCGTGTGACCAATTATGGTGGTGGCAACACCTCCTCCAAGATCTTCCAGAAAGACCCGCTGAGCGGCGAAGAAGTCGAAGTGCTCTGGGTCAAGGGCTCGGGTGGCGACAGCGCCTCAATCAAGCTCGACGGGTTCTCGACCCTCTATATGGACAAGCTGCGCGCGCTGAAGGGTCTGTATCGCGGCGTTGAATTCGAAGACGAGATGGTGGGCTATTTGCCCCACGCCACGTTCAATCTGAACCCGCGCGCGGCCTCGATCGATACCCCGCTGCATGCCTATGTGAACCACGCTTACGTGGACCACATGCATCCGGACGCGATCATCGCGATTGCTGCCTCCAAGAATTCCAGAGAATTGACCCAGCAGATCTTTGGCGACACCATTGGCTGGCTGCCCTGGAAGAAGCCCGGCTTCGAGCTGGGCCTTTGGCTGGGCAAATATTGCGAGGAGAACCCCAATTCCAAGGGCGTAATCCTGGAGAGCCACGGCCTGTTCACCTGGGGCGACACGCCCAAGGAATGCTACGAAACCACGCTTCTGATTATCAATCAGGCCATTGAGTGGTTCGAAACCCAGACCGAAGGCAAGACCATTTTTGGTGGTGAAGCCGTCAAGTCGCTGGACGCCGATGCGCGCCGAGCCATTGCCGCCAAGCTGATGCCGAAAATTCGCGGCCTGATCTCGGAAGACAGCCACAAGCTGGGCCATTTCGATGACAGCCCGGCTGTGCTCGAATTCGTCAATTCCAACAATCTGCGACCGCTGGCCGCGCTGGGCACATCCTGCCCTGACCACTTCCTGCGCACCAAGATTCGGCCGCTGGTGATCGAGTTTGATCCCGCCAATCCCGATGTCGACGCCGTGGTTGCCAAGATCCCCGCGGACATCGCCGCCTATCGCGTCGACTACCAAGCCTATTACGACCGCTGCAAGCACGACAATTCACCAGCCGTGCGCGATCCGAACGCTGTCGTTTACCTGATGCCGGGCGTGGGCATGTTCACCTTTGCCAAGGACAAGGCGACCGCCCGCATTTCCGGCGAGTTCTATGTCAACGCCATCAATGTGATGCGCGGCTCCTCGACCGTGAGCGAATATCAGGGTCTGCCTGAGCAGGAAGCCTTCGACATCGAATACTGGCTGCTTGAAGAGGCCAAGCTGGCCCGTATGCCCAAGCCAAAGTCGCTGGCCGGCAAGATTGCCGTGGTGACTGGTGGTGCCGGCGGTATCGGCAAGGCCACCGCCGTGCGTCTGCTGCGTGAAGGCGCCTGCGTGGTGCTTGCCGATATCGATGAGACCGCGCTGGCCACTGCCACCGAGGAACTCACGGGTGTGTTCGGCAAGGACGTCGTTCGTCCGGTCAATATCAACGTAACGCGCGAAGAGCAGGTCATTGCCGGCTTCGCCAATGCGGTGGTCGAATTCGGCGGTCTGGACATTCTGGTGTCCAATGCGGGTCTGGCCTCTTCTGCGCCAATCGAAGAGACCACGCTTGAGCTCTGGAACAAGAACATGGACATCCTGTCCACGGGCTATTTCCTGGTTTCCCGCGAAGCGTTCCGCCTGTTCCGCGCCCAGAAGATCGGCGGCAATGTGGTGTTTGTGGCCTCGAAGAACGGCCTGGCTGCCTCGCCCAACGCCTCGGCTTATTGCACCGCCAAAGCGGCTGAAATCCATCTGGCCCGCTGCCTGGCGCTGGAAGGCGCTGGCGAGCAGATCCGCGTCAACGTGGTCAATCCCGACGCCGTGCTGCGCGGCTCAAAAATCTGGGCCGGCGAATGGCTTGAACAGCGCGCATCGACCTACAAGACCGACAAGGATGGTCTGGAGGAAATGTATCGCGAGCGCTCCATGCTCAAGCGTTCGGTGTTCCCCGAGGATATCGCTGAAGCGATCTACTTCTTCGCTTCGGATGCCTCGGCCAAGTCGACCGGCAACATCATCAATGTGGACGCAGGCAACGCCCAGTCGTTCACACGATAAGTACATCGGCTAGTTGACCCCCACCCTCATTCCCTCCCCACAAGGGGGAGGGATGCGCAGGGACCGACAGCACCGTGCTGGCAGTCGTCTACCTCCCCGTTGTGGGGAGGGATCGAGGGTGGGGGTTGAGAGCCACGATTTTGGGGAGGAGCCCTAACATGACCGATACCATTATCGATCCAACCGTCGTCGAAGCCGAGAACGCCCGCCGTCTGGCTGATCTCAATGTCGATTATGACACGCTGGGCGAACGGCTCGACCGTCGCGGCATTGCCATCGACACCATCAAGGCCAAGGTTGCCGGCTTTAACGTGGCCGTCCCTTCATGGGGTGTGGGCACGGGCGGCACCCGCTTTGCCCGCTTCCCCGGTCTGGGCGAGCCACGCGATATTTTTGACAAGATCGACGACTGCGCCGTCATCGCGCAGCTGACGCAGGCCACCAATACCGTTTCGTTGCATATTCCGTGGGACAAGGCCGACGCCAACCGCCTCAAGCAGGCCGCATCGCGTTTTGGTCTGGGGTTTGATGCGATGAATTCCAACACCTTCGCCGATGCCAAGGGCCAGTTACAGAGCTACAAGTTCGGCTCGCTCAGCCATGCTGACAAGGGCACGCGCCAGCAGGCCATCGAACACAATCTGGAATGCATCGAGATCGGCAAGACGCTGGGCTCGAAGGCGCTCACCGTATGGATCGGTGACGGCTCGAACTTCCCCGGCCAGGTCAATTTCGCCGATCAGTTCGCCCATTATCTGGACTCGATGAAGGCGATCTATGCTGGCCTGCCCGATGACTGGCGCATCTATACCGAACACAAGATGTATGAGCCGGCCTTCTATTCCACGGTCGTGCAGGATTGGGGCACCAATTACCTGATCGCCAAGGAGCTGGGCGACAAGGCCTACTGCCTGGTCGATCTGGGCCACCACGCGCCCAACGTCAATATCGAGATGATCGTCAGCCGGCTGGCCCAGTTCGGCAAGCTGGGTGGCTTCCACTTCAACGACTCCAAATATGGCGACGATGATCTGGACGCCGGCTCGATAGATCCGTATCGCCTGTTCCTGGTGTTCAACGAGCTGGTCGACATCGAAGGCAAGGATGCCAACTTCCATCCGGCCCACATGCTGGATCAGTCGCACAATGTCACCGACCCGATTGAGTCATTGATGCTGTCGGCCGCCGATGTGCAGCGCGCCTATGCGCAGGCGCTGCTGGTGGATCGCAAGACGCTGGCCGCAGCCCAGAGTGGCAATGACGCGCTGGCGGCAACGGAAGCCCTGCGTCAGGCCTATCGCACCGATGTCGAGCCGATCCTGGCCATGGCTCGGCTGGAAAATGGCGGCGCCATTGACCTGCTGGGCACCTACCGCGCCTCGGGCTATCGCGCCAAGGTTTCCGAGGTCCGCCCGGCCATCGAAGCGGGCTCAAGCGGCATTGTTTGACGCTTCTTTCCTTCTCCTGATGAAGACCAACTGGCCCGGCGCGCAAGCGCCGGGTTTTTTCATGGCTTCTGCCTTCCCACCGGATTCACCCTCCCTTGTGGGAGGGAAGCGAGACAGGACTTGGATCTTCGCAAACTCCGTGACCGGGACCGGCAAGCGCTGTACTTGCCGTCACCCCTCCGGGCCTCCCCCATCAGGGGGAGGTGTGGCGCAGAGCAAGCGGCATGGTGTGCCAAAGGAGTAGACGTCAGGCTCACTTCATCGTTGGCATCTGGAACTCGGCACCGTCCTTGATGCCCGAGGGCCAGCGGGCCGTTACGGTCTTGGTCTGGGTCCAGAACTTGATGGCGTCAGTGCCGTGCTGGTTGAGATCGCCAAAGGCGCTGGCCTTCCAGCCGCCAAAGCTGTGATAGGCCAGTGGCACGGGCACAGGGACATTGATGCCCACCATGCCGACATTGACCCGGGCGGCAAAGTCGCGCGCGGCGTCACCATCGCGGGTGAAGATCGCGGTGCCATTGCCATAGGGGTTGTCCATGGTCAGTTTGAGCGCGTCCTCATAGGTCTTTGATCGCACCACCGAGAGCACGGGCCCAAAGATCTCTTCCTTGTAGATATCCATCTCGGCCGTGACATTGTCGAACAGCGATGGTCCGACGAAATAGCCATTCTCGTAGCCCTGCAGGGTGAAGCCACGGCCATCGACGGCCAGGGTCGCGCCCTGGGCAATGCCGCTCTCGACCAGCGCTGCGATACGGTCCTTGGAGGCCTGGGTGATGACCGGGCCCATTTCGCTGGCCGGATCGCTGGCGGGACCAACCTTGAGCTTGTCGAGGCGCGGCTTGAGTGCGGCGATGATCTTGTCAGCAGTTTCGTCACCCACCGGCACGGCCACCGAGACGGCCATGCAGCGCTCGCCGGCCGAACCAAAGCCGGCGCCCATCAGCGCATCGGCTGCCTTTTCCATATCGGCGTCGGGCATGATGATCATGTGGTTCTTGGCGCCACCAAAAGCCTGCACGCGCTTGCCTTCAGCGGCCGCTGTTGCGTAGACATAGCGGGCGATCGGGGTCGAGCCGACAAAGCTGACGGCACCAATCTGGTCATGATGCAGGATGCCGTCGACGACCGCCTTGCCGCCATGCACGACATTGAGAATGCCCTTGGGCAGCCCTGCTTCAATGGCCAACTGCGCCAGCTTGACCGGCACGGATGGATCACGCTCGGATGGTTTTAGGATGAAGGCATTACCCGCAGCGATGGCGGGCGAGAGCATCCAGAGCGGGATCATGGCCGGGAAGTTGAACGGGGTGATGCCCGCGCCAATACCGACCGGCTGGCGCATGGAATACATGTCGATTCCCGGTCCGGCCCCATCGGTAAATTCGCCCTTGAGCAAATGCGGGGCACCGGCGACAAACTCGGACACTTCCATGCCGCGCTGAATGTCACCCTTGGCGTCCTCGACGGTCTTGCCATGCTCGAGGCTCAGCAGTTCGGCCAGTTCCTGCATGTCGCGATTGATCAGCGCCACGAAGTTGAAGAACACCCGGGCCCGACGCTGCGGGTTGGTCGCGGCCCATTTGGGCTGAGCCTGCGCGGCCGATGCCACGGCAGCGTCCAGATCAGCCTGCGTCGCCAGCGCCACGCGAGCCTGAACTTCACCGGTCGCGGGGTTGAACACGTCCTGATATTCGGCGCTGTTGCCGGTGGTTTCGACGCCGTCGATGAAATGGCCAATGGTGCGCATGTCGGTCTCCCTTGTTTGAACAAGGGTATGGCGCTACATTTATCGCATCGCAACGCGATAGATTTCGTATCTGTTGTGCAGAAAGTATAGCCCGATGAACTGGGATGACGTTCGTATCTTCCTGGCAGTCGCCCGCAGCGGCCAGATATTGGGGGCCGCGCGCAGCCTGGGGCTCAACCACGCCACCGTCGCGCGCCGCCTGACCGCGCTGGAACAGGCGCTGGGCAGCACGTTGTTCACTCGCAAGACCAATGGCTCGGAACTGTCCAGCGCCGGCGAAGGCTTTCTGCTGCATGCCGAACGAATGGAAAGCGCCATGCTGGCGGCCAGCGAGTCGGCCGGTGCGGACAGTCTTATTGACGGGACAGTGCGCGTCGGCGCGCCCGACGGGTTCGGCGTGGCGTTCCTGGCGCCCCGACTGGGCGAACTGATCGAGCGGCACAAGGGCCTACGGGTGGAACTGGTGCCGGTACCACGCGCCTTCTCGCTGTCGCGGCGCGAGGCCGATATTGCGGTGACCCTGGAGCGCCCACGCGAGGGGCGACTGGTGGCGCGCAAGCTGACCGACTATCGGCTCGGGCTTTATGCCAGCCAGACCTATCTCGGTCAGCATGGCACACCGGCCGATCTGGCCGCCCTCGCCCAGCACCGGCTGGTTGGCTATGTCGACGATCTGATCTTTACCGCCTCGCTCGACTACACCGCTGAATTGCTCAAGGGATGGGGGTCGACCCTGGCTATTTCGTCGGCCATGGGCCAGACCGAGGCGGTGCGGGCTGGCGCGGGCATCGGAATTCTGCACGCCTTCATGGCGCAGCGCGACACAAACCTTGTGCCCGTGCTGCCCGCCCACACCCTTACCCGCAGTTATTGGACCGTAGTGCATGAGGATTTGCGGGCGATCCGTCGCGTTGCGCTGGTGGCCGAGTTTCTTGCCGAGATCGTCGCGCGGGACCGGGCTATATTTGGCGCCTGAGAGGGGCTTGCCCGGCGCTATGGCTGCGCTAAAACAGGGCCATGTCCAAGACCACACCTGCCACACTGGCGCTGATCAAAGCCAATGTCGCCTTCGACACGGCGACCTATGATTATGATCCCGATGCGGACCGCGTTGGTTTGCAGGCCGCTGAGGCCATGGGGGTCTCGGCATCCATCGTGCTCAAGACGCTGATGGCCGAGGTGGATGGCAAGCCGGTCTGCGTGGTGGTGCCCTCGGATGCCGAGGTGAATATGAAAAAGCTTGCCGCAGCCTTTGGTGGCAAGTCGGCGCATATGATGAAGCCGGCCGACGCCGAGCGGCTGACCGGCTATAAGGTGGGCGGGATCAGCCCGTTCGGGCAGAAGAAGCAGGTGCCCACAGCGGTCGAGGAACTGGCGACGCTGGAAGATGCGATCTTCCTCAATGGCGGACAGCGCGGCCTGCAGATCCGCATGAAGCCTGATGACCTCGTGGCAGCACTGGGCGGCAAGGCCGTCGACCTGATCCGTTAGAAACGGAACCCCAGACAGACAAAAGGCGCCCGATCGGACGCCTTCATCTCAAGTCTAGTGTCGGCAGGCTCGATTAACGAGCGTAGTTGCCGCGGGCGATGTTCTTGATGTCGCCGCGAGTGATGCCCAGATCGTTGAGCTGACGAGCGTCGAGTGCATTGAGCTCGCGCATGGTGCGCTGGTACTGAGCAAACTGGTTGAGCTTCTGGCGGATGTTCATTTTCGGTTCCCCTTCGTTTCGATGACCAATATCTATACTCAGCCAGTCGTGATTAGTAGGTGGACTTTGTGCACATCCGTTATGCACTGGATGCAAATTAAAGAGGCAGTTCGTTCATATTGGGTTTAGCTGCCCCGCCGAATCTGCCACGCCCGTTTCGAACCAACCATTTGATATACATACGCAAAATGGGCGCCACTGCCGCGACGCCCACCTTAAGCTTTGCTTAACCAGTTAATTGCCCGTTATGCACTCACCGCTTGGTGGCGGTGCGGTTCTCCTGCGCATGACGGCGATCTTCCCGCATTTCGAACCACATTGCGTTGAGAATGGCGAAGCTGCAGGCCAGCCCGACGCCCAGAATCCACGAGAAATACCACATGTTCGTCTCCTAGTAGGCGTTGGGGTTCTTTTCGAGCGACCGTGTGGTGACATCCCCGCGCATGACGCGGAACACCCAGGCGGTGTAGGCCAGAATGATGGGCAGGAAGATCACCGTCGCCAGCAGCATGATGAACAGGGTGAGGTGGCTTGAAGAGGCATCCCACAATGTCAGCCCGGACTCTGGCACCGTCGAGGACGGCAGCAGGAAGGGGAACAGCGACAGTCCTGCCGTCGAGATGATACCAAAGATGGCCATGCTCGAGGCCACAAGGGTTGGAATGCGCAGCCGTGCCTGCAGCCCGAGAACTGCTGCCACCAGGCCCACAAAGCCCAGCACCGGCGCCGCGATCATCCAGGGATAGAGACCATAATTGGTCATCCAGCCACCCGGGACCAGCGCGACTGTTTTGCCCAGCGGGTTGATGGCGCCATTGGTGTCGACAATGCTGGTGATGGCATAGCCGTCCATGCCGAAGGCCACCCAGACGCCACCCAGCGCAAACAGCACGATGGTCGCCAGTCCCGCCCACGTCCCGTATGTGCGGGCCCGATCCGCCAGCACACCCGTGGTCCGTCCGGTAATCAACACGGCACCCTGCAGCACGATCATGCCCACGCTGACCAGCCCGGCAAGCAAGGCGAATGGCATCAGCAGTTGGAAGAAATTGCCGGTGTAGAAGGCGCGCAGCGTATCGTCGAGATAGAAGGGCGCTCCGAGCAGGACGTTACCCACGGCCACGCCCATGATCAGCGACGGCACGAAGCCGCCGACAAACAGGGCCCAGTCCCAGGCCGAGCGCCAGCGTGTATCGGCAACCTTGCCGCGAAACTTGAAGCCCACCGGGCGCAGGATCAGCGCCAGCAGGATCACGATCATGGCCAGGTAAAAGCCAGAGAAGCTGACGGCGTAGAGGGGGGGGAAGGCGGCAAAGATGGCGCCGCCACCCAGCACCAGCCACACCTGATTGCCTTCCCAGGTCGGGCCGATCACATTGATCAGTACACGGCGTTCGGCGTCGGTGCGGGCGACGAAGGGCAGCAAGGTCCCCACGCCCAGGTCACGCCCTCCCATCACGGCGAAGCCGATCAGCAGGATGCCCAGCAATGCCCACCAGATGAGGCGCAGCGTTTCGTAGTCGAGCGGAATGGTGCTCATGATCCGAGTTCCTTGTTGGCGGGAGTGGCAGGCAGGGCGGCGACGACAAAGTCGGCGTCCTCGCCTTCATCGGCAGCGGCAAACAGCTTGTCCTGTGGCCCGGCCTTGATGATCTTGAGCATCAGCATGACCATGATGACCAGCAGCACGGTATAGAGTGCCACATAGAAGGTGAGCGAGATCACCAGATCCCAGAAGTGCAGGCCTGAGGCCGCGTAGAAGGTGGGCAGAACGCCTTCGACCGCCCAGGGCTGCCGACCATACTCGGCGATCAGCCAGCCCGCTTCGATTGCCAGCCAAGGCAGCGGCAGTGTCGCAAAGGCGATCCACAGCATGGGCCGGCTGGTGTCGAGCCAGCCACGCGATGCGCGGTAGAACCAGACTCCAAAGAAGGCGATGAAGAAGAAGCCGATAGCGACCATGACGCGGAAGCTCCAGAAGAGCGGCCACACATCAGGCACGGTATCGAGCGCTGCCATGGTGATTTCCTCACCCGTGGCGTTCTCGACATCCTCGCGATACTTCTTGAGCAGCAGGCCATAGCCCAGATCGGCCCAATGTTCGTCAAAGGTCGCCCGGGCGGCGGTAGTGGTGCCGTCAGCGCGAATTTCCTGCAGGGCCTTGTAGGCCACGATACCGGACTGGACGCGGATCGCGGCGTGCTCGGTCAGCTCGGTGATGCCGGGCAGATCGCGATCGATCGAGCGGGTGGTGATCAGGCCCAACACCCAGGGCAGTTGCACCTGGAATGCCGGTTCGCCGGGCACATCGCTGGGAATGGCGAACAGGGTCAGCGCGGCCGGGGCCGGCTCGGTGTGATACATCGCCTCCATGGCGGCGATCTTCATCTGCTGGTGTTCGGTGGCGACATAGCCGCTCTCGTCACCCAGCACGACCACGGACAGGGCTGAGGCCAGACCGAAACTGGCGGCAACAACCATGGACCGCTTGGCCAGTTCGATATGCTTGCCCTGGAGCAGGAACAGCGCGGAAATGGCGAAGATGAACACGGCGCCACAGACATAGCCGGCGCTGACGGTGTGCACGAACTTGGCCTGCGCCACCTGGTTGAAGATCACGGCGATGAAGTCGGTGACTTCCATGCGCATGGTGTCGGGATTGAACTTGGCGCCGACCGGGTTCTGCATCCAGCCATTGGCAATCAGGATCCAGAGCGCGGAGAAATTGGCGCCCAGCGCCGTCAGCCAGGTCACCGTCAGATGGCCCACCTTGCTCAGGCGATCCCAGCCGAAGAAGAACAGGCCGATAAAGGTAGCTTCGAGGAAGAAGGCCATCAGGCCCTCGATGGCCAGAGGGGCGCCGAAGACGTCGCCCACATAATGGCTGTAATAGCTCCAGTTCATGCCGAACTGGAATTCCATGACGATGCCGGTGGCTACGCCCATGGCGAAGTTGACGCCAAACAGGGTGCCCCAGAACAGGGTCGCCTTGCGCCAGATTTCGCGCCCGGTCATCACATAGGTGCTCTCCATGATGGCCATCATGAAAGACAGCCCCAGGGTGAGCGGCACGAATAGGAAGTGATACATGGCGGTGGCGGCAAATTGCCACCGCGACAGCTCAACGACAGTCATGTCGATCATAGCGATATTGCCTCTACGCTTGTCGGCGCGCCGAGTCGCAACCGATTGGAAGCTATTTGCCTGTCCGCGCTCGCGCCCGCATTGACCTAAATCAATGTGCGTTCGACCGCCCAATATAGGGTGCGCCCATGCCCAAGACGTCGACCTCCCCCGCCGCCCCCATCCCACCTCAAGGCCAGCCCACCGTGACCAGCTCAGACCGTCAGAACGCCAAGACGTTGTCCGGTTTGCGCCGTTTCGGCGGGCCGTGGCTGTGGCTGGCGATTGCGGCGCCACTGCTGGGCGGCGTGTTGCTGGTGGTTCAGGCGTGGACCCTGGCAGGCATTGTTGGTGGCGTGGTGGAGAATGGCGCTGTCATCGCGGCGATGACGCCCGGCATCGTACTGATCTTTGGGCTGTTGCTGACCCGCGCCGCGCTGGCCGCGATCGGCGATCGGGCCGGCACGGCCGCGTCCGAGGCCATCAAGACCAATCTGCGGCAAGCGCTGTTTGCCCAATTGCTGTCCCGCTCGCCCCGTGCCGCTGATCAGCCCCATTCGGGCGCAGCGTCTTCGGCGATGATTGATCAGGTCGAGGCGCTGGATGGGTTCTTTGCCCGCTACGTGCCCGCCATGGTGCAGGCGAGCCTGCTGCCGCTGGCCTTTGGCGCCATCATCCTGCCACTCGACTGGCTGGCGGGCCTGCTGTTTCTCGTCACCGCACCACTCATCCCGGTATTCATGGCGCTGGTGGGCTGGGGCGCGCAATATGCCACCGACCGGCAAGCCCGTGCGCTGTCCCTGCTCAATGGTCGCTTTGCCGACCGCCTGCGGGGGCTCACCACACTGAAACTGTTCGGTCGTGCCGAAGCCGAGACGGCTGGCATTGTGGCTGCGAGCGACGAATTGCGTCACCGCACGCTGCGTGTGCTGCGTATCGCTTTCCTGTCCTCGGCCGTGCTGGAATTCTTCGCTGCGCTGGGCGTAGCAGGCATCGCGCTTTATGTCGGGCTGACCTTCATCGATTTCCTGCACCTGCGCAGCACACCACTGACGCTTGAGCTGGGCCTGTTCCTGCTGCTGATGGCGCCGGAAGTCTACAATCCGCTGCGTCTGCTGGCAGCGCATTATCACGACCGAGCCTCGGCCAAGTCGGCCATTGGCGAAATCCAGGCCCAGCTCGGCGCCCTGCCCGCAGAGATCGTCCCGCTCGGCCACGCCGAACCGTCAGCATCGCCGGATGCAATGGCATTGCGGCTGGACAAGCTCACCCTGCGCACGCCCGACAATGCCCGCGTAATCCTGCATGAGACGGGGCTGAACATCAAAGCAGGCGAGCATGTCGCCATTGTCGGCCAGAGTGGCATTGGCAAATCGAGCTTGCTCGAAGCCATTGCCCGGCTGCGCCCGCATGGTGGCGCCATCACGCTGGGTGATCAGCCCCTGGAAGACTGGGATGAAGCCGAACTGCGCCACAGCGTCGCCATGCTGGGCCAGAAGCCCCGGATTTTTGCGGGCAGCATGGCGGACAATATTGCCATGGCGCGCCCGGATGCGACGCCCGCGCAGATTCGCAGTGCTGCCGAGCGTGCTCAGGCCGCCGGGTTTGCCGATGCCTTGCCCGAAGGGCTCGATACGCTTTTGGGTGAAGGCGGGCTTGGTCTTTCAGGTGGACAGACCCAGCGCATCGCCCTGGCGCGCATCTTCCTGCGCGATCCCGGCCTGATCCTGCTCGATGAGCCGACCGCGCATCTTGACGCAGAACTCGAACAGGCCGTGCTTGATGCCCTGCTCGACTTTGCGCACGGTCGCACGCTGATCATTGCCACCCATTCGCAGGCCGTCGCCAAGCGCATGCACCATGCCTATCGCATTGCCGGGGCGGAACTGCTGGCCACCCCGGTTTCCGCCGCCAGTGTCAGGAGTGTTGCATGAACGCGCTGCTCGCTTTTCGGGGGCTGTTTGCCCGTCAGGCCAAAGGTCTGTTGATCGCCCTGCTGCTCTCGCTGGTGGCGCTGGCCTCCGGCGTGGCGCTGCTGGGCACGTCGGGCTGGTTCATCACTGCAACGGCCCTGACCAGTGCAGGCCTGGCGTTCAACCTCTTTGTGCCGTCAGCCATGGTGCGCGGCTTTTCCTTTGTGCGCATTCTGGCACGCTATGGCGAACGCCTGAGCGGCCATGACGCGACGTTGCGCCTGCTGGCTGATATTCGGGGCTGGTTGTTCGGGCGGCTGTTTCCACGCCTGCCTCTTAATGATCGCCACATGCGCCATGGCGATCTGGTCAGCCGGCTGACCGCCGATGTCGACGCGCTCGACACCGCCTTTCTGGTCGCCATCGGCCCGATTACTGCCGCTGTGGTGATCGGCACCGTTCTGACAAGCGTTCTGGCGTTCCTGCTGCCTGCAGCAGCTGTAGTCTATGGCCTGAGCTTTGGCATGGCGGTGCTGCTGGTGCCCGCCGGTCTGGTGCTGACCAGCCGCAAGGCAGGCTCGGCGATTGTGATGCGTGCCGCTGCGGCGCGTGCCGCGGTACTCGATGGTATTGAAGGCCATGCCGACCTCACGCTGTTCGGAGCGCTGGGCGACACTCAGGCGCGCTTTTCAGAGACCGCAACAGCCCTGTCCGAGGCGCGCGGGCGCCTTGCCACACTGAGCGGGTTTGCCGCCTTTGGCGTGCAGGCACTGGCGGCCATTGCGCTGGCCGGATCGCTCTGGCTAGGCCTGGAGGCCTTCGCGGCCGAGCAGATTGACGGCCCGGTACTGGTCGGCCTGCTGCTCGCCATTCTGGGCAGCTTTGAGGCCAGCAGCGTCATTGTGCGCAGCGTCACCAAGCTGACCACCGCCATGGCCGCCGCCGAACGGCTGACAGCAATTGCCGATGCCCCGATCAAGATCGTCGATCCGGCCAACCCCATCGGCCTGCCCGACAATCTAGTCATCACTCTGGACAAGGTGCGCTTTGCCTATGATGGCGGCGCGCCGGTGCTGAATGATCTCGAGCTCAGCGTTGCGCCGGGCGAGCATGTGGCCATTGTCGGTCCCAGCGGCATTGGCAAATCCAGCCTGCTCAGCCTCTTGCTGCGACTGGCCGAACCGCAATCGGGCAGTATCACCCTGGGCGGCGTCGACCTGTCCGCGCTGGCCCTGCGCGATCTGCAGACCAGCTTGGCCCTGCTCAGTCAGGACAGCCCGCTGTTCAACGACACTATTAGTGCCAATCTGCTGATCGCCCGTCCCGATGCCAGTGAAGATGCCCTGTGGGGGGCGCTGGACGCCGCCGGCATTGGCGATTTCGTGCGCGCTTTGCCCAAGAGACTCGATACGCTGGTGGGCGAAGCTGGCCGGACCGTTTCGGCGGGTCAGGGACGGCGGTTATGCCTTGCCCGCACCCTGCTCAGCCCTGCGCCCATCCTGCTGCTTGATGAACCCACCACCGGTCTGGATCGTACCGCAGAGGTCGCATTCTTTGACACCTTGCGCAAGGCTGCCACCGGGCGCACGGTGATCCTTGTGACCCATGCCGGCATCCCCGAAGGCACGGTGGACCGGGTGCTGACCATGCGCGGCGGACAGCTCACTTAAATCATCGCGACACGGGCCTTGACCTTACCATGATGGGAAGGTCTATATGGCTGAGGACGAGGTGATTGAAATGAACGAACACGTCCACAACAAACCTATTAGCATTGATATTGACGGCATGACCTGCGCCTCCTGCGTGATGCGGGTGGAAAAGGCGCTCAGCAAGGTTCCCGGTGTCGAAAGCGCCAGCGTGAACTTTGCCACCGAGCGCGCCAGTGTGCGGATGGCCGATACGAGCAATGTCGCCGCCCTGCTCGCCGCGGTCGAGAAGGCTGGCTATACCGGCCATGAAACGCCCCAAGCCAGCGCGTATTCCGGGCATCAGCATCACGATGAAGACGCCGCCATCCTGCGGCGTGACGTGATACTGGCGGCCATTCCGACGCTGCCGCTGTTCGCGCTGGAAATGGGCGGGCATCTCTACATGCCCTTCCACATGTGGCTGACCGCTCTGATCCCCACACCGACACTGCATATCTTCTATTTCGTGCTGGCCAGCTTCGTGCTGTTCGTGCCGGGCTGGCGCTTCTTCAAGGTGGGTATTCCCGCCCTGCTACGCGGCGCGCCAGAGATGAACTCGCTGGTCGCGCTTGGCTCTGGCGCCGCCTATCTCTATTCGGTGGTGGCGACTTTCGTGCCGCAGGTGCTGCCGAGCCAGGCGCAGTATGTCTATTATGAAGCCGCTGCGGTCATCGTCACGCTGATCCTGGTCGGGCGCCTGCTTGAGGCCATCGCCAAGGGCCGTACCGGCAATGCCATTCAACGTCTGGTGCGCGAGCAGGCCAAGACAGCCCGCGTCGAGCGCGACGGCCAGATCACCGAGATCGCCATCGAGCAGGTGCAGGTCGGCGACATTATCGTGGTGCGTCCCGGCGAAAAGATCGCCGTGGATGGCGAGATCACAGAGGGCGCCAGCCATATCGATGAATCGATGATTTCGGGCGAACCTCTGCCCGTCTCCAAGACGGTCGGTGCCGAGGTAGTTGGCGGAACGCTCAACACCTCGGGCAGCTTCAGTTTCCGCGCCACCAAGGTGGGTGGCGACACCATGCTGTCGCAGATCATCCGCATGGTCGAGGAAGCCCAAGGCGGCAAGCTGCCCATTCAGGGCGTCGTCGACCAGATCACGGCCTGGTTTGTGCCCGCCGTGATTGCGTTGTCGATCCTGACATTTGCGATCTGGCTGTTGTGGGGCCCAGACCCCGCCTATGTCTTTGGGCTGGTCAACGCTGTGGCGGTGCTGATCATTGCCTGCCCCTGCGCCATGGGGCTGGCCACACCGACCTCGATCATGGTGGGCACGGGCCGCGCGGCCGAAATGGGCGTGCTGTTCCGCAAGAGCGAAGCGCTGCAGCGTCTGCGCGATGTGTCTGTGGTGGCTTTGGACAAGACCGGCACGCTGACCGAAGGCAAGCCGGCCCTGACCGACATCATACTCGATGATGATTTCGAGCATGATGAAGTGCTGGCCCTGGTCGCGGCTGTCGAAGCCAGGTCAGAGCATCCCATCGCCACCGCCATCGTGACTGCTGCCGAAAAAGCCGGGCTGACATTGGGTGCCGTCACCGAGTTCGCATCGGACGCTGGCAATGGTGTCACCGCCCGCGTCGATGGGCGACTGGTGGCGATTGGCTCGCAGCGCCATCTGGGGCACCTCGATTTCTCCGACTTCGCCCAGGCCATCGAGAAGCTGGCCGATGAAGGCAAGACCCCGGTGTTTGCCGCCATCGACGATAAACTCGCCGCCGCCATTGTGGTCGCCGATACCATCAAACCAACCAGCAAGGCGGTGATCGCTGCGCTGCACGAACTAGGCCTTAAGGTGGCGATGATCTCGGGCGACAATCGCCGCACGGCCGAAGCCATTGCCCGTCAATTGGGCATTGATGAGGTGCGCGCCGAAGTGCTGCCCGCCGACAAGGTGGACACCATCAAATCGCTGCGCCAGTTCGGCACGGTGGCCTTTGTCGGCGATGGCATCAATGACGCCCCTGCGCTGGCCGAAGCCGATATCGGCATTGCCGTGGGCACCGGCACCGATGCCGCAATCGAGAGCGCCGATGTGGTGCTGCTCGGCGGCGACCTCAAAGGTGTGCTTGATGCGCTGGTGATCAGCCGGGCGACCATGAAGAACATCTGGGAGAACCTGTTCTGGGCGTTCGGCTACAATGTGCTGCTCATTCCGGTGGCCGCAGGCGTGCTGTATCCGGCGTTCGGGATCCTGCTTTCACCCATGCTGGGTGCCGGCGCGATGGCGATGTCGTCAATCCTTGTGGTCTCCAACGCCCAGCGGCTGCGCGGGGTGAAAGGGGTGACGCTATGAATATTGGCGAGGCTGCCAACGCCTCGGGCGTTTCGGCCAAGATGATCCGCTATTACGAATCCATCGGCCTTATTCGCCCGCCGCATCGCACTGACAGCAATTACCGGGTCTATGGCAGCGATGAAGTGCATGTGCTGCGCTTTATCAAGCGGTCCCGCACGCTGGGCTTCTCAGTCGAAGAGACCGCGACCCTGCTCAGCCTGTGGCAGGACAAGTCCCGGGCCAGCGGCGAGGTCAAGGAGGTCGCGGTCAGCCATATCACGGCGCTCGAAACCAAGATCGACGAGTTGCAGGCCATGGTCAAAACCCTCAAGCATCTGGCGCATTGCTGCACAGGCAATGATCGCCCCGACTGCCCCATTCTGGACGACCTCGCGGGCGTCCCAACGCCAAGCAAAGGACATTGAAATGACCGACAAGACCGTTTTCGCCGTCAACGACATGAGCTGCAATCACTGCGTCGGCGCCATTCGAAAATCTCTGGAAGAGGCCCTGCCCGGCGCCGAGATCGACGTCGATCTGGCATCACACAAGGTCAGCTTTACCGGCGACCGCGCCAAGGGTGAAGAAGCCATCCGCGAGGCCGGCTACACGCCTGAGGCGGCTTAGCTCGGGGATACCCCCTCCCGACCTCCCCCTGACAGAGGGAGGAGCTGCATCGGAGCCTTGGCAACATCCCGCCCACCCACTGCACGGATTCCTCCCCCTATAGGGGAGGTTAGGTGGGAGTGCCCAAGCAAACAAACTGATCCATCCCAATAACAAAGGGCGCCCCAGGGGCGCCCTTTGCTGTCCGTTCTGGGTATGGGAGGTCAGAACGGGCTGTCTGGGAAGTAGAACTGCTCGGCGTTTTCCTGGGTGATCAGGGGCGAGCCGAGAATGTAGCTGCCGGTAACCGGACCATTGGAGATGAAGTGGTTCACCGTCACGTCCATTGCCGTGGCAATCTGGGCCGGTGGATACAGCACGTCGACGGGCACCAGCGGATCACCATCCATCACGCCCTTGACGATTTCCTTCATGCCAGCGCCGCCGACCACGAACATTTCGCTTTCGCGACCAGCCTGCTTGATGGCCTCGACCACGCCCAGCGTGATGTCGTCATCCTGAGCCCAGACGCCGTCGATATCGGGGAAGCGGCTCAGGAAATCCTGCATCACTTCAAAGCCGTCATCGCGGTTCCAGTTGGCGAACTTGTTGTCGAGCACATTGATGCCCGAGCCTTCGATCTTGCCCATGAAGGCGTCGAAGCGTTCGGTGTCGAGCACGGTGGGGATACCGCGCAGGATGACGATGTTGTCGCCATCGCCGAGGCGGGTCATCATGTACTCGGCCGAGACTTCACCCATTTCGGTATTGTTGCCCGAGACGTAGACGTCCTGGATGGACGGGTCGGTCAGGCCACGGTCGACCACGGTGATGAAGGCGCCGGTGTCGGCAACGGCGCGGACAGGTTCGGTCAGAGGCTCGGATTCAAACGGCAACACCACCAGGGCGTCGATCTGATGCACCGAGACCAGGTCTTCGAGATCGCTGGCCTGATCGGCGGGGCCGTCAGCGGTCACGATGATGATGTCGATATTGGGATTGGCGGCTTCAAGGCGCTTTTCAGCTTCGGCTGCGTGCCAGTTCAGGCCGCCCATGAAACCATGGGTTGCGGCTGGAATAGAGACGCCGATCTTGATCTGATCCTGCGCGAATGCTGCGCCGGCCAGTGCGCTGGTGGCCAACAGGCCCAGTGCGATTGACTTCAAAGACATAGCTTAGTCCTCCCTGTGTTCTGGCGCTGCTTTGGCGCCGGTTCTCCCGCCCCGTTGGGGACTTGGATTATTCGGCCTTCTTGCGTGCACCACGGAGCGAGCCGCGCTGCAGGTAGACTGCCGCCACGATGATCACGCCCTGCACTGCCCCGTTGAGGTAGTTCGAGATGATCTCGGTGAGATTGAGAATATTGCCGATGGCCGTCAGGATCAGCGCGCCGATCACCGTGCCGCCAATGCGGCCGAAGCCGCCCTTGAGCATGGTGCCGCCAATAATCACCGCAGCGATGGCTTCGAGTTCCCACAGCACGCCGGTGGCCGATGATGCCGAGCCCAGGCGCGGCACATAAATGATGGTGGCCAGCGAGACGCACAGACCCTGCAGGATATAGGTGGCGGTCTTGACCCGGTCGACCTTGATGGCCGAGTAGCGCGCCACGTGTTCATTGGAGCCGATCGCCATGCAATAGCGGCCAAAGGCGGTGCGGTTCATCAGCACCCAGCCGATGATCGCCACGAAGATGAACACCCAGACCGGAATGGGGATGCGCAGGAAGCTCTCATAGTAGACCGGGCGATAGATATCGCGGGCACCCGAAGCCAGCGACAGCGTGCCGCCATCGGCAAAATAGGTTACCAGCGAGCGATAGATGCCCATGGTGCCGAGCGTCACGATAAAGGCTTCGATCTTGGCCTTGGTGGTCAGAAAACCGTTGATATAGCCGGCACCCACGCCCAAGATCAGCGAGCAGCCAATGCCCAGCAGCACCGTCCAGATCGAGGCGCCCAGCGCGTCCACGGCGGTATTCATGACAATGATCATCACGCCCGCGATGAAGGCGGCCATGGAGCCCACTGACAGATCGATGCCGCCTGCGGTAATCACGAAAGTGGCGCCCACCGCGATGATGCCGATAAAGGCCGAGCGGGTCAGAATATTGGTGATGTTGCCTTCATTGAGGAAGGCTGGATTGAGGCTGTAGCCCAGGATCACCAGCAGGATCAGCGCCAGCAGCGGTCCCAATGTCTTGAGATCAATCCGGAAGCTTCTGCCCGGCTTTGCAGCCTCATGCGCTGATACGCTCATCGTCCCCACCCTGCTTGATGCCTGCGGCGTACCGCATGATTTCTGCTTCCGCGATTTCGGCGCCCTCGAGCTTGCCGGCCAATCGCCCCTCGCGCATCACCAGTACCCGATGGCTAAGCCCGATCACTTCCTGCATCTCCGAAGAGATCAGGATGATGGACTTGCCCTCGGCCGCCAGTGCCGCGACGATATGATAAATCTGTTGTTTGGTGCCCACGTCGATGCCGCGCGTCGGCTCATCCATGATGATGATGTCGGGCTCGGCTTCCATGGTCTTGCCCAGCATCAGCTTTTGCTGATTGCCGCCCGATAGCTGCCCCACCTTGACCGAGGCATCGCGCGCCCGGATATCGAAACGGCGCACGGCGCGCTCGAGCGCACTGGCTTCGCTCTTGCCGTCCAGAAAGCCGTTCTTGAGGTGCTTTTTGAGCGTCAGCAGGGTCAGATTGGGTTCCAGCCCGACATTGAGCAGAAGCCCCCGCCCCTTGCGGTCCTTGGTCATATAGGCCAGCCCGGCAGCAACCGATTTGGCGACGTCGGTGAAGTCCTGCGGCGTGCCGTTGACCTCGACCGTGCCATCATCACGCGGATTGAGCCCGACAATGGCCTCGGCCACAGCAGTGCGACCCGAGCCGATCAACCCGGCAAAGCCGAGGATCTCGCCCTTGCGCAGATCAAACGAGATGTCCTTGACGCCAGGCGCCACCAGATTGCGCACCGAGAGCACTACGGGGGCGTCGACATCGGGCTCATGCTTGGGTGGATAGAGATTGGAGAGCTCGCGCCCTACCATCATCTGCGCGATGGAATCCGGGGTCAGCGCCTCGGTGCCCACCGTGGCGATCAACTGGCCGTCACGCAGCACGGTGACGCGCTGAGCCAGTTCCATGATCTCGTCAAGCTTGTGGGAAATGAAGATCACGGCCACGCCGCGTGCGGTCAGACGGCGGATCTGTTCGAACAGCGTCTGGGTTTCGCCCTGCGACAGCACGGCGGTCGGCTCGTCCATGATCAACACGCGCGCGTCGCGGCTGATGGCCTTGGCAATTTCGACCATCTGTTTGTCAGCAACCGACAGCGTGTTGATGCGTGCGTCCGGATCGACATTGACGTGCAGGGTATCAAGAATGGCAGCGGCCTGGGCCCGCATGTCGGCCAGCCGCAAGAAGCCGTTCTTGGTCAGTTCGCGACCCAGGAAAATGGAGTCGGCAACCGTCAGATGTTCAGCCAGCAGCAATTCCTGGTGGATCACCACGATGCCCATGGCTTCGGCTTCGCCATTGGGCGGCAGCACAGCGGTCTTGCCATCATAGGAGATGGTGCCTGAGGTCGGCTGCTCGAGACCGGACAGCACCTTGATCAGGGTTGATTTGCCTGCGCCGTTCTCGCCGATAATGGCGTGAACTTCACCGGGCTTGATATCGAAATCAATGCTGAACAGGACGGGGATTTCGCCGAACGATTTACTGATCCTGTGTGCGGACAGGATCGCTGGCGCGGACATGCCTTCGGCGCTGGACATCGTTGAACCCCTCCCTGAACGCGGCAGGGTTGAACCCCGTCTCTTCGCTCCTGAGACAATGATGTAAAGGTTTTCATGATTGATGTAAAGGTTTACAAACGGGAGAAACGGTATAAGCCGTAAAGGAGGGTCTGGCGCCGCGTGAGCCATCTGCTAAAGGCAGCGACAGCGGGCGTCAGTGGGCGTGCGAGGCACAGATTGCAGCACCGAAAACTGGCCACAATTGAAGACGTAGCGGCGATCGCCGGCGTATCCATCGCCACGGTCAGCCGCGCTATCAATGAGCCCACCAAGGTTGCTGACGAGACGCGTCGCAAGGTCACCGAGGCCGTTGCGCGCACCGGCTACACCACCAATGCCATGGCGCGTTCACTGCGCATGCGCCGCTCCAACATGATCCTGATTCTGGCGCCCGATGTGGGCGATCCGAACTTCTCCAATATTCTGGTGGGGCTCGAAACCGAGGCCTCCAAGCGCGGCTATGGGGTGTTGATCGGCAATACCCAGAATGATCCGACGCGCGAGACTGATTATCTGCGCTTCATCAATTCCAATCAGGCTGACGGGTTGATCCTGCTTACCGGTCACCTGCCCTATGGCATTGGCGAACAGGGCAATCCCGTGCGCCTGCCGCCCATGGTGGCGGTCAACGAACCGGTCTCCAATAGCGATGTGCCCTTTGTCGGTGTCGATAATTTCGAGGGGGCCCGCATTGCAGCCGAGCATCTGATCGCCCAGGGGCACCACCGCATCGCCTTTATCGGGCATTCGACCAGCAAGGCGGTCAACATGCTGCGCGAGCAGGGCTATCGCGCGGCCCTGAGCGGCGCGGGCATCACCATTGACCCACGGCTGATACTGGACGGCGATGGCACCACGGAAAGCGGCCGAGCGGCGACCGAGCACATGTTTGTCCGCGATGTGCTGCCCACCGCCTTTTTGTGCGTCAACGACGCCACCGCGCTGGGGGTGATCATCTCGCTGAGTGCGCGCAAATATGATCTGCCGCGCGACTTTTCGGTGATGGGATTTGACGATATTTCGTTTGCCAGCTTCGTCACGCCATCGCTGACCACCATGAAGCAGCCGCGCCACAAGATTGGCGAGGGCGCCATGGACCTGCTGCTGGCGCTGCTGGCGGGCGAGACGCCCGCCAAGAACGAAGTGCTGTTGCGCAGCGAGCTGATCGTGCGCAATTCGGTCAGTGGGCCGCGACGGGGCTGAGCTACTGGTCGCGCTTGGCCAGCCAGTCCTGCATCCAGGCGATTTCCTGCTCCTGCGCCGCGATCACTGCCTCGGCCAGCGCCCTCACCTCGGGGTCGTTGCCATGTTCGAGCACGATACGGGCCATTTCGACGGCCCCTTGATGATGCGGGATCATGGCATTGATGAAATCAAGGTCAGCATCGCCAGTATAGGTCATGGCCATGTCGGCATGCATCTTTTCGGCCATGGCTGCATAGGCATGGCTGGCCGGCATCTCGGCGCCGGACATGCCAGTCATCGCGCCGTGATCCTGCGCAAAGGCGGGCAGCATCAGGCCAAGGGTGATCGTTGCAGCAAGCAGGAGAGATTTCATCGCAAATCCGTTTGTTAGAAGACGCTGATGTGTGGCGCCTTCCCCTCTGGGAAGGTCAAGCCGAATTCGATTGGTGCGCGGAGTTGTGATCGCTTTGCCCCATCGGTAGCCGCAGTGCTTGTCAACGCCCCAGCCCTGAGGCAAGAACCGGGCATGAAGACCATTCTCATCGTGGGCATCGGGGCGGGCAATCCCGAGCACATCACCATTCAGGCCATCAACGCGCTCAACCGCGCCGATGTGCTGTTCATCCCGGACAAGGGGGCGAGCAAGGCCGATCTGGCCGACCTGCGCCGCGAGATCATCGCCCGCTATGTGACCAATCCCGCCAGCCGCACGCTGGGCTATGCCGTGCCCCGGCGCGACGCAAGCAATCCCGACTACGGCGCCGGCGTCGATGACTGGCACGCGGCACTCGCCGAGCGCTTTGCCGGCCTGCTCTCCGAAGTGCCCGATAACGGGGCGTGCGCCTTCCTCGTCTGGGGCGATCCGGGCCTCTACGATTCAACCATCCGCATTGTCGAGCGGTTGCGCCAGACCCACCCGGTCAGCGTCGAAATCATGCCCGGCATTACCTCGGTCCAGGCACTGACCGCGGCCCATGGCATTGCGCTGAACCGTATTGGCGAACCGGTCCAGATCACGACAGGCCGCAAGCTCGGTACCGTGGCCGACGACACCATCGTCATGCTCAACGGCCAGACCGCCTTCACCGAGGCCGATCCCGACCTCGAGATATTCTGGGGCGCCTATCTCGGCACGCCGGATGAAATCACCATTTCCGGCCGGCTGGGCGATGTGGCCAGCCAGATTGTCGAAACCCGCCAGACCGCCCGCGCCCGGCATGGCTGGATCATGGATACCTATCTGCTGCGCAAGCGGGACTAGGAGTTGCCGCCCGCTCTCCCCTCCCCCTTGGGTCATGGGCGCGCGGGTGGACGGCCTTGGGCCATCATCCGCCCAAAGGCAGATATTCCCCCTTGCGATCCAATCGGCTACACCACCTGCCATGTCCGCCGCCCAACCCATCGCTGCCCCATCGCCCCGTCGCCGTGGCGCCTGCCCGACCCTTGAAGCGCCGATGCAGACCGGTGATGGCCTGCTGGCGCGGCTACGCGTTGGCGCGGGGCGCCTGACGCCAGCGCAGTTACACACCATTGCCGAACAGGCCGCCCATCACGGCAATGGACAGGTCGAGATCACCGCGCGCGGCAATCTGCAGGTGCGCGGGCTGACACTGACCAGCACGCCAGCGTTTGCGGCCGCCGTCCGGGCCATTGTCGACATCGAGCAGGGCCTTGTGGTGGAAACGCCACCACTGGCCGGAGACGATGCGACTGAAATCAGCGCCCCACGCGCGCTTGCTGTGTCCATCAGGGACCTTGCCGCAGCGCTGGGCGAGCAACTTGGCCCCAAAGTCACCGTGGTGGTCGACGGCATGGGACAGATCACCCGTGCCGGGCTCAAGGCCGATATCCGGTTGACCGCCATCGCGCCCCAGCATTGGTCACTGGCCATTGCCGAGCAGCCTCGAAGCGAACTGCACGAGAGCGCGGCGGCCGCTGCCGTTGTCACCGTCCTGGTCAAGCTCGCCGAGCTGGGGCCAGCCGCGCGCGCCACCGATCTGGTCACACCCCGCGCATCGGCCGCCCCGTCGTCCAGCCAGACCATCGGCCAGTTCACTCTGGCCAGCGGCAGCGCAACAGGTATCGCCCTGCCCTTCGGCGCCAGCGACAGCCCGTCTTTGATAGCGCTTGCGCGCCTTGCCACAGACCATGGCATTGCCGAACTGCGTCTCGCGCCGCATCACACCCTGCTCGCGATCAACGCGCCAGCGGGTTTTGTCCACGACGCCGCCACGCTCGGCTTCATTACCGATGCGAGCGATCCCCGCACCCGCATCAGCGCCTGTATCGGCAGTGCCGGCTGTGCGTCAGGCCATATTCCGGCCCGCGAAATCGCCCAGCAACTGGCGTCCGCCCTGCCCGCAGGCCGCGATCTGCACGTTTCGGGTTGCGCCAAGGGCTGCGCCCATCCGCGCCGCGCTGCATTGACGCTGGTGGGTCAGGCAGGCGGTTACGGTCTTGTCATCAACGGCAGCGCGGGCGATACGCCACAGACTGTTTTGCGCGCGGACCAGCTTGAGTCCGCCATCGGCCCGTCCGGGCAAGGATGACGATGACCCAATACGACTACATCAAGGATGGCGACGCCATTTATCGGCAGTCCTTTGCCATCATCCGGGCCGAAGCCGATCTGTCTGCCTTTTCGCCCGACGAGGCCGAACTTGCCATCCGCATGATCCATGCCGCCGGCTCGGTCGATGCCGCGCAGCTTTTCGAATTTGGTCCCGGCTTTGTCACCGCCGGACAGGCCGCGCTCAAGTCCGGCGCACCGATCTTCTGCGACGCCGAAATGGTCGCCCGTGGCGTCACCGCTGCCCGTCTTCCAGCCAATAACGAGGTGGTCTGCACCCTGCGTGACCCGGCCACGCCGGGCATCGCACAGGACATCGGCAATACCCGCTCCGCCGCGGCGCTGATGCTGTGGCTGCCGCGTCTGGAAGGCGCTGTGGTCGCCATCGGCAACGCCCCCACTGCCCTGTTCTACCTGCTCGAACTGCTGCGCGACGGCGCGCCAAAACCTGCAGCGATTATCGGCATGCCTGTGGGCTTTGTCGGCGCGGCGGAGTCCAAGGCCGCACTGGCCGAGAATTCCTATGGCGTGCCTTATGCCATCGTGCGCGGCCGGCTGGGCGGTTCGGCCATGACCGCTGCGGCGCTCAATGCGCTGGCGAGGACGGGCATATGAGCGGCAAGCTGATTGGGGTCGGCACAGGCCCCGGCGATCCAGAACTGCTCACGCTCAAGGCCGTGCGCGCGATCGAGAACGCCGATGTAATTGCCTATTTCGCCAAGCAGGGCAATTCGAGCAATGCACGCGCCATTGTCGCCGATCTGATCACCACCCAGATCGAAGAGCAGCTGGGCTATCCGGTCACCACCGAGATCGACCGCCGCCATGCCGATTACAAATCGGCCACCAGCGATTTTTACGCTGAAGCCGCCGCGCGCGTCGCCGCCCATCTTGATGCAGGCCGCACGGTGGCCGTGCTCAGTGAGGGCGATCCGCTGTTTTATGGCAGCTATATGCATATCCATGTGCGGCTGGCCCATCTCTATCCCACCGAGGTTGTGGCGGGGATCACGGCCATGTCCGGTTGCTGGTCACAGGCCGGGCTGCCGCTGGTGCAGGGCGATGACATTCTGGCCGTGCTGCCCGGCACGCTGGAAGAAGCCGATCTGACAGCGCGCCTGGGCAATGCCGATGGCGCCGTCATCATGAAGGTGGGCCGCAACATGGCCAAGGTCCGCCGTGCCATTGCGGCGGCTGGTCGGCTCGAGTCTGCCGTTTATGTCGAGCGCGGCACCATGGCCAATGGCGCCTCAATGCGGCTAGCCGACAAGCCCGATGATGTCGCCCCCTATTTCGCGCTGATCCTGGTGCCCGGCTGGAACGCCCGCCCTACATCGGCAGGTGCTGCATGACCGGCAAGCTCACTATTGTCGGCACCGGTCCGGGCAATCCCGATCAGACCACCCCCGAAGCGGTCAATGCGATTGCGGCCAGCCATGTATTCTTTGGTTACGGTCCCTATCTCGACCGCCTCACCCTGCGCGACGATCAGCGTCGCGTGGCCTCGGACAATCGCGAAGAACTGGCGCGCGCCAAGGATGCGCTGATGACGGCCGCCTCGGGCGAACAGGTCTGCGTTGTCTCGGGTGGCGATCCGGGTGTGTTTGCCATGGCGGCAGCGGTCTGCGAAGCCATTGAAGACGGCCCGCCTGCCTGGCGCGAGCTGGAACTGTCCATCGTCCCCGGTGTCACTGCCATGCTGGCTGTGGCGGCCCGCGCCGGCGCCCCGCTGGGTCATGATTTCTGCGCCATTTCGCTGTCGGATAATCTCAAGCCCTGGACGGTGATTGAGCAACGCCTGCGCGCGGTAGCCACTGCAGGGCTGGTGATTGCGCTCTACAATCCCATTTCCAAGGCCCGCCCCTGGCAGCTGGGCAGTGCATTCTCCATCCTGCGCGAAGTGCTGCCCTGGACCACGCCAGTGATCTTCGGCCGCGCCGCTGGCCGCCCCGATGAAGCGATCAGCGTGGTGAGTCTGGCCGACGCCGATCCGGCCAAGGCCGATATGGCGACCTGTGTGGTCATCGGTTCGCCCGAAACCCGCGTCATCGAGCGCCCCAATCAGGCGCCGCTGGTCTATTCGCCGCGCTCCCTTGGAGCGCCCAAATGAAGTGGCTGTCGATCGTCGGCATTGGTGAGGATGGTCTGGTCGGTCTGGGCGAGCCCGCCAAGGCGGCCATTGCCGCAGCCGAGATCGTCTTTGGCGGCGCACGTCACCTCGAACTGGCCACCCCTGTCATCACCGGCGAGCGCCAGCCATGGCTGTCGCCATTCTCGGACGCCATTGCGGCGGTGCTGACGCATAAGGGCCGCAGGGTCTGCGTACTGGCCTCGGGCGATCCGTTCCATTTCGGCGTCGGCGCCACGCTGACGCGCCATGTCGATGCCAGCCAGATGGCAGTCTATCCGCATCCCTCCTCGTTCAGCCTCGCCGCTGCCCGACTGGGCTGGCCGCTGCAGGATGTGCTCAGCCTGTCGTTGCACGGTCGCCCACTCGATCTGATCCGCCCGCATCTGCATCCCGGCGCGCGTATTCTGGCGTTGACATCTGATGAGAACGGCCCGGCTCAATTGGCGGCGCTTTTGAGCGAAGCCGGGTTCGGCATTTCTATCGTCACCGTGCTCGAAGCACTAGGCGGGGGCGATGAGACCGTGCGCAGCCAGGTGGCAATGAATTTCGACATTACCGGGATCAACCCGCTCAACATCTGCGCCATCAGCGTCGTCGCCCTGCCCGGCGCCCGCGTTGTGCCATTGACGCCGGGGCTGGACGACGCGCTGTTCGAGCATGACGGCCAGATGACCAAGCGCGAGGTGCGCGCCCTGACCCTATCAGCACTGGCGCCCCGTCGCGGCGAGACATTGTGGGATATCGGGGCGGGGTCCGGCTCGATCGGCATTGAGTGGATGCTGGCCGATCCCAGCCTGCGCGCCATCGCCATTGAGGCCGATCCCGAGCGGGCCGCGCGCATTGGGCGCAATGCCAGCGCGTTTGGTGTGCCCGATCTCAAGATCGCCGTCGGCACCGCCCCCGCAGCGCTGGCCGATCTTGGGCCCCCCCATGCCATTTTCATCGGCGGTGGCGGTTCGGATCCCGGCGTTCTCGACGCCGCCATTGCGGCGCTGCGCCCCGGCGGTCGACTGGTTGCCAATGCGGTGACGCTGGAACTTGAAGCGCTGCTGCTCGCCCATCACACCAGGCTGGGCGGCAGCCTGACCCGTATTGCCGTCGCCCGGGCCGATGCTGTCGGCTCCATGACGGGCTGGCGCCCGTCCATGCCGATTACCCAATGGGTCTGGAGCAAGCCATGACTGTGCACTTCATTGGGGCTGGCCCCGGCGCGGCCGATCTGATCACCGTGCGCGGGCGCGACCTGCTCGCCGCCTGCCCGGTGTGCCTTTATGCCGGCTCCATCGTGCCACAGGAAATGCTGGCCTGGTGTGGGCCCGATACCCGCCTGATCGACACCGCCCCGCTCTCGCTGGACGAAATCGAGGCCGAATACGCCAAGGCGGATGCGGCCGGCGAGGACGTGGCGCGGCTGCATTCGGGTGATCTGTCGATGTGGAGTGCCGTCGCCGAACAGATGCGGCGGCTGGACCGGCTGGGCATTGCCTATTCACTGACGCCCGGCGTGCCGGCCTTTTCGGCAGCGGCAGCCACACTGGGGCGCGAACTGACCATTCCGGCTGAAGCCCAGAGCCTGGTGCTGACCCGCATTTCGGGTCGTGCCTCGGCCATGCCGTCGGGCGAAAACCTGGCCGCCTTTGGCGCTACCGGGGCGACACTGGCCCTTCACCTGGCCATTCATGCGCTCGATCGGGTGGTTGAGGAGTTGACGCCGCATTATGGCGCGGATTGCCCGGTCGCCATCGTGTTCCACGCTTCCTGGCCCGATGAGAAGATCATCCGGGGCACGCTGGCCGATATAGTCGAGCGCTTTGCCGCCGATCCGGTGGAGCGCACCGCCATCATCTTTGTCGGGCGCACGCTGGGTGCCACCGATTTCCGCGAGAGTTCGCTCTACGATCCGGATTATCAGCGGCGGTTTCGCGGCCGCGACTAGACCACCATCTGGCCCAACATGGGCTCGATCAGGTCTTCCCAGTCAATCTCGCCGGGTCGGCCGAGCAGAAAGCCCTGCGCTTCGCTACAGCCTTCGACACGCAGCACCTCAAGCTGGGCGCAGGTCTCCACGCCTTCAGCCAGAACCGGCACCGACAGGCTCCTGCCCAGCGCCAGAATGGCGCGGACGATCGCCTTGGACTGTTCGTCGTGATCAACCTCGGTCATGAAGGAGCGATCGATCTTGATCTTGTCGAAGGGGAAGCTGCGCAGCGTGTCGAGCGAGGAATAGCCGGTGCCGAAATCGTCAATGGCGATGGAGACACCCATGGCCTTGATCTGGCGCAGGATATGGAGCGCGCGCTGCTTGTCGGCGATGATCGAGGTCTCGGTGACTTCGAGCTCCAGCAAGGACGGCGACAGACCGGTTTCTGTCAGGACGTCGCGCACGGTATCGATCAGATCGAGCGAACCCAGCTGCACGCCTGAAACATTGACGGCGATCTTGCGTTTTTCGGGCCAGCTGGCGGCATTGCGGCAGGCAGTGCGCAGCACCCAGGTGCCAATGGCGGTAATGGCGCCGCACTCTTCTGCCACCGGAATGAAATCGGCGGGCGAGACCATGCCGTGGCCGGGGCGGCTCCAGCGCAGCAGCACTTCATAGCCAGTGATCTCGTCGGTCGCGACCGACTTCTGCACCTGATAGACCAGCGAAAACCCGTTGGTTTCCAAGGCCGTCCACAGATCCTTGGCCATGGCACGCCGCTGGCGCGCATGCTCGTCCATGTCGTGTTCGTAGTAGCAGGTACGGCGATCAAATTCGGCTTTGGCGCGATACATCGCCAGATCAGCATTGTTGAGCAGGCGCGAGCGGTCCCCACCATCTTCGGGGAAGATGGCCACGCCGATGCTGGCCGAACTGTTCACGGTGACAACATCGGTCTCGATCCGCGTAAACAGCGCGCTTTCAATGCGGGCGATGAAGTCGCGCAAGGCATCCATGGAGGTGAACATCTTGAGCGCGGCGAATTCGTCGCCACCCAGACGCGCCACCACCTCGCCCTCCTTGAGGCCCGTGCTCAAGCGTGTTGCCAGTGCCTTGAGCACCTGGTCCCCCACCTGGTGGCCATAGGTGTCGTTGATTTCCTTGAACCGGTCGAGGTCGACGGCGATGACGGCAAAATTCTGGTCGGTTTCGCCCGCGGTATGCAAGGCGTGGTCGAGCTGTTCGTTGAACGCGGCGCGATTGAGGATATTGGTCAGCGGATCATGGTAGGCCAGATGGGAAATGGCGGCCTGCGAGCGCTGCTCGTCGGTCACGTCATCAATCGTGGTCACCCAGCCACCATCGGCAATGGGGCGGTGAACGAAGCGCACAATGCGCCCGTCATCAAGGGTGCGCAGATAGTCTTTGACTTCACCGCGGGCGATCCCGGCAATCAGTTCATCGATCCGCGTTTCGGCTTCCTGCTGTTCGGCTGTCGTATTGGGCCGGGATGCACCCTGCATGGCCAGCGAGAGATCCCGGAAATGACCGCCCACTGCATCGTCGCCAATGCCCTGGGCCCGGATCAGATCGGTGGCGGGCTGATTGTGAAACCGCAAATGGCCGGTATTGTCGAACAGACACAGGCCCTGCGCCATGTGGGTGGTCGCCAGTTCGAGCAGCGAGGTGACCTCGTTGATCCGCGCGGCATCGGCTTCCTGCCGTTCCTTTTCGCGCTGCGTGCGGCGGCGATCTGCCTCGTCGAGCAGCACGCTGCCAAAGGCTGCACCCAGCACCAGGAGCGAAATCAGGGCAACGCCGCCTGACAACCAGCCGCTATTGATTTCCCCGCCAGCGCTGAGCGGAAAGCAGCGCGAGAAGTCGGCGGCGCCCATGGCGGTGAAGTGCATGGCGCAGATGGCCAGGGTCAGCAGCAAGGCCCCCGTCAGCATGCGGCCATTCATGGCCGCAACGAAGGACAAGCCACCCAGAAGCATGCCGGCGATAACCGACAGGGCGATCATGCCGGTGTTCCAGCCAATCGCGCCGCCCATGACCAGTGCGGCAATTCCGGTATAGTGCATGCAGGAAATGGCAATGCCCACGACCGCGCCACCGAGGAATTGATCGGCCACACTCTGGCCGCGCGCGGCCATCGCAATGCCGACGCCACAAATGCCGATGGCAATCAGCAGCGAAGCGCCGGTCAGCAACAGGTCATAGCTCAGGGTAAAGCCGGGGCGCAGCGCCAGCATGCCAATAAAATGGGTGGCCCAGATGCCCAGACCAACGGCGAGGGCAGCCACGCCAATCCAGATCACATGCATGCGGCCGGTGGCGCGGCGGGCGTGCCGCAGCAGGCTCACGCAGGCATAAGCCGCCACCAGACAGACAATGGCAGCCAGCCCGACAAAGCGCGGGTCGTGCTGCTGCAGGAAGAAATCGACAAAAGCGGACACGCGCGGGGCCTAATTCGACTGACAGACGCCACTTGGCGCCGCAATTGCCGCAAATCTAGTCCACGCGGCTTAAACTGATGTTACGCAACAAGGTTTCTGAATTCTCACCAGATAGCGGTTCCGGCATGTTTGCGCATGCTCTGCCCCGTTGCAGAGCCACTGGCATGTGGCGCTAGAGCTGCACTTTGCGCAGCAAGGGCGTGACCCTGCTGGCCCACTGGATCTCGCCAGGTCGCCCCAGGAAGTAGCCCTGCGCCTCGTTGCAGCCTTCCGCGCGCAGCACATCAAGTTGACTGCTGGTCTCCACGCCTTCAGCCAGAACCGGGACCGACAGGCTTTTGCCGAGCGCCAGAATTGCCCGGACAATCGCCTTTGACTGATCATTATTGTCGACATCGGCCATGAAGGAACGGTCGATCTTGATCTTGTCGAAGGGGAAGCTGCGCAGCGTGTCGAGCGAGGAATAGCCGGTGCCGAAATCGTCGATGGCAACCGACACCCCCATGGCCTTGATCTGGCGCAGGATATGCAGCGCCCGCTGCTTGTCGGCGATGATCGAGGTTTCGGTGACTTCCAGTTCCAGCCGCGATGCGGCCAGCCCGGTCTGGAGCAGGACATCGCGCACCGTGGTGACCAGTTCCATCTGGCCGAGTTGCACGGCTGAGATATTGACCGCGATCTTGTATTTTTCGGGCCAGGCTGCAGCAGCATAGCAGGCGGTACGCAGGACCCAGGCGCCTATCGCGGTGATCGCGCCGCTTTCTTCGGCAATGGGAATGAAGTCCATGGGCGGCACCAGACCGTGTCCCGGCCGGTTCCAGCGCAGCAGGACCTCATAACCGGTGATCTCATCGCTCTCGACGGATTTCTGCACCTGATAGGCCAGGTGAAAGCCGTTATTCTCGACCGCAAGCCACAGGTCCTTGCTCATGGCACGGCGCTCACGGGCATATTCGTCCATGTCGTGTTCGTAATAGCAAAGACGCCGGTCAAACTCGGCCTTGGCGCGATACATCGCCAGATCGGCATTGTTGAGCAGGCGCGAGCGGTCGCCGCCATCATCGGGGAAGACGGCCACGCCAATGCTGCCCGCCGTGCTCACGGTGACCTGGTCGGTGACAATACGGGCAAACAGCGCGCTTTCGATGCGGTCCAGAAACTCGCGCAGGCTTTCGATCGAATTGAACATCTTAAGCGCGGCAAACTCGTCGCCGCCCAGTCGGGCGATTGTCTCGCCTTCCTTCAGGCCTGTGCTCAGCCGCGTGCCGAGGGCCTTGAGAACCTGATCACCCACCAGATGACCATAGCTGTCATTGATTTCCTTGAACCGGTCCAGATCAATAGCCACCACGGCGAAGTTCACATCCGTCTCGCTGGCGATGGAGACGGCGGCGTCGACGCGCTCATTGAACGCCGCGCGGTTGAGCAGGCTGGTGAGTGGATCATGATAGGCCAGATGGGCAACTTGGGCCTGCGAGCGCTGCTCGGAGGTCACGTCGTCAATCGTGGTTACCCAGCCACCATCGACAATCGGGCTATGCAGAAAGCGGATAATGCGCCCGTCATTCATGGTGCGCATGTAATCACAGGTTTCGCCGCTGATAATCTTGCTGATGATGCCGTCAATGCGGTGCTCGGCCTCTTCGCGGAGGGCGTCGGCAACGGGCTGGGAAGTGCCCTGCAGTGCCAGCGCCAGATCGCGGAAATGCATGCCGATCAGATCGTGGTCGCCAATGCGATCGCCGAACAGGTTCGAGATCCGGTTATTGTGAAACTCCAGATGGCCATCGCGGCCGAACAGGCACAGGCCCTGGGCCATATGGGTGGTCGCCAGTTCGAACAGCGTGGTCACTTCCGTGATCTGTTCGGCGTCTGCCAATTGGCGCTGACGCTCGGTTTCGGCGCGGCGACGATCGGCCTCTTCGAGCACCATGCTGGCAAAGGTGATGGTCAAGGCGATCAGGGAGATTACCGTGACGCCGACCGACATCATTTCGCTGGTGATCTTGCCGATGGCTGGCAGCGCCGAACTGTTGGAGAAATCTGCGGCCGCCATGGCGCCGAAATTCATGCTGTAGGTCGCGACGCCCAGCAACAGGGCGCCAGCCGTGATATGGCGCCGCATCGCCACCACAAAGGCCAGCCCTGCCAGCGCCATGCCGGCGATGACCACCGCCGTGAGTAATGGCAGGTTCCAGCCGATCGTACCGCCGATCACCGTGCCAGCGCGGCCAAATATCTGAATGGAGGCCATGGCGAGACCCACCACGGCGCCGCCCATGAACCGAATGCCGATGCCGTCACCGCGCGTGGCCAGCGCGACGCCAGCGCCGCTGATCAGAACGGCAACGAGCAGCGACAGATCAATCGCCCCCGGCGTGAAGCTGATGGCAAAGCCTGGGTTCCAGGCCAGCGCGCCGATAAAGTGGGTCGCCCAGATGCCCAGCCCTATCAAGACGCTGGCGACACTGATCCAGATGGCCTGTGCGACGCCGGTGTGGCGCTGGGACTTCCGCAGCAAATTGGTGCTGCCATAGGCGGCGACCAGGCAAACGACAGCTGCCCAGGCCAGAAGGCGGGGATCATGAGCGGGAAAGAGAGAATTCACTGAAGAAAACACGGTGCCGCCTTTACCAGAGCACCCTTACCCTAAAGACCGGCACTTAAGCTGACGTTACAAGACGGGGATAACCAGATGTTACCTTCCGCCGAAGAATAAAAAGAATGGGCGCATCCGGATGTCGCTCAATGCGCTGCCGGACCGGTCAGACGCGAGCGGATCGCATTGGAAATATTGTCGAAGATGAACACCACGATCAGGATCAGGATGACCATATAGGCAACGTTCTCCCAATCCTGATTGGTGCGCATGGCTTCGATCAGTTTGAGCCCGATGCCCCCTGCCCCTACAGCGCCGATAATGGTGGCCGAGCGGGTATTGCTCTCCCAGAAATATAGCGCCTGACTGACAAAGACCGGCAGCACCTGGGGCACCACACCATAGCGGTGCACCGCCATGCCCGATGCACCGACGGATTTGACGCCTTCGCGCTGGCGGTCATCGATGTTTTCGAGCGCCTCGGTATTGGTCTTGCCCAGCGTGCCGGTGTCGGTGAAGAAAATGGCCGCGATGCCCGGAATGGGCCCCGGGCCAAAGCCACGCACGAAGAACAGTGCCCAGATCAGCATGTCCACCGAGCGCAGGAAGTCGAAGGCCCGTTTCATCAGCCAGTTGCCGGGGCGATTGGCGGTGATGTTGCGCGCGGCAATGAAGGAAAGGGGAAAGGCCAGCAATGCCGCGAACAGCGTGCCGACAAAGGCCATGACGATGGTCTGGAGCAGCTTGTCATAGACATCAAGATGCTGCCATTCGGCATTGTAGAGAAACTCGACCGCCATCAATTGCACATTGGGCATGTCGGGCTCAAAGCGCGGCGCCACGGTGATCGCCCGCCAGACCTCGGCGACGGTCATGCCAAAGAAATGCGAATTGGTATCGAAGAAGAAATTGGGCCAGCCCAGAAAACGATGACGGACATAGACCTGGGTATTGCGGATCTCGGCCTGCCCGACAAAGCCGTAGTCGACCGTCACCCGGCCTCCCTTGAGCGACATGGCGGCGGGCGCATCGACGGGCAATAGCGCCCCATCATCGGTAATGGGCACGTCATAGCGCTGGCCGTCGACCACCGCGACCACGGCGGTCGGGCTGATCTCGACGCTATTGGCGGGGCTACCAAAGCTTGTCACATAGCTTTTGGGTCCGGTCTGCTCGATCCAGTCCGGATCGGGATTGTCGCCCAGCAGCGAGCGGGTCCATTCGAGTTCGACACTGTCATTCTTGAAGCGGAAGCGCGGCGTGGCCTCCCAGGAATACCAGTCCGCAATATAGATGCTGGCGCGGGCCCATTGGGCATTGGCCAACACGCCCGAGATATCGAAGAAGAAGAAGCAGAACACCAGATAGGCCGCCGTTCCCAGCGCCACCAGCGGCATGGTCAGGCGCTGCTGCAGGGGACGATGAAACACGGCGCCGTGGCGGGCCTTGAGGGCAAGAGCCTCACTGGCGGTCATTTGCATGCTGGACATGGTGTTTTCCTCAACCGCCGAACTGGAAGGCAGACGGGCCGACCAGACGCTTGCGCAGCGCGCCGGAGATCGCGTCGATGCCGATAATGGTGGCAAACAGCAGGATGATGATGGCGTAGGTCTTGGCGGCATGATCGCGGCCAATCGAGAGCCGGAACACCTCGCCAATGCCGCCGCCGCCCACCGCGCCGATAATGGTGGAGGCGCGCACATTGATTTCGGCGCGCAGCAAGGCATAGGAGACGAAGTTCGGCATGACCTGGGGCACGAAGGCGAAGCGGACGCGCTCGAACCAGTTGGCCCCCACCGAGCGCAGCCCCTCATCGGCGCGGCCATCGGCATTCTCGGTGACTTCGTAGAACAGCTTGCCCAGCGCGCCCACCGTATGCAGGCTGACCGCAACAATGGCGCCGATCGGGCCCACCGAGAGGATGGCCACCAGCATGCCGGCGACGACGATTTCGGGGAAAGCGCGCAGCACTTCGAGAAAACGCCGCACCACGAACCGGATCGTGCGTGACCCGGTCACATTGCTGGCTGCCAGAAAGCACAGGCCAAAGGCAAAAGTGACGCCGAAAATGGTCGAGACCAGCGCGATATTGATCGTCACCAGCATCTGGTAGAAATATTCGGGCAGATAGAAATCGCCGAGCAGATAGACCCGGCCTTCCTCGTAATTGTACTTGAACGAGCCATCGGCCAGCGGCGAAGGCAGATCGAACAGCGCGCGCACGATTTCCATCGGTTCGTCGGGCTGAAAGTGAATGAAGAAGTCGAAGAAATAGGGCAGCCGGTCGAAGAAGGCGCCAGCGTTTGACGCATTGGCAAACCAGAGCGAAGCGGACAGCACCACCAGCAAGGCGCCCCCGACCAGCAGCGTATAGAGCCGTCTGGTACGCAGCAGGGACCGGTAGTGCGCATGCACCACGCCCAGTTCCCTGGAAAGCGGGGCCGGATTGCCGGGAAGGATGGTCTCGCTCATGGATCGCCCTCAAAGAATGGCGGCGGCGTGTGATCACGCCGCCTGCCGGTATCGGATTGGCGATCAGCCGCCGATGGTTGCCTTGCGGGCGTCGATGATCGGCTTGTAGAAATCGGCGTCGACGGGGGCATAGCCCTTGTAGTCGCCGCGTTCGATGCCGCTGAAGCACTCGTAATCGGTCTCGGGCAGATTGGTGTAGAAGGCGACGATCTTGTCCTTCATGGCCTGTGGCAGGTCCGAGCGCATCACATTGGGACCATTGGGGATCAGCGGCGAGAGCCAGAGCTGGGTCACGTCTTCCATGTCCAGCATGCCCTTGTCGGCCATCGAGCGGGTATTGCCCGAGCTATAGCCTTCGGAGAATTCGCCAACGCCCGAGGTCCAGGTCACAGCCACATCGACCTTGTGGTCGAGCAGGGCGAGAACGTTGTTCTCGTGGCCACCATTGAACGAGGTTGCCGAGAAATACTCGTCATTGGCCATGCCGGTCTTTTCGGGCAGGGTCACCAGCGGGATGAGATAGCCCGAGGTGGAGTCCGGATCGGCATAGCCCAGGGTCTTGCCCTTGGCCGCTTCGAGGGTGTCGATGCCCGAATCCTTGCGGGCCAGCAGGATCGAGTGATAGCCCATGGCGCCGTCGAGCTGGACGGTGGTGTTGAAGGGCTCAACGGCTTCGGGGTCGGCCAGATAGACCTTGGCAAAACCTGAAGCACCCAGACCGGCGATATCGAGCGTGCCGCCGAGCAGGCCCTGGATTACACCGTCATAGTCAGCTGCGGGGAACAGTTTGACTTCCTTGACGCCAAGCGCTTCTGGCAGCAGGTCGATCAGGCACTGGTTGTTGGCGAGACGGTCGGTCTCGTTTTCGCCGCCAAGGATGCCGATGCGGATTACATCCATTTCCTGGGCGAAGGTCGGTGCAGTGACGCCAGCGAGCGCGATGCCGGCGAGCAGGACGGTACGAATTGCGGTCATGGAAGTCTCCTTTGGTGACGCAAAGATGTCGACGGACTGCCGGGCCGGGCCCGTTGTGCAGCCGCGGAACGCTTGAATTTCAGAGGGCGTCGGCCAGTTCGCGGGGCTTGGCCGTGGGCCGCCGGGCGGGCTCGATGCTGGTGGAAGTCATGGCTTCGGAGAAGGCCTCTTCGAGCCCCTCGGCACCGTAGAGCTGGCGCGCCACATCGGTGGTCAGTTGCTCGGGTGTGCCGTCAAACACCACCCGGCCTGCCGCCATGCCGATGATGCGACCGCAATAGGCGCGCGCAGTATCCAGGGTATGCAGATTGGTGATCACCGTCAGGCCCTGCTCGCGATTGATGGCGTGCAGGCTGTCCATGACGATCTTGGCATTGCGCGGGTCCAGGCTCGCGATCGGCTCATCGGCCAGGATCATGCGCGGGGCCTGCATCAGCGCCCGGGCAATGGCCACACGCTGCTGCTGGCCACCGGACAGGGTCTGGGCCCACTGGGTGGCGGTCTGGGCGATGTCGAGCCGTTCGAGCGCCTGGAGTGCCCGCAACTGCTCGGCTTCGGTAAAAATCTGCAACAGCGACAGCAGCGTCGAGCGATGGTTCAGCCGGCCCAGCATCACATTGGTGATCACGTCCAGACGCGGCACCAGATTGAACTGCTGAAAGATCATGGCGCAATCACGTTGCCAGTTGCGCAGCGCCTTGCCGCGCAGCGCCGAGACCTCGACGCCATCAAATCGGATGGCGCCCTCGGACACATTGGTCAGCCGGTTGATCATGCGCAGCAGGGTCGACTTGCCGGCGCCTGAACGGCCGATAATGCCGACCATCTGCCCCTGCGGGATTTCCAGATTCACGTCGCTGACGGCAAGCTTGTCGCCGAAGCGCCGCGAGACATTTGAAATCGTAAGCATCAGCGCCCTCGCTGTTGAACTGCGGCAGACCTAGGGCGGCGACGTGAAGCTGGGATTACACTGGGGTGACGGTTGCGTGACGATGCACAAGAGCGCAATTTGGGAGCCAGAAACGGGCAAAACGCCCCCTGGGATCGATGCCAGGGAGCGCTTTTGAGTGCCCGCTCTACTTGATCGTGTGCAACAGGGGCCTACGCAGCGATCCTGGGCGCAAAGGCAGTCACATCGAGAATGCGGTCGGCGACCTGCTCGCGCACTTCCTCATCGTGGAAGATGCCCAATTGGGCGACACCTGCCGCCTTTTTCTCGGCAATCATGGCCACCACAACGGCCCTGTTGGTGGCGTCGAGCGAGGCCGTCGGTTCATCGAGCAGCAGCACCGGATGGGCGGTGATGAAGCCGCGCGCAATATTGACGCGTTGCTGCTCGCCGCCAGAAAAAGTCGCTGGCGGCAGGCTCCACAGCCGTTCAGGCAGGTTGAGCCGGGCCAGCAGGTCGCGCGCCCGCCCCTGCGCCAATTCCCGTTCAACGCCGCGGATAACCAGCGGTTCGGCCACTACGTCGAGCGCAGAAACGCGGGGTACGGTGCGCAGGAACTGGCTGACATAGCCGATGCTATCGCGCCTGAGCGTCAGCACGGTGCGCGGGTCGGCACTGGCCAGATCCACCCGCTCACCATGGTGGCGCAACACGATGGTGCCAGCATCAACACCATAATTGCCATAGACCATTTTGAGGATCGAACTCTTGCCCGCCCCCGATGGTCCGCCCAGCACGACGCATTCGCCGGGCTGGACGTCGAAGGTCACATTGTCGACCACCGGCAGCACCACGCCATCGCGCAGGTGCATGGTGAAGGTCTTGGCCAGATTTTTCACGGATAGGGCGGTCATCGGATAGCTCCGCAGATGTGTAAGAAACCCCCACCCTTGGTCCCTCCCCACAAGGGAGAGGGAGAAGACGGGGCAACGATCGGTGGCACAGTGTCGTCCGCGCACTGGACAGGCTTCCCTCCCCCTTGTGGGAAGGGAATGAGGGTGGAGGATCTCACCCTCACACCTGCAAGATCGAGGAGACGAGCAATTGAGTATAGGGCTCACGCGGATCATCCAGCACCCGGTCGGTCAGACCGGATTCAATGACGTGGCCGTCCTTCATCACCATCATGCGGTGGCTGAGCAGACGCGCGACGGCCAGATCATGGGTCACCACTATGGCCGCCAGTCCCAACTCCCCAACCAGTCCGCGCAGCAGATCGAGCAGGCGGGCCTGCACCGACACATCAAGGCCGCCAGTGGGCTCGTCCATGAACACCAGGCGCGGCCCGGTCACCAGATTACGGGCAATCTGCAGGCGCTGGCGCATGCCGCCAGAAAAGGATCGCGGCTGATCGTCAACACGGTCGGCGGCAATCTCCACCCGGCCGAGCCAGTCGAGCGCGGTTTCGCGGATATGGCCGTAGTTCCGGTCTCCCACTGCCATCAGCCGTTCGCCGACATTGGCACCAGCCGACACCGTCATGCGCAGACCATCGGCGGGGTTCTGATGCACAAACCCCCAATCGGTGCGCACCAGAAAGCGGCGCTCGGCTTCGCTCAGATCATAGATATTGCGCCATTGCTCATCGCGCATGCGGTAGAGCGTCCGGCCCGCGCTGGGCTCGAGCGTCGCCGAGAGCGAATTGAGCAGTGTGGTCTTGCCCGAGCCGGATTCCCCGACAATGGCCAGCACTTCGCCGGGCCAGAGCGCGAAGCTGACATCGGCACAGCCCAGACGGCTGCCGTAATATTTGGTCAGACCCTCAACCTTGAGAAGCGGTTCGGCGCTCATTGGGCTGCCTCCTGTTGCACGCCCAGGGCGCCGACATGCCCGGCTTCGCGGCGTTCCTCGCAATTATCGGTGTCCGAGCAGACATACATGTGCCCGCCATGGTCATCGAGAATGACCTCGTCGAGATAGACCTGTTCGGCGCCACACAGCGCGCAGGGCTGTTCGAAATGCTGCACCTCGAAGGGATGGTCTTCAAAGTCCAGACTGACCACTTCGGTAAAAGGCGGAATGGCGTAGATGCGGTGTTCACGCCCTGCCCCGAACAATTGCAGGGCGGCACTCATGTGCATTTTGGGGTTGTCGAATTTGGGGGTTGGCGAGGGGTCCATCACATAGCGTCCCTCGACTTTGACCGGATAGGCATAGGTGGTGGCGATATGGCCGTGCCGGGCAATGTCCTCATAGAGTTTGACGTGCATCAGCCCGTATTCCTCCAGCGCGTGCATCTTGCGCGTCTCGGTTTCGCGCGGTTCAAGGAAGCGCAGCGGCTCGGGGATCGGCACCTGATAGACCAGGATCTGCCCCTGCCCCAGTGCCCGTTCGGGAATGCGGTGGCGGGTCTGGATGATGGAGGCCTTGGCGGTGTGCGTGGTCGTTTCCACCTGCGCCACCTTGGCAAAGAAAGCCCGGATCGAGACCGCATTGGTGGTGTCGTCGGCGCCCTGATCGATGACCTTGAGCACATCATCGGGTCCGATGATTGAGGCGGTCACCTGCACCCCGCCCGTGCCCCAGCCATACGGCATGGGCATTTCGCGGCTGGAAAACGGCACCTGATAACCGGGAATGGCGATGGCCTTGAGAATGGCCCGACGGATCATCCGTTTGGTCTGCTCATCGAGATAGGCGAAATTGTAACTCGTGACGGCGTTCATGAGTGAGCCTGCCAGGTTGGGAGGGGGTGGGGCCACAGGCACAGAAAACCGGGCATCATTCTGCCGCCTCCCTGATCCCTGCCGTTTCATGTTCTGCCCGCATGCGGCGGATCAGGTCGAGCTCGGCCTGGAAATCGACGTAGTGCGGCAGTTTGAGGTGTTCCACGAAGCCGGTGGCCTGCACATTGTCGGAATGGGCAATGACGAATTCCTCGTCCTGGGCAGGGGCGACAATGTCCTCGCCAAATTCACGCGCCCGCAGCGCGCGATCCACCAGCGACATGGCCATGGCCTTGCGTTCGGCCTGCCCGAACACCAGCCCATAACCACGTGTGAACTGCGGCGGCAGCTTGGCCGACCCCTTGAACTGGTTGACCATCTGGCATTCGGTGACGCGGATGCGGCCCAGATTGACGGCAAAACCCAGCTCGGGAACGTCAAATTCGACGTCGACCTCGCCGATGCGGATCTCGCCGACGAAAGGATGGCTGCGGCCATAGCCGCGCTGGGTGGAATAGGCCAGTGCCAGCAGGAAACCCTCATCGCCACGCGCCAGAGCCTGCAGGCGCAAGTCACGGTCGAGCGGGAAGTCCAGCGGCTCGCGGGTCAGATCGCCCACCGGGCGATCCGGATCGGTTTCGCCATCGGGCTCCATCAGCCCCTGACGCCCCAGCAAGTCGGTAACGCGCGGCGCGGCGACAGGCGCTTCCTCGCGCAGGATCGGGGCTGGCACATCGCCATCGACAATTGATGGATCGAGCAGGCGATGGGTGTAATCAAAGGTTGGTCCCAGCATCTGCCCACCAGGCAGGTCCTTGAAGGTGGCCGAGATGCGTCTTTCGATCAGCATCTGCCCCGTCTCGATGGGCCGGGAATAGCCAAAGCGCGGCAGCGTGGTGCGATAGGCGCGCACCAGAAAGATCGCCTCGATCAGATCGCCACGAGCCTGCAGCAGCGCCAGCGCCGCCAGCTCGGTATCATAGAGCGAGCCCTCGCCCATGGCGCGGTCGACGGCCAGCCCCAATTGCTCAACAATCTGGTCGAGGCGCAGGCCGGGCACGGAACGGTCGCCGCGGCGGCGATCGGCCAGCAGGGCATGGGCGTTGGCAATGGCGGCCTCACCGCCCTTTACGGCTACATACATCTCAGCTTCCTTCCACAATGCGGGTGGAGCGCGGCAGGCCCATGACCTGCCCATCGGCCACCAGCAGCAGATCGATGCCGCGCGGGAACAACGCCCGATTGGCGGCCCATTGCGCACGGAAATCCTCGGGCAGGCCAAGCGGGCTAATATGGAGGGTGTCCTTGATGCCCGGGCCGTGCAGGGTCAGCGCCGCGCCACCATGCAGCGCCGGCACGGCGAGCACGATGGTGGTCGAACGATCAGGGTATTCCTGGGTACCCAGATTGAACTGGTCCAAGCCCGGCATACGTGTTGCTTCGCCAGCAATGGCGAAGACCGCCTTTTGCGGGTCGCTCACCAGTGGCGCGCCAGCATGAAACGCCACGAACTCCAGAACGGCCGTGTCGGCGCGCAGCACGTCATCGAGCCAAATGGGGCTGTCGTGATCGCTCAGTGTGAGCAGTACGCTCACCAATTCGGCCGACATGCTGTCAGAAATGGGTGCAGGTGTGACCAGGTTTTGCACTGTTCCGGGGTTGGCCAGCGCAGCCATCACGGCGCGGAACGCAGCCCCCGATTGCAGCACTGGATCGGCAAATCCGCCTTCAAGCAGCGTGTCCATTTCAGTTATCCCCTCGCACCATGGTGAAAAAGTCGACCTTGGTTGCCGCCGCTTCGCCGCGCCGCACAGCGTCGTTTTGCTGCGCAAGCTGTTGCAATGGCGCGATAATCTGCGCCTCTACCGCCTCAGGCCGGGCCTGCCAGAGCGCGTCGATCACCGCGATGGCCTGTGCCTTGGCCAGATCGCGCCCCAAACAATACCCGTGCCCTACCTGACCGGTTAGAATGCGGACGCTGGCCCGGCTGACACTGGCTTCGCCCATATTGAAGGGGGCGCCGCCACCACCGGCCCGACCGCGCACCATGACGAGCCCGACCTCGGGTCCGCGAATGGGGGTGAAGTCGGGCTTGTCGGTCCAGGCGGCCCAGACGGCGGCCAGTTCGCGGGCCGGCGCGCTGGCCAGCGTATCGAGCGCTGCCTTGCGCCGGGCCTGATCGCTGCTCGTTGCGGTTTGCATGCTTGCCTCGATTTGTCTAATATACTAGACAACTAGTGTCCTCATTCCGGTCTTAGGCGTTCTGTGTGAAAGTGCAATGACAGATCAGAAAAGTGCTCTGGGCGGGGTCGCGCTGTGGCGACGCATCGCCGATGCGATCCGGCTCGACATTGTCGGCGGTAAGCTGGCGGCGGGCGACAGGCTGCCAACGGAAGCGGCGCTGGCCGCTCGCTTTTCTGCCAATCGTCATACCGTGCGCCGGGCGCTGGCTGTGCTGGCTGATGAAGGGGTTTTGGCCGCCGAGCAGGGGCGCGGCACCTTTGTGCGCAGCGCGCGACGACTGAGCTATCCGATTGGCCGCCGCACCCGGTTTTCCGAAGGTCTGGCCGGTCAGGCCCGGAGCCTGTCCACCCAGCATCTAGGCGACAAAATCGAGAATGCCACTGCCAGTATCGCCCGCGCACTGGCCATTCCCACAGGCGCCAAGGTCGTGCGGATCGAAGGGCTATCGTCGGCCGATGGCCGCCCGCTGTCGCGCAGCACCACCTGGCTGGCCTATCGCCAGTTTGCCGACTTCGGCCAGCGCATCGTCGAGATGACCTCGTTCACGGCGACCTTTGCCAGCTATGGGATTGCCGACTATGCGCGTGCCTCGACCCGCATTTCGGCACGCCATGCCGATGTCGAGGAAACAAAGCTGCTGGCGCTGTCGGCCGGGGCCATCGTGCTGGTGTCAGAGGCCGTTGACGAGGATGCAGAGGGTCATCCCATCTCCTATGCCCTGAGCCGGTTTCCGGCTGAGCGTATGGAACTTGTGGTCTAGGCGCGTCTGGCCTGCCGGGCCAGATCCTCGAGCAGCGCCACGAACTGCATGCCTGCGACCTCCAGCGCGCCGGAATTGTCGATCCGGATGGTGCTTGCTGGCAGGCGGTCGCTGACCCGGCGTTCCATACGGTTCTGGATCGATTGCGCGGTTTCGCGCCCGCGATCGGCCAGACGTTGTTCGATCACCTCACGCTTGGCAGACACCGCCACTACCACAGCATCGGCATAGCGCTCGATCAGTTGCGGGATCATCGCGCGCGAGAGATTGGCCACCACGATCCGACCGGCGCTCAGATCGTCCTCGAGCCCGATGGGCAAGCCATAGCGCAGGCCATGGGCACCCCAGGTCAGCGCAAAGGCACCATCGCGTTCAGCCTGCGCAAAGGCGGCCTCATCAAGGCTGTCATGGTCTTCGCTATCGCCATCGGCCTGACGCGTCACAACGCGACGCACGACATGGATCAGGCCGCTCGGCTCAAGCCGCTCGCGGGCGAAGTTCATCAGGCTGTCCTTGCCTGCGCCACTGGGGCCGACAACGGCGACAAAAGTCCCACTCATATGACGCGACGGCCTTCACGATACACGGTCAGCACGATGGGGATACCGTCCTCGACACGCAGATGAACGAAGTCGGCACGCTTGCCCGTGACAATCTCGCCCCGGTCGCGGAAACCGGCAGCTTCTGCGGGACGCTTGGTCACCAATTGCACGGCCTTGGCCAAACTTATCCCCTCAACGTTCTCGGCGAGCGAGAATGCAGACTGTAGCATAGAGAAAGGAATGTAGTCCGACGACAGGATATCGAGCAGATCGGCTTCGGCCAGCGCCCGCGCCGATACATTGCCGGAATGAGATCCGCCGCGCACCACATTGGGTCCGCCCATCAGGATGGCCATGCCTGCCTGACGTGATGCCTTGGCGGCTTCCATGGTGGTGGGGAATTCGGCGACATCAATGCCCAGCGCGACAGCCTCCTCGACATGGTCGCGGGTGGCATCATCATGGCTGGCCAGCACGATGCCGAGCGCCCTGCAGGCCTGGGCGATGGCCCGGCGATGTGGCCCGGCAAAGCTATCGGATTCGATATTGCGACGGCGGGTAAAGTCGTCGAGCTCGGCATCGCTGAGCTTAAGCTTGCCCTGGTAGTAGGTCTTATAGGCGTCCATGCTGGCGAACTGACGCTGGCCGGGAGCGTGGTCCATCAGGGACACCAGACGCACCTGCGGATCATCCTTGAGCAGGTTGAAGCTCTCCAGGCAGTCAGGCGCGGAGACTTCGCAACGCAGGTGGATGTGGTGCTCGGCGCGCAGTCGCCCCGCCTTGGTGCCCGCCGCAATGGCACCGGTAAGGGTCTTCATTTCAACAGCGCCCATGTCCGAATTCTCGTCGAGCCCGACGCGGATGGCGTCAAGCACGGTGGTGATACCCGAGGCCGCGATCTGGGCATCATGGGCCTGCACGGCTGCTACCGGGTTCCAGCGCACCTTGGGGCGCGGCGCATAGTGGGTTTCAAGATGATCGGTGTGCAGTTCCACCAGGCCGGGGATCAGGTAATCGCCATCAAGATCAATGCCCTTGCGGACGGGCGTGCCGATATCGGTGATGACACCACCATCGACCCGCACCGAGCCCTCGATGGTTTCATTAGCCAGAACGATCCGGGCATTGGTGAGGACAAGCTCCCCGAGTGCGATATTGTTCATGAGCGGCTTATCCTGCTGGCGTGGCGAACGAGTTGATGGCATCGGGCAACGGCGCTGGCTGATGATCAGGCGTGGCGGCGCCATCATCGAGCCGGCGGCCGGTGGCACTGTTGAAGGGGTGCAGGCCCGCACGCGGCAGCGTCAGATCAAGGCGCGCGCCTTCTGATAGCTCAGAGCGCCCCTGAGCCACAACGATTACCGCCTGATCCAGCCCTTCGACCCGCAAATAGAGATGGCTCTCGCCCCCCACCGGTTCGATCAGCTCGACCGTACCACTCAGCCCCATCTCCCCTGCCCCGGCCTTGCCCAGCCGCACGGCATCGGGACGCACGCCGACAATGTCGGTGCCCTGGGGCAGATCGGTTGGGACGTGAACGCCGGCAAGCGCCTGGACCTGCTCCATCGGCATCAGGTTCATTGGCGGCGAGCCGATAAAGCCCGCGACAAACAACGAGGCTGGGCGGTCATAGAGTTCGATGGGCTTACCGACCTGCTCGATGCGGCCGGCATTCATCACCACCAGCCGGTCGGCCAGGGTCATGGCTTCAAGCTGATCGTGGGTGACGTAAACACTGGTGGTCTTGAGCGCGCGCTGCAGGCGGCGAATTTCAATGCGCATCTGTCCACGCAGCTTGGCATCGAGATTGCTCAACGGCTCATCGAACAGAAACGCCTTGGGCTTGCGGACAATGGCGCGACCCATGGCCACGCGCTGGCGCTGGCCGCCAGAGAGCTGGCGCGGCTTGCGATCAAGGAAAGGCGTGATCTCGAGAATGCGCGCCGCCTCGGCCACGCGGGCGTCAATCTCGGCGCGCGGGGTACCCCGGTTCTTCAACCCGTATTCCAGATTACCGCGCACGCTCATATGCGGATAGAGCGCATAGTTCTGGAACACCATGGCGATGTCGCGCTCGGCGGGCTCCTTGCGATTGACCACATCACCATCGATGGAAATCTCCCCTTCGGTGATGGTTTCGAGCCCCGCAATCATGCGCAGCAGGGTGGACTTGCCGCAGCCCGAGGGGCCCACCAGCACGACCAGTTCGCCATCGGCAATCTGCAGGTCGATGCCGTGCACCACGGCCACGCCGCCGGGATAGGTTTTCTTGACGCCGGTCAGGTCGATGCTTGCCATGACTATTTCTCCGTTTCGACCAGGCCCTTGACGAACAGGCGCTGCATGAAAATGACGATGAGGACAGGGGGCAGCATGGCCAGCACGACAGCGGCCATGATGATGTTCCATTGCGGGTCGCTGTCAGCCACGGTCGCCATGCGCTTCACACCCATCATCAGCGTGTAGTATTTGGGATCGGTGGTGACGAGCAGCGGCCAGAGATACTGCATCCAGCCATAGATGAAGAGGATGACGCACAGCGCCGCGATATTGGTGCGGCTGAGCGGCAGCAGGATATCGCGGAAGAACTTCATGGGCCCCGCACCGTCGACACGTGCCGCTTCCATCAGCTCGTCAGGAATGGTCATGAAGAACTGGCGGAACAGGAAGGTCGCCGTGGCCGAGGCGATCAGGGGAATGGTGAGACCAGCATAGGAATTGAGCAGGCCCAGATCAGCCACCACCTTGAAGGTAGGGATGATGCGCACTTCGACAGGCAGCATCAGGGTGATGAAGATCAGCCAGAACACCAGCAGGCGGCCGGGAAACCGGAAATAGACGATGGCATAGGCCGAGATGATCGAGATGGCGATTTTGCCGACGGTGATCAGCACCGCCATCATCAGCGAGTTCCACGCCATCAGCCAGAACGGCGCGACACCGCGACGGGTCTCGGTCAGCACCTGCATGATGTTGTTGATCAGTTCCCCACCGGGCAGCATGGGCATGGCCCCCGAGGACAGGGCCAACGGACCATGGGTGGCCGCGACCACCGCGATATAGACCGGAAAGATCACCACGATTACCCCGGCGATCAGGAACAGGTGGGTCAGGACAGTCAGGAAGGGACGATTTTCGACCATGGCCGTGCTCCTAGTATTGCACCCGGCGTTCCACGAAGCGGAACTGGATGATGGTGAGGCCGATGACGAACATCATCAAAATGACCGACTGGGCGGAGGACGAGCCGATATTGAGGCCGATATAGCCGTCCGAATAAACCTTGTAGACAAGGATGTTGGTGGCCTGATTGGGCCCGCCAGCGGTGGTGGCATCAACGATGCCGAAGGTGTCGAACATGGTGTAGTTGAGGTTGACGATCATCAGGAAGAAGGTGGTCGGCGAGAGCAGCGGAAAGACAATGGTCCAGAAGCGTTTCCAGGGGCCGGCACTATCGATGGCGGCGGCTTCGCTGAGCGATTGGGGCACCGATTGCAGCCCCGCAAGAAAGAACAGAAAGTTGTAGGATATCTGCTTCCAGCTGGCCGCGATGATGATCAGGATCATCGCCTGAGTGCCGTTGAGCTGATGGTCCCAGTCAATGCCGAAATAGGCCAGCAGATAGGGCAGAATGCCGGTGCTGGAATTGAAGATGAACCACCACAATATGCCCGCCACAACGGGCGAGACCGCATAGGGCCACAACAGCATGGTGGAATAGGCCGTGCCGCTGCGGATCAGCCGATTGACGCAGACCGCCAGGATCAAGGCCAGCCCCATTGAGATGATGGTCACGGCCAGCGCGAACAGCGCCGTACGGCCGATTGCGGCGAGATAGTCAGGGTCGGCAAACAGGCGGCCATAGTGTAGCAGGCCGACAAAATTGGTGGAAAGCCCAAACGGATCTTCGCGCTCGAATGATGACTTCACCGCCTGCCCGGCGGGCCAGATGAAGAAGATCAAGGTGATGATGAGCTGCGGCGCCACTAGGAAATAGGGCAATGCCATGCTGGGAAAGGTGGTGCGCTTGGTATCCATGACCGGGTCCGCTGAAGTCTGCCGGGGATGGACCGCGGCCGAGAAGTGGCAAGGAAACAGGGGCGACCATGGCCGCCCCTGCCCGGGAGGTGAGGCCTAGTTATTGGTGGCTTCGAAATCACGCAGCATCTCGTTGCCGCGGCTTACCAGCGCGTCCAGAGCTTCCTGGGCGGTCTTGTCACCTGCCAGCAGCGCCTGGAATTCCTGATCGATCACGTCGCGGATCTGGGTGTAATTGCCGAAGCGCAGACCCTTGGAGTTGACCGTGGGAGCGTTCAGCGTGATCTGCTTGATGGCGACGTCGGAACCGGGATTGGCGGCGTAATAGCCCTGCTGCTGACCCAGTTCATAGGCAGCCTGGGTGATTGGCAGGTAGCCCGAGAACTGGTGCCAGTCGGCCTGAACTTCAGCCGAGGAGAGGTAGCTGAAGAAGTCAGCAACGCCCTTATATTCGGCTTCGTCATGGCCCTGCAGCACCCACAGGGTCGCGCCGCCGATGATCGAGTTCTGTGGTGCGCCTTCGACACCCTCATAATAGGGCAGCATGCCGTAGCCAACTTCGAAATCAGCAGCATTGTTGATCACGCCGGCACGCGAGGCCGACGAGTTCATGTAGATGGCGCATTCCTGGGTGTAGAACTTGGCCGGGGCATCAGCACCGCCGCCAGGGCCGCCGTACTGGAACAGGCCCTCATCCTGCCACTTCTTCAGGTTTGCCCAGTGCTTGGCCTGATCCGGGCCATTCATGGTCAACTCGGTATTGAGACCTGCAAAACCGTTCTCTTCAGTGCCGATCTGCAGATTGTGCCAGGCCGAGAAATTCTCAAGCTGCACCCAGGAAATCCAGCCCGAGCTGAAGCCACATGTGGCAGCGTCCGATTCCATGATCTGATGCGAGAAGGCTTCGAGTTCTTCCCAGGTCTTGGGTGGCACGTCGCGGTCAAGACCTGCGGCTTCGAACACGTCCTTGTTGTAGTACAGGATCGGGGTCGAGGAGTTGAACGGCATCGAGAGCATATTGCCCTGGGTGTCGGTGTAGTAGCCGACAACGGCGGGCAGGAAGCCGGACTGATCGAAATCGGCGCCCATATCAGCCATCAGCTGATAGACCGGGTAAACGGCGCCTTGGGCGGCCATCATGGTGCCGGTACCCACTTCAAACACCTGGACGATGTCTGGCTGTTCGCCCGCGCGGAAGGCGGCAATGGCAGCGGTCATGGTCTCGGTATAGGAGCCCTTATAGACCGGGGTCACGTGATAGTCGGACTGGCTATCATTATAGGTGGCGACAATTTCTTCGAGCTTTTCGCCCAATTCGCCGCCCATGGCATGCCACCAGCTCACTTCGGTCTGTGCGAAGGCGGTGGTGGAGGTCAGGGCGAGTGCGAGTGCGGCAAGGGAAAGGCGAACCATAAGGTCTCTCCTACATGACGGAAAATATCAGCAGGACGGGCGCCCTCACTGGCTCGTCTGATGCGAGCGAGGGCTGCCTAACAATGGTACTTATCGGTTGGGTGACGAAGCTGTGACGCTTGCGTGACAGCGCACAGACTTGCTCAGGCCGGCACTTGCTCGAGTTCGATCAGCGTGCCGTCAAAGTCCTTGGGGTGCAGGAACAGCACCGGGTTGCCATGGGCACCAGTTTTCGGCGTGCCATCGCCCAGCACCCGCGCACCGCCCTGGGTCAGGGTGGCGGCAGCGGCGGCGATGTCGGGGACCTCAAAGCAGATATGGTGCATGCCGCCCGCCGGGTTCTTGGCCAGAAAAGCGGCGATGGGCGAAGCTTCGCCGAGCGGCTCGAGCAGTTCCACATTGGTGTTGCCAGTGTCGACGAACACCACCGTGACACCATGACCGGGCAGCGCCTGCGGCTGGCCGACCTTGGCGCCAAGCAGGTCGCGGTATTTGGCGGAAGCCGCGGCCAGATCGGGGACAGCGATGGCGATGTGGTTGAGGCGACCGATCATTGGTTGGAGAGCCTTCCCTCGATCTGGCTGAGCACCGAAAAGGCTGCACTGAGCACGTTGGTGCCGGGACCAAAGATCGCGGCCACACCACTATCGAGCAGGAAGTCGTAATCCTGCTCAGGAATGACGCCGCCAACAATGACGGTGACTTCACCCAGTTCGCGGTCCTTGAGCGCCGCGATCAGTTCGGGCACCAGGGTCTTGTGGCCTGCTGCGAGCGAGGAGACACCCACGGCGTCGACCTTGAGATCTCCGACATGGGCGGCGACTTCGGAAGCGGTCTCGAACAGATCGCCCATATGGACATCAAAGCCGAGATCGGCGAAGGCGCTGGCGATCACCTTGGCGCCGCGATCATGGCCGTCCTGGCCCATCTTGGCGATGAAGATGGAGGGCGCCCTGCCCCGGCTTTTCTTGAAACTTTCGATGCGTCCGACGATAGAGGCGAATTCGGGATCATCGCCATAACCATCGGCATAGACGCCCGAGATGACGCGGGTGATGGCGGCGTGGCGACCAAAGACATCTTCCATGGCCTGGCTGATTTCGCCCAGCGTGGCGCGGGCGCGGGCAGCGGCAATGGCGGCATCGAGCAGATTACCCTCATCCATGGCCGCATATTCGCGCAGGGCGGCCAGCATGGACTGGCATTTGGCCTCGTTGCGGCTGGCGCGGACGCGCTGCAGCAGGGCGATCTGTTCGGCGCGTACCTTGGCATTGTCGATATCGCGCACCTCAAGGGCATCCTCGACATCAAGCCGGTAGCGGTTGACGCCGACAATGACATCCTCGCCGCGATCGACACGGGCCTGCCGCTGGGCGGCGGCTTTTTCGATTTCGAGCTTGGGCGCACCACTCTGGACGGCCTTGGTCATGCCACCCTGGGCTTCGGATTCCCCGATCAGCGCCTTGGCGCCGTCGACCAGTTCCCTGGTCAGCGCCTCGACATAGTAGGAGCCGCCCAGCGGATCGACCACGTCGGTGATGCGGCTTTCATGTTGCAGGATCAGCTGGGTATTGCGGGCGATGCGGCTGGAGAACTCGGTGGGCAGCGCGATGGCTTCGTCAAAGCTGTTGGTGTGCAGGCTCTGGGTGCCGCCCAGCGTGGCGGCCAGCGCCTCGATGGTGGTGCGCACGATATTGTTGTGCGGGTCCTGCTCGGTCAGCGACACGCCCGAGGTCTGGCAATGGGTGCGCAGCATCTTGCTTCGAGGGTCCTTGGCCCCCAGCTCGGTCATGATCTCGCTCCAGAGCTGACGCGCGGCGCGCAGTTTGGAGACTTCGAGGAAGAAGTTCATGCCGATGCCGAAAAAGAAGCTGAGACGACCGGCGAACTTGTCGATATCGAGGCCGCGGGCCTGGGCGGCGCGGACATATTCCATGCCATCGGCCAGGGTATAGGCCAGTTCCTGCACCGCCGTCGCCCCGGCCTCGTGCATGTGGTAGCCCGAGATCGAAATCGAGTTGAATTTGGGCATGTGCTCGGCGGTGTGGGCGATGATGTCGCCAACAATGCGCATGGAGGGTTCGGGCGGGTAGATATAGGTATTGCGGACCATGAACTCCTTGAGCACATCGTTCTGGATGGTGCCCTGCAGTTTGTCCTGGCTGACGCCCTGTTCTTCAGCCGCCACGATGAACATGGCCAGCACGGGGATCACCGCGCCATTCATGGTCATGGAAACGCTCATCTGATCAAGCGGGATGCCGTCGAACAGGATCTTCATGTCTTCGACACTATCGATGGCCACACCAGCCTTGCCGACATCGCCGACCACGCGCGGATGATCGCTGTCATAGCCGCGATGGGTCGCCAGATCGAAGGCAACCGAAAGCCCCTTCTGCCCCTTTTCCAGCGCCTGCCGGTAAAAGGCATTGGACTCCTTGGCGGTCGAGAAGCCGGCATATTGCCTAATCGTCCAGGGCCGGTTGGCATACATGGTGGCGCGCACGCCCCGGGTGAACGGCTCGGCACCGGGCACTTCGCCATCCTCGCCAAAATAGACCGGCTGCACGGGGACGCCGCCATAGTCGCGGTTCAGCGAGTCCAGCGGCGTGTCCTTGAGTTCGGCCTGGGCGAGTTTGGCCCAGTGGGCGAAATTGGTTTTCTGGTCAGACATCGCAACCCCCACCCTTGTTCCCGCCCCACAAGGGGGAGGGAGACGACGCGGCATGGCCCGCATCACACCATTGAACTTTCGGCGTCTGCGCATCCCTCCCCCTTGTGGGGCGGGAATGAGGGTGGGGGCATTGGCTCATCACACCGCCTCAAATTCGAGAATGACCTGATCAACGGCAAGCACTTCGCCAGCAACGGCGTGGACCTTGCTGATGCGGGCTTTCTTTTCGGCCTTGAGGACGTTTTCCATCTTCATGGCTTCAACGATGGCCAGGGTCTGGCCATCCTCGACCACATCCCCCTCGGCCACATCGATGTGCACCACCTGCCCCGGCATGGGGCAGAGCAGGAACTTGCTCATGTCGGGCGGCACCTTGATCGGCATGTGCTTGAGCAGGGCCGCAACATGGGGCGCCAGCACCAGCACCTTGAGGTCTGCGCCGCGATAGCGGATGCGGAAGCCCGAAGTGGTGGTGTTGACCTTGAGCACGGCGCGGCGACCATCGGACCAGTCGACATGGGCCAGGCCCGAACCGGGCCGCCAGTCGAGACGGGCGGCCTGACTACGCCATTCGGCGTCGACGACAAAGCCGTCGCCATCCGGACTGATGCTGACAGGCAATGCCTGCTCGCCCAGTTGCACATGCCAGTGATGGGCGGTCGCGGTGTCTCCATTGCGGGCCACGCGTCGGGTCATCATCATGGCCGCAGCGGCGGCGATATCGAAAACATGCTCCTCGCTGAGCTCGGCGCCGTGGAAACCCTCGGGGAATTCCTCGGCGATATAGCCGGTGGTCAGCCGCCCGTCCCTGAACCGCGCCTGCTCCATCACCGTCGAGAGGAATGGCAGGTTATTGCCGACGCCCTCGACTTCAAAGCTGTCCAGCGCCACGGCCATGGCGTCGATGGCTTCGCCGCGGGTGGGTGCCCAGGTGCACAGCTTGGCGATCATCGGATCGTAAAAGGTCGAAATCTCCCCGCCTTCGAAAACGCCGGTATCATTGCGCACGACCAGATCGTCGGAGTTGCTTTCGACCGGCGGTTGATACTTCACCAGTCGACCGGTCGAGGGCAGAAAGTTGCGATAGGGGTCTTCGGCGTAGAGCCGGCTTTCAATGGCCCAGCCGTTGCGCCGCACATCAGCCTGGGTGAGCGGCAGCTTTTCGCCATTGGCGGCGCGCAGCATGAGTTCGACCAGATCGAGACCGGTGATCAGCTCGGTGACGGGATGCTCCACCTGCAGGCGGGTGTTCATCTCGAGGAAATAGAATTTCTTGTCCTTATCGACGATGAACTCGACCGTGCCAGCGCTCTGATAGCCCACGGCCTTGGCCAGCGCGACGGACTGTTCGCCCATGGCCTTGCGGGTAGCCTCGTCGAGGAAGGGCGATGGCGCCTCTTCGATGACCTTCTGGTTGCGGCGCTGGATCGAACATTCGCGCTCGTTGAGATAGAGCACATTGCCGTGGCTGTCGCCGATCAGCTGGATTTCGATATGGCGCGGCTCAGTGACGAATTTCTCGATGAAGATACGATCATCGCCAAAGGATGAGGTGGCTTCGGATTTGGAGCGATCAAAGCCCTCGCGCGCCTCGGCGTCGTTCCAGGCAATGCGCATGCCCTTACCGCCGCCGCCGGCGCTGGCCTTGATCATCACCGGGTAGCCGATGGATTTGGAGATCGTCACGGCGTGTTCGGCGTCGTCGATCAGCCCCATATGGCCGGGCACGGTGGAGACACCGGCTTCAGCGGCCAGTTTCTTGGATGTGATCTTGTCGCCCATGGCCTCGATGGCCTTGACCGGCGGGCCGACAAAGATGATCCCGGCGGCTTGCAGGGCTTCCGCGAATTTGGGGTTTTCCGAGAGGAAGCCATAGCCGGGATGCACGGCCTGTGCCCCTGTGGATTTGCAGGCCGCGATGATCTTGTCGATCTGCAGGTACGAGTCCTTGGCCGGTGATGGGCCGATATGGACGGCCTCGTCGGCCATGCGCACATGCAGCGCTTCACGGTCGGCGTCGGAATAGACAGCGACCGTGGCAATACCCATGCGCTTGGCCGTCTTGATAACCCGACAGGCAATCTCGCCCCGATTGGCGATGAGGAGTTTGGTGATCACGGGAGGTTCAGTCCTGACATGCTTGCAATCACACTCGGTTCACCGAAGTCATATAGCTTCGGGAGGGTGCCGATGACCGCTGACAAGAAGGATGCCGCTATAACAATTCTCTGCCCTTGGTCCCCACCTTGATAATCAATCACGTGCTCGATTTTCTCTTTCCGTCTGTGCAAGGAGCCGTGCGACTGCGGCAGGATCGGGATGAGGTCTTCAACCGCTGAGAGGAATTTGCTGCTACTAGCCTTTGTGTTCGCGATTGTGGCCTTGGAATTGTGAGCGAACTTGTTTCTGAGGTCATTTAGCGCCTCACATGAGATGCAAATTTTTTCAGGCACCTTGATCGCCCTAAGTAGATTAATCTTGGAATAGAACGTCGTCCTGCCATCGACTTTGGCTCGAGATGACGTTGAGATAAGCAACTCCAATTGCTGCTCAATAACCAAATGGCACCGCAATATTTTTCCGATGTCGTCCTTGGTTTCGTAGGCAGATATGATTAGCTCGATGTCCGGATCGAACGCCATTATTAGGCCCTCACTACTCATCCTTGGCTCCCTCACAATGGAATATTATCGTGCTTCTTCTTGGGCCCCTGCGACTGCTTGTTGCGCAGGGTGGAAAAAGCGCGGATCACCCTGCGGCGGGTGCCGTGGGGCATGATGACGTCGTCGATGAAGCCGCGTTCGGCGGCGACGAAGGGATTGGCGAAGCGGGCTTCGTAGTCCGCCGTGCGCTGGGCGATCTTGTCCTTGTCGCCCAATTCGGAGCGATAGATGATTTCCGAGGCGCCCTTGGCGCCCATCACCGCGATTTCGGCTGAAGGCCAGGCGTAGTTCACGTCGGCCTTGATGTGCTTACTCGCCATCACGTCATAGGCGCCGCCATAGGCTTTGCGGGTGATGACGGTGACCAGCGGCACACTGGCTTCGGCATAGGCGAAGAGCAGCTTGGCGCCATGCTTGATGATGCCGCCATATTCCTGGGCCACGCCGGGCAGGAAGCCGGGCACGTCGACCAGGGTCAGGATAGGGATTTCAAAGCTGTCGCAGAAGCGGATGAAGCGCGCCGCTTTCTTACTGGCATTGATATCGAGGCAGCCGGCCAGCACCAGCGGCTGGTTGGCGACGACGCCGACCGTTTCGCCATCGAGGCGGATGAAGCCGATCAGAATATTGCCGGCATGGTCCTTTTGCAGCTCGAGGAAATCGCCCTCATCGGCGATCTTCTCAATCACCTCGCGCATGTCATAGGGCTTGTTGGCGCTGTCGGGGATGATGGTATCCAGGCTCGGATCATCGCGCACGATGGGCTCGTGGGTCGGCCGGCGCGGTGGCTTCTGGCCCGCCGCAAGCGGCAGGAAGCTGTAAAGTCGGCGGACTTCGAGCAAGGTCTCGATATCGTTCTCAAAGGCGGCATCGGCGACCGAGGAGATTTTGGTGTGGGTGGAGGCACCGCCCAGCTCTTCCTGGGTGACGGTCTCATTGGTCACTGTCTTAACCACGTCGGGGCCGGTGACGAACATGTAGCTGGTGTCTTTGACCATGTAGATGAAGTCGGTCATGGCGGGCGAATATACCGCGCCGCCAGCGCAGGGGCCCATGATCACTGAAATCTGCGGCACGGCGCCCGAGGCCTGGGTATTGCGCCAGAACACATCGGCATAACCACCGAGCGAGGCCACGCCCTCCTGAATACGGGCGCCCCCGGAGTCATTCAGACCAATCAACGGCGCGCCATTCTGCATGGCCAGATCCATGATCTTGCAGATTTTCTTGGCGTGGGTTTCGCTCAGCGAGCCGCCAAAGACGGTGAAATCCTGGCTGAAGACATAGACCATGCGGCCATCAATCTTGCCCCAGCCAGTGACGACGCCGTCGCCGGGAATGATGGTCTCGGCCATGCCGAAATCGGTCGCCCGGTGGGTGACGAACATGTCGTATTCTTCAAAACTGCCGGGATCGAGCAGGATTTCGAGCCGTTCGCGGGCAGTCAGCTTGCCCTTGCCGTGCTGGATATCGATGCGCCGCTGGCCACCGCCGACCCGCGCTTCGGCCCGCTTGGTTTCAAGTTGAGCGATGATATCCTGCATGCGTTCGTCTCCCTGCTGAGGGGAGACTAGCGCGTTGCGATCAATCCCCCAAGACAGCAAAGGGCGCGCCTGTTACAATCACACAAGATCGAATTTGTAATTTTGTGGATTTGTGTGAATGGCCACCCGCAAGATATTTGCCGGCGCCCGGCTGCGGGCCCTGCGGACCCAGCATAAATTGACACAGGGCGAGCTGGCAGCGCGGCTCGATATCTCGGCCTCCTATGTCAACCAGATCGAGTCCAATCAGCGCCCGCTCACGGCATCAGTGATGATGGCGCTGGCGGACGGGTTCAATCTCGATCTGTCCGAGTTGATGACCGATACCTCGGATCGCCTGCTGGCCGATCTGCGTGAGGCGCTGGCCGATCCGGTGTTTGGCGAGGGCGTGCCGAATTTGCAGGAACTCAAGACGGTTGCAGCCAATGCGCCCGACATGGCGCGGGCGATGCTGGCGCTCTACGAAACCTACCGCAAGACCAATGAGCGGCTGGCCAGCGTTGATGCGGCGCTGACGCGCGATCCGCATTCGGGCATGCAGACTGCCTATGAGGAAGTGCGCGACTTCTTCCACTATGCCGACAACTACATCGATCCGCTGGACCGCGCAGCCGAAGCGCTGGCGGACGAGCTGGGCACGTTCGAACCGGACCGGCTGAACCGGCTGATGGCCTATTGCGGGGAGGCCCATGACCTTCGGGTGGTGCTGACCGCACCGACACGCCCCGATCTGATCAAGGATTATGATCGCTCAACGCGGACGCTGGCGATCAATGCGCGGCTGGAGCCGGCGACCCAGTTCTTCCAGATTGCCGCCCATCTTGCGGTGATGGAGCAGACCACCCTGCTCGAGCAATTGCTCGACGCCGCCAATTTCAAGACCACCGAAGCGCGGGCCATTGCCCGCATGGGGCTGACCAATTATTTCGCCGGGGCGCTGCAGATGCCCTATGGCGCCTTTCTCAAGGCGGCCGAGGCGCATCGCTATGATATCGAGGAACTGGGCCATCTGTTTGGCGCCAGTCTGGAGCAGGTGGCGCACCGGCTCTCGACCATGCAGCGGCCGCGCGAAAAGGGCGTGCCGTTCTTTTTTGCCCGGGTCGATGCGGCCGGCACGATCACCAAGCGGCATTCGGCAACCGCGCTGCAGTTTGCCCGCTTCGGCGGCGCCTGCCCGCTATGGAATGTGCATCGTGCGTTCGAAGCGCATGGCCAGATCATCCGGCAATTGGCGGAAACGCCAGACGGCAATCGCTATCTGTGCCTAGCCTGGTCAAGCGAAAAGCGCAGTGGCGGCTATCATGGCGTGACGCGGCGCTATGCCTATGCGCTGGGCTGCGAAATCAGCCACGCCAATCGGCTGGTCTATGGCAGCGATATCGAGCCGGCGCGGGCCAGCTTTGACCCCATCGGGGTATCCTGCCGCATTTGCGAGCGCCGCAATTGCCCGCAGCGCTCGGTGCCGCCGCTGGCTGCCGAAATCACCATCGACAGCAATCGGCGCGCCATCGTGCCCTATCAGATCAGCTAGAGGCTGCGCGACCTATTGCAGCGTGCGACTGGCTGACCAGGCCGCCTTGCCATCGGTGCCCGGCTTGGGGCCCTCGAACTTCATCTCGTCGAGTGCCGAGAGCACGGCGTGGCGCTCCTGCTGAAACCGCATGCGGGGCACCAACAGATCCGTCTGCGCCAGATGGGCTGTTTCCAGCTGGCGAGCGGCGTCGGAGAGCTTGGTGAAGCCCAGCAACCCGGCGGTCGAGATCAGCTTGTGCGCTGTGACCTTTTCGGATTCGGCGCCATCCGCGCTGGCGTCGCCAACACCTGCGGCCAGCAATTGCGTCTCGAAGCGTACCAGCAATTGATCGACACGTTCCTGACCCATAACGGCGATGAGTTTGACCAACTCCGGGCTTGTCGGGGGCGAGATGTCATCGCTCTTGAGCGCCTCGCGTCCGTCGATGACGCGTTCGATCTGGGCCAATAGGACATCGCGCTCGAATGGCTTGCCGACATGGGCATTCATGCCAGCGCGCTTGAACCGGGCGATTTCCTCGACCACGACATTGGCCGTCAGCGCGATAATCGGTGTCTGTCCGACGCGACCGGGCATGGCGCGAATGCGGCGGGTTGTCTCCACCCCATCCATGCCGGGCATCTGGATATCCATCAAAATGGCGTCAAACTTGTGCTCGGCAATGGCGACCAGCGCCTCTGTGCCGCTCGATACTGCCGTCACCGTGTGACCCATTGGCGTCAGCAATGCCGTCACGACCTCCTGATTGATGGCAAGGTCTTCCACCAGCAGCAATTTGGCGGGTCTGGCCTTGGCCAGGGCAATTTCAGACAGGTCGGTCTTGACGGCCTGGCTTACGGCTTCGGGCAGAACGGCAAGATAGGTAAAGGTCGAGCCGCGCCCAGGCATGCTGTCGAGCAGGATTTTGCCACCCATGTTCTCGGCGATGCGCCGGGAGATCGCCAGACCAAGCCCAGTGCCGCCATATTGCCGGGAAATCCGGCTGTCGATCTGGGCAAAGCTCTCGAACAGTTGTGACTGGCGTTCAAGCGGTATGCCGATCCCGGTATCGGTGACCGCAAAGCTCAGTTTGCCAGGAGAACCCGCCGTGCTCTCGCGTGTGACCATGAGCGACACCGTACCGACATTGGTGAACTTGATGGCGTTCCCCAACAGGTTGAGCAGCACCTGGCGGACCCGCGCTTCGTCGCCAGTCACAACCTCAGGCAGGTCATCATCCAGAACCAGATTGAGCGACAAACCCTTGGATTCTGCCTGATTGCGAACGATCGAGCAGCACGAAGTAGCCATGGCCCGCAATTTGAATGGCGCCTGCACCATCGCCATGCCGTTGGCCTCGATCTTGGAGAAATCGAGCACGTCGTCAACGATGGTGACCAGTGCTGCGCTGGCCTGCTGGATCAGATCGAGCTGGCGGCGCACCGTTTCATTGATCGAGCCATTCGCCAGGATCACCTGGGTAAACCCGGTGATGGAGTTGAGCGGCGTGCGGATTTCGTGGCTCATGGTGGCCAGAAACTCGGTCTTTGCGGCGCTGGCCTTGCGCACCTGTTCATTGGCCTCGCGCAATTCCTCTAGCATGCGACGCCGGCCAGCCACGATGGCGGCCACAGGCAGCGACAGGAACACACAAACCGCCAGAAAGCCCTGCAGGAAGAACATGCGTTCCTGAAGATCACCGTCCACAAATTGCACGGGACCGGATGTCGTCATGGTCAGGCCAATCGAGACAACGGCAACGCCCAGCACCGCCACTGCCGCACCGAAGAAGCCAGTATAAAACGCCACCAGCACCAGCGGCGGCAGGACTATGAACAGCAGTGGATAGTGCGCCTGCCCGAACACTATCGCGGTGACCACCATTACAAGCGCCAGCAGAAGCAGGGCCCGCGGCTGCACCAGACGCTGCAGTTCCTCATTCATATCGAGATTGCGGACACTCCAGGCGATCGGGAAAATGATCAGCATGCCCAGCGCATCGGCGGGCCACCAGGACCAGAACACCTCGTTCAGCGGCGCGCCATAAAGCTGCAAGAGTAGCACGGCGGCCAGCATTGCCGACACAATTGGTGCCAGAAGGGCTGCAAAAGCGACGAACAATACCTGGTGTCGCACATACGAAAAACTCAGATTGGGGGCAAAGCGATCCAAAAGCCAAACGGCGCTGAACACCTCAACTGTATTGCACAGCGCAAGTCCGAGCCCGGCGGTCCCAACGTCCCCGGAAGCGAGATTGGCCAGTACATTGCCGATCAGGGCTGCTGCGCCCGCCCGCAAGCGTGCTGGCGTGGGGACAGCCAACACCACGCTGAGCAGAAAGGCATTGGCAAACCAGATTGAGGCGACACGACCGGCTTCGCGTGTCAGCCAAATCCCCGTCCACGCCATGGCGAAGACGACAATACCGACGAGCAGAAACTGCAGCGTGGCCTGCGCCATGGGGGAGTGCGCGGGCGCAATCGAGATCTCGCTGTCTGCGGCGGCCATATGGGCCGTCCGCGCTCCTTGGCTCGCCATATGGTCAGGAGAACTTTGCACAATAAGCCCTGCATTCGAGGATGACCTGCTTGACGGAAGCAGCCAGCCTCGCGCGACTGGCGAGCGTTGACATGTCAGCGTTGAGCAGCAATGCCGACAGTCCGTCGAAGCCGAGAAACACCGAAATGGGCGACAGATCACTGCGGATGAGGTCGAACGACGCCTCGTCAATCACCTCGCCCTCCAGTTCCTGATCGATTTTTTCGAGGTATTTCAGCAGCGATGCCAACAAGCTGGCCGCGCCGGCAACACCAAGTTCACGCACGCGCCGGCCGAACAGTATCTGGTTCCAGACCAGATTTTCATTGGCGGGCAGACTTTGGTGCAAGGTGGTCGCGCTGCCAATTTGTACCCTTGCCGTGGAGCGCGAATTGGTCGATTTAATAGACATAGGATGTCTCCTGAAGGCCTCGTCCAGCTGCCGAGAAGAAAATGCAAACCGGCGAAAAATCTGTGACCACCATATATTTGCTTGATGACCACCCTCTGGTGATCGAAGCCTTGCGCGCCATGATCGGCCAGGCCAATGATCTTTCTGTCATTGGCTCTTCCACCTCGGGTGTGGACGCCATGGCCGAGATCCCCGAACTGGCCCCTGACATCGTCGTGGCAGATCTGGGCATGCCCGAACTGCCTGGCGAAGAAGTCATTCGCTGGCTGCGCTCGACCCATCCCGACATCGCCATCATTGTCCTGACGGCACGGCGTAATCTGGCCACGCTGCGCCCGCTGGTGGATGGCGGGGTGCTGGGCGTGATCGGCAAGACGGCCGTGTCCGGTGAACTGCTCAACTGCATTCGCACCGTGGCCGCTGGCGAGGTATTTCTCGAAATCGAGAACAGCCCCAACGATACCGGCGATGGCGCGACCGTGGATGCGCTGAGCAATCGCGAGCTCGAGGTCCTGCAGATGGTCGCGCGTGGCCTGTCCGGCAAGCAGATTGCCGCCCAGTTGGGTATTGCCGCCAAGACAGCAGAAACCCACAAGGCACGTGGTCTGGCGAAGCTGGGCCTGTTCAGTCGATCCGACATTTTCCAGTTTGCCCATCGCGAAGGTTGGTTGGACAATAATTAGCAAGCTGGTCCTGGCGCGATCAGTCGGGAAAAACCTGACCGTTCAAGGCGGGATTTCTGAGGCATTGTTGGCTCATCAGGTGGCGCATGGCGTCATCACCGTATGTGGGTTTCAACATGACCGAACCAGTACCCTTTGAAATCACGATGGCCGCTCTGCGCGAGCATTTCACGACGCGCGCCCGCAGCGAAGGCGAGGAACTCAAGCTCCTGGCAGGGACGGTTGTCGTGGACGAAACCGCGCTCAATCGGATCCGCAGGATCGCACACAGCCTGGCGGGTGCTGCAGCCATTTTCGGCATGCCGGCCGTCTCGACCGAAGCCGCGGATCTCGAAGAGGCAATTGTCGACGGCGCGCCTGAGAACGACATTGCCAGCCAGAGCAGTTCGCTGGCCGACAGACTGACAAATCTGGGCTCGTGCCAGCCAGCCTGATCGCCGGCCATCCTTCAGACTCTCCTGCCACCACCAATGCCTCGCAGAACCGATACCAGCGATCAATTGTGATCGAAGACGCTACATTTTACCGGCATTTTTAAACGCTTTGCTCAGGGCCTGAGCGCACACTGCATTGATAAATTGGAGGCACATGCCATGACCTACGTGTGGCAAGCATTGGTGGCGAATTTTGCCGTCGTCGCGCTGGTGACCTCAATCTGGTCGCAGATGCTGGGGTGGCTCTATGACCAAAGCCCGATGCGACGACGTGCGGCGCTGGGTCTGCTGGTCGGGCTGGGCGCAGCGGCGACCATCGCCATGTCGGTCGAGGTGTCGCCTGGGGTGTTTTTCGACCTGCGTTCAGGCCTGCTGACGCTGGGTGCCTTTTTCGGCGGCCCGGTTGTTGCTCTGATTGCGACCGTGATTGCCGTGGCCTACCGCGCTTTTGAGGGGGGCGCGGGCGTCGTGGTGGGCACAGCCAACCTGGTGGCAGCAGCGTTGATCGGACTGGGCGTGCGCCGGCTGAGCGCCACGTCAGGACCCAATATACGTTGCATCCTTCTGCTGGGTGTCGCCATGGTCGCCTTGATCTGGGCGTCCATCATGTTGCTGCCCGCCGAAGCACAGGCCCGGGCTCTGGCTGGTTTCGCCTTGCCCACCTCGGTCATGAGCTTTCTGGCCACGATCACCATGGGCCTGACGGTGCTGCATGCAGGCGTCATCGCCCGTGAGCGCAGCATCCTGCATGCCGCCCTCGAGCAATCGCCAGATTTCCAGTATATCAAGGACACATCCAGCGTGTTCGTCGCGGCAAACCGGGCGGTTGCCCGACACAACGGGTTCAATGAGCCCGGCGAGCTGGTCGGCAAATCGGATTTTGATCTATATCCGCCCGAGCGCGCGCAACAGCTGTTCGAGCAGGAACAGGTGATCCTGCAGACCGGCCAAGCCAGCAATGATATCGAAGAAGTCGTCAAGGACGCACAGGGCGTCGAGCACAATTATCGCACCTCCAAGGCCCCACTGCGCGACCATGAGAACCGCATTATCGGGCTGGCTGGCGTGACGGTTGAAACCACCATGTTCAAGCAACTTGAGCACGAACTGGTTGAAAGCCGCGACATGCTGGCCACCGCCCTGGCCGAAATGAGCGACGGGCTGGCCATGTTCGACGCCAATGGCTTTATGCTGTTCTGCAATGACCAGTATCGCGACGCCTTTCCGCTCACCGCGCATTTGCGCCGCCCCGGCGTGCATATCAGGCAGATCCTGCAGGCGGTCGTGGATACCGGCGAACAGGTGCAGCTGCCGGTTTCGGGTGAAAAGGCGTGGGTTGATTACACATCGAACCAGCTCAAACAGGCCAATGTCGAGGAAATCGAGCTGTTCAACGGCCGCCATCTGCAGCTGCGCAATCGCCCTGCCCCCGATGGTCGCTCTTTGGTGCTGGTGTCAGATGCCACAGAACTCAAGGTCGCCGAGCGCGCTTTGATTGCGGCCAATGCCAGCCTTGAGACGCTGGCTTCGGTTGATGACCTGACCGGTCTGTTCAATCGGCGGGTGTTTGACGAAACTCTGGCACGTGAGCTTAGTCGCAGCGTTCGCGCCAACAGCCATCTGTCGCTGCTGATGGTCGATGTGGATCGCTTCAAGGCCTATAATGACACCTATGGTCACCAGTCAGGCGATCGCTGTCTCAAGACCGTGGCGAGCAGCATCAAATCATCCATGCGCCGCTTTAGCGATATGGCTTCGCGCTATGGCGGGGAGGAGTTCGCCATCATTCTGCCCGAGACCGATGAAGACGGCGCCTATTTCATGGGCGACGCCTTGCGCAAGGCGATCCGCGACGAGGCCATACCGCACAGCGCCAGCGAAAAGGGCGTTGTCACGGTCAGTGTGGGACTGGCTCACTATGGTCCCAACAGCAATAGCCGGGCGGCCGCCGAACTGATCGGGCGCGCCGACGAAGCGCTCTATTCAGCCAAGGCTGCCGGCCGCGACCGGGTGATGGGCTGGACCCAGGTTTCTCCGCTCCATTAGCCAACCGCTCCCCTGTACAGACTGATCGATGCACAGCGGTGTCCATGAGCGGGCAAATCGGGTAACCTCCCCGCGCACTGTGTGAGGCAGTTATTGCGCTGCGCCGGCTGAAAAGTGGCTGGCGACAGGACTTATTTTGAACCTTTTGGCCGTGGGCGCGTAGTGCTTATGGGGGTGTTGTTGCCATCGAACGATGGTGACCTTGGCTCTTTTGCAAATCACCAATGAGCAGCACGCGGACGGCAGGTCCCCGTGCTGAGCGTCACATTGCCAAACAATGGGAGATCCAATGAGCATCGATAATGACGATCCGTCAGAAAACAGAGCACCGGAGGGGCCGACCGAGGTTATCCAGACCGATTACGAGATCGGTCAGGACAACATCGTTCGTCGAAGAGGCTGGCTCAAGGTTGATATTCACAACCCGGTCTTTCTGATTTCAGGTCTGGCCATTGTCGGGTTTGTGATCCTGACCCTGTTCACCGGTCCTATCGCAACCGATGCCTTTGTCGGGTTGCGTGACTTCCTGACCGGCACATTTGACTGGTTCTTCCTGCTGGCTGGCAACATCTTCGTGCTGGTCTGCGTCGGCCTGATCCTGAGCCCGCTGGGCAAAATCCGCATTGGTGGTCGTGACGCGACGCCGGACTATTCCTATACCGGCTGGCTGGCGATGCTGTTTGCTGCGGGCATGGGCATTGGTCTGGTGTTCTACGGTGTGTCCGAACCGGTCTCCCACTTTACGTCTTCCATGGGCGGCATTGTTTCGGATGGCGGCGCACGCACCGACTGGGCGCCACTCGGCGCAGCTGTTGGTGATGCCGATTCCGCCCGCCGTCTGGCGATGGCCGCGACCATCTTCCACTGGGGTCTGCATCCCTGGGCAATCTATGCGGTTGTCGGCCTGTCGCTGGCGATCTTTGCCTATAACAAGGGTCTGCCGCTGACCATGCGGTCGATCTTCTACCCGCTGCTGGGTGAGCGGATCTGGGGCTGGCCCGGTCATATCATCGATATTCTGGCCGTGTTTGCCACCCTGTTCGGTCTGGCGACGTCGCTTGGCATCGGTGCCGGTCAGGCCAATGCGGGACTTTCATTCCTGTTTGGGCTGCCCACCAATAATCTCACCATGGTATTGCTTATTGCGGCCATTACAGGTGTGGCGCTGGTGTCGGTGCTTGCGGGTCTGGATGCTGGTGTGAAGCGGCTTTCCGAGATCAACATGGTGCTGGCCGGTGTGCTGCTGCTGTTTGTGATCCTGGTTGGACCAACTATCCAGATCCTCAGCGGCTTCTTTGCCAATCTGTGGGCCTATGGCAGCAATCTGCCTGCGCTATCCAATCCCTTTGGTCGGACAGATGACAATTTCCGTCAGGGCTGGACGTCGTTCTATTGGGCATGGTGGATTTCCTGGTCGCCATTTGTCGGCATGTTCATCGCCCGGGTCAGCCGCGGCCGCACGGTTCGCGAATTCCTGATCTGCGTGATGCTGGTGCCGGCTCTGGCCAGCGTGCTGTGGATGACCACCTTTGGTGGCACAGCCATTAGCCAGATCGTCAATGATGGGTATCAGGCCGTGGCCAATGCGAGCCTGGAGCTGCAGCTGTTCGAAATGCTGGCGGCCCTGCCACTGACCCAGATCTCGTCCTTTGTGGGCATTGTTCTGGTCATTGTGTTCTTCGTGACATCATCGGATTCCGGCTCGCTGGTAATCGACACCATCACGGCCGGTGGCAAGCTTGATGCCCCCGTGGGACAGCGCGTTTTCTGGGCGAGCTTTGAGGGTCTGGTCGCTATCGCCCTGCTGTTGGGTGGCGGTCTTGCCGCACTGCAGGCCATGGCCGTTTCAACCGGCCTGCCCTTTGCGGTGATTCTGTTGCTGGGCTGTGTGGCGCTGGTGAAGGGCCTGATGGCCGAGCCGCGCTAAAAGCGATCCACACGCCAAAACAAACCCGCCGCAGCGCTTGCTGTGGCGGGTTTTTCTTATTCTTCCTCGCCGGTCCAGGTTGGACGACTATAATCGGGCTTGGGCGGCGGAGTGCCGTCATGGGCATAGCTATTGGGTCCGATATCGGGCTCGGGATGCTGATCGGCGCCGCCGGGATGGGGGACCTTGTCGGTATCCTCATGCACCTCGGGATGGGGGTCAGCGACGTCGTTTAGCCCGGTGCCGGCACCTGTGGGCAGGCCGTCGGGTTGGGGAATGGAACGGTCAATCATGGTTGGCTCCTCAAAGGTGTTTGCACTGGGTATCAAGCCTCAAACGGCAATCGGCCCAACGCGGCAAACCTCAAAGAGGTTGCCGCGCCGGGCCGAGCACTGCTCGCTTTGGAGGTCGGCAGTTTAGTGAACGGTTGCCGGCAGAATGGTCTCACCCAGCAGGCTCACAGACACGCCGGAACGACCAATCTCGGCAAGGCCAAGATTGCGCAGCTGCTCCACGAGCTCATTGTCAACGCCGCTACGCCCTGCGCGCAAAGCACTCAGGGCCTGTTGTTGCTGGGGGGTCAGAAGGGTCCAGGATAGGGTCATCGGCTTCACCTCGCTTGTTGTGCGATGTAAACCTTGAATGCGCCTTTGCGTTCCCACGTCCCCGATCACATCTGGACTGGCGTGCCCCGATGCCCCAACGCTAGTCGATCACGGCCTGCAGAAATTCACGGGTCCGCGCCTCGGTGGGGTCGGTGAACAACTGTTCGGGCGTGCCCTCTTCGCGGATCTGACCCTGATCGAAGAAGCAGACCCGGTCCGAAATCTCGCGGGCGAAACGCATTTCGTGGGTCACCAGCAGCATGGTCAGATCGTGTTCCTCGGCCAGGCGACCGATCACGGTAAGCACTTCGCCGACCAGTTCGGGATCCAGCGCCGAAGTGGGCTCATCAAACAGCAGTATGCTGGGCCGCATCGCCAGGGCCCGAGCAATGCCGACACGCTGCTGCTGTCCGCCCGAAAGCTGGTGCGGATATTTGCTGGACTGATCGGCCAGGCCAACCAGATCAAGCAGCTCCTCGGCCCGCTGTCGGGCTTCCTTCTTGCTCATCCCGAGCACCTTGACCGGTGCCTCGGTGATGTTGCGCAGCACGGTCATGTGCGGGAACAGATTGAACTGCTGGAACACCATGCCCAGTTGCGCGCGCATTTTGCGCAGATGCGCCTCGCTGGCCGGCTTGAGCCCATCAGGCCCCTGCTCGTGCCAGAGCGGTTCGCCATTGACCGAGACGACGCCGCCATCAATGCCCTCAAGCGTCATCAGAATGCGCAGCACGGTCGACTTGCCCGAGCCGGATGGTCCGATAATGGAGACCTTCTCGCCGCGCTTGACCTCGAAATCGAGTTCGTTGAGCACGGTCAGGTCGCCGAAGCGCTTCACGACCTTGTCGAATTTGATGATTGAATCGCTCATTTTAGGGGTATCCCCTGCTTGGGAAGCCAGTTGTCGAGCAGGCGAACGCCTGCCGACGCAACCAGCGTCATGATGAGGTAGAGGCCGCCAACCAGTGACAGCGGAATGAGGTAGCTGAAGGTGCGATCGCCAACGATCTTGGCGACGTTGAGCATCTCGAGCACCGTGACGACCGATAGTACCGGCACGTCCTTCATGATCGAGACCAGGTAATTGCCCATGGCCGGCACGATGCGCGGAATGGCCTGCGGCACCACGATATGGGTAAAGGTCCGCGCCGCCGACAGGTTGAGCGCCCGCGCCGCCTCATGCTGATCCTTGGCCACCGCTTCAAGCCCAGCCCGATACACTTCGGAGGTGTAGGCACTGTACTGGATGCCCAATGCCAGCGCGCCGGTCATGAAGGCGGGCAGCACGATGCCGTATTCGGGCAGCACGTAATAGAGGAAGAACAGCTGCACCAGCAGGGGCGTGTCGCGGATGAACTCGGTGATTAGGGTCGCTGGCCACGAGATGAAGCGCGACGGTGCGCTCTTGAGCACGGCAAAGACCAGTCCCAGTACCAGCGCGACAAAGAAGCCGAGCACGGTGGCCTGGATTGTCACCCACATGCCGATCAACAGGATCGGCATGATGGAAATGGCGAAGGCGAGTGGGCTCGATAGGTCCCATTCAAATCCGAATAACATGGCTAGCCCCCCACCGTGCGCCAGCGCGTGACGTAGCGCTCAAGCAGTCGCATGAGGCCGGTCACGACCAGCGCCATGCCGAAATAGGTCACCAGCAACATCGAATAGATGGTGGTGCTGTCCTGGGTGAAATTGCGGATCTGTTCGGCGCGGAATGTCAGATCGCCCAGGCTGATAAGCGAGACCAGTGCGGTGTCCTTGAGGTTCTGCACCGCCAGATTGCCGAACGAAGGCATCATTTCGGGGATGGCCTGGGGAATGGTGATGTTCCACAAGGTCTGGCGCGAGGTGAAGTTGAGCGCGCGAGCGGCTTCATGCTGGTCGGTATGGACCGACTGAATGGCGCCGCGCACCACTTCGGCGCCATAGGCACCGATATTGAGGCCCAGAGCCAGCACGCCGGCGAGCACCGGCGGCAAGCGCAGGTCGATGCCCATCGCCGTACCGGCCAGCGGCAGCGCGAAATATAGCCAGAACAGCTGAACCAGCAGCGAGGTGCCACGGAACACTTCGATATAGGCAACCGAGACACCCTTGATCGCCCAATTGGGCGAGAGCTTGCCGATGCCGAAAACGAAGGCCAGCACGGCGCCCAGCACGGTGGAATAAAGGGTCAGCTGGACGGTGACCCAGGCCCCCTCCATCAGGGGCGTGATGTAATCTGTCCAATGCATGGTCTTTTCCCTGCAAACAGGCGTTGAAACGCGCCAAGGGCGGGTGCCGGAGCACCCGCCCAGAGCAGCATCAGAGCGCGTCGATTACTCGGCGGCGCAGAGTTCTTCGGTGGTCTTGGTGCCCGAGCCGTCGACGTCGGACTGGGTGAAGCCATAGCCCATCAGCGTTTCGGACCATTCTGGCGTTGCCTTGAATTCGGCCAAAGCGCCATTGACGGCGTCACGCAGTTCTTCATTGCCGCTGGCGAAGGTGAAACCACCCCAGCTGCGCACGGGCACGCCACCGATTACGGGATCGGAAAAATCGCTGGCGACTTCAACGCCCTTGCCCTGATCGGCCAGACCGCTGGCGGTCAGGCTGGTCGCGGCATAGGCATCAGCCCGGCCCGTCGACACGGTCGAGATCGCGTCGGCATTGGCAGCGATGGTCACCAGATTGCCCTCGGAAACACCGAGTTCCTGCATCATGTCGAGCTGGTCGGCACCGGCCATGATAGCGACCTTGAGGTCGGGGTTTTCAGCAAAATCGGTATAGGCGTGGATGCCCTTGGGGTTACCCTCTGCCACCAGCAGGCCTTCGCCATAGGAGGTGTTTGGCTGAGAGAACAGCACCTGGGTGCAGCGATCGGGACGGATGGCCATTTCAGCGGCGACCATGTCGAAACGATCAGCCTGCAGGCCGGGGATCAGCGATGAGAAGTTGGTGGTGACCCACTCAATGTTGTCGACGCCAAGCTTTTCCATGATGGCCTTGGCCACATCTGGACCTGCGCCGAGCGCCGCGCCGGTGGGGTCGACATAGCCATAGGGGATTTCGTTGGCTACCGCGATGCGGATGGTTCCTGATTCCTGGATCTCTGCGAGCGTTGCAGCGCTGACGGCCGTGGAGGCCATTGCGGATACGGCAATCGCAGACAGTGCTGTGAGTGCATTCTTTCCGAATTTCGTCATGGTGTTGCTCCTCTTTGATTTTCGGGCAGGTAGCCGGTTGCAGCCCATTCGAATTCAACCGGCCTGTGTTTAGGCGACGGCGTGCAGCGTCTCGCGTTGCGCCGGTGCCCAATTCTCGATCAGGCCCTTGTGCAGGGCCTTGATGGTGTTTTCGAAATCGGTCTGTTCGACCACGACCTGCAGGTCCACCTTGCGGATCAGGTCGTGCACCCCGAGTGGTTCAATACCGGCGCCGGCCAGCGCCTTGATGGCCTGCAGCAGCACGGCGGTGCCGCTAAGATCGCGCCCGATGGCCGAAACGATCGACACCTTGCGCAGGGTGATCTCGGCGCTCGGGAAGGCTGCAGACAGATCGGCTTCAACCCGGCGAATGGCCTTCATCGACCCTTTGAGAAAGTGGGTGATGGTATTGGCGTTGGAGGTCTTGGAGATGATCCAGACGCTGTGGCGCTTGAGCGCGTCCAGAATGCCGGAATCATAGCCTTTCACCCCGACCATGTCCTGATCGTAGAACTCGAGCGCAAACACGTTGCGCAGCCCGGTGACGATCTCAACCTGCGGCGCACGTGCATGCAGGTCCGAACGAATCAGCGTGCCGTCGTGCTCGGGCTCGAAGGCGTTCTTTACCCGGAGCGGAATGCCCGCCTGACGCAGGCTCTTGGCTGCCCGGGGATGGATCGCTTCCATCCCCATATTGGAGAGCTGATCGGCCACGTCGTAATTGGTTTCGCCAATGACCCGGACGGCGTCCACACCGACCACACGCGGGTCGGATGAGGAGAGGTGAAACTCCTTGTGGATGATTGCCTCGCCAGCGCCGGTGACCACCGCCACGCGCGATAGTGTCACTTCGCTATAACCGCGATCATAGGTGCCCATGAGCACTTCGCGGCACTGGGCATAGCCGGTGACGATGGGCAGTTCGCGGCTGACATCGATCTCCTCAAAGGCCCGCGCGATGGCTTCGTCCAGCGGCAACTGGCTGTCTTCACGCCAGCCGGTGAGATCAACAAAGCGGGCATTGACGCCCTGCATGTTGAGCAGCATTGCCGTATTGAAGGCCGACTGCGCCTCACCCAGCGAGGCGAGCATTTCGCGAACTGTGAGCAGGTGCTGTTCAAGCTGGAAGTGCCCGAACGAGCACAGTCGTGACAGATCGATCAGGCAGGAGCGGACGCCTTCGACGCGTTCGCGCGCGAAGCGGTTGGCTGTCTGCCGCGCGCCATCATCGCTGAAGATTTCAGCGTTCTGCGCAAACATCTTTTCGGCGACCTGATTGAGGGCATCGCCCCAGGTCCAGCTACCCTCGGCACTGGCGAACAGGGCATAAACTCCCGGTTCGCCCGATTTCTTGTGCTCGAGCAGGCTGTCGGTCATGCCCGCATAGGCGGATACCACGAAGATGCGATTGTAGAGGTCGTCGCCCTCGCGCGTACCGATCAGCACGGTGTCGAGCAATTCGGCGGTGCGCGTCATGGACGTGCCGCCGATCTTTTCAACCGTGTGGTGCTTAGTCGTATTGGTCATGTCGTCTCCGGCGCTTCCCCGGCTTGGTGCGGGGGAAGCGGTGCCTTGGTGTCAAAATTCGGGGGCGGCCGGCCTAGACGAGTTTGCCGCCCTCAATGCTGATCGGTGCCGCAGGATCGCGCGAACTCAGGAATGCCGGACGCGGTGCCTTTGCTGCAAAGGGCTCGACCACGCGATTGTCCCAGGCGTTGTAGACGAAGAACGCGTTGGAGCGCGGGAATGGCGTGATGTTGCCGTTCGAGCCGTGAATGGTGTTGCAGTCGAACAGGATGACCGTACCGGCGCGGCCGGCGGCGTAGTCCACGCCGAAGGTCTGGGCCAGCTTGGACAGGCTGTCCTGCGAGGGCACACCAATTTCCTGCTTCTTGAGCGAGGTCTTGTGGTTGTCGTCCGGGGTCTCGCCAGCGCAGGCCACATAGGTCTTGTGCGAGCCAGGCATCAGCATGAGCGGCCCGTTGAGGGCATCATTGTCGGTCAGCAGAACCGAGGCCGAAATGGCGCGCATGCGCGGCATGCCATCCTCGGCGTGCCAGGTCTCGAAGTCGGAGTGCCAGTAGAATTCCTTGCCGGTAAAGCCCGGCTTGTAGTTCAGGCGCGACTGGTGGAGATAGACATCGTCATTGAGCAGATAGCTGACACGACCGGCCACGCGCTTGTCGCGGGCGAGACGGTCAAACAGCGCGTTCTGCTCGTCGAGACGGAAGACGGTGCGCACTTCGTCCGAATTTGGCTCGGTGATGATGTTTTCCGGGGCCAGCTTGGCTTCCCCCGAGCGCATGCGCGCAGATTCAGCCTGCAGCGCTTCGATCTCCTGGGATGAAAAGACACCCTTGAGCACGAGATAGCCGTTCTTTTCGAACGACTCCGTTTCGGCGCGGGTCAGCGGCGCTTCAGGCGACCACTTGCCCCAAACCGTGGGGTCCTTGCGCTCGAGCCATTGCTCGGCTGGCAAGCGTGTGGGGTAGTCGTCCTGCTGGGCAGTGTTTGTGGCGGGCATTGTCATGTCTTGGCCTTTCTCTTTTGAGGGTTGAAAGGACGCGACTAGGCGTCTTCGGTGATGGGGGCGTAGGAGCCATCTTCACGATGGACTTCGGTGCCGGTCACCGGCGGGTTGAAACAGCAGGCCATGACCATCTCGCTCTTGGCCGTCAGGCGATGCTTGTCGTTCTTGTCGAGCGCGTACATCACGCCCGGGCGGATCTGGTGCACTTTGCCGGTATCGAGCTCTTCAATGCTGCCCTCGCCGGATACGCAGTAAACGCTCTCGAAGTGATGCTTGTAGTGGAACACATGACTGGTGTTCTCGTGGATGCGTGTGATGTGGAAGCTGAAGCCCATGTCATCGCCGGCCAGCAGCAGACGCGTGCTATCCCAGCCATCAGAATTGACGAGGCGTTCGCCCTTGCGGGCCTCATGGAGATCTCGAACGATCATGTTGCGTATCCTTCTATTCGGCAGCTGCGCGGTGCAGACCCATGACCGCATCAAAAGCGGCCTCCAGGGTGTCCAGGCCCGCAGCAAGCTGCTCGGTTGAAATGGTGAGTGGCGCGAGCACCTTGACGATCTGATCAAAGCTGCCCGAGGTCTCGATGATCAGACCCTTGGTGAAGCAGGTCTTGCAGATGGCGGCAGCGTGTTCGCCGCTACCCGCATCAACGCCCAGCATCATGCCGCGACCCTTGATGCCCAGATCATGTTCATCGGCAATGGCACCCAGGCGATCGGCCAGATATTCGGCCTTCTTGGCCACTTCGGTGGCGAAGCTGTCATCGGCCCAGAACTTCTCCAGCGCGGCGGCTGCCGTGATGAAGGCGTGGTTATTGCCACGGAAGGTGCCGTTGTGCTCGGCTGGCTTCCAGATGTCATGCTCTGGCTTGATCAGCGTGACGGCGAGCGGCAGGCCCATGCCCGAGAGCGATTTCGCCATGGTGATCAGGTCGGGCGACAGGCCCATGCCATCAAACGAGAAGAAGCCGCCCGTACGACCGCAGCCGGCCTGAATGTCATCGATGATGAACAGCGCGCCGTGCTTGCGGGCGATCTTTTCGATCTGCTGCAGCCAGCTCTTGGATGCGGCATTGAGCCCGCCTTCGCCCTGCACGGTCTCGACGATGATGGCGGCTGGCGCATCCACGCCGCTGGAGGGATCGGACAACTGGTGGTCCAGCAGGTCGGCTGTATTGATCTCGGGGCCATAATAGCCGTCAAAGGCGGCGCGGGTGACACCCGAAAGCGGGGTGGAGGCACCGGCGCGGTGCTTGCCATTGCCGGTGGCGGCCAGTGCGCCCAGCGTCACGCCGTGAAAGCCATTGGTAAAGGAGATCACATTGTTGCGGCCGGTGACCTTGCGCGCCAGCTTGAGCGCGGCTTCAACGGCGTTGGCGCCAGTCGGTCCGGTGAACTGGACGCGGTGGTTCATGCCGCGGGGCTTGAGGATGTACTGTTCGAAATTGGCCAGGAAGTGCTCCTTGGCGTCGGTGAACATATCCAGGCCATGGGCTATGCCATCGGCGGAGACGTACTCGATCAGTGCAGCCTTGAGATCGGGATCGTTGTGGCCATAGTTCAGGCTCGAACAACCGGCGAGGAAGTCGGTATAGGCCTTGCCGCTGGTGTCGTAGATCGTGGCGCCAACTGCCTTGTCGAACATCTTGGGAAAGCTGCGCGAATAGGAGCGCACCCGGCTTTCAACGCGGTCGAATGTGGCAAGTGGCGAAGTGGTTTTGGTCAAAGTCATAGAGCGCGTCTCCCAGGACGATTGTCAGTCAGAGATGAAAATGTCAGATCAAGCTGCGGCCAGGCTGGCCACGCGATCCCGTTGAATTGGTCCGATCGACACGGCGAATTCGCTGGCATGTTCGCCGGCAAAATGGCTGTCTCGATCAAAGCGTTCGGCGCGCTGCAATTGCGCATTAAGCGCCTTGGCTACGGAGCCGAAGAGCGCCCATGATGCCTCATTGTCACCGGTAATGGTGCAACTCACCTGGGTCAGCTTTGCATTGCCCACACGGGCTAGCGCGTCAGCGATCAGGCGTTTGCCCAGGCCTTGGCCGCGTGCCGCGTCGCTGACACAGACCTGCCAGACAAACAGTGTGTCGGGCTGGGCTGGCGGCACGTAGCCCGACATCCAGCCGACCACTTCGCCATCGCGCTCGGCGATGGTGCAGGTGTCGGCGAAATCCGAGCATTGCAGCAGATTGGCGTAGAGCGAATTGCTATCGAGTGCAGGTGTTGCCTCGATCAGCGCCCAGACCCGGGAACCATCGGTATCCCGCGGGGCACGCAAGCGAATCTTCAGATCGCCAGATGCATCTGCCTGATGCAACCCGGCCTTGTTCAGAACGGCATTCCCTTGAATCATGGAGCGACTATTTAGATCGTCAGAACTAAATGTCAACACGATCCGGAATCACATGATACCTTCCACGGCAAGGTAAACTCAGGAAATCTATGTGTTCTGTGGGATTGAGGTGATTTCCCCAGCCAAAGTTATTTTTGCACCCTCCGGCGGCGAGAGCGCATTGTGATAAAACTGTTTAGATTCTGCGAACTAAATGTGACGCAGGCCGTTATCGCTTATCCGCTTGGGTTCAGTTTCCTATGGCGCTAGAGTATTGGAGTTGATCGAGATGGGTGTTGCGTTGGAAAATCGGACCAAGGTTGCCTTGACTGCCATGCGCAAGATCCTGCGCACCACCGAGTTGAACAGCAAGCGGTTGATGCAGGAAACCGGACTGACACCATCTCAATTGATCTTCATGCAATTGCTCGACGACGAGCGCGAGCAGACCGCTGGCTATGTTGCCGGACGCATGGGCATTACCCAGGCCACCACCACGGCCCTGCTGCAAAAGCTTGAAGCGCTGGGCATGATACAGCGCCGCAAGGGCGAAACGGATCGCCGCCAGGTATGGCTGTCACTGACCGATGCGGGCCGCAAGGTGCTGACCATTGCTCCTGACGGGGTGCACGCCCGCTTTCAGGAGCAGTTCGCAGCCCTTGATGATTGGGAACAGGCGATGCTGATTGCCTCGCTGGAACGGGTGGCAGCGCTACTGGGCAATGAGGATCAGGCCGCGGCAGCCGTGCTCGATGCAACGGCAGCCCTCTCAAGCGATTGAGCGAGACGGCCATGGGCTCAAACTGAGTCTGAGTTGATCGGGGTCAAATATTGCGACAGGGGCGGTGCTAGGCTTTGGACTTGCCAGCCTAGTGGAACACCCGATGACTCTGCCCAATCGCCATATCGCGGCACTGGAACAAAGCTATAGTGAGCTGCTGGCGCTGTGTGACGCCCTCGAAACGGTGGCTGACAACCTGCCCCATGAGATCAATGCCCGGGTATGCCGTAGCCTGGCGGATGCACTTGAACCGCTGGTCGCCCGCACCCACCAGCAGGAAGAAGAGACACTTTTTCCTCTGCTGGCAGCGAGCCAGAATCCGCAGCTCAGCCGCACGCTGGCGCGATTGCGCGAAGAGCATCTGGCCGATCACAGCACCGCAGCCGAGGTCAGCGAAGCGCTACATGACCTGAGCGCAGGAGCGTCCAAGCTGTCGCCCGATGCTGTTGGTTATTTGCTGCGCTCCTTCTTTGAAAGCATGCGCCGCCATGTATTGAGCGAGCAGGAACTGCTCGCCATGGTCGGCCCGCCCCCGCTGCTGCACTAGAGGTGGACCAAGGCAATGGCCATCTGAGCCTGATGGGCACATTGTGTATGCCCATGCGGGGCGCCATGGCCTAGTCTGTCAGCGTATAGCGAGGAGTCTGCGTTTGGACACAGGTGAAGCGGCGACAGGTTGGTCGGAGTTGTGGGGCGAACTGATCGAGGCGTTCGACTTCCTCAGCAGCGGGCTGTTCTCGCTGCTCTGGCAGCCTTGGGGGCAGATCCAGATCATAACCCTGCTGGTAGTGCTGGGCGTCACCTTTCTGATAGCGCGCCGGATTGAGCCGGTCTTTGAAAAATGGGTGCGCGGGCTCGAGACCAATCGGCGCACCATGCGGGCCTATGCGATCCTGCTGCGGCGGCTGCATCTGGTATTCTTTTGCGCCAGCACCTGGGCGATCTGGCTGGTGATGCGGATGACCACCTGGCCCAGCCGCTCCTATCTGATCGGGGTGGTGGCGAGCATTGCCACGGTCTGGCTGGCAACTTCGCTGATCAGCAAGCTGGTCAAAAGCCCGCTGGTGGCCCGCCTGTTGACCGTCAGCGTCGTTGTGCTGGTGGCGCTTCAAATCCTGGGCGCCATCCCCATTGCCGCTTCAGTGCTCGACGCGGCGGCCCTGTCGGCAGGTGAGTTCCGCATCTCACTGCTTACAGTGGTCAAGACCATCTTCATTCTGAGCGTCTTGCTGACGATCTCGCAGATGATTTCGGGCTTCACCGAAACCCGGCTGCAATCGCTGGACGAGATTTCTCCATCCATGCGCGTGCTGGCCGGCAAGCTGGTTCGGGTCGGCCTGTTCACCATCGCCATTGTGCTGGGTCTGCAATCGGTCGGGCTGGACCTGACCACGCTAACCGTGTTTTCCGGCGCCATTGGTCTGGGGCTTGGTTTCGGACTGCAAAAGGTGGTGTCCAATCTGGTCAGCGGCGTCATCCTGCTGCTCGATAAATCGGTCAAGCCCGGCGATGTGATCGAAGTGGGCGATACCTTTGGCTGGATATCCAAGCTGGGTGCGCGCTTCGTTTCGGTGGTGACGCGCGATGGTCGCGAATATCTCATCCCCAATGAGGATCTGATCACCAATCAGGTGGTCAACTGGTCCCACACCAATCCGCGGGTGCGGCTGGAAGTGGAGTTCGGGGTCTCCTATGAGTCAGACCCGCTGACCGTGCGCAAGGTGGCCATCGAGGCAGCCGGACAGCCCAAGCGCGTGCTCGGCGTTCCCGCGCCGGTCTGTCACCTCAAGGGTTATGGCGACTCCTCGGTCGACTATGTGTTGCGGTTCTGGATTTCCGATCCCAGCGATGGCGTCATCAACATCAAGAGCGATGTGCTGATCGCGCTGTGGTACGGGCTTAAGCAGAACGGCATCGGCATCCCTTATCCGCGTCGCGACATCACCATCATCAAGCCTGTTGCTGTGACCTCCCAAGCGGACGAAACGCCGGTTGCTGCAAAGCGCTCACGTCCCCGGTCCAAGGCCCCAAAACCTGCGGCCAAATCGCCCTAGCGCGCCGCGCTCGCGTGGCTCGATTCGACGCAGAGCGCCCCAAAACCCAGCTGAACAGCCCGTGTCAGGAATTTCCTTCACTTCGGAATATGCTGTGATGTCAATGGATTGGCCGGTCAGGCCGCGGTAGCAAGAACTTGTGATGTAGCGCCCGCCGACGGTCATGATAATGGCGAGGCATGTCGACATCCAGCCAGCAGGCGTCGCCTTACGAGGCTCAACGCGCGCGTATCACCATTGCCAAATCCCTGCTGAGCACGGCGCTGATGGCGACCGTGCTGTCTGCTTGTGGCGGCGGCGGGGGTGGGGGTTCGAGCGGCGGTGCCCCCAGTTCAACGCCCAGCGCAACAAGCGGCTGGGCAACCCGCAGCGTGACCTTCAATCCTGCGGTGGCGGCCAGCATCCTGCTCTCGGCCGAATTTCGCAATGTCGATGCCAATTGCACCTTTGTCGGCTGCGCCGCTGCGGGCACCCCGGCAGTAGGGCAATCGCAGGCGTTCGAGTTGCACAATCTGCACACCGCCCTATCGTCGGGTGTCACCGGCGCCGGCAAGCTGGTGGCTGTGGTTGATGATGGCTTCCGCCTGACGCACCGCGAATTCTCCGGCAAGACGCTGAGCCAGACCGGCGCGCTGCCGCTGGCCGATCACGGCACGCATGTGGCGTCGCTCATTGCCGGCGTGAAGGACGGCGTGGGCATGCATGGTGTCGCGCCGGGCGCCAATCTGCACCTGACCTCGTTTGATCCAGCGGGCGGCGGCACGCTCGACATCGACAACGTCATTGCCGGCACGCTGAATGCGGCCAGTCTGGGCGCGGTGGCCCAGAACAATTCGTGGGGCTACAATGTCGATGCCCGCACGCTGCAGAACCACCTGACTGCCAATCCTGGCCACAGCACCGCCCAGGCACTCAATGCCGTGGTTGCCGGCTTTGGCGCTGCCAAATGGCAATCCTATCTCGATGCCCTGAACACCTTCGAGAACGGTGGTGTGGTCGTTTGGGCCCTCTCCAATGACAACGCCATGACGTCGGGCGACGTGATGGCGACCCTGCCCTATTTTGACACAAGGCTGCAGGGCGCCTGGATTGCTGCCGCCAACGGGTATTTCGAGGTCAACGGCGCGGGGGACATCAGCAAGGCGATCCGGCTCTCGGCCGCCTGTGGGCTGGCTGCCCGGTTCTGCATTGCCGGTGACGGCACCACTACGGCGGCCAATGGCGCGTCGGACAGCGGCTATTCGGCGGGCACCGGCACCTCCTATGTTGCGCCACAGATTTCGGGCGCGGTCGCGCTCCTGGCACAGGCCTTTCCCGACATGACCCCGGAGGAATGGGCCAAGCGCCTGATGGCGAGCGCGGACAATAGCTGGTTCTCCACGCTGGGCGTGCCGGTGGCCGGTTCGGTCGATTTCGGCAATGGCGTCAGTCATGCCTATTCCACCGAATGGGGCCACGGGGTGCTCGATATTGGCGCGGCGTTGGCGCCGATCGGCAGCGTCGCCGTGCTGTCGGGCGCCACGGTAACAAGCAGTGCGCGCGTCGGGCTGGCCGAGAGCGTATTGTTGGCTCCTGCCGCCTTTGGCGATGGGCTGACCACGGCGCTCGAAGGCACCGATGTGGCCGTGTTCGACGCGCTCAATCGCGGCTTCGCCGTTGAGGGCTCGGCGCTGGTTTCCCGCCCCGCCCCCACCATGCTGCCAGACCTGCTTGGCGCGGTGGAAACACCGCATTGGGGCGCCCTGCCCTCCTATCAGCAATTGCTGCGGCAGGCGCCAAATCTGGCCGAGGATGGCGCATCGGTTGCCATGCTCAGCAGCGCCGCTGGCGTCTTCGAGCAGCCTGGCAGTATTGCTTTGGCCGAACGCAGCTCGGTGTTTGGCATGGTCCAGGACGCCGTGGCGGTCATTGCCACCCAGAATGCCGGCCCGCTCGACATCACCGCGATCGGCTTTGCCGGACGCGGGGTGAATGGACAGACGGCGGGCATTGGCGGCACCGGGGTCAATCTGAGCTGGAGCGCTGGCGGCAGCCGCGCCAGTGTCGGTGTGAGCTTTATGAACGAACAGGGCGGCCTGTTGGGCATGCCCGAAAACGCGGCCTTTGGCTGGGGGACAGGCAGCGCTGCAGGAACGGCCCATATCGGGCTGGATCAGCAGATCGCGACCGATCTCGCGCTGTTCGGCCGGCTCGAATATGGGGTTGCCCGCCAGAGCGGCGCGACGTCCGGGCTGGTGGCCAGTATGTCGGATCTGCAGTTTTCCGGCTTCGAGGTCGGCGCCCGGATGAATTCGGTGCTCTTTGCCAGCGACCGGCTGAGCTTTTCGCTGGCCCAGCCGCTGCGGATCGAGAGCGGCACGATGGGTCTGTCGCTACCGGTGTCGCGCAATGCGGATGGCGCCATTGAACACCGCCAGCAGGACGCTGATCTGACCCCGGGTGGGCGCGAGTTCAATCTGAGCCTGGCCTATAGCCAGCCCATGGGCTCGGGGCAGTGGCAGATTGGCCTGCAGCACCGGCTCGATGCAGGCCATATCCAGGGCGCCTCATCAAGCGGTCTGGCATTGGGCGTCGGGCAGTCGTTCTAGCCAATATCAACGCCCTCAGGGCGCATTGACCAGCTTGGAGCGCAACAATTCGCCATTGTCGCTGAGGATGGAATAGCCGATACCGCTGAGCAGCGAATTGATGCGCCGCAGCGCGTGAATGGTCTCCAGATGCAAATCGCTGGTCTGCATGCTGGTTGAATTGCCAGCCCGCAGCCGGGCAAAATGCTGCGACATGCTGGAGCGCTCCATGCTGTTGATCTCTTCCTTTTCGGCCACCAGTTCGCGCGCGGATTCGGTGTCTTCGGAGACCAGCACATTGGCGGCCAGCTGCATGTTTTCGAGCACCCGCGCGTGCAGATCCGTCAGTTCCTGCCAGCCCTGCGGGGAAAAGCTCAGCCGACGTTCGAACTTCTGATCAGCCAGCTTGAGCATCTGCTTGGTGATGATATCGCCGGCCTGCTCCAGCCCGATGGCGAAGTTGATCAGATCGGAGGCGCGCCGGGTCTGGGCCGGGGTCATGGCATCCCATTTGAGCCGCGTCAGGAAAAGCTTGATCTCACGATTGGCCTGATTGACGTCGAGCTCCAGCGTCTTGACCCGTCGGCTCGCGGCCTTGTCGGCGCTCTGGTAGATTTCCATGATGGGCTGGAGCATGACCTCGACCGTTTCGCTCATGCGCAGCAATTCACGCGTCACGCTGGCCAGCGCCAGGTCGGGATTGGTCTGGTTGTCGGCCTGTAGCGCGGGCGTACGCATACGCGCCACGTTGAAATCGCCGGGCACGACCGCCTCGGCGACAAAGCGCTCGGTCGCACGGGCCAATGGACCGGTCAGCGGCAGGCCCAGCAGCAGCACGGCTGCATTAAAGCCGATATGCAGCAGGCTGGCCTGCTGGCCCACCGTACCCGGCAGCGCCCCCAGATAGCCGTGCAGCACCTGAAACGCCGCCAGGCAGATCAGGGCCGCGCCGCCGCGCAGCGCCAGCGCCCCCAGAGCCATGCGCCGGGCCCGCACATCGGCGCCGCGGGTCATGCCCACCGCAATCAGCGTGCCCCCCAGATTGGCGCCCAGCACAAAGGCGGCGGCGACTTCAAAGGGGATAACCCCGGCGGAGCCAAAGGTGATGATCACCAGAATGGTGGCCACGGAGGAATAGGAAATCCAGGTGATCAGGGCGGCCACGAAGAAACTGGTCCACAGATCCCCCTGCAGATAACCGATCGCGGCCTCAAACAGGCTGCTGCCGCGCCATGGTGCCGTGGCTTGCGAGACCATTTCGAGTGATAGCAGCACGAAGGCGACACCCAGTATCAGCCGCCCGAGTTGCTTGGTCTGGCGGCTATTGCCGCGCAGAAACAGCAGGCCGCCCACAATGATCAGCGGCGGCGTCAGCAGCGTCAGATCAAACGAGAGCACGCTGGCGATGATGGCTGAGCCGAAATAGGCGCCCAGCATGAGCGCAAGCCCGGTGGCGCCTTCCATCAACCCGCCCGCGGCGAAGCTGGCTGCCAATGCGGCCACCGCCGTTGAGCTCTGCAGCGCAATGGCCATCAAGGTGCCGGCACCGGCGGCACTGATCCGACTGGAATCAGCGTGCGCCAGCAGACGCTTGAGTTGGGGGGAATAGGCGCGTTCAACTGCCGTGCGCACCATGCGGACGGCCCATAGCAACAGCACGATTGCTGCGATCAGTTGAATAGCGATCAAATACATCCAGCGCTCCGACAGCCCCGCGCCAAATCAGGCGCAACGTTCATGCTGGGTCCATGCCGCGCCAGATGCAAGGTCAGTTAGCTCACCCTACCGGGTCTTTGCGTGGCACGCCCTGCAGGTTTTCGAGCAGAAACGCATGGGTGGCCCGGTTAGCCACGATCAGCACGCCGGTGCGTTCAAAGGTTTCGGGTCCACGGCCCCACCAGTCGGTGACAATGCCGCCTGCCTCTTCCACCAGCAGGATACCGGCGGCGGTGTCTACGAAGCCGGTTTCCTCGTAATAGCCGGTCAGACGACCGCAGGCGACATAGGCGCAGGAATTGGCGGCACTGCCGACCACGCGAACCGCACCGATTGGCGCGCGGATGGCGTCGAGGCGGTCATAGGCGCCGGGGTAAAGCTGCAAATTGGGCGTGGGAAGGCCCGTACCCACGCACATCATGGCCACATCGGTACTGGCACTGACCTTCAGACGCTCGCCATTGAGGAACGCGCCGCCCCCCTTGAGCGCGGTGAACATCTCATCGGACACCGGATTATAGACCAGACCGCACATGGTCTGGTTGCCCCGGCGCAGGGCGATAGTGATGGTGTAGTGCCAGCCATTGAGGAAATTGGTGGTGCCATCGATGGGATCAACCAGCCAGCGATGCTCGGCGTCGCTGCCTTCGACGGGTGCAAATTCCTCGCCAGTCAGGCTCCAGTCGGGCTGCAGTGCAAACAGACCAGCGCGGATCAGCTGCTCGGATTCCTTGTCGGCATCAGAAACGAAATCGCCGGGACCTTTGACGCCGATTTCGAGCTCGGCGAAGCGCTTGAAATGGCGCTGGGTCAGTTCACCAGCGCTGCGGGCAATCGCTACCATCTGGTCGAGAATGTCAGGATACGAGACGGTCATGCGGTCAACGCCATGGCAAGACCCTCCGGGTCATCAGTGGTGATTTGGTCGACTTTGAGCGCCAGCAGACGGTTGACCTGCGACACGGTGATGGGGGTGACGGCGCGGATCGTCCAGGCGTCCACCCGGTGCCCTGCGGTCTGGAATGCGGCGATGATGTCAAAGCCGCCGCGGTCGGCCTCAAGCACGATTTCGTAGTGCAGATAGATGAGGTCGGCCTCAGGTGCGATCGCCAACGCGTCGGCAGTGAACCGGGCAAAATCGCCGCTGGCTTGCAGCCGTTCCAGCGAAGCGCCGTAGCAGGGATCGTAGCCGCGGCGCAGGCCGGGTGTGGCCGTCGCCAATTGCTCGACAGCCAGCGCATCGCCGCACGAGACAATCATATGCGGCGCGAGACCGCCAATACTGGCGGCGAAATTGGCGATGGTCCGGGGGTCGAGCGCGGCTGAATCCTGCTTGAAATCGAGCTGCAGCAACGCGTCGGGATGTGGTTGTTGCCTGGCTAACAAGGCGCAAAGGTCTTCAAGCAGTAGAACGGTGTCGGCAATCGGCGCGCCGGCCTCATTGCGCAGATGCAATTGGCGCAGATCAGCCGCCCGAGCCTCGGCGATTGCGCCCGTCCCGGTGGTTTCCCGCTCCAGCGTCAGATCATGCAGCACGGCCATGCCATGATCGGCATGGACCACCAGATCGACCTCGACGCTGGCGCCCAACCGCATCGCCTCGACAATGCGCTTGCCGGTAAACACCGGATCGGACGCCTTGCGACGACCGCGATGCCATTTTAGCCAGGTACGATGGCCGTCACGCTCAACATAGAGGGGGTCCGCCATGCTCATCCCCGATAGATCTGGGCATTGTCGCGGAAGGCGGCAATGGCCTTGGGCTGCAGGTTGACGCCCTGCCCTGCGCTGAACAGATCAGGATGGGAAACCATGGCTTTGATGCGGGTGCCATCCTTAAGATCAAGGTCGACCAGACCATGCGTGCCGAAATCGGTGATGCGGTGGATCTTGGCAGCGCCGGGATCGGCCGCGACCAGATCGAGGGCCTCGGGACGGACCGCCAGCGTTGCCGGCCCATCGCTGACCGGCAGGGGCACGTCGATACCCGAGCCATTGAACTGGCCATTGCTGACAGTGCCATCCACCAGATTCATCGAACCGATAAAGCCTGCCACAAACGGGGTCTGCGGGTTGCGATAGACCACATCGGGCCGGTCGACCTGTTCGCTGCGACCATCGCGCATGACAACGATCCGGTCGGCCATGGAGAGCGCTTCGTCCTGCCCGTGAGTCACGAACAGCGTGGTGATCTTGAGCCGCTGCTGAATGTCGCGCACCTCTTCGCGCAGCCGTTCGCGCAGGTGCTGGTCCAGGCTGGCGAAGGGTTCGTCGAGCAACAGGATCTTGGGCTCGAGCACCAGCGAGCGCGCCAGCGCCACGCGCTGCTGCTGGCCGCCCGACAGTTGATGCGTCAGGCGATCGCCATAGCCGGCCAGCCCCACCAGTTCGAGAACCGCCTCGACCTTGTCGCGAATTTCGTCAACGGGCAGCTTGCGCAGCTTGAGCCCGAAAGCGAGGTTCTTGAACACATTCATATGGGTCCACAGTGCATGGCTCTGAAACACCATGCCGGTGGGCCGCTTGTCGGGTGACAGCCGGGTGATGTCTTCGCCATCAATGGTGATCACGCCAGCGGAGGGCTGCTCGAAGCCACCAACCATGCGCAGCAGTGTCGACTTGCCCGAGCCCGAGGGCCCCAGCAGGCAGACAAGCTCACCATCGGCCACATCGAGAGAGAAGCGTTCGACAGCCACCGTGCCGCCAGCAAAGACCTTGGAAACGTCGGAGATATTGAGAACAGACATATTCTTTTCCTAGCCGCCAAAGCCACGGGCAAAGGCACCGCCGCCGATAACGCGGCGCGCAAACATGAGCGCGATAAAGGAGGGAACCCACAGAATGACCGACAGCACGGCGCCGTACTGAATGACCATCTGGTTGTTGATGAAGCTGATCATCAGCACCGGCATGGTGCGGATGCCGGGCGCCCCGATCAGCCAGGCGCCTTCGGTTTCATAGAAGGTGCCGACAAAGCTGAGCAGCACCGCCGCCGCAATCGTCGGGCCGGCCTGCGGCAGGGTGATGGACCAGAACACGCGCAGGGGACTGGCGCCGACATCGCGGGCCGCCTCCTCCATACGTCGATCCACCGCCTGAAACGCCGCGACCGGGATCCAGATCATGAACAACAGCGTGCCCACCAGCTGGATCAGTACGACACCCCAGAACGTGCCGATCAGATTAAGCTGCAGGAAGATGGCCGCAATGGCGATCAACAGGCCGAATTTGGGAAAGGCGTGCCCGGCCAGGAACGAGAAGAACAGCACGGTGCGGCCGGGAAAGTTCATGCGGGCAAAAGCGTAGGCCGCGGGCAGGCAAATGGCTGCCGACATCAGGGTGACGACGGTGGACAATTGCAGGCTCAGGGTCAGTGCGCTCCACACATCGGGACGCGTCAGGGTCTGTTCCCAAAAGCGCAGGCCGAACTGCTGTGGCACCACATTGGGATAGCGCCAGATTTCGGTGAAGGCCCAGGTGCCCACCACCAGCAGCGGGAAGATGATCGCGATCGCCAGCAGAGCCGTGAAGACAATGCCAAGCCAGTCAATGCGCGGCCGGTTTGTAATGGTGACTGCCATGGCTATTTCCTCTGATTGCGCGCGACCGAGCGCACGTAGAAGAGCCCGAAGGCAATACAGAAGCCGAAGGTGATGACGGCCTGGGTGACCGCATTGATCGGGTCGTTCACCTCGCGGAAGGTACGCTGCATGAACGGCCCCATCATTTCAGGCGCGGCCGGGCCCAGCAGATAGGGCAAGGTAAAGGCCGAGAAGATGCCCAGAATGGAGAAGGACAGGGCCACCAGGATCGAATTGGAAATGCGCGGCAGGATGATGTGCCAGAACACTTCAAGCCGATTGGCGCCCACATCGCGGGCGGCTTCGATGGCCTGATTGGCGACGCTGCCCAGCCCCGAGAGCAGGATCAGCACGGTTAGCGGGATATTGTCCCAGACCAGCCCGATGACCGGCCCCCAGGGCGTCAGATAGGGCGTGCGGATCTTGGGCAGGCCCACCGAATTGAGCACGATGTCGACCATGCCATTGGGTCCCAGCACGCGAATGAACGCATAGGCCAGGATGATCGAGGGCACGAACATCGGAAAGATGGCCAGTGCCTGCACAAAGCCCGGCAGCCGGCCGCTCGAAAAGCGCAGATAAAGCGCGATCGGCAGGCAGATCAGCAGCAGGAAGATGGCGCAGACAGCCGTGGTCCACAGCGTGACGCTCAGATTGGCCAAGCTGTAGCCGTCGGAAAAGAAGAAGGCGTAGCTCGAGAAGTCCAGCCCGTAGTCGCCCGACAGATCGGGGCGCCAGATGGTGCGGACAATGGCGTTGATAATGGGCCAGATGACCAGCCAGGCCATCAACAGCACGGGGATGCCGACGAGCAGGAGGCCGGTTGGCCTCCTGCTGTCGGTGGTGGCATCGATCAGCGGCCGATGCTCCGCCTTAGTCGCCTCGCTCACGAGTTGCGGTCAACGTTTGGTGCAACATTGCGGTACCAGCCATCATTGATGGCTGAGGACCAGTCGCCACCGGGGAAGGTGGGGATGGAGGTCGGCACGATGTCGGCGAAACGCTCGCGCAGTTCAGGCGAGACATATTCCCAGGACACGCCGGGGAAGCCGCCCAGTTCGGTCAGGATGGCGCTCTGCATTTCTTCGGAGAGGATGAAATCGGCCAGCTTGAGCGCGGCGTCGCGATTGGTGCCGTTCTCGATGACCACCGAGCGGGTGAAACCGCCGGCCAGCGCCAGATCCTGCAGCTGTACCAGGCCGGTATCGGCGGGCAGAACGCCCTGATCGATAGCCTGAAGCACCTGATCGGACCAGACCGGGGTCATGGTGACCACGCCCTGTGCGAGCAGCTGGATGGACTGGGTGTTGCCCGAGGAATAGGCGCCGCCATCATAGAGCGATGGGGCGATGTCCTGCAGCAGTGCCCAGGCCTTGCCCAGCGCTTCCTCACCGAATTCTTCGGTATAGTTGTCGACGGTGAACACCGCTGGATCCAGACCATTGGCCTGATGGATGGCGCGGCGCACGAAATTGCCGCCCGAACCACCCTTGTCGGGACGGTTGTAGACGAACTGGCCAGGATTGGCCTTGATCCAGCTGACCAGCGCATCCCAGTCCTTGGGGGCATCGGCAGGGGCCAGCTTGGTGGTGTCATAGGCAAGCAGCACCTGGCTGCCGCGATAGGGCAGGCTGTAATCGCTCTCGATGGCCAGCGGGTTGACCTTGGCGTAGTTGGACAGGCCCGCTTCCTTGATATTGGTGTAAACGCCAGCTTCGATGGCGCCCGAGGGCAGCAGGGCGTCGGCGGATTCAAAGAAGTCAGCCTGCGGATCGGCATTGTTCTGCTTGGCGGCCATGGCGCGCTCGCCAATCGAAATGATGCCGGCGCCGTCGCCACCATCAACCAGATTGATCGAAATACCGGGATTGGCGGCCTCGAAAGCGGGACGCACGGTATTGGTCCAGAAGTCGAGAATATTGGTGTCCGAGCTGGTGTACCAGTCAATGCGACCTTCCTCAGCGAAGGCCAGGCGCGGCATCAGAGCCATGCCAGCGGCGGTCCCTGCAGCCGAGATCATAAAAGTACGACGTTTCATTTTGCTCTCCCATCTAGACGGCTCAAGACGAGCCTCTACGCTGTTTGCCGATCCTGGAGGTGGCACATCGACCGCGGTCGAAGGCGAATTCAGAACGGCATGTATCCGCCCACCTCATGGGGCTCCTCCCCCGATACAACGATCAGCGGAAGGCAATCCCAATCTTGTGTCGGGTATTGCCGGGCGCTTGCTCGCAAGCACAAGACAACACCGAAAACCGCTTGCACACAAGTGCAATGTTTTCAGCGACTATCGGGACACTTATCGAGCGCGCATAACGTTTTGATGACAAAGTACGACTGATCACGTGTGCAATATAATTGCACATCTGGTGCAAGTCGTGCCCGAGACGCTCAGGACGCGGAGGGCCTGACCGACTTGCGCCACACCGGTACGGGCTCGAACAGGCGGCGTTCGGAGCCGGCGGCATCGGGATCGAGCAGCAGGTCCACGACATGGGTGGCCATGGCCGTCAGCGGCTGGGCAAAGGTGGTCAGCTTGTAGGATTCCCAACTGGCCTGCTCGATATCGTCAAAACCCACAATGCACAGATCCTGGGGGATACGCAGGCCAAATTCATGGCGGGCGGCGTCCATGAAACCCAGGGCCAGCAGATCGGTCACGCAGAACACCCCGTCGGGGGCCTGCGAGCGTCCGAAGACCTGGCGGGCACTCTCGAACCCGGAGGCATAGCTGGTCGGGCCGGTCGCGGTGATGGCTACCTGCATCCCCACGGCCTGGGCCGCCGCGACGAAGGTCCGTTCGCGCTGCACCAGACTGGCGGTGCCCGCTGTCGAGGTGATCACGCCCAGCCGCTGGCAACCGGCGCGCCGCAGCAGGAACAGCGCCTCGGTGCTGGCCAGCGCATTGTCGACCCCCAGATTATGGCTGCCCACCAGTTGATCATCACGATTGATCAGCACCACCTGCTGACCATTGGCCAGACAGGTTTCGATCAGCGCCGCCGGTGGCGTGCCCGAAAGCACGACCGTGGCATCGGCCCGGTAGTTCAAGGTCTGGCGCAGGGCCGAGGAAACGCTTTCGGTATCGGTTTCGGTATTGATCACCATGGTGATCTTGCCCGCTGCCTGCAGCTTGCGGGTGAGTACATCGACCATGGTGGCGCGGATCGGCGTGGTCATGTCAGCCACGACCAGGCAGACAATGCTGCTGCGCTCGCGCAGCACGCGCGCCAGATGATTGACGTGATAACCCAGCGCACTGGCGGCCGCGAGCACCTTGGTACGGGTCGCCTCCGAGACGCTGGCGCCATCGGTAAAGGTGCGCGACACGGCCGAGCGCGACACGCCGGCCTTGTCGGCCACCATCTGCGCGCTGACGAAACTGCGGGACTTCAAATCGCTCATCGTGACGGCCTACCCCCAAGCTGTCGCGATAGTGAAGGGAAACGGGCCGACGTCAAGCCGACCCCTTTGCGCGATGGCGTTACGCCTGGTCAGGCTTTGCCGTGGCAAGCGCCTCGGCGACAGCCAGATCGGCCATGGCCAGAGCCGCTTCGCGCGTCTTGGCAGCAGCGATGAAGCGACCATTGTGGCAGAAGCTGGCGCCCGGCACGCCCGAGGCAGCCTCAAGCTCGGCGCCGGTCAAACCCGCCCAGGTGGCGGGCAGATCGGCGCGCACGTCAAAGCCTTCATCGGCGCTGCGAATGGTGCCCAGCGACCAGTCATCGCCACGTGGATTGACCACGAACAACAGGTGATCAGCGCCCGCCTTGATGATGGCAGGGCGATGCGGCATGCCCATGGGCAGCTCGAGCACATGCCCCTGCCCGGCCTTTTCGATGGCCTGCATGACCATCGATTCAGCGCGCAGCTTGGCCGCACTGCGGGCGATTCTGGCTTCAACGAACGTGCGCGCAATACCCAGCGCCACGTGGAAGCCGCGGTCCTCAGCCTCGGGATCGGTTTCGTCAAAGACCGGCTTGAGGGTTTCGAGCAGTGCCGAGAGCGTGTGGCCGGCCAGAATACCGGCCGTGGCCGGGCTGAGGGCGCCATTATCCACCAGATCGATGGGCAGCACGAAGCTGCTGTCAAAGCTGGAAAATACGGTCTCGACATGATCCGCGGGCACATTTGAAGCGGCCAGGTAATCGCGGCCGAAATGCTTCCAGATCAGGCCAAACGAGCTATAAGGCTGATCGTCCTCGCGCAGCGGCGCACCGCGCTGATGGTGATCAAAGATCCGCGCCTTGGCATCATAGGCCCCGCCCACGTCATAAACGACACGGTCGGGTCCCGGCGTGATCCATTCGGGCGCGCGGCTGCGCACGATGCGCGCCTGGGGAAACAGTCGGGTCAGGATGACGCTGGAGAGCAGTTCATCGGCATGGAAGCCACCGGAATGGGTGACGAGAAGCTCTGGGGTCATGCCAGGGTGTGCCTTGTGGTTCGCGCGGATGCGTTTGGAGTTGGCACCAGATACCCATTGCCGGGTGTCAGCTCAACCCGCGATCGCACCCAGCGGTCGCAAAGACCATGACTGCGGCCAATCCGCGACGGTTTTTGATCAATGAGAAATGGCTGGGGCGCCAGGATTCGAACCTGGGAATGCCGATACCAAAAACCGGTGCCTTACCACTTGGCGACGCCCCAACTGGCGCGGTTCGTACACGGTTTGGAGGCGCTTCGCAACATGGTCTGAGCGGCCTTAAATGCCATTGCACAACGCTTGAACGGCAAAGCCAGCTTGGCTATAACGCCCCTCATCGCGAATGGCCGCGACGCCCCCCCCTGTGCTGGGCATCTGCCGCCACATTATCCCGTATCGCGAGATCTGACGGAGTATAGCGCAGCCTGGTAGCGCACCTGCTTCGGGAGCAGGGGGTCGAGTGTTCGAATCACTCTACTCCGACCAACCAAGCCCGACCTCTGATGAGGCCGGGCTTTTCTGTTGGCGGGACCCCTGCCCTATTTGGCTTTCCTGGCCAGCCAGATGTGGTGGCGTTCGCCGCCCTTCTTGCCGCGGGCGCGGACCTTTTCTTCCCTGACGGCAAAGCCGGCCATGGTCAGGCGCTTGGTAAAGGGGGCGCTGGTGTGGGAGGACCAGACCGCCAGTACCCCATCGGGACGCAGGCTGGTCAGTGTGCGGCGCAGGCTTTTGACGCTATAGAGCTGCTGGTTGGAATCGCGGGTCAGGCCCTCGGGGCCATTGTCGACATCGAGCAGAACGGCGTCATAGAGATTTTCGCCCACCAGCGCTGTGCCGACATCGCCCAGACGGATGGTGACGCGCGGGTCCGACAGGCAGGTGCCGAACACGTCGGCCATGGGCCCGCGAGCCCATTCGACCACGGCGGGCACCAGTTCGGCCACGGTAATGCGGGCATCGGCGGGCAGGATGTCGAGCGCAGCGCGCAGCGTGAACCCCATGCCCAGACCGCCGATCAGCATGTGCGGCCTGGCGCGGCCGGCAATGGCTTGCCAGCTCAGGCTGGCCAGCGCCTCTTCGGAGCCGCTCATGCGGCTGTTCATCAGCGAGGTGGTCCCCGCCATGATGGAAAATTCGCTGCCGCGCTGCATCAGACGCAGATCGCCCTCGCCGCCGGGCACGCTGGCCGTATCGAGCAAAGTCCAGGGGTTTACAGCCATGCTATCTCACAAAAACAGAAAGCCGGCCACAAGGGGCCGGCTTTCGAAAACATGTTGAACGCGATTAGCGCTTGGCGACCATCTTCCAGGCGCCGGTAACGGTCAGGGCAGCCAGCGCCATCTTGAGGATGTCCCAGATCACGAAGGGCTGCACTGCCTTGGCAAAGGCCGAAGCGATCACATTGGTCTGGTCGATCCAGCCGGCCTGACCAGCCATGATCACCAGCCAGGCAAAGCCGAGCACGAACATCACGGCATCGCCGACCAGCATGGCCGAGAACAGCGCCAGTGGCTTGCCCGAGGCGCCGCGGTCAGCAGCAAAGCCGACAATGGCTGCCAGAGCGACAAAGCCGAGCAGGAAGCCGCCGGTGGGGCCAACGAGATAGGCAAGACCACCGCCCGTGGCGAACACGGGCAGGCCCATGGCGCCTTCGAGCAGGTACAGGCCAACAGTGGCAACGCCGATGCGCATGCCAAAGGCTGCGGCCAGGGCGGCAATGGCAAAGCCCTGCAGCGTCACGGGAACGGGCCAGACCGGCACGTTGATCTTGGCGCACAGGGTGATCAGCAGCGTGCCAAGGACGACAGTTGCCAGATTGGACGCCAGCTTGGCAGCGTCACCCTTGGGCTGGTAGAGGCCAAGGAGCGTGTTGGGCGTGGTCAAAGTGACGGCCATTTCATACCTTCCATGCAAAACGGGAACCGGCATCCCTCTGCGGGACGCACAACAGTTCGTATGTTCACTTCATAATCTGACGCCTTCGGGAGTGCAATGGCTGCCACCCTCACCTTCAATAGGGAATTTGACCCGCAAACCGGCGTTGCCGTGCCGGTCTGCGCGGGCCTGGTGCGGATTACCGCGCCCAATAGCAGCCCCTATACCTTCACTGGTACCAACAGTTTTCTGCTCGGCCATGAGCGGCTTGCCCTGGTTGATCCGGGGCCCGACGATGCCACCCATCTGGCGGCGCTGCACGCGGCCATGGCCGGTCGAGCGCTTGAGGCGATCATCCTGACCCATACCCATCGCGATCACAGCGCTGCTGCCGCCAGGCTGGGGCGCCAGTATGACGTGCCGATCTGGTTTGGCGGGCGGCACCGGCTATCGCGGCCGCTGCGGCGATTCGAACGCAATGTGCTGCGCAAATCCTGCGACTGGGATCTGGTGCCCGACCGCATACTGATTGATGGCGAGACCATTGCGGCGGGCGATGTGCGCATCAGCGTGCACACCACGCCGGGCCATTGCGCCAACCATCTGGCCTTTGGCTATGGCGATGTCCTGCTCAGCGGCGATCACGTGATGGGCTGGAATTCCACACTGGTGTCGGTGCCGGACGGGTCAATGGCCGATTATTTTGCCTCGCTCGACAAGGTCATTGCCCTGCCCCAGCAGCGTTATGTGCCCGCCCATGGTGGAGCCATCGAGAACGGCCCCGGCTTTGCCCGGGCACTCAAGGCGCATCGGCACATGCGCAATGGTCAGGTGCTGGCTGCCATTGCCGACGGTGCGCACAGCATCAGCGCTCTGGTCAGTGCGATTTATCCCTGCCAGAGCCTGCCAGTGCGCATGGCGGCGCGCATGACCATTGCCGCCCATGTCGAATATCTCGAAAATCTGGGCCAGCTCAGCGTATCGCGGCGTCCATGGGGCACACGGATACGCGCTAGCTGAGCGGCGCGACGTCATCCTCGACGGGCTCGATGTCGGGCTGATTGACGTTGGGATTATCGCGCAGCAGCACGGTGACGGCATCGTCGAGCTCGGCCAGAAAGCGCTCGATGCGTTGCCCATTGGCGCCAAAGTCATGCAGCGCGTTGAGCGAGGCGGAGCGCATGTCGACCATGGCCGTGGTAGCGGTGCCAGTGACGCGGAGCACTGCCTCTTCGCGCCAGCCGGGAATGGTCATGATCTGCGCGTTGATCTGCGCCGGCGCCAGCGCCGCATCGGGCGCACGCACCAGCCGTACGTCCCAGCCATGATCCTGGATGATCTGTTCGACCAGCGCAAAGGTCTGCGCCTGCCCCAGCGGGTAGGCGCGGGTTTCGGCGCTGGGGAAAATCGACTGGGCCTGCGCGGCGGTGAGCAGTCTGGGGGGTGGCATGGCCGCCGTGCCGGGCTCGAACACCAGGGGTAGCGCGCCACGCGCGGTGGTGGCGATGTCGGTGACGGCCGGATATTTCAGCGCCAGATTGCCGTACCAGGCAAAGGGGGCGAGACAAAGCAGGCCAAAAAACAGACCGAACAGCGCCTTGCTCCAACCCTGATCGCCGGTTTGCCAGAGCCGCGCCAGCGCGACTACCGCGCATAGCACGGCCAGCAGGGCGACAAGGGCGGCGCCGATGGTAGTGGTCAAGAACAGGTCACTGGAAATCAGGCGCAGCCGGTGCAGCAGCACCGAGATGATGACAAGCGGCACCGCGACGCTGCCCAGTCGGCGCGCCCAGATGGCCCATCGCGATGTCCGGATCAGTATGCGCACTCTGCCGCCGCCGCTTCACTTGAGCCAGACATAGCGCCAAGGTGTTGCGCGAGTTTGAAGATTTTGCCGTTGCGCATCACTTGGTCTTGGTTTGCCCGATATTGAACGCGGTACGGTCACACATGGTTCTGATGGCGCGCCATTCGGTGGGGGTGAAAGGCGGCTCGAGCCCATCGGGGCGCTGTGCACCCAGTTCGGCCAAGGCGGCCTTGCGATCATCGGTCAGGGGATGGGTGCTGAGTAGCGCCAGCGCGCGGGCGAAATCATCGTCGCGACCGACACGGTTGAGCAGATCGGCCAGCCCGGAGGGGTCAAAATCCATGCGCTGGGCAACCGCGGCGGCAAAGGCATCGGCCTGCCGCTCGGCATCGCGCGAAAAGCTGGCATCGATGATGGTGGAACCCAGGCCCGCTGCCAGCGAAATACCGGTCATATCACCCAGAATGAAGCCGATCAGTGCACCGGTGCCGGCCGAGGAAATCAGCTGCTCCATGCCGTGGCGATGGGCGACGTGGCCAATCTCATGGGCCAGTACGCCGGCGAATTCATCGGGGAACTGCGCCTGTTCGAGCAAGGCCGAGAAGAAGAATACCTGCCCGCCGGGCAGCGCGAAGGCATTGGGAATGTCGGATCGCACCACATTGATGCTGGGCGCAAAGGGCGACCCGCTCTCGGCCATGGCGGCCTGACCGAACCGCGCTATGGCGCGGTTGGCGAGGCTGTCGGGATCGGGATCACACAGCTGAAAGCCGCCCAGACTGGCCTCCATCTGGGTGGCGACGGTGGCGCCCAGCCGCTGCTCCCAATCGGTAGGCACCAATCCCACAAGGCGGTTGGCCAATAGCGGCACGCCATAGAGATAGGCGGCAATTACCGAGGCCAGCGCCAGGGTGGCTATCACCGCCAGACGGGTCTGACGCCCGGCTTCGCGGCGCTGCTTGGACTGCAGCACCGGCAGGGTTGCCCGGATACGCGCGACATTTTCAGCGCCCTGCACCACCACCCGTGCGCCGGCCGAGGCGCTGCTGCAGGCCAGCCGCAATTCGTCCCGGCGACCAGGAACAACATAGAGGTCCGCTGCCGGCCAACGCGCCAGCTCATGGTGATCGGTCGCCGCATTGATCAGCAGGCTGCCGGTCTCGTACTCGGCCAGATAGTGCAGCTCGACACCGTGCACCTCGGCCACGCGGCCATCATGGAAACGCCCCAGGATCGGCATCAATAGGCCCCCACATTGAGCGCATCGGCCAGACCTTCACCCGCCAGCGCCTTGTCCTCGCTGCGGGCGCGCACGCCGCGCAGGCTGTCGGCCCCGGCAATGCTGGCGCCGCTGGCAATCAGCTTCCAGTAGCCCAGGCCAATGAACAGCTCGGTCATCATGGTGAAGGCGCCCAGGATCAGCAGATAGCCAAAAATGATGGCGATCAGGGTGATCAGGCTGCCCTGCATGTAGCGAAAGAAGATTTCGGGATCAAAGCCGCCGGCAAAAGCCTCATTGGCCACCAGCCCCAGCACGACGAAGCCGCCAATGGCCAGCAGCACGAAGGCGCCCAGCAGGGCCAGCCCGCACAGCACATACTGCCCGAACAGGGCTCGACCAGTTACCGTGACCGTGACAACTGCGCTGCCCAGCCGGACGCTGGAATACATGCGGCTCAGCTCGCGCGCCTGATAGCGCAAGGCCAGCAGCGCGATCAGCAAGGCCCCGATGCCCAGCGGCACAAGGCCCAGCGGATTGAACTCGCCCCCGGCTGGCACGACATCCATGGCCAGCCCGACGCCTGCCGCGATGGCGCCGATGATCACCACCGCGACATAGGTCAGATAGTATTGCGCGGCGAGCTGTTTCCAACTGCCGACAAAGCCAAAGCGCAGATCGCCGTACCAGCTATGGCCATAGCGATAGCGCCACAGGCTGGCGGCCATGAATGGGTAGACCAGCCCCGCGGTGACGATCATCAGCAGGGACCAGCCGAAGCGACGCAGGGCATAGGCCCAGCCATTGCCGGTCTGATCAAAGCGAATGCCGCGCCACAGCGTGCGCGAAAAGCGGAAATCACGGGCGCGATAGATGGCGTAGCCCATCAGGAACCACAGCGCGACACCGATGCCGCCATAGCCAATGATGGCCGCGTCTGTGGACAGTGTGGAGAGGTAGAAAAACACCACATAGAAGGGCAGGAACACCGCCAGCGCCATCAGGAAACCGAGCAGCAACTGCATGGCATTGCCGGTATATTCCAGGCTATCGCCATCAATTTCGGTATTGGACCAGTAAAACCGCCGCTTCCAGGTCAGCAGCCAGAAGCGATACAGGCCAATGGTGGGCAAGAGCAGCAGATAGCCGCGCAAGAGCAGGCCGCCCAGTTCGCGTCGTGTTCCGGTGAATACGACCGGCACCGGTCGCCCCGGGCCCTGTTGCATGACCATGCCAAATCTCCGCCTCCCCTGCGTTTTAGGGGAGGCAGGCCGGATTGGAAAGCATGGTCAGTGCCAATTTGCTAGGGATAGAGCCGCTGGCTGGTCCAGGGCTGGTCGATCCCCTCGCGGGTGAAACGCACCCGGTCATGCAGGCGAAACTCGCCATCCTTCCAGAATTCAATGCTCGAGGGCACAAGACGGAAGCCGGACCAGTGCGGGGGCCGGGTGACCCCGTCCTCGCCGATCTGGCTGGTCCGCTGGGCAACCTCGTCGAGCAAGGTCTGGCGGTTTTCGAGCGGCCGCGACTGCTGCGATACCGACGAAGCAATCTGGCTGCCCTTGGCGCGGCTGGCGAAATAGGCGTCGGCCTCGGCAGGCGTCACCTGCTCAACAGGCCCGCGCATGCGAATCTGTCGGCGCAGCGACTTCCAGTGCATCACCATGGCCCCCTTGGGCTGGTCGAGCAGCTGATGGCCCTTGGTGCTTTGAAAATTGGTGAAAAAGCTGAAGCCGCGCTCATCGCGCGCATTGAGCAGCACCATGCGCACATCGGGCAGGCCATCGCCATCAACACTGGCAAAAGCCATGGCGTGCGGGTCATTGGGCTCGGCTTCCTGCGCCAGCGCGAACCATTCTTCGAACAGCGCGAGGGGGTCCAGGGCGGTGCGATCCGCATCATCAAACAGGCGTTCGGTCAAAGTCTGCAGCATATCGATATCATCCCTTCGTCGCGCAAAACTGGACAAGCCGGGGGGGCGTGGCCATATAGGACTCGAAACCGGGGCGAAGCAACGCCCGCATCTATTGAATGGACCAAATGCGCGATCCCTATTCCGTGCTTGGGGTGCCTCGTTCGGCTGGCGAGAAGGACATCAAGTCCGCCTATCGCAAGCTGGCCAAGAAGTTCCACCCTGACCAAAATCCAGACGATCCTGCAGCGCACGGCAAATTTGCCGAGGCGACCAATGCCTATGACCTGCTCAACGACAAGGAAAAGCGGGCCCAGTACGATCGCGGCGAGATCGATGCCGACGGCAATCCGAAGTTTGCCGGCTTCCATCCCGGCGCCGGCGGGCAGCGCGGTGGCCGCACCGCGCAGGGCGGCTTCACAGCTGAGGACATCCTCAAGGAATTCATGAGCGGCTTTGGCGGCCAGCCGCGTGGCGGCGCCGGTCGTGGCCCCGGCCCTGGTGCCGGCGGCGCCCAATGGGACCCGTTTGCCGGCGCAACTGCAGGCGGCGGCGCTGGTGCAGGGCGCGCCATGAAGGGCGATGATGTGGTGGTCAACGCCACCGTCTCGCTCGAGGATGCCCACAAGGCGGCCTCGATCCAGGTGCGCATGCCCAGCGGCAAGGTGCTTTCGGTCAAGCTGCCCGAGAAGGTCGAAGAGGGCCAGCAGATCCGGCTCAAGGGCCAGGGGTCTCCCGGCATGGGCGAGCCCGGCGATGCGCTGGTCACGGTGCGTTTTGAAAAGTCCAAGCAGTTCCGCCGCGATGGGGCCGATATCCGCACCGATGTGCCGATCACGCTCTATGAGGCGGTGCTGGGTGCCAAGGTGCGCGTCCCGACGCTGGATGGCTCTGTCGAGTTGAACCTGCCACCAGGCATGGATACCGGCAAGGCGCTGCGCCTGAAGGGCAAGGGGCTCTATGGCGCCGGCGATCTCTACGCCAATCTCAAGGTCATCCTGCCGCCCGGCGGGGATGCCGATCTTGAGGCGCTGGCCCGCTTCATGCGTGACCAGAAGCCCTACAAGGTCCGCGACTAGCAAAACCCTGCCTCTCCCCTCAAAGGGAGAGGTGAGGACACCCTAGTCCCTTGGCGCCGCGGCGCGCTGCAAACGATCATTGATGGCTTCGCCCAGCCCCCGGTCGGGGACTGGCGCCACTGCGATCATGTCGGTGCCCAGCCCATCAAGCTCATGCAACATGGCGAACAGATTGCGCGCGGCTTCGTGCAGGTCGCCACTGGGTGAGAGATTGCGCGTGGGACCTGCAAAGTCTTGGGCCTTCCCGAAGGCCAGATAGGCCTCTCCCGCCTTTGGCGTGGTGTCCAGCCGCAGGCTGGCATTGGGCGCATAATGGCTCACCAGCATGCCGGGCGCCGCCACGGCTGCGTCCTTGTCGGCTACAGCCACTGTCAGGCCCAGCGCCTGCTCGATATCGTGGCGGGCGATCGCGCCGGCGCGCAATTGCACCAGTTGATCTTCCAGCACCCGCACAATGGTGGATTCCACCCCGGCCCGGCAGGGCCCGCCATCAAGTACCGATACGCGCCCATCAAAACCCAACCGCACCTGAAAAGCCGTGGTCGGGGACAGCCGCCCCGAAGGATTGGCCGAGGGTGCAGCGAGCGGCTTGCCAACAGCGGCCAGCAGCGCCAGTGCCAGCGGGTGATCGGGAATGCGGATGGCCACGGTATCGAGCCCGGCCATGGCCACATCGGCCAGTCCATTGCTCGGCCTGGCGGGCAGCACCAGGGTCAGCGGTCCGGGCCAGAGCGCTGCAGCCCGTCGGGCCAGTGGCGAAAACTCGGCCAGCGTCTCGGCCATGGCCAGATCGGCGCAATGGATGATCAACGGATTGAAGCGCGGACGACCCTTGGTCTCATAGATCGAGAGGACCGCATCGGCATTGGTGGCGTCGGCACCCAGCCCATACACGGTCTCGGTGGCAAAGGCGCATAACTGGCCGGCGCGCAGCAGGGCTGCAGCGTCTTCCACCGTTTTCGGATCAGAATGGGTCATGACATCCTTCATGGGTCTCAGCGTTGTTTGACAACGCCAACGAGGCGCGTCAAGACGAAGGGGCAAGAGCATAGGAGCCCGACCGCGCGTGAGTACGCTACTTGTCAATCAACCGAACTTCGCCGATCACGTCACGCCGCAGGGTCATCCCGAGCGCGCGGACCGGCTGCGCGCCGTCGAAGACGCCCTGGCGCGACCCAGATTCGACAAACTGATCCGGCGCGATGCCCCCAGTGGGGATCTTACGCTGGCTGAGCTGGTGCACAATGCTGCCTATATGGCCAAGCTGCGCGATGCGCGCCCCGCCGAGGGTATTGGCCAGCTTGATCCGGACACCTTCATTTCCGCAGGCTCGCTGGCTGTTGCCGGTACCGGGCTGGGCGGCGCATTGAGCGCTTTGGACGCGGTGCTTATGGGTGAAGTAGACAATGCCTTCTGCGCCATTCGCCCGCCGGGCCACCACGCCGAAATTGCCACCCCCATGGGGTTCTGCCTGATCAACACCGTTGCCATCACGGCGCGTGAGGCACAGCGCAAATATGGCGCGGAGCGCGTCGCCATCATCGATTTCGACGTGCATCATGGCAATGGCACACAGGATATCTTCAAGGCCGACCCGAGCGTATTTTACGCCTCGAGCCACCAGATGCCGCTGTTTCCGGGTACCGGCAGGGCTGACGAGACCGGGGTGGGCAATATCGCCAACAGCCCGCTCGATCCCCATACCGGTGGCGCTGAAATGCGCGACGCCTATCTCACCCGCATCATCCCCGCGCTGGTCGATTTCTCTCCCGATCTGATCCTGATTTCGGCGGGTTTCGACGCCCATGAGCGCGATCCACTGGCCCAGTTGAACTGGAGCTCGGCCGACTATGGCTGGATCACGGGTAAATTGATGGATGTGGCCGACCGCTACTGCGGGAACCGCATTGTTTCGCTGCTCGAAGGTGGCTATGACCTCAAGGGACTGGCCGGTGGGGTTTCCCATCACGTAGCCATGCTGATGGACGGTGCCATCGGGCACCTGGACGAATAGGAAATTTGCTGATGGCCGACAATGACGATGTGAAGACGCTGAGCTTTGAGGCCGCACTGGCCCAGCTCGAGGAAATCGTCGGCAAGCTGGAATCGGGCAAGGCCCCACTGGCGGAATCGATTGCCATCTATGAGCGCGGCGAAGCTCTCAAGGCGCATTGCGAAGCGCTGCTCAAGGCCGCTGAGGCCCGCATCGAGAAGATCACCCTGTCGCGCGACGGCAATCCCACGGGCACCGAGCCCCTCGACGCCTAGGCGTCAGCCAGCGAGACATCATGAACACCAAGACCCTCCGCAATCTGCGCGTCGTGCTGTGGTCACTTGTTGCCATTGTAGCAGTGGCGGCCACCGCGCTTTACGTATTCCAGCCCCCTGCCCGCCCACTGGGCATTACCGGGCAGGAATTCGCGCTGAACTCGACCCGCGGCGGCGCCTTCACCCAGGACGATCTGATTGGTCCACCCAGCCTGATCTTTTTTGGCTATACCTTCTGCCCCGATGTCTGCCCCACCACGCTGGCCGAAACCACCGCCATCCGTGATGCGCTGGGGCTGACGCCGGAGCAGTTGCGCATCATCTTCGTGTCGGTCGACCCCGAGCGCGACACGCTCGAAATGGTCAAGGAATATGTCGAAGGTTTTGATCCGGGCGTGATTGGTCTGGTCGCCAGCAGCCTGGAACAGACCGAAAATGCCAAGGCCGCCTTTGGCGTGTTCTCTGAAAAGGTCGGCGAGCCCGGCGAGCCCTATTACCTGGTCAACCACACCGCCCTGACATTCCTGGTCAATGCTGATGGCACGTTCCAGGGCACGATTTCCTATGAGGAAGATCAGGACACTGCGACCGCCAAGGTCAAGCGTCTGGTCGGACTGTGAGCGAGCGCATCCGCCTCGATCTGGCGCTTGAACAGCGTGGTCTGCTGCCCAGCCGGGCGCGGGCACGCGACGCGATTTTGCGCGGCACCGTCACCATTAATGGTGTCACGGCGGTCAAGCAGAACCAGATGGTGGGCAAGGACGACAAGCTTGAGCTGAGCGATCCGGCTGCCAATTACGTCTCGCGCGCCGCTCTCAAGCTGGTCGCCGGGCTCGATGCTGGCGCCATCGACCCCAAAGGCAAGATCTGCGCCGATATCGGCTCATCCACGGGCGGCTTTACCCAGGTACTCATGGAGCGCGGGGCAGCCCGCATCTATGCCGTCGATGTCGGCCATGACCAATTGCACCAGCGGCTCAAGGGCAGCGATCGCGTGGTCAGCATGGAAGGCGTCAACGCCAAGGATCTGACGGCAGAGGCCATTGCCGAGCCGATCGCCCTGCTGGTCTCCGATGTCAGCTTCGTTTCGGTCACCAAGGTTCTGGCAGCACCTTTGGCGCTGTGCGCGCCCGGCGCCGATGCCGTCATCCTGTTCAAGCCGCAGTTTGAAGTGGGTCGGCGCAATGTGGGCAAGGGCGGCATCGTGACCAGTCAGGAGGCCATCGATACGGCCCTGACCGAAATGGTGGCCTTTATGCGCGAACAGGGCTTTGCCCACCGCCTGTCTATCCCCTCCCCCATTACGGGCGGCGACGGCAATACCGAAACGGTCGCGATTTTCAGCAAGACTGCAGGCTAGTTCCGCTCGAACCCGAGGGCGCCTTCACGGCCGGTCTGGCCGCGGTGACGCAGATAGTGGTCGGCCAGCACCAGCGCCATCATGGCCTCGCCCACTGGCACGGCACGGATGCCGACGCAGGGGTCATGACGGCCCTTGGTGATGATATCGGTGTCTTGGTTGGTCGTGGTCACGGTCTGGCGTGGGGTCAGGATCGATGAGGTCGGTTTGACGGCAAAGCGGCAGACCACCGGATCGCCATTGGAAATGCCGCCCAGAATGCCTCCGGCCTGATTGGACAGGAAATAGGGTTTGTCCGCACCTGCCCGCATCTGATCGGCATTGTCGACGCCGGTCAGGCTGGCCGATTCAAAGCCGGCACCGATTTCCACCGCCTTGACCGCATTGATGCTCATCATGGCCGAGGCCAGATCAGCGCTGAGTTTGCCATAGATCGGCGCACCCCAGCCTGCCGGCACGTTTTCGGCGACAACTTCGATTACCGCGCCAACCGAATTGCCTTCCTTGCGGATGCCATCGAGATAGTCGGCCCACAGCGCTGCGGCCGTCGCATCGGCGCAGAAGAAGGGGTTTTCGCCGACCTGATCCCAGTCGAAATTGTTGTAGTCGATCTTGTGCGGACCAACCTGCACCAGGCTGGCACGGATGGTGATGCCGCCGAGCACCTGCCGCGCAATGGCGCCAGCGGCCACGCGCGCTGCGGTTTCGCGCGCCGAGGTGCGGCCACCACCGCGATAATCGCGCACGCCATATTTCTGGTCATAGGTATAGTCGGCATGACCGGGACGGTATTTGTCGCGGATGTCCGAATAATCCTTGGAGCGCTGGTCGGTGTTCTCGATCATCAGCGAGATGGGCGTGCCAGTGGTACGCGGCCCATCGGTGCGTTCATCTTCGAACACGCCGGAAAGGATGCGAACCGCGTCGGCCTCGCGACGCTGGGTGGTGTATTTGGATTGGCCGGGCTTGCGACGGTCCAGATCGCGCTGGATGATCTCGGGCGTCAGCGTCAACCCGGGAGGGCAGCCGTCGACAACCACGCCAAGGGCTGGCCCATGGCTCTCGCCCCAGGTGGTGAAGCGAAACAGATGTCCAAATGTATTGAATGACATGGCGCGGTCCCGGATGTTGTCGACGTTCTAGGGGCCTATGGCCGAGTGGTCAATCAACGTGCCGACTGGCGTTGTGCATCCCACGTATTGGCAGCCGAGTGCAGCGCCATCTGCCGACCCGTGAAATGGGCAATCACCCCCTGCGGCGGCGGCCAGTTGAGCACATCGGCCCGCTCGGCGCCCTCGACCAGATGGCGCAGCACGCGCAGCACACCGCCATGGGCGACAACCACGGCGTTTTGCGTCAGCTCCTGCGCGAAATCGAGCAGGCGATTGGCCACATCATCATAGTTTTCGCCGTTTTCGGGCCGGAAGTGCCAGTAGCTGGCATCGCGCTGGCCCGGCGCCTGAGCCATCTCCGCGCTGAGATCAGCATGCAGGCGACCTTCCAGATCGCCGAACGAGATTTCGATCAGCCGCTTGTCGAGAATGACAGGGGGCAGCTCGATATCGAAAGCGGCGCGCATGCGGTCCATGGTTTCGGATGCGCGGCTGAGCGGGGAGGCAAACCAGTTCAGCGATGTGGGATCAACACCATCGCGTTCGAGCATTTCGCGCAGCAGAATGCCATTGGCATCGGCCTGCAACTGCCCGGTCCTGTTGAGCGGAATATCCTTGCTGCCCTGGTAGCGCTGTTCGCGGTTCCAGTCCGTTTCGCCGTGCCGGGCAAAGTAAAAATCCGGCCATTGAAAGGTCGTCATGCTCAATCCCGCTCTCGCCAGTGCGTACTGGCGTTTGTTGGCCCCAGATGATGGGCAGTTTCGGCGCTGGCGCTGGCGCCCGGTTGACAGGCAGCACCACGCCGATGACAGCGACGCCAGTACCAAATTAGTGGATCTTGCTTCTGACACCACCGGCCAGAGCGACTGGCAGCTATGTGGTACCACCAGCAGAATTGATATTATGTCGTACTGGAGTCGTTGGCCCGCTTGTGGCACATGGCACCCTGATGGGGCAAGATTGCCGCGCGTTTCGAGATCACCAGACAACGGAATTTCAATGTCAGTTTCCGCCGCCACCATTGTCGACCAGCTCACGGCCCTGCTTGGTGCCAATGCCGTGATCGGCGAGCCGGGACAGATGGGGATCTATCTGCACGAGCCGCGCAAGCGCTTCCACACCGGGGCCGCCGCGGTGGTCATGCCCAGTTCGATCGAACAGGTGCAGGCCATCGTGCGCTGGGCCAATGAAGCCGGCGTCGGCATCATCGCCCAGGGCGGCAATACCGGTCTGGTCGGGGCGCAGGTGCCCCTGCGCGGCGACGAGGTGATCATCAGCATGGCCAAGCTGGACCGAATCCGCGCCGTTGATACGGCCGCGGGCACCATGACCGCCGAAGCCGGGGTCATTCTGGAAAATGCCCACGCCGCTGCCGAAGCGCAGAACACCATCTTCCCGCTCTGGCTGGCCTCCCAGGGCTCGGCGCGAATTGGCGGTCTGCTGGCCTCCAATGCCGGTGGCGTCAATGTGCTGGCCTATGGCAATGCGCGCGAGCTGACCATGGGCGTCGAGGCTGTCATGGCCGACGGGCAGCTCTATCAGGGGCTGAACTCGCTGAAAAAGGACAATACCGGCTACGATCTGCGCGATCTGCTGGTCGGCTCGGAGGGCACGCTGGGCATCATCACGGCAGCCACGCTCAAGCTGTTCCCCAAGCCCGAAGACTACGAGACCACCATCGTCAACATTGCCGGGCCCGAAGCGGCGCTACCGCTGTTTGAATTGCTGCGGGCACGCATTGGTGGCCGGCTCAACGCTTTTGAGCTGGTGCCCCATATCGGGCTGGAAATGCAGCTCAAGCACGGATTTCTGGATTCCGACCCCACTGCCGGGGCCTCGCCCTGGTATGCGCTGATCGAAGTGGCACGCATGCAGGGCGGCGAGGCAGGCAGCCTGATGAGCGCCATCGAGACCGCCTTTGAACAGGGCCTGATCGACAATGCCGTGTTTGCCGAGTCGCTTGCTGACCGCACCCGCATGTGGTCGTTCCGCGAACAGATGAGCGAGGTGCAATCCAAGGAAGGCGCCTCGATCAAGCATGACGTCTCGGTGCCGATTGCCGCGGTGCCGCAACTGATCGCCGAAGGCATAGCAGCGGGCGAGCGCGTTTCGCCGGGCATTCGCGCCGTGCCGTTCGGGCATATGGGCGATGGCAATATCCACTTCAATTTCAGCCAGCCCGAGGGCGCTGATCCCAAGGCTTTCATGGCCGAATATGACGAGAAGCTGCACGAGGCGATCTACGAGATCGTGCTCAAGCTGGGCGGTTCGGTGTCGGCCGAGCATGGCATTGGCCAGCTCAAGGTGGACCTGCTCAAGCAGGTCAAGGATCCCGTGGCGCTCTCGCTGATGCGCACCATCAAGACCGCGCTTGATCCCAAGGGCATTCTGAACCCCGGCAAGATGCTGGGCTAACGGTTACAAAATGGTGCCGTCTTGTCCCCAGCGGCAAAGCGGCCCATCTATTGCGCCATGTTGCTCAATATCGCCTTTCTCGACGACGCTACGCGTCCCCCCGCCCCCAAGCTTGAGGGCCTGACCGACGCCCAGCGTCAGCCGGGCCAGCATCTCAAGATGATCCATGATCATCTGCGCGATAACATGGCCACGCTGGGCAAGCTGATCGCGCGCGCCAGGGCCGGCAGCATCACGCCCGCCGAGATCGCGGCTGAAACCGGCGATCTGGCAATGGTCTCGAACTATCGCCGCTTCGGCAATCTGTGCGGGCAGTATTGTCAGATCGTGCACACCCACCATTCCATCGAGGATTACGCGATCTTCCCGGCGCTGGCCGAGCAGGGTCCGGTATTCAAGGCCATTGCCGAGCGGCTGCAGGCCGAGCATGTGGTGGTCCATGAATTGTTGCTGGCACTGGTCGACGCGCTCAACGCGCTGGCCGGCGAGCCTACCCAGGCGCGGTTCGAAGAGACCCGGGAAATCTATCAGGCACTGGAGCGCGTGCTGCTGTCTCACCTTGGCTACGAGGAAGAGGCCATGGGCGACGCGCTGGGCTATTTCGATATCGGGGTTTAGCGGGTCGAACGGGGCGCGGTTTACCCTGCCCCACCCCTCCCTGCCTCCCCCTCACAGGGGGAGGTATGGCTTGGTGGTTGTGGTCAGATATTGCCCAGAGAGTGGCGCCCCACCTCCCCCTATCAGGGGGAGGCTAGGTGGGGGTATCCCCCAGATATCCCCTAAAACAGATCCAGCTGCCCGCCGCCGCCCGCGACCTTGCGCACCGGTTCCGGCTTTTCCACCGTCACCGGCACAATCAGCCCGGGATCATCATCGCGCGCAGAATTCACCCGGGTCGACACCGGATGAAATTTCAGCGCCCCATCGGGCAGCGGCAGCGCCAGTTGGGCGGCGGTGTTGGCGCGCACATCACGCACGTTGAGCCAGTCATCGATCGCCTGCCCTTCCAGGATCGCAGGCATGCGATGATGGATGGGCGCGAGCTGGCCATTGGTCGGCACCGTGATGGTGGCGAGGCTATCGATCTCTTCGCCCTCGGGGCCACTCCAGGTGGCGTAGAGCCCGGCCAGCGCCATGGGCCGGTCGTCCTCGAAGGTGATGTAATAGGGCTGCTTGGACTTGTCGGGATTGGTGTGCCACTCGTAATAGCCACTGGCGGGAATGATGCAGCGGCCATGCTTGAGGGCATCGCGGAAGGCTGGCTTTTCGCCCATGGTTTCCACCCGCGCATTGACCAGCAGCGGAAATTCGCGCGGATCCTTGACCCAGCGTGGCACCAGGCCCCAGCGCGCAAAATGGCCCTCGCGGCGACCGCCCTCTTCCCAGATCGCGGCAACGGGCTGGGTCGGGGCGATATTGTAGCGCGGCACCATCTCGATGTGGTTGAGCAGCTTGAACAGTTCTTCCATCATTTCAGGTGGCAATGTGGAGGCATAGCGTCCGCACATGTTCGATGTCTCCCAATTGGCCAACAACAGGTAGTGTGTGAACCAACGAATCGCAATTGGACGCCCAAACCTGTGACCGACAAACTCCCCAATGCCGCCAGCGTGGCTCTGGTGCGCGATGGCAAGGTGCTGCTGATCAAGCGCGCCTATGAACCCTACAAGGATTTGTGGACCCTGCCGGGCGGCCGCATTGAGCCCGGCGAGACCATCGAGCAATGCGCGGCGCGCGAAATCACCGAGGAAGTGGGCATCACCATCCGCAATCCCCGGCCGGTGATCCTGCAGGCGCTGGGGCGCGACGAGGCCTTCATGCTCCAGGTATTCGTGACGGGCGACTTCACCGGCAAGGTGACGCCCTCCGACGAGGTTGCCGATCATCTGTGGGTGGATCCAACGGCGCTGATCGCCTTTCGCACCACCAGCCGCCTTGATGACGTTCTCGCCAGGGCCTTCGCAGTGATGGGGCAAAGCTGATACAGGAGGCGGGTATTGTTGCGGACCGCCATGAAAAACCTGCGCCAAATTGCCATCGCCGCCTGTCTGCTCGTGCTGGGCGCCCTGCCCGCGCTGGCGATTGATCCGCCCTATCAGCGGCAGATGGAGCGTCTGTCGGAAATTATGGGGAGCCTCTATTTCCTGCAGCCGCTGTGCGGCACCAACCGGACGGACTGGCGCGCGCAAATGGCCGATCTGATCGCGCTGGACCAGCCCGATGAGGACCGTCGCCAGCGGCTGGCCGGTGCCTTCAACGAAGGCTATACCGCCTACGCGCGGTTCCATCGGGCCTGCACCCCCGCTGCCAGTGCGGCGCTGTCGCGCCTGCTTGATGAGGCCGAACGCACCGCCCGCGACATTCACACCCGGTTCGCAGAGTAGTCCGGCTCTGCTATGGGTTGGATACAAACGCGTACGACTTGTTAACCTTCGGGTTACTTCTGCCGCGCCCACCGCAACAGCCTGTGCTACCCGAGGTGTTATGACGACGAGCAAGACCATGTTTGCACCCGCTTCGGGCCTGGGCGTTTTCGACCGCGAAAGCGGCGAGCGTCAGATCGCGCTGGAATATCTGGCCGAGGCCTGGAACGAAGCTGAAGAAGATGGCGTGCAGAGCGGCTCACTGGCCCATGCATCGCTGTTTGCGGCGCTTGCCACACTGGTCAAGCTGCACGGCGACGAAGCCGCTGCCGACCTGGTCGCCATGCTCCCCGACCGCATCCGCTCGGGCGAATACAACCTCGACAAGATCCTGCAATAGGCCGTTCGAGGCCTTAAGGCGTCCACTGAAATTCAGCGACCCGGACGGCGGCTTGCGACCCCGTTGCAGTCGTTCAAGGCTAGTCGCGAGCCTCCCAAAAGCTGCCCTCGGTCGCCAACTCAAACGCATATTACTCGCTTTGGCCAGCGAGTCGGTTGTCTAGAGGTACGGGGAACACCACAATGCTGCCGCTTGTCTCTTCGATTGCAATTCTACAGCGCTCGACAAAGCGATGGTCGTTGGGGTGATCAAGGACAAAAACGATCGCATCGTAAAGGTCCGATGTGCGCACGAGCGCTGTTCCCAATCGCTTTGCATTGGTCAGACACTTGGCCGTGAAATGATCTGCCCGCAACGCAGGCTCGGTGAATCTATAGGCATTGCCGAAAAGAACTCCCTTTGCAGGTGCGGTCACCTCTTCTCGCTGGAAATCCTCGTTGATATTGGACTCGAGCTGTCTAAATTTATTGATGTCTACCGACGAATTCTCCTTGCCCTCTGACTCGCCAATCATCCGTATTCCTGACGGCCCGACGAATATATGATCAATTTCTACGTCACCCGCGCGGTAGTTCTCCACCGTGAAGCCAAGCAGCTGAAGAGCGGCTTCTATTGCAGCCTCTAAGGGCTTGCCGGTCTCAAACAGCAAACGCGAATGAGCCATCAAAGCCCCGGCTTCTGCCAGCTTTTCTTCTTTGTTGCCTTCTAACAGACCGATCTCGGCTTCGATACGCGCGACCTCCTTGGATACCACCCCCACTTGCTTAGGTACCGGTGCGCTGGCCAGCCACTTGGGAGGCGGTGTTAAAGCTCCCTCGGCCCTGAGAGATCTATCTACGGCGATGAGTTGTGCAACAATACCATGCGACAGACGCTCAGCTTCATCGGACCACATTTCGGGATCAGCGGTGTCGTGCTCGATCATGTTGAAGTATGGCAGAAGCACGAGGTGGCCCAGAACGCCTTGTGGTTTCAACACAGAACCAACTGCCGCTCCATCCTTAGCGGCAAATACTGGTTGGCCGGCACTCTGGTCTAAAATGACCCGATAGGAGGCAACCTCCTTCAGGGTGTCAAAGAGACCCCTGAACATCCCGTCAGCGACTGTTATCTGTCGCCCTTTTGTGTTCCTTACCGAAAGCGGAAACGGCAAGGCCTGGTAGTTGTGTAGCGAGTGAGTATTGTACGATCTGCGGTTTCGGGTGCCAACTTCGTAGCCGATGGCGCCGGAGTCTTCCTCATACTCAGCGAGGGGCACAAAAATCGTTTTGCCTGCCGAGAGGGCGCCGCGGATTTCCGTCGCCCAATGCTTCATTGCCGCATTCAATCGCTTCGTGCTTTCGATGTCTATGCAAGAACCACCGCCACTAAATTCGATCCGGCTAAGGTATGGCAAAGTGGGATCGAACAACGCGATGTCATAATCTCGGAGCGATGCTCCCGAGAAATACTCTAACCGATCTTCGACAGTAGGTAGCGATGCGTTGATCGTCACAATGGATTTCATACTTCCCCCGACTGCGCGAAGCGCCACCCTAGGTTAAACAGGCTGATCTTGTTTGCACCCTGAATTGAAGGCCAGCGACGGACACTTAGGTCGCTTACTTGAATTCCGCGAGCTAGCTCCATTACTGGCAAACTGTTAGACGTCGTTGCATAAATCAAGATTTCTGGGCGAGTTTAATGCTCAGCAATGTCAATAACTTGCCCAGCGCAGAAATCAGGATCGTATTTTACCGGCTTCGGCTGGCCAAAACCTGACCGGCTTTTGATGTCTGCTTTCTCCATGGCGTTGCAAAAAGCCGCCATTCCGCTTCCCACCCCAAAGCTGCCGAAGCCGCCGAAGCTCTATGCGTCCTGTGTCAGTGCTTCCAAGAACCTGATTGGCTGGCCGGTCGACGGGGTCACCAATTCACCCTGCCACATCACCGTCTTGCCGCGCACAATGGTGCCCACGGGCCATCCGGTGACCGTCACGCCGTCATAGGGCGTCCAGCCGGCGCGGCTTTTGACGTCGGCATTGCGGATGGTTTCGCGGCGCTTGAGATCGACAATGGTGAGGTCGGCATCATAGCCCACCGCAACACGACCCTTTTCGGCGATGCCGAACAGGCGGTTGGGGCCGGCGCTGGTCATGTCGACAAAGCGCTGCAGGCTGAGTTTTCCGGCATTCACATGGTCGAGCATGATCGGCACCAGGGTCTGCACGCCGGTCATGCCGGAATGGCTGGCGGGGTAAGGGTGATCCTTTTCCTCGCGCGTATGCGGGGCATGATCTGAACCCAGAATATCGGCAACGCCATTGGCCACGCCCGCCCAGATGCCCGCGCGATGCTGGGCATCGCGGACGGGCGGGTTCATCTGCACATAGGTGCCCAGCCGGTCATAGGCGGTCTCATCGAGCGTGAGGTGATGCGGGGTTACCTCGACGCTGGCGACGTCCTTGTGATCGGCCAGATAGACCATCTCTTCGGCAGTCGAAATATGCAGCACATGAATGCGCTTGCCGGTCTTGTGGGCCAGACCCACCAGCCGCTTGGTGCAGTTGAGCGCCACTTCGGGCGAGCGCCAGACGGGGTGGCTGGACGGATCGCCCTCGACACGCAGGCCCTTGCGCTGCTCGAGCATGAATTCGTCTTCGGAGTGGAAGGCGGCACGGCGCGAAATGGCATTGAGGATAGCCTCGACGCCATCGTCATCGGCCACCAGCAGTGAGCCGGTGGAGGAGCCCATGAACACCTTGATGCCAGCGCAACCGGGCAGTCTTTCGAGTTCGGCCAGTTCGCCGACATTCTCGTGCGTGCCACCAATATAGAAGGCGAAATCGCAATGCATTCGATTGGTGCCGGCGGCAATCTTGGCCTCAAAGGTTTCCCGGCTGGTGGTCAGCGGATTGGTGTTGGGCATTTCGAACACGCCCGTCACACCGCCCATGACGGCGGAAAGCGAACCCGATTGCAGATCTTCCTTGTGGGTCAGGCCCGGCTCGCGGAAGTGCACCTGGGTATCGATGACCCCGGGCAGGATGTGCAGGCCGGTGCAGTCGACGGTTTCGGTGGCGCTATCGCCCGACAGATCGCCCAGCGCCGCAATGGTGCCATTGAGCACCGCCACATCGGCCCGGCCTTCGCCATCGTGATTGACCAGTGTCGCGTTCTTGAAAATCGTGTCGTACTGCGCCATGTCTCTGGTCCTGCCGTTCCCCGTGTTAGCCCGGTTTAGCGGAGGCAGCGACCAAGAGGCAAGCGACCATGACCACCCATCTGCGCGCCGACCGTGCCGTATTCCGTTTTTCGGGCCCCGAGGCCCACAAGCTGCTCAATGATGTGGTGACCGGCGCGATCCCCGCCACCGGAGATGGCATTGGGGAAGTCGCTGCCGCCTGGGCCCTGCTCTCGCCCCAGGGCAAAATTCTGGCCGAGGGCCTGGCTGGTCAAGCCGAAGACGCCATCTGGGTGGACGTGCATGAGTCGGTGGCCGACGATTTCTTCAAGCGCATGAAAATGTACCGCCTGCGCGCCCAGGCGGTGATTGACGATCTGCGCGAGAGCCACCGCGTCGGCTTTGCCCAGGATGCGGAACCGGCAGGGATCCGTCACACCGATCGCTATGGCCCGCTCGATATCGGCTGGCGCGTGATTGCCCCGGTCGCGGCCACCAGCGACTGGGTTCAGAACGATGCCTTCTATCAGGCAGAACGTATCGGCGTCGGCATCGCCCACCAGGGCAATGACTTTGCGGCCAATGAGGCCTTTGCCCATGATATCGGGCTCGACATTCTGGACGGCATCGACTTCGCCAAGGGCTGTTATGTCGGTCAGGAAGTGGTCTCGCGGATGAAGCATCGCGGCACCGCCCGCCGCCGCCCGGTGATCGTATCGGGCATTGAGGGGCCTGCCGGCTCGCCCGTAATGGCCGGGGGACGCGAGACTGGCCAGATTGGTGCTGTCGTGGATGGCCGTGCCGTGGCGATTCTGCGTCTCGACCGCCTCACCGACCTGTCAGCGGTGACGGTTTGCGACAAACCCGTGACGCTGAATCTGCCGATCTGGGCCGCATACACGTTTGGCGAATCGAGTGCCGATGAGTAGCGTTCAACGCTAACAGTCTGCTAACCAATTGGGGCAAGATGGCACGGACCAGTTCACGGGCCTGGCAACGCATGTTGTCAGGACGCCGCCTAGATATTCTTGACCCCTCGCCGATGGATGTCGAACTGCCCGACATCGCCCATGGCCTGGCCCGCGTTGCCCGCTGGAACGGCCAAACCTATGGCGATTACCCGTTTTCGGTGGCCCAGCACTCGGTGCTGGTGCTCGAGCTGTTTCGCGCCAGCAACCCCGATGCAACACCCATTGCCCTGCTTCAGGCACTGCTGCACGACGCCCCCGAATATGTGATGGGCGACATCATCTCGCCCTTCAAGGCCGCGATGGGTGGCAATTACAAGGACGTTGAAAACCGCCTGCTTTCCGCGATTTTCCTGCGCTTTTCGCTGCCCGCAGCGATGACCGGAGCGGTCGCAAAGCTGGTCAAGAAAGCAGACCGCGAGGCCGCGTTTTTCGAGGCGGTTCATCTGGCGGGCTTTGAGGAATCAGAGGCGCGCAAATTCTTCGGTGCACCGGGCCAGCCAGCCTTTGATGTCGATGCATTCGACCGGTTGATCCGCCCCTGGCCCACAGGCGAGGCGCATGATCGCTTCGTGGCGGCCTTCGAAGCAATTTCTCTTTAGTACCAGCACTTTGGTGGCTGTGTATATTAACCTTAACAAGGGATGAACTTTGCGTGTGACAGGTGGCTATGGTTTTTATTCCGTTAACGCGAAACCCGGTTTCGCTTCATTCCGGGACGGAAATCATGGACCTGCCAAGCCGCCACATTCTGATTGGGATGACCTTGGGTGCCATGTGCGCCAGCGTATTGGCTGTCACCGGCCCGGGCGCAGTGGTTAAAACCTTTGCTGACGAGATGCTGAAACCAGCGGTCGTGGCGCCGGGCTTTGACACCACCAAGCTGGTCAGGTTCGAAGATCGGGACTACGAAATCCGGGCCGAAAACTGGGTTTCGCAGGACCCCATTTCGTCCGATGTGGTCAAGAAGGTCGAAGGCGGCCGGGTGTCTTACGTGACCATTGCCACCACGAGCACCGGCACCTATTCGACCGACGGGCTGTTCTCCAACAAGGTGCAGTATCCCGGCATCACGGTGGAAGACGTGACCTATCGCCCCAATAATTTCTTCTATTGGCGCAGTGGCGGCTGGTCGAGCTTCAACAGCCGCAAGGTCAACTCGTTCCTCTATATCCGCTCGGGCGACACGCGCGTTAGCACCTGGGGCAATCGCACCTGCGTCAGCGGCAAGGGCTTCCGGGTCTGCTGATCAGCCGAACAGCCAGCCTGCCTTGAAGCGATAGAAAACGTGCAAGCCGATCTGGGTCAGCTTGGTCATGCGGGGCGCCCAGGCCGGGCGGACATAGGTGGCGTGGTAGTGCGTCGCGTCGGCCACTTCGGTCAGGTAAAGCTCACCATCGGTGAAGCGACGGGAGATGTCCTCGGCCTGCGCCCATGACTTGGCGTCGTTGATGGATTCGGGAATACCGTCACAGGCAAAGGAGAACTGGCAGGCATTGCGCTTGGTCTGGTTCTGAAACACCACGCCGCAAATGGTATTGGGATAGCGACGATCCTTGACCCGGTTGAGCACCACCTGTGCCACGGCCACCTGGCCGCGATAGCTTTCGCCGCGCGCCTCAAAGTAGATTGCCGTGGACAGGCACCACAGTTCCTTGTCCGAGGTGGCAATGGCCTGTCCGGTTGCAAAGCCACCGGTGACAGGTGCCGTTTCACGGGCATAGGCGAGCTGCTCAGAGGCCAGCATTGGCATTGGGGTAGCGTCGCTGGTTGGGGCGATACCGGCAATGGCGTCGAGCGCGGCTGCCGTGGATGGATTGATGGCCGCAATGGACATGCGCGGCCCGATCTCGACGTCACCGGTTGGCTCGATATCGGCAAAGCGCGTCTGGCCCATGGTGGGATCAGCGGGCGCACGCAGGGCTGCCAGGCGGGTACGCACTTCGGCAAAGCTGCGTGAGAAGGCCAGTGCATCAACGGCGGGGCGAACGCGATCGCCCTTCTCGGCGCGATTGGGACCAGTGAAACTGGCAGAAGCAAACAGGTTGTTGACCGATCCGGTAATGACGGGATCAACGCCGGAATAGGACAGGCTGGCACTGGCCAGTTTGATTTCGGTGGGAAGTGTTTCAGCGAGGTCGGCTACCGGGCCGAAAGCACCGCCAGTCAGGGCGGCATAGCTCAGCAATCCGAGTGCGGCTACAGCCACAAATCTGGCGATAGGGCGCCCGCGGCGAACCGCTTTAGCCGCGCGCAAACGCGCCACTGGCCGGTGGGAAAAAACCATCTACGCAACTCAACACAACGCAACACAACTACTGATCGGCGATAGAGACGCTAGAATGCCGACAGTGGTGATGATGACTTATTAGGGTTAGCAGCGCGTAAACGGCGTTTTGGACATGGCAATGGTGCAACCGTGGCACAGAGTGGGCATTGCTGTGATCGGAGCGCGAAGGACGGAACTAGATGCCGCAGGCCGCGCGGACCGGGACGACTTCAGCGATGAAGGCATCAACCCGGAAGCGGACGGACAGCGAGCGCGAATTGACCGGGGTTACCCGCGCGGTGAGGTTTGTTGCGCCGGCCAGACCGTCCAGAAACGCGGCAGCGTCGCGGCTATTGTCGAGCACAATGGCCGTATTGTCAGTGTTGACCGGCAAGGTCTGACTACGGGCAGCGCGCAGATCGTATTGCAGGGTAATCCCCGCATCGCGACCCAGGGCCGACATGGTATTGCCGGCAAAGGCAAAGGCCACACTGAGCACATCGGCATCACAGGTTACCGTCATGGTGGCTGGCGCACGACCACTGGGCCGGGCGGGGATCAGGGTTTCCGATTGCAACGTTACGCTCAGTCCGCTCTGGGCGGCGGCGTTGTCGCGGAACAGCCCGTCATAACAGGCCAGACGTTCAACATCGGTCTCGATCAAAACGCATTGCGAAATGCCCGTCTGGGCGAATGCAACGGGCATTGGCGCCGCAAACAGGGGCAGTAGTGCTAGAGCCGACAATCGTTTCACGTCGATAAAGTCCCATCCCATTGTGCTGACTTGGTGCCAGCTTGTTCCCCCTGCATATAGGGATTGTGCGACCGCTATTTAAGCGGTGGCCTGCGCCAGTGTCAGCCGGGCAACGGGCACACGATAGGGTGAACAACTGACATAGTCGACGCCCAGCCCCGAGAAGAACTTGAGCGAGGCCGGATCGCCGGCATGTTCGCCGCATATACCGATCTTGAGCCGCGGGTTAGCCGCCCTGCCCCGTTCGATGGCCATGGCGATCAACTCGCCCACGCCTTTCTCGTCAATGGTTACGAACGGATCACGCTCATAGATCCCCTTGCGCTGATAGGCGGCCAGGAATGTTGGCGCATCATCGCGCGAAATGCCGAAGGTCGTCTGGGTCAGATCATTGGTACCGAAGGAAAAGAAATCGACCATATTGGCGATATCGCCCGCGCGTAGGCAGGCGCGTGGCAGTTCGATCATGGTGCCAAAGGAGAGTTTGACCCGCTCGGTGCGCAACAGTCCCGAATTGGCGGCGATGGTGTTCATGCGCTCGCGCACAAAGGCCACTTCGCTGGCGGTCGAGACGAAGGGCACCATGACCTCGACGGCCACCGGCTCGTCCTGGCTTTCGCTGGCCGCACGCACGCCGGCCATGATGGCCTGCATCTGCATGGAAAGGATTTCGGGATAGGTGATGGCCAGCCGGACGCCGCGATGACCCAGCATCGGATTGACCTCGGCTATGCGTTCGAGGCGCAAGCGCAACTGGCGCACGGCGAGGCCGAGTGACGCGGCGGTTTCCTCGATGTCTTCGTCGGTGCGGGGCAGGAATTCGTGCAGTGGTGGGTCGAACAGCCGCACGGTGACCGGGCGCCCCTTCATGGCCGAGAACAGCGCCGAATAATCGCCGGTCTGATAGCCGACCAGACCATTGACGGCCTGACTGCGATCATCCTCGTCTTCGCTCAGGATCATGCGTCGCAGGGCGACCATGCGTTCGGGCGAAAAGAACATGTGTTCACTGCGGGCCAGACCGATGCCCTCGGCGCCAAAGCTGAGCGCCGTCATCGCCGATTCCACGGTCTCGGCATTGGTGCGCACCGCAATCTTGCGCGAGGCATCGGACCAGTCGAGCAGTGTGCCAATGGCACCACCGATATGGGGCTGGGCCAGCGGCAATGTGCCGACATAGACAGTGCCGTCGCTGCCATCGATGGTGAGCTGATCGCCGGTACGGAATTCGCGCTCACCGATCCAGCAGATCATTTCGCTGGCGTCGACCGACAGCGTGCGCACGCCCGCAACGCAAGGCTTGCCGGTGATGCGGGCCACCACGCCGGCATGGCTGGACATGCCGCCGCGCGCTGTCAAAATGCCGGTAGCGGCCTTCATACCCTCGATATCGGCGGGGCCGGTTTCGTTGACCACCAGAATGCAGTGCTTGCCGCGCGCCCGTAGACGCGCCGCATCTTCGGGGTTGAATACGATGGTGCCACTGGCCGCACCGGGCGAGACGCCCAACCCCATCGCAATGGGGGCAGCGCCACCGGTGGATTTGAGCCGGGGATGCAGCAATTGGGTCAGGCGGGCCGGATCGACGCGGCTGACGGCGTTCTGCGGCGACCAGACCTTGCGCTTGACCCGGTCAACCGCAGCCTCGAGATCGGCGGCCGCCGACGCCTGGAACGGGCGAGCTGACAGAAACTGCAGCTTGCCGCGCTGAACGGCCACGGCGCAGCACATATGCCGCCCCGCCTTGGCGTCGACCAGCGCCACGAGGGCATCAACCGATTCGGGCAATTTGGGCAGCGGCGCGCCATCGAGCGGCGCCGGGCCCAGAGCCCCGGTCGTGCCGTTGCGGGTGAGGAACTGTTCGATCTCGCCACCGGTCTGGGCCTGCACGAGAATGATCTGCTTGCTGCGATCATCATCGGGGCGCCCGGTCCAGCCATGGCCAAAGCCATAGCTGTCAAAGGCGTTCTTGATCGCCTTGGCCAATGCGCGGTTGGGGTCGACCGAATCTTCGGGATTGGCCGGGGCCGCGATACCAAGCTTTGCGGGCATCAGGCCTGCATTGTGCTTGGCGGCGGAGGTGCGCACCACAAGCGGGGGCGGCGCACCATCCTTGTCGACCAGCTTGAACAGGCAGGCGACCCAGTGGGTGCGCAGCCGTACATCCTTGCGCGTGCGTTCAGACTGCAGGGCCTCCCATGCAGCGCGAGTCAATACGATGGTGGGGACGGTCGGAAATCCGGCTTCACCGACACGATAAATCCAGCGCGCTTTGCCGCTGAGCAGCTTGAGCTGGCTCGCAGACAGGTTCGCCTTCCCCATTGCGGGGGCAATCGCGAACATTTCCTGCGCCAAACTCACGGGTAAGTCCTTGCTTTTCTTGCACCGGCATCATGCCTGTGCCTGTTGGTCGCTGCAACAAGACTTGACTTGCCGGCGTGACGAAAGCATCTCATCTCATATGGAAAAGCGGCCACAACTAGACATTCTGCTCTGCGCCCCCCGCGGTTTTTGCGCCGGGGTCGATCGCGCCATCCAGATTGTTGAACTCGCCCTCGAGAAATACGGCGCTCCTGTCTATGTGCGTCACGCCATCGTTCATAACAAATATGTGGTCGATGGTCTGCGTGACAAAGGCGCCATTTTTGTCGAGGAATTGAGCGAAATACCGGAGACCGAAGCACCGGTGGTGTTCTCGGCTCATGGCGTTCCGAAATCCGTGCCGGCTGATGCCAAGAGCCGCAACATGTTCTTTCTGGACGCCACGTGTCCGCTGGTGAGCAAGGTGCATGTCGAGGCGCAGCGTCATTTTGCCGAAGGTCACGAAATCGTGCTGATCGGCCACAAGGGCCATCCTGAAGTCGTGGGCACTATGGGGCAATTGCCGCTTGGCGCCATCACGCTGATCGAGACCGTGGCCGATGCCATGGTGTTTGAGCCGCGCGATCCCGACACGCTAGCATTTGTCACCCAGACCACACTGTCGGTTGACGACACCCGCGAGATCGTCAACGCGCTCAAGGAACGCTTTCCGGCCATCAATGGCCCGCACAAGGAAGACATCTGCTACGCTACCACCAACCGGCAGGAGGCCATAAAGGCCGTGGCGCCCGAGGTGGATGCCATGATCGTTGTTGGCTCGCCCAATTCATCCAATTCGCTGCGTCTTGTGGAAGTCGCCGAAAGAGCAGGCTGCAAGGTCTCCATGCTGGTAGACCGTGCGTCGGAAATTGACTGGGCACGGTTTGAGGGCATCAGGACACTGGGCGTATCAGCGGGGGCTTCGGCGCCCGAGAAGCTGGTCGACGAAGTGATCGAAGCCTTTGCCCAACGCTACGACATCAAGGTCGAGGCCCGGGTGACCGCCAAGGAAAACATCGCCTTCAACATTCCGCGCGAGCTGCGGGCGATCGAAGCTGCCGTCACGCAATGATCGATCGCGTCTTGATTGAGACCGACCGCTTGTTGCTGTCTGGATGGTCGATGGATCAACTGCCAGATCTGGTTCGCCTGCATGGCGATCCCGAGATTGCCAGATATCTCAGCGCCAGCGGCGAACCCTGGTCCCAGGCGCAGGCAGAAGCGGCGCTGGCAGGCTGGATCGAACTGTTCGAAACCCGACAGCTGGGCAAGTTGCGGGTGACGCGCAAATCCGACGGTGTCCTGATCGGACGAGCGGGCTATGGGGTTTATCCCCGCACAGGCGAACCCGAGCTAGGATATGCCCTGTTTGGTAAGCACCATGGTCAGGGTTATGCGACAGAAGCGGCATCGGCACTGCGCGACTGGATCTTTGCCGAGACCGAGCATAACCACTTCATCGGCTTTGCCGATACGCGCAATGAGCCCTCGCTGGCAGTGCTAAGGCGGATCGGCATGGTGCCGACGCATCTTGAAACGGAGCCAGGCGGACTTGTCTGCCAGTTCCACGTCTATAACCGGCCGAGGGCGCATGACTGACACGGTGATTATCCACACTGACGGCGCCTGTTCGGGCAATCCTGGCCCCGGTGGCTGGGGCGCCATTCTGCAATATGGCGACAAGACCAAGGAATTGTGCGGCGGCGCTGAGCTGACCACCAACAACAAAATGGAACTGACCGCCGCTATTGAGGCGCTCAACGCGTTGACGCGACCCTGCGAGATCGAACTCCACACCGACAGCCAATATGTCAAGAACGGCGTGCAAAGCTGGATGAAGGGCTGGAAGAAAAACGGCTGGCGCACGGCCGACAAGAAGCCGGTCAAGAACCTCGAACTCTGGCAGGCGCTCGATGAGGCCACCAAGCGCCACACCATCGACTGGCGCTGGGTCAAGGGCCATGCCGGGCACGATCTGAACGAGCGCGCCGATCAGCTCGCCAATGATGGCATGGCGCCGTTCAAGAACGGTCGCTAGGGCGCCGGTTCAGCACGGTCTGGGCCAGTGGCTTGAGTGCCTTGGCGATCGGGGCGATGACAAAGCCCACGACGGGGATCAACAGACCGCCCAGGATCAGGCCACCGATCCCGTCGATCAGCGCCATCATGAACCAGCCCGCAAACCCTGCAATAGCGGGCAGAGCGTGCGCGGCCCACTCGGACGCGCCTTCGATGAAGTGCTCGGGCCCGGTGATGCCGAATTCGACCAGACCATGGGCTATGATGCCGCCGCCGACCCAAATCATGGCGGCGGTGCCAACCACGCTGAGAGCCTGCATGAACGCAGGCATGCCCTTGACCAACGCCCGGCCGAAACCGCGGCCTGCGCCAGTACGGCCATTCTTGGCCATCCACAGGCCGAAGTCGTCGCCCTTCACGATCAAAGCAACACCGCCATAGACCACCACGGTGATGCCAATGGCCACTAGGGCCAGGATCAAGGCGCGCGAGATTACGTCTGGCGCCTCAATGGCCGAGAGGGCAATGGTCATGATTTCTGCTGACAGGATGAAATCGGTCTGGATCGCGCCAGCGATCTTCTGGTCTTCAAGCGCCTCGGCATTGACGGCGACAGGTTCAAGACCAGCCTCATGGGCCTCTGCCTCATGCGGCGCGAGGGCATGGAACACTTTCTCGGCGCCCTCATAACAGAGATAGGCCCCGCCGATCATCAGCAGCGGGGTGATGAGCCAGGGCACGAACGTGCTGAGCACCAGTGCTGCCGGCAACAGGATGATGAGCTTGTTCTTGATTGAGCCGCGCGCGATGGCCCCGACAATGGGAAGCTCGCGATCTGCGCTGAAGCCGTCAACATAGCGCGGCGTCACCGCTGCATCGTCGATCACCGCGCCTGCTGCCTTGACCCCGGCCTTGGCAGCCTGTCCGGCAATATCGTCCAGTGACGCAGCGGCCACCTTGACCAGACCGGCAACATCATCAAGCAGTGCAAGCAGTCCGACGCTCATCGAGAATCCCCCATATACAAGGCCCGACCATAGCGATGACTAGCCGGCGCGCAACTGGTCCTGAGCCTCACTGTCGATCCAGTCCTGGCCGCCCATCGCCTTTACCAACGGTCCAAGCCACTCTTTGTATCCCTCGAACTTGCCGACAGAGCGCGAATAAATCTTCTGGCGCACCTGCCACTGGCTGGCGGTGTGGATCTGGCGGCTATCGCGCTCGGGCGTAAGACAGGCATCATCCCAGTCCAGACCGACAAAGTCGATCAGCCGCCGCGATTGACCATCGGGGTCGGCGACCAGCATCTCGTAACTGAGATCAAGAATGGGCAGGTTCAGCGTGCGCTTCCACAGCGTCATGACATCGGCCGTCTGGCGGATGCGCTCGCCCAGATCAGTCTGACGAAAGGCAAAGCCGTGGCCAGCGTTGAACCGGGTGAACAGGTTGGAAAGGCCGCAATCGAGTGGATGGCGCCGCATGTGAATGATCCGCGCGTTGGGAAACAGCGCCGCGATCAGCCCCACCCGGAAGGCATTGTCGGGCGTTTTGTCGGTGAGCACGCGGGTCCCTTCAGGGGCACCGGCGCGCATGGTGCGCAGGCCCTGTTCGGCGCTGGCCCGCAGTGTGTCGCGGCCCAATTGCGTTAATCGATCCGGCTTTCCCTGGAGCAGGTTGTGCTCGAGCGCACCCAGAGTTGGGGTTTCGCCCAGCGCGAACACGGCGGGATGACGGTTGAGGATCGCTTCGGCCAGGGTCGTTCCCGAACGCGGCATGCCCACAATGAACACCGGCGCGGGGCCCGGTGGATTGCCACGCGCCTGAGGTACTGATCCAGCTTCAGCCAGTGCCGTCAGGCTCTGCATGCGCTGGCGCTGAGGGCCATTGTCATAGCGGCGATCGGCTAGCCAGTTGGCCTCGATGCAGAAATGCATGGCCCGGGCATGATTGCCCAGATCGGCATAGACCTTGGCCAGACCAAAGCACAAAAACTCCAGCGCCTGACGGGCGAGCGTGCCAGAGCCATAAAGCGTGAGCATATCGCGGACCGTCTGATCCTCGGTGGTGAAGCGTTGGTTCTGGACCAGTGCATAAAACGCCATGGTATCGTCAGGCCGGATGCGCAACGCTTGGGCAAAGCTGTCACGCGCACCAGCCATATCGCCGCTGGATGCCTGCAGCGTCGCCAGATTGTGCCAATAGGGCGCCGTGCCGGGCCCCAGTTTCACGGCGCGCTCCAGCAAGGCGATGCACTCTTGCACCGGATGCCCGAGTTCCCATTCGGCCATGGCGACGCAGACCATGGCAGAGGGGGTGTCGGGATCATCGCTCAATATCTGGCGGGCAATGCGACTGGCGTCGACAAAGCGCCGGGCAGACACCATGTGCCAGGCGCCCTCGAGAGGGGATAGTGCAAGTTTCAAGGCTGGGAATTCTCAACAGGTCGTCGGGAGGAGGCGACGTCGGCACTGTGGTGAGGTTGAGCCGGCACCACAAGTTACGGTGCATTACAGATTCGTAACGCCGGTAATGCGCCGACCGGCCCCCAGGCCAAGCCCGTCATTGGCGGCCAGTCACGGGAGTATGACTTGCATGCGCACGCCGAAACGGGCTGAGTCAGCGCCATGAAATGGCTTGTCTCACTGATGCTGAGTTTTCTGGCGCTGACTGCGCCTGCGCTGGCGCAATTCCCGCCGCCGGGCATCTATGTCTGCATTGATGGCCACGGCGCGGCCTTTGGCACGCTGAGCCTGTTTGTGGCCGGCGATTATGACATTGCCTCCGAAGCCATTCCGCGCGGGCAAGGTCAGGTCACCTCATCAGGCTCCCATGTCACGGCGCAGAGTGGTCCGCTGGCCGACATCGGTCTGACCGGCCACTTCGTCACCGACGACTATGGCGACACGGTCTTCGACTTCGAGACCAGCATTGGCGCGCTCAAATGCGCCCTGCCCCAGGGCTAGGCGAACTGCCTAGCCGGCGACCTTGGAGAAATCGGCAACCAGATGCATGGTGTCGCGCAGGCGTGCCAGCAGGTTTAGTCGGTTGGTGCGCACGGCGGCGTCGTCGTCATTGACCATTACGGCGGTAAAGAACGCATCCACAGGGGCCCGCAACGAGGCCAGTTCGGCCATTGCGCCCTTATAGTCATCCTGGGCCACGTGGGTGCTCACAGCGGCGTTGACGGCATCAACGGCAAAGGCCAGCGCAGTTTCTTCGGGCAGCTTGAGTGCATCCTGGGAGACGGTACCGGCATAGCTGGTGCCGTCCTTTTTCTCTTCGGCAGCCAGAATATTGGCAGCGCGCTTGTAGCCCGCCAGCAGGTTCTGGCCATCGGAGGATGACAGCAGGGTCGAGAGTGCCTCAGCGCGCTGGGCAATCTGCAGCATGTCATTGCTGTCTTCGGCTATCACGGCATCGACCAGATCATAGCGGGCGCCGGAGTCGCGCAGCATCACCTTGAGGCGATCATGGAAGAAGGCCAGCAGATCGGCTTCCACCGTGAGCGGCAGCTTGAGATTGTTCTCGATGATGATGCGGATCACGCCGAGCGCGGCGCGGCGCAGGGCAAACGGATCCCGCGAACCGGTAGGCTTTTCATCGATGGCCCAGAAGCCGGTCAGCAGGTCGAGCTTGTCGGCCAGTGCCACGGCAATCGAGGTCGGCTCGGTGGGCACCTCGTCGGTGGGGCCGAGCGGCTTGTAGTGCATTTCGACGGCCGTCGCGATGTCGGCGGGCTCGCCCTGGGCGGCGGCGTAATAGCGCCCCATGAGCCCCTGCAGTTCGGGAAACTCACCGACCATGCCGGTGGTCAGATCGGCCTTGGCAATCATGGCGGCACGCTTGGCGCGCTCTGGATCAGCACCGACCTTTGGTGCAATCTCACCGGCCAGCTTCACCAGACGCTCGACGCGGGCAAACTGGCTGCCCAGCTTGGCGTGGAACACGGTGTCTTCGAGCTTGGGCAGACCGTGTTCAAGCGGCAGCGCCAGATCGCCTTGGTAGAAGAACATGGCGTCGCTGAGCCGGGCGCGAATGACGCGCTCATTGCCCGCGGTGATCACCGTGCCGCCATCGCTGGCTTCGGTATTGGCGGTGATGATGAAATTGGGCGCCAGCTTGTCGTTGGCGTCACGCAGGCAGAAACATTTCTGATTGGCGCGAATGGTGGCGATGATGACTTCTTCAGGCAATTTGAGGAAATCGGGGTCGAACGTGCCCATCATCACGACGGGCCATTCGACCAGACCCGCAACCTCTTCGAGCAGGCCTTCATCGGTGATGACGGTCAACCCCTGGGCAAAGGCCAGCTGCTCGGCGTCGGTCTTGATGATGTCCTTTCGACGATCAATGTCGAGCACGACCTTGGCGCGCTCCAGCGCGGTCACATAGTCATCGAAACGACGTACCTTGATCGGCTCGGGCGCCAGAAAGCGGTGACCGAAAGTGGTTTGGCCCGAGGTCAGTTCATTGGAGTCAAACGGGATGACGATGGGTTCTTCGTTCTCCGCGCCGAAAGTCGCGGTGATGGCGCGCAGCGGGCGCACCCAGTTAAAGCTGCCACTGCCCCAGCGCATGGACTTCGACCATGGGAAGTCGGTCAGCACTTTTGGCAGCATGGTCGACAAGAGCGTCACGGCATCAGCGCCAGGCTTTTCGATCAGCGCAACATAGAAATCGCCCTTTTTCGGATCGCTCTCGACCTTGGCCTGATCAATCGAGGTCAGCCCTGCCCCGCGCAAAAATCCATCAATGGCCTGCTGCGGCGCGCCCACCTTGGGGCCCTTCTTTTCTTCGCGGGTATCGGGCGAGCGCGCAGGCAGGCCGGTGACGGTCAGCGCCAGGCGGCGTGGCGTCACGAAAGCCTTGGCACCCTCATAGATCAGACCGGCATCGACCAGTGCATTGGTGACCAATTTCTTGAGGTCATCGGCCGCGCGCCGTTGCAGGCGGGCCGGGATTTCCTCGGAAAAGAGTTCGAGCAGCAGTTCGGGCATAGGGGATACCAAGGGTTAGAAAGGCGCGGATTTGCTTAACTTGGGCGGGCGGCGATGTCTACAAGACGATTACCAACCGCCGCCACCGCCACCGCCGCCACCGCCGCCAGAAAACCCACCGCCGGATGACCCGGACGAGCTCGATTGCACTGGTTGAGCGGCAACCATGGCTGCCGTCATTGAGCTGGCTGCGGCGCTGACCGCGGTCGTCATGTTGGAGGTAGCGCTACGGGCTCGGCCAACATTGCCGCCGCTATACCAGCCGGGGGCGTAGTGATCCGGCGCATCGACCACAGCGTGACGAGCCAACTCAGCTTCGAAGTGCTCGCTCCAGGGCTTTTCCACCTGCAACGCGATGGCGAATGGCAGCAAGCGCTCAAAGCGCTCCACCGTCATGGGCGGCACGTCGCTCATGTTCATGCGGTCTTTTTCCGCTGTCTCAAGGTACATTTTGAGGCCGTCGATTTCGTCCATCACCTTGCGTCCCTGCAGCGTGGGCGCCCGCATCAGGAAGGCGAACACGATGGTGACAATGACGATTGAGACTGCAGAGACCGAGGCAACATTGATGGTCAGGCTGGTGAGACTGTCAAACGCCAGCCCCACAATATTAACGCCGGCAATGAGCACCCAGATGGCAATGAAGACACGCGATAGATAGCGCTTCTGAAAGCCCTTGGAGATCAGGCCACCCAGTGAGGACAGCAGGATGCCCAGCGCGACCGAGCCAATCAGCCAAAGCGGATCGAGAATGTCGAGGAACACCATGCCTGCCAGCAAACCAATACCGAGCACATAGCCAAGCACGGAATAGCCGGTATTGTTCTTGAACCAGACAAGCCGGTTTTCCTGTGTGATGGCAGTGGTGAAGGCATTGCGGCGCTTGGCGAGTTCGGGACCGGTGGACTTGTTGATCACGACGGCGTCTCGCGACTGCAGATACTCAAACACCACTTCCTCACCGGGCGGCAAGGTTTCGGCGCGCTGTTTCCCCGTTCTGGCCAGCCGGAGGTTCTTGGTGGAATTATCAATAGTGATCAGGCCTTTGACGCCCAGATTGAAGATTGCGGCGGTCAGCGCGGTCCAGCCACTGTCGCTAAAACCCCATTTGTGGATGTAGTGGACTAGAGCGGGCGAAAATCCGGCCGGCGCGTGAAAGCGCGGGATAATGACGCCCTTCTGCGGATCGCGACCCACGCGGAACCAGGCCAGCGCATTATAGGCGGCCGCCAGCAAGGCGGCGATCACGGGGATGATGCTGTCGCGCAGATCGGCTACATGTTGGCTCAATGCCGCAACGCCGGTGGGATATACGATGACACCCTTGTCAAAGGAGACCGCCACGGTCAGCCCCTCGCCCGGCCCCAAAGCCCTGGTGGTCTTGAAGGCAACAGTCTGATCGGTGAGACGGCGTATGTCAGCGCCCTGCTTGGTTGAGCCGACTGGTCCGGTATAGGCCGACACATCAGAAATGCGGGCACCATCAGGGAGGCGAACGATAGCCTGGGCCGACAGGATCGGGAACACCCAGTAATTGCCAGTCACGTTCCAATAGAGCTCATCGTGATCTTCGAAGGCGCGCGCCATCCGGCTCATGGAATAGGTGATGGTGTAGCTTTGGTTGCCATAGTTGAGGAACACATCGGGGTCGCCGATCCAGATCCGCTGGAAATCGCCCATGCGTTCGACCCGGTACGTCTCGGGCTGGCCGTCGCGCTGTACATTGAGCACATCGAAATCGGGGCGAACCTTGCCGCCGTCGCTGCCCGCCAGCACCACTGGAATATCACGGTAGATGCCGCGACGAATTTCATCGCCCTCGGCGTTGACGGTGAGGGTCTCGGTGACCGTTACGGTGCCATCAACCGCCATGGTGATGTCGCTGGCATAGGCGCGAATTTCCTCGCGCGCCACGCCCGGAACGGCCAGCAACAGGCCGATGAGCAAGGCGATGATCGACCGAAACAAAGCAGGCATGGCGGCTAGTTGAACTTGACGGAAGGGACGGCCCGGTCGGCTTCGTTCTCGAGCTCGAAATATTCGGCCTTCTGGAAGCCGAAATTGTTGGCGACCAGATTGGAGGGGAAGCTCTCGACCATCACATTGAGATTGCGGGTGGCGCCATTGTAGTAGCGGCGCGACATCTGGATTTCGTCCTCGACACCCTGCAAGGCCGACTGGAACTCAAGAAATGTCGTGTTGGCCTTGAGGTCGGGATAGGACTCCGCGATGGCGAGCAGGCGCCCCAGAGCCGATGAGAGCTGACCTTCGGCTGCAGCGCGCTGTTCGGGCGAGCCATTGGCGGCGCCGGTGGCAGCCGCACGAGCATTGGTAACCGCGTCGAGCGTCTCGCGCTCATGGCTCATATAGCCCTTCACCGTCTCCATCAGGTTGGGGATGAGATCGGTGCGGCGCTTGAGCTGGACATCAATGCCCGACCAGCCTTCTTCAACCATCTGCCGGTTCTTGACGAGGCCATTATAGATGCTGACAGCATAGATGGCGGCAACAACCACAAGACCCAGAATGATCCAACCGATCATGGTGCAGGCTCCCTCAAGCGCTTTTCACATGCTGCGGACACTGGCATCGCCCCGCGATCAGCGCAATGGCTGACGCGCCTATTCCGCGCCGCCACCATCGGTTTGCAGCCAGGCCTCGCCGCAGCTCTTGGACAGCTCGCGAATGCGCAGGATGTAGCTCTGGCGCTCGGTCACCGAGATGACGCCACGGGCATCGAGCATATTGAAGTTATGCGCGGCCTTGAGCACCTGTTCATAGGCGGGAATGGCCATGGTCTGGCGGTTGGCCTCAGCGCCCTTCTTGAGAATGGCCCTGCACTCCTGCTCGGCATCTGCGAAGTGACGGAACAGCATGTCGGTGTCAGCAGCTTCGAAATTGTACTTGGACTGTTCCTGCTCGTTCTGCAGGAACACGTCGGCATAGGTGACCTTGTCGTCGCCGGCGCCGCCGTTGAAGTTGAGCTCCATGATGGAGTCCACATTCTGCAGATAACAGGCGAGGCGCTCCAGACCATAGGTCAGTTCGCCCGCAACAGGATTGCACTCAAAGCCGGCCACCTGCTGGAAATAGGTGAACTGGCTGACTTCCATGCCGTCGCACCAGACTTCCCAGCCCAGACCCCAGGCGCCCAGCGTGGGGTTCTCCCAGTCGTCCTCGACAAAGCGCAGATCATGCAGTGCAGGGTCCACACCAATCGCATAGAGCGATTTGAGGTAGAGGTCCTGAATATCGGGCGGCGATGGCTTGAGGATCACCTGAAACTGATAATAGTGCTGCAGCCGGTTGGGGTTTTCGCCATAGCGGCCATCGGTGGGGCGGCGCGATGGCTGCGCATAGGCAGCCTTCCAGGGCTTGGGACCCAGCGCGCGCAACACAGTGCCGGTGTGTGAGGTACCGGCGCCCATGGGCATGTCATAGGGCTGCAGAATGACGCAGCCCTGCTCCGCCCAGAATTGCTGCAGCGTGAGGATCAGACCCTGAAACGAATTCCTTGGGTCCATGAATGATGGGCGGTTGGTCATTTGGCAGTCCCTGCTAACTGGGACAAACCTCTAGTTTGGCCGTCCCGCAGGGTCAACGGCGTTTGTCATCATCATCGGGACGGAAGCGGCCATCCTGATCGCGCTTGAGATCGATAATGCCCGGCTTTTCGCGCTCGCGCTGGTCGCGTTCACGGCGCAGGCGACGGGCTTCCTCATCATCGGCCTTGAACTGTCCGGTCCAGTCGCGCCAGATGCGGCGGACACCAAGATAGATGAAAATGCCGATAGCGGCGAAAATCAGGACACGAAGCAGCATTGCGGTCATTGTCTTAGAGTCCCAGTCGCGCCCAGACGGCACGGTCTTCAACGGTGGCAGCGATATCGGCAGTGACGCCCGCAGCTGAAAAACCAAAGCGCGGTAGGCTGAACAGGCCGCGCTTGGGTTCGATCATCTTGATCTGAACTTTCTTGCCATAGCGGGTGCGCAGCGTTTCGTGCAGATCGCCAATGGCGTCGGCCAGACCCAGATCGACACCGCGCTGACCGGTCCACCATTCACCGGTGAACAGGTCCTTGTCCTCGCCCTTGAGCTTGCCGGCCCGACCGGCTTTGACGTGGTCGATGAACACCTGATGGATATCGAGTTCGAACTGCTTGATGCGTTTCACATCGGCGGGCTTTTCAGGCATGAACGGGTCAAGCGTGGATTTATTGTTGCCCGCAGTGTGGACGCGACGCTCGATGCCCAGCTTTTCCAGTGCGCCAACGAAGCCGAAGCCGGCCATGATGACGCCGATCGAGCCGATGATGGAGCTTGGGTCGACGATGATTTCGTCCCCTGCCACGGCGATGAAATAGCCGCCCGACGCCGCGGCATCCTCGACAAACACCAGCACGGGCTTGTTGTGCTCATTGGCCAGATCGCGAATACGCTTGGAGATCAGCCGGCTCTGCACCGGCGAGCCGCCTGGCGAGTTGACGATGATGGCGATCGCGGGTGCTGATTTGACAGCAAAGGCGCGTTTGAGCAGTGGGCCGACATTGGCAATGTTGAGACGCCCCTGACGTTGGTCCGCGGAAATAACGCCGTGCAGGCGAACCACAGGAATAACCGTCTTACCCCGACCCGTCAGTCGCTGTAGCCAGGTCCGCGTCGTGGGGGCCGTGTCGTCCATTGTCGCTCCTTGCGCTGCGTCGTTGCCAGACTTAGGTCGTGCTGGCGCCGATTACCAGTCGAGACGCGCCGTGCCCCGGAAGATTGCATCAAACGCGGGCTGGAAACCGCGCCCGCTATCGTCATGCAGCGCCCGACTGGCCAGAAGGGTCAATGGCGCCCTGGACCCCTTGATGCCCCGCACCAGCACCCGGCTGGCGGCAGCGCCAGGCCTGGGGGTCAGCGGCAACACGGTCAGCGCACCAAAACGCCGGTCAAAGGCATTGAGCAGTGGTGTCAGGCTTTCAGCGGGGTAGATGAAAATGATCTCGCCGCCCCCGGCCGCGCACCCCGCCGCAGTCTTGACCCAGAGGTCCAGCGCTTCAGCATCCATGTGGCGCGCCCCGGCCCGCCCTGCGTCGTCAGCCAGTGTGCCCGCGCCATCGGCAAAGAACGGCGGGTTGGCGATGACTGTGGCAAAGGCATTGTCCGCCAGCCCGGCGGCCAGCCGCACTGCGCCCTTGGCGCTGACATCGACCGCCAGCGTGTTGGCGCGTTCGGCCATGGCATTCTCGGCAATATTGGTTTGCGCCAGTGCCAGCATCTCGGTGTTTTGATCGGCCAGCACGGCCGTCAGGCTCTGCTGGTGGCTCAAGGCGACCAGCGCCGCCGTGCCCACGCCACAGCCCAGATCGAGCAGGGTTTTGCGCCCGGCGTCTGTGGCCGCCCCCAGCAACACGCTGTCCAGCCCGGCGCGAAAGCCATGCCTGGGCTGCGACACAGTGAGGCTACCGCCCAAAAAGGCGTCGCGCGTTACCGTTTGGTGTTTTACAAAGGCAGTAGGCTGGTCTAGGGACATCGCACCCGAAAAGGCCGGTTTTGCGCGACCTTACATGCGCAAAGACCGCAGACTCAATCAATTTTGCCGATGTCGGCATGTTGGGATGGATACACGGTGTCAGTGCTGACGCAAATCAAAGAGGCGCCTGCCGCCACGCCGATCGACCGGTTGCTCAATGCGACTGCGGACGACATGGCCAAGGTCAATGCGCTGATCCTGAGCCGGGCCGACTCGCATGTCGAGATGGTGCCCGAACTTGCCCGCTATCTCATTGAAAGCGGTGGCAAACGACTGCGCCCCATGTTGACCGTCGCGGCTGCCCAGCTGTTCGCCAATGGCAATGGTTCGGCGATCAATTTCGCCGCCGCCGTGGAGTTCATGCACAATGCGACCCTGCTGCACGATGATGTGGTGGATGAGAGCGATATGCGGCGCGGCAAACCTGCAGCTCGCATGGTCTGGGGCAATAAGGCGTCCATTCTGGTGGGCGACTTCCTGCTTGGCCAGGCCTTCATGATGATGGTGGAAACCCGCGACATCGATTCGCTGGGCGTGCTGTCGGCTGCGTCTGCCGTGATGGCCGAAGGCGAAGTGTTCCAGCTTGCCAAGACGGGCGATCTGACAACCTCGCCCGAAGATTACGCTGCCGTCATTCGCGCCAAGACCGCTGTGCTGTTCGAAGCCGCCTGCGAAGTGGGCGCCATGGCTGGTGGCGCTGACGAGGCTGGTCGCAAGGCGCTGGCGCAATACGGCCTCGAGTTGGGGAATGCTTTCCAGCTGGTCGATGACGCTCTCGATTATGGTGGGCAGGCCGGGACGCTGGGCAAGAATACCGGCGATGATCTGCGCGAAGGCAAGATGACCCTGCCGATCATTCTGGCATTGGCCGAAGGCACCGAGGTGGAACGCGATACCATCGCCAAGGCGCTGGGCGACCCCGAGGCGACTGTCGAACAGGTGGCCGACGTCGTGGCGATCCTGACCCGGCTTGAGACCCTGCCACGTACTCTGGCCAAGGCGCATGAGCATGCCCGGGCGGCCCAACAGGCGCTGGAGGTTCTTCCGGCATCGGACATGCGCGCCCTGCTCAGCGATGTGGTCGAGTTCAGCGTCTTGCGCGCTTACTAGGCGCCGGGCACCAGCAGCGGCGCCGCGGCCACCCAATGCTCAGGATTTTGTTCACGCATCATCTGTGCGGCTTGATGAGCCTGTCCGCTGGAGCCGAACAAGCCGAACACAGTCGCGCCCGAGCCTGACATACGGGCCAGCATGCAACCTTGCGCTGACGCCAGATAATCCACGATCTCGCCAATTACTGGCACCAGCTTGACGGCCGGTGGTTGCAGGTCATTGCGGGTTTCCGCCAGCCAGATACCGATCTGTACCGGCCGGGTCAGCGGCGATGGCAAGGCAGGGAGCGGATAATTGTCATGGGCCCGCAGACGCCGGAATACGTCGGCGGTCGCCAGGGGCACCATGGGATTGACCAGCACGACGTGGAGCGCGGGAAACTGCGGCAGAGGTTCGAGCAGCTCACCCACGCCACGCGCCAGTAGCGGCGCCGAAACCAGACAGGCCGGCACATCGGCTCCCAGCCCGGCGGCCATGTCGGACAGCTCGGGCACAGGAATGGGATGGCTGGATTGCGACACCATCAGCCGCAACGCTGCGGCGGCATCCGCGGAGCCGCCGCCAATGCCCGCTGCCACCGGCAGGTTCTTGGTCAGGCGCATGGCCAGCCCTGTCGGCACCGCATCTGGCCAGCGCACACGGAATGCGGCGACTGCCCGGGAAACAAGATTGTTGGGCCCGGCGCCCAGCCCCTGCGCAAAGGGGCCGACAATACTCAGCGAATCCTGATGGTCCGGCACCGCCTCGAGTTCATCGGCGACGTCGGCGAACACGACAAGGCTCTCAAGATCATGAAAGCCGTCCTCCCGGCGCCGCGTGACATGCAGCGCCAGGTTGATCTTTGCCGGGGCAATCTGGGTGACAGGTTCGAGCACCAAGGCGCTATTGCGTCGCGTTCTCGGCCGTCAGCCCGTCCGCTAGCTTCTCGGCCACCCGTTCCTTGACGTTGCCCACTTCGTCCATCGCAGCAGCCACGTTCCACTGGAAGCGCGCTTCGAGACGGCGCCCGACCTTCCAATAGGCATCGCCCAGGTGATCGTTCAGCTCGGGGTCGTTGGGTCGCAGCAGTACAGCGCGCTCAAGCGTGCGGACGGCCTCTTCGATGCGACCCAGTTTGTAGAACGCCCAGCCGAGCGAATCGACGATGTAGCCATCCTGGGGTTGGGCATCGACGGCCTTTTCGATCATGCCCAGTGCCTCTTCGAGATGCATGTCCTGATCAATCCAGCTATAGCCCAGATAGTTCAGCACAGCGGGCTGATCGGGGTTGAGTTCGAGCGCCTTGAGGAAGTCGGCTTCAGCTTTTGGCCACTCCTTGGCCCGCTCATAGGCGATGCCGCGCACGTAATAGAAGCGCCAATCACTAGGATGATCACCACCGGTGATCTCCAGCGCATGCGAATAGGCAGCGGCGGCTTCGGCATATTGCTCGTCATAGCGGAGCATGTCGCCATAGACAGATACGGCGTCCAGATCGTGGGGACGGGTCACCACGATGTTGCTCAGGCGCCGCAGGGCTTCCTCGCGATCGCCAAGGGCGTCGAGGTTCTGGGCAATCCGGACCACCGCTGTGGGTTTCATGGCCGAGGTGACCGGCACGCCATCATAGATGCGATTGGCCGCGTCGTGCTGACCAGCGGTGTCGAGTAGTTCGCCCAGAGCCAGTGAAATCACGTCTGCATTGGGGTCGAGATAGAGCCCCATGCGCAGGAATACCAGCGAGAGATCGAGGCTGCCATCACGCGACAGGGCCACGCCGATGCCGTGGAACATTTCGGCTGCACCAACCTGCACATTTGGGGCGAAGATGCCGGGGCGCTGCCCTGCTTCAATCTGCTCGCCAACAACGGTGACCACGGGATGGCTCAGCCCTTGGCTCTGGAATTCAGTAATGACGTCCTTGGCTTCATCAAGCTTGCCGGCATTGGCCAGCATGCGCGAATAGACCTCGACGATACGGGCCACGTAAGGCTCGGATTCAAACGCCTGACTCGCCAGATCGATGGCAAGGTCTGTCTCCCCAGCCACTTCGGCCATCAGCGCACGGTGGAAGACCAGAAAATCGTCAAGCCCGGATTCGCCGAGCGTATCCAGCATATCATCGGCTTCGGACTTGCGATTGCCGCCGACCAGCGCCCAGGCCCGCAAAATGCTGGCCGTGATGCCGGTAAAGCTATCCTGCCCGATGGCGCCCAACTGGCGCTCTGCAGCGTCATAGCGGCGCTCCTTGAGCGCTTCGGTTGCCACCACGAGCTCGGCGAGCTCATTGGTGGGGTCGAGCTCAAGCAAATGCTTTGCGGTAGAGGCTGCCTGCCCGATCTGCCCATCAGCCGCGAAGGCGATAAAGGCGCGCTCAACCAGAACCGGGTTCTGCCAGTCGGCCTGGGCCGCCAGATAGAAATAGCGGGCTGCCTCGTCGGTGCGCAGATCCTGCAGCGCCTGCTGGCCCGCCATATAGGCGCCGGTGACACTGGCCCGGAACATGGGCATCAAGTCGAAATTGGTGCGTGCATCCGATTGGGCGGTCTGCACGGCCTGTGCTGAATAGCCGGGCTGGGATGCTGTTGCCGCCAGCAGGATGGCCACCAGGGCCGGGCGCGCGAAGCGGTTCAAAAGCGATGTCACGACGGTGTATTCTCCCTTGGTCCCTGCGGACCCGTTCTCGCGGCAAAGATTGGCCGTTTTGGGACTGCGCCGCAAGGCCACCCCACAAGCGTGATCAAGGATGGCGACTACATGCCGCTATAATTGGGCCCGCTGCCCCCCTCGGGCGGGACCCATGTAATGTTCTGCGCCGGATCCTTGATGTCGCAAGTCTTGCAGTGCACGCAATTGGCCGCATGGATGCGGAATACTGGTGCCCCGCCCTCCTCAGCCACCTCATAGACCCCTGCCGGGCAATAAAGCGGTGCAGGCTCACCGTATTTGGGCAGATTGTCCCGCACGGGCACAGCAGGATCGGCCAGTTTGAGGTGGACTGGCTGGTCCTCGTCATGCGCCAGATTGGCCAGATAGACAGAGGATGCCCGATCGAAGGTCAATTTTCCGTCAGGTTTGCCATAGCGCCGCCCGGAAACGGCGGCCTTGGGCTTGAGGCCGGCGAAGTCGGGCTTATCATGCGACAGCGTGCCCAGCAGTGAGCGGCCCAGAATCGCGGAGGACCAAAGCTCTACACCGCCTGCCAGCGCGCCGAGCACGGTACCCAGACGGGACCAGAGCGGCTTGACGTTACGCACTCCCTTGAGTTCGTCGGCAATTCCGGTCTGCATGACGCGATCGCTGAGATCGGCGATCACATCGTGCTGGCGCCCGGCGCCAATGGCGCTGGCCACCGCATCAGCCGCGCCGATACCCGACAGAATGGCGTTGTGGATGGCCTTGAGGCGCGGTGCGTTCATGAACCCGGCAGCGCAGCCAATCAGACCACCGCCGGCGAAGGCCAGTGTGGGAATGGACTGCCACCCGCCCGCGGTCACCGCACGGGCGCCATAGCTGATGCGGGTGGCGCCTTCGAGCAGTGGCGCGACCGACTTATGAGTCTTGAAGCGCTGGAACTCGTCAAATGGTGACAATGTCGGATCGGTATAATCGAGATAGGTCACCTGCCCGACATAGAGCTTGCGATCCTGGGCGTGGTAGACAAAGCCCCCGCCGGCGGTTGCGTTGTCGAGCGGGAAGCCGAGATAGTGATCGACGCGACCGGGCTGATGCTTGTCGGCGGCAATCTCCCAGACCTCCTTGATGCCCAGACCATATTTCTGGGGATCATTGGCCAGTTGGTAATCGCCAATGATCTGCTTGGCCAGCGAGCCGCGCGCGCCTTCGGCGATCAGGGTATATTTGGCTTCCAGCGCGATGCCCTCGGCAAAGCCGGGTTTGGGGATGCCCGCTTCGTCGCGGCCCAGATCACCGGTAATGACACCGCGCACCGGGCCACCGCCGCCGCCCAGCACATCGACGGCGGCCGTCATGGGGAAGATATCAACGCCCAGATCGGCCGCCTGCTCGCCCAGCCAGCGCACCAGATCGCCCAGGCTGACGATTACACCATTGGGGGTCTTGAGCTGTGGTGGCATCAACCAGTGTGGGAAGGCCAGATCGCCATTGCCCGTCAGCAGGTGATAGGTATCGCTGGTGACATCGGGACCCACCGGGGCTCCCTTGAGGCGCCAGTCGGGGATCAGGGCATCAAGGCCACGCGGATCCATGACAGCGCCCGAAAGGATATGGCCGCCAACTTCGGCGGCTTTTTCAACCACGGTCACCCCGAGTTCAGGGTGATGCTGCTTGATGCGGATGGCTGCAGACAGGCCCGAGGGGCCGGCGCCGACAATCAGCACATCAGTGGAAATGGTTTCGCGCGTGCCAGCCTCTGCCATATAGAATGCCTCTTGTATTCCGGACGCGGCTGGCCGCGCCAAACGGGCTGTGACATAACAGAGAACATGACCGAAAATCACCCGCTAAATCACGACGAAATGCTCGCCGTGCTGGATTGGTATCGCGCCGCTGGCGTGGATATCGCCGTGGGCGAAGAGCCGGTCGACCGCTTTGCACAACGACCACCGGCCCGTCCTGCGGCTACACCGCCCCCCACTGCAGTGCCGGGCGCCGCACCACCGCAGCGTGCCGTCGAGCCCCCCGCTATTGGCGGAGATCCCGGCGAAGCACGCAGTCTGGCGGCATCGGCCAAGTCCCTGGACGAGCTGCAGGCGCTGCTGGAAAACTATGACGGGTGCGGGCTGAAACTGCGGGCGACCCAGCTGGTGTTTGCCGATGGCAATCCTGTTGCCGACATCATGCTGATCGGCGAAGCGCCGGGGGCCGAAGAGGACCGGCAGGGCAAACCCTTTGTCGGCAAGTCGGGACAATTGCTTGACCGTATGCTGGCAGCGATCGGGCTTGATCGCACCAAGGTCTATATCGCCAATACCGTGCCTTGGCGTCCACCCGGCAATCGCACCCCGACGCCCGAGGAAATGGCGCTTTGCCTGCCCTTTCTGCACCGACAGGTCGAACTGGTTGCACCCAAGCTGGTGATGACTTTGGGCGGACCCGCCATGCAGACCATCTTTGAGACCACAAGCGGCATCATCAAGATGCGCGGCAAGTGGTCCGGGGTGACCATTGGCCGCCATCAGGTCGAGGCCATCCCGACGCTGCATCCGGCCTATCTGCTGCGCAACGCTCCTGCCAAGGAACAGGCCTGGGCCGACATGCTGAGCCTGAAGTTGAAGATCGAGGCGCTCGGTCTGGCCCCCTAGGCGTCCAGAGCGGCTGGAGCGGGAATTTCTGGGGGGCATTGGCGGGTTTTCCATTGCACCCGTGCCGGAACGCCGCACTAATGTCACTGTTGCGTGATTTGCCGCGCTACTCCAATCCCGCAGAGCCGAAAGCGCCATGGCCTCCGTAATCAAAATCTACGCCCTGTTCCTGGGTTCCGCCCTCTTGATGTTCGGTGGTGGGCTGCAGGGCCTGCTGCTCTCGGTTCGTGGTGCCGAGGAAGGTTTCTCGGTTCTCTCGCTGGGCCTGATCGGCACCGGCTGGTCGATCGGCTTTGTCGCCGGCTCGATTACCGTGCCCATGGTCGTGCGCAATGCGGGCCATATCCGGGCCTTCTCGGTGATGGCGGCCATCGGCACCATCACCATTTTGCTCAACCTGCTCTGGGTCAACGATATCAGCTGGATCGTGCTGCGCGCGCTGTCGGGCTTCTGCTTTGCCGGCGCAGCGATGATCGTGGAGAGCTGGCTCAATGAGGTGGCCGACAACAAGAGCCGTGGCACGATCTTTTCGATCTATGTAACGATCAATATGGCTGCCTCCACGCTGGGTCAGGTTGCCATGTCTGTGACCGGCACGGCGGGCTATATCCCCTTCGTGATCGGCGCCATAGCCTTTGCCTGCGCCATTCTGCCGACCGCGCTGACCTCCAGCCCACAGCCACGGCCACTATCGTCGGCCAAGATCGATATCGGGCTGCTCTACCGCACCTCGCCGGTGGCGGCGATTGCCGCATTTTCTGTCGGCATGGCCAATGGCTCGTTCGGCACGCTGGCGCCGGTCTATGGTTACCAGCGCGGCCTGGATGCCAGCGGCATCGCCTTGCTGTTCGCCATCGCCGCCATTCTGGGCGCGGTCGCGCAAATCCCCTTTGGCCGGCTTTCTGACCGCATTGACCGCCGCATCGTGATGATCGGGCTGTCCGGCTTCGCCTCGATTGCTGGCGTGTTGACGGTGCTGATCAATCCCGAAGCGGGCTGGGGCATGTATGTGCTGTTTGCAGCCTATGGCTTTGCCGCCAACCCGATCTATGCCGTGGCCGTCGCTCATGCCAATGACTATGCCAAGGATGGGGAGTTCGCCAAGATTGCCGGCGGCATGCTGCTGATCCTGGGCATCGGTCTGGCCATCGGCCCTATCGTATCCTCGCTGATCATGGGCGCCTGGTCGCCGGTGGGCCTGTTCATGGTCACCGCGTCCTTCCACGGCGCGCTCGCGGTCACCGCCTATCTGCGCATGCGTATCCGCAAGAGCGTCGACGCAGCCGACCGCGCGCCATTCCAGCCCATGGGTAATGATCGCCAGGTCACGCCGGAGAGCTTCGTGCTTGACCCCCGCGCCGAAGCTGACGACATCGAAATGCGCGTCGACGAAACACCTGTCCCCGAAGAGCTGGCCGGTTTGAATGACGAGGAGGACCCCAATGTTCGAAACGGCGCAGTTTGAGGACCGGGCGTTCAAGCCCCTGTCGATTGCGGTCATTGCCGTGTCTGACACGCGGACACTGGAAACCGACACAGGCGGGGCGCTGCTGAAGTCTCTGCTGGAAGCTGATGGGCACATCTGCGCCGACCGCGTTGTTGTACGCGACGATATCCAGCTGATCCGTCAGGCGGTACAAGGCTTTGTCGCTGACCCCAAGGTGGACGTGGTGCTGACCACGGGCGGTACCGGCTTTTCAGGTCGCGACGTCACGCCCGAAGCTGTCGAGCCGCTATTCGACAAACGCATGGAAGGCTTTTCGGTACTGTTCCACCAGTATTCGGCGACCACGGTGGGCACCAGTTCACTGCAGTCACGCGCCACGGCAGGCTTGATCGGCACCAGTTTCGTGTTCTGCCTGCCTGGCTCCCGTGGCGCCTGCCGCGACGCGTGGGAAGGCATTTTGACCCACCAGCTCGATTACCGGCATAAACCGTGCAATTTCGTCGAGCTGATGCCAAGGCTGGACGAGCGCTAGCCCTGTTGCTGATGGGCAACGCTGCAAAACTGGCGCCCGCAAAAGCCAAATTTGGTCATGACAGCGCGAGCAAGCGCGGCTAGCCTGACTTGTGACAGCACGATGCTGGGAGATCTTTTGATGAGAATTATGGACATACGCACGCACCGCTAGACGGGCCGCGCCGCTATGTCGGGCTGCCTTTCAGCTCCTCATCATTTTGATCATCTGCCCCTGGAGGGCATCCCATGTTTCCCAGCTTTGAAAAGCTCGTCGACCCGTTCACGCCCCATGCCGAAACGACACCCAGCGCCTCTGTCTGGCAGTTTGTTGGCGACAGCCTGAAACCCTTTCACCGCGTCATCGCGCTGAGCCTGCTGCTAACGCTGATCAGCGCGAGCATTGAGGTCTGGCTGATCGGCTATACCGGTTCGCTGGTCGATACGCTGGCACTGGCCGAACCCGCACTGTTCTGGGAAGAGCACGGCCTGGAGCTGATCGGGGCAGCCGCTATTCTCTTGCTGCTCCGCCCCCTCGCCGGCTTTATTGGCGAGAGCCTGGACGACATCGCCTATCGTCCCAATGCCGAAACCCTGATCCGCTGGCGGGCGCATCGTCATGTGCAACGCCAATCGGTCGGCTGGTTCCGGCGCGACCTGTCGGGCCGCATTGCCAATCAGGTGCGCGATATCGGGGCATCAGCGACCGGCGCGGTCTATCAGGTGCTCCACACGCTGACCTATGTGATGATCTATGTGATCGGCTCGACCTGGCTGATCGGCTCAATCGATATCAGGCTGATCACGCCCTTGCTGGTGTGGATCGCCTGTTTTGTTGGCCTGATGGTCTATGTCGTGCCGCGCCTGCATCGCGCCTCGCATGACTTGCAGGGCGCCAATGCCGATCTGACCGGCATGCTGGTGGACGGTTATGCAAACATTGATGTGATCAAGCTGTTCGCCAATCAGGCTGCCGAGGACGCCGAGAGCATGCGGCGCTTTGCGGCCTCCCGCAGCACACTCGTGGCAGTTCAAAGGCTGGAGGTCACGGTCAATGTAAGCATGATTTTCATGGGCAGCCTGCTGATTGTCGGGCTGGTCGGTTACACCGTGGTGCTGTGGCAGGCCGGCGGCGCGCCGCTGGGGCTGGTTGCGGCCTCGCTGGCGCTGAGCTTTCGCATTACCGGCATGGCTGAATGGATGCTCGATGCGGTGTCGTCGATGTTCACCCATCTGGGTGCCACACGGCAGGCATTGCAGACCGTGGCGCAGCCGCTGGAAGTCGTCGATGCACGCAATGCGCCAGCCTTGGCGATCACCACAGGAGCCATCGGCTTTTCCGGGGTCAGCCACCACTATGGCAAGGGCGTCGGCGGGCTGGACGGCGTCAGCTTCGACATTGCTGGCGGCGAAAAGATCGGCATTGTCGGGCGCTCGGGTGCCGGTAAGTCGACACTGGTCAATCTGCTGCTGCGCTTCTTTGAGGCAGAAGCGGGCCAGATCAGCATTGATGGTCAGGACATTGCAACGGTGAGACAGGACAGCCTGCGCGGCGCCATTGCCATGGTGAGCCAGGATGCCAGCCTACTGCATCGTTCCGTGCGCGACAACATTGCTCATGGTCAGCCCGATGCACCACAGGCCACCATCGCGGCAGCGGCCGAGCAGGCCATGGCATCGGAATTTATTGCAGGTCTGGTCGATCAACAGGGCCGTCGCGGCTACGACGCCCATGTCGGTGAGCGCGGGGTGCTGCTCTCAGGCGGGCAGCGTCAGCGCATTGCCCTGGCGCGGGCAATCTTCAAGAACGCCCCTGTACTGGTGCTGGATGAAGCCACCTCGGCACTGGATTCCGAGGCAGAAGCAGCCATTCAGGACACGCTTTATGGCGTAATGGAGGGCAAGACGGTGATCGCTATCGCCCATCGCCTGTCCACGATTGCCCGCATGGATCGCATCGTGGTGCTGGATCAGGGGCGAATTGCCGAGCTGGGATCCCATGACAGCCTGCTCGCCCAGAACGGCATCTACGCTCAGCTCTGGGCGCGGCAATCGGGCGGCTTTATCGGCAACAACTAGCCCTGAGGCGAGCGTGGTCTGGGTGGCGACCTGCGTCGCCCAGGTTAAGTCCTCGCAACATGCTGTTATATATATTTGACATGATGTTCATTTTAGATGATATAGCGTCGTAGATTACAAACATGGAGTGATGCGATGTCTTTACGCGAGAAGAACGCATGGATTGCCGTCGGGATCACGCTGGCGGTCTGGAGCTATTATTTCGGGGCGTTCTGGATCGAAGCATTCGCCGGGATCGTGGACGGGGCTGAAGTGCTGGTGCGATTCCTGGTGTGTATGGGCATTTCGCTGGTGGTGATGATCGGCTTGAATGTGTTTGCCGGCGTCATGAGCAAGAAAAACCTCGATGCCGCTCCCGATGAGATGGAGCTTCACATCGAGGCGCGGGCCGACCGCTTTGGTTTCCGGCTGCTCGAGCTGCTGGTCCCGGTCGGGCTGATTGGCGGGCTGCTGGCCACCGACACCATCAAGGCCGCCTACCCGGCTGATCCGGGTGGTGCCGTGGCGCTGATCTTTGCCAATGGTGTGCTGATGGCTTTCGTCATCACCGAATTGGTGCGCGAAACCACCCATATCATTGCATTTCGGATGAGCGCGTAATGGCCACGCCGCCCCCCATCAGCAATATCATCAGGCGCTTGCGTTTCGATGCCGACGAAATGACCCAGCAGGAGTTGGCCGACCGCATCGGCATGACAAGACAGACCGTGGCCGCCATCGAGCAGAACAAATACTCGCCCTCGCTGGAAGCCGCCTTCCGTATTGCCGAGGTGTTCGACGTGGAAATCGGCACCGTGTTCCAATGGAAAAAGACCACCGAATAGGCTGAAACCCAGGCGTTGAACCAACAAACTGCCCCAAAGCGAGGCGGCGGGCGAAGCCTGCCCGAAATCTGGAGAACCGAAATGAAAGCCGCCGTACAGACTGCCTATGGCGCCCCCGATGTCGTGAAAATCACGGAGATCGCCAAACCTGTTCCAAAGTCGGGTGAAGTGCTGGTGCGCATTGTCGCCACCACCGTCACCTCGGGCGATTCCCGGTTGCGCGCCTTCCGCATTCCGGCTGCCTTCTGGCTCCCGGCCCGGCTGTTCCTGGGTATCTCCAAACCACGCAAGAGCGTTCTCGGCTCTGAGTTCTCCGGCATTGTCGAGGCGGTTGGTGCGGGCGTGACGCGACTGAAAACCGGCGATCGGGTGTTTGGCATGCACGTCTTTGATGCCCACGCCCAATACAAGGTGGTCCCGCAAACCGCGGCTGTCACCGCCCTCCCCCAAGGCATGGATTTCGCTGAAGCCGCCGCCCTGCCCTTTGGCGCCCTGACGGCGCTGCATTTCCTGCGCCTGGCCAAGATTGTGCCGGGCCAGAAAGTGCTGATCAATGGCGCTAGCGGCGCCGTGGGCAGCTTCGCCGTGCAGTTGGCCAAGCATTTCGGCGCGGAGGTCACGGGCGTCTGCAGCGCCCGCAATCTGGATATGGTGCGGGCCCTGGGTGCTGATCATGTGATCGACTACGGGCAGACTGACTTTTCCCGCAATGGCATCCAGTATGACGTGATCATGGACACTGTGGACACGGTCAGTGTTGCCCAGTTCGAACGAGCGACGCCCCCGACGGGCCAGCTGATCGCCAGCAATGCTGGCGGCGGCATGATGCTGCGCGCTGGATTGCGCAAATTGCTGGGTGGCCGGCAGATCATCGTCGGCGTGGCAGGCGAGCTGTTGGCAGATATCGAGACACTGAGGGATCTGGCGGCAGCGGGTGTTTTGCAGGCGACCATCGATAGCCGCGTGCCCTTCACCGAGATTGCCAAGGCGCATGCGCTGGTCGATAGCGGGCGCAAGCGCGGGGCTGTGGTTGTCGAGGTTTCGGCTCCATAAGAAAACGGCGCCCGCTGGGCGCCGTTCTGGATTATCTAGTGGCCGCCGATGCCGGGCGCGCCGCCTTCGGGCTTGCGAACAAAGAACGCGGTGACGATTGCGAACAGGGAAATGGTCGCGCCCACCATGAATGCCAGCTGGATGCCACCAGCCAGGGCGCTGACGGGCTCCACACCCTCTGCAGCCAGACCGGCGGTGCGAATGCTCATCAAGGCCACGAACAGCGCAATACCAGCGGCCCCGGCGACCTGTTGCACCGAGCCGAGAATGGCGCTGCCATGCGAGTACATTTCCTGCCGCACCGAGCCCAGAGCGGCAGTGAACAATGGTGTGAACACCAGCGCCAGACCGATGCTGATGATGATGTGACCGGTCAGGATGGCCCAGACCGAGGTGTGCTGATCCACCCGGGTCAGCGCCCAAAGCACGATCGAGACCAGTGCCGTACCGGGTACGAGCAGCTTGGTTGGGCCGATGCGGTCATACAAGCGGCCAACCGATGGCGCGAGCAGCCCCATCAGCAAGCCACCGGGCAACAGCAATAGGCCAGTCTGCAGCGTATCGAGACCCAGAACATTCTGGGTGTAGATGGGCAGCAGGATGACCGTGCCGAACAGGGCCATCATGGCAATTCCCATGGTCAGCACGGACACGGTGTAATTGCGCGATAGGAAGGTGCGCAGGTCGAGCAGCGCCTTGTCCTGCCGCGACAGCACGATCTGACGCCAGATAAACGCAACCATGGACACGCCGCCGACCACCAGAGGTAGCCAGAGCGGGAAGGCCGCACCGGCCTGTTCGCCTTCGCCCAGGCTGGACAGGCCATAGACCAGTCCGCCGAAGCCCAGCGCAGACAGGATTACCGAAGCGATGTCGAGTGGCGCATAACGCGGCGTGGTCACGTTCTGCATCTTGCGACTGCCCAGAGCCAGCGCACCCAGTGCGATTGGCAGCATGAGGATGAACATCCAGCGCCATTCGAAATTGGCCAGGATGAACCCGCCAATGGTGGGCCCGATCGCGGGCGCGACCGAGATGACGATGGAGATGTTGCCCATGGTCTTGCCGCGTGTTTCGGGCGGCACCAGCGTCATCACCGTGGTCATCAGCAGCGGCAACATGATGGCCGTGCCGACCGCCTGAATGACGCGACCAAAGATCAGCAGTTCGATGCCGGGCGAGGCGGCGCAGATCAGCGTGCCAGCAGCAAAGACCGACATGGCGAGCATGAAGACGGGCCTTGTGTTCATACGCTGCAGCAGAAAGCCCGTAATGGGGATGACGATGGCCATGGTGAGCAGGAAGGCAGTGGTCAGCCATTGCGCGATATTGGCCGCGACGCCCAGATCCGCCATCAGATGAGGGATGGCGACGCTCATCATCGTCTCATTGAGAAAGACGACAAAGGTGGAGCCAAGCAGCAGCGCGATGACGAGTTTGTTGCGGGCAGAGTTGTCGACCTCGCCCGAGGGCAAATCACTCGTGGTTGTTGCGTCAATGGTCATAGAAATCCCTCGAATAAAATAGCAGCGTCGACAGTGCGACGGTTGACGTCTTCCAGCTTCGACAACACCATGAGAAAATGTGGTGACAGCCCGTGTCAGCATGCGTCGGCAACGGGCTGCATATTCGCCGTTGCCCGGCGATGATCAGCATAGAATTCAGATAGGCCCGCGCGCCTGCAATTGCCCCGTTGGCGGCAGCGGAGGCCCGGCATATTCCTAAAAATGGCCACGGTCCATCGGGCAGTGCGCATAGCGCGTGCGCGCGTGGCAATCTGTTGCGCTTCTGCCACCACAGGACGTTAACAAACTCGACATCGTTCTTGTTCTGTTCTCGTGAAACTGTTACATCCTGAGACGCGTTGACCAGTCACGATTCGACTGTTGCGCGTTCGGCAGGAGACGTTTTCATGGCCTTTTATCAAGCCCCATCATTTGAAGCTCTCGAGCAACTCAGCCGCAGCCGGGATGCCGATCTGGCACGGCGGGAATTGCTGGATGTCGATCAGGTTCGCGGACGGGGCGCGCAGAGCAATCGCAGCGGTCGGTTTGAAAAGCAGACCCGCGAGTCTTTTGATGACGGCTGGGACAATGTCGAGCCGCTGTCGATCTTCGAGACGGTCGAACACAATGAGCGCGCCAAAACCATCATCACGACCAATGACAGTCCCGACATTGGGTTTGAGCGATCGATCAACGCCTACCGCGGTTGCGAGCACGGCTGCTCGTACTGCTATGCCCGGCCCAGCCACGCATTCCTGGGCCATTCGGCCGGTATCGAATTCGAGCGCGACATTTACGTCAAAACCAACGCGGTCGAGGCGCTGCGGACCGAATTGTCTGCCAAGAACTACCGGGTAAAGCCCATCGCCATGGGCACCAATACTGACCCCTATCAACCGGCCGAGCGCAAGCACAAGCTGACGCGCGGCATTCTCGAAGTGATGCTGGCGACCAGACATCCAGTGATGATCACGACGAAGTCGGCGCTGATCACCCGGGATCTGGATCTGCTGACCGAACTGGCCAAGCTGGGGCTGGTAAAGGTGGCGATCTCGATGACCTCGATGGACCACAAGCTGAGCCGCCGCATGGAGCCCCGTGCATCCTCCCCGGCGCGCCGGCTCGAGGCCATTCGCCTGCTCACCGAGGCCGGTGTTCCTGTCGCGGTATTCGCCTCACCAATGATCCCGGCGATCAACGATATGGAACTCGAACGCATTCTCGATGCTGCAGCAGCACAGGGCGCCACCAGCGCGCAGATGATCCTGCTGCGCCTGCCCGGCGAAGTGCGCGACGTGTTCCGCGAATGGTTGCTGCGTCACTTCCCCGACAGGGTGCGTCATGTGCTCTCGCTGGTGCGCGACACACGCGGCGGCAAGGATTACGACTCCCGCTTTGGCACCCGCATGACCGGCGAAGGCCCCTATGCGACCCTGCTGCGACAGCGCTTCGAAAAAGCACGCGAGCGCTACGGCCTGGACGGCAAGCTGCCGGGTCTGCGCAATGACCTGTTCGAGGCTCCCGAAATCGAAAGCGCCCAGATGAGCCTGTTCTAGGCGATCTGGCTGGCGCTGACCCGATCGGCAACGAAGGCGAGCAACGCCGGATCGTCGTAGCCGTCGGCCGACAGCACCGCTCCGGCCACACGTAGCGCTGCGTCATCAAGGCCGGTGCGCATCCCTATCGTGGCAATGCCCGCTGCCGTGGCCGAGGCGATGCCAGTGCGCGAGTCCTCGAACGCCAGCGAATGTTCGGCTTGGGCGCCGAGCAGGCGCAGGCCCTCTAGGTAGGGCATGGGATGCGGTTTGCCATGCGGCAGTTCGGCACCAATCACCACCGCCTTGAAGCGGCTGGTGATACCCAGACCGTGCAGGATCAATTCGGCATTGGCGCGCGGCGCATTGGTGACCGCCGCCATGGCAATACCTGCCGCATCGGCCTGGTCCAGCAGATTAAACAGTCCGGCTACGGCATGGATTTCGGTGGCGGCGAGTTCGCGAAACAAAGCTTCCTTGTCATCCATCACCGCCATGCGTGCATCAGCATCCAGGTCTGGCAGAAAGCGCGCGGCGATATCGACATTGGCCAGCCCCTGTAGTTCACGGACAAAGCGGGCCCGGTCAAAGCTGTGGCCAAACGGGGCGAAGCTGCGATTGAAGGCTTCCAGATGCAGCGGGTCGGTGTCGGCCAGCGTGCCGTCAATGTCGAACAGCAGCGCGGCGCCGGGCGTCGGGATCATGAACAGGTCCAGTCTTGGGGGGCAATGAGGGTGGTCAGTATTGGGCAACCTTGCGGGCGAAGCTGGCCATGAAATCAAGCGAGGCCAGAACGCCACGCATCGATAGCCAGACCTCCTCGCTCGCGCCCCCGTCAACGCTCAAGGGCACAGTCATCGTCAGTGCATTGCGCCGCTTCATCTCTTCGAGCAGCGCCGCCTTGCGCACCGGATCGGCTACATAGAACTGGTTGGTGGTGTTGTAGCGCGTCTCAAGATCAGCAACGAAATCGAACTGCATGGTGACGCCGCCATGAAAGTTCAGTTTGAGTGGCCGACTGGTATCGGTCTGCGCCTTGTCAGCGGCCAGTGTCACCGCAATATCAAGTTCACCGGTCAGGCGATTGCGCAGCAGGGTGAGCTTATAGGCAGGTAGACCGGCGCTGTTAAGCTGCTGGCTGCCGGTGCTGGCAAAGCAGGAGTGCCCGTAAAAATCGGTAGCGTCATCATCGATCACGTCGGGGCAGGCCGCCAGCCAGTCACGATGATACTCGCGCCATTCGCCATAGGGGTGATGAAAGGGTTCGGCGGCCAGTGGAAAGGTCGCGGCCAGCGTCATAACGAGGGCGAAGCCGAATTTGGCAATCATTGTGTCTTGTTTCCCATGCTGCCCCCAGCGGAAAACCTATAGCAGCCCCGGCGCCAGACGCCACCGCCGGCTTCCAATTTTGTCGGTGTGAATATCTGCTCTGTCCGCAGGCGTGTTGACTTGGCCGGCGTGGGAGCGATGCTGCGCCCATGATGTTCGATTCGACAGTTCAGAGCGCGCCTGACTATTCCCACGAGGCCGAACTCAAGGCGCGTGGTGCACGAATTGTGGCTGGGGTCGATGAAGCGGGCCGTGGCCCACTGGCCGGCCCGGTGGTTGTAGCGGCCGTGGTGCTGGACCCCGATGCCATTCCGGCGGGGCTCAATGACTCCAAAAAGCTCAATCAGGAACAACGCGAGGCGCTGTTCGAACACGTAGTTGCTTCGGCGCTGGCCATCAGTGTCGTGGTTGCCCCGCCCTCTATTATCCTGAGCCACAATATCCGGGGCGCCACGCTGTGGGGCATGGCGCAGGCCGCGTGTGGACTGAGCATCCGGCCTGACCGGGTACTGATCGATGGGCGTGATGTGCCGATGGGCCTGCCCTGCGACGGCATGGCGCTGATCGGCGGCGACGGGCGCAGCGTGTCGATAGCGGCGGCCTCGATTGTCGCCAAGGTGACGCGGGACAGGATGTGCGCCATCATGGATTGCGACGCGCCTGCCTTCGGCTTCGCTGGTCACAAGGGATATGGCACGGCCAGGCACATGACGGCGCTGAGTGAGCATGGTCCTTGCCGGCACCACCGCGAGGCCTTTGGCCCTGTGGCACAGGCGCGGCTCAGGTTGACTGCACTGGCCGGTTAGGGCTGCGGAAAGCTACGCCTTAACCTCCTGCTAACCCCTTGCATACGCTCCATTAACTCTGCGGTTCTATAACGGGGTTGTTAGTACTGCGTTAGGGTTAAGTGTATGTTGCGTACCGCGCGTAAGGCTCCAGAAGCCGTTGCGGAAGAGGCACCGCGTCTTCCGATCGATTCCATTCTGGTGGGTGATTGCATCGACCACATGAATGCCCTGCCGGCTGGTTCGGTAGATCTGATCTTCGCCGACCCCCCCTACAATCTGCAGCTCGACCAGGGCCTGACGCGTCCTGACCAGAGCAAGGTTGATGCGGTGGACGACGAATGGGACAAGTTCGACAGTTTTGCCCATTACGACAAATTCACCCGCGCCTGGCTCAAAGCCGCGCGCCGGGTGCTCAAACCGGATGGCGCCCTGTGGGTCATCGGGAGCTACCACAACATTTTCCGGGTTGGGGCTGCCTTGCAGGATCTCGACTACTGGATGCTCAATGATGTGATCTGGCGCAAAGCCAATCCAATGCCCAATTTCCGCGGCACGCGCTTTACCAATGCGCATGAGACGCTGATCTGGGCCGCCAAGAGCCAGAAGAGCCGCGTAACCTTCAACTATGAAGCCATGAAGCTGGCCAATGACGATACGCAGATGCGCAGCGACTGGCTGTTCCCCATCTGCACCGGCTCAGAGCGCCTAAAGGATGATGACGACGAGAAGGTCCATCCGACCCAGAAGCCGGAAGCGCTGCTATTCCGCATCCTGAATGCGACCACCAAGCCTGGCGATATCGTGCTTGATCCGTTTTTCGGCACCGGCACCACTGGCGCAGTAGCCCGCAAGCTGGGCCGTCACTTCATCGGCATCGAGCGCGAAGACACCTATATCAGTGCTGCGCTCAAGCGCATTGCGGCGATCCGTCCGGGCACCTTTGAGGCGCTGCAATCGGTCACCCCCAAGCGCAAGGAAACCCGCATTCCGTTCGGTTCGCTGATCGAGCAAGGATTAATTGAGCCTGGCACGCAACTCTTCGACTTAACGAAACGTTACTTCGCCATGGTTCGTGCAGACGGCTCACTCGTCTCAGGTTCCCACCAGGGTTCAATCCACAAGGTTGGCGCGCTGGTTCAGGGGGCAGAGGCATGCAACGGGTGGACTTTTTGGCATCACGAACAGGCGGGCCGCACCGCTCCCATCGATGACCTCCGGGCTGGTGTGCGCGCGCAACTCGAAATGATGTCTGCCTGATCCTGACCTCCAATCATCAGGTATTTGAATTGGCCGCCGGTTTGCCCCGGCGGCCTTTTTTTGTCCTGGCGCCGAATCCGTCGCATCGCACTGGGACCTTTCACCCGTGCTTTTTCTGTCCTCCAGCGATCGAGTGGTTGGCGGATCATGGGGGCAGAACCGAACACGACAGCATTCGGCAAAACTTAACGATAGTCGCAATGCGACCTGCCTTGGATGCGTGCTCTTAACCCTGCCCGCGCACACTGGTCTGGACCTGACCGGGATAGATTGTTGTGACTGCACTCGTAGAACTTCACATCGTTGTTGCCGCCGTGCTCGGCGTGCTGTCCATGCTCTGTCTTGTCGCCAGTCTGAGCTTGGGGCGTAATGATGCGCTGACCTGGACGGCGGCGGCGCTAGCCAACGGTACGCTGCAGACGCTGGTCATCGCCTTTGCCTCCGACAGGCTTGTGGAGTTTCTCTCGGCAGCAGTATTGGCGCCGCTCAGTTTTTTGGCCGCGAGTCAGGCCATGGCCTGCCTGGGGCCCGCTTTGGGCCATCGGCTGCGCACCATCATTGCCGTAGGTGCGCTGTCAATGGCCGCCGTGGGCCTGCATCTGATTAACGCACCATTTCCGGTTCAGGTTGCAGCCTTCGAGTTGGCCTGCCTGGTGGCCATGATCGATCTGGTCTGGCGTGTCCGACATCATCCCGCCTCAGGATTGCAGACAGCTTTCAAGTTCGTGGCCTATGCGCTGCTGGCGACGACCGCTATGCGGCTGCTGATGTTGCCGCTGCATTTCGGACCAAACGCATCGTTTGAACTGTTCAAGACATCTTTGGCGGAGAATCTGTTCTTTGGCGCGGCCAGCGTCTTGACCCCATTCGCAACCATTCTGCTGCTGGCGCGCATCATTCTTGAAACAACCCAGACCCTGCGACACCGCTCTGAGCGCGATGGTCTAACCGGCCTTTTCAACCGGCGCAGCATGGATGCAAAGGCCGAGACAACGGGACAAGGTGGAGCGGTCATCTTTTGTGACATCGATCACTTCAAGGGGGTCAATGATCGATACGGCCACGGCGCGGGCGACGCCGTAATCTGCAGTTTCGCGCACTTGCTGGACGCGACGGGCCAGACCGCTGGCCGAATTGGAGGCGAAGAATTTGCGATCATTCTGCCCGGCCGCGAGGCCGATGAGGCCGCTGCGGTTGCCGAAGAGGTGCGCCTTCAGTTTCATCAGAGCATCCACGATGCCCTGCCATTGGATGAGCGATTGAGCGCCAGTTTCGGAGTCGCCACCTATGGCGTCCATGAGGCTGCGCGCCATGCCTTCGAGCGCGCAGATGCGGCCCTCTATGCCGCCAAGTCTGGCGGACGTAATCGTGTCGTGGTGCACGGGCCGTCGGCACCGCTCCCGACCCAGCGCTCCACCGACAAACGGCGCGCAGCCTAGCACGCGTCCGCTTGGCGTTGGCCGCAGCCTCAAGCGATGGCGATGATTTCAAGTTCGAGCGAACCCGCGCTCACCAGTTCACCCACGCCCTTGCCCATAAGGGCACTGGCAATCGGGGAAACATAGGATATTGAGCCCGTCTTGGGATCAGCTTCGTCCTCGCCCACGATACGATAGGTTTGCGTGCGACCATCATCTCGGGAGAAGGTAACGGTCGCACCAAAGCTTACCTCAGTCGGCGCGGCAATCACGGGCATAAGCTGAGCCGTCCGCAGGCGCTCGGTATAGTAACGCAGATCGCGGAACGGATTGGCGGCCTGACGGCGCCGTTCGTTGACGTCCTCAATCTTCATGGCTGCATCATAGGCGACGCGCGCCGCGTCGCGCTGCCGTTCCAGTGCCGCCAGGCCTTCGGCGGTAACCAGATTGGCTGCGCCGGAAATTGGCCGATCGGGCAGCTGGGTCTCTGCGGCAGTCTCGGCGCTGTCTTCCTTGGTGAACGCTACGCTCAATGCTCATCTCCATTGGCGGGGAAGCCACGTTTGAAGCCATAATCCCAATTCCGCCATTGGCGCAAATCCGGGTGAGGTTTGGGAACGCCTTCGCCCCAAGATCGTTCCGGGCAGACACATAAAGCCAACCCCATTCCACAACCGTTGCCGCTTATGGCGGCTCGAATGCGAGCAGCAAAATAAATCCCGCACGATCACTAGACGACCGGTCTATTCCTTCCTATATACCGGTCATGATCGAGCCAAGCAAATCAGAACAGACCCGCCAGCGCATCCTGACGACAGGGCGCAAGCTGGTGCTGGGTGTGGGTTTTACCGGGATGGGCCTGAAGGAGTTGCTGAGCGTCAGCGGCGTTCCCAAGGGGTCATTTTATCACTACTTCGCCTCCAAAGAGGCGTTTGGCTGCGCCATGTTGGACGACTATGTCGCTGAGTATCTGGAACGCCTCGACCTTCTGGTGGCAGCGCCCCTGAGCGGTGGCGAGCGGTTGAAGCAGTACTGTCAGGCCTGGCTTTCGAGAGACGCTTCCACTTCGATCCCTGAAAACTGTCTGGTGGTAAAACTCGCCAGCGAAATTTCAGACATGTCCGAGGACATGCGGCTGATTTTTGATGCAGGCGTTATCGCACTGGACGAGCGGATTGAGCGCATTCTGCGCGAAGGCGTGGCGGATGGTTCGATCAAGCCAATTGCAGATCCGGCTGAAGCGGCAAGACTGCTCTACGGCCAGTGGTTGGGCGCAGCGATCCTGTCCAAGCTGAGCAAATCCCAGCAGCCGCTGCGCGATGCCCTCAACGATACGAGCGCACGCTTTTTTCCCTGAACCCATTCGGCCCGCACCCCGCGTGCCAATTCAACAACGACCCAAGAAAGGACTTCGCCATGCGCGCAGCAATCTATGAGACTTTTGGAAATCCCGCTGACGTCACCAAACTGGGCGATGTCGCCCAGCCCAATCCCGGTGCCGGCGAAGTGCGTATCCGCACCATCCTGTCGCCCATCCACAATCATGATCTATGGACCACGCGCGGCAGCTATGGCTACAAGCCGACCCTGCCCGCCATCGGCGGCACCGAAGCTGTCGGCACCATTGATGCCGTTGGCGAAGGCGTCGACGCTGCGCTGGTTGGCAAACGCGTTGCCGCAGCTGGCATTCACGGCACCTGGGCCGAGTTCTTCATCGCCCAGGCCACCGGCATCGTGCCGCTGCCTGATGTGATTTCGGATGAAGCTGCAGCCCAGCTGATCGCCATGCCGTTCAGCGCGATTTCGCTTCTCGATTTCCTCACCGTCAAACAGGGTGACTGGATCGTCCAGACCGCCGCCAATGGCGCAGTAGGCAAGGTTCTGGCTGCGCTGACTGCCGAGCGTGGCATTGGTCTGGTCAATCTGGTGCGCCGTCAGGAAGCGGTGCAGGAACTGACCGATCTGGGCATGACCAATATCGTGGTGACCTCGGACGCGGACTGGATCGATCAGGTAAAGGCGATCACAGGCCCAGACGGGGCCCACGCCGCCGTGGATTCGGTTGGTGGCGACGTCGGCGCCGGCCTTGTTGATGTTCTGGGCAATGAAGGCGAACTGGTCGTCTTTGGTACCGCCACTGGCGCGCCAATGCCGCTGAACTCGGGTGCCATCATCTTCAAGCACATCACCATCAAGGGCTTCTGGGGTGCCAAGGTCGGCGCCGCGATGGCCGCTGAAAAGAAGGGCAAGCTCATCGGCGAGCTGGTGACCCTCGCGGCTCAGGGCAAGCTGCCGCTACCCGTTGGTGGCATCTTCGATCTGGCCGATGCCGCCAAGGCGATGGACGCTGCCCTCGTGCCCGGCCGCGCCGGCAAGGTCCTGCTGCGCGCCTAGGTTCCGGTCCGCCAAAACGACGAGGGGCCCGCCACATCGGCGGGCCCTGTTGCCCAGGATGACGGGGCGACTTTCTGCGCCTTCAGGTGGCTTCAAGGGCTGGCGCGAAGAGCAGCTCACCCGCCGGGGCCTCGCCCACGAAGACGATCCGCTGGACAATCCGCGCTTCCAGGTCGCGATAGGTAATCGCTCCATCGCTTGCAAAGCCCATTGGACCATAGACTTTGGGATTGCCAATCAACGCGCATCCTGCGGCGCACGCTGCCCTGAGACGGTCCAGACCAGTGGAAACTAGCGCCCGACCAATCCCGGACCGCTGCATGTCGGGCTCCACCGACACTGGCCCCAGTCCATACCAATCCCCGTGAACGCCATTGATGCTCGCCGGCGAGAAGGCGACATGCCCGACAATCCGCCCGTCAATTTCGGCGACAAGGGAAAGGGTGAGATCGCCCGACGCCCGCAGTTCGCCAATCAACGACGCCTCGGTGCCATCTGCGAAGGCCATTGGCGCAAAGGCGCGCTCGGTGAGCTGGTGGATGGCGTCTTCGTCGCCAGGTTGTTCGTCGCGGATTATCAAACCTGCCTCCAATCACCATGCAAACGGCGTGGGTCCGCAAGAAGCGTAGCGCAGTTTTGGATGATTGAAAAAGCGCGGCCTATTCCAGCCCGGCTGCCGCCAGCACCTTGCGGAACAAAGTCGGCAGTGCTTCACCCTTGAGCGCGACAGGCTCGGCCCACCAGCCGCCCTCAAGCGCATCGGGCTCCACCGCGGCGGACCACACCTCGAGTTCAAGCCGGAAATGGGTGAAAATGTGCACCACTTGCCCGCGATGCTGCCACTCGCCGTCCATTGGATAGGTGACCTCAACCAGTTCAGCGGCCCAGTCCGATCCCGGCACTTCGGTCATGCCACCCAGCAGCCCCTTGGTGGGACGGGTCTGCAGATAAACGTCGCCATCACCATCGCGCATGACGAAGGCATGGCCCTTGCGTACGGGGCGGTCGGCCTTGGCCGGTTTGATCGGATAGAGGGTGGGTTCGCCCTGTCGGGTAGCAATGCAGCCTGGCTGGATCGGACACAGCATGCAGGCAGCCGCACGGGGCGCACAGATCGTAGCGCCCAGATCCATCATGGCCTGCGCAAAATCGCCGGCGCGTTGCGGCACTGATGCCTGCAGCGCCGCGCGCAATTCCTCCTTGGCCTCGCGCACGGGCACGTCGAGCGCATAATAGCGCGCCAGCACCCGGTCGAGATTGCCATCGAGCACGGCGACCTGTTCGTCAAAACAGATCGCAGCGATGGCCGCGCTTGTATAGGCGCCAATACCCGGCAGGGTTTGCAGACCCGCCGAGGTTTGGGGAAACTGCCCCGCATGCTCATTCACCACCGCCTGGGCGCAGGCATGCAGATTGCGGGCGCGGGCGTAATAGCCCAACCCGGCCCATTCCTTCAGCACGGAGTCCAGTGGTGCGGCAGCCAGATCAAACACGGTTGGCCACAGGCTGGTGAAGCGTACGAAATAGCTTCTGACCGTCGCCACCGTGGTCTGCTGCAGCATCACTTCGCTCAGCCAAACCCGGTAGGGATCGGGGTGCTCTCCTTTTGCGCGGGCCGCTGGCGCGACACGCCAGGGCAGATCGCGGGCATGGCGATCATACCAGGCGAGGACAGACGGCGCGTCGATAAGGGCAGGATCGGACAGGTGCATGGGCGGCAGATTTGGAGTAGGACAGGCCAACGCGCAAGTCCTTCACCCCACAGTGTCACCGCATAGACCCATGGCCAAAGACGATCTTCCAGAACCCAAGCGCCGCAACCGCACCATGAGTGTGGCCGACGTGCTGTCGGGTGCGCTGGATCCGGTGCTGAAAAAGCGTGGCTTCGCCAGTCGCGATATCATCGAACACTGGTCAGTGATGGCGCCAAAGCCCTATGACGAAGTGGCCATTCCCGACAAGCTGAGCTGGCCACGCGGCGAGCGCAGCGCCGAGGGCGCCACGCTGGTGCTGCGCTGCGTGCCGGGCCATGCGCTGGCGATTTCGCATGAAGGCGAAAAGATCTCGGCCGCGGTCAATCGCTATTTCGGCTTCGTGCTGGTGGGCTCTGTCAGATTGTCGGCCGAGCCATTCACACCCGGTTCAGGCAAAAAAGAAGATGCTCCTTTTCAACCGAGCGAGAGCGTGATTGCCAAGGTCGGGGCCCAGGTGGCCGAAGTGGAAAACGAGGATTTGCGCGAGGCGTTACGGACATTGGGACACGCACTGTCCACCCGGTCGGAGCGAAATAATGGATAGTGTGTTCACCGAGCAGTGATGAGCATGCCTACTTGCTCCCACATTTGTCCCGTGTAGTGTCGCCGCAAAGAAAAAACAGGAGCGTTAGCCGTGAATTTTACCCGCCGTGACACCCTTATGCTGGCCGCTGCCGCATCGGCTTTGAGCCTGTGCGGGGTCGCCACCGCCAACGCTGCTGAAGGCGACATGGTCGCTGTTGATCAGTTGATGGCGCCCGCCGGTGACTATGTCGACCACGCCGAAGGCAGCCCTGACGCGCCTGTGACCGTGATCGAATATGCCTCACCGACCTGCCCGCACTGCGCCACTTTCGCCAATGAAGTGCTGCCCGGTTTCATCGAAGCCTATGTCGATACCGGCAAGGTCTATCTGATCACCCGCCCGTTTGTGCGCAATGTGCTCGATGCGGCTGTGTTCATGCTGGCTGAAGCCGCTGGCCCGGACAATTACCACAATGTGGTCGCCACCTATTTCAAGACCCAGACCACATGGGCCAGTTCGGACAAGCCACGCGACGCGATTCTGGAAATCGCCAAGCAGCTCGGCTTTACCCAGGAAACTTTCGACGCCGCATTGACGAATCAGGCCCTGTTTACCGGGATGGAAGCGGTGCGTGAGCAGGCACTGAACGATTTCGGGCTCGTGGGAACGCCGACATTCTATGTCAACGGCAAGACACTCAGTGGTGACAAGACGCTTGAAGAGCTCGCTGCCGCGATCGACCCGCTTGTGCCTGCCGATTTCGTGGCGCCAACGCCTGTGGCAGCGGACGCAATGGCGCCTGCTGCTGACGCAATGGCTCCAGCCGACGCGATGGCGCCTGCTGCCGATGCGATGGCACCCGCTGCGCAATAATCTGAGCTTAGGCAGCGCTACCACGGTGGCGCTGCCATGAAGTTTTCACGCCTTAAACTGCACGGCTTCAAATCGTTCTCTGACGAGACCACTCTTGTCATGGAACCCGGGCTGACCGGCATTGTCGGCCCCAATGGCTGCGGCAAATCCAATCTGGTCGAGGCCATGCGCTGGGTCATGGGCGAAAGCTCATACAAGGCGATGCGTGCCTCGGGCATGGATGACGTGATCTTTTCGGGATCGGGCAATCGCCCGGGCCGCAACTCGGCCGAAGTCACCCTGGTGCTCGACAATTCCGACCGCACCGCCCCGGCCGCGCTGAACAACGCCGATATTCTTGAAGTCACCCGCCGCATTGAGCGCGAGGCCGGGTCGGTCTATCGCGTCAATGGCAAGGAAGTGCGCGCCCGCGACGTGCAATTGCTGTTTGCCGATGCCTCGACCGGCGCCCATTCTCCCGCCATGGTGCGCCAGGGTCAGATCGGCGAGCTGATCGCCGCCAAGCCCACTGCCCGCCGCGCATTGCTCGAAGAGGCCGCCGGCATTTCGGGGCTGCATTCGCGCCGCCATGAGGCCGAATTGCGGCTGCGGGCTGCCGAGGCCAATCTTGAACGCGTCGATGACATTATCGCGCAGGTCGAAACCCAGCTGGAAACCCTCAAGCGCCAGGCCCGTCTGGCCACGCGCTATCGTGGGTTGAGCGGCGATATTCGCCGCGCTGAAGCCACACTGTTTCACATTCGCTGGGTCGCCGCGCGCTACGCCGAAAAAGAGACTCAAGCCCAGCAGGCGGTGCTGGTGCGCGAACTGGCCGATGCCACCCATCTCGAATTGCAGGCACAGAAAAAGCTCGAAGCCGCTGATGCGGCCCTGCAGCCCTTGCGCGATCGCGAGGCGGTCACCGGTGCCGTGCTGCAACGCTACACTATTCTGTCGGAACAGCTGGCCGAGGAAGCGCGGCGCGCCAGCCAGCGTCAGGCCGAACTGCAGGATCGTATTCGCCAGCTAGCCGCCGATGGCCAGCGCGAGCGCGATCTGGTGGCCGAGAGCGAAACAACGCTGGCGGCCAATGCTGAAGAACTCAGCAAGTTGCAGGCCGAGGGCGCGGCCGCTCAGGCCGATTTTGACATCGCCCGAGGTGACGCTGACGTCGCCAAGGCTGCTGTTGCCGCTGCTGAGATCGAAGCCCGCAACGCTGCAGATGCGCTGGCTCAGGTGCGGGCACGCCGCGATCAGGCCGAGCGCAGCAAACGGGATGCAGACACCCGCATGGCGCGGCTGACCCAGCAGATTGCTGATGTCGAAACCGAAGCCCGCAACATCGCCGCCAGACTCGATGCCGATGAAACGCTGAACCAGAAACGCACGGCGCTTGTCGAAGCACAAAGCCGCACGGCGGAAACCGAGCAGGCTGCCACCCTTGCCGAAGAGGCTACCGCTGTCGCCCAATCCAAGCTTGACGCTGCCCGGCCGCGTCTGGCCGAGATCGATGCGGCGCTGAACCGGCTGGAAGCCGAAGCTACCACGCTGGGCAAGATGCTCAACGTGGGCTCCGGTCTGTGGCCGGCCATTGTCGACGAACTCAAGGTAACGCCGGGCTATGAAACCGCCCTGGGTGCGGCGCTGGGCGACGATCTTGAAGCCAGCTCGGATGCCGGTGCGCCCATGCATTGGTCGGTGCCGGTCGATCATAGCGATGATGCCGCCCTGCCCCAGGCCGCCGAGCCCCTGTCGCGCTATGTTACAGGCAGCCCCTTGCTTAAGCGCCGTCTCGACCAGATCGGGCTGATCCACGCTGTTGACGGACCCAGCCTGATGCACGCGCTCAAGCCGGGCCAACGCCTGGTCACACTTGAGGGTGCAGTCTGGCGCTGGGACGGTTTCATTGCTGCAGCCGATGCCCCCAGCGCCGCCGCCCAGCGCTTGGCGCAGCGCAACCGTCTGGCCGAACTGGACGAGGAAATCACCCGCACCAAGGGTGAACGCAATGGCTGGAAGCGCGACGTGGATGCACTGGTCGTCGCGCTTGACGGCGCCCGTCAGGATGAGCGGCACAAGCGTGAAGCCTGGCGCGCTGCGCAACACGCCATTGGCGCAGCCCAGATCGAAGTCGACAAGGCGCAGCGCGCCATTGGCGACCTGACAACGCGACAGTCGACGCTCGAAGAAGCCCGCCTGCGCCTTGCCACCAGCCTGGGCGAAGCCGAAGCCCAGCGGGGCGAAGCCGAACAGGCGCTGGCCGCTGCTGGTACCGAGGACGATGCCGCCAAAATTGCTGATGCCAAACAGGGCGTGCTGACCGGCGCGCGCGAACGGGCAGATCAGGCGCGGCTCAAGCTGGGCAGCTTTGAAACCGCGGCTCAGATGCGGCGGGGCCGTGTGGCGCAGCTAGAGCGCGACACCCAGAGCTGGAGCCGCCGCCGCGACAGCGCCAGAGCGCAGCTATCAACGCTTGATCAGCGCACTGCCGAAGTTCAGGCGCAGCTGGAAACCGCGAGCGAAACACCCGATGGCTTTGCCGCTCGCCGCGCGCAGCTCGACGATCAGATCGAGACGGCAAAGATCGAACACAAGGCGGCAGGCGACAGCTTCAATGTGGCCCAGACCAGTCTGCGCGAGGCCGACAAGACTCTGCGACTGGCCAGCGAGACACTCTCGAATGCACGGATCGAGCTGACCCGGATCGAAGAGCGCGTCAAAGGCTTCATCGCCCAGCGCCAGCAGATCGAACGCCAGATTGATGAAACGCTGGATATCCCGGCTTCCAGAACGCTGGAAGCCTCGGGGATCAAGGCTGAAGAATCGCTGCCGACCGAAGCGGCAACCGAGCAGAAGGTTGATCGGCTCAAGGCCGAGCGCGAGCGCCTGGGCGGGGTCAATCTGTCGGCCGAAAAGGAAGCCATCGAGGTTCAGGAAAAGCTCGACCTGATGGTCAACGACAAGAACGATCTGATTGAGGCCATCGCCAAGCTGCGCACCGGCATCGCCTCGCTCAACCGCGAGGGCCGCGCCCGGCTTAACGAGGCCTTCGTCAAGGTCAACGAACATTTCCAGGAGCTGTTCACCACGCTGTTTGGCGGCGGCACGGCCGAGCTGACCTTTGTCGAAAGCGACGATCCGCTCGAGGCGGGTCTGGAAATCATCGCCCGGCCACCCGGCAAGAAGCCTCAGACCATGACGCTGCTCTCGGGTGGCGAGCAGGCCCTGACCGCGATGAGCCTGATCTTTGCAGTGTTTTTGACCAATCCAGCGCCGATCTGCGTGCTCGACGAAGTCGATGCGCCGCTTGATGACGCCAATGTCGAGCGCTTCTGCAATCTGCTCGATTCCATGCGCCAGCGTACCAATACGCGCTTCATGGTCATCACCCACAATCCGATCACCATGAGCCGCGTTGATCGCCTGTTCGGCGTCACCATGGCCGAACGCGGGGTCAGCCAGCTGGTCTCAGTCGACCTGACCACAGCCGAGACGTTTCTCGAAGTAGGATGAAGCTCCTCGGGCCCGCTACTGCTGCGGTTCCAACGACTTGAGATAGGCGATGATCGCCGACGCCTGTTCGGGGTCGAACTCGAATTGCGGCATTTCGGGGTGGGCGGTCACGATTCCCTCGACCAGCGCCTCGCTGAGAAACGACACATCATAGCGCAGGTGGAGTTCGCGAAAGCGCGGCGCGATGGCCAATGGACTGTTGCCCGTTGACTGTGTGGCATGACAATCGGCGCAATACATGCTCACCAGCGCCTGTCCCTCGGCAACGCGATCAATGTCCTGGGCGACAAGCGGACCAGTGCCGAGCAGCACGAGCGTGGTGATCATTATGGCCTTGGGCAGGATCATTGCAGTCTCCGGGATCAAAGCAGCATCAAGACCGACAGGACGTCGGACACGAGGCGCGATCGATCAACCCTATGCCCATGCAGGATCGGCGCATTGATTGGGATCAACTGGTGACGCAGCGCGGACCTTGTGAGGGCTTGGCCCCACGCACCCAAACGCACCTTTAGTCCCCACCATGTGATCGGACACGCCAAGCACTGTGCCCACCGTCAAAACGAGGACCGCTTATGGTGTCCGCATGCCCGCTGGCAGTCGAGAATCCCCTGTCCCTCGCCCTGACTTCGCCACGTTCAAGGGTGGACAGCATGCCGCACCCCCGCGTCACGTCTTTTTCACCTGCAATAACAACAGCTTACAGTCGGTAAGGTTATCTTGACACTCTCGGACCCCACTACTATGTTGCGCGCGACTTAAAAGGGCGTCCCGAAAACAACGGGGCACGGCCGACCGAGGAGTGAGCGGATGGCAAAACCGCAAGACACCAAAGGTCAGTCCGACAGCGCCCAAGGGGTGACGCACGATCTTGCATCGCGCATTGCCCTGGCCAAGCGGGATCGCGCCATCGAGGACAACAGAGCCTCGGCTGAAGCATCCCCGGAGATGAGCGGTATGGCGCGCGGCATGCGCATCGGTACCGAGTTCATCGCCGCGATCCTGGTGGGTGCCGTATTCGGCTACCTCATCGATCTTGGCCTGGGGACCAGCCCCTGGGGTTTGCTCATCATGTTGTTGGTGGGCTTCGCCGCTGGAATACTCAATGTCACCCGCGTGGTGGCGCAAATGAATGCCGCATCGCCTGCCCCGGCTGGGTCCGATATGGGACCTGACGAGACAGACGAAGATGATAACGATGACGCTTAGAGGGCTCTATCTTGGCCGGTACTGATCCGATCCACCAATTCGTCATCGAGGACATGTTCCCGCTGTTTACCGTTGGCGGTGACGGCACCGAGGGTTCTGGCCTCAATTTCGCTTTCACCAATTCGGCGCTGTTCATGGTCGCAACCGTTGCGATCATCGCTCTGTATCTGATCCTGTCGACCGGATCGAAGAGCGTGGTGCCAAATCGGGCGCAGCTTCTCAGCGAGCTGGTCTATGGCTTCGTGGCCAATATGGTGCGAAGCGCCGCCGGCACCGCCGGCATGACCTTCTTCCCGCTGGTGTTCAGCCTGTTCACCTTCATCTTCGTGGCCAACATGCTCGGCATGGTGCCGTATTTCTTCACCGTGACCAGCCACATCATCGTCACCTTCGCGCTGTCGATGCTGGTGTTCCTGACCGTGGTGATCTACGGCTTCGCCAAGAACGGCCCGAAATTCCTCAAGCTGTTCGTGCCTTCAGGCGTGCCCGGCTACATTCTCCCCATCGTGGCGCCAATCGAGTTCATCTCGTTCATGAGCCGCCCGATCTCGCTTTCCGTGCGTCTGTTCGGCAATATCCTTGCCGGTCACATCACGCTCAAAGTCTTCACCGGTTTCATCGTCACCATGAGTAGCCTGGGTTTCCTGGGTATTCTGGGGTCGGCGCTGCCGCTGATCATGGCCGTTGCGCTCACCGGCCTTGAGTTTCTCGTCGGTGCTGTTCAGGCTTACGTTTTCGCTGTCCTGACCTGCATGTATCTCAACGACGCGATCCACCCATCTCACTAACTACCAGTCACGGCGGGCTGTTCCGCCAGAACCCCCGCTTAAAAGTCGCTTGAAAGGACTATTATAATGGAAGCTGAAGCCGCAAAGTACATCGGTGCCGGTATTGCTTGTTTCGGTATGGCTGGCGCCGCCATCGGCGTTGCCAACATCTTCGGCAACTTCCTGTCGGGCGCCCTGCGCAACCCGTCGGCTGCTCCGAGCCAGTTCTCGAACCTGATCTTCGGCTTCGCCGTGACCGAAGCTCTGGGCATCTTCTCGTTCCTGGTTGCCCTGATCCTGCTGTTCGTCGTCTAAGACGCTACGCTGCTATCACGATCTTCCGCAGCCGGGCTCGGTCCGGCTGCGCGCTATTCTCCGGCGTGATGCCGGCTGACCGGATTTAACGGGACCTCACCTGATGGTAACGCAAGCTTACGCCGAAGAAGCGGCTGTACCGGCCGAAGGGCAAGTCGACGCGCATGGCGCCACCGACGCAACCCACGCCGACCCCACCGCTGATACTCATGCCACGACCGAAGCCCATGGTGGCGAGCATGATTCGGGCGTGTTCCCGCCCTTTGACCCAGCAACATTCCCATCGCAGCTGCTCTGGCTCGCCATTACCTTTGGTGCGCTCTACCTGCTGATGAGCAAGATTGCCCTGCCCCGCATTGGCGGCATTCTGGAAAACCGCAAGGCGATCATGGATGCCGATCTGGCAGCCGCCGACGCCTCGCGTCAGAAGACCGATGCAGCGATTGCCGCTTATGAAGCCGCTCTTGCTGCGGCCAAGGCCAAGGCTCAGGGCATTGCCAATGAGAGCCGCGAGGCAATCCAGGCTGATCTGGCTGCCAAGCGTGGCGCTGTCGAAGCTGATTTGACCTCCAAGGTCGCGGCCGCTGAGACCCGCATCGCAGCCACCAAGGCTGAGGCGCTGACTCACGTCGATGAAATCGCCACCGAAACTGCCCAGACCGTCGTGACCCAGCTGGTCGGCGATGTGTCGGCTGACAGCGTTCGCGCTGCGGTCGCCAAGGCCAAGGAGTAAGCGAGATGGAATTCGACAATAGCTTCTACGCTCTTGTAGCGCTGGTCATCTTCCTGGGTCTGGCGATGTATTTCGGCATTCCCAAGATCATCGGCGCCATGCTGGACAAGCAGATCCAGAAGATCGCCGACGATCTGGCCGAAGCCAAGAAGCTGCGCGAAGAAGCCGCTGCCCTGCTCGTTGAATATGAGCAGAAGCGTGTGGCTGCAGAGGGCGAAGCCGAAGGCATCATCGCCGCTGCCAAGGAAGAGGCGACCCGCCTCACCGCCGAGGCACAGGCATCGCTGGCGGATCTGGTCGCCCGTCGCACCAAGTCGGTGGAAGACAAGATCGCTCAGGCGGAAGCTCAGGCTGTCGCTGAAGTGCGTGCGCGCTCGGCTGACGTCGCCATCGAGGCAGCCCGTCTGGTGCTGACCGACGAGATGAACCGCAAGGGCGGTGAAGTCGTCGACAAGGCCATCGCCGATGTGGGCAATCGCCTGAACTAGGGGTTGGCGAGTTCAAGATTCGAAGGCGGGCAGCAATGCCCGCCTTTTTTGTTTGGCTGGGCCCCTTGGTGCCTCCCCTGACAGTGCAGGTTGGCAGGCAGGCAGCACAAATCACTGTACCCATGCACCGGGCGCGATTGACGCCCCGCGGAATCTCAACCATGGTGAAATCACTGCGGGAGAGACTGGTTTTTCTCCAGCGCCGAAGGAGCAACCGCCCCGGAAACTCTCAGGCCAAAGGACCGCAGGACGCTACAACTCTGGAAAGCGGATCGGCATATTGCCGGGTCCCACCGAAGGAGCAACCGGCGCTCAGCCGGGAAATCTCTCAGGTGATCAGGACAGAGGGGGCACGGAACTCGCCGCAAGGTGAGTGCAATCGTGTCACCGAGTTCATATCCGGAAAGAGTTGATGGCCCAAACCACAGCCCAAGACCTCAAGACCACCCCATTGTTCGAGCGTCACAATGATGCTGGCGGCCGCATGGTCGAGTTCGGGGGCTACAGCCTTCCCGTACAATACCCCGCCGGCATCATGGCCGAGCACAAATGGACCCGCGAAGCCGCCGGCCTGTTTGATGTTTCCCATATGGGTCCCAGCTTTTTGCGCCTGAGCAGTCCCAGCGGCGACGCCGAGGCCGATCATGCCGCGATTGCCGCCATTATCGAACCGCTGATCTGTGGCGACATTGCCGGGCTCAAGCCCGGCCAGATCCGCTACACCCTGCTGCTCAATGAAACCGGCGGCGCCATTGACGATCTGATGGTGGCCCGCTCCGCCACCACGGCGGGCGAGCTTTATATTGTGGTCAATGCCGGCACCAAGGAGGGCGATTTCGCCCGTATCGCAGCCGCTGCCGGGGACCGCGCCGAACTGGTGCGCGCCGATGACGGTGCGTTGATGGCGCTGCAGGGCCCGCAGGCTGTTGCAGTTGCGGCAGTCTTGCTGCCCGGCGTGGCTGAACTAGGCTTCATGCAATACACCCCCATCGAATGGCAGGGCGCCATACTGATGGTCGCGCGCGCTGGCTATACCGGCGAAGACGGCGTTGAAATTCTGTGTCCAGCCTACAAGGCACATGCGCTGTGGGACACGCTTCTGGCCGATGAACGCGTCAGGCCAGTTGGCCTTGGCGCCCGCGACAGCCTCCGTCTGGAAGCCGGTCTGCCGCTCTATGGCCACGACCTGAACGAAACCGTTTCTCCGGTTGAAGCCGGTCTTGGTTTTGCCGTTTCCAAGCGTCGCCGCGAGGCCGCTGATTTTCCCGGCGCCAAGCGCATCCTGGCTGAACGCGAAAACGGCCCGAGCCGCATCCGTGTCGGCTTGATCGTGGCCGGCGCCCCGGCCCGCGAAGGCGCCGAAATACTCGACGCATCCGGCACGGCGATTGGCGTGGTCACCAGCGGCGGTTTCGCGCCCTCGCTGGGCAAGGCCATCGCTCTGGGATTTGTGCCGCCCAGCCATGCCGAGATCGGCAACACGCTGCAGGTCAGCGTGCGCGGCCGTGCCCAATCTGCCGAAGTGGTGGCGACGCCCTTCGTGCCTCATCGTTATTTCCGCAAGCCCAAAGCCAGTTGAGGGATCGCTCATGACCACCAAGTTCACCCCTGATCACGAATATGTCCGCGTCGAGGGCGCTACCGGCGTTGTGGGGATCACCCCCTACGCTCAGGAAGCGCTGGGCGATATCGTCTTTGTAGAGCTGCCCAGCGTCGGCAAGGTTCTCAAGAAGGGCGACGAAGCTGCTGTTGTTGAATCTGTCAAAGCCGCATCGGAAATCTATGCCCCGGTCGCGGGCACCGTCACCGAAGTCAACGAAGCGCTGTCGGGCGAACCCGGCCTGATCAACACCGATCCCGAAGCGGGCGGCTGGATCTATAAGATCGCCATCGCCGATGCCGGCGAGCTCGACGCCCTGCTTGATGATGCGGCCTATGCCGATTTGACGAAGTAACGGACTCTCATGCGCTACCTCCCCCATTCCGAAGCCGAACGCACCGAGATGCTTGGCGTCATCGGTGCAGCCAATGTCGATGCCCTGTTCAGCGCCGTCCCCGAGGGCGCGCTCAAGAGCTTTGATCTCGGCCTGCCAGCCCACAGCCCAGAATTTCTGGTCGAAGCCCATATGCGGGCTCTGGCCGGGCAGAACCATGCCGGGTCCGATGGTCCGTTCTTTGTTGGTGCCGGCGCCTATCGCCACCATGTGCCAGCCACGGTCGATCATCTGATCCAGCGTTCGGAATGGCTGACCGCCTACACGCCCTATCAGCCGGAGATCTCGCAGGGCACCCTGCAGATGCTGTTTGAATTCCAGACCCAGGTGGCCAAGCTCACCGGCATGGATGTGGCGAACGCATCGCTTTATGACGGCTCCACCGGCACCGCTGAGGCCGTGCTGATGGCCCGCCGCCTGACCAAGCGCAACAAGATCGTGCTCTCGGGGGGTCTGCACCCGCATTATCGCGACGTCGTCCGCGCCTATCTCAAGGACGATGCCGATCTTGAATGCCTGTCGGCATCGCCTGAAGGTCAGGGCGACATTCTCGATCATATCGACGAGCAGACCGCGGCCATTGTCGTCCAGACGCCCGATTTTTATGGCCATCTGCGCAATATCAAGACCGCTGCCGATGCGGCACACGCCAAGGGCGCGCTGCTGATCGTGGTGATCACCGAGATTATCTCGCTGGGCCTGCTTGAAGCTCCCGGCGCGCTGGGTGCCGATATCGTGGTGGCCGAAGGCCAGTCGATCGGCAATGCGCTGAACTTTGGCGGCCCCTATCTGGGCCTGATGGCAACCCGCAAGGAGTTCATCCGCCAGATGCCCGGTCGTGTCTGTGGCGAAACCGTGGATGCCGAGGGACAGCGCGGCTTTGTGCTGACCCTGTCCACCCGCGAGCAGCATATCCGCCGCGAAAAGGCGACGAGCAATATCTGCACCAATTCGGGTCTGTGCGCACTTGCCTTCTCGATCCACATGGCGCTGCTGGGTGAAGCTGGATATGTCCGGCTTGCCCGCCTCAACCACGCCAATGCCTGCAAGCTGGCCGATGCGCTGGAAACCGTTCCCGGTGTCGAGGTTCTCAACAGCACCTTCTTCAATGAAATGACCATCCGTACCAGCCAGCCCGCTGCCGCGCTCATCGAGCGTCTGGCCAAGCGCGGCATTCTGGCCGGCGTGCCGGTCAGCCGCCTTGAGCCATCAGCTGTTGGTGTCGAAAAGCTGATCGTGCTGGCGGCGACCGAGCTGACCACTGATGGTGATATCGCCGCCCTGTGCAGCGCCCTGACGGAGGAACTGGCATGAGCATGAACAATCAGGGTCGCCCAACCGGTACGGGCACTTCGGGCTTTGCCTCCACATCGGGCTCGTCCATGTTGCCCAATGAACCGCTGCTGTTCGAGATCGGCGATACCGAACACTCCGGCGTCGACCTGCCCGACGCCAAGATCAGCAATGCCCGCCTGGGCGGTTTTGAGCGCAAGCTTCCCCTTGATCTGGCTGGCCTCACCGAGCCCGAGGCAATGCGGCACTATGTCCGTCTCAGCCGCCTCAACCACTCGATCGATAGCGGCATGTATCCGCTGGGTTCGTGCACGATGAAGCACAATCCGCGCCTCAACGAAAAGATGGCCCGCCTCCCCGGCTTTGCCGACATTCATCCGCTGCAGCCGGTCTCGACCGTGCAGGGCGCGCTCGAACTGATGAACGAACTCAGCCACTGGCTGATGACGTTGACCAACACAGCTGCCGTCGCGCTGAGCCCCAAGGCCGGCGCCCATGGCGAATTGCTGGGCATGATGGCGATCAAGGCCGCGCAGGAAGCGGCCGGTCAGGGTCATCGCAAGATCGTGCTGGTGCCCGAAAGCGCCCACGGCACCAACCCGGCAACTGCAGCTTTTCTGGGCTATTCGGTCAAGGCTATCCCGGCCCGTACCGATGGCACAGTGGACGTGCAGGCGGTCAAGGATGCCCTTTCACCCGAAGTGGCGGCAATCATGCTGACCAACCCCAATACCTGCGGCCTGTTCGAGCCTCAGGTGATCGAGATTGCCAAGGCGATCCACGATGCGGGAGCGTTCTTCTACTGCGATGGTGCCAATTTCAACGCCATTATGGGTGTGGTGCGGCCGGGCGATCTGGGTATCGACGCCATGCACATCAATCTGCACAAGACCTTCTCGACGCCGCATGGCGGCGGCGGCCCAGGTGCGGGTCCAGTGGTGCTGTCGGCGGCGCTGGCTCCCTTTGCGCCGGTGCCCTTCGTGCGCAAGGGCGATAAGGGCCTGGAGCTGGTCGAACACACCCAGACCGGCGCTCTGGGCCGCATCACCGCCTTCCAGGGCCAGATGGGCATGTATGTCCGCGCCCTGACCTATATGCTCAGCCATGGCGGCGACGGGCTGGCTCAGGCGGCAGAAGACGCGGTTCTCAACGCCAACTATATCAAGGCTCGCCTTGAGCATGTGTTCTCGGTGCCGTTCACCGATTACCCGACCATGCACGAGGCGCTGTTCGACGATAGCTTCCTGGATGGCACGGGCGTTACCACGCTCGATTTCGCCAAGGCGTTGATCGACGAGGGTTTTCACCCCATGACCATGTACTTCCCGCTGGTGGTGCATGGCGCGATGCTGATCGAGCCGACCGAAAGCGAATCCAAGCAGACGCTGGACCGCTTCTGTGATGTGATGGAAGAACTCGCGCTCGATGCCAGGGCTGGCAATTCCGAGCGTTTCACCGCAGCTCCGCTCAATGCCCCGCGCCGGCGCCTTGATGAAACCCGCGCTGCGCGCTCACCCATTCTGAAATGGGAACGACCAGACGATCTGCCCCAGGCAGCCGAATAAGACAAAGGGCCCGTGGATCACTCCACGGGCCCTTTTGCATTCGAACTGGATTGTCGCAATCAGTTGCGGGTGTCGAAGCCGACCCAGATGGTGATGTCCTCGCCGCCCAGATAGGGGATGGCGACATTCTCGATCACCTTGACGAATTCGGCGGACCGGGCGGTCGCATCGATCGGCACGGCAATGGTGTATTTTTCCGAGAAGATGGCCTGCCCGTCGCGCTCGACGGCAAAGCGGATCGGAGCATTGACCGTTGTCTGCTTGCCCTGGGGGCCCAGCAGCACGCGGCCGGTTACACCCATATTGACGTTGATCAGGCCGTTCGACACCACGCAATTGCGCGTGCTCTCGTCGATCACGCCCTGATATTGCAGCGCGCGGGCGTCGCCCGTCTTGCCGCTACCATAGTAGAACATGGCTTCGCTGCCGGGGCGCACGCGGATCGGCGGGCACTGGCTGGCGATGGCTGGCAGGGCACTGCTCTGGGCCTGGGCGACCGCTGCAGGCGTCGCCGTGGAGTTTTGCAGGGTCTGTGTCTGGGTGGCGCTGCCGCCACCAAACATGCTGCCCATCGAACAGCCAGCCAGCAAGACTGCGGCGGTGGCGGCTGCGGACAGGCGCAGAGCCAGGGGCGTGAATGTGGTCATCAGCAAATCTCCTGGCGCGATATTAGCTGTTGGCGGCTTCAAGGGCCATCAGAATAGCAGGGGCACCGCTGGCACCGACGCCTGGGCCATCTTCCACGAAGATATCCTGCACGACGCCGTCCCGGATCAGCATTGCTGAGCGTGCCAGGCGTGGGCCCATGCCAGCAGCCGTCAGGTCCAGTTCAAGACCAAAGGCCTTGGCCAGTGCACCATTGCCGTCAGCGATGAAATCGATCTGGCCCAGAGCGCCGGTGTTTTCCGCCCAGGCTTTCATGACGTGATGATCATTGACCGCTGCGCAGATAATGCGCTCGACGCCTGCCGCCTTGAGCTTGGGCTGGTTGGCCAGAAAGCCGGGCAGATGATTGACGTGGCACGTCGGGGTGAAGGCGCCGGGCACGGTGAACAGAACCGTCACCCCCTGCCCCATCACTGCTTCAGTGGTGGTGTCGGAGATGCCGTCGGCATTGACGAGTTTGGTCGGCACGGACGGTAGCTTGCTGCCGCGTTCAATCATATTTCGGTAGACCTTATGACTATGGCTGCCAGCAGCAGCGCTTCACCACGCTCAATTGCTTCCGGAATAAGGGGCTTTGCCGGCCCAGACAAGGCCTTGGAGGGGTTTCCCCGTGCCGTGTCTAGTCTGCCAGTTCGACAGCGACCGAGCGCTCGATCTCGAAGGCGCCCATGTCTGTCATAAACGTCAGTTCGACGCGCTGATCGCCCAGATCGGTATGATCGGCCTCCCCTAAAACCGGGATCAGCACTAGGTTCGGTTCCGGGCTTTTTTGCGGCGCGCCAAACAGCGGTTCACCGCTGGCCGTAGCGGCAATCAACGAGCCGGGATCAAGCGCAGGATCGCTGATCGGAATTTCAAGCATATTGGTGCGCGCGTCGAACACCACGTCACCGATGGGCTGGGCGTAGTCGTCCCAATCGATGGGCGACATGGCCAGCGCCTGCCGCAACCGCAGACCGTTAGCGCGATCGGGGGTGCCATCATCAAGCGCCATGGAGAACCGCGCCTGAGCCGGGACGCAAATATCGGAGCAGATCCCCAGAATGGCCGAGAGGTCCACCTGAGTGGCACCGGGTGCCAGCGCCACATCAATGGGCAGCACGGTGGGGCCGAAATAGACATAGTCCAGATAGCCACCGGTCATATCCAGCGTCGGATAAGGCCAGAGGATTTCGTGCCCAAGTACCCCGTCTGTCGCGCCGAAATCCAGTTCAGTCGGCAGTCCACTCTCGCCCGGCACACGCCAATAGGTCTTGGTGTCGCCAGGCATGTCGATTTCGATGCCCATCAGGGTGTGGCCACTCGGCTTGATCTGGCCTGTGCTGATCAGCCGAATCTTGACCCCGGGGGCCACCTCCTGCCACGGCGTTTCGCCCGCAATGGCAGGCAGCACTAAAACGGACAATGCAAACGACAGGATAATTGGACGCATAGGATGGATTTAGCGCAGTCCTGTGTGAAGAAACAGCTAGGACGCTATCAGGCCTTCGTGAAGACCGGCAGGCTCATTCGTTCACCGGCAACTTGGCAGTGCCACAATGGCCCCCTACAATGGGGTTATGAAATCTCTTGAAGGACAATTCCTCGTTGCCATGCCGGACATGGATGATGAACGCTTTGCAGAAAGCGTCATCCTGCTGGTCGGCCATGGCGAAGAGGGCGCAATGGGGCTGGTGGTCAACCACGAACTGGCCAATCTGCGCTTTGCTGACATTATCGACGAGCTTGATCTGGGTGAGGTGGATAATCTCATCAAGGTTCCCGACGCCATCCGTGATCGCGCCGTGATGCGCGGCGGTCCGGTCGAAAAGGGGCGCGGTTTCGTGCTGCACTCTTCGGACTATGAAAGCGGCAATACCTATCCTGTTGCAGGCGGGGTCAGCCTGACGGCCACGCTGGACGTTCTCAAGGCCATCGCCTTCGGCCCCAAGCCGACATCGTCGCTGTTCGCACTGGGCTGTTGCGGCTGGAGCCCTGGCCAGTTGGAAGACGAGTTGGCCAATAATGGCTGGCTCACCGTGCCCTTCTCACGCGCCCTGCTGTTCGAGACACCCGTCGAAGACCGCTATGAGGCTGCGCTGGCGAGCCTGAACGACAATATCAACCGGGCCACGCTGAGCCCGGATGCCGGTCACGCCTAGCGACCAAGCTGAGCGGCGAGCTTCTTGCCAAATTCGGGACCTGTCATTGCTGCGCCAAAGGCATAGCCCTGGGCATAGCGACAGTTCAGGGTCCGCAGGCGGTCCAGTTCCTCAGGCGTCTCGACGCCTTCGGCAATCACCATCAGATCAAGATCGCTGGCCAGGGTAACAACCGATTTGATGATCGGACCCTGGGTATGGGCGATGCCATTGCCTTCGCTGATCTTCACGAAGGGCTGCGGGATCTTGATGGTGTCAAACGGGAAGCGGTGCAGATAGCTCAGCGAGGAGTGCCCGGTGCCGAAATCATCGAGCGCCAGACCCAGTCCCAGATTGCGCAGCGCCTGCAGCATATAGGCGGAGTGCTCGGGATTGGTCATCACCTGGCTCTCGGTAATCTCGAGCTTGAGGTGATGGGCCAGTTCCTTGTCCTGGCTGACCAGACTGCGCATGTCATTGAGCAGCGTCTCTGTCGCCAGCTGGCTGGGCGACAGATTGACCGAGATGAAGAAATCCTCGGGCAGACCGAAGGCAATCATCCAGTCCTTGGCCTGGGCAGCAGCCTGTTCAAAGGCCAGACGTCCCAGCTTTTCGATCTGCCCCGAGCGCTCGGCCAGTGGCACGAATTCATCGGGATTGACCACGCCACGGGTGGGGTGGGTCCAGCGCATCAGCGCTTCGGCGCCAACCATCTGGTTGGTCTGAATGTCCATTACAGGCTGGAACTGCACATGCAGTTCGCCTTGTTTCATGCCGCGCTCGAGGTCTTCCTCGCTGGCACGGTTATAGGCGGCAATCGAGCGCGCTGAAGCGCGGTAGGCCTCGATGCGGTCGCCACCCAGCCGCTTGGCATAATACATGGCCAACTCGGCATCGCGCAGCACATCGGCCGCCTCGGCCGGGTTGCTGTCATAGATCGTCACGCCAATTGAAGCTGTCAGCGTCAGGTCGCGATCACCGAAATTGAACGGGGCCTTGAGCGCCTTGCGGATTTGCTCGGCTGTCTCGGCAATCTTGCCCGCGGCCTGCTCGGACGCCAGGATCACCGCGAACTGGTCGCCGGTCACCCGTGCGACGGTGTCGAGCGGCCGCATGATGCGCGAGATGCGGCGCGAAATGGCCAGCAGAACCGAGTCAGAGGCCGCGTGGCCAATGCGCTCTTCAAGCTCCATGAAACGGTCGATATCGATCAGGAAGACGGCCGGCTTGGTGCCGCCGGGAGTACGGGCACGCACCAGTGCACGCTCGAGACGATCCAGGAACAGCTGACGATTGGGCAAACCCGTCAGGCTGTCATGGACGGCGTCATGCAACAGACGCTCGCGCGAGGCGCGGTCCTCGGTGACATCCTGCAATGTGCCCACGATGCGGTTGACCTGACCATCACCGCCCAGCACCGGCTTTACCCGCATGCGGAAAGCCCGGTAATTGCCGTCATGGCCAGCAATGCGCATATCGGCGGAGACCTTGCCTCGGCGCAGTTCGACCAGTGTGTCGAACGCGGTGCGGAAGCGATCACGATCATCGGGATGCACGCGATCAAGCCACAGCTTGATGGCGCCCCGCAACGAACCGCGCTTTTCGCCCAGGCGCACTGCCAGTTCGTCGCTGACCGCCACGCGATCACGCTCGATATTCCAGTCGAAGACAAAATCGCCCGAGCCGGTCAGCGCCAGCGCACGGCGCTCGACTTCGGACAGCGTGCCAATGGTCACCTGACCTTCAGAGAAGGCATGCTGCACTGCGGTAAAGCCGAGCAGCATGACGATCAGCACCAGACCACCACCCACGGCAGGCTGGGCCACATCATTGGACACCTGACCGGACACCACGAGCCAGGAATAGAACAGCCAGGCAATCAGGATGATCCAGGTAGGCACCAGCAGCACGGCGCGGTCATAGCCGCGCAGCGCCAGCAGCAGGATCAGGAAGAAGCCCGACAGACCGAGCAGGGCCAGCACCAGCCGGGAAATGGTCGAGGCGATGGCAGGCTCAAAGAAGGCAAAGCCGAACAACGCCAGAAACAGCGCGGCCAGTCCAAGCGCCAGATGCACAAAGCGCAGATGCCAGCGATGCAGGTTGAGATAAATGAACAGGAACCCGGCCAGCGTCGTGGCGATACCCGCCTCGGCTGCAGCCCGTAGCGGCGGCACACCCGAAGCCGACAGGCCCAGCAGGCGGCCCAGCACGCCAAAATCGATCAACAGATAGGTCAACACAGCCCAGGCCACGGCTGCGGTGGCCGGGAACACGCCACGGCCCTTGACCACAAACATGATGGTCAGGAACACGGCGGCGAGCGAGGCAACGCCGAGCACCACGCCTCGGAACAGAGTGAAGGAGTTGACGTAGTCGCGATAGGCGTTTGGTTGCCAGATATAGAGTTCGGGCAGGTCCTCGCCCGTCAGTTCGGCCACAAAGGTCACCGTCGCTCCCGGATCGAGCGTGACCTCAAAGACGTCGGCCTCAGAATCACTGAGACGAACGGGTCGAATACCCGCACTCGGTGTCAGGGCGGTGATGCGATCGCTGCCCAGATCTGGCTGCAGGATCCCTGAACCGGGCAGCCGATAGAACGGCGCCACCAACAGGCGCTCGATCTGCTGATCGCTGTCATTGCGCAGGGCGAAAAGCGCGAATCCGGGGTCGGTGCCCTTTTCAGACGCCAGCACCTCAATGCGGCGGATAATGCCGTCAGCACCGGGCGCGGTGGACAATTGCACGCGACCGCCATCACCGGGCCGGATTTCCAGCACGTCAGACAAATTGACCGCGTTGACATCATCGGGGACCGAGATGACTTCGAGAGCTAGGGCGGGAGCGAGGGATGCCAGCGCGAACGCAAGACACATCGCGAGTGCATAAAAGTGACGCATCAAGGGCGACTATATCCTGCGGTAGGCTTCATTGTGGCATCGATCCAGACAAGCCACAGAAATCGGCTATGAGCGGAAACGGCATCCTCTTGAGGGGAGCGTCCTTTGGTAGCGGGGATTGACGCAAGCGACAAGGTTGCAGAACTGTGATGAAATAGCCACACACCTAGATGGTGCGACTGACAAAGTGCGCCAATTCATAGCGCTCCTTGGTCAGTCCGAACATCACATGGTCTTCCCAGCGACCATTGATCTGCAAATATTTCTCGGCAAAACCCTCTTCGACGAAGCCATTTTTTTCCAGCACCCGGCGCGAGGGCGTATTGCCCGGCAAAAACGCGGCGTGGATGCGGTGCAGATCAAGGGTCTCAAACACGAAGGGCAGACAGGTGGCCACGGCTTCGGTCATCAATCCCTTGCCAGCATATTGCTGACCCATCCAATAGCCCAGATTGACGAACTGGGCCGCCCGGCGGCGGACATTGGACAGGGTAATGCCGCCAACCAGCCGCTCCTTATTGCCATCGGGCTGGAAAATGAACAGCGAATAGTCGGTCCCCTCCTCGGCCTCCTGGCGCGCGCGCTTGACGCGGGTAACAAAGATCCGGCGGGCCAGATCAGCCTCGGTCCAGCGCGGCTCGAAGGGTCGCAGGAATTCGCGGCTTTCGCGGCGCAGCGTGTACCATTGCTGATAGTCTGAAAGCTGCGGCAAGCGCAGCAGGGTGTTCTCACTGCGCAGCGTAATCAGGGATGTCGGCGAGGACCAGGGCCAGAGCACCGCTGTGGCTCCTAGCGCCGAAGATGATCGCCAATGGCCTGAACATCAGCCAGGTTTCCAATGGGGCCGATGCCGGCCACTGTCGGATTGCCCTGGGTGAAGATCTGCTCGGCAATATCCTGCACGCGCTGGGCGGTGATGGCGTTGATGCGATCAACCGTCTCCATCATCGGAATGGGACGCCCCCACAGGATTTGCTGGCGGGCCAGCTGGCCGGCACGGGCCGAGGGGCTTTCGAGCGACATCAGCAGACCGGCTCTGATCTGGTTGCGCACCCGGACAACTTCCTCTTCGGTGATGTTTTCGGTGGCGCGCTTGAGCTCGTCGAGCACAACCGGCACCAGATCGGCAACCTCGTCTTCGCCAGTGGCTGCAGCAACGCCAAAGACACCACTATCGGCGAAGGCCCAGTGGAAGGAATAGACCGAGTAGCACAGGCCGCGCTTCTCACGCACTTCCTGGAACAGGCGCGAGCTCATGCCACCCCCCAGGATCGAGGCCAGCACCTGGGCTGCGTAGAAGCCATCGGCATTATAGGCCCGGCCCTCAAAGCCGACCACGATATGGGCCTGTTCATGATCGGAGACCAGCCGTTCCTGACCACCCTGATACTCAGCGCGCTGCGGCGCCGGTGCACCATTGGGCTTGAGATCGGCAAAGCGCTCGCGCGCCACATCGACCAGTCCCTCATGGCTGACATTGCCCGCCGCAGCCAGCACCATATGGTCGCCCACATAGTTGCGGTTCATATATTTGCGGATGGTGTCGGGATTGAACTCGCGCACCGAATCCACCGTGCCCAGAATAGTCCGGCCAATAGGCTGGCTGGGGAAAGCGGCTTCCTGAAACAGGTCGAACACCTGATCGTCTGGATTGTCGCGCGCCGCGCCAATCTCCTGCACGATGACCTGCTTTTCGCGGGTCAATTCGTCTTCATCAAACAGCGAGTTCTGCAGGATATCGGCGAGAATATCAGCGCCGAGAACCACGTCTTCCTTGAGCACGCGGGCAAAATAGCCGGTGTGTTCGATGGAGGTGGCGGCGTTCAGGTCGCCGCCGACGTTTTCGATGGCCTCGGCAATCTCCAGCGCGGTGCGCGAGGTGGTGCCCTTGAACGCCATGTGTTCGAGCAGATGGGAGATACCATGCTCGGTCTTGCGCTCGGAGCGCGCACCCGCCTTGACCCAGACCCCCAGCGAGGCGCTTTCAAGATGCGACATGTGGTCGGTCAGGACCACCATGCCATTGTCCAGGGTCGTCGATTGTACGCTCACTAGAGATTCTCCTCAGGCCCAGCGATCGAGTGACCGCTGGTCCCTCTTGTCGCTAGGCAGCGCGCGTGCGCGCTGAGATGAAATCTTCGACCGCTTGCTGGTCGTTGGCAAGGACGCTGAGGCGTTCCTCACGATCATAGAGGTCAGCCAGCCAGGCTGGCAGCGCCGGATCGATGCCTGATGCATCCTTGACGGCTGCAGGAAATTTCGCCGGATGGGCTGTGGCCAGCGTGACCATCGGAATGGCGCCAAGGTTCTGCTGGGCCACATGCACACCCACGGCGGTGTGGGGATCAAGCAGATAGTCGGCGGCCTTGAGGGTGTTGGCGATGGTGGCCCTGGTGGTGGCCTCGTCGGTGGTCGCTGCGGCAAAGCCGCGACGGATCGCGCTGAGGGCATTTTCGGGCACGGCAAAGCCACCTGACTGCTTGAGACCGTCCATCATGCGCACCACGGCACCGGCATCGCGCCCAGCGCCTTCAAACAGCAGACGCTCGAAGTTCGAGGATATCTGGATGTCCATTGAGGGGCTGATAGTGGGCGCCACGCCGGCCATTTCATAGCGACCGGTTTCCATGGTGCGACGCAGGATGTCATTGGCATTGGTGGCAATGATCAGCTTGTCGATCGGCAGGCCCATGGCCTTGGCGCAATAGCCGGCAAAGATGTCGCCAAAATTACCCGTCGGTACGGTGAAACTGACGGGCCGGTGCGGCGAGCCGAGCGACACGGCCGCCGTGAAATAATAGACGATCTGGGCGACGATGCGGCCCCAATTGATCGAGTTGACGCCGGACAGGCGCACCCGGTCCCGGAAATTGTGGTTGTTGAACATCGCCTTGACGATGTTCTGGCAGTCATCAAACGTACCATCAAGCGCAATATTGTGGACATTGGCGTCCAGCACGGTGGTCATCTGCAGGCGCTGCACCGGCGAGGTGCGCCCCTGGGGATGCAGGATGAAGATATCGGTGGTGTCGCGGCCACGGAAAGCTTCGATGGCAGCCGAACCGGTATCACCTGAAGTCGCGCCGACAATGGTGGCCTTGAGCCCGCGCTCAGCCAGGATATGGTCCATCACCCGGCTGAGAAACTGCATGGCGACGTCCTTGAACGCCAGGGTGGGCCCATGAAAAAGTTCGAGCACGAAGTGGCCCGGCGCCAGCTCGACCAGCGGCGCCACCGAGGGGTGCCGGAACACGCCGTACGAATCATCAATGATCTGCTTGAGCTTGGCCGGTGCAATCTCGTCGCCGACGAAGCGGCTGATCACGGCGTAAGCGACATCCGCATAGGATTTGCCCGCAAAACCGGCGATTTCAGCGGTACTGAACTGGGGCCAGGACTGCGGCACATAGAGCCCGCCATCAGAAGCAAGGCCAGCGAGAACTGCGTCAGAGAAGCCGAGCACGGGTGCCTGACCGCGCGTTGAAACAAACTGCATTGGGGGGAAGCGCCCTTTTAGAATTGTTGCAACCTAGTGAAACCGCGGCTGAACCGCAAGTTCACCAACTCAGCTCTTGCGTGCCGCGCGCTGCCGCGCCAGCCAGAAGCCCAACATAACCACAGCCACAATGGCGAAGCCAAACCAGGTATAGGCGTAGCCGAGGTGGTTGTTGGGGAATTCGATGACCGTCTCCCCGCCCTGGGGCAGCTCATTGGGCGCACCGGCAGGCAGATCGACATAGTATGGGGCGAACGGCGCCAGCGCAGGATCGACCATCTCGGCCAGTCGAACCGGATCGCGCACCCACTCCACCCTGTTGGAGGTGTCTGGCGCAGGCGTCATGAAACCGGCCGTTTCGCCCGGCCGCAGCAGGCCGGTGATGGTCACCTGCGTGATATCGCTTTCGCCGTCGGTAACAGCGGCTTCCTGCAAGGCTTCTGGCACAAAGCCGCGATTGACGAACACCGTGCCGCCCTCGGCCAGCACGAAGGGTGTGACTACCCAATAGCCGGGTCCCGAGGCGGCGCCACGGGCATTGGCGAGGCTGGTGAACACCGTTACCGTCTGGTTGTAGCGAAAGGCACCGGTCAGCGAGACCGGCCGGAAATTGAGTTCCGCCAGATCAAGCCCGGGCCATTGGGCAGCATTTGGTGCAGCGATCGGCGCAGCGTCGAGGCGTTCATCGACCGCAACGATCAGCGCTTCCTTTTCGGCCAGCCGCTGCAATTGCCAGGTTCCCAGCCAGGTGCACACCACGGCCAGTGCCAGCATCAGCACCACAAAGGTGCCCGTCATCAGCGGGCCGAGGCGGCGTTGGGGGCTCATTGGTGACCCTCATGGGCGTCGTGTCGGAACTGCAGGGCTACCAGAACACCCTTGAAGGGTGGCAGCAGCGCCAGCGACAGCACAATGGTGGTTGGTATCCACAGCATCAGATGGACATAGGGTGCGGGGTTGAACACTGCGCCGACGACCAGTGCCAGCAGGATCACGATTGGGGCGACCAGGAAGATCACGAAGATGGCCGGGCCATCGCCGCTATCGGCAAAGGAGAGATCAAGCCCACAGACCGTGCAGCTTGGCGCAACCTTGAGATAGCCCTTGAACAACTTGCCTTCCCCACAGCGCGGGCAGCGGCAAAGCAGACCGGCAGTTATCGGCGATGGCTGGGTCAAAGCAGGCCTCCAAACAATTCGGGGCGCAGCTTGCTGCTGCGCCCCGTACATTCCGTCAGATTTCGTCTAGTGGTTCAGGGCCACGCCCCAGCTGCCCCAGACATAGACCGAGGCAAACAGAAATAGCCAGACCACGTCCACGAAGTGCCAGTACCAGGCAGCAAATTCGAAGCCGAGGTGACGCTCGGGGGTGAACTCCCCACGCTCGGCACGGATCAGGCAGATGGCCAGGAAGATGGTACCAATCAGCACGTGGAAGCCGTGGAAGCCGGTGGCCATGAAGAAGGTTGCGCCATACATCGAACCGGCAAACGAGAAGCCAGCTTCGGAGTATTCCAGTGCCTGCACAAAGGAGAACAGCACGCCCAGTGCAACGGTCAGAACCAGACCCCAGCGCAGACCCTTGCGATCGCCTTCGAGCAAAGCATGGTGCGCCCAGGTCACGGTGGTGCCCGAGGTAAGCAGGATCAGCGTGTTGAACAGTGGCAGGTGGAAAGGATCGAACAGCTCGATGCCCATGGGGGGCCAGACACCACCGGTTGCGGCAACGCGGGCGTACTGCTCGACGTCGTCGAGGCGGAAGAAGCCGTCAAAATAGGCCCAGAACCAGGCCACGAAGAACATCACTTCCGAGGCGATGAACAGCATCATGCCGTAGCGGTGATGCATCTGCACGACGGGGGTGTGATCGACGCCGTTATTGGCTTCTTTGACCACATCTGCCCACCAGGCATACATGGTGTAGAGCACGCCAACCAGGCCGATGAAGAACACCCATGGGGTCCAGTTGTGCATCCAGAAGACGCCACCAATGGCAAGGATCAGTACGGAGACCGAGCCGACGAACGGCCACGGGCTCGGTTCGACCATGTGATAGTCGTGGTTCTTGGCAAGTCCAGCCATGGTCAGCTTCCCTCGTTGTCTGAAGCGTAGAAGGTATAAGAGAGCGTGATCTCTTTGATGGTGTCGAGCTCTTGGTTGTCGTCAAGCTCGGGGTCGATAAAGAACACAATCGGCATTTCGACGGTTTCGCCGGGCTGCAGCGTCTGCTCGGTGAAGCAGAAGCATTCGATCTTGTTGAAGTAGACGCCTGCCCGTTCGGGCGCGACGTTGAAAATGGCGTGGCCGGTAACCGGCTTGCTCGAATAGTTGGTAGCCACGAAATTGACCGTGTCGACGGCGCCGATCCTGTCGGTGATCGGCTTGGCCGGGGTCACTTTCCAGGCCAGATCGTTGGACACGTTGGAATCGAAGCGCACCTTCATTTCGCGGGCAATAATGCCCTTGGGCGTTTCGGTCGCGACCTGGGTCGTGCCGCCAAAGCCAGTGACCTGACAGAACAGCTGGTAGAGCGGCACCGAAGCATAGGCCAGCCCCACCATGCCCGCAGCGATCACCAGCCCGCCCAGCGCGGTGCGCCGGTTGCGTGTGGTGGTGCGCGTCGCACTGTCATGATGGGTCAGATCAGCCATTACATAGCCCGATCAAACAGCGCTGGCCCCATCTTGACGATGGTCAGCGTGTAGAAGGTGATGGCGAACAACGCCAGCGCGATGGCCAGGGCGATCGAGCGACGGCGGCGGACCTTTGCACGCGCAGCGGCGACCTCGGGGGCCTCGATCTCGACAGCGCGAATTTCGTCGGGTGCACTCATGCCAATACCCCAAAACGCAGCAGCAGATTGTCGACCAGCAGGGCAAAGAACAGAACGAACAGATAGCCCAGCGAATAGTTGAACAGGGCGCGTGCCGATTTGCGCATGGCGACATCCTCGCCGGTGCGCAGCAGGCGCCAGGCAAAGAACAGGAAAGCTGCGCCCGTCACCACGGCGACAGCGGTATAGACCACGCCGGCAAAGCCCAGCACGGTTGGCAGCATGGCAGAAAGCGCCAGCAGGATGGTGTAGATGAAGATCTGCACCTTGGTGTGCGCCGCGCCCTTGACGTTGGGCAGCATGGGAATGCCGGCCGCGCCGTAATCGCTTTGCTTGTAGAGCGCCAACGCCCAGAAATGCGGCGGGGTCCACAGGAAGATGATCATGAACAGCGCGATGCTTTCAACGCTGATCGTGCCGGTTACCGCGGCCCAGCCCACCATGGGTGGAAAGGCACCGGCCGCGCCGCCAATCACGATGTTCTGTGGCGTCGAACGCTTGAGCCACATCGTGTAGACGACTGCATAAAAAAAGATGGTGAAGGCCAGCAGGCCGCCGGCAACCCAATTGGTCGCCAGACCCAGCAGGGCCACCGAAAACACCGAGAGCACGACGCCAAAGATCAGGGCTTCGCCGCCGCTGATGCGACCGGCCGGAATGGGCCGGTTGACGGTGCGGCTCATGATGGCGTCGATATCGGCGTCATACCACATATTGAGCGCGCCCGACGCGCCTGCACCGATGGCGATGCAGACCACGGCGATGACACCAAGCAGCGGATTGATGCCACCGGGGGCAACAACCAGGCCAACAATGGCCGTAAACACTACCAGCTGCATGACATTGGGCTTGAGCAGCGCGAGGTAGTCCTCCACGCGTGCCTCGCCCGTCATGCCGGATAGATGTCTGGTGTCATCCATTAAAGCCACTGGCTTTGCTTTCCTTGGGGTCGTTGATCGGGCCGCGCGAACGCGGCCCGGATGCACTTAGTGCGCGTTGGTCGAGTCGATCTTGGGCAGCGTGGTGAACTGGTGGAACGGTGGAGGCGAGCTCAGCGTCCATTCCAGCGTGGTTGCACCAACACCCCAAGGGTTGTCACCCGCAGGACGCTTCTTCCGGCTTGCTTCCCATGTCGCATAGAAGAAGATGATCATGGCGACGAAGGTGATGTAGTAGCCGAACGAGGAGATGCGGTTGAAGAAGCCGAAGGCATCGGGATAGTCGATGTAACGGCGCGGCATACCGGCAAGGCCCAGGAAGTGCTGCGGGAAGAAGATCAGGTTCACGCCGACGAACATGGTCCAGAAGTGCGCGGCAGCCAGGGTCTCGTTGTACATGTAGCCGAACATCTTGGGGTACCAGTAGTACCAGCCAGCAAAGATCGAGAACACGGCACCGAGCGACAGAACGTAGTGGAAGTGGGCAACCACATAGTAGGTGTCGTGCAGGGCACGGTCAGCACCGGCATTTGCCAGCACCACACCGGTCACGCCACCAACGGTGAACAGGAAGATGAAGCCGATAGCCCAGAGCATTGGCGACTTGAAGGTGATCGAACCGCCCCACATGGTGGCGATCCACGAGAAGATTTTCACGCCCGTGGGCACCGCGATGACCATGGTGGCCGCCACGAAGTAGCGCTGCACGTCCAGGCTCAGGCCTGTAGTGTACATATGGTGCGCCCACACCACGAAGCCGACAAAGCCAATGGCAACCATAGCGTAGGCCATGGCCATATAACCGAAGATCGGCTTGCGGCTGAAGGTCGACACGATGTGGCTGACAATGCCGAAGCCCGGCAAAATCATGATGTACACTTCGGGGTGACCGAAGAACCAGAACAGATGCTGAAATAGTACGGGATCGCCACCCTCGGCAGGCTTGAAGAAGGCAGTGCCGAAATTGCGGTCGGTCAGCAGCATGGTGATGGCGCCGGCCAGCACTGGCAGAGCCAGCAGCAGCAGGAATGCAGTCACCAGAACCGACCAGGCAAACAGCGGCATCTTGTGCAGCGTCATGCCCGGAGCGCGCATGTTGAAGATCGTGGTGATCAGGTTGATCGCGCCCAGAACCGAGCTGACGCCGGCAACGTGGAGCGAGAGAATGGCAAAGTCCATGGCCGGGCCAGGATGGCCGGTGGTGGACAGCGGCGGGTAGACGGTCCAGCCGCCACCAAAGCCCAGAGCGCCGGGGCCAGTGCCTTCAAAGAACAGGCTCATCAGCAGCAGGATGAACGCAGGTGGCAACAGCCAGAACGCGATGTTGTTGATGCGCGGGAACGCGGTATCGGGCGCGCCGATCATCAGCGGCGCGAAATAGTTGGCAAAGCCGCCCATGGTGGCAGGCATGACCACGAAGAACACCATGATCAGCGCATGCGCGGTGGTGAACACGTTGTACATGTGCTTGCCAGCATCGAGCGCCGCGGCACCCGACGCATCCATGCCATAGACCATGGCCGCAAGGCCGTGGAAAATCTGGATGCCGGGCTCCTGCAATTCCATGCGCATCACGCCGGAGAGCAGACCACCGATAATGCCGGTGAAGATTGCGAACACAAGGTACATCACGCCGATGTCCTTGTGGTTGGTCGAGTAGACCCAGCGACGCCAACCGGTCGGCGTATGCGCGTCGTGTGCGCTATCGTGTCCGGTCGCGTGGGCTTCGAGGTGAGCGGTGTCGGTCATATTCGTTTATCCCCTGACCCGTGGTCTACTGCACTGCTGCAAGCGTTGCGTTGGCAGCGGTGTAGTCACCCGCCTCGAACGCAGTCATGTAAGCAGCGAATTCTTCTTTAGTGACGACGCGAATGGCGATCGGCATGAAGGCGTGGTCCTTGCCGCAAAGCTCGGAACACTGGCCATAGAAAATGCCGGTCTCGCGCGAGTTGAACCAGGTCTCGTTGAGGCGACCGGGCACGGCGTCAATCTTGATGCCGAACGATGGGACGGCAAAGGCATGGATGACGCCGAGCGGATCAGCGGTCACCTGCATGCGCACCGTGGTATCGACTGGTACGACAAGCTCATTGTCCACAGCCAGAAGGCGCGGCTGGGCCGGCTTGGTGCCCAGACGATCTTCTTCATTGAGCATCAGCGAGGTGAACTCGATGTCCTGGTCGACATACTGGTAATCCCAGTACCACTGCTGGCCCGTTGCCTTGACGGTCAACTCGGGTGCAGGCACCTCGACTTCGCCGAACGAGAAGATGTTGGAGCCGAGATATTTGCGCTCGCCATCGGGTGTGGTCAGCTGATCGGACAGCACACCGAAGGACGGGATGGCGATGATGATCAGGATCACGATCGGCAGAACGGTCCAGACGATCTCAACCATGGTGTTGTGGGTGAAGCTGGCTGGTGTCGGGTTGCGCTTGGCATTGTAGCGGAAGGCGATCCACAGCAGCAGCGCCAGCACGAAGACGACGATCAGGCTGATGGTCCACATCAGAATGCCGTCGTGGAAACTCGTGATCGAGTCCATGATTGGCGTCACTGACCGCTGCAAATGGAACTGCCCTGGCAGTGGATGGCCGGCCGTATAGCCCGCTTCTTCCTGCGCGGCAGCCAGAGCCGGGGCCAGCGCCACTGCGGCAGCTGCGAAAGCGCCCATCTTTCTCAAGAACTGACCGATCACCATAAACCCCTGTATCGACTGCAATTGGCGCATCCGCACCGGGATTGAGTGGCATAACAGCGGCATAGATAACGCCGCCCCGACTCAACCTCGGAGCGAAAAACTCTTCCGGAGACCTAAATCATATTGAAAGGGGCAAGTCCATTGCGGCAACACTGTGTAATGCTGCGTCATATTGCGCGGCGCAGCGCCGGTTTCCGCCTCACCCCTGCCGCAGTTTGCCCGACATATCGTCAGCAAATCCGGGCTTTGGTTGACTTGCGGCATCGCGTAACGGAAACACTTGGAGCCTGAAGCGTGCGCACGATTCGGCAGGAGTATTAAGAGAGTGAAGCGGATTTTGAAGCGTCACCTGGCTGGCATTGGCCTGGCTGTTCTGGCAGTTGCCGCAGGCGGCAGCGCCGTTTTGGGCCAAGGCGTTGTTCGCGCCCAATATGGTGACTGGCAGATGAGCTGCGATACCCCACCGGGTGCCAGCTTTGAGCAATGCGCCATCATCCAGAATGTTCTGGCCGAAGATCAGCCCAATGTCGGTCTGTCCGTCATTATACTGCGCACGGCCGATCGCGAGGCCCGTCTGCTGCGTGTACTGGCACCACTGGGCGTGCTGCTGCCCAATGGTCTTGGCCTGAATGTGGACGGTCAGGACATGGGCCGGGTGGCCTTTGTGCGCTGCCTGCCCAATGGTTGCGTTGCCGAAGTGGTACTGGACGACGACCTGATCGAAACATTGTCCGATGGCAGCAGCGCGATCTTTGTGGTGTTCAAGACCCCCGAAGAGGGCATTGGCATTCCCGTGTCGCTTAACGGCCTCAAAGACGGCTTTGCGCAACTCCCTTGATCCGGAGCGCCACCAATGACTGAAGAACGCCGCGCGACCATTCGGCATCGCACCCTCAAGGGCGGCCGCGTTGTCACCAATGCGGGCTATTCCACCTATGACTGCACGGTGCGCAATCTGTCCGAGGCGGGTGCCCGGCTTCGGGTGGCCAGCATTGTCGGCATTCCCGATGAGTTTGAACTGGCCATGGATGACGGGCGCAAATACGCCTGCCACGTGGTTTGGCGCACCGAAGCCGAACTCGGCGTCAGCTTCAACGTAGCGTAAAAAAAGCCGGACGAGTGCGAGGCACTGTCCGGCAAGTCATCAGGAAACGGGATCGGTGGCAAAACCGACCCGGGAGATGGCACGACGCTCGTAACTGCAATTCGTACCAACCTGGGAACATCGCCCGAACGTATCCGGGCGATGGAAACTTGATCGCGGCGCCTAGAGGCGTGCGTTGCGGGCGCGGGCAGCGCTGAGCACATGCGCGCCGGCAGGCTGCTTGCGGCTGAGAGCGGTGGTGATATCGTCGCGCGAGATACCGATATCGCTGAGGCGGTCGTGGTCGAGTTCAAGCAGGGCGTACAACGCATTCCGGCGGGTTCGTGCAGCTTTCGCCTTGGCGATCCAGCGCGTGAGCGCGACAAATGGATTGGGCGTGGCGGCCGCAAGTGACCGCTCGCCGGAGAGCGAGATAGCCATGATGTTCTCCAAACATGTGGTTGTGCCGAAGGGAGTTCGGCGGATCCGACACCGTGTGTTCTGGTGCCGATGATCAAGCAGTAGCGCTCTGGACAATTATTCGTCCAACAAATAGATTTCATCTAATTCATCAATTTGAGTTATGTGAGGGTAGGATGGCTGCGCCGCTTGATCTGGACCAGTTGCAGAGCTTTTGCGCGATTGCAGATTGCGGCAGCTTTACCGAGGCGGCCCGCCGCGTGAACAAGACGCAGTCAGCGGTCTCGATGCAGATCAAGCGTCTCGAGGAACGGCTGGGGCAAACCCTGCTGGCGCGCGAGGGTCGCAGCGTCACGCTGACGCTGCATGGCGAGGCGCTCTATGCCCGCGCTCGCAAGATGCTGCGCACCAATGCGGAAATCCTCGACCACTTCTCCGACGGCGTGCTGGCTGGCTCGATCCGGTTCGGCGTGCCCGACGATTATGCCGTGCGGCTGCTGCCGGTGATCCTGTCGAGTTTTCAGCGCACCCACCCCAAGATTGCCGTGGACGTATCCTGCATGGCCTCCGAGCATCTGACCGAAGGCATGCGGGCCGGGCGTTACGATCTGATCGTATTCACCCAGGGCACCGAGCAGAACTATGGCGAGCTGTTCCGCACCGAAAAGATGCACTGGGTGGCCAGCCACGGTGGCCGCGCCCTGGCCAGCGACCCGTTGGCAATCGCCTGTGGTCCGCATTTCTGCATCTGGCGCAAGGATGCCCAGGATGCACTGGACCGGGCGAGCAAGGATTACCGCATCGCCTATACCTCATCAAACGCTACGGCGATCTCAAGTGCGGTGCTGTCGGATCTGGCGATTGGCTTCTTGCCCGAAAGCGCCCTGCAGCCGGGCATGCGGGTGGTCGATGACGATCACGAACTGCCCCATCTGGCCGATGCACAGATCGCCCTGATGCGGGCCAGCCACGCCTATGGCGGCATTTATGATGCGCTGGCCAATCATATTGTGCAGTCGATGGGCAACCTCGATGCAGCGGCAAGCGACACAGAAGCAGCGGAGTAAACGCGCTGCACTCTTGACCTGTCGGGGCCGATGTCGCACCAACAGGCCATGGCCGAGACACTCACAAATGCTGCTGAATTCAGCGTCAGCGAAATCGCACAAGCGGTAAAACGCACCGTCGAGGATGAATTCGGCCATGTGCGGGTGCGCGGCGAGATATCAGGCTTTCGCGGACAGCACTCTTCGGGCCATGCCTATTTCACCCTCAAGGATGAGAGCGCCTCAATTGACGCCGTCGTCTGGAAGGGCAATTACGCCAAGCTGACCTTCAAGCCCGAAGAGGGGCTTGAGGTGATCGCCACCGGGCGGCTGACCACCTTCCCGCGTTCCTCCAAATACCAAATCGTCATCGACAATATTGAGCCCGCGGGTGCCGGTGCGCTGATGGCGCTGCTTGAGGAGCGCAAGCGCAAGCTGGCCGCCGAAGGGCTGTTCGCGCGCGAACGTAAACAGTCCCTGCCCTATCTGCCCCGCGTGATCGGTGTGATCACCTCCCCCACGGGCGCGGTGATCCGCGATATCCTGCATCGCCTGGCCGACCGCTTCCCCAGCCATGTCATGGTCTGGCCGGTGCGGGTTCAGGGCGATACCTGCGCCCCCGAAGTGGTCAATGCCATTGAGGGGTTCAACGCCATGGTCGCCGGCGGCGCCATGCCCCGGCCCGATCTGTTGATCGTGGCGCGTGGTGGTGGCGCGATCGAAGACCTGTGGGGCTTTAACGAAGAGGCCGTGGTGCGCGCGGTAGCCGCCAGCACCATCCCGATCATTTCCGCGGTCGGGCACGAAACCGATACCACGCTGATCGACTATGTCTCGGATATGCGGGCGCCAACGCCGACGGCTGCCGCCGAAGCCGCAGTGCCGGTGCGGGCCGAACTGATCGGCTATGTCGATGATCTGGGCGGCCGGCAACGCCAGGCAACGCGCCGGGTAACCGCAACCGCGCGCGACCGTCTGCGTGCGGCCGTGGCCGGGCTGCCGCGCGCCTCCGATCTGGTATCACTGCAACGCCAGCAGCTTGATCACGCGGCGTCTAACCTGCTGGGCAATCTGCGCCATTCGGTACAGTCACTGCGCGTGCGCTATTCGCGCACGGACTCCAAGCTCACGCCGCGCCTGCTGCAAGGCCAGCGCCAGGAAGCCGCCGAAAAGCTGCGCAATCTGTCGCTGCGCGCCAATGCGGGGCTGCGCAAGACGGTGGACCGCACCCGCCTTACCTTTGATCCGCGCGCCGAGCGTCTGGCCGCTTCGGTTTCCCGGCTGATCGAGCGCAAGCATTCCCTGTTCGCCGGCATTGGTCCGAAACTGTCGCCAAGCGCGCTCAAGACCGAATTGCGCCACGCCCACAGCGTACTGACGCCGCTGACAGCGCGGCTGCGCGCCAGCATGGCGCTCAATCTGGGCGAGGCGCGCGCGGCGCTCACGCAGTCGGACAAGCTGCTCGCCTCGCTGAGCTACAAGAGTGTGCTGGCGCGCGGTTATGCGGTGATCAAGGACGATCAGGGCAATCTGGTGCAGGCCCGGGCCACGCTGTCACCGGGCGATGCGGTGGCCATCGAATTTGCCGATGGTGAGGTCGGCGCCACAATTGCAGGCAGTCCGGTTATCAAGAAGAAACCACGCGGACAAGTTGACAGCGACACTCAAGAAAGCCTCTTTTGATCGGTATCAATGCTCGCTATATCGAGCGTGGTTAAAGGATTTTCATCATGAACCTTTTTGACAAGGGCTTTGCGCCCACCGAAGCCGTGATCCGCTACCTTGATGGCGACTATGTCGTGCTCAAGCCGGGCACATTTGCCCGCTGCGCCATTACCGGCAAGCCGATCCCGCTCGATGAGCTGTTCTACTGGAATGTTGATCGGCAAGAGGCCTATGCCGATGCCACCGTCGCCAATACGGCGTTCGAACGGTTCGGCCTGGGCGCCTGATGGTTGTGGAAGCGTCACCACACCGTCGTCGTTTCCTGTTCATATCCAACGGCCATGGCGAAGACTGGATCGCCTCAGCCATTGTGGCCCGCCTGCCCAAATCGATCGAGGTCAATGCCTATCCCATGATCGGTGCGGGCAATGCCTATACCGGGGTGTGTCCGATCGTGGGTCCACGCGCCACGCTGGCCTCGGAGGGCTGGCGCAATGTCAAAGGCTCGCTGCAGCGCGACCTGACCAGCGGCGGCCTCAAGACCATCCCGCCGGCATTACGATTTCTGCGCGAGATCCGCGGCAGATATGAGCGCGTCATCATCGTCGGTGATGTCACCGGCGTGCTGGCCGCCTATGCCTGTGGCCTGCGTGATCTGATCTATCTCGATGTCTACAAGACGGGCGCGGCGCGGCTTTACTCAGCGGCCGAACGCTTTGTCATCAAGCGCGCCTGCACCACCGTGTTCTGTCGGGCCGACAATCTGGCGCAGACGCTTGAGCAGGTCGGCGTGGATGCACGTTCGGCCGGCAATGTGATGATGGATACCATTCCCGGCGGGGACTATGACGCCCAATCGCGCCGGACAAGGCCATTGGCGATCACACTGCTGCCCGGCAGCCGCGCGCTGACTGCCGAGAGCTTCGAATTGCAGATCGATGCGCTGCGTTCCCTGCCCGCTGATCAGCGCCCCGATATCTTCCTGGCGGTGGCCGGCGGCATCAATATTGAAGATCTGGCCAAAAAGACCGGCCTGCGCCGCACCCATATGCTGAGCGCAGAATCCGATGATCTGGGTGAATTGTCCGACGGGACGCTGAGCGTGCACATGGCGCGCGGTGGTGCGATGGGCAATCTGCTGGCGGCATCGGATCTGGTGCTCTCGCAAGCGGGCACGGCGACCGTGCAGGCTCTGGGGCTGGGCAAGCCCGCCATTGCCTTCGTTAATCCACGGGATCGACGCTCGCGCTTCAATGATGAGCAGAAACTGTTTGGCGAGGCCCGCACCGTGGTGCCGGCCGAGGCGGCTGCCATCGGGGCCGCGCTGCGTGGCTTGCTCGAAAATGATGAAGAGCGGCGGCGTCAGGCGGCGATAGGCCGCCAAAACATTGGCGGCCCCGGTGCGATGCAGGCCATTCTGGAGGCCATTGAGGCCTAGAGAGCTTACTTCTTGTCGGTCTGGGGATCGAGCAGGCGGTGAAGGTGAACGATGAAGTAGCGCGTCTGGGCGCTATCGACCGTCATCTGCGCCTTCTGCTTCCAGGCGACCAGGGCTGCAGCGTAGTTGGGATACAGGCCAACCACGTCCACCTTGTCGAGATCGGCAAAGGTGACGCCCTCAATGCTGGACAGTTCGCCACCGATCACCAGGTGGAGCAATTGTTCGTTGGGGACTTCTTTTTCAGCCATCGGTCAAATCCGTTCATCGGTAGAAGTAGGTTCTGCGGTGAGCGCCTCGTCGGCAGGACAGCCATAGACTTCTATAAGCGCCGCGTGAAGCAGCGGTTTTAGGCTCATGTCGGCAAGTGCCGCAAGCGCCCCGTGACGCACATCTCGTCTGTTAAATTGTGGGAACCCGCTACAGACGTCGGCGACATCCATACCACACTCATCCAGAATGACCGTGGCGGCGGCAATATCCCAATCCTGGCTGCCGCGGCGGCTGGCCACCGCGTCGAGCTTGCCGGTCGCTACCTGGACCAGCCGATAGGCCAGCGAGGGATAATAAGGGCCACGCGTATAGTTGAGTCCGGCATCCTGCAAATGCTGGTGCACGGCACCGGCAGCCGGAATGACCGGCGGGGAGCCGGGGCGACGGCGGCGCTGGATGGGCTTGCCGTTCAGGCGCGCCCCGCCATCGCGGGTGGCTTCATATAGTTCGTCGCGCATGGGAGCATAGACGACACCGGCCACAGGCACGCCGTCCTCGACCACCGCAAGACACACAGTCCAGCTGTCTTCGCCGCGCAAAAAGCCGCGCGTGCCGTCAATGGGATCAACCACAAAGACGCGTTCGCAATCCAATCGTGAAGGATTATCCGCCGTTTCTTCGCTCAGCCAGCCATAGGTCGGACGCGACTGGAGCAGTGCGTTGGCCAAATATCGGTCAACAAGGATGTCCGCTTCGCTCACGGGCGAGGCATTTTCCTTGTTCCAGCTCTTCACTTCGCGCCGAAAGAAGCCGCTGGCAATGATGCCCGCTGCTACCGCGGAGGCGCGGAGCAGTTCGAGATCTTCAGCGTAGGTGGTGGGCGGAATGGGCATATTCCGGGCCTTTTAGGCTTGCCCCGGGTTTTGGACAAGGGGCCGCCTGCGCCCGATCACCAGCTTGTCAATTATGGCAGCGTTAACAGGGCGACACCGGGTGGGGTTAACCGGGTCCTACTGGGTGCAACACCCTGCTAACCCTCTCGAAAAACAAGATAAACTTAACCCAACCGATTAAGGGGGCAGGTAAGTCGGCGCGCTATGTTGGGTGCAAGAAAGAGAGCACCAAAAACCAGCTCTCGAAGTTGACAGGAAGGCGAATTCACATGGTTCATGGCGTTGCGATGGAAGGATCGTCGGTCGTTTTGGCATTCGGCAAGCCCGCAGTGGCGGAGCGCCGATTTGTCGCCTCGAACGATAACGGTCCCAAGGATCCGGTTAAAACCGTTACAGTCCGCCGCATGCTCGAGCAGAGCGGTGTGGCAATCAAGATCAAGGTGCCGGTCACCGAGTTCATTGGCGTGGCAGTTGCCACTACCCTCTCGGAAGAGGGTGTTCTGACCAGCTCGATCGAACTGGTGCATTCGGACCATGAGCTGAACTACCGCGTGTTTGAAGAAGAGGGCAATCACAACGTCGTCGCCGAATGGCAGAACTGGGGCAAGAAATTGCGCCTGCCGCTGTTCATCAAGGCCGGCGATGGTGCCTACATGCCCTATAGCCAGCAGGTTGATGGCGTCATGGTTGGCTCAAGCCAGTCGCGCCGCAAGCTGGTTGCCGAGGCGGGCCGTCGCCCCCGTTTCCTCAACCGCCGCAAGCCTGGTCAGGCCGAAGCCTAAGTTTACCGACGCCTCCAAGTGACGTTCAAGAGGGTTGACCGGTGGTGCGGTCAGCCCTTTTGGCGTTTTTGGGCTGTGCTATCTGCCCTCTCTATCCGCAATCTCATTCAGCAACCCTTCGAACAGGTCAAGTTGCTCACCAGACTGGTTACGTTCTGACCGGCGCCACCGCACGTAGAATAGAAACGAGGGTTCCACTATGTATAGCTTGTCTTCTCGAACCCTCCACTCCAACAATTCAAAATCACGTTTATCTTGAAATTGCTTGAGCGCACCAAGCGTCGAATTGATGGAGGCAGCGGGCGGCTTTATCGCATCGGAGTTGGAGACCCTACTAATCCTGCTGTCTATTTCGGACCTTGTGAGGCTAAACTTGATGGGATCGATAGCAAAACATGCGAGCACCAACTCGTAAGTTTTGTATTTCCTCAGTTTTTCTCTCGGTCCACGTATCAGCGTTTCGTAGTGCGTCCCGAATACTGTATATTTTCCACCTGCGACCTGATGACATGCCGCCTTAACATCGCCAACCGAAAGGCTAATCTTCTTCTTCTTAGAGTCTCTGACGGTATAGATGTCTTTTCTATTCACCGCTTCTAGGCAGACCTGTTGTACTAAAATTGGAAGTCCCACCGCCTCAGTTGCTATGAACTCTTGAACGACGGAAGCAGCTGTGATTTTGAGGTAATCGAATCCTGTCTGGCAAATTTTTATTAAGTCAGATCTGTCCCACTGCGTCACATCTATCTGAGCAATTCGGCCAATTAGATCTTTGTTGCTAGAAGCGATATCAACCGCACGGTGCGTAGTCCCCAGTATTAGAACCGTTATTTCGCTGTCAATGAACCTCTTCCACTGCTGAAATAGTAGAATCTTTTGACTTTCATCAAGATAATGAAAGTCCTCAATCACCAATATGTAGTTAGTATGCCGCAGAATGGGAATTAGAAGGTCGGGGGACGGCTGCGAAACTATTTTTTCGCGCGTCTCCGATTCGCTTTCCTTAGCATCAACACTTGAAGCTATTTTTCCAGAAACCTCTGCGAGCCAGTGCCAGCCAATTTTGGTGCCTGCCTCGACGGACATGCTGCTGGATTTCTCACTGAATTGCTGGACAGCAATCACCCGCTCAAAATTCACCCCCTCCAGAGCCAAACGCCATATGTCCTCGCAGGTTCGTCCCTTGGTACACTGTACGACCAGTGGAACCAAACCCCGCTCTTGGAGAACTTTTTTATAGAGCGTGGTCTTGCCTGTCTTGGAGGGGCCAGTGATTAGGCAAAGCTGTCCAGCTTCGTCCAGATAGGACCCAAGTCTTCTCTCGAGAGCACCACTATCTCGCTGTACATACGTTACTGTCGGCTGCCCGGTTGTTTTGAAGACCGCAGAAATTTTCTCCACTTCCGACACGCAACACCTCTTCGCATACTGCCATCGAAATTAGACGACCGTGCAGTCTATTGTTAGTGGCCTTTGTATCTTCTTACCACACCCAGTCAGCCAAAAGCGCCAGCGCCAGCGTGATGCCGACATAGTGGTTGGAATAAAACCGGGCCCGCGGATTGTCGTCCACATCGGCGTCCACCGTCTGCACCTGCCAGGCCAGCAGCGCCAGCGCCACCAGCGAGATCACCGCAAACACAATGCCGGCGCCCGCCAGGGTCGCGGCAGCCAGCCACAGCACATAGGCACCAGCGTAGAACCCGGTCACGATGGGCCTTGTCTTGTCGCCAAACAGACGGGCGGTGGATTTGACGCCGATCAGCGCATCGTCCTCGACATCCTGCAGTGCATAGATGGTGTCGTAGCCGATCACCCACAAAATGGTGCCCAGATAAGCCAGCAGCGCCGGCATGGCGAAGCTGCCGGTCTGCGAACTCCAGCCCACCAGCGCGCCATAGGAGAAGGCCAGGCCCAGAAACAGCTGCGGCCACCAGGTGATGCGCTTCATAAAGGGATAGATCGCCACCAGTATCAGGGAGGCGACGCAGGCCCAGACCGTAAAGCGGTTGAACTGGAACAGGATGACCGAGGCCAGCAGAGCCTGGGCAATCAGGAAAGCCAGCGCATCGCGCGCGGTTACCGCGCCTGAAGGGATTGGCCGCGAGCGGGTGCGGGCCACCTGCATGTCGATATCGCGGTCGACAATGTCGTTGAAGGTACAGCCCGCGCCACGCATCAGCACGGCCCCAACCAGCATCAGGATCGCTGCCATCCAGTCAAAGCCGCGCTCCGGTGTGGCAATCGCGGCCAGCCCCAGCCCCCAGGTGCAGGGCCAGAACAGCAGCCAGAAGCCAATGGGCCGGTCCCAGCGCGCCAGTCGCGCATAGGGCTTGAGCCATTGCGGCGCATAGCGATCCACCCAATTGTCCGACTGGGCATCAGCAACAATGCCGGACTGTTCAACATCGGACATGGGCAGGCTCCTTGATAGCTCAGCTCTGCAATCGGCAGAGAATCTCAAGCGTATTTACTAGCAGGAATTGGGATCAGATTGGCTGTTGTGCTGAGAAAATCGGGGCAAATACCCCAGCATTAAGGGCTGAGCTCCGCATGTCTTGTCTACCGGACCCTAAAAATTCGCCATCGGTCCAACCCCAGCCAATGGCAAGCAGCGACGCCCACAATCCGCATTGTCCACAGTGTTCACGACGTCGTTCGTGACAGCGGTAAGCAGTCCAATGGTAGGTCGAGACTCTGGCATCCATGGACGCTTATCCAGGAGCTTAGTTTGAGACCAGCAAGGAGTTGGACGTGGGTGAAGTGGTAGAATTTGGATATGTTTCGGGTAGCAAAACCGACAAGTGTCAGGAACTGTACGCCGCATTTCGCTCTGCGCGTGCGAAAGCCGACAGGAGTAAGAGAATGGAAGACGATCTCGCGGCCTGCCAAGCTTGGGCCACTTGGGCAGAGGAATACTACTCGTCTAGCCGCCAAGCATAAGGGCGATGACAATTCGGGGCCAGCGATGCTATCGCTGCGCCATGCCACGCACCCATGCCAGCCTGCCCCGTCTTTATGTTGAACCCGATCTGAGCGCCGGCGCCCAGTTAACGCTGGGCAAGGAGCAGTCGCTCTATCTGGCCGCCGTGCTGCGCAAGAGCGTGGGCGATGAAGTGGTGCTGTTCAATGGTCGCGATGGTGCCTGGTTGTGCCGTCTGATCAGCGATTCCAAAAAATCGGTGCAGCTCGAACTGGTCGAACGGATCGCCGGACAAACCCCGGTTTCCGATCTCTGGTATGGCTTTGCACCGCTCAAGAGCGAACGGCTCGACTACGTCATCCAGAAGGCGGTCGAGATGGGCGTGGGCACCATCCAGCCGGTGATTACCCGCTATACCCAGGTCAATCGCCTCAAGCATGAGCGCATGGTGGCCAATGCCATCGAGGCTGCCGAGCAATGTGAAGTGCTCAGCGTGCCCAGCGTCGAGCCCGAAATGACACTTGAGCGCCTGATCGATGGCTGGCCTGCCGATCGCACATTGATCCTGGCCGATGAGAGCGCCGCATCTTCCTCACCGGTCGAAACCCTTGGCAGCCTGAAGGGGCACAAGGTCGGCATTCTGATAGGGCCCGAGGGTGGGTTTTCCGATGAAGAACGCGCAAAACTGATCGCCCTGCCCTATGTGGTGCCGATCAGTCTGGGCCCGCGCATTCTGCGTGCCGACACCGCTGCGGTGGCTGCCCTGGCGGTAATTCAGGCAATCATCGGTGATTGGCGATAAAAGGCGATTGCTTTGTGCTTGCGCAACGCTATGTTCCGCCCAACATTGACCCCTCCTATACCGAGGACACTTCATGGCCGGCGCCGACAGCTACAGCCCTCTTATTGAATCGCGTGCGGACCTGATCGAGGCGATGGCGCGCGGGTGCAAACCCGAGAGCGAATGGCGCATTGGCACCGAGCACGAGAAGCACGTGTTCCACACCAATCCGCTGCGCCCGGTCGCCTATGAAGGCCCCAATGGCATTCGCGCGCTGCTCGATGGCATCCAGGCCGAAACCGGCTGGCATCCCTTCTATGATGGCGACAATCCGATCGGGCTGCGCAACGATGAAGTGGCGGGCGGTATTTCGCTGGAGCCCGGCGGGCAGTTCGAACTGTCCGGCTCGCCCCAGCTCGATCTGCACGCTTCGGCAGCCGAGCTGGCCGAACATATGGCCGTCAGCAAGAAAGTCGCCGGTCCGCTCGATATCCACTTTCTGGGTCTGGGCGTCACCCCGATCTGGTCGGTTGATGAGATCTGCTCGATGCCTAAATCGCGCTACGGCATCATGAAGCCCTATATGGAAAAGGTCGGCACGCTGGGCACATCGATGATGTTCCGCTCGGCCACCGTACAGACCAATCTCGATTTCTCCAGCGAAGCGGACATGGTCAAGAAGCTGCGCGTGGCCGTCGCCCTGCAGCCTATCGCTACCGCGCTGTTTGCCAATTCGCCCTTCGCCGATGGCCGTGACACCGGCTATCTCAGCTTCCGCAGCCATATCTGGCTGAATACCGACGACGCCCGCACTGGCATGCTGCCCTTTGCCTTCGAGCAGGGGTTTGGCTTTGAGCAATATGCCGACTATGCGCTGGACGTGCCGATGTATTTCGTCATCCGCAATGGCGATTACGTCAATGTGGCGGGCGAGAGCTTCCGGGCCTTCCTGCGCGGCGAACTGCCCCAACTGCCCGGCGAAAAGCCAACCATCAAGGATTGGGAAGACCATCTGTCGACCATCTTCCCCGAAGTGCGCCTCAAGCAGTTCCTTGAGATGCGCGGCGCCGATATGGGCGACGAGAGGTCGGTGACGGCGCTGTCGGCCTTCTGGACCGGCCTGCTCTATGACGCGGTTTCGCTCGAAGCCGCCTATGAGCTCATCGAGCCATGGACCCAGGGCGAACGCGACGCCATGCGCCGCGATGTGCCTCGTCTGGGTCTGATGACACCGGTCGGGCGCACCAATATCTATGATTTCGCTGCTCAGGCCGTCGGCATTGCCGAAGCCGGGCTGATCCGCCGCAATCGCCTGAACACGGCAGGTCAGGACGAAACCATCCATCTGGCGCCGCTCGAAGAAACCATCCGGCTGTCCAAATCGCCAGCCGATCGCTGGCGCGACAAGCTGGCCGGCGCATGGAATGGTGACATTACCCGGATCTTCCAGGAAGCCGAGATGTAGCCAGACTCACTGGTCGCAATTGCGACCATGGGGACTTGCACCCCTCGCCGTGGTGGTGCATCACGCGCGCAGCAAGCGCGGAGGGCACAAGCATGCGGGTTCTGGTGATCGGTTCAGGTGGACGCGAGCATGCGCTGGCATGGAAAATCGCCCAGTCACCGCTGTTGAGCAAGCTGTATGTCGCTCCCGGCAATGGCGGCACCGAGGCTGTTGCGCATAACGTGGCGCTCGACATAAACGACCACCCAGCAGTCATCGCCTTCTGCCAGTCCGAAAAGATCGACTTCGTCGTGGTCGGCCCCGACGCGCAGGTGGTGGCCGGTCTGGGCGATGATGTTCGCGCCGCCGGGTTTGATTGCTTCTGCCCGTCCAAGGCCGCTGGTCAGCTTGAAGGCTCCAAGGGTTTTACCAAGGCGCTGTGCGACGAGATGCATATCCCGACCGCCGCCTATGGCCGGTTTGATAGTGAAGCGGCGGCCCTGGCCTATCTCTATACCCAGGGCGCACCCATCGTGATCAAGGCCGATGGTCTGGCCGCGGGCAAGGGCGTCACCGTTGCCATGAGTGTGGATGAAGCCGAAGCCGCGATCATCGACTGCTTTGCTGGTGCCTTTGGCCAGTCGGGTGCGGAAGTAGTGATCGAGGAATTCATGGAAGGCGAGGAGGTCAGCCTGTTCGTGCTGTGCGATGGCACCGACATTCTGCCGCTGACCACCGCGCAGGATCACAAGCGCGCCTTTGATGGCGATACCGGCCCCAATACGGGTGGCATGGGTGCCTATTCTCCTGCTCCGGTGATGACCCGCGAAATCTACGAGGAGACGCTGGAGCGGGTGATCTGGCCGACCGTCAAGGGGCTGGCTGCGCGCGGCACGCCCTATCAGGGTGTGCTCTACGCCGGGCTGATGCTGACTGAAACCGGCCCCCGTCTGGTCGAATACAATGCCCGCTTCGGCGATCCGGAAACCCAGGTCATGATGATGCGCATGGACAGCGATCTGCTGCCGCTGCTGCACGCGACCGCGACCGGCACCCTGGGCGGCCATGAGGTGAGCTGGAAGGATCAGTATGCGCTCACCGTCATTCTGGCGACCCAGGGCTATCCAGCCAGCTATTCCAAGGGCTCCGAGATCAAGGGTGTGGAAAATGCCGGTTCCGAGCATGTTCATGTGTTCCACGCGGGAACGCGTCGCGACGGCGCGCGTTTACTTGCCGAGGGTGGTCGCGTGCTCAATGTGACCGCTCTGGGGACGGGTGTCCGGGAGGCGCAGCAGCGTGCTTACGCAGGCGTGGACAAGATTGACTGGCCAGAAGGCTTTTGCCGCCGCGACATCGGCTGGCGGGAGCTCGCCCGTACCCGCGTCTGAACCATTCCTCAACCTCAATCCGCTAGGCTTCCGCAAGACAGTCTTTGACCAGACCCCGTCGCAACGTCCGCTGACGCCGCTGCAAAAGCGCGGCCAGGCCCTCGCCGACAGTCTGCGTAACAAGGGCAAGGAGCGCGGCGGCATGAGCACGATTTCTGGGCCACGAATTGGTATTGCGCTGGGCGGCGGCTCGGCGCGCGGCCTGACCCACATTCCCTATATTGAAGCGATGGACGAGTTGGGCCTCAAGCCCGCGGTTATTTCAGGCACCTCAATTGGCGCGCTGATCGGGGCCGGCTGGGCTGCGGGCATGACCGGCAAGGAATTGCGAGAGCATTCCTATGAAGTGCTGGGTACCATGCGCAAGATCGCCACAAAATTGTGGGCGATCCAGCTGCGCGGGCTGGGCGGCATTCTCAAGAACGGCATTTCCATGCAGCTCGATGCGTCAAGCATTGTCGACAGCTTCATCCCCGAGGATTTCCCGCTCGAATTCAAGGATCTCAAGATCCCGCTTTATGTGGTGGCGACCGATTTTCAGAGCTGGCACCAGGTGGTGTTCAACTCCGGCGCGCTACGTCCGGCCATCGCCGGCTCAATTGCCATTCCCAGCCTGTTCAAGCCGGTCAACTATGCCAACCACATTCTGGTCGATGGCGGTGTGGTCAATCCGCTGCCGCTCGATCAGGCTGATATCGGTACCGACTTCCTGATCGGCATCGACGTCAATGGCGATCCCTCCGAGGGCATCAGCAAGACCGATCACAAGGCGCTCGATATCTGGTTCGGTTCGGCCCAGATCATGATGCATTCGTTGACCGCGCACATGATGGCGGCCTATCCGCCCGATATCTATATCCGGCCTCATGTCGCCAATTTTGGCGCGCTGGAATTCTGGCGCGTGCGCGAAATCGTCAGTCATGGCGAAGCCGAGAAAGAGCGTTTCAAGCGCATTCTGGCGCAGAAGGTCGAAGACTATATCCAGGACAGGCTGCCTGCCGCGGGTGTTGAATAGCCTGCAGGATCAGCCCCGCGATCGGGCCTTCTTTGGAACGCTTGTCTTCTTGTCGTCACGCTGGGTTGCGGCAACGTTGTTGAGCAGGAATGGCGCGATATCGACCGGTCGCATCGGGCGACCGAAGTAGAACCCCTGCATCTGATCGCATGACATTGCTGAGAGAATCTCGGCCTGCTCTTCGGTCTCGATGCCCTCTGCCGTAACCACCATGTGCAGACGATGGCCAAGCGCAATGATGGCGTCGAGTACATCACTGGCCTGCCCTCGGCTATCGGCCAGCCCCATGATGAACGAGCGGTCGATCTTGAGCTTGTCGAAGCCGAACTTCCACAGATAGCCCAGGCTGGAATAGCCCGTTCCGAAGTCGTCCATGGCGATGGACACGCCCAAGGTCCGCAGGTCGGCAAGCTGACGACCGATCTTGTCGGTGTCGTGCATCAGAAGGCTTTCGGTGACTTCCAGTTCCAGCCGGGTGGCGGGCAGACCGGTCTGCGCGAGCAGCTCGCTGACGAGTTCGGGCAGTTCCTGGCTCTCGAACTGGCGGACGGAAAGGTTGACCGACACAAACAAATCATCGGGCCAGGCTGCGGCCTGGGCCATCGCTGTCTTGAGGACCCATGTGCCAATGCGTTCGATCTCGCCAATGGATTCAGCTACCGGAATGAACTCATCAGGCGGGATGCGCTCGCCATCCTCATCGGTCAGGCGCAACAGGGCCTCAAAACCGACGCAGAGGTTCGAGGTCTGGTCCAGCAGCGGCTGAAATTCCAGGGTGAACAGATCAAGGTCATAGCCCTGCCGTACGGCCTTTTCGACCTTCTGGCGGCGCGCCACGGTGGCCTCGAGCGCCTGATTGAACACCTTGTGCAGCCCGCGACCATCGGCCTTGGCCTGATAGAGCGCCATATCGGCCTTGTGCAGACAATCCGCCACAGAGACCGTTGTGTCGGGCACCATATAGACACCGACGCTGATACCGCCGGTGACGGTCACCCCGCCCGTGCGCAGGGGCAGCTTGACGTCCTGCTGCACGCGGTCGACAACCGCCAGTATGGCCTGGGGACTATCTGCGGCGATGACCGCGACGAATTCATCACCACCGATACGCGATGCGACACCGGTTTCGCCAATGCCGCGCGCAATGGCTTCGCCAACATGGCGCAAAAAGGCATCGCCGGTCTGGTGTCCGAATACATCATTGGTGGATTTGAAATTGTCGACATCGGCGTACAGCACGGCGACGCAATTTGCCTTGCTGGCCAGTGATGCGGTCTTGAAGAAGGCGTCGCGGTTGAGCAGGCCGGATACGGTGTCGAAATTGGCCAGATACTCGATCGACCGCTTCGCGGTTTTCTGTCGTTCGCGCAGATACGCAATCAGGAAATAGGCAACGGCCAGGATGACGGCGAACAGCGCTGACATCGCGATGGAATACTGGATCGCCGAACTGGTGAACTGGCGGTACATTGCGGTCTTGTCGACATAGACAATGGCAACGCCGATCACCTGCTCGCCCGATACGATAGGGGTGTAGGCCTCGATAAAGTATTTCGGCTCGGTCGCGTCGGCAGTTTCGTCATGGATGAAGGAGGCAATACCGCCCTCTGCCAGAATTTGCTGAACGGTGTCGAGATGCCCCCCGATATGTGGGGTTTGGTGGGGGTGCGCGCCATGTGCCATGGCGCCATCATCGCTCTGGGCAGCCCAGACCACGGCGTCGCCCTGTTGATTGAACAGCTCAAAGCGAAAAACATCACTGACCTGGGACAGCGACAGAACCGCACTAAGCTGATCCTGATCGGGATTGTCAGCTTGCAGCAATGACTCAAGGTCTGGCGTTTCGTCGGTAAGATACTGCGCCCATTGCACGGCCTCCCGCTCGGCTGCAACGCCGACCCCGTGCTGGATCACGGCAACAAGACCGAGACTGGCCGCACCGATCAGCACCAGGATCATGGACATGGCTGCAACAGTGATGATCAGTTTTTTGCGCATGGAGAACCCGCCAACCTCATTTCCTCTTATCTTCCTCGATAAGATTTAAGAAAGGTTGGACGGACTGCGCTGCCGTGATCAGCTGTTCTGTATCGTATGACCTGAAAACCGGGTGGGATCAGCTAGCCGATCTGCTCCGACTGCATGCCGGCAAGATCGGCCGAGATAGTGCAGACCAGGCCCTCGGGCCTGAAATCCATTATCACTTCGGACCCACTGCTGGGCAGACCTGCCCGCACCAGCCGGCTGCCAAAGCCCTTGTCCTGGGGTTGCTCGACGGCGGGGCCGCCGTGTTCCACCCATTTGATGACAAAAGCCTCGACGCCCTGACGCGATTCCACGCTCCAGTTGATGTTGACCACGCCATCAACGCTGGCCAGTGCCCCATATTTGGTGGCGTTCGTGGCCAGCTCGTGCAGGATCATCGACAGCGTCAACGTTGGCTTGGATGACAGCTTGATCGCGGGGCCACCGGCCACAATGCGCCGCTGCCCTTCATTGCCATGCAGGGCAGCAATCTTCTGGACAATGTCGGCGACGCTGGCATGACCGGCACTGCCCGCGATCAGCATATCCTGCGCATCCGCCAGCACACCGATACGCTCGGTCAATGTTTTCGAAATGCCGGGTAGATCATTCTTGGAACGCAGGGTCTGGCTGACAATGGCCTGGATCAGCGCCAGCTGGTTTTTCAGGCGATGCCCGATCTCCTGCGACAGTACCTGCTGCTCGCTCTCGCGTTCGGCCAGCGCCAGATTGGAACGCTGCAGGGAGTGGGCCAGTCGGGCCATGGATTCGCGCTCGGCCTTGAGGTGCTGGGCAGTCACGGTGATGCCATGGATGATGACAATGTCGACGCTGACGATGAAGGCATAAAACAGCAATGCCGTGGTCGCGCCGGCGTTGAGAGCAAATGAATTGGCGGGGGCGATGAAGAAGAACCAAGACGCCAGACCGCACAGCACTGCCGAAACCACCCCGGGCCAAAGCCCTGCCAGCAAGGTGGTGACAATGACAGCGGGGAAAAACGTCAGATAGGGAAAGCCCGGCGGCAGGGCATCGCTGAGACCATAGCGCAGCGCAAAGGCGACAACGCACAGGCCCAGCGAAAGCGACCAGCGGAACAGCGGCGAGCGATTGCGGGTCACAATCGTCTGCAGTGCCGTAGTAAATCTGCTCTTGTCGCTCACGGTGCCTCTGTCGGATTTGGCTGAAATTGGTCAGAACCACTGACCAGCATATACGGGAAAAGCACGAAAGCGGAACCTGCATTGGGCCGCTTTATGCACAGCGCGCAACATCTATCCGCGCCGCAGGTCCTGAAAAAACGCCTTGAGCATGGCCTCTGACCGCGACGCGCCAATGCCGCCAATGATCTCAGGGGCATGGTGGCAGCTGGGCTGCTCAAACAGCCGCACGCCGTTCTCGACGGCGCCCGCCTTTGTGTCTTCAGCCGCGAAATAGACCCGACGCACCCGGCTGTGGGCGATAGCACCGGCGCACATGGCGCAGGGCTCAAGGGTGACATACAGATCGCAACCATCCAGCCTGCCCGTGCCGCGTTTGGCCAGGGCCGCGCGCATGGCCAGCAGTTCGGCATGCGCGGTGGGATCGTTGAGCGCCTTCATGCGATTGCGTTCGGCGGCCAGCACGGTTTCGCCTTCCATGACCACCGCGCCCACGGGCGCTTCACCATTGGCGGCGGCTTCCTCGGCCAGCGCCAGCGCGCGATTCATCGGTGTCAGGGGTGGATGCGACATGGCGTGGTGATACTGTTCAATGGCAAAACGGGCAAGCCGGTCACAGCTGACGGCGGCGCCCGGCCCCCAGAATGGCGATGGCGATGCCGCCCAGAATGATGATCGAGGCGATCAGCAGTCTTGGCGTGACGGCTTCGCCCAGCACCGGCACGGCGATGGCGGCGGCAATCACCGGCACACTGAGCTGGACCACCGCGGCGCGGGTCCGGGTCAGTTGGGGCAACACGGCATACCAGATGGCATAACCCAGTCCTGAGGTTATCGCGCCAGACGCAATTGCCAGGGCAACCCCCAGCGGGCTTGGCAATTGCCAGACCAGCCCGAAGATCAGCAAGATCAGGGCAAATGGCACGCAGCGCACGAAGCTGCCCGCGGCGTCAGCCAGCGGCCGGGTCGAGCCGCGCCCCAGTAGCGAATAGGCCGCCCAGCACAGCCCCGAGACCACCATCAACAGGGTTCCCAGCGGATCCGGTGCACTCAGGCCGGGCGATATGAGATAGACAAACGCCCCCAGTGCCACGACCAGCCCGAGCCATTCGAGCGCGCCGGGACGGTCTCCGGCGATCAGCCCCCGCGCAATCATGCCGAACTGCACGCTTACAAACAGCACCAACGCCCCCATGCCAGCCCCCAGCAGCACATAGGCCAGGGAGAAGGCCAGCGCATAGCCAAACAGGGCGGCGGCTTGCTGCGCGGTGCCCAGGCTGGCGATCTGGCGCCATCTGGCGGCGCGCGACAATCCCACCAGTAAACCCAGCGTTACCGCGCCGGCCAGCAAGCGAATGGCCGTGAAGCCGGCGGCATCGAGTTGCCCTGCCCCCAGCGCCTGCCGGGCCAGCACGGAATTGGCCGCAAAGGCCAGCATGGCCAGGCCTGTCAGTCCGATGATCCTGATCATGTCTGCTCCTCGCACTGACTGCTGCGCAGCCCTGATGGATGGGTCTAGCACCCAAAGCCGTGCGCGCACCACAAAGGGCGCCATTCCGGCAGGACACAATCATGACAATTGAACCGGTGACAGAGCCCGCAAACGGGTCGGAATGGCTGGCCGGACGCCCTATATTGAGCGTTCAGGAGAATCGCCCTTGCCCATCCGCCAGCTACCCGAAGTTCTGATCAACCGCATTGCCGCCGGCGAAGTGGTCGAGCGCCCTGCCAGCGTCGTCAAGGAACTGGTCGAGAACGCCATCGATGCGGGCGCCAGCCGCATTGCCGTGACCACGGCTGCTGGTGGCAAGACGCTGCTGCGCATCGAGGATGATGGCCATGGCATGGATCGGGCCGATCTCCTGCTGTCGGTCGAGCGCCACGCGACCTCAAAGCTGTCCAGCGACGATCTCGATGATATTCGCAGCCTGGGCTTTCGCGGCGAGGCGCTGGCCTCGATCGGCTCGGTGGCCGAGCTGTCGATCTCATCGCGCCCCGCTGACGCCGAGAGCGGACTGCGCATTGATGTGCGCAATGGCGTGCGCAGCGGGCCGGTGCCGCAGGCAATGAACCGGGGCACCATTGTCGAGGTCAGGAACCTGTTCGCCAATGTCCCGGCGCGGCTGAAATTCCTCAAGACAGACCGTGGCGAATCCGGGGCCATCACCGATGTGCTCAAGCGCCTCGCCATGGCCAATCCCACCGTGCATTTCGTGCTCAGCGGCAGCGACCGCTCCACTTCGAACTGGCCTGCGGTCAGCGGCACAGGCGCTTTGCAGGCGCGACTGGCGCAGGTAATCGGCGACGACTTTGCGCAGAATGCGGTGACGCTGGCGCATAGCCGGCACGGCGTGGTGGTGGCTGGTCTTGCGGGCCTGCCGACCTATACCCGTGCCAATTCGCTGAGCCAGTTCTACTTCGTCAATGGCCGCGCGGTGCGCGACAAGGTGCTGGTGGGCGCCGTGCGCGCTGCCTATGACGACTACATCTTCCGCGACCGCTTTCCGGTAGTGGCGCTCTATATCGCCATTGATCCTGCCGAGGTCGACGTGAACGTTCATCCCGCCAAGGCCGAACTGCGCTTCCGCGATGCAGGCGCCGTGCGCAGCGCCGTGATCCGGGGGATCGGCGAAGCGCTGGCCGCAGCAGGCTTTAAGGCCTCTACCAGCGTTGCCGATGATGTGCTGGGCGCCTTCACTGCCCCTGAGCAACAGTCCAGCGGCGTTTCCACCGCGCCCATGATCTCCGGCTCAGCTGCCTACCATCCCACCCAGACCTCGGCCTTTTCGGGCTATGAGCGGGTGTCGGGATCGGGCAGCAGCAATCCGTTTTCGCCCGATTATGGTCAGACCGGTCTGGATGGTCTGAACGAACCCAGCGCGCGGGTCGAAGCCGAGCCTGCCCCGGCTCTGGTCGATTACCCGCTGGGCACGGCGCGGGCGCAGATGTTTGACAATTTCATCATCGCCCAAAATGGCGACAGCCTTCTATTGGTTGATCAACACGCGGCCCATGAGCGGCTGGTCTATGAACGGTTCAAGGCGCAGCTGGCCTCGGGCCCCGTTGCCAGCCAGGCTCAGTTGATCCCGCTGATCGTCGAACTTCCCGAAGAAGACTGCGCCCGGCTTGAAGATGCCGCGCCCGAACTGGAGCGCTTTGGGCTCTATCTCGAACGCTTCGGCCCCCGCGCCATCGCGGTGCGCGAGACCCCGGCGCTATTGGGCAGTTCGGACATTGAGGGGATGGTGCGCGACGTCGCCGACGGGCTGGCCGAATGGGATTCCATCGCTGCCGTTAGCGACCGGATGGAAGCGATCATCGCGCGCATGGCGTGTCACGGCTCGGTGCGCTCGGGCCGTCGCCTGCGGGTCGATGAAATGAACGCCCTGCTACGCGACATGGAGGCCACCCCCCATTCCGGCCAGTGTATTCACGGCCGCCCTACCTATGTCGAGCTCAAGCACAAAGACATCGAGCGGCTGTTCGGGCGGAGCCGGTAGACCCTACGGGGCGGAACAGCAGTGCCGGAACATTCGTTGCCCATCCATGCTCTATTTCACCAGCGATACCCATTTTGCCGATCCGCGGGTGCTCCGCCTCGACCGGCGTCCCTTCGCCAATATGGCCGAGCACGATGCCGCCTTGATTGCCAGCTGGAACAGCGTCGTGCAGGCCGATGACGATATCTGGCACCTTGGCGACGTCGTCCGTGGGGATCAGGGCGCAGTTGAAGCTCTGCTGCACCGGTTGAACGGCACCAAGCATCTGATTGTAGGCAATAACGATCCGCTATCGACCCAGTCGGCGCAAGGCTGGGCCAGTGTTCAGCACTATGCCGAGCTGAAGATCGACAATCAGCTCTATGTGCTGTGCCACTATCCCTTCCGCACCTGGAACCAGATGGGCAAGAAATCCATCAATCTGCACGGTCATTCGCATGGCCGGCTGGCGCTTATGCCGCGGCAGTTCGATGTGGGGGTCGATCCGCAGGGGCTGCGGCCCCGGCGACTGGACGAGATTGTGGTCAGCCGCCGGCGTGGCCGGACTGCAACGCCCGCGGCCTGAGCTTCTTACTGAAACACGCTCGCGCCCTTGTCCGCCACGCCGACCATGGCACGGAAGTTGGCGAAGAGTTCGCGGCCCATGCCGAAATGCTGGCTGCGCAGATCTTCGGTGGCCGGGGTGCGCGCGAAGAATTCCTTCTCATCGCCCAGGAATGTCAGTGAGCCTTGGTTGGCGTCGAGCCGGATCATGTCACCGTCGCGGATCTTGGAGATCGGGCCACCATTGACCGCTTCGGGGGTCATGTGGATGGCGGCGGGCACCTTGCCCGACGCACCCGACATGCGGCCGTCGGTGAGCAGCGCCACCTTGAAACCGCGATCCTGCAACAGACCCAGAGCCGGGGTCAGCTTGTGCAGTTCGGGCATGCCGAGCGCCTTGGGGCCAGAGAACCGCACCACCGCGATCATGTCGCCGGTCAACTCGCCCGCCTTGAACGCAGCCTGCAGGCCTTCCTGACCGTGGAACACGCGCGCTGGCGCTTCGATGACGCGGTGCTCTGGCTTGACGGCCGAGACCTTGATCACCGAGCGACCCAGATTGCCCGACAGCAGCTTGAGGCCACCAGTCTCCTGGAACGGGGTCGCCACCTTGGTCAGCACCTTTGGCAGGGCGGATTCCTTGGGGGATGGTTCAAAGGTCAGCTTCTCTTCGATCAGCTTGGCCTCGACCGTGTAATTGGACAGCCCGTTGCCCCAGACGGTCTTGACGTCTTCGTGCAGATGGCCGCTTTCGAGCAGTTCCTGAATGAGGAAGCCCATGCCGCCAGCGGCGTGGAAATGGTTCACATCGGCGACGCCATTGGGGTAGACGCGTGCCAGCAGCGGGGTGGCGTCCGACAGGTCGCTCATATCGTCCCAGGTCACCTGCAGGCCAGCGGCCGCCGCGATGGCGATCAGGTGCATGGTGTGGTTGGTCGAGCCGCCCGTGGCGTGCAGGCCGACCAGACCGTTGACGATGGCCTTTTCGTCGATGACGTGACCAACGGGGGTGTAATCATTGCCCTGTGCGGTCAGCGACAGCGCACGAATGGTGGCTTCGCGGGTCAATGCGTCGCGCAGCGGGGTGCCGGGATTGACGAAGCTGGCGCCGGGCAGATGCAGGCCCATGATTTCCATGAGCATCTGGTTGGAGTTGGCGGTGCCGTAAAAAGTGCAGGTGCCTGCCGCGTGGTAGGACTTGGACTCGGCCTCGAGCAGTTCGGCGCGGCCGACCTTGCCTTCCATATAGAGCTGGCGAACCTTGGCCTTTTCGTCATTGGGAATACCCGATGGCATGGGGCCGGCGGGCACGAACACCGCTGGCAGGTGGCCAAAGGTCAGCGCGCCGATCAGCAGGCCGGGCACGATCTTGTCGCAAATGCCCAGATAGACGGCGGCATCGAACATGTTGTGGCTCAGCGAAATGGCGGTCGCCATGGCGATCACGTCGCGGCTGAACAGGCTCAGGTCCATGCCGGGCTGGCCCTGGGTCACGCCATCGCACATGGCAGGCACGCCACCGGCGACCTGGGCGGTGGAGCCCATTTCGCGGGCCGCCTGTTTGATCAGATCGGGATAGAATTGATAGGGCTGATGGGCGCTCAGCATGTCGTTATAGCTGGTCACAATGCCCAGATTGAGCGATTTGTGGCCGGCCAGTTGCGCCTTCTCGGCGGGTGAGCAGGCAGCAAAGGCATGGGCAAGGTTGCCGCAGGAGAGCACGGTACGGTTGACGCCGGCTTCGCGGGCACCCTCGAGACGGTTCAGATAATCGCGACGGCTGTCGCGGCTACGCGCGGCGATGCGATCGGTGACATCCTGGATGGCCTGACGGACAGACATATCGGCTCCTGTTCTTGGAGCCCTTCGTGGCCAGAGCGGTCAATTGGGGACCGCTGAGGGGACTATGGGCACCAGTAGACGTTGACGGCGTGGCCGGACCGCAACACGGCACGAATGGGCATGTCCTGGGTCGGACCATCTCCCAAAGCGGTGTCGAGCACGGCGGCCTTTTCCTCCCCTTCAATATGAAGGTACAGCCCATCCGCGCGGAGGAGACGCGGCAGGGTAAAGGTGATGCGGGGTTCACCCGCGCCCGGTGCGCGGATGGCTAAAGTGGGGCCTTCCTCGCTCAGGGCCTGGTCCAGCGTATCGCCGCCGGGAAAGAACGAGGCGGTATGGCCGTCGCTGCCCATGCCCAGCACGACAGCGGCGAACTGTTCGGGCAGATCGGCCAGCAGGGCATTGGTGCGCGCCACGCCCGCGGCATCAGGCTCATCGCCGCCCGAATAGAGCGGGTAGAAGCGCGCCGTGGCTGCAGGGCCCTGCAGCATGCGTTCATTGACCAGCAAGGCGTTGGAGCGGTCATTGGTTTCATCGACCCAGCGCTCATCAACCAGGGTGACGATCACCTTGGACCAGTCGATGTCCTTGGTCCTGCCCAGCGCCTGGAAGAACCGGCTGGGGGTCGACCCACCGCTGACGGCAATCGCCGCCTCGCCGCGCGCGTCGATGGCTGTGCGAATGCGGTCGGCAACGGCCTCTGCCAGTTCATTGGCAAGGGTCGGCTTGTCGGCAAAGCTGCGGCGCTCGAGCACGGGCTGGGTCATTCTAGTTCTCATCCTCATGCCAGGTGCGGCCATCACGCTCGATCAGCGCATGCGAGCCGCTGGGGCCCCAGGTGCCAGCCACATAGGACTGTGGTGGTTCCGAAGACCGTTCCCAGGCCTCGCGGATCGGGTCGACCCACTTCCAGGCCGCTTCGAGTTCGTCGCGACGCATGAACAGGGTCTGGCTGCCACGGATCACGTCGAGCAGCAGGCGCTCATAGGCTTCCGGCGTGCGTTCCGAGAAGGTCTGGGCAAAGCTCAGGTTCAGCGGCACTTCGCGCAGGCGCATGCCACCGGGACCGGGATCCTTGATCATCATCATCAGCTTGACGCCCTCATCGGGCTGCAGGCGGATGATCAGCTTGTTGGCCTTGGGTGCGCCCTCGGCATGGTCAAAGATCGAATGCGGAATCGGTTTGAACTGGATGGCGATTTCCGAGACCCGGCTGGCCATGCGCTTGCCGGTGCGCAGATAGAACGGCACGCCGGACCAGCGCCAGTTTTCGATTTCGGCCTTGAGCGCCACAAAGGTCTCGGTGCGGCTGCCCTTCTTTTCTTCGGGCAGTTCGTCCTGAAAGCTGGCCACCGAGGTGGTTTCGGAGCTGACGCCCTTATACTGGCCGCGCACGGTCATCTTGGCCACGTCACCATTGGTGATGGGCTTGAGGGAGCGCAGGACCTTGAGCTTTTCGTCGCGCAACGCATTGGCGTCGTCGCTGGCGGGCGGCTCCATGGCCACAAGGCAGAGCAACTGCAGCATGTGGTTCTGGATCATGTCGCGCAGGGCGCCGGATTCGTCATAATAGCCGCGGGTACCGGCACCAACGCTTTCAGCCACGGTGAGCTGGACGTGGTCGATATGGGCCGAGTTCCACACGGGTTCGAACAGCGTGTTGGCAAAGCGCAGCGCCAGCAGGTTCTGCACGGTCTCTTTGCCGAGATAATGGTCGATACGGTAAACCTGATCTTCCTCGAAGATCTTGGCCACGCCGTCATTGATTTCCATTGATGAAAGCAGATCGTGGCCCAGTGGCTTCTCGATCACCACGCGGGCGTCGCGACGATAGACCTTGGTCTTGGAGAGCTGTTCGGCGATCGGCTCGAACAGATCGGGGGCCACGGCCAGATAGAAGGCACGGACAACTTCAGGGTCGTCTCGCAGGGCCTTTTTCAGATCGCCCCAGCCCGCTTTGTTGCTGACGTCGTTGATGATGTAGGAGAAAATATTGACGAAGCGCTCGATGACCGCGGCGTCCTGATATTCCTTTTCCACGAACTGGGTGATCGCATCACGCGCGGCGTTCTGGAAATCGGCATCGCTCAGCTTGGAGCGCGACACACCAATAATGCGGCTGTTCTCATCGAACTGGCCATCCTTGAAGCGGTGATAGAGCGCAGGAATCAGCTTGCGCTTGGTCAGATCACCGGTGGCGCCAAAGACCACATAATCGAATGGCTGGACGGGAATGATGCGGCTGGACAACGGGCTAGTCCTTAGTTTGACGCGAGGTTCAAGCGAAATTGTGCTTGGCGAGAATGACAGCGCCATGCAGCGGCTCGAAGCGTGGCAGCATGACAAAGTCGCCATAGCGCTTTTCGAGGAGCGGGAACAGACGCTGGCCGAAGCCACCGACGATCGCCATCACCTTGGCATTGCGCGCCTTGAACCACTTTACGTAGGTTTCGATATAGCTGAACTGCAGTTCTAGCATCTTGAGGGCGACCGGATCGCCTTGGTCGAGATAGTCGCTCATCAGCGGCATCAGCTTGCCGAATTCGGCAGGCGCGCGGCCGATCAGGGCGTCATCGCAGCCTTCCGAGCCATCATTGCTGATGATCCTGAGATCCATGTCGGTGGCAAATGACCAGGTCATCACCGCCTGATTGTCACCACCGAGCGCGGCGATCACTGCCTTGGTCAGCGGCGACGATGGCACCAGACCGTCTTCGGCCTCCACAGAATAGCGCACCAGTTCGCGGCCCAGAATGGCGCCCGACATCTGATCGCCAATCTGGAAGCCCCAGCCACCGGCCTGATGACGCTGGCCATCAACCACTGCCAGCGCTGCCGAACCGGTACCAACGATGATCACCGCGCCCTCTTCGCCACCAAGGGCGCCGGCATGGGCAATATCGATATCGTCATAGACCTTCACCCCGGCAAAGGGCCAATGCCGTGCGGCGAACTCATCGCGCGCCGAATCCATGCGGCCACCGGCCATGCCAAAGCAGGCATAGGTATTGGCGGTCTGCGCATAGTCGAGCCCAGCGGCGGCGAACACATCGCGCGTGCCGGCCAGAATAGCCTTGTAGGCAGGTTCGCCATCGTCGATCTGCAGGTTGGAGCGACCGTTCCTGACCTCAGCCAGCGTCTGCAGATTCTCATCGGCCAGACGCACGCGGCAATTGGTGCCGCCACCATCAACGCCAAGGTAGTATCTCGTCACGCTAGGATTCTCCGAATTCAGAAGGGATTCTAGGGTCTGGTTTCGGCGCGGACCATAGTGCGAAAGCTGATAATACGAAAGTAGGATAAGGCACAAAATATCCCTGCCAAGTCCCCTGCCCGCATGGCTCGCCTGCGCGGAGCATACAAGCAGTTATGGCCACAGGGTTTTCATGGCATACCATAGGGGTGATCAGATGGAGGTCGAAGCATGACGCGACACGTGTTGGTGCTGGGCGGCGCCCGTTCGGGCAAGACCGCTTTTGGCGAGAGTTTGGCCCTGCGCAGCGGCAGTACGCCGGCCTATCTGGCCACTGCCGAAGTGCTTGATGGCGAGATGCGGGACCGCGTTGCCAGCCATCAGGCCGGACGCGCCGGACAGTTCGCCACCATAGAAGAGCCGTTGGCGCTGTCGAAGACCCTGCTCAAGGCAGCCAGGAGCCATGACGTCATTCTGGTGGATTGTCTGACCCTGTGGATCACCAATCTGCTGGTATCGGGCGACAATGTCGCCGCGCAGGTGGAAAAACTCGGGCAGACACTGGGCCAGTTGCAGGATACGCGGATCATTCTGGTCAGCAATGAGGTCGGTCTGGGCATTGTCCCCGACAATGCCATGGCCCGCACTTTCCGCGATCTGGCCGGCAGTGCGCATCAACGGCTCGCCGAGATCTGCGACGATGTCTATTTCGTCGTCGCGGGACTGCCCATGACGCTCAAGGGCGAACCACCCATCCCCACCATGGGACGCACGCAATAGGCACCAGAATCAGCCAAGGGCTATACTCAGTGCTAACAGTGCGCTGACACTTAGCAGCACATTCAGGGTCATGCGGTAGAGGGTTAGCGCGCGGGTGATATGATAGGGTCCGAGCTTGGTTTCGCCTTCGCCCATGATCGGCAGATCGACCACTTCACCGTCATAACTCCTTGGCCCACCAAGCGAAAACCCGAGCGCGCCAGCAAAGGTCGCCTCCGGCCAGCCCGAATTGGGCGAGCGGTGTTTCATGGCGTCGCGCGTGGCCGCCTGCCACGCCTTGGACGGGCTGGCCCCGGGCACAAAGAAGCAGGCAATGGTCACCAAAACCGCCGTCAGCCGGGCGGGAACGAGATTGACCAGATCATCAAGGCGCGCGGCCGCCCAACCAAAATCGGCGTAGCGCTCATTCTTGTGGCCGATCATCGAATCGGCGGTGTTGATGGCCTTGTAGAGCGCAATGCCCGGCAGGCCGAGCAGCACCAGCCAGAACCACGGCGCGACCACACCGTCCGAGGTGCTTTCGGCCAAGGTCTCCACCGCTGCGCGGGAAACGCCAGCGGTATCAAGCTGTTGGGGATCTCGGCCCACGATCTGGCTCACCGCCTCGCGCCCGGCCTCCAGCGAGGTCAGCAGCGCATCGGCCACCGCCTGCACGGCCCGACCCAGTTCCTTTTGCGCCAGGAAGGGCGTCGCCAGCAGGATTTCGAGCACCCAGCCGAGCGGTATGCGGTGCACAATATTGCGCACCATCAGCGTTACAATCAGCGTCGTGCCGAGCACCAGCACCATGGTCACCATGCCGCGCACGCGCCGTTGCTCGGGGGATTGCTCCTCCTTCCACAGTCGTGATTCGAGCCAGCTGAGGAGCTTGCCGATCCACATGACGGGGTGGCCGATCTGGGCCAGCAAGCGGGGCGGATAGCCCTGCCAGCGCTCGAGGATCAGCGCCAAGGGAGCAATAAATACGTGCATCAGTCCAGCCTAACGGGTTCTGCGAGCCCCAAAAGGGCATCAATATCAATGTGATGTTCGAGATGAGCGGCCAGTGCATCGAGCGTGGTGTCGATGCTGGCCTCATAGGCGAAATCAGGCGAGGCGACATTGCCCAGCACAGCACGCCGGAAGTCGTCGGCGGCAAACAGACCGTGCAGATAGGTGCCCTGCACCCGGCCGTCGGCGCTCACCGCGCCTTCGTTCATGCCCGCCACCTGGGCGAAAGGCCGTGCAATATCAGGCCCCTGGGTGACACCCATATGCATGTGATAGCCGGCAATGGCAGTGCCGGAGCCCAAGTGAATGGCCCGCTCTACCCGCAATTGCTTGACCGGGCTGAGCACGGTTTCAACATCGAGCAGACCAAGGCCCTCAGTCGTACCCGGCGTGCCTTCGATCCCGTCCGGATCGGCGATGGAGCGCCCCAGCATCTGGTAGCCGCCGCAAATGCCGATGATCTTATCCCCGGCGCGGTGATGGGCGATAATATCGATGTCCCAGCCATTGGCGCGCAGCGCGGCCATATCGCTGCGGGTGGCTTTGGAACCGGGGAGGATAATCAGATCGGCGTTGCGGGGAATAGCTTGCCCCGGCGCCACCAGCACCAGATCGACGCCCGGTTCGGCCCGTAGCGGATCGAGATCGTCAAAATTGGCGATGCGCGGCAGTTGCGGCACGGCAATGGTGAAGGCACCGGACTTGTCTGAGGCGTAATCGGCCAGCGCCAGGACGTCCTCTGCCGGCAGCTTGCCCGCATCCGCAAACCAGGGCACCGGACCGAAGCAGGGAACCCCGGTCTTTTGCGCGAGAAAAGCGATTCCATCGGCGAAAAGCGAAGGATCACCCTGAAACTTGTTAATCAGGCTGGCGCGGATGCGTTTGGCGTCGGTCGGGGCGACCACTGCAAAGGTGCCTACCACCGATGCAATAACCCCACCCCGATGGATGTCACCCACCAAAACAACTGGAATATCAGCAGCTTGCGCAAAACCAAAATTGGCGATGTCATTGCGGCGCAGGTTGACTTCTGAGGCGCTGCCAGCGCCTTCAACGATAACAAAATCCACATCGGCGGCCAATTCATGAAAGGCGTCGATCACCTCGGGCAGCAGCTTGCCGCGCTCATTCCAGTAGGTGCGCGCGGTCATTGAGGCCACACGCTGCCCCCGCACCACTACCTGTGAACCAGTTTCCAGTTCAGGCTTGAGCAGAACCGGGTTCATGGCGGTAATCGGCTCGCGTCGCGATGCCCGTGCCTGCAGCGCCTGAGCCCGCCCGATCTCACCACCATCGGCGGTCACGGCGGCATTATTGCTCATATTCTGCGGCTTGAACGGCGCGACCTTGAGGCCGCGATTGGCCAGCGCACGGCACAGGCCAGCGACCATCAGCGATTTGCCGACGTCCGACCCCGTCCCCATGAACATCAGTGCCTTAGCCATGGCCAGACTTATGCCGCATCAATCACGTGCGCGTAAGACCCCATCACCCGCCCAATTACCGCGCCCATGGGCGGCATGGCATCGCCACGCGCATCAGTGGCCGCAAACAGCGGGTTCAGCCGTGACTGTTTGGCCGATGAATAGTGAAACTCATGGCCATTGAGCCGATCCGGCCAGGGCAGATCGCCCGACTGCACCAGGCGCCGATAGCCCAGAATGCGCTTGGGACGATCAATGCGCGTCGTCACTGGTAACAGCCCCGCCATGGCATGGCTGGCGCCGGCCTTGTCCACCAGTGCATCGCCGAGCACCATAAAGCCGCCGCACTCGCCATAGAGCAACGCGCCGCGGTCGCGCGCAGCTACCAGTCCAGCCTTGAAGGCGTCCGCCGCGGCCAGTGTTGCGCCATGCAGTTCGGGATAGCCGCCGGGTAGGAATACCGCATCGGCATCCCCCCCAGGCGCTTCGTTGCGCAGCGGCGAAAAGAAGCTCAACTGCGCACCCTGACTGCGCCAGCCATCAAGCAGATGGGGATAGGCAAAGGCGAAAGCATCATCGCGGGCGATTGCCATATGCTGACCCAGCGGCGGCAGATCCGCTGCATCCTCGGCACCTTCCCCCAGCGGCGCGGCAATCGCCTGGAACCGGTCGAGATCGACATAGTCGCCCATGGCGGTGGCGGCTTCATCGAGGAAACCGGCAAAGGCGTTGACCTCGCCGGGCAGCACCAGGCCCAGATGGCGCTCGGGCAGTACCAGCGCCGGATTGCGTGGAATCGCGCCAAGGCAGGGGATACCCGTCGCCGCCAGCGCTTCGGTCAGCATGCGCTCATGCTTCATCGACGCCACGCGGTTGATGATCACCCCCGCCACCCGCACGCCAACCCGCCAGTTGGCAAAGCCAGCCACCAGCGGCGCTATGGACTGGCTTTGCCGGTCGGCATCGACCACCAGAACCACCGGCAGCTCAAGCAATTCGGCGAGATCGGCTGTGGATCCGATGCCGTCGGCTGCACCGTCAAAGAGGCCCATCACGCCTTCAACAATAAGCAGATCAGCGCCCGTGGCCTGGGTCGCGGCCAGCTGCTTGAGTCGGTGCGGGGTCATCGACCAGGGGTCGAGATTGACGGCGTCGCGCAGCGCTGCGCGCGCCAGAAAGGTGGGATCGATGTAGTCCGGACCGGTCTTGGCCGGTGCAACGACGACACCGCGCTGGCGCAAGGCGGCCAGCAGGCCAAGCGTGACCACGGTCTTGCCCGAACCCGAGCGCGGTGCGGCAATGACGAGCCCCTTAGCCAAAGGTGTGGCTCCGCATCTGCCCGACATACCAGTCCAGCGTCTCGCGATACTGGCTGACCGCGCCCAGCACGACGATGGCCGGGGTTGGAATGTCTTTAAGTTCGCTGACTTCGCCCAGCGTAGTTTCAATCACGACCTGCTGTGGTGTGGCAGCGTGGGAGACAATGGCAAGGCGCTCGCCGCCATCGCGACCGGCCTCAAGCAGTTTTTGTGTGATGGAGCCCAGATGCTTGACCGCCATGAACATGACGATGACTGGCGCGGCCTTGGCCACGGCGGGCCAGTCCACGCCATGCGGCACGGCGCCGGATTCATCGTGGCCGGTAAGGAACATCACAGCCTGATTGACGTCGCGATGGGTGACAGGAATGCCGGCATAGGCCAGCCCGCCAACGCCCGAGGAAATACCGGGCACAATACGGAACGGCACACCGTGCTTGACCAGCATCCCCGCCTCCTCGCCGCCACGGCCAAAGATGAACGGGTCGCCGCCCTTGAGGCGCAGGACGCGCTTGCCAGCCTTGGCCAGCGCCACCAGTTGCAGCGAGATATCGGCCTGTTTGGGCGATGGTTTGCCGCCACGTTTGCCGGCAAAGATACGTTCGACGTGACGCGGCGCCATAGCCAGCAGATCAGGCGAAACCAGTGCGTCATGAACAATTACATCGGCCTGTCCCAGGGCGTGATAGGCAAGCAGGGACGCCAGCCCCGGCCCGCCCGGGCCCGCGCCAACCAGCCAGACCGTGCCCGGTTCGAGCTGCGGGAAATCAGCATTGTCGAGGGCCGCAAAATGGGCGCGGCGGCGTGGTTTGCGGATCCAGCCGAACATCAGTGCATCAACCCTTGAGGCGCGCGGTGGGAATGGGCACAGTGGCGCGTCATGAAGTACTCAGTGCGATGAAGATTCTGATCCTGGGCGGCACCGCCGAAGCGCGTGATCTGGCGGGGCGTCTGCTCGATTTGGGCCATGATGTCACCAGCTCGCTGGCTGGTCGCACACAGAATCCTACCCTGCCCGCCGGCGCGGTGCGCATGGGCGGATTTGGCGGTGCGGTTGGACTGGGCACCTATCTGAGAAACGAGAACATTGAGCGGCTGATTGACGCCACGCACCCCTATGCGGGCACGATTTCGGCCAATGCGGTCGCCGCCGCCCAGGCCAGCGGCGTGATGCTGGTGCGTTACATGCGTCCGGTCTGGGCGGAGCCTGACAGCGCGGGCTGGACCAATGTCGCCACGGCAGCCGAGGCTGCCTCGGTCTTGCCCGCCGATGCCACGGTTCTGCTCACCACGGGTCACACTGGTCTGGCTGATTTTCTTGGCCGTGCCGATTGCCGCTTTCTCGTGCGCCTGATCGAGGCCCCGGCCGTGGCAATCCCGTCCCACACGAGGCTGCTGCAGGACCGTCCACCCTATGGACTGGCCGACGAAATGGCGCTGTTGGCGCGCGAGAGCATCACTCATCTGGTCACCAAGAATTCTGGCGGGGCACAGACGGCGGCCAAGCTGGAAGCGGCGCAGCGACTTGGAGTTGAGGTGATCATGATTGCCCGTCCCGCCTATGGCCCAGCGCTCGAAGTGAGCAGCGTGGATGGTGCTATCGAGGCATTGGCGCTGACGGGCTGACCAAAACTGGCCACGCTGAATCCGGGCGCACAATCGGAAATGGCGCAGGTGGCGTAATCTGATTTGCGTTTATGCAGGCGGACCGGGCCAGCCATGGCAGCCACGGCGTCAGCGACACCGGGCACATCGCCACTCAAATCGGCATCATCAAGCAGGCGCATTGGCACGGCGAAATAAAGCGCCACGGGCAGGAGCAGCGGACTGGTGGCCTTGCGCATATGAGTGCCAATAGCGGCCAGTTGACTGGGATGCAGGTTCAGTTCAGTGAGGCAGGCCCGGATCAGTGCGATGATCTCACCGGTACTGGCCGCAGAGGCAAAGCCAATGCCAGCGACAAATCTGTCTGTAGGGGCGGGGATCGCCCCGAATCTAGCTGTCATAATCGCCTCTCAAAGCAAGAGGCAGGTTCGCTCAAGACCGTTGCAGCTCCGGGGTTGGTCCCCGATTTGGGTCGACCGCACCGAATTCTGTTTCAGTTCCTTCGTGGGAACTCTGCGCATGTTTTGGTTCTAGGCGGGCAGAACCACTTGGTCAATCAATGGCTTGGCCTGCTTCACGGCCAGATAAGAATGCTTCTGAAAATGATTTGCAAATTCAATGACTTGCCGCGTCGGTTCTGGGCAGTTATGGCCTCCCCATGATTTGGGACGGGACTGGACAATGACAGCAACAGCCAAGCGCACGCTGGCCATTGCGGCAGCAAGCCTGCTGATCGGCCTGATCGTGCTGGGGCTCAAAGTGCTGGCCTGGCAGATTACCGGATCGATCGCGCTCTATTCCGATGCCCTGGAATCCATCGTCAATGTGGTGACGGCCATTGCGGCGCTCAGTGCTGTCTGGCTGGCGCAAAAGCCCGCAGACGCCGCCCTACCCTATGGCTACCACAAGGCCGAGTATTTTTCGGCCGTGCTGGTTGGGGTGATGATCATCGTGGCGGCGATCCTGATTGCCCGCGAGGCCATTACCGGGCTGATGGCCCCCGCCCTGCCCGACGCCCCTATCGAAGGACTGAGCATCAGCATTGTCGCCACGGTGATCAATGCGGTCTGGGCCTTTGTACTGATCCGGCATGGCCGCTCGGTACGTTCGCCAGCACTGCAGGCCGACGGCAAGCATTTGATGACGGACGTGGTCTCAACAGGCGGAGTCATTGTCGGACTGGCCCTGGTCTATCTGACCGGCTGGGCAATGCTGGATCCCATTCTGGCGGCGCTGGTGGCGCTCAATATCCTGTGGTCAGGCTGGGCAGTCATCCGCGACAGCGTAGGCGGGCTGATGGACGTGGCTGTGCCCAAGGAAACCCAGCAACTCATTCGCGAGGTTATCGCCGCCAATGCCGATGGGGCCATTGAGGCGCATGACATCCGCACGCGACAGGCTGGCAAGATGACGTTCATCGACTTCCATCTGGTGGTGCCTGGCGCGATGAGCGTCGACGATGCTCACGCCATCTGCGACGCTATCGAGGCCAAGCTACGCGAGGCCGTCCGACAGGTTCAGATCACTATTCATGTTGAGCCCGAAGACAAGGCCAAGCATTCCGGCATCGTGGTGGTCTAGCGCGCGAATGTGACTTGCCCTGCGCCTGCACCACAGGCAGATTCGCAGCCATGCGAGACGTCCTTGTTGCCCTGTTCGCCCTGTTGACCCTGCCCGTCTTCGCGCAGGGCTGGGATCATTATCACAATGCCCGATTTGGTTACAGCATCGCCGTGCCGACTGGCTTTGTCGGTCAGGGCGAGAGCGAGAACGGCGATGGTCAACACTTCGCTTTGCCCGGTCGCGCCATTGCGCTGAGCGTCTGGGGGGGCTGGCTGAATCACTTCGATAGCGAAGTTGCGGCCCGCATGGGCCAAGATGCGGCTGATGGCTGGAACCAGACCTATCAGGCGGTCACGCCGCGCTGGGCCAGCTGGTCAGCGAGCGCGGGTGGTCAAATCCTCTACCAGCGCATGATCGCACTCTGTGACGGCCAGAGCTACGCCGCCTTCCGCGCCGAATACGGCGTGCGCGACCGGGCCGAGATGGACCCGGTCATTGAGCAATTGGTGGCCAGCCTGCGCGGCAGCGCCTGCTAGAATTCGATCCCGACCTGCGCCTTCACCCCGGAGCGGAAGTGGTGCTTGATCTCGGTCATTTCGGTGACGAGATCAGCGATCTCGATCAGTTCATCCTTGGCGTTGCGACCGGTGACGATGACGTGGGTATCGACTGGCTTGTTCTTGAGAAACTCGACCACTTCCTCGATTGGCAGATAGTCATAGCGCAGGCAGATATTGAGCTCGTCGAGCAGCACCATCTTGTAGCTGGGGTCCGAGATCAGTTTTTTGGCCTGCTCCCACGCCTTGCGCGCGGCGGCCAGATCGCGCTGGCGGTCGGCCACGTCCCAGGTAAAACCTTCGCCCATGGCGTTGATGGTGACCAGCTCGGGAAACTTGAGCAGCACGTCGCGCTCGCCGGTCTCCCAGACGCCCTTGACGAACTGCACCACCCCAACCTTGAAGCCGTGGCCAAGCGCCCGGAACACCATGCCGAAGGCGGCAGTCGACTTGCCCTTGCCCTTGCCCGTGTGGACGATGAGCAGGCCCTTTTCCTGGGTCTTGGTGGCCAGGATCTTGTTGCGCGCCTCGCGCTTCTTGCGCATTTTCTCGGCGTGATAGGCATCACGCTCCGCCTCGGTCATGAGGTCGGTTTTCTTGACGGGCTTGGCTGGCGTGTCGGTCATGCAAGGTGCTCCGCGTGTTCAATGATCAATCTCGCGGCCACTTCGGGCGAGATGTCGGTAGTATCTAGCTCAAACCGATTAGGATGCCTGACCCCCAGGATGCGCCGTTTTGTGCGAACGCTCCTGGCACCCGACGCATCGGTCATCTTCAGCCTGGCCTCGCGATCTGCCGAAGGTATGCGCGCGTCATGGGCAGCGTCCGAGGCTGTGAGCACAACTGGCACGAAAGTGGCGTTGCGCTGTTGGGCGACCGCGACAACCTCGGCAAAGGCGGTGTGGTCCATCGGATCGTCTTCCATCAGGGCGTTGGTCAGAACGAAACTGGCATCGGGCGGGGCGATCTCCGCCATGGCGATCAGCGCCTGGCGCCGGATGGTCATGATTAGCTCCCAGGCCTGCGCCGGGATCGGGGCCTTCCCGTCCTCACGGATCAGTGAAAAGACCACGTTGTTGGCCAGATGATTGTCGAAAACCCGCGCGCGGGTTGCTTCGGCGATAGCCCGCGCAATGGTCAGCTTGCCGACGCCATAATGGCCAATCAGGTAGATGATGGTGTTGTTCATGACTCGCCCCCCAGCAAAGCGTGGGCCGAGTTGGAACGTGGGGCCCACAACCCTCGTTCGCGGGCGTCGTTGAATTTGGCGATGAGTTCGTCATAGCCGTAGCGATTGGCCTGCCGAATAAAATCACGGGTCGCGTCGTCCTCGATGAAGGCCTCAAAAGCCAGATCGAAATGGTGCGTTTTGACCGCCCCGGTGGTGGCGGCAAAGGCGAACATGAAATCGACTGTGGCGATGATCTCAAAGGCGCCGCGATAGCCGTGGCGCTTGACGCCGTTGAGCCATTTGGGATTGACGACGCGGGATCGCATCACATTGCTGATCTCTTCTTCCAGCGTGCGGATAACGGGCCGTTCGGGGCGGGAGTGATCATTGTGATAGGCGGCGGGTTTGAGCCCCGTCAGGGTTTCAGCGGCGGCGGAAAGACCGCCCTCAAACTGATAGTAGTTGTCGCTGTCGAGCAGATCGTGCTCGCGATTGTCCTGATTGTGGATCACCGCGTCGATATCGGAGAGGCGCGCCGCAAAGCGGTCGCGCTCGGGGATGCCGGTGGCCCGGGCGCCATAGGCATATTGCCCCCATTCGAGCGCCTGCTTGCCCAGATCGGCCTTTGTCGACCAGTTGCCGCTATCGATCAGGGCATTGAGCCCGGCGCCATAGGTGCCCGGTTTGGAACCGAATATGCGATGCCCGGCAGCCAGGCCCGCCTCGGCTTCGCTTTGCCCGGCAGCCATCAAGCCCAGCGCATCGGCGCGCATGCTTGCAGCTATGGGATTGTCGTCAGTGGGTTCATCAAGCGCGCCAATTGCGCGGATGGCGCGATCGAACAAGGCCATCTGAGCCGGGAAGGCATCGCGGAAGAAGCCGGAAATCCGCAGGGTGACATCGACGCGTGGCCGCGCCAGCTTTGGCAAAGGGATGATCTCATAGCCCGAGACGCGCAGCGATCCCGGATCCCAGATCGGCTTGGCGCCGATCAGGGCGAGTGCCTGGGCAATATCATCGCCGCCCGTGCGCATATTGGCTGTACCCCAGACCGAGAGCGCGACCGAACGCAAATGATGGCCATGGTCCTGCAAGTGACGCAACACCAAACTTTCAGCCGATTTCTGCCCCAGTCCCCAGGCGGTCGGGGTGGGCACGGCTCGGTTATCAACCGAAAAGAAGTTACGACCGGTCGGCAGCACGTCAAGTCGACCGCGTGATGGTGCGCCCGAAGGGCCAGGGGTAATGAATTTACCATCCAGCCCGTCGAGCAGGGCCTGAAATTCAGCCGGTCCAGACCGGGCCAGGCGCGGCCGGATGATGGTCTCTACGGTATCGAGCACGGCGCGGGTCGCGGTCCAGCCCGCCTCTGGCATCATGGTGCCCTCAACCAGGTCAGCCGCGATGGCTTCAAGTTGTTCGACCACGTCGCCGACGCTGCGGGCACTTGCTGCCGGGGAAACGATGGGCGGCCCCGACCAGGTCTGGCCCAGTTTAGCCGTCAGCGGATCAATTCCTAGTTTGAGATCATCCGCCAAAGCGCGGATGAGCGAATTCTCCCCTGCCCCGTCGCCGCGCGGCACGCGCGCAAGCGCCACGATCAGATCACGCTCCAGATCGCCCTGCGGCGACCGGCCAAAGATGTGCAGGCCGTCGCGGATCTGGGCTTCCTTGAGATCGCAGAGGAAGTTGTCGATCTTGATCAGGGCTTCAGTTTCGTCCTCGGGCAAACCGATATCGCGGTCGAGCCGGCTGTCGCGGGTGAAATCGAGAATGCGCCGTTGCAGATCGGCCAGCCGGCGCCGGTCCATGCCCGAGGCTGCGTAATACTCATCGAGCAGCGCTTCGAGGTCCTTGAGCGGTCCATAGGTTTCCGCCCGCGTGAGTGGGGGCACCAGATGATCAATGATCACCGCGCCTGTGCGCCGCTTGGCCTGAGTGCCCTCGCCGGGATCATTGACGATGAACGGATAGAGATGGGGCAGTTGGCCCCAGAGTGCGTCAGGATAGCTGAGCGCGTCGAGCGCGGTGGCCTTGCCCGGCAGCCATTCAAGCGTGCCGTGCTTGCCGTTGTGGATCAGCGCGTGGGCGCCATACTCGTGGCGGAGCCAGAGATAGGCAGCCAGATAGGCATGCGGCGGGACCAAAGCAGGGTCGTGATAGTTCTCGGTTTCGTCGAGATGATAACCCCGAGCGGGCTGCAGCAGGATCGCGACGTTGCCCAAGACCAGAGCGGGCAGATGGAAGTTGTCGCCCCGCACAAATGGATCGGTCACGGGATCGCCCCAGCGGCTGGTGATTTCAGCGCGCATCGATTCGGGTAGTGCGGCGAAGAGTTCGGCGTAGCGGGACAAGGTCAGCGTTGCCGGAGACACGCCACGCGCCGGATCGGCATTTGTCGGGCCGGACTGGAGGGCGGTGATGAGTTCTTCCGAGGTCTGTGGCAAGGCCGACCCCAGTGCATAGCCCTCCGCCTCCAGCGCCTTGAGCATCTCCACTGTCGAAGCGGGGGCGTCATAGCCGACGCCGTTGGCAAGACGACCATCCCGGATGGGGTAGTTGGCCAGGACGAAGCCAATCCGCCGCTCCGACCGGGCCGTTGCGCGTAGCCGGGACCAGTTTGCGGCCAGCGCTGCGGTGCGGGCGATGCCGTCAGCGTCAGGCGCATAGGCGGTCAGAGGGATCTGGCAGCGCTCGTGCCAGATTGCATCAGCACGGTGGCCGACGATCAGCCCAGCCAATCGTCCATCGACCTCGGGCATAACAAGGAACATAGCCATGTCCTTGGCGCTCAGGCCCTGGCTATCGGCCAGCCATTGATCCTGAGAGCGGCCGGACTGAATCAGCTGAATGACCGGAGCGTCGGTCCCAGCAAAAGGGTTTGCCTTACCGTCCAGACCATCAATCCCCAGCGCGAAACCAGTGAGATTCAGGATGGTCGTGGGCGCGACATCGCCCAGAACCTGCTGCACGAAACGGACGCAAGCGGCTTCCTTGAGCGAAGAGACCAGCACGGGTACCGGCGCTAGTCCCTGCTCAACCAGCGCAGCGATCAGCGCTTCAATGGTTGCCGTTCCGGCGCCTTCGAGCGCCGCGCGGTAGAACAGGATCGGGACATGGGCAGGCTTGGCGCCGGGAGGCAGGCAGAGCTTGTCGCGGATGTTTGCCTGATCCGTGACACCCAGTCCGGGATACCAGAGACCAAAGCGCGCAAAAGGCTGGGGGTGCAGGTCGGTGAGCAAGGCCCCCGCATCCGACTGGAGAGCGACCGACCGCTCCCCGGCGCGGCCCGGTGCGGCAAGTGTGTGGAGCCCCTTCAAGATCGCATCGGCGTTGTCGGGCCCGCCAGCGATAAACAGGCTGTGCAGCCGGCTCCAATCGTCAGGATGGACCGTGGAGCGCGATTGCAGAATGGGATCGGGACTGGCATCCCCCGGCAACAGGGCAAGGGGGATTTTGTGGTTGGCGCACAGCGCCGTCAGTTCATCAACGCCATACTGGAAGTAGGCCGCGCCGCCGATCAGACGCAGTACTACCAGGCGTGCATGAGCCACTGTCTGCTCAAGCCACAGATCGACGGAAAGGTTGTTGGAGAGACGCAGCGTATTGGCGAGACGCAGATCGTCTTCGCCAGCGCGATCGGCTGCTCCCGCCAGCATGGACAATTCGCTATCGGCCGAACTGGCAAATACCAGCGCACCGGGGCGCTGATTGAGATCAATCGCCTCGCCCTCTTGCTGAATGGCGCCGGCCTGGGCCGATAGCAGATGCATGAAGCGCTAGGCCTTTTTGAGGAACTCGGTGCGCAAGACCAGGCCCTTGACCTTCTCGGCATTGCATTCGATTTCGGCAGTATCGTCGGTCAGACGAATATTCTTGACCAGAGTGCCGCGCTTCAGGGTCACCGAGGTACCCTTGACCTTGAGGTCCTTGATCAGGGTGACGGCGTCGCCGTCATTGAGTTGGGTACCGTTACTGTCCTTGGTGGTCTCACTCATGCTGCTGCTTTCTCAAGGCTGGAGGTGATGACGGCGCGGTCGAGCGGGCTTTCACCGATCACAACAAGGGCGGTATCGCGCGTTTCGCCGTCTTTCCAAGGACGGTCGAAATAGGCCGTGATGCGGGGGCCTACGGCCTGAATGGCCAGACGGGCGGCTGCCCCGGGCACAGCGGCAAAGCCCTTAAGGCGCAACACATCATGAGTGCGAATAGTGCTCTCGATTACGGCCAGCAATTCGTCCTTGCCGGCAATGGCAGGCAGACGGATCGAGAAGCTGTCGAAATCATCGTGCTCATGCGGCTCGCCTTCATGCTCAAGCTCATGATGGCTGGGGCGGTTGGCGATGTCGTCTTCGGAGCTCATACCCAGACCGAGCAAGGCGGTGATATCGACATGGCCGTTCTGAGCGCGCAGCACGCCGACACCGGGGCGCAGTTCGGCCCTGATATTGGCTTCAACCTTGTCGAGCATGGCGGCGTCGAGCAGATCGGCCTTGTTGATCACCACCAGATCGGCCACCGAGAGCTGGTCTTCAAACAGCTCGCCCAGCGGCGTTTCGTGGTCGAGCATTTCATCCTGACGACGCTGCGCATCAACAGCTGCCTCATCAGAGGCAAAGCGCCCCTCGGCCAGAGCCGACGCGTCGGCGACGGTAACGATGCCATCAATGGTCACCTGTGCCTTGATCTCGGGCCAGTTGAAGGCGCGGATCAGTGGCTGGGGCAGCGCCAGTCCTGAGGTTTCTATGATGATATGATCAAACTTATCAGGGCGAGCCAACAGCGCCTGCATGGTGGGAATGAATTCGTCGGCCACGGTGCAGCAGATGCAGCCATTGGAGAGTTCGACCATGTCCTCTTCGCGGCAGGTCTCATCGCCACATCCGGCTAGTATGTCCTTGTCGACGCCAAGATCACCAAACTCATTGATGATCAAGGCAATGCGCTTGCCCTTGGGGGCATGAGCGAGCAAATGGCGTACCAACGTTGTCTTACCTGCGCCCAGGAAGCCGGTGATGACGGTAGTAGGGATCTTGCTCATGAATGGGCTCCGGCGGACTGACGCGTGAAATGGTCGTGCAGGCGGCCAAAGACGAGGCCCAGCACGACCCAGAAGACGGCGGCGTTAAAAAGCGATGCGCTCACAAAACTGGCGGCCAGACCGGCGGGCACGGCAGTGCCCGCTTCGGGTGGCTGTGGGGCACCGACCACGTGAGGCAGAGCGACCAGTGCGATGGCAGCGGCCAAGGCCCATGGTGCCTGAATTTTGGCAGCCAGGACAAAGGCGCCACCTGTGCAGAGAGCGGCGAGCCCCCACCAGAGCTGACGGGCGACCGTGTCAGCCACAGGCATACCCGGCAGACCGGGCGGCAGGCCAAATGCTGGTGCCAGTGAGAAGGCGGCGAACCCGCCCAGACCCCAGAGCAGACCAGTTGCCCAGCTGATGGGTAGATTGAAGAGCAATGATACGGCGCCGATGATCAGGGCAAACCCGGCGGCCATCAGCAGATTGGCGAGGATGGTATAGCCGGTGCGCTCAAAACCATCCTGTGGCGCCCACTGGGCCGGGTCATGGCTGTGTGGCACGGCGGCTTCGCCGTCGGCGTGTTCGTGGGCGTGCTCGGCGGGTGCGGTACCCTCATAGCTTTCCGCAGCAACGATGAGTGGGGTGACACGAAGATATTGAATGGCAGACGTGATCAGGCCAGCACAAAGCGCTGCGAGAACCGCAGCAAAAAACAGATTGCGAAACATGTGAGTTCTCTCGTTATTCCGGCCCTAGTGGCAGGGAAAGCCCATGGCGTGGCGGGTGTCGTGCGCGCCATTGTGCAGGCGATAATCGCCAGCAAAGCCGGTACCGACCAGAAGGGTCAGACCGAGCATCAGTGCAAGGGCACCAGCGATCAGACGCTGGGAGATCGAGAGAGACTGGAGACCAGTCGCGGTATTTGCAGTGGTATTGGTATTCATGGCAGCACCCTCCGTGCGCGGAATCGTGAAGGCCGTTTGGCCCGGTTCGTGTGCCGGCAGGTCTCCTGGCTCGCGGTGGAGATAGCTCTCTCGCCTTCCCGGCTTGCGCCAGTGGCATAGTGAGAGAGTGCACCGCTTACAGTTGCGGGGGCAGCCACGGTTTTGCGCCCTGATGGGTACGTCGCACCGTGTTCCCTTTTGATCCCTCCGGCACAACGGCCTTTGGGAACCAACACCAGACTGGTTTGCCACCAAATGGCGCAAACCGCAATGTCTGGCAGGCCGTTGCTCGGAAAACAGTGGCCCGGTCAAGTCCACGACAGGCCCAGAGAGCGTGATTACAGACCGACGAACCCTACCGACTCGCTTTAGATCTGGCGCAAGCAAGGAGATTGCAATGAAGCCGATCAAATTCAGCCGCGAGGAAACCAAGGCCATCGTTGGCGAAATACAGGACTATTTCCGCGAAGAGCTCGACGAAGATATTGGCGCGATTCCGGCCGAGATGCTGATGGGCTTTTTCGCCGACAAGATGGGGGCCTATTTTTACAATCGCGGCGTTTATGACGCCCAGGGGCTGATGCGCGAACGTATGGACAGCCTGACCGATGATCTGTTCGCCCTGGAGCAGCCCACCAAGCATTTGCGCTAGGCGGGCTGCTAAATCGTCGCCCTAGCCCAGGCAGTCAACAAGACTTGTAGCCAGCCCGCGCAACAGGTTCGGATAGAGATCAATTCCTGCTTCCAGCGCACCGCCCTCGGGATCAAGCGTGCCCGAACGGGCAGCGCTGCCCTCGGTAATTGCGTTGATAATGGTGGGTGCAAAATTGGGTTCGGCAAACACACAGGCTGCGCCCAGTTCGACCAGCCTGGACTTGAGCTCGTCTATGCGCGCTGCGCCGGGCATGGTGTCGGGCGTCACGGTGATGGAGCCGGCAAGATTCAATCCGAAACGCGCCTCGAAATACTGATAGGCGTCGTGAAAGACAATAAAGGGCTTGTCCTTGACCGGAGCGAGCATGGCATCGATCTCCGCCTCGAGCTCATCCAGACGCACCAATTGGACTTCGGCATTGGTCTGGTAGGTGGATGCGTTGGCTGGATCGGCCTGGGCAAGTGATGTCGCGATTTGAGTGACCATCAGCTTGGCGTTTTCCGGATCGAGCCAGAAGTGCATGTCGCCTTCGCCGTGCTCGTCATCGGCGCTTTGTTCGCCTTTCATGGCATGATCTTCAGCGCCGTCATGATCATGGATTGCATCATGCGCATGTTGATCGTCGTGCTCGTGTGCTTCGAACGCACCTCCCTCTCTGACGGGCAACAAGACGATGCCCGGTGCCGCCGCCAGTTCCACAACGTCGGCACCAGTTGAGAGCGTTTCGAGGGCGTCGCCGAGAAACAGCTCCAAGCCATGTCCGGTCCAGAAGACCAGGTCAGCATTTTGCAGCGCATCGGCATCGGATGGCTTGAGCGCATAGGTGTGTGGCGAGGCCGAACCGTCCACGATCAGATCCGGCTCGCCTACCCCCTCCATGACCGCAGCAACGAGGGAATGTACGGGCTTGATTGACGCCACGACGCCGGGCGCTGCCCAGGCAGTGGTTGTGAGGAGACCGGCCGTCAGCATGGCAAATGGAGCGAGCAGTTTCATCTGGAAGACCTCATCCTGGGCAATGTCGATATATGATATGTTATGTTATTACGCTTGCGGTATTGTTATGCTATAACGTATTGAACGCCGTCAAGAGGCGATGGATGGAAGCTTTGGCAGAACAAGAAATCCTCATAACGCTGGCTGGTGCCGGTGTTGTGCGCGGTGGCAGAACACTGGTGAGCGGGGTCGATCTGACCATTGCGCGGGGCGAGATCGTAACCCTGATCGGCCCCAACGGGTCTGGCAAATCAACCACCGCCAAACTGGCGACCGGGGTCCTCAAGCCCAGTGTGGGCACAGTGACGCGGCAACCGGGTCTGAAGATCGGCTACGTGCCGCAAAAACTCACGATCGACTGGACACTGCCGCTGACTGTAGAGCGCCTGATGACGCTGACAGGACATTTTTCTGCCAGCGCAATTGCTGCCGCACTGGACGCTGTCGGCGCGGCACATCTGCTCAAGGCGGCCGTGCAGGAGCTCTCGGGCGGCGAATTCCAGCGCGTGCTGTTTGCCCGCGCCATGATCCGAAAACCTGATTTGCTGGTGCTCGACGAGCCCGTACAGGGTGTCGACTTTTCTGGCGAAGTGGCACTGTACGATCTGGTTCGGCAGATCCGCGACACGACGCGCAGCGGCATTTTGATGATCAGCCACGACCTGCATGTGGTGATGGCCGAAACCGATACTGTGATCTGTCTGAACGGCCATGTCTGCTGTCGCGGCACGCCGACTGCGGTCAAGAACAGCCCGGAATATCTGCGGCTCTTTGGCGAACGCGCTGGTGGTGCGCTGGCGCTATATCAGCATCACCATGACCATGAACACCATGATGACGGCTGCGTTGTGCCCGAGGGACAAACGCATGATCACAGTCACGGCCATGAAGGGCACGACCATGTTCGCTGACTATTTTTCGCGGGCACTTATCGCGGGTATCGGTCTGGCCCTGGTCACGGGGCCGCTCGGGTGCTTTGTCGTCTGGCGACGCATGGCCTATTTCGGAGACACCATGGCCCATTCAGCACTGCTCGGTGTCGCGCTATCGTTCCTGCTCTCAATCAATCTGACGCTGGGTGTCTTCGCTGTCGCCGCCATGGTGGCGGGCGCGCTGATCGTGCTGCAGCGACAGGCGACGCTGTCGACCGATGCGCTGTTGGGCATATTGAGCCACTCCACGCTGGCTGTCGGCCTGGTGCTGGTCGGCTTTTTAACCACGGTGCGGATCGACCTGATGGGGTTCCTGTTCGGTGACATACTGGCCGTCTCGGTGCAGGACATCGCCATCATCTACGGGGGTGGCATTGCCATACTGGCTATTCTAATCCTGGCTTGGCGGCCACTGCTCGCCTCCACGGTCAGCCCGGAACTGGCAGAGGCCGAAGGCCTGCGACCTGAGGCCAGCCGGTTGGTGCTGATGATCCTGATGGCCAGCGTGATTGCCATTGCCATGAAGCTGGTAGGGGTGCTGCTGATCACGTCTCTGCTGATCATCCCGGCGGCGACGGCCCGCCGTTTGAGTTCGACGCCTGAGGCCATGGCGGCCGTTGCCGCAGTCCTGGGCGCCGTTGCCGTTGTCGGCGGTCTGTTTGGCTCGCGAACCTGGGACACCGCCTCAGGTCCATCCATTGTGGTGATGGCCCTGATTGTATTTTTGCTGTCGCTGACTGTTCCGGTTACGCGGCTGTTCGGCAGGAGGACGCCACATGGCACATAGTCACGCCGCCCCAGGTGATCTGACGCGCAATCAGGGACTGGTGCTGGGCACTTTGACAGGTTCATCGGGGCCGCTCAGCGCCTATGACATTCTCGACAAATTGCGGGCTGACGGTCTTCGCGCGCCGCTGCAGGTTTATCGGGCCCTGGACAAGCTGGTTGAACGCGGATTGGCGCACCGGCTGGAATCGCTGAATGCCTTTGTTGCTTGCGCGGACGAGCATTGCCATCGCAAGGGGCTGATTGCCTTCGCGATCTGCAGTGATTGCGGCAAGGTCAATGAGTTCGCCGACGCGGTAATCGAGGAACGGCTGGGCAACTGGGCCGGCGATCAGGGTTTCAAGGTCGAGCGAAAGACAATGGAAATCCGGGGCAAGTGCGCGCAATGCGCGGTCGTAGCCTGACGCAGTTCGCTATACGCGTGTGTCGTGACGTGCAAGATGGATCGTGGACAGGCTGGGCGACTACGGGAGGACCTACCCTTGAATGCTGCAGAGCAAATCGATCAGTTGATTGCAGGCCTTGGGGATTGGCGTGGCGATACCCTCGCCAAGGTGCGCAAATGCTTCATCGGGGCCGATCCCGAAATTGTCGAAGAGTGGAAGTGGATGGGGAGCCCGGCATGGTCCCGCGATGGCCTAATTGCGGTGGGAGACGCCCACAAGGCCAAAGTAAAGGTGACCTTTGCCTACGGTGCGCGCCTGCCTGATCCGGCTGGGGTGTTCAACGGCAAGGACAATGGCAAGACAAGGCGCTCGATAGACATATTTGAAGGCGACACCGTCAATGCAGATGCACTGGAAACGCTGATACGCGCCGCCATCAGCTACAATCTCGACAATCTCAAGAAAAACGCCGGGAAGCGCGCGCGGAAAGATACCGACAAGGCATCCTGAGACGCCGCGCGCCTAGTTGAAGGTCAGGAAGTGCACAGCGGCGGCGCCATAGACCCGGCGATCATCGAGTGCGAAGGCGTCGGGAATGACGATCTCGGCCTCAGCGCTCTCTTCAAAAACCAACGTCGCGCCAGCGTTGAGCCAGCCCCCCCTGGCCAGGCCGTCCAATGCCTGCTCCCCCAGACCCTGCCCATAGGGAGGATCTAGGAATACAAGATCGAACTTGCCGAATGTGCCGGTCGGGCCAAGATTGATGGCATCGCGGCGCAGCAGCTTGGTGTTGCCACCGACGCCAAAGGCCTCGATATGATCGCGGATCAAACCGCGCGCTTCGGCGCCCATATCAACAAAGGTCGCATGAACGGCGCCACGCGACAGCGCCTCAAATCCCAGTGCGCCGGTACCGGCGAACAGGTCGAGCACGCGCAGCCCGTCAAACACCGGGCCAAGACGTGAGGCGAGGATGTTGAACATGGATTCGCGCACGCGATCGGCCGTCGGGCGAATGGAATCGTCCGACGGAGAAATTAGCTGCTTTCCCTTGAACCTGCCGGCAACGATGCGCACGGATCAGGCCTTGGGACGGCGTGGGCCGGACGGACGACCGGCACCACCACTGGGGCGTCCTGGACCACCCGACGGACGACCACCACCCGCGGGGCGACCCGCGCCACCTGTGGGACGTCCAGCACCGGGGCGCCCACCACCGGCAGGACGACCGCCGCCCGCAGGCTTGCCGGGACCACCAAAGGAACGACCACCGGGCTTTGGACCACGCTGAGGTGCTGCACCGTCGCGCTTGGGATGAGGCTTACCGTCGGAACGGGTCTTGGGCTTGCCATAGGTCTTGGATTCGGACCCCAGATCGTCACGGCCGGGACGCGGACCGCGCTGTGGGCGGGCTGGACGTTCTGGCCGATCCGCGAACACGGGACGATCACCCTCGGGGCGATAGCCGCGTGCAGGTTTGTCGGAGAAATTGCGGCCGGGGCGCTTTGCCTCGCCCTTGAACGCGGCGCCTTCACCACGTTCGCTATCGGGACGCAAACGGGGCTCAAAGCTGCGCGCCGGACGCTCGCCACCTTGGGCGTCGCCTCGACGTGGACCACGCGGGGTACCCGTGAAGGCACGGTCACGCGATGGGCGCTCACCGCCCTCAGGCCGGGTACGCGGCGCAAAGCTGCGGGCTGGACGCTCGCTGCGCTCTGCACCCGGGCGGGCCGACGCAGGATGATCGCCATAGGGGCGCTTGGGGCGGTCGCCGTCTTCACGGCGTGGGCCGCGCGGCTTGTCGCCAAAGGCCTTCTTCTCAAAGGGTTTCTTGTCGCCATATGGCTTCTTGTCGCCAAAGCTCTTCTTGTCGCCAAACGACTTCTTGTCACCGGGCTTGCCTCCCGCAGGACGTGGCGCCTTCTTGCCATAGCTGCTTGCGGGCTGATCATCGGGATCACGCCAGGCTGACTTCTTGCCCAAATTCTTCTGCACAAAATCCTCTGGCGCACGGCCATCTTCATCAAAGTGAATGCGGCGCGGCGGCGGCGCGTCTTCATCGCCAAAGGTCTCTTCGCGCTTGAGCATGGGCTTGCGACTGTCAAAACGACCGGGGCGATCCTGGCGCGGACGTTCAGCGCGGATTTCTTCCTCGGTCTTTTCAGCGCCATCCGTAAAGCGGAAGCGCTGACGGGCAATCTCGACGGTGTTGGTGCCGCGGCCCGTCAGGCGGTCGCGCGTGGGCTTGCCCTCTAGCGCATTGGCTTCAGGCATTTCGCTGTCGAAATCGACGTCAGCGGCATCGGCAAGCTTCTTGCCGAGCTGGTCGCGCAACATCTTCGCCTTGATGGTCTCGATACCGCCGACCGGAATATCGGCAAGCTGGAAGGGACCGTAGCTGACCCGGATCAGGCGATTCACCTCGAGGCCCAGTGCGCCCAGCACATTCTTGACCTCGCGGTTCTTGCCTTCGCGCAGCGCCAGTACAAGCCAGACATTGGAACCCTGCTCGCGTTCCAGGGTCGCTTCAATGGCGCCGTATTTGACGCCATCAATTTCGATGCCGTCCTTGAGCTTGTCCAAGGCAGCCTGGGTGACCGAACCATGGGCGCGCACGCGGTAGCGGCGCAGCCAGCCTGTCGCAGGCAGCTCCAGCACACGCTTGAGGCCGCCATCATTGGTGAGCAGCAGCAGGCCCTCGGTGTTGATATCCAGGCGGCCTACAGTGACCACGCGCGGCAGGCCGTGCGTTTCAAGATGTTCAAAGATGGTCTCGCGGCCCTCTGGGTCCTTCTCTGTGACCACCAGACCAGCAGGCTTGTGGTAGAGCCATACGCGAGTGCCCTGACGCGCCGCCAGTGGAGCGCCGTCGACCATGACCTTGTCACGATCGGTTACATTGAAGGCGGGAGTCACTACCTTCTTGCCGTTGACCACAACGCGGCCTTCGGTGATCCACACCTCGGCGTCTCGACGCGAGCAAAGCCCGGAGCGGGCGATAACCTTGGCGAGACGATCGCCGGTATCAGGTTTGGCGGGGGTGGAGTCGTTCAGTTCGCGCATTTTTGCGGGCTTTCATGTCATGCGTGACCCATTGGGGCGGCGCAGAAAGGAGAAAGCGGCCGGATCATCCGGCCGCCTTGTCGTCGTAGAAACCGGACCGAGGCCTAGTTGGTAATTTCGGACTTCGAGAGACCAACGCCAGGACCGCCACCGATAGAAGGCGAAGCGCTGTTTGACTGCATTTGCCGGCGGATGGCCTTACGCACCTCTTCAGGGCATTTCGGATCGTTGAGCGACACCAGATCGCCGCCGGGTGCCGAGCAGATCAGATCAGCGTCACCTACACGGGTAAAGTACTCATCAGGCGGCATGTAGAGCGGGCGCTTGGTGTTGACGCGCACATCGATATTGGCCGCACTCATGCGGGCCTGGAGGGCTCTGGCTTCGGCGTCCGTCAACGGGCGACCGGCCACCGAACGCAGATCAACCACACGCGCATTGCGCAGGCGCTGCAGATCAGCCTCAGTCAGATTGCTGGCGTCAATCTGGGCGGTATCGCTGTCGGTCGGCAATTGCGCAGATGCCGTTTGCGTTGTGGGGGTTGGCAGACTCTGACCCGACTGGGGAAGTACCAGCGGTGCGCGGGCCTGGGTCAGCTCTTCTTTGGGCTCTTCGCCGGGGATGAGGCCCAGGCCGCGTGCGGTCGAGCTCATCACTTCGCGTTCAAAGGTACCTGGGTCGGTCAGCGCATTGGTGCCTTCGACCGTGGTGCAGGCAGCCAGCGCCAGTGCCAATAACAGCGCGAGCGCAGCGGATCCAGCCCGGGAGGTGGCGCGAAGAGCAGCCTGCTGCCCCGTCATTGCAATACGCATGAAACGTCCTTCAAGATGTCGGCGGCGCTTATAGCGCATTCTGCGCACTAAGACCAGATTCTGGCGGCAACGTGTTCGCGCCCCTCAGGCCGCGGATTTACTGGGTCGACCAATGCCGAGCAGGTCGGCAATCAGCAGGATCACGCCGAACGTTATCGCGACGTCGGCAATGTTGAAAATGTAGAATGACCACGTTCCCCAATGGAGGTGGAAAAAATCTGCCACCGCACCATAAAGCAGTCGATCAAGAGCATTGGAAAGCGCCCCACCGATACACAGTGCCAGCCCCATGCGGATCAGCGGCGTTTCGGCACGGACCCACCAGACGGACAAGGCGGCTATCGCCACCAGCATGATGGCACCCAACCCCCAGACCGGCATGCCGTCAAGCAGGCCGTAGGAGACACCGGTGTTCCAGACCAGCACGTAGTCGAAGAAATCGGTGACTCGAACAATCTCGCCACCGCGCCAGCCAGTCATGGCAAAGGGAACGTAGCTGACAAGAACCTCAACGCACTTGGCGGCCCCAACCGAGATGCAATCGGCCGAGACCTGATAGGCCTTGTGTGCACGATCCAGGCCAAAGGCCAGAATGGCCATGGTCAGCGAGAAATAAACCGTTGGGTCAGTCAGTGATCGGCGATCCATCATTGATCTCCAGGTCGCCTATGGCGACGGCACGCGTTCTGCCCATTCGGCCTGTTCCCCGGCTCATGCCGGAGAACATTTATCATCACAGACGCAATCGCTAGAGCCCAGCAGCCGCACGCTCGCGCAGCGCCTGCGCGTCGCGGGGCGATACTTCAGGATACTCGGGGTCCGAACCCACGTCAGGCAGCACCTTCCACGACCGCGCACAACGCGTACCCTCGGCAAGCGCAGGCAGCACGGCGATACCGGCAACATCATCGAGGCGAAACGCTTCAGACGGGCCTTCACCGGTCTGGACTGCGATGGCGGACGTAATAGCGATCTCGGCCAGATCCTGGCCCTTGAGCGCCGTCAGATAGCGTTCATCGGCAAGGAATACCTGGGGGGCAGCCTCAAGTGAGGAGCCGATACGTTTTTCGCGACGTTCGATCTCAAGCGCACCGGTGACCACACGGCGGACGCTGCGGATAAGCTGCCACTTGGCCGCAAGATCAGTATTGAGCCAATCGCCCGGCACTTCGGGAAACAGGCGCAGATGGACCGAGGAGCCTTCTTCCGGGTGCCGTTCAAGCCAGACCTCTTCCATGGTGAACACCAGAATCGGAGCCAACCAGGCCGTCAGACAATCGAACAGGTGATGCAGCACGGTCAGCGCGGCGCGGCGCTTGATCGAAGAGATCGGGTCGCAATACAGCGCATCCTTGCGGATGTCGAAGTAGAAAGCGGAGAGTTCGATGTTCATGAAGTTGGTCAGCAGGGTGACGACCTTGCGGTAGTCATACTCCTTGTACGCCCCGCGCACCTGAGCATCGAGTTGAGCCAGACGGTGCAGGATGACCTGCTCGAGTTCGGGCATGTCCTTGGCGTCTACCGCGTCCTTGGCGTCGTAATGGGCAAGGTTGCCCAACAGCCAGCGCAGCGTGTTGCGTAGCTTGCGGTAGCTGTCGACCGTGGTCTGGATGACTTCCTTACCGAGGCGCTGATCTTCCTGATAATCGGTAGAGGCAACCCAGAGACGCAGGATATCGGCACCGTATTGCTTGATGATATCTTGGGGGGCAACGGTATTGCCCAGCGACTTACTCATCTTGCGGCCTTCGCCATCCATGGTGAAGCCATGGGTGAGTACGCTCTCATAGGGCGCAAAGCCGTTGGTGGCGCAGCTTTCCAGCAGGCTCGAGTGGAACCAGCCGCGATGCTGGTCACTACCCTCAAGATACATCGAAGCGGGGAACTTCAGATGCGGCCATTTTTGCTTGTTGCGCAGCACCCAGGCGTGGGTCGTGCCCGAGTCGAACCAGACGTCAAGGACGTCGCGGATCATCTCAAAATCGTCTGCCTTGTACGCGTCGCCAAGGAAGCGCTGGGCCGCGCCGTCCTTGTACCAGGCATCTGCGCCTTCGGCCTCGAACGCATCGGCGATCCGGTGATTGACCGCTTCGTCCTTGAGGACTTCATTGGTGCCCTTGCGCACGAAGACGCTGATTGGCACGCCCCAAGCACGCTGACGGCTGAGCACCCAATCGGGGCGGTCGGCGATCATGGCGCGCAGGCGGTTCTGGCCCGAAGCCGGGTAAAACTTCGTCGCATCGATGGCGTTGAGCGCGCGGTGGCGCAATGTATCGCCAGCCGCGCCCTCGATATCGCGATCCATATAAACGAACCACTGCGGGGTATTGCGGAAGATCACCGGCTTCTTGGAGCGCCAGGAGTGTGGATAGGAGTGCTTGACCCGGCCACGGGCGACCATGGCATTGCGCTCGGCGAGGGCCGAGATCACCCGGTTGTTGGCATCACCCTTTTTGCCGTTATCATCGATGACGCGAGCGCCCTCAAGGCCTGGTGCGTCCTTGGTGTAAAAGCCGTCATCGCCGACCACATAGGGGATGGCGCTGTCGATGCCCTTTTCGCCCAGCAGTCGGGTCGAGTTCATCCAGATTTCAAAGTCGTCGAGACCATGACCGGGTGCGGTGTGCACAAAGCCTGTACCGGCGTCGTCAGTGACGTGTTCGCCATCGAGCAGGGGCACTTCGAAATTGTAGCCTTCGCCCAAACCACGCAACGGGTGGAAGCACGAGGTAATGTGCGCCGGATCGACATCCCCGATGCGGGCGAATTCTTCGACCTTGGCCTTGGCAAAGGTGTCGGCAGCCAGATTGTCGGCCAGGATATATTTCTCGCCCGTGGAGGCCCAATTGCCCTCGGGCGCTTTGGTCACTTCATAAAGGCCATAGGCGATCCTGGACGAAAACGAGATGGCCCGGTTGGCCGGGATGGTCCACGGCGTGGTGGTCCAGATGATCACCGACGCGTTCAGATCATGGAATGCACCCGAGGTGATGTCACCGCCGCCCGAACGGACCGGGAATTTTACCCAGATGGTGTCGCTCTCATAGTCGGCATATTCGATTTCGGCTTCAGCCAGAGCCGTGCGCTCGACAACCGACCACATCACAGGCTTGGAGCCGCGATAAAGCTGGCCGGAGCTGGCCACCGTCATCAATTCGCGCGCGATCTGGGCCTCGGCGTCAAAGCTCATGGTGAGATAGGGATTGTCCCACTCGCCCAGGATGCCGAGCCGCTTGAACTCTTCGCGCTGTACGTCGACCCACTGCTCAGCAAAGCTGCGGCATTCCTGCCGGAATTCAACGACAGGTACGTCGTTCTTGTCCTTGCCTTTGGCGCGGTACTGCTCTTCAATCTTCCATTCGATAGGCAGGCCATGGCAATCCCAGCCCGGCACATAGGCCGAGTTGAAGCCCAGCATCTGCATCGAGCGTGAAACCAGATCTTTCAGCGTCTTGTTGAGCGCATGGCCGATATGGATATTGCCGTTGGCATAGGGAGGGCCATCATGGATGGTGAAGAGAGGGCGATCCTTGGCCTGCTCGCGCTGCAGGGCAAAGATGTCCATTTCTTCCCAACGCTTGAGCCATTCGGGCTCGCGCTGCGGCAGGCCCGCGCGCATGGGGAAGCTGGTTTCTGGCAAAAATAGGGTTGCCGAATAATCGGTTTCGGCGGCGCCTGTGACGGTATCGGTCATGGGAAACGGCAATCGTTCTGGAGATTTGGCTGCCTTTTAGCAAGGCAGGGGCCATGGGGCAAAGGCTGATTTGGGACAGCTGGCGTCGGTGGCGATCAGCCGATGAAGCCAAGTTTGCTGTCTAGCGCGCCGATGGGGCGCGCGGTGCTAATGAGCTCCCGGGCCTTGCGGCTGTCGCGATCCATGGCGGTAATCAGTTCGTCGAGCCCGGAAAAGACTTCCTGGCCACGGATATGGCCAATCAACGCGACCGAAATGGTCTGCCCGTAAATGTCCTCATCGAAGTCGAACAGATGGGTCTCAAACGGCGGGCGCTGATTGTTAAACATGGGCTTGCCGAAGGCGGCTACCCCGTCAAGCAAGCGGCCGGCAACCTTGGCGCGGACGGCATAGACGCCTTGTGCCAGCTGAAAGCTGGCATGGGTCATGGTGTTGGCCGTGGGATAGCCAAGCTCCCTGCCCCGCTGGTCACCCTTGACCACGCAGCCATCGAAAAACCAGTGATAGCCCAACAGTCGATTGGCTGCCGAGACCGCCCCTTCGGAGAGGGCTGCGCGAATACGCGAAGACGAGATGACCTCATCGCCTTCATCCATCAGGTCGAGCGTTTCGACAGCAAAGCCGTTGGCGTCGCCGGCAGCCTTGAGGAATGCTGGTGTACCGCGACGCTGACGCCCAAAGTGGAAATCGGAGCCAACAATGACGCCGGTCACTCCCAGCGCATCAATCAAAAAGCGTGAGACAAAATCCTCGGCTTCGATCTGCGAAAAGTCTCGATCGAATTTGAGGATGGTGACCGCATCAACACCAAAGGCCTCGGCCAGCCTGGCCTTGGAATCGCCTTCGGTGAGCCGGAACATGAAGGGAGCGGGTGCGAACACATCGCGGGGATGCGGCTCAAACGTCAGCACCATCGCCGGAACACCTGCGGCGTCAGCACGGTCCTTGAGCGCTGAGAGCACCATTTGATGGCCGCGATGAAAGCCATCGAAGTTGCCGATGGCAATATAGGCGCCGCGCAGCGAAGCGGGCACGGCATCGAGATTGGACAGGCGCTGAAACGTGCTCATCGCTGCTACCAGGTCAGCCGCGGCAGAAAGCCCGCCAAATTCGCACGGCTGGGTGCCACCAGATCAACAATGGCCTGCGGATCAGGTTTTCCGAAGGCGTCGAGCTCGGCGGCGTGGATCGAGCCGGTGACAAACAGCAGGTCGAGCCCGAACTTGGCGGCGCCTGTGGCGTCGGTCCGCACGCTGTCGCCGATGGCCAATACGCGCGATTTATCGAGACTTTTTCCAGCAGCCTGCTCAGCCAGACGAAAGGCTTCCTCGTAGATTGGCTGATAGGGCTTGCCCGCCATGAGGACCATGCCACCCATGGCAGCATAGAGGTCGCCCAACGCACCGCCGCAATAGATGATCTTGTCGCCATGCTCGACGACGCGGTCGGGGTTCGCGCAGATCATGGGCAGCTTGCGCTGCAACCAGAACTTGGCGCGTTCACGGTACATTTCAGGAGTATCATCATCGGTATCGAGATCGGTGACGACAACGGCCTCGGCCTCGTCGGCGCCCGTGCGGCGAACATTGAGCCCTTCATAGAGCGCATCATCTTCAGTGGCCGGTCCGACATGATGGATGGCCTTGCCGGAATATTTGCCGATCATCACGCGCGTTGCATCACCTGACGACACGATGGCGTCGTAGGCGCCGCGTGTGACGCCAAGGCGATCAAGCATCTCGATCAGCGGACCAGAGGGACGCGGCGCGTTGGTGATGAAGACGACCTTGCCGCCCGCCTTGCGGTATTCAACCAGCGCATCAACGGCACTGGGGAATGCCGAGACACCGTTATGCACAACGCCCCAGACATCGCTCAGCACGGCGTCGTAGGAGCCGGCAAGGTCAGATAGGCCGGAGATGGTGGGTAGCTGGCTGGTCATCGCTGAGATCCGGTGCGTGCGGGATGTGGGCTGTATGTGGCAGCTTGCCCCTTGGGATCAAGGGGAAACCACAATGTGACTGGGTATCACAGCTTTGGCGACAGGCCGAAATGATGGCAAATCTGCACCGCGCTAGCCCGCGGCGTGGCCATATCGACAATAGTAAGATCGCTGAACTCGCGACTGGCATAGCCCTCCACATACATCTGGCGCGTGCGGAGGATCTCGTCAGGGCGCAACTGGCGACTTCCGCGATTACTCGTGGCAGTTTCGACTGGCGGTGCCAGCGTCACCACACGCAAATCAGCGTGTCTGGTAGCGCTGACGCGCAGCAATCTTTGGTAATCGTTGTGACGCAGCGGTGTTGCCAGCACCAGTACCGCGCCATCTGCGGTAGCAATGAGATGCTCTAACCGCCGCATGGAGGCCTCGATACGGGCGACCAGAGGCGCATCATCGGGAGCATCGTGATCATCACCATCAAAAAACGCTGCCCGGGGCACAATGGCGGCCAAGGCTTTTCCGGTGGTGGTCTTGCCAGCATTGATGGGGCCGTTGAGCACCACGACCAGCATGCAGATCAGCTCTCGGCGCGGCGCAGCTTGGGCGTCGCACCGCGCGGCGCTTCGACAACAAGGTCTGGCCGGACGGGACCGGGCGCGGCAATGTGAGGGCCCTGTACCAGAGTGATACCATCCTCGAGCAATTCAACGATCTGGCGTTCGCTGGCGATGCCGGTCGCCAGCAGCACGACTTCGAACCGCGCAACATAGTCGGCGATATCGGAGGCATGGAAATCGGTAAAGCTCTCGGGTGCCTCAATGAAACGGGCCGCATCGACGCGCAGCGAGCGCACATTCTGAGCGGCCATTTCGGCAACATCAACGCGCAGTGATTTGACGTTGACGATGGAGAAGCCCGCGCCCTTTTTGGCGACGGCGTCGGCAATTGCGCGCTCAGCCGTGCTCATGCCCAGCCATTCACTCTCGGCAATGGCAAAGATCAGACCTTCGGCGATGGCCCGATTGGCCTCAAGCGAAGCAAGCAATTGCTCGGAAGACGCAGAATCGCCAAGCGAAGCACGCGAAAGCGGAATGTAGAGCGTGATGGGTTGACCGCTGGAGCGGGCGCGTCGGCAAATGGTGATTGCCTCAACCAGACCCACACCTTCGATGTGGCGCAGCACATCCTGACCGTTGCGGCGCGGCGCGAAGTCTGCGTAATCGGCCAGATCGCCATCTTCGAGCATCAGGCGGGGCACCAGATCATAACCCTGCGGACGACGCTGGGGTAGCGTAACAACAGGCTGGATGTGATAGACGAGCCGATTGTCGGCTAGTGCCTGACGCACCATTTCAAGCGGGATCGAGGGTTCAGGCTCGCGCGCTGGCGGTGCCGATGGTGGCGGGACGGCTGCCGCAATCATGCGCTCGCGCCCGGCGGGCTGAGGCTTGGCGGCACGATCCTCGATCTCGGCAACTGCCTCGGCAACCTGTCGGATCACCGTACCCAACACGGAAATATCGGCTTCAACGCCATCAAGGCGCTGGTCAGCATTGATATCAGCCATGGCATTGATGCGCTGGCCCAGCACTGCGCCGGCCTGAGCATCCGTTGCAAGAAGACGGGACAGGTCTTCGATGGCGCGTTCCAGCCGGTTTTCGGCGCGCTGACGCAACGTGCGTTCAAGCAGCACCACGAAGACACAGCCGACAACCACGGCAGCAAGAATCGCCTCGGCAGGCGTAAACGTCAGCCCGAAATAGGCTGTCGCGCCGACGCCGGCCGCAGCAAGGGCGATAAACGTGTAGACCAGTGCCTGCACGGGCGGACCTATGAACCCTTTGTAATTGCCGGGATTCGGCTTCCCCTCATAGCACCGCGTCGGGTGCTGCAAAAGGCGAACGCCGCCTCTTCCAAGGCTAATTGCGCCTCATCAGGTAGAAAACAGCTTCCAGGCCCGCGAGAAGAAGCGCTGGAACAGTATCAACTGCGCTGCACCCCGTGCGGCAGCGGAAGCGCCCATGCGGCCCATTTCGACAGCAGGATGATCTGCAGTGAGTGAGGGCAGCAGGTGGAGATGGTGCACAACGCGCTCGTGTAAACGTTCAACGATATCGCGCGGCATGATGCCATCAACGATGGCTTCGTCCACCTCGATCACGGCGCGTGTGTTGATAATCGCCTTGGCCAGTGCCGAGCCAGCCTTATCCAGCCATTGTGTGGCAACAGGCTCGAGCGCATCCCAATCCCAATTGAAGGGGCTGCCAGTGGGCACATCCATCCCCGCCTTGGTCAGCATGTGCTGCAGAGCCATGATCGAGGCGACCAGATGGACAAATGTCAGATTGCCTTCATCGTCGCATATCAGGATCGAGCCGAGATTGGCGGCGTGGCCTTCGCCCTCCCAGAGCTCACCATTGGCGACCAGCCCACCCCCGACAAATGTACCGACCTGAAAATAGGCCAACCCACGAGGCCAGGGAGCGGCGTGTGCGATCACTTCGGACCAACAGGCTGCGTTGCCATCATTGTACCAATGCACAGGCAGATCGACATCTTTGGCAATGCGTTCGACCAGATCGATGTCACGCCACAGAGCGGCCTGCTCTTCAGGGGCCTCCACCAGGCCAATATTGCGACCAATATGAGAGGGGCTGGCCACACCAATACCGGCAAGGCGTGAGCGCTGAACATCGGTCAAGCCAGAGCGAATGGTGGCTACTTCTGCAGCGATATCGGAAAACAGGGTACTGGCATCGGGATAGGCGTAGCTGCGGCGGACGCTGGCCAGCGTCTTGCCGGACATCTCGATCACCAGCACTTCAAAATGCCGCCAACCGACTTCAATGCCAATGGCCACGGCCCCATGCGGGTTGAGAAAAAGTGGGGTTGCGGGCTGGCCGCGCCGACCGCGCAAGACTTCGCCGCGAATGACCAGGGCGCGGGATTCCAGTTCAGCCACAATGCGCGAGGTGGTTTGTGGTCCCAATCCAGACAATCGCGCGACGTCAGCATTTGACGCCCCAGGATTTAGCGCAAGCAGGGTGAGTACAGCCCGCTCATTGGTTATTCGCACGCCCGACTGAGCAACGCCGCGCGACATTGGATTGATATCAGTCGTTTCAGAATCCTTTTGCATGGAGTGACTTAAACGACTGCGACGACCCGGATCAAGCACAATGCATTTTTTCATTCAGCGAAATGCGGAACGGAAAATTTACCCTGATGAGAAACAATTGGCATAACACCGGGATAGCCGCGGCGGCGGCGACAAAACCGGAAACGAACAAGTCCAAACGCGAGGTCCGGGCCGCATGGCGATGCAGAATCGAAGCAATGGTGATGCCAGCGGCAGACTATTGCTGATTGACCGGGACAATGCACAGGCACAGCTGATCGCTGAATCGCTGGCGCAATGCCTGGATCAGGCCGCTCGAATTACAGTGGTATCAGGCGGAAAGCCCGCGGCTGAACTGCTGCGCGACGGCACCTTCGACATCGTATTGGCGGATCTATCGAGCCTGAGCGACCTCGCAGAACATAGCGATGATGCCGTGCAGCGGCTTGTGCGGCTGGCCAGCGGCGCTTTGCTTGTCGCGCTGTCGGACGGTGTTTCGGTATCATCGGCGGTTGGCGCGATGCGCGCGGGCGCCCATGATTATGTGGCCAAACCCATCAATGGCCCAACCATGGCCGCCCGCATCGGCGAATTGGCGCAACGGCATGGCAAGTGCCGGTCGCTGGGCATGGAAGCCCGCAATGCCGCCGGACTCAGCGATTTCGCCGGTTTCATCGGCGCTTCGAGCGCGATGCAGTTTGTCTATGAGCAGATCGGCCGGATCGCGACATCATCAGCCCCCGTGTTCATCACCGGCGAAAGCGGCACCGGCAAGGATGTCTGTGCTGAAGCATTGCACGCCAAGGGCCAACGCGCCGGCAAGCGCCTGGTGGCCATCAATTGCGCGGCGATCCCGCGCGATCTGATGGAAAGCGAGTTGTTCGGCGTGGCCCGGGGCGCGTTTACCGGCGCCCATGAAGATCGCAAGGGCGCTGCCGAACTGGCTGACGGTGGCACGCTGTTTCTCGACGAAATCGGGGAAATGGACCTGTCGCTGCAATCAAAATTGCTGCGCTTCCTGCAGACCGGAACGCTTAGTCGGGTCGGCGAAGCTGGTGTTCGGCATGTCGATGTACGGGTGATCTGCGCGACCAATCGCAATCCAATGCAGCTTATCGCGGAAAAGAAGTTCCGCGAGGACCTGTTCTACCGGCTGCATGTATTGCCAATTCATCTGCCACCCCTGCGCCAGCGCCCCACAGATATCATGGTGCTGGCGCGACACTTCCTGGCGCGTTACGCAACCGAAGAGCACAAGAGCTTCGGCGATTATTCGGCCGAGGTCTCCAGTATGCTGACGGCGGCTGAATGGCCCGGCAATGTGCGCCAACTGCAAAACCTCGTACGCCGTCTGGTGGTCATGTTCGATGGCGGCGAGATCACGGCGACGATGCTGAGCGCGGCAGATATTGAATCACGTGGCGTGACACCATCGGTTGATACCCAGCCCCGCAGCGAGCGTCGGCCACCTATCCTGCCAATGTGGCAGCAGGAACAACGTATCATCGAAGATGCGATCGCTCGTTTCAGCGGCAATGTCTCGCTTGCTGCAGCCGCGCTGGAAATCAGTCCGTCGACCATTTATCGGAAGCGGCAAGGCTGGTCGGAACTGGCGTCAGCGAGTTAAGCCCCAAGCGCGATCACAAGAGACAAAATAAAGAGCATGCTGACCAAAGGTGTCATGACCCAGCGCTCTGACACGCTGCGTGAAGCGGCATTGCCCACTATGCCCAGCAGGTAGAAGACGACTACCGCCCAAGCGGCAGCGTCGATCCAATCCCCTGTTGGCAAGAGTTGCAGCACGTGGGCCTTCTGCATCTGGATGGCCAGCAAGCCAATATAGATGAGAATGGCTGCAAGGCTACCGACGCGCAAAACGACCGGTAAACGACCATGCTGTCCACCCCAGGCAAACCGCCCCCAGGGGACTCCCATGGCAAGTGCTGCTTGAAAAACGGCCAGGCCGGCCAGCAATATTGCGCTGATGTATACTGCAACCACGTTCATCGATGTCCCTCTACGATCACACCCGCGACAGCCGATGCCAGAATGAAGGCTGGCAGGAAAGCTTCAAGGCGTGCTGGCCTCACGGGATTTGGCACGGTCGAGCCCAAGATAGTGTTCGCGCAAAATCACGGCGATGCCTGAGGCGACAATGATCAGGGCGCCAGCGATCATTGTAATGGTAGGCACCTCCGCGAACACCACCAGACCGATGATGATAGTCAGGATCAGCGAGACATATTCGAACGGGGCAATCACCGACATGTCCGCGTAGCGATAGCAGGAGGTGAGCAGCAACTGCCCTACCCCGCCGGCGAAACCTGCGCCGATAAGCAGCACCGCCTGTTCAGGCGTCGGTTTGACCCAGCCCAACGGGATGGTGAGCAACGACAATAGGCTAGCGCACATGAAGAAGTAGATGACGATCGTCTCGGTACGCTCGGTCTGGACCAGCTTTCGAACCTGCATCATGGCGAATGCAGAGAACACCGCTGCCCCCAAGGCTGCTGCTGCACCAATGGTTTCGCTGTTGCCAATCGGCGCGCCGCTGGAGAACAGCGTCAGGCGCGGCCACAAAATGATAACCACACCAATCAGGCCAACCAGTACAGCGGTCCAGCGGAAGACATGCACACGCTCTTTGAGCAGCAGAGCGCTGAACACCACGATCAGCAGTGGTGCCGCATACCCAATGGCAGTGGTCTCAGGGAGCGGTAGCCGGGTCAACGCAAAAAAGCCCATGCCCATCGAGCACACGCCAATAAAGGAGCGCAGAACATGGCCAAGGGGATTGCTGGTGTGCAGGGCCGTGCGCAGTTTCCGCCGCCAGGCAAGATAGACAATCACGGGAATAATGGCGAAGAAGCACCGGAAAAAGACCAGTTCACCCGCCGGCACGGTTTCGGTCGCCTTGAGCAGCGTGGCCATCACCACGAAGCAGCATACTGACAAAACCTTGAGCACGATGCCGCGAAGGGGACTTCCCGCATTGAGCGTGCGGTTGGGCGCAACGGTCGCTTTGGGAGGGGACACGATCAACTCGTGGCTGGGATAGCGGCATGGGGTAGAGACCGGCGCAGCACATGGGTGGCGCGCCGGGTGAGAAATCAGCCTTTGGCTGCTTCGAGCTTTTCCTTGGCCATGCGCGCGGTAGCGAAAGCCTTGTGTTCGGGGCCGACAGCGCTGCCGGTCTTGACCACCTTGCCGGTGGCGTCATGAAGTTCCCAATGCCAGTTGGCGTTAGGGCCGCTGCCGCCCTTGAGGCGCAGCTTGATTTGAAGCGAGTTATCCTGGGTCATGAAAGCCTTATGGCGCAGCTTGGCGCGGCGTGGAAGGGGGTGGATGAAAAAGATGCTGCATGCCGCATGCCAACTGGCGCTATGGCGACGGCTTTAGACCTCTGACAACCTGACTTCGATCCGGTCCCCCCAAAAGGCGAGCATGTCACGAATAGGTTCCACCAAAGGGCATGGATCGGGATAGTACCAGACCTGATCCGTTCCGGTTGCCGTCAGGGTCTTGATGGTGCAGTACCAAGCCTCACCCTTATACGGACAATGGGTGCGGGTTTCCGTTTCCTCGAGAATGCCAGGCTGGATATCCTCGCGCGGAAAATAAATTCGTAGCGGTGACCCCGGCTCATCGAGTTGCATGGCTTTGGTAGAGCTGGCGATCTCGGCGCCATCGAACAGTACGTGCGCCCGCCCCGTAATCGGCGAAATCGTGATATCCTTGTCGAGACATTGTGCTGTCATGATTGCCTGCCATCTCTGGGTTTGTGGGTTGAATAATAACAACGCACGAGGGTGATTGCGGTTCACCCGACCTTGACTCTGCAAAGGCTCAATCCTATATCCCTGCCACCTGTTAGCACTCTCCTTGTGTGAGTGCTAACAGCTCAGAAATTGCATTCGAAATGCTGCTATAGGAGCAAATCATGGGCTTCCGTCCTCTGCACGACCGCGTGGTCGTCCGCCGCCTCGACGGCGAAGAAAAGACCAAAGGCGGGATCATCATCCCCGACACCGCCAAGGAAAAGCCATCCGAGGGCGTCATCGTCTCGGTTGGCCCAGGCGCCCGCGACGACAACGGTAAAGTGACCGCACTGGACGTCAAGTCCGGCGACCGCGTGCTGTTCGGCAAGTGGAGCGGCACCGAGGTCAAGGTCGACGGTGAAGACCTGCTGATCATGAAGGAAAGCGACATCATGGGCGTGATCGAAGGCTAATCGCCTTCCACCCTCATTGTCCTCAACTCATTTCAAGGAGCGCCTCACATGGCTGCTAAAGAAGTAATCTTCTCCACTGACGCACGCGACAAAATGCTGCGCGGCGTCAACATCCTGGCCAATGCGGTCAAGGTGACACTGGGCCCCAAGGGCCGCAACGTCGTGATCGAAAAGTCGTTCGGTGCGCCACGCATCACCAAGGACGGCGTCACGGTTGCCAAGGAAATCGAACTGGAAGACAAGTTCGAGAACCTGGGCGCACAGTTGCTGCGTTCGGTTGCTTCCAAGACCAATGATATCGCCGGCGACGGCACCACCACCGCGACCGTTCTCGGTCAGGCCATTGTTGTTGAAGGCGTCAAGGCAGTTGCCGCCGGCTTCAACCCAATGGATCTCAAGCGCGGTATCGATCTGGCCGTGGACGAAGTTGTTGCTTCGCTCAAGTCCAGCGCCAAGAAGATCACATCTTCGGCTGAAGTTGCCCAGGTCGGCACCATCTCGGCAAATGGCGAAAAGGCCATTGGCGACATGATCGCTGAAGCCATGCAGAAGGTCGGTAATGAAGGTGTTATCACCGTCGAAGAAGCCAAGACCGCTGAGACCGAACTCGATGTCGTTGAAGGCATGCAGTTCGATCGTGGCTACCTGTCGCCTTACTTCGTGACCAATGCAGAGAAGATGACTGCGGTTCTGGACGATCCGCTGATCCTGCTGCACGAAAAGAAGCTCGGCAACCTGCAGGCTATCCTGCCGATCTTGGAATCAGTTGTTCAGTCGCAGCGTCCTCTGCTGATCATTGCTGAAGACATCGAAGGCGAAGCTCTTGCGACACTGGTCGTCAACCGTCTGCGCGGCGGCCTCAAGGTAGCAGCCGTCAAGGCTCCTGGCTTCGGCGATCGCCGCAAGGCCATGCTCGAAGACATCGCCATCCTGACCGGTGGCCAGGTGATCTCGGAAGACCTTGGCATCAAGCTGGAAAACGTGACCATCGACATGCTGGGCACTGCCAAGCGCGTTGAGATCACCAAGGAAACCACCACCATCGTTGATGGCGCCGGTTCCCAGGATGACATCCAGGGCCGCGTTGGCCAGATCAAGGCGCAGATCGAAGAAACCACTTCGGACTACGACAAGGAAAAGCTGCAGGAACGTCTGGCCAAGCTGGCCGGCGGCGTTGCCGTGATCCGCGTTGGTGGTTCGACTGAAGTGGAAGTCAAGGAGCGCAAGGATCGCGTCGACGACGCTCTGAACGCTACCCGCGCTGCCGTTGAAGAAGGTATTGTCGCTGGCGGCGGTGTCGCTCTGCTGCGGGCTTCGAACGCCATCACCGTCAAGGGTGCCAATGCTGATCAGGACGCTGGTATTGCCATCGTTCGTCGCGCTCTGCAGGGCCCTGTCCGTACCATCGCCAACAATGCTGGCGCTGAAGGTTCGGTCGTTGTCGGCAAGATCCTCGAAAACACCTCGGTCAACTTCGGCTACAACGCCGCGACCGACGAGTACGGCGATCTGGTTGCGCTGGGCGTGATCGATCCAATGAAGGTGGTTCGTACTGCCCTGCAGGATGCCGCTTCGGTTGCTTCGCTGCTGATCACCACTGAAGCCCTCATCGTCGAGGCTCCCAAGGCTGACGCACCGGCCATGCCCGGCGGCGGCGGCATGGGCGGCATGGGTGGCATGGGTGGTATGGACTTCTAAGAAGCCTGACCCAGAGAGCTTTGGAGTTCGTTTCTTCCCAGTCACGGACTTCACGAGAAAGGCGCGGTGGCAACACCGCGCCTTTTTCCTTGAACCCTACCGAAACCTTTCCACGACATTAAACATGGCGGCCCAAAAGCTGTTCCAGCCTGCTTGTTAAGACCCGGTTAACTGGACCCAACACTTTGTTGAGGCGACCAGTTTTTTGGTCACAAACAACAAGGAGCGGCATGTCGACAATCAGTGGCATAGGCGCACAATCAGCTTCGCAGCTGACGCGCAACGCCTTCCAACCACCAAGCTTTGCCCGCTTGGACAAGAATGGCGATGACAGCCTGACGTTGAGCGAACTTGAGCTCAACGTCCCAAAGGGTGCATCGAGTGCGCAAGGCAAGAGCCGCGCGGAAGCTCTGTTCTCGGCAATGGACTCTGACAGTAACGGTAGTGTCACCAGCAGCGAGAAAGACGCGTTCGATGTCCAGATGGCCAATCGGCGGCAGACCATGGCGTTCATGGCTCAGCAAATGTCAGCGCCATCAAACGCAGATATCTTCGCCGACACCGACACAGATAGTGACGGCTTGGTGAGCCTCGCGGAGTTGGGTGCGGATGATGCTGCCACTTCGATCAGCAGTGAAGGACTGCAGAAGCTGTTCGACCTGATTGATGCAGATGGCGATGGCTCGATCACCGAGAGCGAAAGCTCGACCTTTCTCGATTCCGTCAAAGCCGCGCTAGAAGACACAGCGGGTGCGGCCGGCGAACCAACTCGCGGTGGACCACCGCCGGGTGGCCCTCCTCCAGGCGGGCCGCCGCCCGGTGGGCCACCACCGGCAACCGAAGAAGATGACGAGACCACGGACGGCACGACGACGAGTTTGTTGGCCACTGCCCAGAATGCCTACACAGCAAGCGCACAACAGACACTGCTCGAACAGTTGACATCCATCTTCAGCACCTCAGCATGATCAGGTCGGGGGCGTACGCGCCCCCTCAACCATTTCAGCATGCCCGTTGCACATGTTAATGCCCCTGCAAGAGCTGCGTACAGCTAGCATGAGCAAAACTGAGGGGACGATTCGATGCGACCACCAAGACGGATGGGCAGCGCGCTGGACAATGCCGAGGCAGCATTCAAGGCGGCGACGAGTAAGCCGGTCGAGACGGCGCCAAAGGCCAAGATCATTCCCGCAGGCAAGGAAATGGTGTCGCTGCGGCTGGACCGTGCTGTGCTGGAGTATTTCCAGGATGATGGCCCGGGCTGGCAGGACCGCATCAATGACGCACTGCGCGCAGCCGCCGGGCTGGACGAGGTTTAACCCCTACACTAGCGGAAGAACAGCAGGCGCAGGGCCAGGGCGATCGAGACCACAACGACCAGTGGCCGGATCAACCGGGCGCCGAAGCGAATACCTGTGCGCGCACCAATGTAGCCACCCAGCAATTGGCCTGCCGCCATGGCCAGAGCGGCAGGCCAGACGACATCGCCCGCAGTGATGAAAATCGTCAGGGCCGCCAGATTTGAGGTGACATTGAGGATCTTGGTATTGCCTGAGGCTCTGGTTAGCCCGAGACCGAACAGCATTACGAAGCCGATGGTGAAGAACGAACCGGTCCCCGGTCCGAAGATGCCGTCATAGAACCCGACAGCGAAGCCCAGTAGCGGGACAAACCGATGGAACGGCAGACGCGCCGCCTTGTCGACGTCGGACAGGTTGGGCGCGAAGAGGAAATACAGCGCAATACCAATCAGGGCGATCGGCACGGCGATGTTGAGCAGGCTGGTGTCGATCTGCTTGACGATCAGCGCCCCGCAGAAGCTGCCGGCATAGGTCAGCGCAATGGCAGGGATCAGCGCTGGCAGATTGATGAAGCCACGGCGCCAATAGGTGAACGCGGCCATCCCGGTGCCGAACACCGATTGCAGCTTATTGGTGGCCAGGGCGGCGACAGGTGGCAGACCTGCAGACAGCAAGGCCGGCAGTGCTATCATGCCGCCGCCGCCTGCTATGGCATCAACAAAACCGGCCAGCAGGCCGACGCCAGCCAGTGCCAGCAGAACCAGAGGATCGAGCATGATGGATCAGGTCCGATCCAGTTCGCGCCGGCGCTGCATCGGGTCGTCAGGCGTTGGCACCTCGGCGACGCGTCGCTCATAGATGGGGATATTGATCATGGAGGACATGAAGCCACTCATCATCAGTTGGAAGCCCGACACCAGTGCCGTCATGGCAAGGATAACCGGGCGCATGGTCCTGCTCGGATTGAGTGGGCCGAAATCGCGCACGGCCCATTCTCCAACCCCCCAGACCAGAGCGGCAAAACCGATCATCATGAGCAACACCGCAACGAGCAGAATACGCTCCAGGGTCAGCCCCTCAAGCAGGCGGTCGTAACTGCCTGATCGCGGTATGAAGCCGTAGCGCGAGGCAAAGCGACGGCCAATCACAGCAAAGGAAATAGACTGCAACCCCACAATGATACAGAGCGCTGCCACGAGGAATGTGTGGACATCGAAACTGACGCCGCCCAAGCGCAAAGGGCCGGGCAGCAGAATGGCACCGACTAGCAGGCCCAGGCACAACAGGGCAATGCCGGGATAGAGAAACAGCCAGCGCGGTGAGAACAGCAGCAGAAAGCGCAAATGGCGCCAGCCGTCGCGGAAAGACCGCAAATGGGGAGGTCTGGAACGACCATCCTTGGCCAGGGTGGTGGGTACTTCGCGCACATCAAGGCGTGCCAGCGTCGCTTTCACCACCATTTCGGAGGCGAACTCCATGCCGGTGGTACGCAGGTTGAGGTTCAGCACTGCGGCGCGCGAAAAACCGCGCAGGCCGCAATGGAAATCGCGGATCGGGGTGCGGAACAGCAGCCGACCCAGTGCGCTCAGGACCGGATTGCCAATGTAGCGATGATGCCATGGCATGGCGCCAGGCGCGACACCGCCTGCAAATCGGTTGCCCATGACCAGATCTGCCCCGTCGCGCAGTTGGGCGACGAAGGCATCAAGGCGGGAAAAGTCGTAGCTGTCGTCAGCGTCGCCCATGATGATGTAGCGACCGCGTGCGGCGTTGATGCCTCCGGCAAGAGCGGCGCCGTAGCCGCGCTCCTCGATGGGGACAACGACTGCACCTGCCGCTTCAGCAATCTTGCGCGATCCGTCTGTGGAGCCATTGTCGGCGATCAGCACCTCACCCTTGATGCCGGACGACTGCAGAAAGCTGCTCGCCTTGGCGATGCAAATCGCCAAGGTCTCTGCCTCATTCAGGCACGGCATCAGTATGGTCAGCTCAAGTTGCTTCGCCAAGTTGCCCCCCAGGCAAGAGTGGCACAGTTGTGCCGTGAATCGGCGGGTCGTGGCAATCGGGCCGGCGGCCGAAAATGCCGCCTGTTGTCAGAGGCCAGAACTCACGCCGATGTTGCCGAGAACCTGCTCCAGCGTGGCGCGACGTTCTGGGGACCAGTCTGCAGTGCGCGAAACGATAAGGCAGGCTTCACTCCTGAGCATCACGCCATCTTCAAGCACACGCAGACCATTGGCGGCGAGCGTGGAGCCCGTGGTGGTGATGTCGACCACGATATCGGCAACCCCTGATGCCGGGGCAGCTTCGGTGGCGCCCAGACTTTCAACCGTGCGATATTCGGCTATGCCGGCCTTGGCAAAATGCTGGCGGGTAATGGTGATATACTTGGTGGCGATGCGCAGCCAGCGACCATGGCGGGCGCGGAAGTCCGACGCGACATCGGCCAGATCGTGCATGTGGGTGACATCAATCCAGGACTCAGGGACAGCGACAACGCAGTCTGCCTTGCCAAAGTCGAGCTTGCTGGCGATCGACACGCTGGCCGGGCCGGTCTCACTGGTTTCGTGAATAAGGTCGAGCCCGGTGACGCCGACATCGATATTGCCGCGGATCAGTTCGCGGGCAATTTCAGAGGCTGGAAAGAAGCGCACTGTGACATCGGGCATGCCCTCGATAGCGCCGAGATAAGAGCGCGCGCCGCCGGGGCGGGTAATGGTCATGCCTTTGGCTGCAAACCATTCGCGGGTCAGTTCTTCCAGACGCCCTTTGGAGGGCACGGCCAAGGTAATGCCGGTCATGATGCGACCTCCGCTTCGAGACGATCAACCCAGACAGAGCAGCCAGAAGCCGCGATGGGGGCGGTGGCGCCGAGGCGTTCCAGCAGACGATCATACTGGCCGCCCGAGGCGAGAATTTCGCCGCTGGGACCGGTGAGTTCAAAAACGATACCGGTGTAGTAATCGAGGCGTGGCGAAAAACTGGCGTCAAAGGTTACACTGGCTTCGCCCAGGCCATTGAGGTGGCGGCGCAGGGCACGGATGGGGGCGCCAAGCATCAGCTTGTGCTGAGCGGCCAGTGCCTCAATCTGCGTGAGTGCCTGCAGCACGGGGCCGGAAATGGCCAGATAATCACGCAGCAATTTGAGCGTTTCAGGCGGCACATGCGCCGCGTCGAGCGCCTGCTGCTCTAGATAGCGATCAGCGATTTCGTCTGGCGTACGACCTTCAGAAAGGCTGAGACCCGATGCGACCATCTGCGCTGTGACATCTTCAACCAGTTCTTCGCGACTGGGCTGAGCCTCGCGCGGCATGCCGGGCGCTGCCTCAAGGCGTGTCAGCAGCCGATTGAGCGCTTCGGTGTGACCGAAGCGGTTGCGAATACGTGGACGCCAGGCGTCAGGCATGTCGGCCTGGGCCAGCAGGCCCTCGAACAATCCAACGCCACCCAGACGAACCTGCGGCGCGACACCAAAAATCGACAGCGCCGCGCGGGCAAATGTCAGCACCTGATCAAGCGCAACATCGCCATCGAGCTGGGCCAGCAATTCGATACCGGCCTGGTCGAATTCGGCTGCGCCGGTTTCGCGCTGGCGGAAGATGGGGCCGAGATAGGAGAAGGCTGCGGGCTTGCCGACACCATCAGCGATGTAGGCCTGGGCAATCGGCAGGGTGAAATCGGGGCGCAGACAATGCTCGGCGCCGGTCGCATCGGTCGTCAGCAACAGCCGACGCCCGAACTCTTCACCTGCCAGATCGAAATAAGGATCGGCCGAGAGCAAGAGCGGCGGCGTGGCGCGGGTTGCGCCCTGCGCCTCGACCAGTGCCTCAAGATTGGCGCGACGGAGCGTTGCGCCGCTCATTGTTCGCTCAGCAGCTGCTGGATGGCGGAGACGAGGTCTTCGCGCTTGATTTCGAACTGGCCGGGGCGCGCCGCTTTCCATTCAGCATTGTCTGTGATCTCGGCAGCAGCCTGTTTCCCGGCCACCAGATCTTTGACCTGCAAAATGCCCTGCTCGCGTTCCTGACTGCCCTCGATAATGACGGCTGGTGCGTTGCGCTTATCGGCATAGGCGACCTGCTTGCCGAAATTCTTGGTGTTGCCCAGGAACATTTCGGCGCGAATGCCGGCCTTGCGAAGCTCCGACACCATGGCCTGGTAGCCCGCGGTCTGATCCTTATCCATCACCAGCACGACAACGGGGCCAACAGGCTCGGCTGCGTCGAGATTACCGGTGAGCTTGAGCGCACTGGCCAGACGCGAAACGCCGATCGAGAAGCCGGTGGCTGGAACGGGTTCGCGCCGGAAGCGTGAGACCAGACCATCATAGCGACCGCCACCGCCGACCGAGCCGAAGACGACGTCTTGGCCCTTTTCGTTCTGTACCTTGAAGGTCAGTTCGATCTCAAAGACCGGGCCGGTGTAATATTCGAGGCCACGCACCACCGATGGGTCGAGCATGACGCGATCACCAAAGCCGCTGGCCTGGACCAGACCGAAGATGGTGGCCAATTCCTGTACACCGGCCATGCCAGCGTCAGAGCCACCAATCAGACCCGCCAGCGTGTTGATGGTGCCCACAACATGGGCATTGCTGCCGCGCTCCACGCCGTTAGCGGGTTCACCGCTGGCAACATAATCGAGCAGTGGTTCAATCTGGTCGGGGGTCAGACCGGCGCCCTTGGTGAAGTCGCCGCTTTCATCCTTGCGACCTGCACCGAGCAGCAGCCTGACGCCGTCGGTGCCGAACTTGTCGAGCTTGTCGATGGCGCGCAGCACGGTGAGCTTCTGCTCGTCGGAGGTGACGCCAGCGGTGGCGAGGACGCCGTCGAGCACCTTGCGATTATTGACCCGCACGACGTACTGGCCCTGAAGGCCCAACGCATCCATGACGTCGGCCATCATCATGCACATTTCCGCGTCGGCCTCGGGGCTGGCGGAGCCGACCGTATCGGCGTCAAATTGCATGAACTGGCGGAAACGGCCCGGACCGGGCTTTTCATTACGGAACACATAGCCCTGACGATAGGAGCGATAGGGCTTGGGCAGGGTTTCAAAGTTCTCGGCAAAATACCGGGCCAGCGGCGCTGTCAAATCGTAGCGCAGGCTCATCCACTGCTCGTCATCGTCCTGCAGAGAGAACACGCCGGCATTGGGCCGATCGGTATCGGGGAGGAATTTGCCGAGGGTTTCGGTGAGCTCAAGCAGCGGGGTTTCGACGGGATCAAAACCATAGCGCTCATAGACCGCCTTGATCTTGTCCATCATGGTGCCAACCGCAGCGATGTCGCCGGGCGTACGGTCTTCAAAACCGCGTGGCAGACGCGGGGCAATCAGCTTGGCTTTTTCGGTCATTTTGGCGGTCCTGCTGGGTCGGGGTGTTGTTAGCGGATCAAGGTGTTCGAGACAACAGCCGCGCCGATGCTCCGGTCCATTCGGTGAATGGCCGGGTATCGAAAACGGACGGTCCCCGAGACGGTGTTTCGCCTCTGTCGCCTGCAGGCCGCCCGTGTGGGAGAGATGGGACCATGATAGGCACGCTTTGGGTTACGGGGATAAGGGGGATAGACGCCACACGCATTGGTCAATCTTCACCCCCTCCCAACTGCCATGAGCGCGATGCGCGAATGGCAGCTGGTAGGGTGATGTGCAGCAATTGGGGCGACAGCCGAGCGTGATCAGCTGTCGCCTTGATCTAGATGCCCGGCCTCTTCAGGGGATCGGGGATGCCCGAATTGTGCGGGGCGTTGTACCAGTAGCTCGGCACATCGAGCGGTTGCAGGCCGACATCGGCCCGCAGGTAGTTGGGCAGATCAGCCGGGATACGGGGCCGGTTCCACCAGGCGCCGACAGCGGCACCGACAACAGAGAACAGACCGCGCTGATACACTGCATCTGCGATAGAGAACTCAAGGCGCAGCACAACGCTGCCCTCGGGAAGAGAGTTTTGCGACATGATAATGCCCGGACGCGGAAACGACCGGCCTTCTTGTTGGGGTGAGCGCCTGATGGACTGAAACGGAATCGCGGGCGACCCGGATTCAAGGCATCAAACAGTTCTGGTCAGGGAGTGTCCGCAGTCAAAAGGGACTGCGCTGGCTTGGACGCTAGTGGCGCGCGCAATGCCATTTGCCATGACCTGTATGGAGATCAAACATGACTGTCATGTAGTTGCCTCCCTCAGGTTGGCTGTTGTGGACGAATGTTCTCTAGCTCACGGCAAAGTGAGCCGCAAGCGAGCATGTGGCGGGATGTCGCACTAAGCTGCGATTGTTGCGCGATAGCAACAGTTTGGCCGCGCTGCGCTCAGCGCGTCGGCATGGGGCGAACCAGCGCATTGCGCTGCGCTTCCACTTCCGCGCGGCAAAAACAATCGATTGTATGGTCGTTTACCAGACCCATGGCCTGCATAAATGCGTAGCAGGTAGTGGGACCGACGAACTTGAAGCCACGTTTGCGCAGGTCCTTGGAAAGCGCACGCGAGGCGTCGGTCTCAGCAAGCTTGCGCAGGGCGTCCCAGCTCAGATCATCGGGACGGTGTTCGGGCCGCGTCTCAAAGCCCCAGAAATAAGCCGCGAGAGAGCCAAACTCGGCCTGAATTTCGAGCGCGCGCTGGGCATTGTTGATGGTGGCTGAAATCTTGCCGCGATGGCGGATAATGCCCGCATCCTGCAGCAGGCGCTCGATGTCAGTCTCGTCCATAATGGCGACTTTGGGAATGTCGAAGTCATGAAAAACAGCGCGGAAGTTCTCGCGTTTGCGCAGAATGGTGATCCAGGAGAGGCCTGACTGGAACCCTTCAAGGCAGATCTTTTCGAACAGGCGCGTGTCGTTGATCACAGGACGCCCCCACTCGACATCATGATAGTGTTGGTAGAGCGGGTCGTCACTGGGCCATGGACAGCGTGGCAAGGCAGAAGAGTGCTGCAAATCTGACACTGAGTTTGACATGAGTGGCCCACCTTCACTATCGAATGAGGGGCATTGCTTAGACCGCAATTGGATCAATTGGAATTGCGGAAGACGGTATTGTGGCGAAGACTTTGCCACGATGACAGACGGATGCAGGGAATTGAGGGTGCGGCAGTGATTATTCCGGGTCGATTGCGCGCACTGGTTGTTGATGACAACACCTATGCCCGCGCCATTTGCGGTGCGAGCCTGAAAAAACTCGGCGTCACCGACATTACCGAAGCCGATAACGGGGCCGAGGCGATACTCGCGCTGATGACCGCGCCGTTCGATTTCATGGTGATGGACTGGTATATGCCCGATGTCAGCGGCGCGGGCCTGATGCGCGTGCTGCGCGATATCCGCTTCGGCGCCCCCAGCAATACCCCGGTGATCCTGATGACGGGCTATGCCAGCCGGGATAATGTCGCTCTGGCGCGCGAACTGGGGGTCAACGAAGTTTTGGTCAAGCCGTTCACCACACCGCAACTGGGTATCGCCGTGGGACGGGTTCTGGGGCAGTCGCAGCAGGCCGGCGGCGATGACGCGGTGTTCCTCTGACCTGTTAAGGTTTGAATAACCATCAGCGCCACCAATGACTTAACTATGCCCGTTCACCGCAAATTCGACAATTGAAGCCATCGTTACCACCAAACACCGGCCAGTCGCCGGCAGTAATTGTGAGTGGGACAATGGGAAACACAATCGTGGTCAAGAGTGCGCTGGCGCTGTTGCTGAGCGTATCAATGGTCATGCCAACCTCCAGTGCCGGGCTGCAGCCTGGATGGCGGTTTGCTCCCCCACCGGGCATCACCATTACCCAGTCCAAGCCGCGCCACGCGCTGGCGATGCAGGCCAACATGACCGTGCATCCGATGTATCTGCGTCAGGTGGTTCAGTACCCCACACATGAGAGCAGCGGCACGCTGGTGGTCGATACAGGCGCGCATTTCCTGTATTTTGTGCTCGGTGACGGGCGGGCGCTGCGCTACGGCATTGGCGTGGCCAAGTCGGGATTTGAATGGCGGGGAACCCACCGGGTATCGCGCAAGGCCGAGTGGCCGGGCTGGACGCCGCCAGCGGAAATGCTCAAGCGTCGCCCCGACCTGCCCCGCCATATGGAAGGCGGTCCGGATAACCCGCTGGGCGCCCGTGCGCTTTATCTGGGCTCCACTTTGTACCGCATTCACGGCACGACCGAGCCCTGGAGCATCGGGCAGAATGTGTCCTCGGGCTGCATCCGCATGACCAATGCGGACGTCATAGACCTTTACGGACGCGTCAAACTTAATAGCAAGGTGGTTGTCCTTTAATAAGGATTTCCCGCGACACTCATGCTTGCTCCAAACCGGGGCAGCCAGCCTATGGGTCCTGCATGATGCGTCAGTCTTCCAGCCTTGTCACCCGCTTCAAACGCGACGAGCGCGGCGCCTTCGCCGTGATCTTTGGGCTGATGGCGATCGTCCTGATCGCTTTGGGTGGCGCGGTGGTCGACTATGTTTCGATGGAGCAGGTGCGCAATCGCGGACAGATTGCACTGGATGCGGCAACGCTTGCGCTGCAGCCTGAGATTTTCAAGGTTCCCGTCAATGTCGCTGACATCAAAGAGCGCGCCGAGGATCTGGTACTGGATCGACTGGGCGGCGAATTTGGCGTGACTGCCAGCCTGCTGGACCCCACCGTGGACGTGGCCAATGGCACGCTGACGCTGGAAGCACAGATGAGTGTGCCCACAGTGTTTGTGTCGCTGGTTGGCGTCAGCAAGCTTGATGCCCGGATCCGCTCGCAGGCCACCCGGCGCATGCTGGATGTCGAAGTTGCCATGGTGCTCGACAATTCGGGGTCCATGGGCGGCAGCAAAATGAGCAACCTCAAGACTGCAGCCTGCAACGCGGTCAATATTCTGTTTTATGATCGCGATGGCTTAGGCTGCAAGGTTCCGACGGGGGTCTCCAAGAACGAGAACGTGCGGATCGGCGTGGTGCCGTTCACCGCCCTGGTCAATATCGGCACCCAGTTCAAGAACGAGGCATGGCTGGACTGGACCAGCGCCTCGCAGGTGGCCGCCTATGGCGAGATTCTCAATTTCGATGATGACGACAACGAAAACACCAAGTTCACCGGGCCGATGGACCGTCGCACGCTATTTAATGAAACCAAGACAGACTGGCTGGGCTGCATTGAGGCGCGCGTCTCGCCTTATGACACCACTGATGATCCACCGGACATCGCCGAGCGCAAGTTCATTCCACTATTTTCGCCCGACACGGTCTACAACAATAACAACAACTACCTGTCGGACAATGGCGGCACCTGCCAGCTCAAGACCTGCACCCAGGAAAAGACCCAGAACAGCTGCTATTACAGCCGGTGGAGTGGTTGGACCTGCTACGGGTCCACGAGTTACAAGTACACCAAGCGCGTGGGTAACATGACGACCAATCTGGGTGCGGCGTCCTGCCTGCCGTCTAACCCTGTCGAGATTTCCTCGTCGTCCAATACTGGTTCGACGACCACCACGACAACCGTCTACAGCCTGCTCACCGAGCGCGAACTGCAGAGCCGACTGTGCAAGTATAATGGCACCAATGAGAACTCGAGCCGCACCAATGACAATTGCCCAACGGCAAAGGTGCTGCCACTGACTGACCAGCCAAAGTCGGTGCTCGACAGCATCAACGCGATGGTAGCCAGCGGTAACACCAACATCCAGCAGGGCACTGTATGGGGCATGCACGCCCTAACATCTGGCGAGCCGCTGATCGAAGCCAAACCCGTGGCGCCTGGCCAGGTTTCCAAGGTGTTGATCGTGATGACCGATGGTGAGAACTACCCTGATCTCGGCCCCGGCGATTCCGACATGAATGGCAGCAGCTATTTTTCCTGGGGGTTTCGTTATGACGAACGGATCGCGCCCAAGAATGAAATCAATACCCGGGCCAAGCTGACCAGCGTGATGGATGATCGCACCATCGCTGCATGCGAATTTGCCCGCGAAAATCGCGACATCGATGTGTACACGATCGGGTTGGGCTCGAACAATGCGACCAAGGCCATGCTCACCGCGTGCGCCTCGGGCGAGGAGTATGCCTACTTCCCCAACAGTGCCAACGAGCTCAATGACGTATTCCGCGCCATTGCCGGTCGTCTGGCAGCACTGCGGTTGTCGCTGTAACAATCTTGGGGGGGGGTGGTGGTACCGCCTCTCCGGATTGAACGGAGGACCTCTAGATCCACAATCTAGCGCTCTAACCAACTGAGCTAAGGCGGCACATTTGCCTATCAGGGGATCGCCTTAAGCTTGCCCCGAAAGCGCGCGGAACATAGGGCGAGAATCTCGGGATGACAAGCACCCATTTTGCACTTTTTGCCCAGCTCTGCCAGAGCGCGGTGATCAGTGGAAAACTGTCTGGCGCGATCGGGCGCTGACCTTTTGCAAACCATTGGTATTTAACCATGACCGGCGAAGCTGGGCCTTGAGCGCCCCGCCGCTATGGACCGTGCGCAACCCGCACTATATTGAAGAATACTTAAGGTTCCGGGCACAACTGTGCCGGAATGGCACAATAAGTTGCCGCCAACCCGGGACGGAGAAGACGCCGGTTTATGGATGCTGAGTGGATCACATCGCCAAATGCACGTCGCGTGCTACAGCATGCCGCAGACCTGCGGCCGGCTTGGCTATGGTCGCAAGACGGGCAGACCCTGATCTGGCAGAATCCTGCGGCCGGCCTGTTTTTAGCCAAGCTCAAAAAACATGGGCTGAAGCTGGCGCCGCCAGCGGTGCCGATCAAGGGACAGGTTGCGCGCAATATCCGACTGGGCTCACCGGGCCGAACGAGCTTGGCCCGGATCCAGTTTCTGGCCGGTGAAAAGCCGGCATCGTCAACCTGCGCTACGACACCGCTGGTGTGGGAGAACGGGCAGAATGTTCTTCTGATCGTGGGCGTGGATCCCATTGCCGATGACATTGTGGCCGCTGCCGAACAAAGTGGCGCCCTGCAGGACGAGACCGACGCCGCTCTGGAGTTGGAAGAGCGCGTTGAGGCCGAGACCCATACCGGCGAAGTTACGCCAAGCCAGGATGCGGCCAGCCAGAGCACATCCGGCATCTACACAGATGAAACCCCCTCCACTGACGCGATACAGGCTGAGGTGGATAGCGCTGGCGATGACGTGGCTGCGTGGACGGTAGAGAACGACCACAGTATCGAGGTGCCAGAGGCGCCTGAAGAGCCGCCCCTGAGCGATGATGAACAAAGCCATGTTGAGGACAACGCCTATGCACGTGAACTCGACAGCTGGCGTGCGGCCGAACAGGACGGTCAGCCGAGCCTGAGTGTAGTCGACAATGCGACCGAAGCCAGCGCGCCTGGATATAACGGGCTCGTTGATGCGGCAGACGCCGTAGCCGACAGCGCAGAGCCCGAGACTGAGACATCGGAAACGCCTGAGCCGTCTGCTGAAACCAGTTCGACCAGCAGTCGTCTTAGCCGTCTGGTGGATCAACTGGCTGCCGACGACGCGCTCTATGCGCCGCTGACCGATGAGGATGACGCGCTGCTGCAAACGCCACAGCTAGAGGACGCTGCACCTGATCTGGACGTTAGCGAGACTCTGGACGATATCGCGGCAGACGAGATCCATGCCGATGCGGAGACCGATCTGTTCCGTGTCACGGGTCGCGGCTTTGTCGCGGAGCCGCAGGAACAGACCGAGGAAGAAGCTGATCAGGCGGACTTGAGCGCAATGGACGCCCCTCACGATGAACCTGCCGACGACGCCAGCGAAAACGACCCCGTCGAAACGTCAGCGGATGAGGAGTCGAACGGTGCAAACGATGCCGCGCAACGGCTGAGCGCGGCCATGGCGGAGATCGAACCGCCACAGAGCAAGGACCCCGAGATTGTCGAGCGTGTCTCCCGCTACAATTTCGACGAGCTGTCGCGCATCCTTAACGACCGTGTAGGGGATGCCAACCAGCCAGTGCAGCGTCAGGCGCCGGTTACCCAGCAAAGCGCGGCTCTGGTCAGCCTGGGCGGTGAGACGCTGGTGCTCAATCGCCTGCCACTGGGCATTCTGGTGTTCCGTGACCAGCAGATCCTGTTTGCCAACCGGGCAATCACGGAGATGGTCGGTTACGACTCGGTAGAGACGCTGCGCGAGGCCGGACTGGCAGCGGTGTTCCCGGCAGCAGGTCCTGACGAGCACGATGCCGGCCCGGTCAATCATCTGGTGCAGCGTGACGGGACATTGGTGCCCGTCACCGCGCGGTTGCAGTCAATTTCCTGGCACGGGCGCCCGGCCCTGATGCTGTCGGCCAGCGGCACCGAGGTGCGTACTGGACATGAAGGGGCGGTCAACGCATTTGCTCAATCACTGGCCGATGTGCGCGGCGATGGCTTTTTCGAAGCCAGCCGGACTGGCGTGGTGAGCGCCATCACGCCCAAGGCCAGCAGCCTGCTGGGTCACAGCGGCCCGGTCGAAGGCAAGCCACTCACCGGGCTGATAGCCGGTAGTGACATTGCCGCCCTCCGCGCGTTTCTTGAGCGGCCGGCCCGGTTTGCCGAGACCGCACGGCCTGCCCTGTCCTTGCGTGCAGCCAATGGCAAGGCCGAGATTTCGCTGTTCGCCCAAGGTCAGGCCGGTGTGGTCACGGGGTATTTCGGCTTTGTGCAAGGGCGCGATCTGGCACCGGTGCGTCTGAGCGGTCCGGCCGAAGCCGATCCGGCGCTACTGGGACGCATCAGCCGCGGTGTGCGGCGGCCCCTGAACACCATCATCGGCTTTGCCGATTTGCTACGCAATGCGGGCGGGGATACCCAGCCCGGCCAGCTTGAAGGCTATGCGCGCGATATCAGTGCCGCAGGTCAGGACATCGCCTCGCTGGTGGACGAACTGGACGATTATGCCCGCCTGCGCGATGGCCGCTACCTGCCGCAACGCGCCAGTATCGAATTGACCGAAATGCTCGAGAACTGCGTGCTGCGCATTCGTCAGCATGCCAGCAATGCCCGAGTGTTTGTGCGCAATGCGATTTCGGAAACCCTGCCCCGGCTCACCGCTGATCGGGCATCGCTGGAACAGGCCGTGCTCAACCTATTGGCCAGCGCCATCGATCAGAGCCCCAATGGCGGGGCCGTGGTGATCTCCGCTCAGCGCGAAGATGGCGGCGGCATTGCCGTGCATGTGCGCGACAGCTCAGTGAACGCTGTCGATATGGCAGAGCGCTTCGTGGTGTTTCGCGATGGTACCGGGCGTGACGGCAAAATGCTGGCGCCGGTGCGCTCAAGCGTTGGACTGGCGCTGACGCGCTCGCTGCTGGCAGTCAATGCGTTCTCGCTCAGCGTCGACCCGGCCGGCGAAAAAGGCATGTTGTTCACGCTGCGCATTCCCGCCGATCTGGTCGAAACAGATCCCTCGACTGACGTCGCTGAATAGACCAGCGCCAATGCGCACTATGTCGCATTCGTGAAAGTGGACATCCACAATCAGCTAATGGCCTGATTTCTCACAGCATTTGCTGCCCAGTTTTGAACCGTTCCAGAGTTCAAGTCTTTGATTTCATTTAGCATTCTTGACTCTGGCGCCGCTATGGCAGAGAACGCCAGCGCTTGAGGGAGGTCCTTTGCCCTCGCTACGCTTTGGAGACTGTCATGACCAATATCGCGCGTATCGCGGTTACGCTGCTGACCTCGGTTACCCTGGCTGGTGTTGCTGCACCGGTTTTCGCCCAGAGCGGCGAAGTGAACATTTACAGCTATCGCGAGCAGAGCCTGTTGCAGCCCTTGCTGGATCAGTTCAGCGCCGAGACCGGCATCAAGGCCAATGTGCTCTATGCCGGTGACGGCCTGCTCGAACGCGTCGCCGCCGAGGGCGAATTGTCGCCCGCAGACGTTGTGCTGACGGTTGATATCGGCAATCTGGTTGGTGCCGAGGAACAGGGGCTGACCCAGCCCATCACCACCCCGGAACTCGATGCGCGTGTCCCTGCCGAATTCCGTGACGATGACGACAACTGGACGGCTTTGTCACTGCGCGCCCGGGTTTTCTACGTCTCCAAGGATCGCGTCGACGCGACTGCGTTGAGTTATGAAGACATTGCCAAGCCTGAATGGAAGGGTCGCGTCTGCACCCGTCCGGGCGACCACGCCTACAATATCGGGTTGATTGCCCAGCGCATCGCCGCCAATGGCCTGGACGATACCCGCACGTGGCTGGCTGGCGTACGGGACAATCTGGCCTATGCGCCATCGGGCAATGACCGCGAAGGCGTCAAGAACATCCTGGCGGGCACCTGTGATCTGGCGATCGGCAACACATATTACATGGGCGCCATGCTCAACAATGACGCTGAGCCAGAGCAGAAGCAGTGGGCTGCATCGGCCCGCATCATCTATCCTGATGCCGACGGCGCAGGGACGCAGGTGAATGTGGCTGGCGGTTTCATTGCCAAATATGCACCCAATGCCGAGAACGCCAACGCACTGATCGGCTTTCTGCTATCGGACGAGGCCCAGAGCATCTATGCCGACACCAATTATGAGTTCCCCGTGGTGCCATCGGTGGCGCCGTCTGAATTGACCCAGAGCTGGGGCACTTTGAACGCGGCCAAGACGCCATTGGTCGAGGTCGCAGCGCATCGCGATGAAGCTGCTGCTCTTGTCGATGAACTCAAGTTCAACGAAGGTGCACAGAACTAAGCGGCGGAGTCGCCCAATTTCGAGCGTATCTAGCGATCACCAAGGTTTCAGGACCGGCAGGGCATTTGCTCTGCCGGTCGTTCCACTTTTGCTTGCCGCCATCATGGGGCTGCCCATCGTCTGGCTGGGCTGGTCGGCGCTAGAGGCCATTGCTTCGGGCAGCAATGGTCTGGCCGCGTCCATGCTGCCAACCGCCCTGCGTGAAACCGGTGTGCTGATGGCAAGTGTGGGGCTGGTGACGGGCTGTGCGGGCCTGGTGGCTGCCTGGCTCGTGACGCATTACGAATTTCCCCTGCGCAGACTGTTTGACTGGGCGCTGGTGCTGCCGCTGGCGGTGCCAACCTATCTGGCTGCCTATAGCTATGTGGAGTTTCTGGGGTTTCCGGGGCCGCTGCAGACGGCCCTTCGTACGCTCAATGGCGCAAGCACGCTGCAGGACTACTGGTTTCCCGACATCCGCAGCAATTGGGGCGCGGTGATCGTGCTCTCCAGTGTGCTCTACCCATATGTCTATGTGGCGTGCAGAGCGTTTTTCCTGATGCAGTCGAGTTCGCTCAATATTGCTGCGCGCACGTTGGGTGCTGGCGGCATGCGCACGTTCTTCACCGTCACGCTGCCGCTGTCGCGGCCCGCGCTGGTGGTCGGGGTTACGCTGGCCATGATGGAGGTCGTCAACGATCTGGGCGCGGTGCAATATTTCGGGGTCAACGCGATCACCGCGATCATCTATTCGACCTGGATCAACCGGTCGGACTTTGGCGGCGCCGCACAACTGGCAGTGACCGTGGTGCTGGTGATCGGCCTTTTGATTGCCGCCGAGCAGCGGGCGCGCCGTGATCGGGTCTATCTGGGACGGCGCGACAGCCGTGTGCCGCCCGCGCGCGAATATCTCGTTGGTGCGCAACGCTGGTTGGCATTCGGGTTCTGCCTGGTGCTGCTGGCGCTGGGGTTCGGCATTCCGGTAGGACAACTGGGTTATCTGGCGTTCCGCGTGATCCTGCCCGAGACGGTCAGCATGACCATCAATGCGCTGATCCCGACGCTGATCCTGGCAAGCCTGGGTGCGGTCATCACGGTCGCGATCGGGCTGGTTGCCGCCAAGCTGGCGCAGCGCTCGGGCAGCACAGGTCGCGGCGCGATCCGGCTGGCGACGCTGGGCTATGCCATTCCGGGAACGGTGCTGGCGCTGGGATTGCTGCAGCCGCTGGGTCAGGCCGATCTGTGGTTCAACCGGATGACCATGGCCCTGATCGACTGGCGACCCGGACTGATCCTGTCGGGCTCGATGGCCGCACTACTCTACGTCTATGCCATCCGTTTTCTGGCCGTGAGTCATTCCACACTGGATGCCGCGATCAAGAAGCGTGGTGATGCCATGCTCGATGCCGGCCGGGTGCTGGGCGAGCGGGGGCTGGGGCTGCTGCTGCGCATCGACCTGCCGACGCTGATGCCGGCGATCCTGAGCGCAGCGACGTTGGTGTTTGTCGAGATCGTCAAGGAATTGCCTGCCACGCTGCTACTGCGCCCGCTTGGTATAGATACGCTGGCGACACTGGTCTACTCGCGGGCAAATGTCGGACTTTTCGCACAGGCGGCGCTTCCCGCACTGTTTATTGTGCTGGCGGGGCTTATTCCGGTCATTCTTGCTACGAGACTGGGCGATCGTAGGAAAGTATAACAATCGAGCCTACTGCCATGTTAGTGGCGATCCTCTATATGGTCGCGCCATGGGAGCCGGAGCCTCACGCGCCGGCATGATCCTGAGGTGCAAGAACAGCGGGTTGGCAATAAATGCGCCGCGTCGCACCAACGGATCGAACGGCGATGAACCGCCGAAAATAGGAGTTACCTATGGACAAGACGTTGCAGGCATTCGGACTCGCAGTGGCACTGACCGCAGCGATGGCTGGTGGCGCAATGGCCCAGCCAAGCGAAGTACGCATCGGCGTCGCGCTTGAGCCGCCTGCGCTCGACCCCACTGCCGGGGCCGCCGAGGCCATCGACATCGTCGTCTATCAGAACATCTTCGAAGGTCTGGTTCGCATTGACCAGAACGGCGGCGTTCAGCCCGGCCTGGCCAGCGACTGGACGATTTCGGATGATGGACTGACCTATACGTTTACGCTGCAGGACGGGGTGACATTCCATGATGGCACCACTTTCGACGCCGACGATGTCAAGTTCACCTTCGACCGCATTCTGAGCGAAGACAGCGTCAACGCCCACAAGGAATTCTTCACGCCAATCACCAGCGTGACCGTGGTTGATCCACTCACCGTCGAGATGACACTGGACCATGTCGTGGGCCGGTTCCTGTTCGACCTGGGTCGCGGCGATGCAGTAATCGTGGCGCCTGAGAGCGCCGACAACAACGCCGTCGAGCCTATTGGCACCGGACCCTTTGCCTTTGTGCAGTGGGACAAGGGTAGCCGAGTAATCCTTGAGGCTTATGGCCCCTATTGGGGTGAACCCGTGCACCTGAGCAAGGCGACCTATCTGTTCATCAGCGATAGCGCGACGATGACCAATGCTCTGCTGGCCGGTGATATCGACGGCACCAATAATTTTGCGTCCGAGGCGCTGGCCGTGTTTGAGAACAATCCGCAGTTCAAGGTGCTGGTCGGTACCACTGAAGGCGAGACGATCCTGACGACCAACAACAAGAAGCCGCCTTTTGATAATCTCAAGGTGCGGCAGGCCATGGCGCATGCGCTGGACCGTCAGGCGATCATCGATGGCGCCACTTATGGCTATGGTGTGCCAATCGGCGCGCCGTTCGCGCCTCATGATGCCTACTATGTCGACTTGACCGACACCTATCCGCACGACGTCGAGGCTGCCAAGACCTTGCTGGCTGAAGCGGGTTTTCCCGATGGGTTCAGCGCCACGCTGAAGCTGCCACCGCTGGCCTATGCCCGGCTGTCGGGCCAGATCATTGCCAGCCAGTTCGCCAAGGTCGGCATCAAGATCGAATTGATCAATGTGGAATGGGCACAGTGGATCGAAGACGTCTATTCCAACAAGGATTATGACCTGACAATCGTGAGCCATGTGGAGCCGTTCGACATTGGCAATTACGCCAACCCCGACTACTACTACGGCTACGACAATCCTGATTTCCAGGCCCTGATCGAGACCCTGAATGGCACGACCGACGAAGCCAAGCGCAAGGCGCTGGCCATCGAGGCCCAGACTATCCTCGCCAAGGACGCGGTCAATGGCTACCTGTTCGAGCTGGCGCAGACAGGCGTGTGGAACGCCAAGCTCACCGGCATGTGGCAGAACTCGCCCATTGAAGGCCTTGTGCTGCGCGACATTGCCTGGACTGAATAGTCTGGCTTACACCGCTCGCTTGAATACCCCTACCCTCATTCCCTCCCCTCCGTGGGGAGGGAGCAAGGGTGGGGGTCAGTTCGCCCCGATCTGCACATGATCGTCTTTGTGCTGCGCCGCTTCGCCGGTTTCGCGGCCACGCTGCTGGTTGCGTCCCTGGTGATCTTCTATCTGCTCGACCTGCTGCCAGGCGATCCAGCGCAGTTCATTCTGGGCATCAATGCAACCCCTGAATCGGTAGCCCGGCTGCGCGAACAGATGGGGCTCAACGTGCCGGCGCCGGAACGCTTCCTCAGTTGGATCTGGGGCATGGTGCAGGGTGATTTCGGGATGTCCTACACCCAACGCGCGCCCGTATCCCAACTGATCTGGGACCGGCTTGGGGTGACCATTCCGCTATCGCTGTCGGCGATGGGACTATCGATGCTGGTCGGGCTGCCGATGGGAATTCTGGCAGCGCGCAAGCGCGGCAAAGCTCCCGATACCGCCATTATGGTTCTGGCACAAACAGGCATTGCTGTGCCCAGTTTCTGGTTCGGCATGTTGCTGGTGCTGCTGTTCGCCGTGCACTTGCGCTGGCTGCCGCCGGGTGGATTTACGCCTTGGCATGAGGATGCCGGCGCGGCGTTTCGCAGCCTGATCCTGCCGAGCCTGGCGCTGGCGCTACCGCAGGCCTCGATCCTGGCGCGGGTGATGCGTACGGCGCTGGTTGATGTCACCGAGCAGGATTTCATTCGTACGGCACGCGCGAAGGGGCTCACCATGGGAGAAGCGGTTTGGCGGCATGGCGTGCGCAATGCACTGCTGCCGGTGCTGACAATTCTGGGGCTGCAATTCGCCTTCCTGATTGCCGGGACGATCATCGTCGAAAACGTGTTCTACCTGCCCGGACTGGGCAAGCTGCTCTACACGGCGATTTTGGAACGCGATCTGATTCTGGTGCGCGGCGGGACCATTATCCTGATCATTGCGGTTACCCTCACCATGCTGCTGACGGATCTAGCCTATGGGCTGGTCGACCCGCGCCTGCGCGAAGGATCGTCGGCATGAGGCGACTTTTTTCTAATCCCAGTCTGGCTATTGGCCTGAGCGCCACACTGGTCTTTGCGCTGATTGGGCTGGTGTCGCTGGTATGGACCCCCTTCCCCATTGCCGACATCGACATCGGGCGGCGCTTTCTGGGGCCGACGCCGGAGCACTGGCTGGGCACGGACAACCTGGGGCGCGACATGGTCTCGCTGCTGATGTCGGGGACGATGACCAGCTTTCTGGTGGCGGCACTGGCGGTTGCCATCGGTACCGGCATTGGCGTGCCGCTGGGCTTGATTGCCGCTGCCTGGGATGGCCCCGTCGAATGGCTGGTGCTGCGGTTCTCCGACTTCATCTTCGCCTTTCCAGCCGTGATCGTGGCCATTCTGATCACCACACTGAACGGGCCAGGTGCGATCAATGCAATCATCGCCATCGGCATTTTCAACATTCCGGTGTTTGCCCGGGTGGCGCGCGGCGGCGCGCTGAGCATCGCGACACTGGATTTTGTGGCGGCTGGACGGCTGGCGGGGCTGGGCAATATGATGATTGCCTATCGCCATCTGCTGCCCAACATCATGAGCCTGATCATCGTGCAGGGCACGATCCAGATGTCGCTGGGCATTCTGGCCGAAGCAGGGCTGAGCTATATCGGGCTGGGCACCCAGCCCCCCGAAACCAGCCTGGGGCTGATGCTCAAGGACGCTCAGGGCATGTTCTTGATCTATCCGTGGCTGACTGTGCTGCCAGGCATTGCCATCGTGCTGATCGTGATTGCCCTCAATATTGCTGGCGACGGCTTGCGCGACGCCATCGACCCGCGCCTGCGACAGGGACAAGACAATGTCCTTGCTTGAGGTATCGGGCCTGTCAGTCCGCTTTGGTGCGACGGCTGCCGTCGCCGATGTGAGTCTGACGCTGCAGCGAGGCGAACGCTTTGGCATTATTGGTGAGAGTGGCTCAGGCAAGACAATGACGGCATTAGCCATGACGGGGTTACTGCCTGAAGGTGCCGAGTTGGGCGGGTCCATTCTGCTCGACGGACACCCCCTACCCCGATCCGAGCGCGAGATGGCAAGGCTACGCGGCAAGCGCATCGGCATGGTATTTCAGGAGCCCATGACGGCGCTGAACCCATTAATGCGCGTGCATGCCCAGATCGCCGAAGCAATCGAGCTGAACCCCAGCGGCATGGCCGAGGTCGATGTCGGGAATTTGCTGGCAGAGGTGGGGCTGGAACCCAAGCATGGCGAGCGCTTCGCCCACCAGCTTTCGGGCGGTCAGCGCCAGCGGGTGATGATCGCCATGGCCCTGGCCAGCCAACCGGACATTCTGATCGCCGACGAGCCGACCTCGGCGCTGGATCTGATTACCCAGCGTGTGGTACTCGATCTGATCGCCGAGATCTGCGAGCGCCGACACATGGCGCTGCTGTTCATCAGCCATGATCTCAAAGCCGTCGGCGCGCTGTGTTCGCGGGTGGCGGTGATGCATGACGGGCGCGTGGTCGAGACCGGGCCGGCCGAGAGGGTATTTTCCCATCCGCAGGAGCGTTACACGCAAGCGCTGGTGGCCGCCTCGCAATTCAAGATGCCCGAGGTGACACGCGAACCCGGCGGGGCGCCGCTTCTGGTTGTCGATAATCTCACCCGGGAATATCGCCATGGTGGTGGGTTGTTTCGTCCCCGCAAATCGGTACGCGCTGTCAATAGCGCCAGCCTGAGCATCGGCACGGGTGAATGTCTCGCGCTGGTGGGCCCATCGGGTTGCGGCAAGACCACGCTGGCCAAGATCATTGTGGGGCTCGATAGCGCGACGAGCGGCGAAATTGTCCTGGAGGGCCAGCGCTATCACGGCAAGGATTTGCCTGGCAGCCTGCGCCGCGATGTGTCGCTGGTGTTTCAGGACCCGTTCGGCAGTTTCAATCCGCGGATGATGATCGGGGCGTCGCTGGCCGAACCCCTGCGGCTGGAGCCGAACCTGCAGGCCGAAGCTATCCCGGCCCGACTGCAAACAGCCATCGAAGCAGTCGGGCTGACAGTTGAGATGCTTGAGCGTTACCCGCACGAGTTTTCAGGCGGGCAGCGGCAGCGACTGGCCATCGCCCGGGCGCTGGTAACTCGCCCCAAGCTGGTGGTGCTCGACGAGCCTGTATCGGCCCTGGACATGTCGGTGCGGGGTGAGGTTCTGGGCTTGCTGATGCGGCTACAGGCGGAGTTCGGGCTGACCTATCTGATCATCAGCCATGATCTGGACATGGTGGCCGCCATGGCCGACCGCGTGCTGGTGATGGAAGCAGGGCAGATTATCGAAGAAGGTGCGCCCGGCGCGATCTTTGCCAATCCCCAACACAATCTGACGCGCGCGCTGGTCGCCGCGCGATTGCCCGAAGTGGTTTAGGGCACGGCGCCTGTAGCGCCGTGCCACAGCATCTTCAGAGCGTGCCGATATAGGCGCCGAACGGCTCCAGATCGATTTCACCGTCGATGGATGCAGCATTCACGCCGGGGCAACCCGCATCGTGGGGCAACATGCCGGCAGGCAGGCGATAGGCGGCTGCGGATTCGCCCATATTGAACACGCAGACCAGCCGCTCATCGCCATGCTGGCGGATAAAAGCCAGGACATCGCCCTCGACCGGCAGCAGTTCAATTGAGCCCTTGGCCAGCGCTGGATGCGCCTGACGGAAGACGAGCATCGCCCGGTAATATTCCAGAACCGAGCCCTCGACGCCGTGCTGGGTATCGACAGCGTGGATCAAGTGCTCGGCCGGCACCGGCAGCCAGGTCCGGTTGGCGGTCGAGAAGGCACCGTTGTGGGCGTGAGACTGCCAGACCATGGGCGTGCGGCAGCCATCGCGGCCCTTGAACTCGGGCCAGAATTCTATGCCATAGGGATCGACCAGATCGGCATAGGATAGTTCGGCTTCCTTGAGCCCGAGCTCTTCGCCTTGATAGAGGCAGACCGAACCACGCATGGACATGATCAGCGTAGCGGCCAGACGGGTAAAGGCTTCTTCCTGACCGTGGGCGCTCCATCGGCTGACATGGCGCACCACGTCGTGGTTGGAGAAAGCCAGGCAGATCCAGCCATCAGGCGCCTTGGCCTCGGTTTCCTCAATGGCCTTGTGGAAGTGGCTGGCCGAAAAATCGCCGCCGAGATAATCGAAGGTATAGGCCATGTGCAGCAGATCATCGCCCGAGGTGTACTGGGCCATCAGTTCTAGCTGATGCTGGCTGTCGCCAATTTCACCAACCGTGGTGCGGCCGGGATATTCGTCGAGCAAGGCGCGCAGTCGGCGCAGGAATGCCAGATTTTCCGGGCGCGACTTGTCGTAAACATGCTCCTGGAAATTATAGGGGTTCACGGCCGGCGCGGTGGAGGCATTGAAATCCTCCGCCTTGACCACCGGATTGTCCTCAAATCCGAGCGAGCAGAAGTAGAAGTTCACCGTATCGAGGCGGAAGCCATCGACGCCGCGCTCGAGCCAGAAGCGCATTTCGCCCAGCAGGGCTTCCTGTACATCAGGGTTGTGGAAGTTCAAATCGGGCTGCTGCACCAGGAAATTGTGCAGGTAGTACTGCATGCGACGGCTGTCCCAATGCCAGGCCGAACCACCAAAGATGGAGAGCCAGTTATTGGGCGGGGTACCATCGGGCTTGGGGTCGGCCCAGACATACCAATCGGCCTTGTCATTGGTACGCGACAGCCGGCTTTCGGAGAACCAGGCGTGCTTGTCCGAGGAGTGCGAGATCACCTGATCGATGATGACCTTGAGGCCCAGCGAGTGGGCCTTCTGCACCAGATGATCGAAATCCTCGAGCGTCCCAAAACTGGGGTCGATGTCTCGATAGTTGGAGACGTCGTAGCCAAAGTCGCGCATGGGCGAGGTGAACACTGGCGAGAGCCAGATGGCGTCCACGCCCAGATCGGCGACATAGTCGAGGCGGCTGGTGATACCCACCAGATCGCCAATGCCGTCGCCGTCCTGGTCCTGGAACGAGCGCGGATAGATCTGATAGATGACCGCGCCGCGCCACCAATCCTTATCGATCGGGGCGTCCTGGGTGTTTCTGGGCGAGGTCATCAGGGGACTGGCAGTCATGGGGCGCTCCGGATCGGCGTTTGAAACCCACCCTTAGCACCACCATTGTTCGCCTGAAAGGCCGCCTTACCGGGTGTTGTGCAGCAATCCCTGAAACGCATGGTAGCTGGACTTGGGCGTGCGCTGCTGGGTCTCGTAGTCCACATGGACAATGCCAAAGCGCTTGTTATAGCCCTCGGCCCATTCGTAATTGTCGAGCAGTGACCAGGCGAAATAGCCCCGAACATCAGCGCCCTGACTGCGGGCGTTCAGCACGGCCTTGAGGTGTTCCTCATAGTAGCTCACACGGCGCGGATCATCATTGCCCTCGGCCTCGGCCATGCCGTTCTCGGTGACGTAAATGGGCAGTTTGGTGTACTCATTGGAGACCCGCACCAGCAGGTCGGAGAGGCCCTTGGGGTAAATTTCCCAACCGATATCGGTCTTTTCGAGCGGGCCCTTGACCTGCTCGGCCGGCACGCCGGGCGTGCTGGAGGCCTGGTAGAGGCCACGGGTGTAATAGTTGATACCCAGCCAATCGAGCGGCCGCGAGACCACAGCCATATCGTCCTGGTAATTGGCGGGGAGATGCTCGCCGAGCCAATCGGTCATCCGCTCAGGGTACTGCCCCTTGAGCACACCGCCGAGATACCAGCGATTGAAGACAGCGTCGCCGAAATCGGCAGCAGCGATATCCTCAGGCTTGTCAGAGGCGGCTTCGGCCTTTTCGAGATTGAGCACGATGCCGAGGTTCTTGGCACCATTGGCGCGCAAGGCATCAATGGCCGTGCCGTGGGCGTAAAGCACATGGTGCATGGCACGTGCGGCAGCGCGCTTGTCACGATAGCCTGGTGCATGCACACCCAGATAGTGGCTGAGAAAAGCAACGCACCAAGGTTCATTGATGGTGGCAGTGGCTTCAAGCCGGTCACCGAACTTCTGGGCGATCAGGGCAGCATAGTCAGCAAACCAGCCGGCAATGTCGCGGTTCATCCAGCCGCCCCTGTCCTGCAAGGCCGATGGCAGATCCCAGTGATAAAGCGTTGCATAGGGCTTGATGCCACGCTCAAGCATGCCGTCGACGAGGCGATCGTAATAATCGAGACCGGCCTGATTGACGGCACCCGTGCCCTCGGGGATCAGGCGCGGCCACGAAAAGGAGAAGCGATAGGCGTCAAAGCCGCCATCGCGGATCAGATCAAGATCCTGCGGCCACAACTCATAGTGGTTGCAGGCCACAACGCCGGTATCGCCATTGTGCACATTGCCGGGGGTGGAAGAGAAGCTGTCCCAGATTGATGGGCCGCGTCCGTCGCGCTGGCCACCTTCAATCTGATAGGCCGCAGTGGCGACACCAAAGGTGAACTGGGGACCGAAGTCCTTGCGGTCAATCGAGAACATTTACCCTCCTCTGCGGCGATGGACGCCTTGTTTGTTACAAGGCGATAGCGCAGATGGAATGACTATGCAATCGATTGCAGCGGGCTTTTTACGCCGATTAGCGGTACCACTTGGCGGGTTCTGCCTTGGCCTTGGCTTCGACGGCCATGCGGGTGCGAATGAGTTGCGCGGTCAGGTTCGACTGATTGGCGCTGACCTGGGCGAGCGAGTTGGCCAGCGTATTGCGCAGATTATCTGACGAATAGAGGGTTTTCTGGGCAGCTTCCCGCCGCGCCTCGGAACGGGCCTCGCGCAATTCGGCTGCATCCCGCTGCTTCTGTCTGTGCATCAGGATCGTGTCGTACCGGCTGTTGGTCGCGTAAATCGCCATGCCATGGATTCTGCGCCCAGATTCCTAACAAGTCGCTAACGCGTCTCGGCAGGAAACTGTGCCAGAACACGTTGGGCGATAGCGCGGTAGGCCTGTGCCTCGGGCCCGTCAGGCGCAGATGCCATGGGTGGCGTCCCCGCGTCTGAGCCTTCGCGGATCGACATGACCAGCGGGATGGCGCCCAGAAAGTCCATGTCGAGATCAGCGGCGGCCTGTTCGGCGCCGCCAGACCCAAAAATATCGTAGCGGGTGCCGGTATCGGGGGCGATGAAGTAGCTCATGTTTTCGACCAGACCTAGCAGCGGCACCTTGAGCCGGCGCAGCATGTCGATGGCCTTGCGGGCGTCGATCAGCGCGAGGTCCTGCGGCGTGGATACGATCACCACACCATCGACCACCGCCTGCTGGAATAGCGAGATATGGATATCACCCGTGCCCGGCGGCAGGTCGATGATCAGGACATCGAGATCGCCCCAATCGGTCTCGCGCAACAACTGGCGCAGTGCCGAGGTGGCCATGGGGCCGCGCCAGACGACCGCCTGATCCTTGGTCAGCATGGAGCCAATCGACATAATCTTGAGCCCCAACGCCTCGTGCGGGGCAAAGATGCCGTCCTCGCGCAGGGCAGTCTGGCCTTCAAGCGCCAGAAGCTTGGGAATGGACGGGCCGTACAGATCGGCGTCGAGAACGCCAACGCTGAGCCCCTGCGCTTGCAGCGCCAGCGCGACATTGACCGCTGTCGTGGACTTGCCGACGCCGCCTTTGCCGGAACCGACGGCGATGATGCGCTTGATGCCGGGAACCGGCGTCTTGCCGGGGGGAACGGGTTTGCTGTGCGAGAAGCTGGGCGCCGCCGAAGCCTTGCCGCCGGTGAGCGAGACCATGATCTTGCGGGTCCCGGCGGCGGATTGGGCGGCCTGTTGCGCGGCTTCGCGGGCGGGACCGAATGCGGCCTCCATGCCCGGCGCGACAGCGATGGCAAAGGCAACAGCCGACGGGGTGACGATGATTTCGGACAGACCGGCATAGCTCGCCAGATCACCGCCGCCCGGTATTTCGACAGCGGCGAGCGCAGTTTTGATGGCGGCAGCGAGTTCGGTATCGGCCATGGGCAGGTTTGGCGCGCGCCAAAAGGCTGCGCATCTCCAATGTCATTCCGGCGCAGGCCGAAATCCATCCTGAGATTTACTCCCGCACACCCATTTCAGGATGGACCCCGGCCTGCGCCGGGGTGACACCGCGTGTGCGGGAGCATTGTCGGCTAGAGGATGGACTGGCCGGTGGCCTTCCAATCCTTGAGGAAGCCTTCGATACCCGCATTGGTCAGCGGGTGATCGGCCAGCTTGCGGATGACCGCAGGCGGGATGGTGGCAACGTCAGATCCAGCCAGCGCGACCTGGGTCACGTGGTTTGGCGAACGGATCGAGGCGGCCAGGATCTGGGTCTCGAAACCGTAATTGTCGTAGATCTGACGGATGTTTTCGATCAGCTCAACGCCATCAAGATTGATGTCATCAAGGCGCCCCAGGAAGGGCGAGATGTAGGTGGCGCCAACCTTGGCGGCCAGCAGGGCCTGATTGGCCGAGAAGCACAGGGTAACGTTGGTCTTGATACCCTTGTCGAAGAAGTACTTGGTGGCCTTGAGGCCATTGAGCGTCAGCGGCAGCTTGATTACAACGTTGTCGGCAATCTTGGCCAAGTGGTCGCCTTCAGCGATCATGCCCTCATATTCGAGCGAGGCAACTTCAGCCGAAACCGGACCGGGCACCAGATCGCAGATTTCCTTGATGACTTCCTTGAAGTCACGGCCGGACTTGGCGATCAGCGATGGATTGGTGGTGACGCCATCGAGGAGACCGGTCGCATAGAGCTCCTTGATGTCCTTGATTTCCGCAGTATCGACGAAGAACTTCATGGTTCCCTCCTAGTTGTCTTCAGACACGCCCAATGGGCAAAAGATGTAGCACGGCAATGGTTTGCCGCAAGGCCAAAGGCCGGTGCTATTTAATGGCCGCCAGCAAGGCATCGGCGAGATCGTCAACGCGATCCTCGGGGATGCCGGCGACATTGATGCGACTATCGCCAATCATATAGACGCCGTTGGCGGCTTTTAGATGTTCAACGACAGTATTTTCGAGCCCAAGCAGCGAGAACATGCCGCGATGGGCGGCGATGAAATCGAAATCAGCCGAGTTGGACTTGGTGCGAATGGCTTCGCTGAGCTTCTCGCGCAGGCGGATCATGCGGTTGCGCATGGCTTCAAGCTCGGCTTCCCACTCGGCGCGCAGTTCGGCGTCCTCAAGGATGGTGCGGATGATTTCGGCGCCATGATCGGGTGGCTGCGAATAGGAACCGCGAATGATGTTGAGCAGCTGTGACTGCGCAATATCAGCCTGAGCGGCATCGCGGGCGATCAGAATGGCGGCGCCGATACGTTCGCGATAGAGGCCGAAATTTTTTGAACCCGAGAAGGCGATCAGGGCTTCAGGCACCGAAGCAACGATCTTGAGCGTGCCATAGGCGTCTGCCGCCAGACCATCGCCAAAGCCAAGATAGGCCAGATCGATGAACGGCAGCGCGCCGGTTTTGGCGAGGCTCGCCGCGACCTGATCCCACTGGGCATTGGTCAGATTGGCACCGGTAGGATTGTGGCAGCAACCGTGCAGCAGGACGACATCGTCCTTGCCCAGACCGTCGAGCGTGGCGAGCATCTGCTCGAAGCGCACGCCGCGGGTTTCGGTATCGAAATAGGGGTAGGTCTTGACTGTCAGGCCCGCGCCCAGGGCAATCGGGTTGTGATTGGGCCATGTTGGATCGGAAACCCAGATGGTGGCGCCGGGACGGGCGCGATTGACCAGTTGCATCAGCACCCAGAGCGAACCGGTGCCGCCGGGGGCCTGGGCGATGCGGACGCGGCTGCGGTCCAGCGTATCGCCAAGCACCAGATTGAGCACGGCAGCGCCAAAGCCCTTATTGCCGGCAATACCGAGATAGGTCTTGGTCTTGCCCTGCGCGAGGATGCGTTCCTCGGCCTTTTTCACCGATGACAGGATGGGGGTAACACCCGCCTCGTCTTTGTAAACGCCGACGCCAAGGTCGATCTTGGTGGGACGCGGATCGGCCGCGTATTCGCCCATGAGCGCCAGAATCTTGTCGCCGGGGGCCTTGGTGAGGGTCTCGAACATGATGAGGAGTCGTTCCGGTGGAAAGGCAAGGTCTTTATAGGCGGCGGGGAGATTATTGCAATTGGCAGCACGCCAGTGCGCAAGGCCCCCTCACCCGGCGCGAGGCGCCGACCCTCTCCCCGGCGGGGAGAGGTGAGATGGCTCAGCGTTTGACGCCGAGCCGGTCGAGTTCGGCAGTCAATTGCGGAATGATTTCAAACAGATCACCGATCAGGGCAATATCGGCCAGCTTGACCAGCGGCGCTTCGGGATCGGTGTTGATAGCGACGATCTTCTTGGCGCCCTGAATGCCAGCCAGATGCTGCAGTGCGCCGGAAATGCCAATGGCGATGTAGAGATCGGGGGCAATGATCTTGCCGGTCTGGCCGACCTGCCAATCATTGGGCGCGTAGCCCGCATCGACAGCTGCGCGGGTGGCACCAACGGCAGCGCCGAGTTTTTTGGCAAGATTTTCAACCAGTTGGAAGTTTTCGGCCGAACCCAGGGCAATACCACCGCCGACCACGATCTGGGCCGTGGCGAGGTCTGCCGTGTCGCTTTCGGTTCGGTCGGACGAGAGCAGTCTGGCGACGGCTTGCACCGAGCCATCGAGCGCTTCGATGGGCGCGGCATTGCCGCCTGCGGCGGGGCGGAAGGCCGAGGCGCGCAGGGTCAGCAGGTGCTTGTCCTGAGTGTCGGTAACGGTCTGGACGGCATTGCCGGCATAGATGGGGCGCTCAAAGCTGGTGGGACCGAGGATTCTGACGACATCGGTGACCGGCATCAGATCGAGCCTGGCGGCCAGACGGGGGATCACATCCTTGCCCACACTTCCCGCGCTAGCGACCACATAGTGGTAACGGACTGCTAACGTTGAGAGCTGCGTAGCGAGGCTATCGGCGACAAGAGACCCCTTGAGCGTCAACACCTTGGCGACGCCGGACAGGCTTGCAGCGGATTTGGCAATGGTGGCGGCATCATCGGCCACGACCAGCAGATCGACCGGGCCCAGTGTGCTGGCCGCGCTGACGATGCGCGCGGTGGCGGGCGAGAGGACACCGAGATCGTGATCGGCAAGAACCAGAACGCTCATTTACAGCGCCTCCATCTGTGCAACATCGTCGGCGATGAAGGCGGCCAGCTCGGTGACCGAGGCCACGGTCTTTCCTGCCACACGTTCGGCGGGCGGGGATATCTTATCGACGGTCAGGCGCGGGGCCAGATCGACGCCAAATTCGGCAACGGGGCGCACGGCCAGCGGCTTGGAGCGGGCCTTCATCACCATGGGGAGGGCGGCATTGCGCGGGGTGTTCAGGCGCAGATCGGCGGTGACAATGGCGGGCATGGGCAGGCTGAGGGTTTGCCGGCCGCTATCGACTTCGCGGGAGACTTCGAGCCCGGCGCCGACAACCTTGATCTCGGAAGCGAAGGTGGCCTGGGGGCGATCAGTGAGGGCGGCGAGCATCTGGCCGACATGATTGCTGTCATCATCAACGGCCTGCTTGCCGAGCAGCACGATATCGGGCTGTTCCTCTTCGACCACCTTCGCCAGCAGCTTGGCAATGGCCAGGGTTTCGAGCTCGGCATCGGTCTCGATGAGAATGCCGCGATGGGCTCCCATGGCCAGAGCGGTCAGGATCACGTCATTGGCGACCTTGGGCCCGATGGAGACAATGACGATCTCGTCACCATGCCCGGCCTCGGACAATTGCACGGCGGCCTCGACGGCATGCTTGCAGAACGGGTTCATCGACATGCGCACGCCAGCGGTTTCCACGCCCGTGCCATCGGGGCGCACCCGGATGCGGACGTTATGATCGACGACGCGCTTAATGGCGACCAGGATTTTCATGCAGTCCTCCAACCAGTTGGGGGTGTCATGACAAATCTGGGTGGAACGGACAAGCCGCGCGAATGGAAATTTGGGCCACAGGCGGGGCGATTGTTGGAAAAGGGTGCTGTTGGGCATGTGCCGGCGTCGCTAGGCATGTACCGGCGTCGCCATACCGACAGCGTCAGCCTGGAAGTATTTGCGCGATGACCGAAACGGGGTGGGATGCGGACTGGCGGCTTTTGGTGTCTGGTGGTTAAAACCGAACGTCGGCCGTGTATTGGGTTTACTGTCAAACCCGTCACACTCGGTCGCCAGATCTTCGGGTCCCGCCGCCATCGCCTGGCGAGCGCAAATTGCCGTTAGGATAGATTTCTATTGATTTTTTTCGGTCGACCGCCTGTTACGAGCCCGCTGACGGTCTTTATATTGAATATCTTCGTCAAGGCCATAGTGTCTACGGCACTAGCCCCTTTTCTAAAATATATCATTCCATTCTATAATTTGAATGATGAAGACGCTGTCATATATGATCGTATTCAAAGTTACGCTATATCAATTATGATTGTATTTGATTTCTTTGCTTTGTTAATATTCGGATTAACTTTTATGGTGGCGTACAAGTTCTGGAAAAAGTCGGCATCGACGGGATTATTTAGAATTTCTAACAATTTTGAATTTTCAATTATATTTCTCTCGTGTAACCTTTTGAACATTGCTGCCTTCACCCATGCACTAACAAATCAGTCTTTCGGTGAGACATCTTTCGATAGACCGGAAATAATTGTCGACGCATGCATCACATTTCTTCTACCGGTGCTGTGTTCGCTGATCGTCTGGATCGGTCTAGCAAAAATCTCTCAAACAATGTGGGGCGAGTGATGCACCCTTTTAAAAGGGACAAAGCCAAATTGCAGTTTTAGTATAAGCCAAGCGCAAGACTACACATAAAAACTGGCGTTCTCGATCTACCGCGCTCCCCATGACCTAAATCGACATTGGCCCATCACTGGTACTCGCTGCGTAGCGCTCGATGGCGGGTTTTGGCACTTCTGAAGGCACAGCGCCACGACCGCAATGGGGTCGATAGCTGCCATCCCGCCCTCAGGAGGCAAGCAATTTCTTCTCGACGTGCATGTGTGAGGGGGGCCGACCAACACAAGGTGATGTTGGTCGCATGGTGTTGGGGCGGGGGATGGACTAGTGTTGACGTCCTTGATTGGGACAGCGATGCTGACCCAGAATCGACCTTCCTGGACCAGATATGCCCGTTCTCAATCGTATTGCCGAGTTTGCCGACGAAATCGCTGCCTGGCGGCAGGATTTTCATGCTCATCCTGAAACGCTCTATGATGTGGTGCGTACAGCCGGGATCGTGGCCGACAAGCTGAGCGCGTTTGGCTGCGATGAAGTGGTGACGGGGATTGGCCGGACCGGGGTGGTTGGGGTGATCAACGGGCGCAGCAATGCCAGTGGCCGGGTGATCGCGCTGCGCGCCGATATGGATGCGCTGCCGATCACGGAAAAGACCGGCAAGGACTATGCCTCGACGGTGGATGGCAAGATGCATGCCTGCGGCCATGACGGGCACACCGCCATGCTGCTGGGGGCGGCGAAATATCTGGCCGAGACGCGCAATTTTGACGGCCGGATCGCGCTGGTGTTCCAGCCTGCAGAAGAGGGTGGCGCGGGCGCCAAGGCGATGCTGGACGACAGGCTGATCGAGACGTTCGGAATTGAAGAGTTTTACGGATTGCACAACTGGCCGGGCATGCCGGCGGGGCATTTCGGCATTCGGGCTGGCGGCATCATGGCGGCGACCGACCGGTTCTATATCGACATTACCGGCCAGGGTGGCCATGCGGCACGGCCGCAGACGACGATCGACCCGGTAATCGTGGCAGCCAACATGATTGTGGGGATGCAGGCGATCGTGTCGCGCAATGTTGATCCGCTGCACGCGGCGGTGCTGTCGGTGACGATGGTGGAAGCGGGCGAAGCGGACAATGTGATTTCCCAGAGCGCCAAGATCACCGGCACGGTGCGCACGCTGGACCTGGCGGTGCAGGACCAGATCGAACAGCGGCTGGCCGAGTTCGTGCCGCAGTTCGCCGCCAGCTTTGGCGCGACCGCGACGGTGCGCTATGCGCGCGGCTATCCGGTGACGGTCAATTCGGTGGCACAGACCGCGTTTGCCGCCGAGGTGGCCAGCGAGATTGCCGGGCCCGAGCGGGTGGATAGTGACGCCCCGCCATCAATGGGCGGCGAGGATTTTTCGTTCATGCTGGAGCAGCGGCCCGGCGCCTATATCTTCCTGGGCAATGGCGACAGCAGCGAGCTGCATACCGACACCTATGATTTCAACGATGCGATCATTCCGATGGGCGTGAGCTATTTCGTGCGGGTGGCGGAGCGGGCGCTGCCGGTCGGCTAGCGGCGTGACCATTTCGTGCTTGTCAGGCACCCCCTCCCCGGCCTCCCCCTAATAGGGGGAGGAATGGTCTGGTGGGCGGGGGTTGCTCCATAGACACTCCCACCCGGCGTCATCAAGGGGGCGGTGACGTATGGTGGGCAGGCGATATTGTGCCCCGAATTGAAGCAGGTTTGTGCCCCAGGGGGGTGAACCCGGCGGGTTGGACGTGATGGCTGCACCAGCAACGACACTGAAGGCAATCTGGCCCGTGCTGCTGACCCTGCTGATTTCGGTAGCGGGGGGTGGTGTGGCGACGTTGGTGGGCATGCCCGCCGGGTGGCTGATGGGCGGCGCGCTGGCGGTTGCCGTGGCGGCGGTAGCGGGGCTGCCCATGGTGATGCCGGACCGGCTGCGGGACCTGTCGTTTCTGCTGATCGGCATGTCGATGGGGGCCAGTGTGGCGCCCGACAGTCTGAGCCTGATGGCCAGCTGGCCGCTGAGCATTGCGGCGCTGGCGATCGAGCTGGTGCTGATCGTGTCGCTGACCGGCTGGATGTTGGCAAAAGTGTTCAAGCTTGATCGCGGGACGGCCTATCTCAGCTCGTTTCCGGGGCATTTGTCGTTTGTGCTGGGGATCGCCTCGACCGGGGTGGGCAATACACGTCAGATCGTGATCATCCAGGTAATCCGCATTCTGATGCTGACCATCTGCGTGCCGATTGGCGCGGTGTTTCTGCCCATTGCCCATTTCGCGCCACGGGTGGCGACCGACTATCTCGATGTCTGGCAATTGCTGGGGCTGGCGGCGGGATGCGTCGTGGTGGGGCTGGTGTTTATCAAGCTGAAATTCCCGGCCGGGTTCGTGCTGGGCGCCATGGCCGCAGCGACGCTGGGCAAGCTGGCCGGATTTTACAGCGCGGCCATGCCGGTGCCGCTGGTGACGCTGACCTTTGTGTTGACCGGGGCGCTGATCGGATCGCGCTTTGCCGGGATTTCGCGCGGCGAATTGCTGACGGCAGCCAAGGGCGGGTTCGTTGCCACGATGATGACGGTGGGCATTGTCAGCGTGGTGGCGTTTCTGGTCAGTCTGGTGGTGGATATGCCTTATGGCCAGATCTGGCTGGGGCTATCGCCGGGGGCGCTGGAGGGCATGGGCGCGCTGGGCATTGCGCTGGGTTATGACACCGCGTTTATCGCGGCCCATCATGTGCTGCGCCTGCTGATGCTGACACTGGCCATTCCGACCGTGGTGGTGCTGATCAAGCGGCGCGAGAGCGCCACAATCATGGGTCAGGATTAGTGCAAAGGAGATTTGCCATGCTGCGTCGCGGTCTTGCCGTGCTCACCCTGTCCCTGCTGGCCACCCTGCCCGCCGCCGCGCTGCAGTGCAGCGGCACCGGCGGGGGCGTGACGTTTTCGTTCGGCTTCAATGTGGGCGAATTCAGCGAACAGGAACGCGCCGAATTCGACCTGATGATCCTCAAGCGCATGGGCGTGGACGCCACGCGGGTGGAACGCTGGGGCGACTGCCTTCGGGCCTTTGTGCGCAAGCCCGGCGGCGGCGAGGAGATGCAGTTCTTTAACCCCGACACCTATGAACGGGTGTATTGAGCCGGCTGCAAAGCTTACCGGAACGTGGCGGGAAGATTACCGGCACTTTCCGAAATGTCATAAGAATTACAGGTGTTTAACTGGCGCTGGCGGCGCTTGATCGGCATGTTCGGGGTGTTCACCTCCTCCCGAACAAGGAAAAAGAAAAATGATCAAGACCCTCGCAGCTGCCGCCTTCGCCACCGTTTCGCTGATCGCTGTTGCCGTGCCCGCACAGGCCGCCAACACCTATGCCGATGCCAGCTATTCGGTCGCCGACAATGAAGCCTCCATCATCCAGCGCCTGACCGAAATGGGCGTGGACGTCCAGGGCGTGGAAGAGTGGAGCGGCTATGTGCGCGCCTTCGTGACCAATGCCGATGGTTCGACCAGCATGGCCATCTATGACCCGATCTACCTCAATGAAGTCAATTTCGGCGCCCTGTAAGCTGACGCCGTAACGATCCGACCCCGGCCCGCGCCAGACAGCGCGGCCGGGGCTGATTGCGTTGGATCAGGCCAGACCGCCCAGCGTGGCCGTGCTGGAGCTATCGAGCGCGATGAAGGCAAAGCCATTGGCGCCCAATTGCAGGCTGTCATGGCTCAATACGGCGCGCTCTGAAACCGGCTCCAGACTGGTGCCGTCGTGCAGGCCGGTCATGGCCACGGTGTGATCATCGGCCGACAGATTGAACACGCACAGCATGGCGTCGTTGCCGCTGCTGCGGCGGAAGGCCAGAACGGGCTCGGGCGTGTCGCAGAAGGCAATATCGCCCAGGGCCAGCGTGGGATGGTTCTTGCGCCAGGCCAGAATGGTGCGGAAGAAGGTCAGCGTGGAGCCGTCATCGGCATTCTGGCCCGCGACATTGAGCGCGGATTGCTCGGGCTTGAGCGGCAGCCACGGCTTGCCGGTCGTGAAACCATTGGGCGGCAGCCCCTGATCCCACGGCATGGGAGTGCGGCAGCCGTCGCGGCCCTTGTCCTCGGGCCAGAAGCGAATGCCGCGCGGATCGGTCAATTCCTCAAAAAGCAGATCGGTTTCGGTCAGCCCCAGTTCCTCGCCCTGATAGAGGCAGACCGAGCCCTTGAGCGAGAGCACGAGCGCGGCTGTCTGATGAGCCAGATCGGGCAGGCTTCTGGCGTGCTCGGCCCAGCGGCTGACATGGCGCGGCACGTCGTGGTTGGAGAAGCTCCAGCAGGGCCAGCTGTCCGGCCCGATTTCGAAAAATGTCTCGATGCGCGAGCGGAAATGGGCCGCGGTAAACTGGGGGCCCAGGAAATCAAAGCCGTAGCACATGTGCAGCGTATCGCCGCCGGCGGTGTATTGCGCCATCAGTTCAACCGAGCGGTGGCTGTCGCCAACCTCGCCCACCGAGGTGGCGCCGGGGAACTGATCGAGCAAGGCGCGGACGCGGCGCAGAAAGTCCAGATTTTCCGGCTGGCTCTTGGAAAACTCGTGGATCTGCATCTCGTAGGGGCTGGCCGAATGAGGCCCGTGGCGGAAATCGGGATCGGCCGGGTTTGAACGCAATTGCTCGTCGTGGAAATAGTAGTTCACGGTATCGAGGCGGAAACCATCAATGCCGCGCTCGAGCCAGAAGCGCATCACGTCGAGCACTGCATCCTGCACGGCAGGATTGTGGAAGTTCAGATCTGGCTGGCTGGTCAGGAAATTGTGCAGGTAATACTGCCCGCGCGTGCCGTTCCACTCCCAGACGCTGCCACCGAACACGGCGGGCCAGTTATTGGGGGGCGAGCCATCGGGCAAGGGATCGGCCCAGACGTACCAGTCGGCGCGGGCATTGGTGCGCGAGACGCGGCTTTCCTGGAACCAGGCATGGTGATCGGAGGTGTGGCTGACCACCTGATCCATGATGACCTTGAGGCCGCGGGCATGGGCCTGCTTGACCAGGGTATCGAAATCCTCGAGCGAGCCGAACAGCGGATCGATCTCGCAATAGTCCGAGACGTCATAGCCCATATCGGCTTGCGGCGATTTGGTGATGGGAGAGAGCCAGATGCAATCAACGCCCAGGCTGGCAATGTGATCAAGCCGGGCAATGATGCCGGGTAGATCGCCGATCCCGTCGCCATTGCTGTCCTGGAATGAGCGTGGATAGACCTGATAGATTACCCCGCCACGCCACCATTCCGTCATCTGCACACTCCGTCATCGCTCTGGTGAATCGGCCCACGCGACCGCTTATCTGGCGCAACCTAACGGTTCATGGCCTGCGCGTGAAACGCTTAGGGCGCAATGGAGAGGTTCGCACAAGACAGAGCGGGCGACGTGGGGATGCACGAAACGGCGACGGCAGCGGGGTGGTTCCCCGTTGCGATCAGGCGTTGGGGTGCGTGGTGGCGAAGGCAGCGTGCGCCTGACTGCGCGCGCCAATGGCGATCACTCATGGCGCAATCGATCGATCCGGGAGACCGGATATGGTGGCCAAAAAGTCCATACTGGCGATGACGGCAGCGTAGGCGCCATTGGGTGTGGAGCCACCAAACCATCCAGCTTCAGGCGTCTGGGCTTCGATTGCTTCAAGGCCCTGTCCGACCTGGCTGCGCAGGCGATCTACCCGAGCTGACCACACCAGGTGGGCGTGGTGAGGACTGGGACGCGACTGAGCGGGGCGCGAAAACTCTTGAAATCCGCGCTGAACAAGTCGACGGGCCGAGGTTCGAATTTCCGGCCCTGCAGACCCAGCCAGATGGTGACGCGGCGGCCGAAGGGCGACCGTTTGCCCCCCTGCAGGATCAGCATCATTCCGGCTTTGCCGCCAAAATGATTGGATCGACCTCGACAAGCCGGAGCGCGGTGACCATGTCAGCCGTACCCAGCTTGTATTTGAGGAAATGTGGGGTCTGGATATGGGCCTCATAATCGGCACGGGAGGCGTAGACTTCAAGAATGCGGATGTGATGCGGCTGGTCCCTTTGCGCAACCGCGTGCAACATGAGAACGCCTGGCTCGATCTCGACAGAGGTCGCGATTTCTTCGGTGAGAAATCCGGAATAGGCCGCCAATTGGCCTGGATCAACTTCTATTTCGGCAATGCGGATCATGCGTGGGTCGGACATGCTCACACCACCGCGCTGATAAGCGGTTCGCCGGCGAAGTGGGCGTCGAGATTGGCGACGACGAGGGCGCCCATGGCGTTGCGGGTCTGGTTGGTAGCGCTGCCCTGATGGGGTGAGAGCACGACATTGTCGAGCGCGAAGAAGGCTTCGGGTACGGCCGGTTCCTTTTCGAAGACGTCGAGCGCGGCGCCGCCCAGACCACCGGACTGCAGCAGGTCGAGCATGGCGGCTTCATCGATCAGCGTGCCACGGGCGACGTTGACGATATTGCCATTGGGGCCGAGCGCTTCGAGCACCTCGCGCGAGACAATGCCATTGGTGCCCTTGCCGCCCGGCGCAATGACAACAAGCCAGTCGCTGTCACGAGCCATATCGACAAGATTGTCGTAAAAGATATGGGGCTCGGCGGGCTGGCGCTTGCGGCCATAATAGACCACGCGCATTTTCATGGCCTGGGCACGAGAAGCGATCTCCTTGCCGATGCGACCGAGACCGAGAATACCGACTGTCTTGCCGGTGAGTTCGGAGAACAGGCCCATGCCAGCGGAAGGCCACTTGCCGGCGCGGACGAACTGGTCGGCCTGGGGGATGCGACGGGACAGACCAATCATCAGGCCGATGGTAAGTTCGGCTACCGCATTGTTGAGTACATCGGGCGTATTCGTAACCCGGATGCCCGCAGCGCGGGCGGCCTCAATATCTGTTGCATCATATCCAACTCCAAAATTAGCGATGATTTCCAGATTGGGCAGTTTGCCCATCAGTTCGGCGCTTACCCCGCGCCCGGCAATCGCGCGAATATCAGGACCATAACTAGTGAGCAAAGCTGACTTGTCCGCCGCCTCATGAAGCTTGTGAACAGTAAAACGAGTAGCCAGAGCGGCCTCGCAGGTATCAACCAGCTTATGGGTCTGGAGGATTTCGATGGGCATGGGGACTCACGACAAAGGAGGGCAAATGATTGCGCTACCATACTAGAGCGGCTGCACAGCGCAAATAGCGCGAACTTTTGCAGAGCCGCTGGACGCGGCCGTACAAACGTGTAGCAATGGTGGTGTAGTGGGATGAGCCGTAAACCTTCGGAGCGAAATGGCCGATCAACCGCCGTTTGATGAAATGTACGAAGCGGATGGCAGTGTCCGTGAACCCTATCGGGCCCTCTCACAGTGGCTGGAAGAGCAGCCAGACAAAGCGCTGAACCTGATGCAGGCCGATGCGGAAGCGATCTTCCGCAAGCTCGGCATCACCTTTGCGGTCTATGGATCGGACGAGGGCACCGAAAAGGTGATCCCGTTCGACGTGATCCCCCGCATTATCGCGGCGCAGGAATGGCGCAAGATGTCCAAGGGCATCGAGCAGCGGGTCAAGGCGCTGAACGCGTTTCTGTATGACATCTACCACCGCCAGGAAATTCTCAAAGCCGGGCGCATTCCTGAAAAGCTGATCCTGCAGAACGAAGCCTTTTGCCCCGAAATGATGGGGCTGGAGCCGGCGCGCGGCGTCTATGCCCATATTATCGGGGTGGATATCGTGCGGGTCGGTCCCGACGAATTCTACGTGCTTGAGGACAATCTGCGCACGCCTTCGGGTGTCAGCTACATGCTCGAAGACCGCGAAGCGATGATGATCCTGGCACCGGACCTGTTCCACCGCTGCAAGGTCGCGCCGGTCGAGAACTATCCGGAAAACCTGCGCCGGACGCTGGAAAGCGTGGCGCCGGAAAATTCGAGTTCATCGCCCAATATCGTGGTGCTGACGCCGGGCATCTACAACTCGGCCTATTTCGAACACTCGTTCCTGGCCGACCAGATGGGCGCGACGCTGTGCGAAGGCCCTGATCTGTTTGTTGATGGCGGCAAGGTCTATATGCGGACCACGACCGGGCCGGAACGCGTCGACGTAATCTATCGCCGGATCGACGATGAATATATCGATCCGCTGGCCTTTAACCCCAGCTCGATGCTGGGCGTGCCTGGCCTGTTCGACGCCTATCGCGCGGGCAATGTGACGCTGGTCAACGCGCCTGGTACCGGCATTGCCGATGACAAGGCGGTCTATACCTATGTGCCCGAAATCATCGAGTTCTATCTTGGTGAAAAGGCCATTCTGCAAAACGTGCCGACCTATAACTGCACCGATGAGGAAGAGCGCAACTGGGTGCTCGCCAATATCGCTGACCTGGTGGTCAAGGAAGTGCACGGCTCGGGCGGCTACGGGATGATGGTGGGGCCCACCTCGTCCAAGGCCATGCATAATGAATTCCGCAAGAAGATCGAAGCGCGGCCAGACAATTATATCGTGCAGCCCACCTTGGCGCTGTCGACCTGTCCCACTTACGTCAATTCAGGCATCGCCCCGCGCCATGTCGATCTGCGCCCCTATGTGCTGATCGGCGATGAGGTTCGGATAACGCCCGGCGGGCTCACTCGTGTCGCGCTCAAGAAGGGCTCTCTGGTGGTCAATTCCAGCCAGGGCGGCGGCACGAAAGATACGTGGGTGCTGGAAGATTGAGAATGCTCGGTAGGACTGCACAAAATCTGTTCTGGCTCAGCCGCTATGTCGAGCGGGCCGAAAACATGGCGCGCCTGCTGGAGGTGGGCTACCGCATGAGCCTGACATCGCGCCGTGAAGGCGGGGTGTCGGAACATCTGATCTCGATGATGCAGGCAGCCGAAGTCGAAGAGGAATTCGGCAAGAAGGATCGTGTTGCTGACGTCGATACGGTTGCCCAGTTCATGATGTTCGACCCCGAGAACCCCAGCTCGGTCTATTCCTGCCTGCTCAACGCCCGGACCAATGCGCGCACCGTGCGCACAGCCATCACCAGCGATATGTGGGAAGCGATCAATTCGGCCTGGCTGGAATTCAGCCAGATCAAGCCGCACCATGTGCGTGGCGCCAAGCTGCTCGGCCTGCTCGAATGGGTCAAGAATATCGGCCACCAGTTCCGCGGCGCCCTGCTGGGCACCAAGCTGCGCGATGACGGCTTCGCCTTCCAGCAGGCAGGCAATTTCATCGAGCGTGCGGACAATACGGCCCGTATTCTGGACATGAAATATTATGTGCTGCTGCCGCGCTCGAAAATGGTGGGCGGGGATCTCGACATCCAGCAGTGGACGCTGATCCTGCGGGCGGCGTCGGCCCATCGCAGCTATCGTCACGTTTATCACGACCGCTACAAGGCCCATAACATCGCCGACTTCCTGATCCTGCGGCCCGAAATGCCCCGATCACTGGTGTATTGCGCACAGTATGTGGAAGACAATCTGGCGACGCTGAGCAAGTTCTATGGCGAGCGCCAGGCCTGCAACGAGGCCGCAAGCCAGCTACGAGCCATGGTGGAAAACACCGACATGGACAAGATCTTCGGATTTGGGCTGCATGATTTCCTTACCGAATTCATGGCCCGGGCCGACCGCGTTTCGGACACCCTTTCGGAGAGTTACAACTTTTACTGATGCGTATCACCATCCGCCACCAATTGAGCGTTACCCCGCCTGCCGGCACAGCTCACGCCGTGATGCACCTGTTGCTGACCCCCAGCAATGGATCGACGCAGACTGTTGAGGAGTGGAATGTCGAGGTTCCCGGGATCGGCAATGCGGCGGTGTTTTCAGATGCCTATGGCAATAGCGTTCAACTGGTGAACCAGGAAAAACCTGAAGGACCGCTGGTGGTGACCGTGAGCGGTATCGTGCAAACCACGGACAAGCATGGTGTTGTTGGCCGTATCAGCGGCGAAAACGTGCCGGCGCTGTTCAAGCGGATTACGCCGCTGACCAAGGTTTCGGTCACATTGTACAGCAAGTTCAGAGGTAGCAAGGATTCGCGGATCGATGTGCTGCACGCATTGATGGCGCGTGTGGGCGAAACGCTGGGCCTGGACACCGAAGCAGGTCAGAGCCAGTCGCAGAGTTCGTCGGGAGGCTCGCAAAGCCAGAGCCAGAGTTCGGATGAGGCGGCACCGGCAACAGCCAGCGAACTGGTTCACATGTTTATTGGCGGGGCGCGTGCGCTCGACATTCCGGCACGTTTTGTGACCGGCTATGTGGCCGCAGAGCCTGATGGCGATGACGATCTGATTGGCTATCATGTCTGGGCGGAAGCCTATGACGAGGTGCTGGGCTGGGTGGGGTTTGATCCGCTGCTGCAAATCTGTCCGTCCGACCGCCATGTACGGATGGCCGTTGGGTTGGACGAGTTGTCGAGCACCCCGCTGCGCGCATCGCCCGAAGGCGACGGCGTTGAAGTGCTATCCGTATCGGTCGCTTCGGAGGCCTGAGTTTGGCGGCCGCCAATCCCCTGCATTATGAGAGCCCGCTATTGGCGCGGCTCTATGATCAGGACAGCGGCTGGTCAGCGGATCGCGACTTCTATCTTGAGCGGGCCGGGAATACCCCCAAGCGCATCCTTGATCTGGGCTGCGGTACCGGATTGCTGTGCGACGCCTATGCCGCACGCGGCCATAGCGTGACCGGGGTTGACCCAGCCGCCGCCATGCTCGCGGTGGCCAGAAACAAACCCAATGGCGCACAGATCGAATGGGTTCAGGCCACCGCCGAGCAGTTTTGCAGCGAGAAGCGTTTCGACCTGATCATCATGACCGGCCATGCCTTTCAGGCGCTGGCAGATGAGGCTGCCGTGCAGCAAACGCTGGCGGTGATCCGCACCCATCTGGCACCCGGCGGCGAGGTTGTTTTTGAGTCCCGCAACCCTGCCATAGACTGGTTGGCGCGGTGGGGCGGCGAAACGGTGCTGCAGGTTGATGGGCAAAGTGTGACCGAAGCGCACCGCAACATACGCCTCGATGGCGCCTATATACACTTCGACACCCACTACACGCTGGCTGACACCGCGATGGTTTCGCACAATACGCTGCTGTTTCTGACGCGCGAGGCGATCGCCGGGCAGCTGGCGCAAGCGGGTCTGGTGCTCAACACGGTGATGGGCGATTGGGACGGGACGGCGTTCGACGCGTTGCTTTCGCCCGAAATGGTGTTCGTGGCCAATCTCCCCAGCCAGGGGTGAGCCCGGCCTTGCTGCCTAGAAATGATGGCGCAGGCCGATAACCTGGGCGTTGTGGCCGTCGAACATGTCGCCCATGGTTCCCCAGGCGCCGGAGCGATGCTGCACGCGGTAGAACAGTTCTGTGTCCGGGTTATCCGGGGCTGACAGGTTGATCTCGGGCGCCAGATAAAACAGGAGGCCGGGATCGGCATGGCGGTCTGCGGCGCGCTTGGCCTCAACCCCAATGGAATTGGTGACGGCGCTCAGGCCAAAGGTGAAGGCGGGTGAGATGCGCAGCTGTTCGCCAATCGTCCAGCCATCATAGCGAGCCACCGCGCCAGCCCAGACTTCGCCGCTGGCCTGTTGCCCGCCCCGCAGGGCAAGGCCGGCCTCGACACCAAGATGGAAGTCGGGAAGCGGCTCGGCGAGGAATTTCTGATAGCCGGCGCCAAGCACTACATTGTCTTCGTAATCGGCAACCAGCGGCGCCAGAGCGTGCTCAAAATAGCCGTCCACATAGCGCCCGCCAAAGGCGAAAACTGCCTGATCGCGATCCTGGCCGAGTGCAGTTACCGTGAAGCTGACAAGGGCTCCGAGCAAAGTCAAAAACAGAATGAAGGCAACACGCACGACACAACCACCGGCTTATCCAAAGGGTGGCAGGCAAATGGTTTGGCGCTAAAGTAGTTCCGCCCAAACGCGTGTGGGCCGACAATCGTGATCGGTGCAGGCCCCGCCTAGAGCGTCAGAATGTAGAGCCAGATCGAAATGGTCAGCGCCGAGCTGACGGTGGCGATCAGAATGGTATTGGCGGCGACGTTGACGCCACGATTGTAATAGGTGGCGAACACATAGGCATTGACGCCCGCAGGCATGGCCGAGAGCAGGATGCCATAACGCGCGATCTCCATGGGGACATGGAACACCCAGATCATCAGCACATAGGCGATGGCGGGGTGAACGATCAGCTTGATCAGCGAGGCAATCAGCGCCTGGCGCCAATTGTCGGAGAGCTTGAACTCGTTGAGGGCGCCACCAATGCCGAACAGGGCTGCGGGGACGACGGCCTGGCTCATCATGCGCAGGAAGGCATCGGCGGGCTCGACCAGTTGCAGGCCCGCGAAATAGCCGATCATGCCGGCGGCAATGCCCCAGATCAGCGGATTGGATGCCACGCGCTTGCCGGCGACCAGCAAGGTGCGCCCCAGCGAGGCACCATCGCGGCGCATCAGCTCGATGGTGACCATGCCAGTGGTCAGCAGGATGGCGCCATGCAGGCCGATGATGGAAAGCACGACCGGCAGCGCCTCGACACCATAGGCGCGCTGGATGATGGGCAGGCCGACCAGAACGGTATTGGTGAACATGCCCGAAAAACCCACCGAGACGGCAACGCCGGGGCTGTTGCCGAAGCCGCGCAGGGCAATGACGATGCCCAGCACAAAGCAGACCAGTGCGCCGATGTAATAGGGGCCAATGATCGCGGGATTGAACGCGGCGGCGAAGTCGCTCGTTACCAGTGAGTGGAACAGCAGACAGGGCGTGGCGAAATTATTGACGAAGGCAATCAGACTCTTAATGCCTTCGGCCGGAAACAGGCGCAGCCGAACGGCGCCAAAACCAAACGCCATCAATGCAAAGATGGGCAGAATAACGCTGATGATGGCGAGCATGGCCGAGACTTCCGGGGCCGGGATGGTTCCCTGCCGTACGCCGCCAAAACCGCGGGGTCAATGGCCATCTGGTATGGTAGATTGACGTAGCCGTCAGAGATGATAAACGAAACTCTATGCTTCCAATCCGAAATCCAAACGCGTAGAAACGAAAGCAACACAGGATGGAACCCATGAGCGTAGGCGACAGCGTTGATATCTTTGTCATTGGTGGCGGCATCAATGGCGCCAGTGTGGCGCGGGACGCCGTGGGGCGCGGCTATTCGGTGGCGCTGGCGGAGATGAATGATCTCGCCTCGGGCACCTCCTCGGCCGCGACCAAGCTGGTGCATGGCGGGCTGCGCTATCTTGAGCATTACGAATTCCGGCTGGTGCACGAGGCGCTGGCCGAGCGGGAGATCCTGTGGGCTGCCGCGCCGCATATCATCTGGCCGCTGCGCTTTGTGCTGCCGCACCACAAGGGCCTGCGGCCAGCAGTGATCCTGCGCGCCGGGCTGGCCATGTATGACTATATGGGCGGGCGCCGCCTGCTGCCGCCCACCAAGACGCTGGACCTGAAAAAGGACATCACCGGCAAGCCGCTCAAGCCAGGCTACAAGCTGGGCTTTGAGTATTCCGACTGCTGGGTGGATGATGCACGTTTTGTGGTGCTGAACACCCGCGACGCCGCCGACAAGGGCGCGGCGGTGCATGTGCGCACCAAGGTGACCAGCCTGCGCCGCGACAAGGGTGAATGGATCGTCGAGCTGGATGGTGAAGCAGGTCGGCAGACCGTGCGCGCCAGGCTGGTGGTCAATGCTGCCGGACCCTGGGTTGATGATGTCATCACCGGAGCCATGGGCAAGAATGGCGCGCATAATGTGCGGCTGGTCAAAGGCAGCCATCTGGTGGTGCACAAGCTTTATGACCATGACCGCTGCTATATTTTCCAGAACAGCGACGGGCGTATCATCTTCGCCATTCCCTATGAGAACGACTACACGCTGATCGGCACCACCGATGAGGACTATGATGGCGACCCCAAGGACGTCAAAATCTCCGCTGCCGAAACCGACTATCTGCTGAGCGCGGCGAGCGAGTATTTTGCCAAGCCGCTGACCCATGACGATATCCACTGGAGCTATTCGGGCGTGCGGCCGCTGTTTGACGACGGTGCCAGCGCGGCCCAGGAAGCCACGCGTGACTATGTGCTCAAGGTGGATGGCGATGCCGAGACTGGGGCGGCGATCAATGTGTTTGGCGGCAAGCTGACCACATCGCGGCGGCTGGCCGAGTCGGTGCTCGAAAAGATCGAAGAAGTGCTGGGGGCCAAGGGCGAGCGCTGGACCAAAAAGAGCACCCTGCCCGGCGGCGATTTCGAGCCATTGGCGTTCGATGCCGAGGTGCGCCGGCTGCACAAGGACTATCCCGAACTGCCCAAGGAAATGGCGCATCGCCTGACCCGGCTCTATGGCACCAAGGCGCGCGTGCTGCTGGGCGACCGGCAGGATCTGGCCAGCCTTGGCGAGCATTTTGGCGCTGATCTGTATGCAGCCGAAGTAGACTATCTTGTGAGCCATGAATGGGCGCGCACCGCGCAGGATATCCTGTGGCGGCGCACCAAGCTGGGTCTGCGGGTGAGCAAGGACGAGACGGCAAGGCTCGCAGGCTATCTGGCCAAAGCTGGCTAATACAGGCGCGGCGATATTCCCTCTCCCTGACGGGAAGGGTTAGGGTGGGGTGAGGCCGTGGCTCAAACACCCCCGCCCCTGATCCCTGCCTATAAGGGGCGGGAGACGATAGAACCGAAAACTCGGCGTCGAGGAGATTGTGATGCGTGACTATATTCTGGCGATTGATCAGGGCACGACCTCGAGCCGGGCAATCGTGTTTGCCAAGGATCGCAGCATTGCCGGGTCCGGGCAGAAGGAATTCACCCAGATCTTTCCCCAGGACGGCTGGGTAGAGCACGACCCCGAAGAGATCTGGGAGAGTGTGGTCTGGTCGGTCAAGACGGCGCTCGAGGACGCGAAAATCACCGCAAACGATGTGGCGGCCATCGGCATCACCAATCAGCGCGAAACCACGCTGATCTGGGACCGCAAGACCGGCAAGGCGGTGCACAATGCGATTGTCTGGCAGGACCGGCGCACCGCAGCCTATTGCGCCACGCTCAAGAAGGACGGGCATGAAGCGCTGGTCACCGACAAGACCGGGCTGCTGCTGGACCCCTATTTTTCCGGCACCAAGATCAAGTGGCTGCTCGACAATGTCGAGGGCGTGCGCGCGCGGGCCGAAGCCGGCGATCTGGCGTTTGGCACTATTGACAGTTTTCTGATCTGGCGGCTGACGGGCGGCAAGTCCCATGTCACCGACGCGACCAATGCGGGCCGCACGCTGCTGTTCGACATTGCCGACAATGAGTGGGACAGCGATCTGCTGAACCTGTTCACCGTGCCTGCCGCGCTGCTGCCGACAGTGAAGGATTGCGCCGATGATTTTGGCACCGCCGAGGCAAGCCTGTTTGGCGCTGACATCCCTATTCTGGGGGTGGCGGGCGACCAGCATGCGGCCACGATCGGGCAGGCCTGCTTTGAGCCGGGCATGCTCAAATCGACCTATGGCACAGGCTGCTTTGCGCTGCTCAATACGGGCACGGACATTGTGCGCTCCAAGAACCGGCTGCTGACCACCATCGCCTACCGGCTCAATGGCGAGACGGTCTATGCGCTTGAAGGATCGATTTTCATTGCCGGGGCGGCGGTGCAGTGGATCCGCGACGGGCTCAAGCTGGTCAAGCATGCCAGCGAAACCGGCCCGCTGGCCCGCACCGCGGACCCCAGCCAGAATGTCTATATGGTGCCCGCCTTTGTGGGGCTGGGCGCGCCCTGGTGGGATGCCGATGCGCGCGGGGCAATCTATGGCCTGACGCGTAATTCGGGCCCGGCGGAGATCGCCAAGGCGGCGCTTGAAGCGGTCTGCTATCAGACGCGCGACCTGCTTGAAGCCATGCGCAAGGACTGGGGCGATAGCGGCAAGACCGTGCTGCGGGTCGATGGCGGCATGGTCGCCTCGGACTGGACCATGCAGTTTCTCGCCGACATTCTGGATGCACCGGTCGACCGGCCCAGAATCCTTGAAACCACGGCACTGGGTGCGGCCTGGCTGGCCGGCTCAAAGGCCGGGGTATGGCCCGACATGGCCGAATTTGCCGCCAGTTGGGCGCTGGACAAGCAGTTCAAACCCGAGATGGATGCCACCACGCGCGACGCCAAGATCAAGGGCTGGGACGATGCCGTGCAGCGGACGTTGACGACGCGCTAGGGCGAGCCGAAGAGCTGCCGAGAGCCGAGACACCAGGGTTTAGAAAGCTTCCGTCCTGGCAGCTGGCCAGCCACGTCTGAAATGGGGTGGGTAACGGACTGGCGGCTATCGGAGACTGGCAGGGCAAAGCTGACCGTCTCCCGCCCTTTTGTCGGGCCGCTTTAAACACCTGCATCCAAAATTGTGCGACACATACCTTCAAAGGCCCGACGTGAGAATGCGGTAGACGTTCGACTGCAGCCCCGCAATCACCGCTCGAAGCGTCTCCTGACGATCTTGCCCGCTGACGGGAAGCACATGCTTTTCGTATGGCCCAACTTCGGCGAACTGGGCATGAAGGTCTGCAACTATCTGCGGATCGCTAAGGCTATCGCCGCCGCGAACAGCACAGCGCTCGACTGCTTCGGCGGCTGTCGTGCGCAGCAGGATATAGTGAAGGGGCAGGCCAAGAGCCTTGAAAGCAGGGAGCGGCCTGGCCGCACCACGCCATCAAGCACGACGAAATAGCCGTGGCTGGCGTAGCGGCCCGCGACATCCGCCGCAATCTGCATGATCATCTGGTTTTGCTGATCGGCCTGTTCAAGCCATGGGTCGATATGACCGTGCTTGATGAATCCCCAGAAGTCATCGGAGTGGAGATGCACCTTGGGCGCGCCAGGGAGGTGGGCTAGCGCTTCGGCAGTTGTGGTCTTGCCTGAGCCAGGATGGCCGGAGAGAAGGAGAATATGGCCTGCAACATCGTTCATCATGGTCCTCCCGTTGTCTGCTTTTAGCAAAGGGCTAAGCTAGATGTCACGGCGGCAATGGGGTCGCAAGCCGCCGGGCTGCAACGCGCCCCATTTCGGACGTTGGGTCCTCGTCGGTGACGTCCTAAAAGCGGAAACTCTTATGAGGCTTCGGCAACGCCGATAAGGGGTGGAAAGCTGATGGTCCGCATTTCCACCTGTTCGCCGGTAGCAAACTTAAGCGCCCCGGCCTTTGAACTCAGCTGCCCACTGTTATCCGGCAGATCAGCGTATTGTCCTGATGCAGATCCTCGCCCCAGATCAGCTCGGCTGAACTGACCCAAGCGATCTTGTCGTAGCCGTCCTTGGGACTGACCTCCTGGGCGCTGTGCACCACGGCAGCGGGCCAAGCGCTGTCGTCAAAGCCGGGCGCGGTCCAGTCTGCCGAAATTTCAGTTTCGGTAAAGCCGCAGGCGCCCTCACCGGCAACCGGATTGCTCTCCTTGGCGCAGGCGACATCCAGCGGCGCATGGTGGACAACCAGGCACCGCATATCGCCATTGGTGACCGCGACCAGAGCGCCTGCGGCATCGTGGAACTGTGCAATCAGCCCGCCATCGCCCATCTGCTGGCGATTGGTGCCTATATATTCGAGCCCGGAATCGTTCTCCTTGAAATCCTTGGCCATGATGGCAATGGTCATGGGCATGTCGGCTTCAAAGCTGGCCGTCTCGGCGTTGAACGAGCGTTCGGTCGTGATCGGCACGCTGTCTTCCAGGACCTTTTCGCTGTTCACATACATCTCGAACCAGTTGTCCGCCCATACATCTGCGGTGATTGTCTGGCTCTGGGCCATCACCGAGCCGGTGCCCAGGCTCAGCACGATTGCAGTCGCGAGTAAGGTGTGCATCTGGTTTTCCTTCATATGGTTCAGGAACAGGCGTCCTGCGGCGGGGGATCGGTTCAATTCAGGAAGGCAATACTGGATGACGCGATGATCTTGCCTTCCATGGCCCGGGTCATGCTGGACCAGTCCACTTGCAGGTCATCATGGGCTGGCAAATCGTCCAGTGCGCTGCTTAGTGCGTAGAGCGTAATGACATATTCATGCTGGGCCCCGGGTGGCGAGCATGGCGGCGTGTAGCCGGTGCGCCGTTGATCCTTGTCGCCCCCCTCATCGCCAATGGAGGCGGGATTGCCTCGTGGCAGCTCAACAGTGTCGACAGGAATATTCCACAACAGCCAATACTGGCTGGGCGCATCCACCCCCTCGACGGTCCCTTTGGGATAGTGGTGCATGATCAGCGCCAGGCCTTGCGTGTCGACAGGCGTCCCGGACCAGGCGAGAGGCGGCGTCAGCCCGTCGCCGCCGTCGCGGGTGCATTTGAGATCGGCGGGCAAAGTGCCGCCATCAACCATGACCGAGCTCGACAGCATGAACGTGTCCTGCGCTGCCGCCGACCCGGCCAATCCTGCCAGCATCAGCGCAGTGATCCAGCGCCGTGGCGCGACCGGCATCATCGGCAATACTCGCCGGTTTTGATCTCGCCCTTATTGGTCACCGTGCGCGTTTCGAAATCGTAGCAGGCAGGCGTGTCGGAGGGTGTGTAACGCATGTAGTACTCTTCGCCCTGATAGGTGTAATCCATGCTGCGCTGACCCGAGGCATCCTGGGTGAACACCAGATTCTCAACCCCACCGCGTGGCGGCTGACCGGGCTCCAGACCAACGCCGCCACCAGCAGGTGACAACGGGGCAGTCCGTGGCAAATCTTTCAGATCGGCCACCGTGCCCATCAGGCACTGGATGATATAGGGGGCCTCCAGCGAGGTGTGATAGCGATAGCCAAAGGTGTCGTCGGCCTGCCCGTTGCAGACATCGAGCACGTCTATGGCGACGGGCGTGCCGTCGGGATTGTTGTCACCAAAGATGGGGAAGCCGTCAAAGGCCCAGCCGATGATGGCGTCGTCACCGGCATTGTCCATCTGTTCGATCATGCAGGTCGGTTTGACGTGGTAGTGATAATCATCGCCACGTCCGGCATGGCCACCACAGACATCGAGCTGCTGGGTCAGCAGGGTGTCGTGCTGGGTTTGGTGGTGGTACAGATCGGCCTCGGTCATCTCGCCGCCGCCGGTATAGTCAAAGATCGGCACACCGTTCACGGCCACACCCAGCGCCGCGTCGCGCGTCTGTGGTGTGTCGCCCAGGCTCGGCTGCAGCGGGATAGGGGCGGCATAGTCCTTGGCCGGAACCGGCACCTGCTCGTTGGTGCCGACAATGCCGGTCATCAGAGTGTGGTCGGGATAGGTGTCCGATGTCATCACCGCCTGCCCATTCTCACAGGTGACGGTGACACTATCGGCAAATCCGGCATCGGCCACAGATGCCATGACGGCGGCGCAATGCTCGTCTTCTGTCTCGTGGGAATGTGCGGTAGCGGGCGTAAAAACCGCTGTTCCGATGAGCATCGTCAGCGTTGTCACACCGACCTGAAAATGGAGAGGCTTCGTTATCGGCATGGTGACTCCAGTGATTGCCTGTTGGGCTCTGAGACTGAAAAACGGCTCGGCAATGGCAGCGACCTTTCAGATCACCGCCAGGCGATGACTAGCCGCGCGGCAACTGACCCGAGACGTGGGCGGCTTCAATCTCTTCGGCGGAGACCGTGTCATCTCCGTCGATGTCGATCAGATCAAAGAATTCACCAAGCCCCATCTGACGGTAGAGCCGTTCGTTGGCATAGTCGGTAACTTCCGCAAGCGTCAGACGACCGTCCGCATTGGCGTCTGAGCCATCGAAGGCGAACTCGGGCTGAACGCTGGCGACTTCGCTTTCGTCAAGAACCTGATCCTGGTTGAGGTCGAACTGGTCAAAATAGGCAACCATGCCGACGCTGCGTTCCGGGCCCATCGCGATAAACTGGTCGATTTCGGCCCGCGTAACCTGACCGTCGTGATTAAAATCAGAGGCGCTGAAAGGACCGTGAGGTCCGGGGCTTCGGGGACCATTCGTCAGACTGTTTCCCGCAGTCTGCGCAAAGGCAGAGCTGGCCAACAGGGCTAAAGTCGCTGCCGCCAGAATGAGCTTCGTGGTCGTTTTCATCGTGTCCTGCAACTCCCAAAGATAATATCACGCCATCTGCGGGCCGCTATGGCACCCGCGATTGTTACGCATAGTCATACGGTCGCGGGCTGCCCGATGGCACGTTACAAGCCGGTCGCAAACATGAACGTTTGGAAACGGATCGTCATTGCTGAGGTCGTGCAGGATAAGACTGCTCCTCGACGACACGGAGCCGTAACGCTGCCCGCTGCGATGGGTGAGCGCTTGTGGCCGCTCTCACCCGGTGAGTAGCGACGAGATCGCTATTCCTATTCTCGGGAGAGAACTGAAGGACGCAGTTGCGGCTGAACGATTTTGGCCAGGGTCGACCTGGCCGGGTCGACGCATCGCATGTCGCATCGGCGTCTTCGCTGACGCGACCGGCTTTTTGCCATCAGTCGCGAGCCGCTATCGCCATGTGGAGAGGCGTCTGCTTTCATACATCGGAACATACGGCGTGAGTGGCTGAAATGGGGTCTTCAGCAGATGGCGATTTGGGGTTTTCTCCTGACCGACCGGTTTGCGGCCGGTCAGGAGAAGGAACCCAGACTTAGACGAGGTGACGGCTATCGCGAGACTGGATCGTCTTGCTGGTCAGGGGAGGCGCCGTTCTGGGCATCGCCTTTGGCGATCGATGCCGTGGCGGGAACGCCATGGTAGCCGGAGATCGATTTGGCGCTGGCCATGCCTAGAGATTGAGACTTGCCGCCGAGCATATCGCGGGTGGCCTTTTCGATCCGGTCGCCAATGTCTCTATCCACCTTGCGCCAATAGTCAAAAGCGCGCTCCAGGATCGGCTCACTGACGCCGTTGGCCAGATGTCCAGAGGCGTTTTTGACAAATCGTTCGCGTTGCTCATCGTCCATGACGTCGCGCACGAGTGCACCGGCTTGGCTCCAATCGTCATCTGCGGCGCGTAGGGTGTAAGCAGCGCGGACCATGTCGCCGTCGGCCATCCAGGTCGCTTCTCCCCCTGTTTCCGGCTGCGCTCCGGCACCACCATATGAGTTGGGCGCATAGACCGGATCGAGCGCATTGACAGTGCGGCCGCGCCCGGCACGCGAATAGGAATGCACCTCCGCCGCCTTGGCCTGATTGACCGGAATCTGCTTGTAATTGACCCCCAGCCGAGCGCGGTGTGCGTCGGAATAGGAGAACCCGCGCGCGAGAAGCATCTTGTCAGGGCTGAGACCGATACCCGGCACCATATTATTTGGCTCGAAGGCCAATTGCTCAATCTGGGTATCCCAATCCACTGGGTTTGTATCGAGCGTTAGCTTGCCGACCTCCATCAACGGATAATCGGCATGCGGCCATATCTTGGTGAGGTCAAACGGGTTGATACGATAGGTCTTGGCGTCGTCGAAAGGCATCACCTGGAACTTCAACGTCCAGCTTGGGAATTCACCTCTGGCGATGTGCTCAAACAGGTCGCGACGGTGATAGTCGCCGTCCTGGCCGGCCATCTTGTCAGCCGCGTCCTGTGTCAGGTGCGCATTGCCGTCGCCCAGATCGGTATGGAAGTGCCACTTGACCCAGAATTTTTCACCCGCTTCGTTGGTGAGCATGTAGGTGTGGCTGCCGTAGCCGTTCATTTCGCGCCAGTTCCTGGGCACGCCGCGATCGCCCATAAGATAGGTCACCTGGTGGGCACTTTCGGGGCTGAGCGTCCAGAAATCCCACTGCATGTCATGATCGCGCAGTCCGTTATCGGCCCGGCGCTTCTGGCTACGGATGAAGTGCTGGAACTTCATCGGGTCGCGAATGAAAAAGATCGGCGTGTTGTTGCCGACCATATCGAAATTGCCGTCATCGGTGTAAAATTTCACCGAGAACCCGCGCGGATCGCGCCACGTGTCGGGACTGCCGCGTTCACCGGCCACGGTGGAGAAGCGGACCGCGGTTTCCACTTTGGTACCAAGCTGCAGGAATTTCGCCTTGGTGAATTTGCTGACGTCGCTGGTCACCTCGAAATGGCCAAATGCCCCACTTCCCTTGGCATGAGGCTGCCGTTCAGGAATGCGCTCGCGATTAAAATTCGCCATCTGCTCAATCAAGTAGTGATCATTGAGCACGATCGGGCCGTCTCGACCTATCGTGAGCGAATGCTCGTCGCTCTGGACCGGAATGCCTGCATCGGTCGTGGTGCGGGGGGCGGAGCTCTTATCGGCCATGATCGTGTCCTCGGGGTGCGTTGCTATAGCACTACAACCGATGGCGGGAGCGGCAGGTTCCGTCGTGAGCGGTCCTGATCGGGCATGCGTTGCAGGACTTAGTGATGAGGGGCGACACAGCTGCACTTTGTCGGCTCGAAGCACCGGGCAAAACTGCGCAGACTGGATTGTCGGCAGCGCGCTGGCCGCAGCTGAACCGGCCCGTTTGTCGCTAGACCACCTTGAGCCAGGGCTGGAAACTGCCGCCGGCGATCATGGCCCAGTAGAGTTTGCCGTTTGACGTCCGCGCGACGGCCAGACCGAATTCGGTGAATTTGGCATTGAGCAGGGTCGAGCGGTGGCCAGAGGATTGCATCCAGCCCTCGATGGCACCTTGCAGGCTGGTATAGCCCTTGGCGAGGTTTTCGCCGACGGCGCCCTGATAGCCTGCGGCGGTGACGCGCTCGCGCAGGGTAACCCCCAGATCGTGGCTGAGCGTGTTTTTGCTGGCCATCAGGCGGGCCTGTGAACGGGCGGCGTCTTCAAGGCGGGGATTGTAGCTCCAGGGGCCCGCGCCATTGGCCTTGCGCACCGCGTTGATGGCCGTGAGGATTTCCGCGTCGCTCATGGTCTCGGGCGTGCTGGCGCCCTTGGGCAAGACCGGAATGGTGCTTGCGCAGGCGGACACCGCCAAGGCGGCACCGAGAACGAGAAAGCTGCGGCGGAGCAAAGTCGACATCAAGCAAATTCCACTTGTAGCGGCGCTATGGCACCATGAATCCGAAGGTCTGGCATACGGCGTTCTGGCGTCGCGCATGGCGCCCGGTTGATCTGATATCACGCAAGGAAGATTGCCAGTCCATGAAGATCATAGTGGAAAGCTGGCAGTTCTGGGCCGCCGGTGGCCCGGCACTAAAGCCAGGGCGCTAGGCCTGATCATAGGCGCTGAGCAAGAGCGGCAGCATGGTGAGCTGCCAGATGATCGCCTCGCCCGCCTCCAGGGTCCAGCAGGCCGACAGCGCCGCATGGGCCGAGGCCCAGCCCAGAACACGCTTGCGACTGTAACCCAGCCGTTCGGCCACCATATCGGCCATGGCGGCGATGCGGCGGGGATCCTTGACCGTATCTTCGGCGCCCAGCGGATTGATGAAGGCATTGGCCAACTCGTAACAGGGGTCACCCAGCAGCCCCTTGGGATCAATGGCCAGCCAGCCCCGATCGGAGGACATGATGTTGTCATGGTGCAAATCGCCATGCAGCGGGATCTGCGCGGTGGGGCGATCAAACAGTTTGAGCGCTATGCCGGCGGCCCGGGCATACATGTCGCGGGCGGTGTGGGGCCAGGCGCGCACATCGGTATCAAACAGCGGCTGGAAGCGCTCGCGCAGCGGCAGCATGTCTTCAAGCGGCTCGGCGCGAGGACGGTGCAGGCCGCCCACCACAGAGCACAGCGCGGTGGTGGACTGATCATCATGACCGGCGCGCACGGCATCGCCCAGCGTGCCGCCATCGAGCCATTCCATGAAAATGGTATCGCCGTGGATATCAAAGACCGTTGCAGCCCCCTCCCCGCCATACCAGTTCATCAGGCGCCCGCCACGCCGCTCTTCCTGCGCCGCTGCAGGCTTGAGCAGTTTGAGCACGGCGAAATTGCGCCCGTTTTGCTCGACCTTGAAGATCGTGCTGGACGGGCTGTCGGCAAGCTGGGTCGACTTGGTCAGCGACCAGCGGATCATGGCGCGGCTGAGCGCGGTTTGAAGGGGCGACTGATTCATCATGACCGCCATTAGAGCAGAAGCAGGTGCCGGATTCGACTGGCAGCCAAACATGGCCGGAAAAGTTGATCAAGATGGGGCACAAGCCGGCAGCGGTTGCCCTTGACACAAAAGCAAGCATAACGCGCAAAAACGCTGGGACGGCAAGGCTTCTTAACCGGATGGGGGCGCATGATCAGCGCATGCAAACGGCGGGCCCTGGGGAGGACCATCGATGACGCATTACAAGAGTGACGACGCCTACGCCCATCCTGAACTGACCGACATTATCAGCCCTGACGAAGCGCGGCCGGGTCTGCTGCGGCAGTTTGCCAATGGCCTTGGCGGGCTGGTGGTGCTGATGCTGACCGGACTGGTGCTGATTGTCATGGTGTTCTGGAAATCGCCCTGACCGAACAGGCTATGGAAAACACCCCGACCATTGGCCGGGGTGCAATCAATCATGGGTCGGGCGGGTTAGCCTATTTGATGCGGTAGGCATCCTTGGCGGCCTGATAGCTCAGATGCTTGGCAACATCGCGCGCCGTGCCGCGCGAAATGCGGTTCTCACCCACCCAACGTCCCAGAAAGCCACAGACTTCGCGGCGCCAGACATCGTGACGGGCCGGGATCGAGAGCAGCGCGCGGGTGTCATCGTTGAAGCCGGCCAGATTATAGAAGCCAGCGCTTTCAACCACCTGATCGAGATAGCGACGAATGCCCTGTGGGCTATCATGGAACCACCATGGCGGCCCCACCAGCAGGCTGGGCCAGTAACCGGCCATGGGGGCCAGTTCGCGGGCATAAGTGGTTTCGTCGAGCACGAACATGATCAGGCGCAGATTGGGCTCATTACCGCAGCGTGAGAGCAGCGCGCGCAGGCCGTTGACGTAATCGGTGGTGCCCGGAATGTCGGCACCCAGATCGGGGCCACGCTCGGTGAACAGCAGCGGATCGGTGTTGCGGCGCGAGCCGGCATGGATCTGCATGACCATGCCATCCTCGACAGCCAGCAGGGCCATTTCGGTCAACATCTGGGCGCGGAACAGTTCGGCATCGTCGGCTGTATGCGTGCCAGCCAGAACGCGGTCGAGCAGTGCCTGCTTGTCGACCAGAGGCAGATCAGCCGTGTTGGCCGTCGGCACGCCGTGGTCGGTAGCCACCGCGCCATGCTGGCGGAAGAATTCGCGGCGAATGCGGTGGGCGTTGATCAACCCGTCCCACCTGGTGATGTCCTCGCCGGTCAGTTCGCCGAACTTTTGCAGGTTGGCGGAAATGGCAGGGCGGCTTGGGTCGGTGACGTCATCGGGTCGATAGGTGGTGCGGACGCGACCGATATAGCCATCGGCCTTCATCTTTTGATGATGCGGCAGGGCATCGAGGGCAAATTCGGTGGTGGCGATGACCTCGACATTTGCATTGTCGAGCACGGCGCGCGGCAACAGGTCGGGCGTGGCGAGCGCGGCATCAATGCGATCATAGATGGCGTCGGCGGTCTCGCCCGAGAGTTCTTCTTCAATGCCGAAGGACGCCTTGAGCGAATGATCGATCCAGGTCTTGGAGGGGGTGCCGGCAAACAGATAATAATTGGCCGCAAACAGTCGCCAGGCATCGCGGCCGCCGGCGACCGGCTTGCCATCCTTGCGGGGCACGCCCAGATCGTCATAGCTCAGGCCCCGGCTGCGCAGCATGCGCAAGACGTAGTGATCGGGCGTCAGAAACAGGCTGGCCGGATCAGAAAAGCGCTGGTTGTTGGCAAACCAGGCCGGGTCGGTGTGACCGTGCGGGCTGATCAGCGGCAGGTCGGAGACCTCGGAATAGAGCTGGCGCGCAATGGTCTGGGCGGGCTCGGAAGCGGGAAACAGGCGGTCTGGATGCAGGTGTGTCATGGACCATTTTTGCCATGAACCGCGTCCGGAATCAATCATCTTCCATACAAGATAAGCGATGGGGCCCGATTGATAAAATTAACGGCGTTCGCAGGATCGTCTTCGGCTTTTCGCGCCGCGGGATTAGCCTTCATGTACCGGGTGAGAACAGCGTAAAGCGGCGACCCAGTTGTGAGCCCGACCCGGCACGGATCGGCATGCTGAGGGGACGACCGAGAATGGCGCATCTCAATTTCGACCACGCACAGAGCAAGCCAAGCGGCACCCGCGCACAGGCGCGCGCCGCCAACCATGTCCATCACGCCCAGATCATGCTGGTTGCGGCAGGGATGACCGCGATGGGCATTGTAGCCGTGGCCGCCACGATGATGACCACCCTGCTCTAGCAGCAGAAGTCGCTATCTCGGCTCTGCGCGCCCCATGGCTGGGCGCGGCCTGTCCGCACACGCCCTGAGCGGGCAATACCCTCACCGCATGGCTGGATTGACCAATTGGGCCTACCGCAAAGCAGGCGGCGCGCCCATTTGTCTAGTCATGAAAGCGACCCGGCAATTCGGTTGGGTCTTATGAGGAACTGGCTATGAGCAATCCGCGCAAAACTTTGTTTGCGACCCTTGGCACCGTGTTCGACGTGTTCGGCAGCGCTGCTGCCGCCGCGGCGGCTGTTGAAGGTGGGCGTGCGCCCAAAGCCAAGCACCTCAAGACCCTCGGGATTGATTCCGACGCTTTCCGTTCGATCGGCAAGCGCTAAATCTCCTGGCAGCAGGGCGCGTCCCCTCCCTGAGCGACCTGCGCCGCGCACCCGACCTGACGTAAGAAAGCCCGGGCACCCTTGATTGGGTGGCCGGGCTTTTGCTTGCGTAATTACGCGCAGATCAGGCCGAGAGCTTGCTGGCCTGACGCAGTGGCACGCGCTTCTGGGCGAAGGTGGTGAGCAGACTGGTGGTGTCTTCCGATGAACACGGGCGGGAGAACAGGAAGCCCTGCCCCAACTTGCAGCCCAGTTCGGCCAGCGCCTGAACCTGATCGGCGGCTTCGATCCCTTCAGCGACAATCTTCATGTCGAGCTTGCGCGCCACCTCGATGATGCACCCCACAATGGTGCTGCTGGCAGCGTCGGAGCCGATACGGTCAACGAAAGACTTGTCAATCTTGATGACATCAACCGGGAAGCTGAGCAAATGGGTCAACGAGGCAAAGCCGGTGCCGAAATCATCAAGCGCTACCAGAACGCCACGCTCACGCAGGGCGCTGACGGTCTTGGGGACCTGATCGATACCGCCCATAAAGACGGCTTCGTTGACCTCAAGGGCGATGTGGTGAAGTGGCACGCGGGCGGCACCAAAGGTGTCAACGATGCGCTGTTCGAGGTCACCGCGCAGGAAATCGCCCGAGGTGACATTGATGCCAACATGCTGGAAATCAATGCCGTCATCGAGCCATTGGCGGACATCGCGTGCGACCTGGTTCATGATCTGGCCGGTCAATTGCCAGGCAATGCGCGGATCGGCGAAGGCGGCGTGGAATTCGCCGGCGCTGGCAATGCGCCCATCAGTCATGCGCATGCGAGCCAGCGCTTCTACGCCGACGATCTCGGCAGTGTCGAGGCGGACAACTGGCTGGTAGTGCGCCAAGATGCGGTTTTCGCTCAGCGCCAGGTCGACATCGCGCACCATGCGGGCGCGTTCGAGCATGGAAGTACGCAGATCGGGGATGAACCGGACAAAGCCGCCGCGACGAATTTCCTTGGCGTGATAGAGCGCGAAATCGGCGTTCTGCCGCAATGAACCACTGTCTTCGCCGTCAGCGCCGAACAGGGCACCCCCAAGAGTGATATGGGGGTCGATGGCCTGGCCATCGGCGTGGATCAGACCTGCGGCGGCCTCGATAATGGTGGTAGCCGCATCGTGCAGGCAGGTTTCGGTGCCGCAGGCGGGCACCAGCACGGCGAACTCGTCGCCGCCCAACCGACAGGCCACCAGGCTGGAATGGGCACCGGCAATGCGCTCAGCCAGGGTGCGGATCATCAGATCACCAACCACATGACCGACAGTGTCGTTGACGACCTTGAGATGATCAATATCGATCAGCAGCAGACCGAACGGGGCCTTATGCGAGACGGCATCTGCCAGCAATTCATCGAAGTGCCCGCGATTGGGTAGCCCGGTGAGCACATCGAAATAGGCAAGACGTTCGCTGCGCGCGCGCACCTTGTCGTGATCGATAGCAAGGGCGCACAGATGCAGGCAGGTCTGGACGATATCGCGTTCCACCACATTGGGGCCGCGACAGGTGCGATAATAGAAGGCGAAGGTGGCCACTGTCTGGCCGTTCTTGTCGCAGATTGGGCTGGACCAGCATGCCCGCAAACCCAAGGGCTGCGCCAATGCGCGATAATCGGCCCAGAGGGGGTCATTGTCGATATCGGTGACCATTACCGGCTGTTTGGTGTAGGCAGCGGTGCCGCACGAGCCGGTTTGTGGCCCAATGGGAAGATCAACAAGCGCTGCAGAGAACTCTGGTGGCAGGCTGGGAGCCGCGAGCGGCTGAACCCGTCCCGCGCCATCAATGGCGAGAATGGAGCAGATGGCGCCGGGGGCCATGGCTTCGGCCCGGCGGCACAGCAACTCGGCGATCGACGCAATCGTCTCGCCGCGAGCGACTGCTTCAAGCACCTCGGTCTGCAAATGCAGCAATAATGCACTGTCGGTGACCATGAAAACCTCTCACCGGTCGCTTCAGAACAAAAACGCTGTACCACCACGTTTTATCACGAGGCTTCACTATGACGCACAAGCTTGAGGCAGGCGTTAAACGCCATGGTTAGGCAGGTCTTACAGATGTTGTGACAAAGCCGAACGCATCTTGATCAATACGTCGCCCGACCGCCCGAGAGATCGAAGACGCTGGCCGTGGTGAAGCTGTTGTCGCGACTGACCAGCCAGGCCACCATGGCGGCGGCCTCCTCGACTTCCAGGAAGCGCCCGCGCGGGATGCGCACCAGCATGTAGTCGATGAATTCAGGGGTCAGTGTGTCGAGAATGGCGGTCTTGGCCGTCGCGGGAGTGATGGCATTGACCCCGATATCGAATTTGGCCAGTTCCTTGCCCAGCGACTTGGTCAGCCCGATAACGCCTGCCTTGGCGGCTGAATAGGCCGATAGGTTGGGATTACCCTCCTTGCCGGCAACCGAGGAAATATTGACGATGCGCCCGTAATTGCGGGCCTTCATGGCGCCAATCACCACCTTGTTGACGTAGAAGGTACCGTTGAGATTGACCTCGACAACACGACGCCATTCGTCCGGGTCGTAATCCTCCAGGCTGGCATTGGAGCCAGCAATGCCAGCGGAGTTGACCAGGATCGATACCGGCCCGATCTGGCGTTCGACTTCTGCGTGAGCGCCCAGCAGGCTGGCATAATCGGTGATGTCCACGACCATGGATGAGGCGGCCGCCCCCAGGGCCACAGTGGCCTGTGACAGCACCTGGGCGTTGGAATCCCACAGGCTCACCTGAGCGCCGCTGTCGATCAGCCGCTTGGCGATGGCGAAGCCCAGCCCCTGGGCACCGCCGGTGACAATGGCGACCTGGTCGCGAAGATCGATCTGGTTCATGCGTGCTGGCCTCGGAATGACGACGGGTCAGGCAGACTGAGGCGGGCATGCCGCGGCGCGCCGAGTCTCCCCCTGCGCCCATAGTGCGACCTGTGCGCCGGCAGAAACAAGCCCGCGACGGCGCGAAGTGTCAGGTTGAGTCTGATGGCGGATAGCGGCGTGATGCACCTGGACGGTACGGCTCACGCTCGCGTGTTGAACGGAACGGACAGCAAATCCGCCCGTTCTGCCCTGGATATTCAAGGAGCGAGCATGTCCACGATCACGACCATCAACCCTGCCACCGAAGAGGAAATCCAGACCTATAACCGGATGAGCGAGGCTGAGGCGATTGACCGGGTCGAGGCCTGCCATACCGCGTTTGTGGAATGGCGCATGCTATCGCATGCAGAGCGCGCACCCTATCTGAACAAGATCGCGCAGAAACTGCGCGACAATGCCGATGATCTGGCCGCGCTGATGACGCAGGAGACCGGCAAGCTGATCAAGGACGGCAAGCGCGAGGTGGAAATCTGCGCCGCGATCTTTGAATACACCGCCAAGAATGGCCCAGACGCGCTGGCCGATGAAGAGCGCACCCATGGCGCCAAGCAGAAGCGCGGCGTGGTGAGCTACCAGCCCATTGGCGTGATCTACTCCATACAGCCATGGAACTTTCCGCTCTACCAACCGGTGCGCGTGCTGGCTGCCAATCTGATGGCGGGCAATGGCTGTGTGCTCAAGCATGCCAGCATCTGCACCGGCTCAGGGCTGCGCCTGCGCGAATTGTGCATCGCAGCAGGCCTGCCCGAAGATCTGTTCCAGGTCGTGCTAATCGACCACGACATCAGCGACAAGCTGATTGCGCACCCCAAGGTGCGCGGCGTGACCCTGACCGGCAGCGATAGCGCGGGCCGACATATTGGCGCTGTGGCTGCCAAGGCGCTGAAAAAGACCGTGCTCGAACTGGGATCGAACGACGCCTATCTCGTGCTCGAAGATGCCGACATTGATACCGCCGTGAAATATTCGGTGATGGGACGGCTGTACAATAATGGCGAAACCTGCGTCTCGGCCAAGCGCTTCATCGTGACCGAAAAGGTGTATGACGCCTTTGTCGATGCCTTTGTCGCCAAGATGAAGGATATCAGCCTGGGCGATCCAACCGACGAGAACAGCCAGCTTGGGCCTCTGTCGAGTCAGGACCAGTTCGATACCGTCAAAAGCCAGGTTGACGAGAGCGTCGCCAAGGGCGCGAGCGTCCTGTGTGGTGGCACGGCGCCTGACCGGACGGGGGCGTACTACCCCGCCACGGTGTTGGCGGATCTGAAACCCGGCATGCCCGCCTATGACGACGAAATCTTTGGGCCGGTCGCCTCGATCATTCGCGCCAAGGATGACGAGGACGCCATGCGTCTGGCCAATGAGAGCCGGTATGGACTGGGCGGCGGCATCTTTTCCAAGAATGAAGAGCGTGCGCTGGAACTGGCACGCGACCACTTCGATACCGGCATGATCCGCATCAATTCGTTCGGCGCGGCCGACCCCAACATGCCATTCGGGGGCGTAAAGGATTCCGGCTATGGCCGCGAACATGGCGGCTTCGGCATGAAGGAATTCGTCAACACCAAGGCGATTTTCCTGCCGTAACCGCGCAGCGGCGCCGGTTTTCCGGTGTTCCGCCCACCTTTTCGACATCCCGCGCGACATGCGCAACCCAAACCAAAATCTAAGCTTAGGAGCACAGTTATGAGCATGAATATTCTTGTTGCCGGCGCAACCGGCAAGACCGGGCGCCAGCTCGTCCAGGCCCTGATCGATCAGGGCCACCAGCCCACAGCCCTGGTGCGCGAAAGCTCGGACACCAGCGCCCTGCCCGGGGGTGCGAAGCTGCGTCAGGGTGATCTGACCGATTTGCCGGCGGGCGTATGCGAGGGCATGGATGCAGTCGTCTTTGCGGCAGGCTCGGGCGGTTCAACTGGTCCCGAAATGACCGACAAGGTGGATCGCGAGGGCGCGCAACGCCTGGTCGATCTGGCGCGCGCGGCGGGCGTTTCCCGCTTTGTCATGCTGAGTTCGGTCGGCGCCGACCAAGCCAATCCGGAAGGCAAGCTGGCGCATTATCTCAAGGCCAAGCACGCCGCCGACGAACACCTCAAGGCGTCCGGCCTGACCTACGCCATCCTGCGCCCGGTTGCCCTGACTGACGATGGCCGCAGCGACGATGTGATTCTGGGCGAAGACGTGGACAAATCAGCCGAAGCCTCCCGCGCCGACGTGGCGCATGTGCTGGCCGAAGCGGTGACGACCGGTCGATATGATGGGCAGGCGCTGAACCTGCAGTCAGCTTAGCTCAGAGAAAAGCCGCGCTGGAAACGCTCTCGGGCATCACGAAGTGGTCTTTGTAAAGAAAGGTGGTGCCGGGACCGGAATCGAACCAGTGACACGCGGATTTTCAATCCGCGCCAATCTCAACAATAGCAACGGCCTTGCGTTTTATGTTGCGCCTGTGTCGCGTGGCCAGATTTTTCGAGATCTGTTTTCTACCACTTCAAAGGTCTGAAATGCAGCGCGTGCCTTGCGGGTCGGTATTGGGCGTTCATATCGCCCCCGTATAACGTCCGACAATTGCTCATGCGAGACGTCAGACCGTGGGCCCACAATCACTTCGGCCAGTTGCAGTTCGTCGGTAAAGTCCGCGAAATAGAGCCCCGTGACTGGATCGCGCTGCTCTAATCGGCAGAACAATCGGCGTTCGTGCTCATACGCCCAAGCATCGAATTTCAAGTGAAGCAGCCGGTGCATCTCCGGACCAGCAAGCTGTGACAACGAGCGGACCCCGAGTTCATCCAGCTTTGGTCGCTCTGAAATATACTCAACAGAAGCGGCGTGCGATTCCGGCACGTCGATGCCAAGGCAAAGTCCCTTGTAACCGTCAGCGTAGTGCGCCCATTGCAATGGATGTTGCCACGTCTCGCTCATGCAGATTAGGCCGTACCCCAAGTGCATGTCGTTCTTCCAATTCATAAGCGCGCGTCGCTCTGCCGGGAATAACCGCACTCCAATGAACTCAAAGGGATCGTTGAGTTCATTGACCCTGGCAATTTTCAACCGCCTGTCGCGAATTGCCTGTAGGCCATATTGCTGCTTGGTGAAGTAGTAGAGGCGCATGAAACCATCCTATGCGAGAAGCACAGCCTCGGCCGCTGCAAGCTCGTCCTGATCTTCACCCCGTGGGAAAAGGTGCGAATATGTGTCCATCGTCAGGTTGATCGTGGCATGTCCAAGCCGCTCTTGCACAATCTTTGGCGGTAGGCCCAATCCACCATCTTGCGGGCGGTTGATGCACCAGCTGGCGTAGAAGTGCCGCAGCGAGTGCATGCCCGTATAGCGGGCGGCAAGGATCGGCTGGCCTTCGGCGTCGAGCTTGCCAGTGTCCACCGTCACCCCTGCCCTAATCTGGGTAGGTAGCAGCCCCCGGTTGATCATGTTGGCCAGGCTCTCGACCTTTCCCCGCCCGTTCGGGAACACCAGGTCCAGTTCCTTGATCGGCTCGCCATGAGCGTCCTTGCGGCCGGAATCGCGCTTGGGGCAGATTAGGCGCCATTCGCGCAGCGTGTTGACCACGATCGGCGGAAGGGGCACTTCACGCTCCCCAGCTTCCGACTTCGGCTGGCCAATGTCATTGAAGCGGTCTGCGCGCTGGCGGACATGCAGAACCTTGCGCTCCAGATCCACATCGCTCCAGCGCAACCCACGCAACTCCGAAGCGCGCAGGCCGGTAAAGATGGCAGTGAGCAGCACCGGGCGCCCGCGGCCCGTCAGTGCGCCCACAATGGCCTTGATCTCTCCGGGCGCTGGAATGTCTACTCCAACCTTCAATTTGCCCTTGGCGCGCTTCTCTGCCCGCCTGTCAGATGATCCGCGCCGCCCGCGCATCTCCCGCACCACGTTGCGGGCAACCAGGCCGCGCTCCTGGGCGTCGGCAATGAGAGAGCCGAGGCTGACCACCACCTTGCGAACCATGGCCGGTGAGCGGCCTTCATCGAGCATCCGCTCTTCGAATTGGCGCAGCGCCGGCAGTGTCATGGCGTTGAGGCGAGTTTCACCGATGAACGGGCCGATATGGAGCTCAAGGTGTTGGCGATACTGGTCGACAGTAGAGCGCTCGCGTCCCGCCCTGCCTTTAGCCGCGATCCACATGCGGCCAGCGTTCATAATGGTGGCACTGGCAGCATCTGCCACATGCACGCCCTCGCGGACTTCCACGGCGGCGGTGGAGGCGAACTGGTCGGCTTCCTTCTTGCGCTCAAAGGTCTTGAGACGCCGCTTACCCTGGCTGTCGAGGTAATCAACCACCCATGCGGATTTCTCGACGCCGCCAGTCGACCAGTTGCGTTTGCGGACGCTCACAGCTTCCTCGTTTTGGTGACGGCGGCTTCTGGTCCAAACAGTTTGTCCCGCGCTCTCGCTGATGCGGCCTCATTTGACAGCCTGCCATAGGCGGAGACAACGGACCCACGTGGCTCACCACGCCAAAAATCCAGCAGCACCTGCAGATCCACATCAAGCAGAAACATGATCCGACTCCCTATTCCTCGATAGCAACCCAGCCGGCGGGCGTGATCGCGAACGGTTCGTTCCGAAATCTGGAAATGCTCAGCAATTTGCGCCGGTGTGTAATAGCCCGGCAAGCCCGCGATTGGTGGTGTGCGTTTGGGCAGACCATCAGATGAAACACTCATGGCTTTGACCGCTCACTTCTTTCGATCGGGCAAACCACGCGCCCGATCACTTTCTAAGCGTTTGGCGTCAACTTCTCCCGCTCGTTTGAAAATCTCAGACTTTTCGAGCTTTTCAGGATTCCCATTTGCCGCCGCAAACATCTCCCGCATGAAATCTTGCATCAGCTGGATCTCGTTGTGCATGAGCAGCATATGCTCCCTGTCCCTAGCTTCTTCCTCAGGCGATTTCAGCGAGGAGCCCAACCTCTCGATGATCTCAGCGTTCATTGAGCGGCCATTGGCTTCGGCAATTTCGCGGATCCGTTCTCTCATGCCGTCGGGAAAGCGCACAACGAATTGGTCAGAACCCCGACTTGGTATCCGTGCCATGAAACTCTCCATATATCGTCATGATAGCACCAACATATGATAGCGCTTGACGCAATGCTATGCCGAGCCTAGTAATATGCTTAGCATATCATGAAGGAAGGCACTCATGGCTGACATCAGTCGAAAAACCGATCAGTACCCCTTGCGACTTCCAGAAGGCATGCGCGACCGCATACGCCAACAGGCAGCGGCCAACCGTAGATCGGTAAATTCGGAGATCATCTTTTACCTCGACCAAGCGCTGGAAGCTCGGGAAGAAAATGGTCCAGCAGCGGGTGCAACCGCTCTGGACCAGGAACCGACCACCCCCTGAAAGGATAGATCAATGCTCAGCAATGAGAATAGCACCAGCACGTCTGGCAGCGCAACGCCCATCGACTGGCGGGCGGTAGTAGATGGCCATGACGGCCTCTACGACCATGCAGTCATCATGACCCGCCATCTTTACGTTTTGATGGACCGGCTCGAAACCTGCCTCAGTGCGAACCGTGGGCGTGTGACTGAAACCGGTATCACCCTTGTTTTCCAGCAGGATGGCATCGACGCCAACCTTTGGCTCGTTAGCGAGGCATGGCAGCTCGCCAAGAGCCTTCGTGAGAAGATCGAGGCCGTTCAGGCCCAGATGGAAGCCGCCGAGGTGGCAACATGACCCTGCGCGAACAACTGGAAACCATCATCGAAGAAGCCATCGGCATGCTCGACCAACTCGATGGCGACTGTGACTTCGAGCAAAACGGCGATCTTGAGCCCAGCCTTTGCAAGTTCGGCGCCTGGCATAATGGCCAAGCCCATGACGACGACCGCGAGCTCGACAATTCCGACAACGAACTGGAGGAACCAACCCGCATCGAACCTCAAGGCAGCTGGATCTATGGGGGCGCAAATGCAGCCTGAACTCGAAACTCTCGATCTGGTCTGGGGCGCCAAAGCAATCGCCAAAATCCTTGGCGTCACCGACCGCGCCGTTTTCCACATGCTGGCCAAAGGCGAGTTGCCGGCGCGCCAGGTCGGTCAGCGATGGGTGGCCAGCCGTCGAAAGCTTGTCGAGCACTTCGAGCGGGAGGTCCCGCCATGAGGTTGTTGGGCATCTACATCGCACGCGTCCGCCTGGCGGTGGCCAGGTGGCACCGCAGGCAAGCACTCGCCCATGTTGCCGCGGCTAGTCGATATTTGGAGGGCCTGCGCAATGAGACATAGCCAGGTACGCCACCGACGGTGGAAGACATTGCTGCCGCCGATTCATAACCGGCGCCCAGACCGCCAAGCGGAGCGCAGCCGTGCTCAGTTGGCGGTGGCGGTGGCCTTGCGTGATGGCCGGCTGGAAAAACAGCCCTGTGAGACATGTGGAGCGGTGGAAGGCGTCGAGGCGCACCACGATGACCTAGCCGCGCCTTTGGATGTGCGGTGGTTATGCGCAACCCATCAAGGGAGCGTTGCCAGTGCCGCGTCGTAATCGGGTAAAGCGCGCCGGTGGTGCCAGATTCTGGGTGCAACTCGAGCATTGGCTGCTCGATACCCCAGCTTGGCGCCACCTCTCTGCCAACGCCAGGGTGATCTATGTCGAGATCAAGCGGCGGTACAACGGCAAGAACAACGGTCTGATTTCACTCAGCGCGCGGGAGGCAGGCGATGCGGTCAACGCCAGTCAGCAGACCGGTGCCAGGGCCCTTACCGAACTATCTGATCACGGCTTTATCGAGATCACCGAAGACAGCACCTTCAACCGCAAAGTGCACATTGCGCGCCGATACCGGCTTACCGAGGCTGCCGATGACCGTCCGGGCCTGCCGAAAATGGCCTCCAAGGACTTCTTGAAATGGGCGGCGGAATCCCCCGCAAAATCTAAAACTCAGTTCCATAGGTGTGACGCCACAGTATCACCCATGGAACACGAGCCCGCCAAAAGGGGCGTTTTGACGGTTAACAGTTCCATGAGTGGCACTGTTAAGCCAGAAACGCCGGTTTCACAGTTCCATGGGCGGAACAGTATCAGATCATCAGCCAGCCAGCCCCACAACAGGAGGGAAGCGTCATGAAGGGACACGACCCGTTTCAGCTAGACCTCTTTACCCGTGCCGATGGGGAAGGGATTGCGCAGATCGCTACCCAAGCAGCAGGCAAGCAATCCCTTCCTGCACCGGCGCCCGCGTCTCCATCCCTCTTGACCGATGCAGGGCATCGGCCTTGTCGGGACGAAACTACTGTGCTGCGTTTCCCTGTCGAGCGGTGGGCTCCACGCCTATGGCTGGTCAAGGTCGACAAGATCGCCCGACAGCTCCGAGAACGGAAAACCGAACGCGGCCGATCGAACCTTTGGCGCTCCGCCATCGAAACCTTGTTTTCCCAGATGCGGCGCCGTGGTGCGACCGGCTCCGAGATTGACCGACAGATCGCGGACTTTCACGCGGCGGTTTCTTGGGCCCTGTCCGACCAGCAGAGCGGACCAGGTGCAGCATAAACGGGGGCGCATCTGCAAAGTCCACCGAACCAACATCCCATACCGGTGTGGGTCTAAATTTCGTGTTCTTGCAGATTGATGTTCTGAAACGGCCAATCTGCAACGCCATTAACTGACCCACCTGACAGCCCACCCACAACCCCAGAAAGTACAAATCATGAACAAAACACCAGCCAACGACACCCAGCCGAACCAAAAGCGGGTCAAGGAAATGTGCGACCTTTTGGTCGAGCGCGCCACGACAATGATGGCCGATGAAGCGGGGGCGCCGGTCGAGATGATTGTTGATCGCCTGCTGACGTTCGCGATCGCTCAGATGGCGTCGACGTATGGCCGCCAGGAAGCGCTCAACATGCTGCGCTTTGCGTCCGATCAGGTGAACGCCGGAAATTTCGACCACCTGATCCACAACGGCCGACCTAACTAACTTGCCGACCAATGCCTTCGCGCCTATTATCGGGGCGTCTGATTTGCATCCGTCACCAGCTGGCCTGGGGCGCATGGCGACAGGCACCTTCGGTGCAACCTGCTGGTCAGGGGCGCGAAGCACAAACCAAGGGCTCTAAGGAGCCTGTGCTTTCACGCATCGAGGCGCCCATGAAGTTCGACAACTCCCAAGATAAGCGATCCCCAGCCCTTCGGCTCAAATTCGACGCTGCCAGTGGCAACGGCGAGTTCTCTGGTTATGCCAGCACCTATGGGGGGCTCCCCGACAGCTATGGCGACGTCATTGCCGCGGGGGCCTACTCGGAAACCCTGAAGGCGCACAAAGCCGCTGGCACCATGCCGGTGATGCTTTGGGCTCACGACCAGGCGAGGCCAATCGGGCGATGGCTCGAAATGAAAGAAGACGCCAAGGGCCTATTCGTTCGTGGCCAGTGCAACCTCAACACCACGGCAGGCAGAGACGCTCACGAGCATATCAAAGCCGGGGACGTGACCGGCATGTCGATCGGCTACCGGATCAAGGAATACTCTGTCGATAACGACACGGGCATCTGGACGCTTGAATCCGTCGAGTTGCGGGAGGTGTCAGTCGTGGCCCTGCCTGCCAATCAAAGCGCACTGATCACCAGCAAAGCCGATTTGGTTGATCTGATGGTCAAATCGGGATTGCCGCATTCGGCAGCCCGCAAGGTCGCCGCCGGCGGCTTCTCCGCACTCTCCCACAAAAACGAAACCGACGACGAACTGGTCAAGGCCGCGCTGGCCACAGTGAACGCGTCACTGACCAATCTTGAAAGGAATACCCGATGAGCAAAGCAACCCGCGCTGGCGGCTGTGGCTTCACCGCAATGAACTATCTGGGCGCACCTCAGATCGCATTCGATCACACCGAACGCGGCGGCGGTGGCGATATCAACGTCAAAGACCTGATGTCCGCATTTGAAAAGCGCGACGAAAAGCTGATCGCTGAACTGGCAACCGTACAGGTCAAAACCGCGGCGGTGGCCGAACAGCTGGCCCAGATTGAACAGCGCATCGCGGAAGGTGACGGCGGCAGCTTCCAGAGCCGCGACACCGGCGCCACCGTTGGTGAGCAATTCATCAACAGCGAGAACGTGAAAGGACTTCTCGAAACCGCAAACCGTCGCGGCAAGGCCGATCTGCAGCTCAAGGCGTCCTTGACCTCGCTGACCACTGACGCAGCCGGATCTGTTGGCGCTGGTATGGCCCGCAGTCGGGATAACATGGTGTTGCTCCCGCAGCGCCGGCTGACCGTACGCAGTCTGCTGCCACAAATTCAGATCACCACTGGCGCCGTGGAAGTGCCCGTCCAGAAGGACCGCAACAACAACGCAGCGATGGTGGCGGAAGGTACGGCGAAGCCGCAAAGCGACATCCAGCTCGAGCTCAAGACTTTCAACGCGCGAACTATCGCCCACTGGATGAAGGCTTCGCGGCAGGTGCTGGATGACGTGCCACAGCTTCGCGGTATCGTTGACAATGAACTGCTGCAGGGCCTGGGCTTGAAGGAGGAAGGGCAGCTACTGAACGGCGACGGCACCGGCCAGAACCTCTTCGGCATGGTTCCGCAGGCGACAGCCTATTCCGCGCCTATCGCTATCGCTAGCGCCACGAGCATCGACACAATTGGCCTGGCACTGCTGCAGAACGCGCTGGCTGAGTACCCTGCGGACGGTATCATCATGAACCCTGCAGACTGGCTCTACATCCGCCTGCTCAAAGACGCGGGCGGCAACTACATTTTTGGCGAACCAGGCCAGACAGTGGAGCCGCGCCTGTTTGGTGTTCCGGTGATTGCAACGCCAGCCATGGCCGTCGACAAATTTCTCGTAGGCCAATTCCAGACCGCCGCGACCATCTATGACCGCTGGGACGCTCGCGTTGAGATCGCCACGGAAAACGAAGACGACTTCATCAAGAACATGCTCACGATTCTGGCCGAGCAGCGCCTTGCCTTTGCAGTCAAGCGCCCTCTCGCTCTGACCTACGGCGATTTCGGCCGCGTGGCATAGCCATTGCGATGATCGGCCCGGCAGTCGGTCAGCGCAGGGGGCGGGAATAATCCCACCCGCCCCCACTTACTCCACCGGTGACCAAGTTCCGTTCGCACCGAGAGCAAATTCAAAAACAAAAGTTGAGGCCACCCCTTAGGGGGTGATGTGTATCGAAAGATAATCCCAATGACAGAAAACCTGTCTCCGAAGATGGCAGCCCGTCGCGCGGCGCTTGCCGAGGCTATCATTCCAATGCTTGAGGCTCGAAAAGTAAAGCTCGATGCCGGCAGGCCAGCATCAAGCGAGGATAGGGCACGGCTTGAGGAAGATCTGGCTTGGTGGTCGAGGGAGGCGAAGTAATGGCAACACCTGGCCCCTACAACGTCGGCACTATCACGGTGGCGAACGGCTCGACATCGATCGCAGGCACAAACACCTTTTGGGTTGGTGCGGTTCGTGAGAATGACATGCTGTTCGTCCCTTCGCAGGGTTTGATGGCCCGCGTCACTGCTGACCCAACGAATAACGCAGTCTTGGCGATCACTGCTTGGGCCGGCACGTCGCTCGTAGATTCCGCCTACGAAGTCATCCCAGCTGCTGACTCGACCACCAGTGCGGCTCGGGTGCGCGATCTGCTGGCCAACCTCACAGTCGTGGAGGCCAACGGTCGCGGCCTGTTCTATCGCTTCAGCGACAGTGTGACCGACGCCGATCCGGGCTCTGGCTATCTGCGCTTGAACAACGCAACGATTGGCACCGCGACTGCGGCTTATCTCGACAATCTCGACGCCAATGGCGCTACGGTGTCGGCTGAACTGGACACCTGGGACGACAGCACGTCGCTGTACAAGGGCACGCTCTGGCTGCGCTCGATCGCCGACCCATCTGTGTTTCATTCGTTCAAGATCACCGGGTCGGTGGTTGACGCCACTGGCTATCGCAAGTTGACGCTGGTCTATGTCGGCGGGTCGAGCACGTTCTCGGCAGACGATGAAATGATGGCGTTCTTTGTGCCGACTGGTGACCAGGGCGATGGCTTCGTTACCGATGCTGAAGTTGCAGACCCATCCGGACTGACCGCGCTGGAAGGCGAGGCTGTTGGTTATCTGGTATTTGTCACCGATCTGAGCACGCTGTTTGCCTCGGCCTATGACGGTCGCAGCGGTGTGGTGCGGCTGATAGCCGGGCCGGATTGGGAACTGGCGGCGCTCTATACGGGGACAAAGGGCGACACTGGCGATCAGGGCGACAAAGGATGGTCGCCTCAGATTGTTGTGGTGTCAGATGGCACGCGCCGCGTTCACCAATTGGCTGGCTATGTAGGCGGCGCTGGCACCGCGCCGACTGCCAATGTTGGGGAATACCTAAAAGGCGACGGCACGTTTACCGCAACAATAGGCGATGCGGCCGATGTCCGTGGCCCTGCGGGCCTCAACGGCGCCGGCACTGTTGCAAGCGTCGAGGCGGGCACTGCCATTTCAGTGGATAGCGCCGACGCGACCGCTCCCATCGTCTCAGCCATTCTCGCAAGTCAGGTGGAGGCGGAGGCCGGGGCAATCAACAACAAGCTGATGACGCCCCTGCGAGCGCAGCAAGCCATCGAAGCGGCGGTCCCCAACGTTGGAACATTCACTGGTCAGCTGACCCCGGCTTCATCGGGGTCCATCACGATGGGCAACAACACCGGCACGTACTTTCGCTTTGGCGACATGGTGTTCTTCACCGGCATATTCGACGCTTCGTCGGTCTCTTCGCCGTCTGGGCTGCTAACCCTTGTCACTACCGGCTTGCCGGTGAGCGCAAACAACAACCGCAACACTGCGGCTATCACACTGAACATATTCAGCCAGGTAGGCGGCGCCGATACCATCTTTCAGGCTCGCCTTCTGAAGAACACGGCCGATATCAAGATCGTTCACCTCAATCTTACCAGTGGCACAGAAGGATCAAACACAAGCGCCTTGATCAAAGCCAATACGGCAGTGGTGCTGAGTGGGTTCTACATGGTTGCATGATGCGCCGGGGCACCCAAAACTTCAGAAAGCGACCGTTCTCTGGACCCGCCATTCCCTCACGCGCAGGTTTTTTTCTTGCTGGAAGTTCGCGGGTGCAAACCTAGTGCGAACCTTGGCAAGAACTTGCAGTAAGTCTCTGATAACATTGCCCATCCTCAAATTGAGGACGGACCCGAAATGGTTCGCAGTTCGCAGCTAGGTTTGCAGTGCGAACCAAAGTGCGAACTGAAGTCTCCCTATGTGGCGACACCAAGAAATGCAAAGCCCGCCACGCAAAGGCAGATGGCCGCAAAAATGGCAGTGACGATCGCGATCGTTCGCCAGATGTTACCGAACAGAGTCAGTCGATCGGTACGGTCCCCGTTTTCCACATAGGGGTGCGTATAGGTGCGCTTCCGTGAGTAAAGGGAGTGGGCGAAATAGATCTGACTTAAGTAGGCCGCTAGAGTGCTGAGAAGCGTGGCCAACATGCTCGTGAAGAGAACAGCGAGAATCCCGTTGATGACCTGAAGGGCACCGGGAACTTGGGAGAGATGGTCATAGTTCGCGCTGTAGAAACCTAGGGCCGCTGCGATGCCGCCAGCGGCAGTTAGGGCCAGAGTACGAATCCCTAGGATGGAAAAGGCCTCAACCTGCCCGACATGGCTCTTAATTGCCTCGTCTTGCCGGTCGTGGGCGCGCTCAGCCTCTTTCCATTGCTGTTTCTGCCATTCTGTAGGCTCAGACGGCACAGGCGCGTTGCTTGACATTGCAGCCTCCATGTCGCGCCCTTGTCCCGTGGCGCATCCGGACGATAGCGGAACCCTAGGGCGGACAGCTACCCCAGAGCTCTATGGCTTCTTCGGGATCAAGCGCTCGAGCAGATCCGCAGCATCGGCGGTGTTTCTGTCGATTCGGGCGAGGCGAAAAAGTACGGCGCCGATTGCCAGCAGCAGCAGCCCGGAAAACATGAGCCCGAAGCCTGGCGTCATAGCCATAGCTGCCGCCATCGAAGGAATGGGGCCGGCGGACCCGTCAGGCCCAACCGATCGAGCTGCGTTCGCGGCCAACGCCACCCACGCGCCGCCAGCAATAATCGCCAGCCAACCCAACACCGAAAACACTACCGACATTGGCGCCTCCCCTGATGCTTCCATTTTACTTGGTTCGAGAGAGTGTCATCCCTCATGCGCTTTTGGAAGTAGGACCACGCCCCGCGCGATCTGCAAAACTACGTTTCGGCTCAGAAGCCTGCAGGCAGCCCAGGGAATCTAGCCACCGGTCTATTGCCCTAACGTCATAGAGGACCTTGGTGCCGATCTTCACAGGCGCCACCGGACACCAGGCAGAGAAGCCAGCGGTGGATTTGAAGCCAACATAGTTGGCGGCCTCGATCTTGGTGAGCATTCGCCGGGTTGGTAGCGCGAGCGCTGGTTTCATGTTGCATCCTTGTCGCGTGGATTCGCCGAGACAGTCGAGAACGTCGCGGAAATGCTGGGAATTGCTTTGCAACACGCACGCAACAAATTTGCGCCAACTTCGCGGGCGCAACACAATTAACTGATTGAAACATATGGGAAAATTGTGGTGCCCGGGACCGGAATCGAACCAGTGACACGCGGATTTTCAATCCGCTGCTCTACCAACTGAGCTACCCGGGCAAGTGGGCGGAAGGTCCGCCCGGCTGAAAGCCATGGGCCTTATAGGGGATGGGTTTTTGCCGTGCAAGCGCGAAAAGCGCCTGTTGAAAATCAGTTTGCACGATTGGCCAGAAACTGGCGGGTCAGCTGGGGTTTTTGGGGCGATGGACGGCGCAGATGGATCAGAATTCGTCGTCCTGATCGTAGCTGGGGATGGAATTGTCGTTCTCGGACATAGGCTCGTCATCGCGCGCGGGGATGACATAGCCGCCGGTAAGCCAGCGATTGAGGTCCACATCGGCGCAGCGCTTTGAGCAGAAGGGCTTGAAGGCCTCAACGGCAGGCTTGGAGCAGATGGGGCATTTTTTGGCGGCGGCTGGGATGGCCATCAGACGCCCGACAGCGTGGACTGATTGAGCCAGTTGAAATGGACTGGATAGCCCTCGCCGGCCAGCAATTGGGCGGTTTCCATCAATGGCAAGCCAACCACGCCCGAATAGGAGCCGGTGAGCTTGACGACGAAGGCAGCCGCAATGCCCTGGATGGCGTAGCCGCCAGCCTTGCCGCGCCATTCAGCGCTGGCCAGATAGGCTTCCATCTCGCGGGTCGAGAGCCGCTTGAAGCGAATGCGGGTTTCCACCAGCCGCTGGCGCTTGGCGCCCGAGGGCGTGAGTACCGTCAGGCCGGTATAGACGCGATGGGCCCGCCCCGAGAGCATGGACAGGCACTCGCTGGCCTCTTCCATGGTTTCGGCCTTGGGCAGAATGCGCCGCCCTACAGCAACGACCGTATCGGCGCCAAGCACCAATGCGTCAGCACCAAAGCCCGCAGAGCGGGCCTTGTGTTGGGCGGTCAATGCCTTGAGGTCGGCCAGACGCTGCGCCAGCTTGCGTGGCAGCTCGCCCCTTTCAGGGGTCTCATCGACATGGGCGGGCACAAGGTGCTCGGGCTCGATGCCGATTTGATTGAGCAATGCCAGCCGGCGCGGCGAGGCGGAGGCCAGGATCAGGTCCGGACGGCTGGCCATCGCGTTAGCCTTACTTGAAGCGGTAGGTGATGCGGCCCTTGGTCAGGTCGTAGGGCGTCATTTCGCACAGGACCTTGTCACCAGCGAGGACGCGAATGCGATTCTTGCGCATGCGGCCAGCCGTGTGGGCGATGATCTCATGTTCGTTTTCCAACTTGACCCGAAAGGTCGCATTGGGAAGCAATTCCACTACCACGCCCGGAAATTCGAGCACTTCTTCCTTTGCCATACTGTCTCCAGATAAGACCCCGCGCAGCTCGGAATGGCGCGCCAGGGGTCGGAAATTGGGCGGAACCTACTTCAATTCATCGGGTTTGTGAACCACCGGAAACCAGTGACTCCAACCGCTCCCGAACACGCCTTGAAAGCGTGTCCCGCAACTCGCGATATGCACCGAGAACAACGTCGCGATTGCCCTCGACAAGTGAGGGGTCCGCAACCTGCCAGCGCTCGACAGCGCCCGCCTCCAGACCCTTGCGGGCCACGGCTTCCGGGGCATCATCGGACAGGCAGATCACCAGATCAAAATGGTTGGCCACCAGCTCGTCGAGAATGTGGGGCGTGTGCACGCTCATATCAATACCGACTTCTTCCATGACCTGATGGACGAACTGATCCGCCTTGCCGCCATTGACGCCAACCGAGCGGGCGATGATGCGACCGGGGAAAGCCTTGCGCGCGAGCGCGGCGGCGATAGGCGAGCGCACCGAATTCATCGAGCAGACGAACAGCACGGTGGGCAGCTCGGATTTGCTCTCGTCAATGCGGCTGGCATAGGGCTGGACGGCACAGATCAGGGTGAACAAGCGCCGGGCGGTATTGAGATCGATGATCAGCTTGTTATCGAGCCGGGTACGCAGCAGTTCGGCCGCTTCATTGTGCATGCCGCGCCGGGCCATATCGACCGTTTCGATCTGGAAGGGCTGAGCGGAGCGGATCGCCTCATAATAGGCATCGCGAATGCGGAAATAATCGCGGATCAGGCGCCGGAACGGGGTAAGCGAGAGATAGTGCGCGGCGATGGGCTGGAAGGTATCGGGATTGCGCACGTCGAGCACGATGGAATTGCCGACGATGGACATATGCAGCGCAAACGGCCCCTTGGCGCTGACGCGGGCGGGGCGGAAACTATTGTCCTCGAGCAGATCATAAATGGCGATGCGCCACTCATGCACCTCGTCAGGGTTGATCGAGGTGATGGTGTTGGGGTCCAGCGTGACGGTCACCAGCCGATCGGTCTTGGTCGGATCGGCTTTGGTGCGCGTTTCCGTGCCCATCACCATGCCTAGCGGTTCAGCCGGATGGAAATGGAGCGACCGTGGCCATGCAGCGCTTCGACCTCGGCAATGGTCACCGCCGCCTCGGCAAGTGCCGACAGCGAGGACGGATCACAGCCCAGAATGGAGGTGCGCTTCATGAAATCGAGCACACCCAGGCCGGAGGCAAAGCGCGCCGAGCGGGCGGTGGGCAGCACGTGATTGGAGCCGCCAACATAATCGCCAATGGCTTCTGGGGTGTGGTGGCCCAGGAAGATCGCACCGGCGTGGCGGATGGCGCCCATAAAGCCCTGCGGATCATTGATGGCCAGTTCGACATGCTCTGAAGCAATGCGATTGGCCAGAATGGCAGCTTCATCGAGCGAGCAAACGGTGATGATGGCGCCGAACTCATCCCAGCCCTGGCGTGCAATCTCCTCCTTGGGCAGCAGTGCGAGCTGGCGATCGACTTCGGCGTCGACCGTATCGGCCAGGCCCTTTTCGGTGGTGACCAGAATGGACTGGGCACCTGCCCCGTGTTCAGCCTGCGCGATCAGATCGGCGGCGACCCAGGCGGGATTGGCCGAGCCGTCGGCGATCACCAGCACTTCGGAGGGACCGGCGATCATGTCGATGCCGACCTGGCCGAAAACCTGACGCTTGGCCGTGGCAACATAGGCATTGCCGGGGCCGACTACCTTGTCGACCTTGGGAATGGATGCGGTGCCATAGGCCAGCGCAGCGACGGCCTGTGCGCCGCCAATGCGGTAGATCTCGGTGACGCCAGCAATCTGGGCAGCGAGCAGAATGGCGGGATTGATTTCGCCATTGGGGGTGGGCACGACCATGGCAATGCGCGCCACGCCGGCCACCTTGGCGGGCACGGCATTCATCAGCACCGAAGAGGGATAGGAGGCCAGTCCGCCCGGCACATAGATGCCCACGGCATCGACCGGGGTCCAGCGGGTGCCCAGGGTAACGCCGAGCGGATCGGTGTAGATGTGGTCTTCGGGTTTCTGCTTGGCATGGTGCGCCCAGATGCGATCATGGGCCGTCTGCAACGCGGCGCGGATATTGTCGGGAACGCTGGCCGCGGCGCTGGCGATTTCCTCGGCCGAGATGGCGAGCGTATCAAGTGCGACATTGGCGTGGTCGAACTTGTTGGTCAGCTCGACCACCGCCGCGTCGCCGCGCGCGCGCACGTCTGCGATGATGCTGGCCACAGCGTCGTTGACGTCCTTGCTGGCTTCGCGCTTGCCTTCAAGCAGCTGCACGAAGCGCTGCTCAAAATCACTGTCAGCGGCATCAAGACGAATGGGCATCAGCAGTCCTTAGTCGAGAGAGTGGGCCGGCTTGGCCGCGGCGGCCCAGGCGGCACCAAGATCGCTGAGCCGGGCTTCGAGGCATTCAACGCCGAGACGGACGGTACCGCCACCGGCAAAGCTGAGTTCAACGATACCGGCCGGGCCGTCAATGGATTTGAAGGTTATGGCCAGCAATTCCAATACACCCTCGGGCGCGGCTGGATCAAAACCATTGGTGACGACTGACTGGACCGCGTCAAAATGCAGCGCGGTGCGCTTGCGCACGCCCTTGTCGCGGCGGGATTTGCCCGATTCCCAGTCGAAGCGGTTCATCAACAGCGCAAAGCGGCGATCGCCGCGCGCATAGCCCATGTCGGAAACGCGCAGTACGGCGTCTTGTACATGGGCGGAAATGACTTCGAGGTCTTCGGTGTCGAGCGCGAGAAGCTTCAGGTCGGTCATGGATGGTCGGCCTTTGAGTTGGAAGGACCGTATCTGGTCACCCCGCTTCCGATCTACAAGCTTGATCGGTGTTGAGCAATGCGGCCAGCGCAAAAAGCGCGGCCCGCGAGAAGCCACCGTGCAATTGATTTCGCTTGTTACTGACTGACCAGTCAGTTATTAATAAGCAATAGCTGGAGAAGTGCCATGGGCGAAGACACCAAAAAATTCCGCCGTCGCGCCGAGGCCAGGCCTGACGAAGTGCTCGATGCAGCACTGGCGGTGTTCGTAGAAAAAGGCTTCGCGGCGGCCAAGGTGGACGAGGTCGCGCGGGCTGCCGGGGTCTCCAAAGGGCTGGTCTATCTCTACTTCCCCTCCAAGGAAGCGCTGCTTGAGGGCATCGTGAAGCGCGCACTTGCGCCAGTTGCCGACCACGCGGTGGAAGGTCTGGCGCATTTTGACGGCGATCCGCGCGAGGCCATCACCATGCTGCTGACCATTCTGTGTCGGCAGTTATCCGACCCGGCCAAGCTGGCAGTGCCCAAGCTGGTGCTGAGCGAGGTGGTGCGGTTTCCCGAGCTGGCAGCGATGTATCGGCGCGAAGTGCTCGACAAGGTGCGGCCGGCACTGGAGGGCATGGTGGCGCGCGGCGTGGCCAATGGGCAATTGCGGCCTATCGATCCGGAGATGGCAGTCCGCTCGATTATCGGGCCATTGATGGCCCATATCGCCATGAGCGAATTGTTCGACATCCGACCCGATGACGGTCTGGCCATGGAGCGCCTGCTCAAGAGCCATCTCGACATCCTGTTTTACGGCATGAGCGAGGCCCGACCATGAACGAATTTTTTGCGGGCATTCTGGCAACGCTGATGGCGATCCTGCCCGGTGGCGCGACGGTCGACACAGGTTATGTGGGCTATCTGGAAGCCGACTATGTCTATCTGGCGCCAGCCAGCGGCGGGCGCATAGCCGAAATAGCGGTGCATGAGGGTGAGGCCGTCGCGGTGGGGCAGTTGCTGTTCAGTCTTAATGACCGACAGCAACAGGCACTGCTGGACGCAGCACAGGCCCGGGTCGCCTCGGCAGAAGCCACGCTGGACAACCTGGTTACCGGTGGGCGCAGCCAGGAGATCGATGTGATCCGCGCAACACTGAGCAAGGCGCAATCGGATCTGGTGCTGGCGCAATCCAATCTGGCGCGCAGCGAAAAGCTGCTCGCGCTGGGGACGGTGCCAGAAGTGCGGGTCGAACAGGACCGCGCCGCGCTGAACGCAGCGCAGGCGCAGGTGAACCAGTTGACGGCACAGGTCGGGGTGGCCGAGTTGCCGGCGCGCAATGCCCAGCAATTGGCAGCTGAAGCCAATTTGAACGCTGCCCAGGCCGATGCACGCCGCGCGGCACTTGAGCTGGCTGACCGTCAGACCACGGCTCCGGTTGCGGGACTGGTGGATCGCCTGTTCTACACGACCGGTGAAATGGCCACCGGGGCGCCGGTGCTGTCGATCCTGCCCGCCGGCGCCTTGAAAGCCCGGTTCTTTGTGCCGGAGACCGACCGGTCCGGCCTGGCGCTGGGAGATCAGGTAGCGGTGGGGTGCGACGGGTGTTCGGCGATGCGCGCCACGATCAGTTATCTGGCGCAGAAGCCACAGACCACGCCGCCCGTGATCTATTCGCGCGAGGAGCGCAGCCGGCTGGTCTATCTGGTTGAAGCCGAACTGGCCGAACCCGGCACACTTCAGCCCGGCCAACCCGTGACGGTGACCCGATGAGTGCGGCGGCGGTCATTGATGTGCGGGGCATGACCAAGCGGTTTGGCGACAAGCTGGTGGTCGACGCCTTTGACATCACGGTGCCGCGCGGGGCGATCTACGGCTTTCTGGGCCCCAATGGCTCGGGCAAGACGACCACCATCCGCATGTTGTGCGGTTTGCTGGTACCCGATGCGGGTGAAGGCAGCTGTCTTGGATTTGATGTGCGCCACCAGGCAGGCGAGATCAAGAAACAGGTCGGCTACATGACGCAGAAGTTCAGCCTGTATGAAGACCTGTCGATCCGCGAGAATCTGGACTTCGTGGCCCGCATGTACGGGATCAAGAACCGCAAGGTGCGCGTGACGACGGCGCTGGAAGACCTGGGACTGGCCGACCGTGCCGGGCAACTCGCGGGCACGCTTTCGGGCGGCTGGAAGCAGCGGCTGGCGCTGGCTGCCTGTCTGATTCATGACCCCAAATTGCTGCTGCTGGATGAACCTACAGCGGGCGTGGACCCCAAAGCTCGTCGCGATTTCTGGGACGAAATCCGACGGTTGAGCAAGACCGGCGTGACGGTGCTGGTATCGACCCACTACATGGACGAGGCCGTGCAGTGCGATTTCATCACCTATATCGCCTATGGTAAAAAGCTGATCGATGGCCCCGCAGGCGACATTCCCGCAATTGTCGGCCTGACCACCTGGCGGGCCGAGGGACCCGACCTGGCAGCACTCGAAACGGCGCTGGCAGGTCAGCCGGGGGTGGCGCAGATCGCGCGTTTTGGGTCGACCCTGCATGTGTCGGGTACGGATGCCCAGGCGCTCGAGACCACCGTGCGTGCCTTTGAGGCCAAGGGAGGGCAACGCTGGAGCCTGCAGCCGGCAGGGCTGGAAGAGGCGTTCATCTATCTGATGGCGGGGGCGCAGGACAATTTCTCGCGGGATGCAGCATGAGCCTGTTCTCCCTGTCCCGCTTTGTGGCCGTGCTGGCCAAGGAATTCATCCAGATGCGACGCGACCGCGTCACCTTCGCGATGATGATCGTGCTGCCGATCATGCAGTTGATGCTGTTCGGCTTCGCGATCAATGCGGATCCGCGCGATCTGCCGACACTGGTGGAGGTCAATGATGACGGGCCGCTGGTACGTGCCATGCTGGCGGGCATGGAGACCTCAGGCTATTTTGATTTCACCGGCGTGGTGCACGGGCCCGCCGAGGGCGAGGATGCGCTGCGGCGCGGTGTGGCCAGCTTTGTTGTGGTGATCCCGGCCCATTTTGAACGCGATGTGGTGCGCGGGCTGCGGCCCGACATTCTGCTGGCGGCCGATGCGGCGGACCCTGCTGCCATCGGGGGCGCTGCAGCCGCGCTGGGCGGCATCATCAATGGCGCGGTGAGCCAGACGTTGACCGGGCCGCTGGCCAGTGTGGCGGGGTCCCCAGCCCCGTTCGGGGTGATACTGCATCGGCAGTACAATCCCGAGGGCAAGACCTCGACCAATATCGTGCCGGGGCTGCTGGCGATCATCCTGTCGATGACCATGGTGATGATCACCGCCGTGGCCATCGTCAAGGAATATGAGCGCGGCACCATGGAAATGCTCATCTCGACGCCGGTCAAACCGTTCGAGGTGATGCTGGGCAAAATCCTGCCCTATGTGCTGGTCGGCTATGTGCAGACAGTGGTGTTTCTGGTGGCCGCGTTCGTGGTGTTCTCGGTGCCGTTCGAAGGCAGCTTCCTGGCCTTTTTCATCGGCTTCAACCTGTTCATTCTGGGCAATCTGGCGCTGGGTTTTCTGATTTCGACCGTAGCACGCAGTCAGATGCAGGCGATGCAGCTGAGCTTTTTCACCATCTTGCCGTCGATCCTGCTGTCAGGCTTCATGTTCCCGTTTGCCGGCATGCCCGGCTGGGCGCAGATGCTGGGCACAGGGGTCCCGGCGACCCACTTCATCCGGCTGGTGCGCAAGGTCATGCTCAAGGGCGCCGACAGCGCCGATGTAACCAGCCAGTTTGGCGCACTGGCCATCATTCTGGTGGTGTTTTCGCTGCTGGCAATGCTGCGCTATCGGCAGACGCTGGACTAGCAGCGCCTGCCCTGGACTGGCTGACTAGCCAGCAACCCGCTCGATTTCGGCGCCGCAACGGCTGAGCTTGTCTTCGAGGCCCTCAAAGCCGCGATCAAGATGGTAGATGCGGTTGACGATGGTTTCGCCACTGGCCGCCAGACCGGCGATGACCAGCGAAACCGAGGCGCGCAGATCGGTGGCCATGACCTGGGCCCCCTTGAGCTGGGGCTTGCCATGAATGGTGGCCACCTGGCCATCGACGGCGATGTCGGCGCCAAAGCGGATGAGTTCGGCCACGTGCATGTAGCGGTTTTCAAAGATGGTTTCGCGAATCTGGCTGGTGCCCTCGCTCATGGTCATCAGGGCCATGAACTGCGCCTGCAGATCGGTGGGGAAGCCGGGGAACGGATCGGTCTCGACATCGACTGCGGCAATGCCATTGCCACTGCGCTGCACACGCAGCCCACCGGGCTCAACGGTCAGCCTGGTGCCGGTCTGCGCCAGAATATCGAGCGCCGACTGCAGGTGCTCGGGACGCGCACCCTTGAGCAGCACATTGCCGCCCGTCATGGCGGTGGCCATGGCGAAGGTGCCGGTTTCAATGCGGTCGGGGATGACGTCGACCGTGGCGCCATGCAGGCGCTCGACGCCCTCAATGGTCAGCGTCCGGGTGCCAATGCCGGTGATCTTGGCACCCATGGCGACCAGACATTCAGCGACATTGGTGATTTCGGGTTCCTGGGCGGCATTTTCGATCACCGTGGTGCCCTTGGCCAGGGTCGCGGCCATCAGGATGGTGTGGGTCGCGCCGACGGACACTTTGGGGAAAGCGATGGTGGCGCCGACCAGACCGCCCTTGGGTGCCTTGGCAACAACATAGCCTTCGTCGATATCGATCTCGGCGCCCAGCGCCTTGAGGCCGAACAGGAACAGATCGACCGGGCGTGTGCCAATGGCGCAGCCGCCGGGCAGCGAGACGCGGGCCTCGTGGCACCGCGCCAAAAGCGGGCCGATGACCCAGAAGCTGGCGCGCATCTTGGAGACCAGCTCATAGGGCGCGGTGGTGTCGACAATGTCGGCGGCATGAAAGGTCATGCGCTGGCCAACCATGTCGTCTTCGCCACGGCGGCGGCCGTGCACGGCGATATCGACGCCATGATTCTCGAGAATGCGTTCGAGCTGCTTGACGTCGGCCAGACGCGGCACGTTCTGCAGCACGAGGGGTTCATCGGTCAGCAATGATGCAATCATCAGGGGCAAGGCGGCGTTCTTGGCGCCGGAAATGGCGATTTCGCCATTGAGTTCATTGCCACCGATCAAACGGATACGATCCATAGTCTACGTCCTATATGGCGGGCTGGTGCCCTAGCTACCTGGAGATCGAGGTAGGCCAAGTCCTAGTTGCCACGTAAGCCAGACTCGCCGCTCTCAGCGTTGAAGATTTCGATAGTCGTCCGAAAATGGTTTACGGTTTCTTCACCGTGACCGTTTCGGGGGCCGGTTGGGGATCTGGCGCCTGACGTTCCGAGTCGGAACGCGCCTTGGCTTGACCCTTGCGGCGCTTGAGGTTCTCGCGAAGCTTTGCGGCCAATCTTTGGTCTCGAACAGTGGCTTCTTGGGATTTGCTCATGGGGCGTGTTGGATTCGTGTTTATGTTGAAGGCGGTGATAGGCGTTTTTTTGCCTTGCGTCGAGCCAGACCCTATGGCAGTAGAGCCCCCGTCGCGCCGAGCATACCAGCCGCGTAACAAATGCTGCCGTAGCTCAGTGGTAGAGCACCCCATTGGTAATGGGGAGGCCGACAGTTCAATCCTGTCCGGCAGCACCAGTCCTCTCCATCTCTGAAAATCGTTTGACCACAGTTGTTTTGGTCGGTCGAACGCGCGCGCCGCGTTAGGCGGGTGGCGTCGTGACGACTTGTCGCACCAAAATTATTATCCAGATTCAGGCAGTTATGAATCTTTTCACGGGCCAGATTTACGATGAGTTAGGGGCCGTGATTTATATTCTCCGCGGAACTTAAAGGGGCTGCGGCATGGATATTGCGACAATTGCGGGCATCATCGTTGGCGCCGCTGTGATTGGTTGGGCCGTATCGCTGGGCGGCTCCTTTTCGGCCTTTGTCGATCTGCCTTCCGTGCTTGTGGTGTTTGGGGGCGGTCTGGCCGCAACCGTTATCCGCTTTCCGCTGTCCGGTATCGGCCCCAGCTTTGCCCTGGGCGGCCGGGTTGCGTTCACCCACAAGAAAACCAATCCGCGTGAGACCATCCAGTCGATCGTGGAAATGGGCGACATTGTCCGCAAGAAGGGTCCGCTGGGCCTTGAGACCTTCGAAACCAAGGAAGCGGGCCTGTCGCGCGGCGCCACCTATATCGCGGACGGCTATGACGCGACCTATATTCGCGATGCGCTGGAGCTGGCGCGCGATCAATATCTGTCGCGGCTATCCGAAGGCCAACGCATCTTCAAGTCGCTGGGCGACGCCGGCCCGGCCTTTGGCATGATCGGCACGATTGTGGGCCTGGTGCAGATGCTGGGCAATATGGATGATCCTGCCGCGATTGGCCCGGCTATGGCCGTAGCTTTGCTGACCACGCTTTATGGCGCGGTGCTGGCCAATCTGGTCTGCCTGCCGATTGCCGACAAGCTGTCGGCCAAGCTTGATATCGAGGAAATCAACCAGACGCTGATCATCGACGGCGTGCTGGGCGTCAAGGATGGCATGAGCCCTTCCCTGCTGCGCGAAAAGCTGGTTGCCTACCTGCCCGAACATCAGCATCAGAGTCTGCTCGAGCAAGCGGCCTGATCCGGCCATGGCACGGAAAAAGAAAGTTGCAGGCGGCGCGCCGGAATGGATGGTCACCTTTGGTGATCTGATGTCGATTCTGGTGTGCTTTTTCGTGCTGCTGATCTCGTTTTCCATTCAGGACACCGTCAAGCTGCAGGTGGTCGCGGGCTCAATGCGCGAAGCATTCGGCATCACCAAGACACGCACGGTCAACGGGGTGATTGAAAAGGACGGCAATCCATTCCGCGACCATGTGCTGGAAAACGCCTCAGACCTGCCCAAGAGCCAGGTCGAAGAGGAAGACAATGGCGTGTCGATCGAGCCCGATGATCTGCTGGGATTGTCGGCTGCCGCTGCACCCAGCCCCACTAAGGATGACGAAGCGTTTGCGCTGGCCGCCGCCTCCATCCGCCAGGCCTGGCAGGACATGCCCCAACTGACGCCGTTTGCCGACAACCTGATCGTGGAAAATACAGAGGAGGGCATGGATATCGTGATCTCGGACAATGCGGGCCGCCGCATGTTCCCCGAGGGCAGCAAATATCCCATCGAGCCCACCCGCAAGGCGCTGGCGGTGATCGCGCCGATTCTGGTGGGGCTGGGGCATCCACTGCGGATCACCGGCCATACTGCGGCGGGGGTGCAATACAGCAACCCGCGCTATGGTGCCTGGGAGCTGTCGAGCGACCGCGCCAATGTTACCCGTGCCACACTGGGCGAATTCGGCCTGGGTAGCGGACTGATCGACTCGGTGGTGGGCCGGGCCGATACCGAACCCTATTTCCCCAATGACCCCTATCTTGATGCCAATGAGCGCGTGCGTATCTCGGTGCTTAAGTCAGCGCCGCCCGTGCCCGCCAATCTGAGCTTCTAGGGCCCGACCTGCCCCGCACGGCGGAAAAATGATCTTTGCCAGTTGAACAGCATCGGAGCCTGTGGCACAAAGGCATTTGAGAAAACCTTTTCCTAACTTGTGAAGCAGGCCAGATCACAACAGCGCCAGCGACAAAAGGAAAACCTTTTCTTATCAAGCCCCGAGGGGCATTGGCCGGTGCGGGGAGGAGCTTGCGCAGGCCGACACACAGGGAGAAACAGTCATGAACATGCCAATTCTGGGCAGGATGGCGCTCGCGCTATCGCTGTCAGCCGCCGCGTTCTCGCCGGTCGCCGCCACTGCAGAAACACTCAGCCTCTGGGCGCGCTCATCGAGTTCCAATGCCGCCCAGCACATGATCGATCTGTGGAACAGCAGCCATGACGACCAGATCGAACTAACCACCATTCCCGACAACCAGATGGTGACCAAGCTGGCCACCTCGGTGCAATCGGGCGATGTGCCGGACATGATCTCGTTTGATCTGATCTTCATGCCAGACTTCATGAAGGCGGGCTTTTTGACCGACCTGACCGAAACGCTGGGGGCCGATCCCAATCAGGACAAGGTGGCCCAGGCGTTCCGCGATCTGGCCAGCTATGACGGCAAGCTCTATGGCACCGGCTTCACCCCCGACGTGTCCATCCTGCTCTATAATAAAGACCTGTTCGCCGCCGCTGGGCTGGACCCCGAGCATCCGCCCGAAACACTGGCCGAACTGCAGGATTTTGCCACCAAGATCCACGCCAGCGATCCTGACAATGTCTATGGCTACTACTTCTCGGGCTCGTGCGGCGGCTGCAACATCTTTACCCAGGCGCCCATGATGTGGGGCAGCGGCGCGCAGGTATTGCCGACCGGCCCGGATGCCCCCGTGATGGAAGGCCCCGGCGTGGTTGAAGTACTCACCATGCTCAAGGATATGTGGGAGGCCGGGGTTATCCCCGAAAGCGCCGAGGGCGATACCGGCGCCAATTTCATGGCGACATTTGAAACCGGCACCATCGGCATGCAAGGTTCTGGTGGCTTTGCCATCTCGGCACTCAAGGCCAACCATCCTGAGATGAATTTCGGCATTGCGCCTCTGCCCGGGATCGAGGCGGGACAGAATTCGTCCTTTGTGGGCGGCGATGTGATCGCCATCCCGGCCGGTGCGAAAAATCCCGAAATCGCGACCAGTTTCATTACCTGGCAGTTGAGCGACGAGGCGCAGCTTGAAGGGCTGGCGAAAAACCTGATCCTGCCATCGCGCAGCGATCTGGCCAACAATGCCTATTTCCAGGATGAGCCACGCTACATCACCACGGCCAAGGCGGTCGGCATCGGGCAGACGCCCTACGCCTTCCACTTCAATGACATGGTCAATGCCGATCAGAGCCCCTGGCTGACCATGCTGCAGACCGCCGTGTTCGATGGTGACATTGAGGGCGCCATCGAGGATGCGCGCGCCACCATGCTCGAAATTGCCGCCGAATAATCGCGGCACGGGCGGCGGCCCTCCCTTTGCCGCCGCCCAATCCTTATCATTCCTGCGGGGGCCAGACCGTGTCAGCCATTCCCAATCGCCATCTGGGCCTGCTCTATGTGGCCCCTGCCCTGATCTTCGTCACCGCTTTCGTGCTGGTGCCATTCGGGCAGCTGATCTACCTGTCACTGACCGACACCTCACTGCTGGGCGGGGGCGACTGGGTGGGGCTGGCCAATTATGAAAAAGCGCTGGGCGACAAGGCATTCTGGCGGGCGCTGGGCTTCACCGCGAAATATACCATTGTCATTACCCCCATCCTGATGGGTCTGGGCTTCGGGCTTGCCCTGCTGACATCGCAGAACACGCCATTGCGGCTGCTGACGCGGGCCACGGTGTTTCTGCCGGTGGTGATCGGGCTAGGCACATCGAGCCTGCTCTGGTTCTGGCTGCTGGATCAGCAGGTGGGTCTGTTCAACAAGATACTGGTTGATCTGGGGCTGGTGGCCGATATGCCGGTCTGGTTCACCAAGGCAGATTCCGCCCTGATCGGGGTGATCATTTCGGTCACCTGGAAGGTGGTTGGTTTCGGCATGATCCTGTTTGTGGCAGCGATCCAGTCGATCAATGGCGAGGTGCTTGAAGCCGCCACCATTGATGGCGCCACCTATTGGCAGAAGGTCCGCCGTATCATCGTGCCGCTATCGATGCGAACCATCCTGCTGGTGACGCTGATTTCGGTGATCGGCTCGATCCTGGCGTTCGACCAGTTCTACATCATGACTGGGGGCAATCCGCGCGGGCAGACCTTCACCTCGGTCTATCTGATTTACCAGAGCAGCTTCATCAGCTTCAAACTGGGTTACGGGGCCGCACTGTCGATTATCCTGACCGCGATCATTCTGGTGTTCGCCGCCATCCAGGTCTTCATCACCAGCCGGAGTGACAGCCAATGAGCGGGATCCTGCAATATGGCACGTCGCTGCTGCGCGGGCGCAGTCTGGTGGTGGCGGCAATCTGCGTGCTGGTGATCACGCTGATGCTGGGGCCGATCTTTCTCAGCCTGATGGCATCGATCAAGCCACCGGCCGAGGCGTCGGCTTCCCCGCCCAACTATCTGCCGCAAAATCTAAGCCTGGAGAACTACCAGAAGGTGTTCGATTATCAGGCCGGGCTGATGACCTATGCCGGCAATTCGCTGCTGGTGGCCGGGATTGCCATCGTGCTGTGCCTAGCGCTGGCAGTGCCGGCTGGATACGGGCTGGCGCGCTTTCAACTGCCGGGCAAGGAGTTCCTGTTCGTGCTGATGCTGGCGCCGCTGATGATCCCCTATCAAGCCATCCTGATGCCGATCTATCTCAACTTTTCCAAGATCGGGCTGGCCAATTCGCATCTGGGGCTGGCCATCGTGCATGCAGTGCTGCAGTTGCCCTTCTCGATCTATCTGATGCGCAATGCCTTTGAGGCTATCCCGCGCGAGATCGAAGAGGCCGCCATGATGGACGGCGCGACCTCGTTCACCGTGCTGCGGCGCATCTTCCTGCCACTGGTTCTGCCCGGCATGGTGACCGTGACGCTATTCACCTTCATCAACTCCTGGAACGAGTTTCTGGCCGCGCTGATCTTCATGAACAAGGAGAGCGCGTTCACCATGCCCATCATGCTGGTGTCCGTGCGCTCGGGACGGTTGGGCGCTGTGGATTGGGGCGCTCTGCAATCGGGCGTCATCCTGTCGATTCTGCCCTGCATTCTGATCTATCTGTTGCTGCAGAAATACTATGTGTCCGGCTTCCTCAGTGGCGCGGTCAAATAGGAGACGGGGCAGCATGACCGACAAGACCGACATCCAGACTGGCGCCGAGCGTTATCCGGAGCGCGCTACCATTCGCGACGTGGCGGCTCGCGCCGGTGTGTCGATTGGCACAGCGTCCAAAGCGCTCAACGACAATGGACGGCTCAAGCAGGAAACCCGCGACAAGGTCATCGCGGCCGCCCAGGAACTGGGGTTCCGGCCCAATGCCATGGCGCAAAGCCTGCACCGGACCAAATCAATGACCGTTGGCATCCTGACCACTGACAGTGTGGGCCGCTTCACCTTCCCGATTTTCGAGGCGCTCGAAGAGCGGCTGGCCGAGCACGGCATAGCGGTCTTCATGTGCAATGCGACCGAAGATCCAGCGCGTGAAAAGCAGCATATCGACCAGCTGCTGGGCAAGCGGATTGACGGGCTGGTGGTGACGGCACGGCGCATGGACCGGCGCCCGGCCATTGCCGTGCCGGGCAAGACCATGCCGGTGATCTATGTGTTCTCGCAGACGGACGATCCTGATGCGCTGTGCCTGGTACCCGATGACTATGGCGGGGCCGTATTGGGGGTGGAGCACCTGATTGCCGGCGGGCGCAAGCGCATTGCCCATATCACCGGGCCTGAGCGTTTTGAGGCCGTGACGCTGCGTCAAAAAGGGTTTGCTGACGCCCTGAGCAAAGCAGGATTGCCACAGATTGCGGGCTTTTACCGCAATGGCCAATGGTCCGAGCAGTCGGGACGCGAAGCGGTGGCCGAACTGTTCGACGACGAGCAGACCCATCCAGACGCGCTGTTCTGCGGCAATGACCAGATCGCCCGCGGCGCCACCGATGCGCTGCGCGAGCGCGGCCTGCGGGTGCCGCAGGATGTGGCGGTGGTCGGTTTCGACAATTGGGACGTGATGGCATTGGCAGCGCGACCGCCACTGACCAGCGTCGACATGAATTTGCGCGCGCTGGGGCGCGCGGCTGGCGAGCGACTGATCGCCATGATCGCCGGGGAGCGCCTCAAGGGCGTCGAACGGCTGCCCTGTTCACTGGTGGTTCGCCAATCGTCGGACCCCTGCAATTCCAAAAAGACGACCGAGGAGAATCAATCATGAGCCGCTATGCCCCCGTCAACTTTCCCGACGTCAAACTGGAGGGCCAGTTCTGGCATGAGCGACTCGAAACCGTTCTGACCCGGACCATCCCCAGCCAGCACAAAAAGCTGAGCGAATATACGATCCTGGATTCGCTGAAGCTCAAACAGCCACCGCCACCCTTGCGCTTTCCGCGCCACGCCAACGGTTTCACCGTTCAGGTGTTCTGGGACAGCGATATCGGCAAGTGGATTGAAGCGGCCAGCTATGCGCTGGCACATCGCCGGGATGAAAATATCGAAGCCAAGATCGAGGCTATTGTCGATGATTTTGAGACGGCGCAGGCGCCCGATGGCTACCTCAATTGCTGGTATCTTGGCCATGAGCCGGACAAACGCTGGACCAATCTGCGTGACAATCACGAGATGTATAACGCTGGCCATTTGCTCGAAGGCGCGATTGCCTATTTCCAGGTAACCGGCCGCAGGCGCTGGCTCGACATCATGGAGCGCTATCTCGAGCACATCTATTCGGTTTTCGGCACTGGCCCGGGGCAGAAGCGCGGCTATGACGGGCATGAGGAGCTCGAGCTGGCGCTGATGAAGCTGTACTATCTGACGCGCGACAAGAAGCATCTCGATTTCGCCACCTATCTGATCAATGAGCGCGGCCAGCAACCACCGCATTTTTTCGACGTCGAACGCGAAGCGCGGGGCGATGCAGAAAAGCAGCAGCGTTATGTGCAGGGCAATTACGAATACAGCCAGAGCCACAAGCCGGTGCGCGAGCAGGACAAGGTTGTCGGCCACGCGGTGCGCGCGATGTATCTCTATACAGCCATGGCGGACCTTGCTGCCGAGATAGGTGACGCCGATCTCAAGCGCGCCTGCGAGGTGCTGTGGGACGATGTGATGGAGACCAAGATGTATGTGACGGCGGGCTTGGGCCCCTCGGCACAGAACGAAGGCTTCACCCATGATTTCGATCTGCCCAATCAGACGGCCTATGCCGAGACCTGTGCGTCGGTAGCCCTGATTTTCTGGGCCCAGCGCATGCTGCATCTGGACCTCGATGGCAAATATGCCGACATCCTTGAACTGGCAATGTTCAATGGCGCGCTGAGCGGGCTGAGCCGGGATGGGGAGCAGTATTTCTATGCCAATCCTCTTGAGAGCGACGGCACGCCCACCCGCTGGGACTGGCACACCTGCCCATGCTGCACGATGAATGTCAGCCGGCTGGTGGCCTCGGTGGGCGGGTACTTCCTCTCTACCGCGCAGGATGGCGTGGCGTTCCACCTTTATGGCGGGATCGATACCGAGGTCGAGATTGCCGGCACCATGGTCGCGCTGCGTGAAATCTCGACCTATCCCTGGAGCGGGGATATCCGGATTGAAGTTGATCCCAAGGTGCCAACGACGTTCGACCTGAAGCTGCGCATTCCAGGCTGGTGCGAAGGCGCCAAGGTGTCCGTCAATGGCAATGCCGTGGACGTCTCGGCGGCAGTCGATGGCTATCTGACCATCAACCGTGACTGGTTCGAGGGCGATGTAGTGACCATGGAGCTGCCCATGCCGCCGGTCCGGCTTTATGCCCATCCCGGCGTGATCATGGATGCGGGCCGGATTGCGCTCAAGCGCGGTCCGTTGGTCTATTGCGTCGAGGAAGCCGACAATCCAGGCGGGCGCGTGCAGCGGCTCAAGCTGCCCCGGGATGCCCAGCTCAAGACCGAGACGCGTGCCGATCTGTTTGATGGCGTTGTGACCCTGAAGGCCGATGCCCTGGCAATCAAGGAAGGTGACTGGCAGGCGTTATATCGTACCGACCCACCGCAGGATGAAAAGGCGACGCTGACCGCGCTGCCTTACTATCTGTGGGCCAATCGCGGACAGGGATCGATGGTGGTCTGGGTGCCTGAAGTGCAATAGGCGAACAAAACCGGCGCCCCCCGCAAGGGAGCGCCGGCGTGCAATGATCAGGTGATCAAATGCGGTTGGCGCGGGTTAAATCCAGTAGGGGGCCACACCGTAATAGTCATAGACGCGACGGCCGTTATCGGCGGTCCAGAAGTTCTCGTCGCCGTCATATTTTGGCGCGCCCTCCAGCTGCTGCTTGGTCACATCGACCTGATAGCCGCCGAGGTCTTCCACATAGTCCAGCTTGGACCATGGCAGCGGGTAATGGTCGTGGCCGATACCGAAGAAGCCGCCAAAGCTGAGTACAGCGTAGGATACCTTGCCGCCGCGCTTTTCGACGAGAATGCGCTCGATTGATCCGATGTGCTCGCCGCTTGGATCGTAGACCTTGGTGCCCTCAACCTTGTCGGATGCGATGAGATCGTGGGTTTCCTTGACGTCTGCATTTTGATCGCGAATGTCATCGTAAGCCATTTTACGAACTCCTCTTGGTTGCGTGTGACCGGCTAACGTGACGGTGCGCCGCGAAGTTCCACGATCGAAAAATGTGATCGGGGCGGTGCTTTAGGTGTGGAACCAAAGGCCGCTGTAATGCGCGACCCAAGCCCGCCAGCGGAACCGCGACACGCCTGTGGCGTTTACTGATCACCGAACACGAAGGGGATCACCATGGTTTTTGATAGCCTGCGCGAGCGTATGGGAGGGCACGACAATTTGTCGCCCATGCAAATCGCCCACAACACGCTCTTCACCGCCAAAGAGAAAGTCGACCTGCTGCATCAGCTCAAGGCCGAAGTCACCAGTGCCAATGCCAATGGCAACGATGTCGGCTTCAGCGCGGACGAGATCGACGCTGCCATCGCCGAAGTGCGGCAGGGCGCCGAGAACGACGTTGGTGCCGACACCGTCCTGAAAGGGGATTTCTGATGGCTACTGCTCCAAAACAACCGGCTGCCAATGCCGCCCGCGTCGATGCCTTGATCGACGAGAATGGCGCGCGTCTTGACGTACCCGACAACTCGCCACTCAAGGTGGCGGGCGAACACGAGGCGACCGTGGGATCGACCGGCCCAACCAATTGGTGGCTCTATGGTCTGATCGGTCTGGCGATCGTCATCGCGCTGCTGTTCTTGATGCAGATCCTGACAGGGGCGCCCGGCACAGATGTGCAGTCGGGGACGCCTGTCTCGGCACCTGTTGTCGAACCAGCCATCCCGACACAATAAAAAAGCGCGGCTCAATGGCCGCGCTTTTTCGTATCGATGATCTAACTGATCAGCCCTTGTTGATGGGCGCGATCTGGATTTCCACGCGACGGTTCTGGGCACGGCCCTGCTCGGTTGCGTTGGAAGCGATCGGGCTCGTTTCGCCCTTGCCTTCAATATAGAAGCGGCGCTGATCGATGCCCTGATTGGCCAGGATTGTCGCGACCGAAACGGCGCGACGCTGGCTCAAGCTGAGATTGTAGGCGTCGTCGCCCTGACTATCGGTGTGGCCGTAGACGTCGATGATCGACTTGTCGAACTTCTTGAGCACCAGGGCAACCGACACCAGGGTCGAGTTGAACTGCGGCTGAACATTGGACTGGTCGGTGGCGAAGGTGATGTTGGATGGCATGTTCAGAATGATGTTCTGACCAACACGGGTCACCGAAACGCCGGTGCCCTGCAGCTGTGCGCGCAGCTCGGCTTCCTGCTGATCCATATAGGCGCCAATGCCGGCGCCGGTCAGACCGCCAACACCTGCACCGATCAGGGCGCCAACGCGGGGATCGCCGCCAACGGCTGCGCCAACAAGCGCACCAGCAAGAGCGCCGCCGCCCGTGCCGATCAGCGCGCCGCCAGTGGTGTTGGAAAGCTGGGACTGGCCCGTGTACGGATTGGTGGTGGTGCAGGCGGTCAGCGCCAGCGTCGCGGCAAGCGCAACAAAAATCTTCGACTTCATAGAATATCCCCCTGAAGGATTCGGTTTGGTGGCCTGTAGGTGCCCCCTGAATACGGCAGGATGGTGATGAACGAAAGAGCCTGAACAGTTGATGAACGGGATCAGCTGTTGGCCCAGCCGCCATCGACAAGAAATTGTTGGGCTGAAATCATGGCGCTGTCGTCGGCGGCAAGGAACAAAGCCATGCGTGCAACGTCATCGGGATAGATGTGACCCGCCAGCGCCTGCGCGTCCGAAATGCCCTTGAGCGCGGCTTCATCAAGCCAGTGCGCAAGCTGTCGTTCGGTGACGATGGCGCCGGGAACCAGCGAGTTGACACGGATGCCGGACTTGCCCAGCTCGCCCGCCATAGCCCGGGTCAGACCATGGGTGGCAGCCTTGGCGGTTTCATAAACCGGCAGCTCAGGCGTCATGACCATCCAGCTGATCGAGCCGGTATTGATGATGGAGCCCTTGCCAGCCTTGATCATGCCCGGCGCCACGGCCTGAATGGCAAAGAAAGCGTGCTTGAGATTGACCGCCATACGGTCATCCCAATAGGCGGGCGTCACTTCTGTCCAGTCGTGGCGCTGATCGTGGCCAGCGTTGTTGACCAAAACCAGGGCATCGCCATGGGCTGCGGCAAAATCGGCGATCGCAGCCTGATAGGCCGCAGTATCGGTGATATCGCAGTCTGCGAACTTGACCGTCTGTCCACTATTTGTGAGTTCAGCGGCCAGAGCCTGGCCCGCCTCGCGCGCAATATCGACAAAGCCGACCCTGGCGCCCTGAGCCGCAAAATTGCGGACGAGCGCTGCGCCGATTCCCGACGCGCCGCCTGAAATGACAACCGGCATGCCTGTCAGGCTGGGGTAGTTGGCAAATTCGGTCATGATGGCTCCCGGTGTTTATCGCCCCCGATCTAGCGCGCACTGGTCGGGGCGACAAGCGCGGGAGGCGGGCGATCAAAGTGTCGGGAGACGGCTGACTTCTGCTGCCTGCGAGCTTCTGGCACATTGGCAGCGCGGGCGTTGCAGTTTAGAACGAGTCTCATGTTGATGGTCTAAATCGTGGGCCTCGACATTTCGGCGCGGCAAGCAGCGAGAGATTGACGTGGGTCAATGCACCAGCTGCCGCAGCTTATATGGCTAGTCGAGATCGGACGCCGACCTGTCCGCGACAGACAAAAGGACGTTTCGATGGACTATCGCGGCATATTCGAAGATGCGGTTGATACGCTACGGGCGGAAAAGCGCTACCGGGTCTTTGCTGACCTCGAGCGGGTTGCGGGCCATTTCCCCAAAGCCATCTATCGCGACGATGCCGACAATGAGCGCGACATCACCATCTGGTGCTCCAATGACTATCTGGGCATGGGCCAGCACCCCAAGGTGATCGGCGCGATGCAGGAGACCGCAGGCAAGCTTGGCGTTGGTGCCGGCGGCACGCGCAATATTTCAGGCACCAATCGCCCGCTGGTCGAGCTTGAGCGTTCGCTCGCCGACCTGCATCGCAAGGAAGCGGCGCTGGTGTTCACGTCGGGCTTTGTGTCCAATGAAGCGGGCATTTCGACCATTGCCCGGCTGCTGCCGGACTGCATCATCTATTCGGACCAGCTCAACCACGCCTCAATGATTCAGGGTGTGCGTCAGTCCGGCATGCAGAAGGTGATCTTCCGCCACAACGACGTGGCCCATCTGCGCGAACTGCTCAGCCAAGTCGATCGCAAGCGGCCCAAGCTGATCTGCTTTGAATCCGTCTATTCCATGGATGGCGATATCGCCCCGATCAAGGAAATCTGCGATCTGGCCGAAGAGTTCGGCGCCCTGACCTATATCGACGAAGTGCACGCCGTTGGCATGTACGGCCCCCGCGGCGGCGGCATGGCCGAGCGTGATGGCCTGATGGACCGGATCGACATCATCGAAGGCACTCTGGCCAAGGGCTTTGGCACCATGGGCGGCTATATTGCCGCCAATAAGGCGATCATTGATGCTGTGCGCTCCTATGCGCCCGAGTTCATCTTCACCACCGCCCTGCCCCCTGCGCTGTGCGCTGCTGCCCGGGCGTCGATCGAGCACCTCAAGGTCAGTGGCCATGAACGCATGATGCAGCAGCGTCAGGCACGCGTGACCAAGGCCATTCTGGCCGATGCCGGCCTGCCGGTGATGGACACCGAAACCCATATCGTGCCGTTGATGGTGGGGGATGCGCGTCAGTGCAAGGCGGCCAGCGACATGCTGCTGGAAAAGCACAACATCTATATCCAGCCGATCAATTATCCCACCGTGCCCAAGGGAACCGAGCGCCTGCGGATCACCCCGACACCGCTGCATACCGATGAGATGATCTTCGAGCTGCGCCACGCGCTGGTCAGCGTCTGGACCAGCCTGGAACTACCGCGCGAGCGGGCCGATGCCCGGATCACGGCGAGCAAGCTCACCTCGGGCGATCTGACACTGCCCACCGTCGGCGGGTAGTTTTCGGCGCGATCAGGCAGCTCAGCTGGTCAGGACGATCCGCATCAGATCGGCCGTGTTGCGGGCGCCGAGTTTTTCCATGACCCGGGCACGGTGCACCTCAATGGTGCGCGGCGAAATCCCCAGCGCACGACCGGCTTCCTTGTTGGACTGACCATTGGTAATCAATTGCAGCACTTCGCGTTCGCGCGGAGTGAGTTGTTGAAAGCCGCGAACCTCAACAGCGCGGCGCCCGCCCTGCATGCCGTTCAAATGCACATCCTGGCAGAGTGCCTCGCGGATGTCGGTCAGCAGATGCTCGGTATCGATGGGCTTGCTGATGACATCGGAGGCGCCGATTTTCATGGCGGTGACGGCGGCTTCAAGCTGTGGATAATCGGCCAGCATGAAAACCGGTGTTCCCGTTCCCATCGACTTGACCCGCCGCAGCAGGCTTAGCCCGCTCTCCTCGCCCAGCCTGAGATTGAGCACCACGACATCGGGTTTTCGCCGTTCAAGCCCAATCAGAAAATGGGCGGCCTCCACCGAGAAGGTGGTCTGAAACCCTTCGAGCCGGAACAGCACGCTGAGTGCCTCGCATGTGGCCGGATCGGAATCGACGATGTGCACCAGCCGATCGCGGTTGAGTGAAGACCGATAATGGATGTTGTCGCTCATCTTGCCCCCTGCCCTGGCAAACTTGCTTCAAACCGACACCGCTCCAACGATGCGTTTGCGCTGGTAGTTTGCACTAAGGGTTCCCGCTCGCCGATACGGACTATACGTAGGCGTTGCTACCTACTATAGGTTTATTTGCCTATTTCTGATCTGTCAATGGACTATGTTCCTACCTTCTAGGCGCGAAAAAGGCCAGCCCGGAGGCTGGCCTTATCGACTTACTTCTTGCGCAGTGCGTCGCGAATTTCGGTCAGCAGCACCTCTTCCTTGCTCGGCGCCGGCGTGGCCGCAACTGGTTCGGCAGCGGCTTCGCGCTTCATCGAGTTGATACCCTTGACCACCATGAACAGCACAAAGGCCACAATGGTGAACTTGACCACAGCGTTGATGAACAGGCCGATATTGAGCGTGGCGATACCAGCTTCCTGAGCAACGGCAAGCGATGGCACAGCAATGTTATCCGGGTTGGAGAGCACGAAGAACAGGTTCGAGAAGTCGATGCCACCCAGGATCAGACCGATCAGCGGCATGAACACGTCGTCAACCAGCGAAGACACAATGGCACCGAACGCTGCGCCAATAATCACACCGATCGCCAGATCGACCATGTTGCCCTTGATGGCAAAGTCCCGAAATTCTTTAAACATTGGTAGCCCCTTTTGTTGTGTTCCGCCTTTCCCCAGGCGGCCCGCACGACCCGCGGGTAAGTAGCATTGATGAGTGATGGGTCAAAAGCAATGACCCGCGGGTTGTTCTTGCGCAGGTTTGCGAGGGGGCAGATAGTCCGGAATATCCCCACAAAGGTCGCCTCTCGCCCATGCCGCCAAACAGCCTTGCCCCAACCACCAGCCTGAGCCAGGCAATCGACCACATTCCGCAGGGCATAGCCGTGTTTGATGCCAGCCTGCGACTGGTAACGTCCAATGCGCGGTACAATTCGCTGCTTGAAGTGCCCGAGGTCCTGCAAAAGGTCGGCACGCCGCTGTTCGACATCGCGCTCTATCTGGGGGATCGCGGGGATCTGGGCGATGGCGACGCGGCGCGTCTGGCCATAGAGCGGATCAACATGCTGACCTCTTCACCCGTCACAGTGACACAGCGACGGGGCAATGGGGGGCAGACACTGGAGTTTCATTCCAGCCGATTGCCCGATGGCGGCCTGGTCATTGCCTTTGCTGATGTCACAGCGCGGGTCAAAGCCGAGCGCGAACTGGAACGGGTCAATCTTTCGCTTGAAGCGCGTGTTGCCGAACGCACGGCAGCGCTGACGCGCGTCAATACCGAGCTTGAAAGCGCCCGCGCCAAGGCCGACGCGGCCAATCATGACAAGACGCGGTTTCTGGCTGCGGCCAGCCATGACCTGCTGCAGCCGCTCAATGCAGCGCGACTCTATACCTCGACCCTGATCGAGCGGGCCAAATCAACGGGACTGGCGGAACTGGCCAATTCGATCGAAGCGTCACTGACGGCAGTGGAAGACATCATGTCGGCGCTGCTGGACATTTCGCGCATCGATAGCGGAGCACTCAAACCCGCTCCTGTGCCGGTCGCTGCGCGCGACATGCTGAAGCGGATCGAGGTGGAGTTTGGCCCCATGGCGCGCGAGCGCAATATTACGTTGCGCATCGTGCCGAGCAAAAGCTCGGTGCTGGTGGATCGCTCCCATGTGGGTCGCATCGTGCAAAATCTGGTGTCGAACGCGATCAAATACACCAATCCGGGCGGCAAGGTGCTGGTCGGGTTGCGCCGTCGCGGCAATCGCATGCGGCTTGATGTAATCGACACCGGTATCGGCTTCAACAAGGACCAGCACCGGCTGCTATTCGCCGAATTTTCGCGGCTGGAGCGGGGCGCCCGCATGGCACAGGGGCTGGGGCTGGGGCTGTCGATCGTGCAGCGTCTGGTGACCGCCCTTGGGCTGACCATGGAACTGGATAGCAGCGAGGGACGCGGATCGCGGTTTTCGCTGTTCCTGCCGCTGACCCGGACAATCCGTCCGACGGCCGAGATGGGGCCTGCGCCGGCTGAAACCAATTTCGGCACGCTGGGGCTCAAAGTGCTGTGTGTGGATAATGAGCGCGCCATCATCGAGGCCATGGAAGGGCTGCTGCGCCATTGGGGATGCGATGTTCGCAGTGCGCTATCGCTCAAGCAGATCGACAAGGAACGCCTGCTCGAGGGCTGGTATCCCGATCTGGTGCTGATGGACTATCACCTCGATCAGACCTCGGGGCTCGATGCCATTGAATGGCTACGGCACAATGTGGGTGGACATTTGCCGGCGGCGCTGGTGACGGCGGACCGCAGCCCAGCGGTGCGGGCACTGGCCGAGGAGCGCAGCATTGCGGTGGTGACCAAGCCGGTCAAGCCGGCAGCGCTGCGGGCGGCAATCAGTGGGCTGGCCAATCAAAGCCGCAGTCCCGGCGGCCGAAGCAGCTAGGCAGCGGGGCTGAACAGCCCGGCCTTACGACGTTCAAGCGCCCACCAATAGATCACGCCTCGGGCGATGAACCAGCTGTGCAGCGCCAGCCACAGCCCCCAATTGCCCAGCAATGGCTGCGCCACCAGCGCCACCGCCAGGAACACCACCAGCGAGATCACCATGCCATTGCGCATGGTGGCGTTGAGCGTGGTGCCAATCAGTATGCCGTCGTAGACAAAGGCGGGCATAAAGGTGACGGTGCACAGCGCGGCGATGGGCAGATAGGTCAGGGCATAGGCCTGGACTTCGGCATTGGTGGTCATCACGCCAATAATCAGCGGGCCGGAAAAATACCAGGCCAGTCCCATAGAGACGGTCAGCACCAGACCCCAGACAAAGCTCAGTCCATAGGCCTGATCAAAGGCCGGACGCCAGTTGGCGCCCACGGCCTTGCCGGTCAATTGCTCGGCGGCCTGCGCCACCCCATCAAGGAAGAACGATACGACCATGAGCAGGTTGAGCAGCACAGCATTGGCTGACAGGGCCACCTCCCCCATGCGTGCGCCCTGCGCAGCAAACCAGGCATAGGCTCCCATCAGGGCTGCCGAGCGGATCATCAGATCGCGGCTGAGCCCGAACATGCGTTGCAGCGCCGTGGTATCGAGCAGTTCGATGCGCGGTGCCAGATCAAGCAGACGGCGCAGGCCACCATAGTGGCGCACCAGCAGAATCAGGCCGAGCACGGCAGCAATGGTGCCGCCCAGCACAGTGCCCAGGGCCACCCCACGCACGCCCATGCCAAAGCCGAACACCAGTACAATGCTGGCCACAATATTGATGCCATGCAGCAGGATCTGCAGCATCATCCCGGTCGCAGCGGCGGCACGCCCATAGAACCAGCCGAGCAGGCACTGGTTGACCATCACCACCGGGGCGGCCCAGATACGAACGAAGAAATACTCGCTCAATGCAGCGCTGACGCCGGGCCCGGGCGCCAGCAACGCCTGGCTGGCCCAGTGCAGAGGCACTGCCAGCGCAATCATGCCCAGACCGATGATCACGGCCAGCACCAAGGCGCGGCTGACGTGGAGCAGGCCGTCGCGCGGATCGCGTGCCCCGACCGCCTGTGCGGTCAGACCAGCTGTGCCGATGCGCAGGAAATAGGTCATCGAAAAGATGACATCAAAGACCAAGGCGCCCAGCACCAGACCACCGAGCAGGCCGGCGTCACCCAACCGGCCAATGACGGTGATATCAACAATGCCGACAAGCGGCTCGGTGATGAATGCCACAGAGGCCGGGACGGCTATCTTCCACACATCTGCATGGCGCACGACAAAGGGGTGTTGCGGACGGGCGCCGGTGGTCATGATGGGGCTCGCAGACTCAGTGGTCGGTGATCAGGGAGATCACCACATCTGCACGGTCCTGCGACAGACAGACAAGATCATAATTGGGCAGGTCGTTACGCTCGATATGGGCGCGGTTGCGCTCTTCGCTGAACAGGCCTTCCTCGCCATGCCGCTTTAGCAGTCTGGCTTGCACCAGATCACGCGGCACATCGATGAAGACGGCATAGTCCAGCAACGGCCGGGCGCCGGCAAACGGACCTTCGCTGAGCAGCAGATAGTTGCCCTCCACAATCAGCACGCGAACTTCGGGCGTAACGGTGAAGGCCTTTTCGACGACATCTTCGATCTTGCGAGAGTAGCCGGGGCCACTGACTTCCTGCTTTGCCGATTTGAGGTGGTGCAGGAAGCTGACGAACTCGGCGCCTTCGAAGGTATGCGGCGCCCCCTTGTAGTCGGTTTGCCCCATCGCCTCGAGCTTGGCGTGCTTCATGTGGAAGCCATCCATGGGGATTAATTGGGCGCTACCAGGATGGGTGGCATTGAGCATGGTCACCAGTTCAGCGGCGAGCGTGGACTTGCCGGTGCCCGGACCTCCAGCGATGCCAATCGCAATGCGGGCGTGAGCCTTGGATTCCATTTCGAGGATATGGGGCACCAGACGCGACAGGGCCTGCTGCGGGGTGAGGTTGAGGTGTTCGGGGGCCATCAGCCTTTCCTCGTCAGTCGGATCAGCAGCCAGATGGGCACAACCAGAGCGGCGCCAGTGAGGATATAGCCGCCCAGGCTGCGGAACACACCTGCACCATCGCGCAGGGTTTCGCGGAACAGCTCGATTGTGCCGCGCACGATCTGCTGGGCATCGACACCAAAGACCGACATGAGAAAACCAACCAGCAGCGAGAGCAGAACGAGCCGGACAATCACCTTGCCCGGCCGGTCCCCGAGCAGGCGTTCGAACCTTGTGGGTCGATCATACTCGCTGCGTGATGGATCACTCATAATTGCTCCGGCTGTCTATTGTGCGTTGAGTGACCATATAGTGAGTTTTGTGATTTGCAGAAGCCTTCCGCGCTTCTGGCGGAGCTTCGATTTGGCTGAACTGCCTGCCATCATCGCCGACTGGTTTGCCACCAAGGGCTGGGCACCACGGCAGCATCAGCTTGATGTTCTGGAAAGCTGGCGGGCAGGCGCCTCGGCGCTGCTGATTGCGCCCACCGGCGCGGGCAAGACACTGGCGGGTTTTCTGCCCAGCCTGACCGATCTGGTCCAGAGCGATCATGACGGGTTGCACACGCTCTATATCTCCCCGCTCAAGGCGCTGGCGGTGGATGTGCAGCGAAATCTGACCGGCCCGATCGACGAGATGGGTCTCAAGATCAAGGTCGAGACCCGCACCGGGGATACACCGGCCAGCAAGCGTGCCCGGCAAAGGGCAAAGCCGCCGCATATCCTGCTAACCACCCCGGAACAGCTGTGCCTGTTGATCAGCCACCCGCATGCCGAGCTGTTCTTCGGTTCGCTCAAGCGCATTGTGCTCGACGAGCTGCACGCCCTGGTGACCTCCAAACGCGGCGAATTGCTGTCGCTGGCGCTAGCGCGCATTGCCACGCTGGCACCCGATCTGCAGATCACCGCACTCAGCGCCACGGTAGCGCGACCAGACCTGTTGCGGGACTGGATCGCGCAGCCGGTTTCGGGCAAGCCAACCCATTTGCTGGAAGCTTCGGGTGGTGCGCCGCCCGTGCTCAAAATCCTCGAAACCGAACAGCGCCTGCCCTGGGCAGGGCATTCGGCGAACTACGCCCACGCCGAACTCTATGAGACCATCAAGCGGCATCGCACCACGCTGTTGTTCGTCAATACGCGCAGTCAGGCCGAACTGCTGTTTCAGGGGCTGTGGGCGGTCAATGAGGAATTACTGCCCATTGCGCTCCATCACGGCTCATTATCGGTTGAGCAACGCCGCAAGGTCGAGACCGCCATGGTTGCGGGCACGCTCAAGGCGGTGGTGTGCACCTCCACCCTTGATCTGGGCATTGACTGGGGTGATGTCGATCTAGTGGTGCAGGTGGGGGCGCCAAAGGGCAGCTCGCGCATGCTGCAGCGCATTGGCCGCGCCAACCACCGGCTGGACGAGCCATCCAAAGCCATGCTGGTGCCGTCCAACCGCTTTGAGGTGCTCGAATGCGAGGCGGCGCTGGAGGCCGTGGCCGAGCGCCAACAGGACAGCGAAGACCCGGTCAATGGCGGCTATGACGTGTTGGCGCAGCATATTCTGGGTATGGCCTGTGCAGCGCCGTTTGCGGCAGACGATCTTTATGCCGAAATACAGCTCGCCTGGCCCTATCGTGATCTGGAACGCAGCCAGTTCGACCGCGTGCTCGAATTCGTGGCCACGGGTGGTTATGCGCTCAAGGCCTATGAGCGTTATGCCCGCCTCAAGCTGACCGAAAACGGCACCTGGCGCGTGGCCAATCCGCAAGTGGCCCAGCAATATCGACTCAATATCGGCACCATTATCGAAGAGCCGATGGTGCGGGTGCGGCTGGTGCGGTCGCGTGGCTTCCAGAAAGGCCAGTCCAAGAGCCCCATCGGGGCGGGCGGGCGCGTGCTGGGGGAGATGGAAGAGTATTTCTTCGGCACGCTGCTGGTGGGCGACACCTTCATGTTTGGCGGCGAGATCGTGGCCTTTGAGGGCATGCGCGACAATGAGGCTTTTGTGTCGCGGGCGCAGGCGGCCAATCCCAAGATACCATCCTATATGGGCGGCAAGTTTCCGCTCTCGACCTATCTGGCCGACCGGGTACGGCGGATCATGGATACGCCAGCAGACTGGGCCAAGCTGCCCGAGCAGGTGCGCGACTGGCTGGCTTTGCAGCGCGACGTGTCGGTGATGCCCAAGCGCGACAGCCTGCTGGTCGAGACCTTTCCGCGTGGGGCACAGAGCTATCTGGTTTGCTACCCGTTTGAGGGTCGGCTGGCGCACCAGACGCTGGGCATGTTGCTGACGCGGCGGCTGGAACGATCACGGGCGCGGCCGCTGGGCTTTGTCGCCAGTGAATATGCGCTGGCGATCTGGGGACTGGGCGATCTGTCAGCTTTGATCCGCACCGAGCGGCTATCGCTGGACGAGTTATTCTCCGAGGACATGCTGGGCGATGATCTGGAAGCCTGGCTGGATGAATCGGCACTGATGAAACGCACCTTCCGCAATTGCGCGATCATTGCCGGGTTGATCGAACGTCGACATCCGGGCCGCGAGAAAAGTGGCCGGCAGATCACCATGAGCTCGGACCTGATCTATGACGTGCTCTATCAGCACGAGCCCGATCACATATTGATCCAGGCGACCCGCCGTGACGCGGCGCGGGGCCTGCTCGATATTGAACGGCTGGGCGACATGCTGGCGCGCATTCGCGGCCATATCGTGCACAAGCCGCTGAACCGGATTTCACCACTTGCGGTACCGGTGATGCTCGATATCGGCAAGGAGCCGATTTTCGGCGAGGGGCGCGAATCGGCTATGGCTGATGCCGCAGATGAACTGATGCGTGAGGCGCTTGGGCAATCTTGAGCCAGGTCCAATATCAAGCCGAGATGACGGAGACACCGGTCTTGCGCTTTGCCGGCCATAATTTTGAACCCCTGCCTTCCGGCGCGCTGTACTGGCATAGCCGGCAGACGTTGCTGGTTGCCGATCTGCATCTGGAGAAGATGAGCAGCTTTGCCAGACGCGGGCAGATGCTGCCGCCTTATGATACCGGCATGACGCTTTCTCGGTTGGAGGCCGATCTGCGACGTACCGGCGCGCAGCGTCTGGTCTCGCTGGGTGACAGCTTCCATCGCGACGAGGGCACCACCACGCTCAGCGAGACGGACCGCGCACGGTTGGACCGGTTGACGGGGCTGGCGGAATGGCTCTGGCTGGCAGGCAATCACGATCCGCGCCCGCACGTACTGGGCGGACAGTGTCGAAACGAGGTTACGCTGGACGGGCTGGTTCTCACACACGAGCCGCGCCGAGGCACCGTTGGATTGATGGCGGGACATTTGCACCCGGCAGCCCATATCCAGATCGAAGGGCGCTCAACGCGTCGTCCGTGCTTCGTGCATGACAATCGGCTGATGATCCTGCCCGCCTATGGCGCCTCGACGGGGTCGATCAATATCCTGTCGGCAGCCTTTAACGGTCTGTTTCATCTGCCGGGGCTGGAAGTGACCATGCTGGGCAAGGATCGCACCTATCCGGTCAGCCCCAAGCGGCTGGTCCGCAACTGATCAGCGCTTGAACAGCACGCCACCAAGCCAGCCGGTAAACAAGGCCAGAATGACGCAGACCAGACCATAGAGCAGCGGCTGCTGCACGGCAGACAGGGCGATAAAGCGTTCAAAGCCAATCTTTCGCACCGAAAAACCCTCGGACTTCCGGGCGATAATTTCGCCCTGCTTGAAGACGTAGGTCAGCGCGATATAGGGCCCCGGCGGCGCATTGCTGGGCAGCGTCAGCCGGGCCGAATAGAAATTGTCGGACAGGAAATTGACGCCATTTTCCTGAATGCCGAACAGCCCCTCCTCGCGCATCAGCCGAACCAGTTGGGGGCTGAAAACAGCAGTTTTCCACCAGTCGGCCGTACTTGTGGCCAGGGTCAGAGCCTCGGGCAGGATGGCGTTGGCCGTCAGGGTGGTGACGTCGGTAATGTCCGTCAGCTTGTCGCTGGAGAGCACATGGAAGTAGCTGGGGAAGTTGTCGAATTCGACCTGATCGGTGTTCAACCAGATTCCGAAATTGTGGGTTTTTTCGCGCGCGACACGGTTCTGTGTCGGCCCCAGCACCACGACCACAACGTGGAAGGGACCGGTGACAAACTTCTGATCGGAACCAGCATCGGGCGCAATGGTGCCGAAGAAGGTCATCCTCTCGCCATCAAAGCTGGAGGTGATCTCGACGCTATCATTGGAGAGCTGGGAAACGAGGCGCTCGGCATGCGCTGAGGGGATCAGCAGCGCTGTCAGGATCACGATGACAAGAAACCGGATCATTGGCCACCTCCGACCACCGCCATGCTGAACACGTCAGCTGGGGTGAGGATCAGCGAAACACCAAAGCGGATCGCCACGGCCAGAACGAGCAGCGCCAGCAGGCCGCGCAATTGCTCGCCTCGCAGATATTTGCCAGCCGATGCGCCGAACTGGGCGCCGGCGGTGCCGCCCACCATCAGGCAGAAGGCAAGCAATATATCGACACTCTGACTCTGCACGGCATGCAGGATAGTGGTCGCGGCCATCATGGCAACCACCTGCGCCAGCGAAGTGCCGATGACAATGCTACCGGGCACACGCAGCAGATAGACCAGCGCGGGCACCATGATGAAGCCACCGCCAATGCCCAACAGCGAGCCAACGAAGCCGATAAACAGGCCAATCAGCAGGACAGGCAGCACACTGATATAGAGACGCGACTTCTTGAAGCGCACGCGTAGCGGCAGACCGTGAATCCAGTTGTGCTGATTGGGCAGGCGTTCGCGCACCACCACGCCCTTGCGTGACTTGAGCAGCGAGCGCGCCGACTCCACCAGCATCAGCGTACCGACCGAACCGAGCAGGACCAGAAAGCCAACGGAAATGACCACATCGAGCTGACCGGCATCGCGCAGCATGTCAAACGCAGCCACGCCACCAATGGCGCCCATAATGCCTGAAATAATCAGATACAGGGCAAGATGAAGGTCTATGCCGCCGCGTCGATAGTGTCCGAGGGCGCCAGAAGTCGATGCCGCGACGACCTGGCCGGTTACCGAAGCAACTGCGACAGGTGCGGGAACACCAGAGAAAATCAGCAAGGGAGTCAGCAGGAAACCACCGCCGACCCCAAACAGGCCCGACAGGAATCCGACTGCCCCTCCGATCCCCACGAGAAAGAAGAGGTTCACGGAAAGTTCGGCGATCGGCAGATAGATCTGCAAGACCCTGGTTCCGTTCGAAACAACTACATCGCAACGACCCTACAGGATCGTCCGTCAACAATAAGTCAAAGGCTCCCACCTTTTACAGGCAGGAGCCCCACTATTTTTGCGCTGTATGGCGCATAAGGCACACAGTCAGAATACGCTTTGATGTCAGACCGGCTGACTGCCCAGAACGGCGAGCAGACGCGGGTTGATCATGCCGGTTTCACTCATGCCGGTGCCCCGCTCGAATGTGCGAATGGCTTCGGCAGTCTTGGGACCAACCAGACCGTCAGGGGTGCCGATGTCAAAGCCCAACTTCGCCAGCGCCATCTGCACCTTGGTGATCACTTCACGCGAGGTGATGGGTTCGCCGGCCACGAACTTGTCGGACCACGTCCCGATGGGCGCAAAATTGGCAGCTAGGTTGATCGGTGCTGACTTCCAGGCAGCCACCTCGGCCCCGACGCGGCTGACGGCTTCTGCGCTGAGCGACTTGGCGATATCTTCGCGTGCCTTGGCAGCGTCGGCGTCGCCCCCAAGGGCAGCCAGGGAGAACCATTTATAGGACTGCTCGAAATCCTGGGTAACGCCAAGACCGCGGGCATAGAGCATGCCCAGATTGAACTGGCTGTCGGTCATGCCGCGTGCGGCCGCCTGGGCGAACCATTCGGCTGCAGTTTCAAAGGCCTGCTCGCCCATCTGCCCGCTGGCATAGAGTGCCGCCAGATTATGCATGGCCATGCGGTTGTCGGCATCGGCAGCGCGCTGATACCAGAGCTTGGCCAGTTCGAGATCTTTATCAACGCCGGTACCAGTCTCATAGAGATTGCCCAGGCGATACTGCGCGGGCACGAAACCCTGCGCTGCCGCGCGTTCATACCAGACGGCGGCTTCTTCATAGCTCTGATCGACAGCGCGACCTTCGCTGAAGATGGCAGCCACTTCGAACTGAGCCCTGGCGTCGCCATCGGCAGCGGCCTGACGCAGTTCAACTGGTCCGACGGATTCGGTCGGCATATCGAAGGTCTCGGGAATGGTAATCTTGCCACCAATGCTGCCCGTAGTGGCGGGAACGTCACCCATGGCGCCGCTCGGGGCAAAGGTCGCGCCGTTGCCACCGGCACTGGCCAGCAGCGATGGCGGCATTGGCGTGGTGGCCACATTGGAGCGGCTGAAGCTGGACACGTTGGGGTTGATCGAGGCCGTCGCGGTATCATCGACCATATCGATGACGCGCGGCTCGGGCCGGACCAGCGATACGTCCTGCGATGCGGTTGGCTCACCAGCAGGCGCGGCAGGGGCCGCGGCGGGTGCGGGCTCTTCGACGGCTGCCTGTTGTGGCTGTGCAGGCGCCATGCGCTGCATGACCAGATTGAGGGCCAGCATGGAGACAGCCACCAGCGTAGCGGCCAGCAGCAGCGGCCTGCGGTGGCGCACCAGGAAATTGGGCTGCGTGTCTGTGTCGGGCTCGGCAGTTACGCCGGCCGAGGTGACGGCATCAACTGGGGGAGCCTTGGGCTCGGACTTGCCCAGACGGATCCGGCGCTTGGGCTTTTCGACCTTGGCTGGTTTCTCCGCCTTGGCAGGCTTTTCGACTTTGACTGGCTTTTCTGGGGTCGGCTTGACGTCCGGCTCGCGCAAGAGCGGCGCTGGCTCGGATGCCTTGTCGGGCATGAAGCGCGACAGGGCGCGGCTGATGACTGAGCCGCCGGCAACTTCAGGGACCGCAGTTTCGGCACGCGCACGCTGGGCGCGACGGGCGGCGGCCACGAAGGTGCTGGTACTGTTCTGGCTAGCCTGAGCTTCAGCGGGCGATACCGCAGGCGCAGACGACTTGAAGGACTCAGCGCCCGACGGGGAAAAGCTGGACTGCGGGCGCGGTGGACGCTCCACGCTGCCTGGATCAAAGGCGGGGCGGTCTACTGGCGTGGTTGCGGTTGGCTTTTCGACAAACGCAGCTGGGGCTTCTGGTCTTGCTGTCTGGGGCGGCGCCTCGGGCTCGTGTGCCATTGGCGGCGGCTGGGTAGCGCCAACCTTGGCAGCCAGAGCCGAGCGGACAGGGCCGGCATTCTTGAAGCCGGGATCAACCAGTGGTGCGTCATCGCCCGGATTGGCGGGCATGGCATCATCGTCGTCGTCAGACGGCGCAGTGCCCAGAGCAGACAGCATGGCTTCGAGCCGCTCGGCGCGGCTTTCTCCGGGCGCTTCAGTGGGCGGTGTGGTCAGACCAAAACTAGTCGAAGATCTGGTGGCTGGCTGGGCGGGTTGAATTTCAGCCGCAGTGGGCGCAGTCGGGGCGGATGCAGCCGCACGATTGGTGAGCACCGCTTCGAGCCGCGTCAGGCGCTCGGCGGTATCCTTGCCAGCTGTGTTGAACAGCGCCGTCATGCGCTCTTCTAGTGCATTCATGCCGTCGGGACTCATCCCGGCAGCAGCCGGGGTCGATTTGGCGACGGCCTGCGAGGTGCGTTCAGCAACCAGTTCGGCCAGGGTTTCGTAGTCGGGGGTTTTGCCAGCGCTCTTGATCATGCCGGCCAGGCGGTCTTCAATGCTCTTGAGGCTGTCCGGACCGAACATGGCGACTGGTGCGGGTGCCTTGCGGGTCAGGGCATCGCTGGTGCGCTCGGCAACCAGTGTTGCAACGGCCTCGATATCGGCGGCATCGCTGGAGTCCGAATAGAGCTTGGCCAGGCCATTGAGCTGGGCGCCGGTTTCATCCATGCGCTGCATCAGCAGCTTGAGCTGGCTTTCAACATTGGCGCTGTCTGCGGCCGGCTGGATGCGCTCGGAGAGGGCGCCAATCTGGCTTTCAATCCGGTCAAAGCGCGGCTCCATGCCCGAAAGCACAGCTTCGCGAAGGGCCGATACATCCTGCTTGAGACCAGCAACGTCGCCATTGGCGACCTCGAAATCGCCAATACGGGCGGCCAGGGCATCAACCTTGCTGATCAGCGCGCCAGGGGCCGCATCGCCATTGTGCATGGCCTGGGTAAAGGCGGCCATCTCGGCTGTCAGTCGTTCGAAGTCGCCTGAGGGCAGACCGATGTTCTTTTCGATGGAATCAATGCGGTCATAGACATTGCGCACGCTGGCTTCGATGGCCTGCATGGTGGGGACAAGGCTCGCGGCGCCTTCCGTCTGCGGTGCAGCGGCGATCCGATCCTCGCGGACGATCTCGCGCTCCATCTGCTGGGCCTGCAGTTCGGCAAGCTTGCCCACTGTGCTGGACACGTCATCAAGGCGCTTGTTGATCGCGGTCAGGTCCACCTTGGGACCCTGCTCGATCAACTGGGCCAGTGCGCCGATCTGGGATTCGAGGCGCTTGACCTGACCGGTTTCGCCGACGGCACCGGCAAGCAGTTCCACGACATGGGTAAGCTGCTCAACCTGGCTGGCAACTTCGTGCACGCTGCCATGGTTGTTACGCTGCGATTTCAGTTCGGTTTCAAGCCGACCAAGGCGACCCGAGAGGCCACCGACCAAGGAATTGAGTTCACGGAATTCAGGGGTATCGACAACACGACGCCCCAACCCGGCCGCGGTGCCCGACATCTGTCGGCCGCGAATTTCGGCGATGGCGCTGGCCAGCGCGTCGTCTTCATCATCGTGATGGGCGGCTTCATCGCGTTCGCTGAAACGATCAACGGCACGCTTGACGGTGCGCAGAGCCTCGCGACGGCGGACGGCAGGTTCGGGGCCGATCACCTGATCGCGCAGATTGCGGACGCGCTGGGTCAGCCCCGTCAGGGCGGGCTCGGGCTCTTCGACCTGGGCGTAGCGCCCCTCAACCTGATCAAGCAGGGCTACCAGTTCACCACGCAAGGCCTGCCACTCGCCCGGCTGCGGTTCACGAGCCGGGTCGGTCATATCCTGAAAAGAGTGCGCGCGGGCCATAAACGATACCTGTCATGAAAAGACGGTCCCCCCCGCGATTCAACACGAAGGTATGACGCTCACTCTTGGGATTTTATGGTAAAGAACCCGTTAAGCATTGCCGCATAAAGCCAGTGCCGGACCCCTAGAGAGCTGATTTTCTAGTGGTTTACGACTACAGGGTGACGATACACCCCTATTGTCCACGCGCTGGGAGGCCGACGCCAATATGACACGCCGCCGTATCATCATCGTTGACGACCATCCGCTGTTCCGTGCTGCCTTGCGCCAAACCCTTTCTGGTGGCGATGCAACCGTGACGGTCGAAGAGGCAGGTGATCTGGCTGGCTTGAGCTCTGCGCTCGACGCTGATCGCGATTGCGATCTGGTGCTACTGGACCTCAACATGCCCGGCGTGCGGGGGTTTTCGGGGCTCTTGCTGCTGCGGGCGCAATATCCCGATATTCCCGTGATGATCATTTCTGCGGTCGAGGACAGCACGGTTGTGCGCCGCGCGTTCGAGTTGGGAGCTGCGGGCTATCTGCATAAATCTGTGGGGCCAACAGAAATCCGTCGCGCCATCGAAACCGTGCTCTCGGGCGAAGTGTTCGTGCCCGAAGGGACGACGCTGAGCGGCGATGATGATCACACGGCCCTGATGCGCCGCCTGTCAACGCTCACGCCGCAGCAGGTCCGCGTGCTGATGATGCTCAGTGACGGGCTGATGAACAAGCAAATCGCCTATGAGCTGACCATCTCGGAAGCCACGGTCAAGGCGCATGTCTCTGCCATTCTGCAAAAGCTGGACGTCGACAGCCGCACCCAGGCGGTGATCGCGGCGGCGCGGATTGAGGATGGCCAGTTCGAGGCGCTGTTTTCCACGGGCCCCGAAAAAGTCTAAAGGCGTCCCTTGCCCTGCGCCCAGTCTGCAGATCTGCTCCCGACCAGCTGGGCGATATTGGTCTTGCCCTGCGCCCGAACGGCGGCAACAAGACCACGCTTGATGGTGTCGAGCAGTTCAAGACCGCCAAACACCAGCGCGGAGTAGAGCTGAACGGCGTTGGCACCTGCCTCGAACTTGGCCAGGGCCGATTGCGGCGAGTGGATCCCCCCCACCCCGACAATGGGCAGATCGCCAACGCGCTGTCGCATCTGGGCAAGCTTCCGGGTCGACAGATCAAACAGCGGCTTGCCCGAGAGCCCGCCAGTTTCCTCGGCATTTTCCAGCCCGGCCACCGCATCGCGGGTAATGGTGGTGTTGGAGATGATCAGCCCGTCCAGGTCGGTGGCCAGAACGACCCTGGCGATGGAATCCAGCGCCGCCTCATCGAGATCGGGGGCAATTTTGAGGAAGACCGGCACCCGTGTCCTGGCCTTGGCCCGGGCTGAAAGAATTTCACCCAGCAGGCGCTGCAGGGCTTCGTCAGCCTGCAGATTACGCAGGCCAGGGGTGTTCGGGGAGGAGATATTGGCGGTCAGGTAATCGGCAATGTCCGCGAACTTCTGCACCCCGAGCACATAGTCGGCGACGAAGTCGTCGCTATCCTTGTTGGCACCGATATTAACGCCCAAGGCAGCGGGAACACGCAGCCCCTTGAGCCGGGCGAAGGCGGCTTCATGGCCCTCATTGTTGAACCCCATGCGGTTGATGACGCCATCTGCACCGGACACGCGGAACAGGCGCGGCTTGGGGTTCCCCGTCTGGGGGCGCGGCGTGACCGTGCCGATCTCGACCATGCCGAAGCCCATCTGGGCCAAGGGGCGCGGCACTTCGGCATTCTTGTCAAAGCCAGCCGCCATGCCGACAGGGTTCTGCAAATCAAGACCGCACAGAGTGGTGCGCAATTCGGCGCTATCGGGGTGGACCTGATCGGGTGCCAAACCGAGCCGAAGCGCGGTAATCGTCGCCAGGTGCGCGGTTTCGGCGTCCATCTTGAGCAGGGTCTGCTTGGTCAGGCCAGAAACGGCTGGAACACGTAATAGCGGCGCAAGCGCGGAAAAAATCATTTTACCGCCTCTGGCAGTTCGCAGCTACCGTCGGCCGTCACACTGAGCGGCGCCTCCCAGGCAATGTTGGCGATGGGCAATGGCCCGCCATAGAGGTGGGGAAACAGCGCGCCGCCGCGCGACGGCTCCCACACCAGATCATCACCCAAATCGGCGCTGCGTACCGCCAGCAGGACGAGGCCAGACTGGCCAGCGAAGTGCAGGCGCAGGGTTTCCGCCAACTGCGCGGCAGTGGAAAAATGGATGTAGCCATCCTTGGCATCGATCGGCATGCCGGCAAAAGACGCCGCTTTGCGTGCCGGGGCGAAACCGATTTCGGTGGCGATCTTATAGACGAATTCCGGGGTGCTCATGAGCGTGAACCTAATGGGGAGCGCAGACGGCGGCAAGCGCTGGATCGGTGCTCTTTACAGGGGATGGGGAGCGGCATATATCTAGGACTTAATTCCACGTATAAGACATGTTTCCTCTTCAGGCCTCTCGCCATGCTGTCACATAGAGCCATCTGGGATGGAATAGATGCCCTGGCACGACGCCATGGTCATTCCGTCTCGGCCCTTGCCAAGCTGGCCGGTCTGGATGCCACGGCATTCAATGTATCCAAGCGGGTCAGCAAGGATGGGCGCGAACGCTGGCCATCGACCGAGAGCATTTCCAAGATCCTGGAAGCGACCGGGGAAAGTTTCGACACGTTCCTGTCGGGCGCCGGGGCCTTCATGCAGCTCAACGACAATGTGCCCAACCGCACGGTGCCCCTGTTGGGGCTGGCACAGGCAGGCAGTGGCGGCTTTTTTGACAGTGCGGGCTTCCCTGCCGGGCAAGGCTGGGACGAGATTTCGCTGCCTACACCTCAGGAGGGCGGCATCTACGCGCTCGAGGTGCATGGCGATTCCATGGAGCCGCTCTATCGCGAAGGCGACCGCATTGTGGTTTCCCCCACCGAGCAGGTACGGCGCGGCGACCGGGTGGTGGTCAAGACCCGCGATGGCGAAGTGATGGCCAAGATCCTGGCCCGACAGACCGGGCGCCAGATCGAACTGCACTCGCTCAATCCGGCCTATGAGCCCCGCATCTTCGACTTGGTCGAGGTCGAGTGGATCGCGCGGATCATCTGGGCCAGCCAATGATCATCACGGCGGCGACCGCGAGTGATCGTGCAGATTGGGCAGCGTTGCGCCAGGCGCTGTGGCCGCGCCATGGGCTCGACACTCATGCTGCAGCCATTGCCCAGATACTGGCGGCGCCAAAGGATCTGGCAAACTTCGTTGCACGAACGGCAGATGGCTCGGCAGTGGGGATAGCTGAGGCAGCGCTTCGGCATGACTATGTCAATGGTTGCCAGACGAGCCCGGCCGCGTTTCTCGAAGGCATTTATGTCGTGCCCGAGCATCGGCGCAATGGCGTTGCCCGCATGCTGGTGGACGCCGTCGAGGATTGGGCCAGGCGGCTGGGGTGCAGCGAATTTGCATCGGATGCCGCGATAGACAATACCGAAAGCCATCGCATGCACGCCGCTTTGGGGTTCGAAGAGACACAGCGCGTCGTCTATTTCCGCAAGGCGCTCTCCAATGACCCCGCCGACCATTGATCCCAAACGCGTCGACAAGGTCGCGCGGTGCTTTGATGGTGCGGGCCGACTGCTGCGCTGGCCATCCAAGCGGGCCGATCAGTTGCTCGTGTCGGGGGTGGTCTGGATCTGGTCCGCCGCACGCCCGATGGCCCGGTCTACCGGCACATCGCACATGCGGTAGGCGACGTTGCAGCGCTGCTGGCGCGGCTGGCCGACACAGGGCTCGCCCCCTCCTGATCATTGTGCAGCCGACCTAAAGACACCCTGCCCTGTCGAACATGTCGGCGACAATGATGGGCGTTGCTGGCGTATTGCTCCATCTCGCACTATCCGGTGCCGCTGCGTGCAATGCCTCAAGAACGCTGTGCTTGGTGAGGCTGATATCGGTGTTGCACCTGACTGGGGAGATCCCGCGCGCCTCGGCCTGCTGCAACAGAGCCCTGGTGGTCTCACCCAAAGCCGCCAGATAGGCAGTGACAGCCATACGAGCGCCGCGATCGCCGTCAGCGCGTTCGGCGAGCTCAAATACCTGCGCAATCGAGATCATTCCTGTGTCGGTGCTGCCCGCTGTCTGGGCGACCGCAAGCGTTGGCGTCAGGGAGAGCAGCGCTGCGAACAGCACGGGCTTGAGTGCGGGTGACATTGGATGGCCTTATCGTTCTATAATGGTTCCGTATTCTTTTGCGATGTTTTATTATTGTCAAACAATAATTGTTGGGCTATACCTATTTCATCGAATGGAGACCGATGATGATCGACACACGCGTGAACCCGCTGCAGAGCGATATCGCCAATTTCAGAATACCAGTCGCTTCGCGCACTGCGTTGACCTTCAACGCGCTGGCGCTATGCGTGATCGCTGCAGCGGCGCTGCTGCCCGTTGCGCTGGTGCTTTACTGGGGCCTGGTGGACCGCCAGGACATACTGGCCATGACCGGGATAAGTAGCGACGCTCTGGGTGTCGTGACGCCGGTCAGGCGCCTGCTGGCCGCCGGGATCGGGATAGTGGGCGTTGCGCCCCTGATATGGGGACTCGTGCGCCTGCGGCGCTGCTTTTCCGAGTTTGCCCAGGGGCGACCATTTTCGGCGCGCGGGATTGGCGGATTGCGGGATTTTGCAGCCGGCATCGGCCTGGGCATCATCACCAAGGCGTTGAGTTTCAGCGCACTGACGGTATTGCTGAGCTGGCATGCGCCGGCGGGCATGCGGCAGCTGTCTGTGCAGATCAGTAGCGACATGTTGCTGATGACGCTGTTTGCCGCGACTATCGCCGCCTTGGCATGGGCAATGGAAAAAGCCGCAATCCTCGCTGAAGAAAACAGTCAGTTCGTCTGAGGCTCATGAGTATCAAAATCAATCTCGCCGTCATGCTCGCCCTGCGCAACGTAAAGTCCAAGGATCTGGCCGAGCATATCGGAATTACCGAGGCCAATCTGTCACTGCTCAAACAGGGCAAGGTAAAGGGCATAAGGTTCGAGACGCTCGATGCCATTTGCGATTACCTAGACTGTCAGCCCGCCGACATTCTCGAATACGTTCCAGCAACGGTCGCCGCTGACTGACCAGTCGCGGCACCTGGCAGCGTCAACACTCCATCTTTTTCATTGAGGTCAACCAGATGCGGTTGCAGCCTACCTTTCCGCTCGCCCTGTTTCTTGCCTGTCTGCAGGCACTGCCAAGCTCCGCAGCACCCGATGCCCACACGCTTTCCCGGGCGGATGGCAGCCTTATCCACTACACGCTGGATCGCCCGCCAGCACATGCCGGGGGCTTGATCTTGATCAGCCAGGGCTCGGGCTGTGCGCCCGGCGCCAAAAATGCGTCTCTGGCAACCGTTCGTGCAGCATTTCCCAACTATGCCGCACTGATTGTCGAGAAAATCGGGATCGCACCGGATAGCGCGATAGTGGACGGTTACGCCGACTGCCCCCAGGAGTTTGTAACGCAGTATACGCTTTCGCAGCGCGTCGACGATTACCGAGCAGTTCTCAATCATCTGCGCAGTCAGTCAAACATGCCCGCGGCAGATCTGGTGCTGTTTGGTGGTTCGGAGGGTGGCTTGGCTGTCGCGATGCTGGCAGCACAGTTACAGCCGCGGGCGACAATCATGCTGTCATCATCCTCAGGCACGACATTTGCCGAAACGGTACGGCGCACAGTACCACCGGAGGGGCATACGACCATTGATGCCGGCTTTGCCGCGGCCCGTGCCAATCCTGACAGCGACGAGCTGTTTGCTGGTTCAACGTATCGGTTCTGGGCCGATATTCTGGATGTCAAAGCCGTCGACTACATGCTGGCAAGCAGCAGTCCAATCCTGCTGATCCAAGGCGGCCTCGATACCTCCAGCCCCTTGGCATCGGCCCGGCTTGCCGCCGATGCCTTTGCCGCCGAAGGCCGCTGCACACTGACCTATTGGGAATTCCCGAGCCTGGACCATGGCATGAAGATGCCCGATGGCCGTTCGCGAATGGCGGAAATCGCGGCTTTGGCCGCCCAGTGGGTGGAAGCACCATCGCCAGCATGCTGAAAACAAGAAACGCGCGCCCGGAGTTGTCCTCCATGCGCGCGTCAGACCGTTATTTGGACAGCATTTTTCCGGCTAGCGCGTCGGCAATGAGCCTTCGGGTATTGTCGATACCATAAAGCGCGGCAAAGGAGCCGAAGCGGGGGCCGCGTTCCTGCCCGATCAGCACCTGATAAAGCATCTGGAAGAAGTCGCCAGACACGCCTGGACCGCCATTGGGGCCCTTTCGCGTGTGATCCTGATAACGCTCGATGCCGCGTGCGACGTCCAGCGCCGCATTCTGAATCGCTTCGTTGTCTGCATCAGCGGGCAAATCTGCAAACGACGCGGACAGGGCTTCAAGGGCCGCCCGCTCGACGTCATCGGGCGCGCGATAGCTCTTCTCGACGAAATCGCGGAAATAGCGCATGGCATAACCAACCAGGGCGTCGAGATGCGGATGCGTCTGCGGCGATATCCCCGGAGCGTAAGCGGAGATATAGCCCCACATGACTTCGGGCGTTTCCGGGTTGGAAGCCGTCGCCAGGTTAAGCAGCAGCGCAAAAGTGACCGGCATGTCGATCTTGGGCACATTGCCCGAGTGGACATGGAAGGCCGGATTTTCCATCCGTGCCGTGGCGTCCTGCTTCTGAAAAGACGCGACATGAGCGGCATATTCGTCCACCGCCCGTGGGATGACGTCGAAATGCAGACGCTTGGCCGTGCGGGGCTTCTGGAACATGTAGAGCCCCAGGCTCTCATTGCCGGCATAGGTCAGCCATTCGTCAATGGTCAGGCCGTTACCCTTGGACTTGGAGATCTTCTGACCTTCGGAATCCAGGAACAGTTCATAGACGTAATGCTCGGGGGCTTTGCCGCCCAGAATGGTGCAGATCTTGTCGTAGATCGGCGCATTGGTCTGGTGGTCCTTGCCGAACATCTCAAAGTCAACGCCCAGAGCGGCCCAGCGCATGCCAAAGTCGGGCTTCCACTGCATTTTGACGTGGCCGCCAGTGACAGGCAGCGTGGTGTCCGTGCCGTCTTCATCAGCAAAGGTTATCGTGCCGTTCGTGGCGTTGACTTCCTTCATTGGCACATAGAGTACGCGCCCCGAGATCGGGGAGATCGGCAGGAAGGGGCTGTAGGTAGCCTGACGCTCCGCCCCCAAAGTGGGCAGCATCACCTTCATGATGTCGTCATAGCGCTCGGCGGCCAGGCGCAGCACGGCGTCGAACTTGCCAGACTTGTAATAGTCGGTGGCGCTGATGAATTCGTAGTTGAAGCCGAACGTGTCCAGGAAGCGGCGCAGCATGGCGTTATTGTGGTCGCCGAAGCTGGCAAACTCATTGGTCCAGGGATCGGGCACAGCGCTAAGGGGCTTCTGCAGATGGGGCTCCATAGCCTCCCTTGACGGCACATTTTCAGGGATCTTGCGCATCCCATCCATGTCGTCGGAGAAACAGATCAGCCGGGTCGGAATCTGGTCGCGTGTGAGCAGCCGAAAGGCCGTCCGCACCATGGTGGTGCGGGCCACTTCGCCGAAGGTGCCGATGTGCGGCAGGCCCGAGGGGCCGTAACCGGTTTCGAACACGGCTTCACCCTTGCCCGATTTCTCCAGCCGTTTGACCAGCTTGCGTGCTTCTTCAAACGGCCAGGCACGGGCGGTCTGAGCAGCGTCAAAATACGCAGGATCGAGTTCGGGCAACGGAGCGGGCGACAAAGGGCGTGCCTTTCAGAATGGAGGAAATGCCGCGTTGTGTTGCATCCCCGCGCTGTGGCGTCAACGATTTCGAGACCCGCTGAGCTTGCCAAGCCCGGACGGCGCGCCTAGCTATCATGTTCAGACACCAGCCCTGGAATGTTCAATGCCCAATAGCGCCCATGACGCCCTAATCCACCTGATGATCGTCGCTGCCTCTTCGGACAGCGAAATGACCGAAAAGGAACTGGAGCGAATCCAGGGGCTGATCGGCCGCCTGCCGGTGTTCGAGACCTTCGATTCCAGCCGGCTGGCGGTGGTGGCCAATGCCTGTGCAGACAAGCTCAATGGTCCCGGCGGCCTTGATCAGGTAATCGATGATGCCATTGCGGCGCTGCCCCACAAATTGCAGGACACCGCTTATGCAGTGGCCGTGGATGTGACCTCAGTGGATTTGCATCTGGAGCAGGAAGAACTGCGGTTCCTCGAAATGCTACGCGACCGGCTGGATCTGGACCGCCTGACCACAGCGGCCATTGAAGTAAGCGCCCGCGCCCGCCATCGGCGCATGCCCGACTAGGTCGTCACATCGAGCTTGTCGAGCAACCAAAGCAGCGCCGGCAGGTTCTGGCTGGGCTCGCATATCGATTGGCCAGCGCCAGGCTCGAATAGCGTGGATGGGTGACAACGACAGCGGGCCCTTGGCAGCATGCGGTTTTGGGTTTCTGGCCATATCCCGGCTGGTGACCACCGGGCTGGGCATTCGGCACGCTATGGCTGGCGACTAGGCTACACACCGGCAATGGATGACACGCTCGATCGCGCTCACATTGGCAGCCGTTACCCTGCGCCTTTATCTGCCAATCCCGCTGCTGTTCGAGCTGAACTACTCTGCAACCTATACGGCAATCGCCTGGCTGTGCCAGTTCCTAATCTGCTGCTGGCCGAATATCTGATCCGGCAGCGGTCCTGCCTCTGCGGCCTAATAAAAGCCGACCGGGAACCAGCGCAGATAGAGCTCATCGAGCACGCCATTGTCCTTGAGGCGCACTAGCGCCCAGTCAATGGCATGCCGGATGGCATCGTGCCCAGCCGGTACGGCAATGGACAGGCCCTCGCCGAACAGGGCGGGCCGAAAATAGGCACTCCCGGCGAAACTGCAGCAATCGAGATTTTCGTTGAGCCAGAAAGAGGCGCGCAAGGCGTCGCCAAAGAAGACATCGACATTACTGGCCTTGAGGGCGGCCAGACCTGCCAGTTCGGTGTCGACCTCCTGCAAAGGGACGTCTGGCAGATAGCGCTGCATGAACGCCTGATGGGCACTGCCGCGCCGCACGGCAACCGTCTTGTCACTCAAGGCATCAATGTCAAAGTCAGCCACATCAGCAGCGCGCGTGGCAAACCGGCCCGGCAACGCCATATAAGTGGCCGAAAAGTCGAACGCCGCGCCATTGGCCTGGGACATTTCGAGCCCGGCGATCAGTGCGTCGCCCTGATTGTCGGCCAGGGCATCGGTGGCCTGCTCCCAGGGCCAGGCCTGGATGGTGCAGGCGACGTTGACCTCAGCACAGATGGCCTTGGCCAGATCGACATTGAAGCCAATCATCTCGCCACTGGCATCACGGAAGTTGAAGGGCGGAAAATCTGCCGTGGTCAAAAACCGAATGGCGGGCACGGCTGTACTGCCGGGCAGGATTTCTCGCGCCGAAGGATCAGCGTGATAGGGCAAAGCCTGCGCAAAGGCAGGGGCGCCGGACACAGCCAGCGCCAAAGCCGTGATCAAACCCAGTAGCCGCAATCTGGATGTTCTCCCTAGATCTGATCCAAGCCGTACAACAGATCGGCGATCAAATCATCACTGGCTTCAAGACCAACCGACAGGCGCAGCAGGCCCGGTGTGACACCCACTTCAAGCCGGGCCTCTTCGGTCAGCCGCTGATGGGTTGTGGTGCGCGGATGGGTGATGATGGATTTGGCATCGCCCAAATTGTTGGAAATCAGGATGACTGCCAGCGAGTCAGCCAATTTGAAGGCTGCCTCCTGCCCGCCCTTGACCTCAAGCGAGACCAGCGTCGACCCCTCCGCCATCTGAACCTTGGCCAGATCATATTGCGGATGGCTGGCGTGATGGGGATAGATCACCCTGTCGACCTTGGCATGGCTAGCCAGTGCATCGGCGATCTTGCCAGCGCTGTCTGTCATCTGACGGACGCGCAGCGGCAGGGTCTCAAGCCCCTTGAGCAGCACCCAGGCATTGAACGGGCTGAGCGACGCGCCGGTCTGGCGCAGGAAAGTGTGCAGATCGCCCTCGATCAGCTTTTTTGAGCCCAGCACGATGCCGCCGAGCACCCGGCCCTGGCCGTCAATGTGCTTGGTGGCCGAATAGGTCACCAGATCGGCGCCGAGTGCGAGCGGCTTCTGCCAGAGCGCGGTGGCAAAGACATTGTCCACGATCAGCACGGCGCCATGGGCGTGGGCGATGTCGGCGACAGCCTTGATATCGACCAGCTCAAGCGTTGGATTGGTCGGGGTCTCAATAAAGACCACCTTGGTATTGGGCTGCATGGCGGCCTCAAAATTGGCCGGATCACGGCCATCGACCAAGGTCGAGCTGACCCCAAAGCGCGGCATGAAATCTTCAACAACAAAGCGACAGCCGCCGAACAGTGCCCGCGAGGCCACGATATGATCGCCGGCGCGCACCTGGCTCATCACCGCGTCGGTGACGGCGGCCATGCCGGTGGCAAAACCGCGAGCGGCCTCGGCACCTTCGAGCAGCGCCATGCGCTCCTGAAAGATATCGACGGTGGGATTGGCAAAGCGGGAATAATTGTGCGCGCCGGGGATCTCACCCTTGAACAGGCGTTCGGCGTGATCGGATGTGGGATAGCTGTAGCCTGAGGTCAGAAACAGCGCTTCGCTGGTTTCGTTGAACTCGGAACGATGCGTGCCACCATGGACAAGCTGGGTTTCGGCCGACCGGCGGGCTGGATCGAGAAGAGGATTGTTCGCCTTGGACATGGTCACGCTTTCAAAACAAAAAACCGGCTCGCTACAGGCGGCCGGTTCCCAAACGGTCTTTAGCTATTTGTTTAAAGTGGCTGCAAGCGACCGGCCAAATCACCACTGGGTTGTGATCTAAAGCCAATTGGCTGTTGGCGTCAATTGCTGGGGTTGCTAGGAACAGCCAAAGCATCAGGAAGCGCAACAGCATGGACAAGCAACAGACCTGGCCACAGGGCGTGTTCCCGGCGCGTCTGATCGAGCTGCTGCACAAGCAGGGCTCCATCGCCGCCGCCCGCCCCTTTGACACCGATCAGGTACAGCCTGCCAGTCTGGATCTGCGGCTGGGCGATGTGGCGTATCGGGTGCGCTCGAGTTTCCTGCCCGGCCCGAGCCATTCAGTGGCCGAGCGTATCGAAGCACTCAAACTGCATGAAATCGACCTGACGCGTGGCGCTGTGCTCGAGCGCGGCTGTGTCTATCTGGTGCCGCTACAGGAAAGTCTGGAGCTGCCCGATGCGGTCAGCGCCTCGGCCAACCCGAAAAGCTCGACCGGACGGCTTGATGTGTTCACCCGGGTGATCGGTGATCGCGCCCGTGGGTTCGACCAGATGCCCAAGGGCTACAAGGGGCCGCTTTATCTTGAAGTCAGCCCGCGCACCTTCCCCGTGCTGGTACGCACTGGCTCGCGATTGAGCCAGATGCGCTTCCGCTGCGGCGACAACCGGCTGACCGTGGCCGAGCATCAGGCGCTGCATGCTAGCGACACGCTGGTGTTCGACAATGATGTGCCGGTGGGCGAAGGCGTGGCGCTATCAATCGATCTCAAGGGCGCCAACCGCAATGGACTGGTCGGGTTCCGCTCCAAGCGCCACACCGCCGTGGTCGATGTGGACAAGAAGGCCGCGCTTGATGTGCACGAGTTCTGGGAGCCGCTGCATAATCGAGGGCGAGAAGAGCTGATCCTTGACCCTGATGAATTCTATATTCTGGTCAGCGACGAGGCGGTGCATGTGCCGCCCACTCATGCAGCCGAAATGGTGCCGTTCGATCCGCTGGTGGGTGAATTCCGCGTGCACTATGCAGGCTTTTTCGACCCCGGCTTCGGTCATTCCTCAGCGGGTGGCACGGGCAGCCGTGCGGTACTGGAAGTGCGCAGCCGCGAAGTGCCGTTCCTGCTCGGACACGGCCAGACGATTGGCCGACTGATCTATGAGCGGTTGGCAGAAGAACCCGATCGTCTCTACGGCTCGGCGCTGGGATCAAATTATCAGGCGCAGACCCTCAAGCTTTCCAAGCACTTCAAACCCTATACCGAATAGGGCTGGCGACCCGCGGCATCAAGCTGGGCACGATAGTCAGTCAGGGTGGCGTCATCGCGCTGCGCGGGCGGGATCGGCAAGGCGATGTCAGCCACGATCTGTGCGGGACGTCCGTCGAACAGAACGGCGCGATCGGCCAGGCGCGCGGCGTCATCAATCAGGTGCGAGACAAAGATCACGGTGGGCCGGGTTTGCGCGACCAGTTGCAGGAAGAGTTGCTGGATTTCATCCACCAGCGTGCGGTCGAGTGACACGAATGGCTCATCAAGCAGCAACAGGCGCGCATTGACCGAGAACGCGCGGGCCAGCGCGACGCGCCGCTGCATGCCACCAGAAAGCTGGTGCGGATAGAGCGCGCCGGCATCGGCAAGGCCGACCCGTGCCAGCGCTGCCTGCGCCACTTCTGCGCTGATCGCCGGATCGACCGCCATGATATTGTGGGCCGCTGTGAGCCAGGGCAAAAGACGCGGATCCTGAAACACGAAGCCGGGCGTGCTGGCTTGATGCGCGGCGACACCTGCAATCAGCACGTCGCCGGAAAAGGCTGTATCAATCCCGGCGATAATGCGCAGCAGGGACGACTTGCCAACGCCTGATGGGCCGACCAGCGCGACTACGCTGGAGGGGGCGATAGCCAGCTCCAGATCGGCAAGCAAGGGCTGGGACGCCCCGGCAAAGCGCTTGGCGCTGATGTCGATGCTCAGGGCTGGACCGGACGCCATCGCACTACCCGCCGCTCGAGCGGCCGCAAGAAACCATATTCAAAAGCCAGAACGACCAGAATGAAGGCGGTCGTATAGGCGAGAATGCCGGTGATATCGAAGAACTGAAACTGAATGGCAATGCGATAGCCAACGCCGCCATCGCTGCCCAGCACCTCGAACACCAGTACGATCTTCCAGATCAGGGACAGGCCAGTACGGGCTGCAGCCAGCACAAACGGCACCAGTTGGGGCACAAAGATCAGGCGCAACCGCCGCCACACGGACATACGGAACACTGCGCCCAGTTCGTCAAACTCGTGGGCGAAGCTACGTACGCCTTCGCGCACGATAGAAGTCACCAAAGGCAGCTTGTTGATGGTGACGGCCAGGATCAAAGCCAGGTCGGTCAGGCCCAGCCAGATATAGAGCACGATGGCCACGACAATGGCGGGCAGATTAAGCCCCACTAGAAGCCAGCCGGAAAACAGGCGGTCAGCCCAGCGCACCCGGCCAAGACCGATGCCGAGCGCGCTACCCAGCACCATGGCCACGACAAAGGCGATACTGGCGCGCAGCAGGGTGCGCCCCAGATCGATCAATAGTGGCCCATTGATTGCGGCATCCCACATCTGCAGACTAACAGCCACAGGCGAGGGAAACAGGCGATGGGCGACAAGCATGGACAGGCCCTGCCACAACACCAGCAGCAAGGGCAGTGAGAGATATTCCAGACCCGGACCGGCTGGGTCGCGATGCGGTGTCTGTTCAGCCGATGGGGGTGACCGGTGCTCTATTTGCTGTAGCCCCGCCAGAATGTGCCGGGCGCCAGTGTGTCAGTTTCGCCCACCAGATCGCTCCCGCCAAATTTGGCCATCAAAGCAAAGGCCTCTGCGGCTGCGCCCATCTCGTCGGGCTTGAAATGGGTGACGATGCCGGCGCGATAATCGTCGCGCAATTGGTTGAACAATGCCGCATCTTCGGTGGCGCCCATCAGTTCGCGCAGATTGTCCCACGCCGTGTCGTCGGCCAGCAGCACAGCCTTGGCGTCAAATGAAGCGTCGAGGAAGGCGGTAATGGCCGCCGGCTTTGCCTGTGCTGTCGCGTCGCTGAAAGTCCAGCCAAGCAAGGGCGGCTGCTCGGTGACGCCGAGCTCAGTCAGCATGTCTGCCACCGAGATCAGTTCAGTCAATCCCGCGGCCTTGGCACGGGCATTCCAGTGCCAGAAATTAAGCCCGGCATCTACGCGGCCAGCGGCCAGCAGCTCATTGACCAATGGGGGCGCGCCATAATTGGCGGTAGCGTCGTCCACCAGAGCGGCACCGGTCAGCTTGTTGTAGTACGCCTGCAGCACGACCCAGCTCTTATCGACCGGGCCACCGGCAACGGCGATGGTCTTACCCTTTAGGTCGGTCACATCCGTCATACCGCTATCGGGCGCCAGGATCACCCCGCCAACGGCAAGCGAGTGCGGCACCATGGTGACAGCATTGCCCTGATTACGCTGGATCGACACCCAGACAAAGTCCGACAGGATCACATCGACCTCGGCCGCCTGCAGCGCAATCTGGCCCGCGCGGCTGTCGGCGAGTGGCCGCACCTGCAGATCCAGCCCATGCCTGGCGTCGAGCCCAAGCGCCTTGATGGTCTGGATTTCCCACTGCACCGTGCCGCTTTCCTGCACACCCACGGTCAGCTTCTGCTGGGCTGCAGCGGGCGCCGCGGCAAGCCCCATTGGCAGCAGGGCAAGGACGGAAAGCATCAGAGTCGTCAGGCGCATGGTTGCTCCCATTGAGGTGTCGTGGCGCTAAATCGGGATCGACACAGCCGTGTCGCGATATGCATAAAGAGTGTTGGAGTGCTCTTACACCGTTCGAAGGGCTCAGGTCATCGGCACAATGCGATGATTTCCCATTTTGCCGCGGCGGGCTGTCGATCAGAGCGCCAGCTTTAATCCAAATGTTGCCGCCTCGACCGGCAAGCTGTCGATGGCGCCCACCATGTCGGGACCAAGATGGGAGACAAGCAGCCTTTTGGTCTGCAGCCGGTCGATATTCCTGGATAGCGTTTCGAAGCTGATATGGGTGTCATAGGGTTGGTCGATCCGCTCATTGCACTCACAGATGAACAGGTCGGTGTCCCGCGCCAGTTCGATCAACTCATCGCGCCAGCCAGTGTCACCGGAAAAGGCAATTAGCTTGTCGTCGGTTTCGATGCGCAGGCTCAGACAGTCCTGCGCACCGGCAAAATGCCGGGCCTTCTGCGCCGTGATCTTGCGGCCCAGCACGGTCGTTGTCTGATCCGGCACGATGTCGACGAAATCGATGGCAAAGCGCCATTGGCCTTCCCAAAGGCCGGGATACATGCAGTCCATGAGGGCGGCGATGCGCCCCTGCAAGCCGGGTGGCCCGGCGAGCGTGAGCGGCCGACAGCTCGATGCTGCGTATTGGCGGTGCAACAGCAGGAAGGGCAGACCGCCAAAATGGTCACCATGCAGGTGCGACAGCACGACCAGTTCGATCTCTGACGCATCAATGCCGAGTTGGCCCAGTGCGACCATGCTGGTGGCGCCAAAATCGATGGCAAAGCGACCATGACTGTCATCAACGATAAAGCAGGTCTGGAACTGCCCGCCGCTGCCAAAGGCATCCCCGCCACCAGCAATCTGGACATCAACGCCTGCGTTGTCGGGTGTGGTTGAATTCAAGATCGTCTAACACCCCATTGCCAGAAACCCATACCTGTCGCTGACAGCCTAGATTTGCGGGCTGGCCGGTCACAAGAGGAATTTGACAGGACTATGGGTTTTACCGCGGGCGTCTGGCTGTGAATGGCAGCGGCTTCACAGTGCCTTGACGCCTGCCGCGATTTCCAGCATCTATTCGCGCGTTGCGGGTGTAGCTCAATGGTAGAGCTTTTGCTTCCCAAGCAAGTGACGAGGGTTCGATTCCCTTCACCCGCTCCACTTCCATATATTGGTTGTCTGCTAAACCGGCTCGCTGGCCCTGTCGCGTGTGTGCCAGCCGTCATCGCGCCATTCGCGCACCGTTACGGTAATGCGTTCCGCACCGATCTCGATCAGGTTGTAGGCATTGGGCTCGCCGCGCAAACGCGTTGAAATGGCTGACGATGCCTGAGCAACCAGAATTGGCGCCACCGGCGATTTGCTCAATCCGATAGGCTCGCCTTCCTGCGGAACTGCATCAGTCTCGTGCTTGCGCAGGTAGGACAGGTGAAAATGGCCCGACAGCACCAGTCGCACGCCCAGTCCGGCAAAGGTTTCGAGCGCATCGTCAGCGCGTTTGACCCGTTTGGTCTTTTGCAACATCGGCTCGGTGGGAAACAGCAGCGGATGATGCGCCACAATCACCCGCACCGCGTCTGGAGATGCCTTTGCAAAGCGCTCTTCAAGGTCTTCGAGCTGACTGCGTGAAATGGTGCCGTGGCCCCAGTTCCACTCCAGACGGGCGCGCCGGGAGGTGCGCATGCCCACCAGCGCCACGCCATCCATTTCAAGAAATGGCTCAAGGTCAGGCGAGATGTACCGTCGATACAGCCCATAGGGATTAAAGAAGCGGCGAAGAATATTGACCGCGGGGACGTCGTGGTTGCCCGGAACGGCAAACACAGGAGCCTCAAGTTCATCGAGAAATTCGCGCGCCTGCTCAAACTCCTGCTTGGTCCCGATCTGGGTAAAGTCGCCGCTGGCCACGATGAGGTCCGGCTTCTGCGCGTTGATGTCAGCAGAAAACCCCTTGGCCAGAGCAGGATCATGGTGGCCGAAATGCAGGTCCGAGATGTGCAGAATCTTCATGCTACCGCCGCTTGCTCAACGGTCACGGCCGGCACGATAACCGACAGAGCCCGGGGCCTGATCGAGAAATTGAACGGGGTCTGGAACGTCTCGACCTCGCCATCGAACATGACATTGAGCATGGACTTGTGCGCGTCAATGGTCACGGCCTTCACACTCTCTATCCACAATGCCTCGTCGCTGCGCCAATGTCCCAGCAGCATGCCCGTTGTCAGGCGAAAGAAGTCGATCACCGTCAGATGGCGCAGCACGTAGAGCGTCAGCGTGCCGCGATCGAGCCCGTGACGAGCAAATATCTGTCCGGGGCCTTCGTCATAGGCATTGCTGGCCACCGCGATTGCCTGAACCCGTTCGACGCGCCGCTCGCCCTGACTGGTCTCGATGGCCACCGCGATCCGGCGGGCTCTGGTCAATCGGCGGAAAAAATAGCGCATGAAGCCGATCTTCGCCGAAAGGGTCTGGCGACCCCGGATGTGCTCGCGACCAGCGGCGAGCTCGGGGATGAGCCCGACCACCACCTTGTGCAGGAATACCCGTCCATTGACCTCGCCGACATCGATCCAGTGCGAGCGCCCGGTGGCCAGGGCCGCCACTGCCTCTGCCAGATCGAGCGGAATATTGAGATCCTTGGCCAACGCATTGACGGTACCAAGGGGCAAAATGGCGAGGCTCTTTTCGGAGCCGACAAGGGCCGCAGCCACCGCCGTTATGGTGCCATCGCCACCCGCCGCTACAATTGTCTGCGCATCGCTGGCCATGGCATCCTTGATGCGCTCGGCCAGATCGCGATCGTTGTTGGCCTCGATGGTGGCCTTGAGACCATTGGCCTCAAACAGTGCGCCAACGCTTTCAGCAGTTACCCCTGTGGCGTGGGCGGTTCCGGCGTTTGCGTTGAGAATGACGAAATAGCTATTGTCGGTCATGATGGCTCGATCCAGTGCCCGGCGTGGTGCGTCTGTGGAACGTGCGCGCGGCGTGGACGTTGCATTGTGAGCAAAAGGAAAGCGTCAAATGCTCGATCGACTGGTTCAGTCCCCCGCCTATCGCCGTCTGCATGGATTTGTGGCTGGCGAGGCCCGCCTATTGGCCTCCATCGCCATTGTCAGTGGCTTGATACTGGCGTTTTTGCAGATCGCCGACGAGATGATCGAGGGGGAGATGGAAGCCTTTGATCAGGCCATATTGATGCTGTTCCGCGATCCGGCAAATCTGGAAACAACAATTGGCCCGGTCTGGCTGCACGAGATGGTGCGCGACATCACGGCCCTTGGCAGCTTTTCCCTGTTGGGCCTGATCGTGGTCGGGGTTTGCATCTATCTGCTGCTCGCGCGCATGCGCGCGGAGGCGCTGCTGGTCGTCACCTCCGTGGTGGGTGGAACGATACTGAGCACGCTGCTCAAGATGGGCTACAACAGACCGCGACCGGATTTGACCACCATGTCAGAACAGTTCACTGCCAGCTTTCCCAGCGGCCATGCCATGCTGTCGGCCGTTACCTTCCTGACGCTTGGCGCGGTGCTATCGCGGTTCGCCCCGACGCGCCCCCTGCGATTTTTCACCATCGGCATGGCGGTTCTGCTCACGCTGATGGTCGGCCTGAGCCGACTTTACATGGGCGTGCATTATCCCAGCGACGTATTGGCAGGCTGGTGCCTTGGGGCGGCCTGGGCCCTGATATGCAGCACCGTGGCCATGTATCTGCAACGGACAGGGACGGTTCGGAAGGACGCTTTGCCGGAGTAATACGTAGCCATGCTGGAACCACACCCGCGATTGCCCGTTGGGTTGATGGGACAACACGGGGGAGCATGAGCGTGGGCGAACACAAGAACGCGGTCGGGCGCCGCCATCACCTTCCCAGCGAAGTCACATAGACGAGCGCGGTGCGGATGGAAGCGTCACAAATCAGCACAAGCTATTGCGGTCCTGCTCCCCTTCCAGATGATCTGCTGGGACGATGGAATTTTGACCCCGCCCTGATCGCGGCAATGGTTCTTGCCGGGCTGTCATTCGCCTTTCTGCGCAGAAACGCCACGCAGCGTGAAAGCGCCGGTTTTGTGCTCGGCATGGTGACGCTGATAGTCATTTTCATCAGCCCACTCTGCGCCCTGACGGTGTCGCTGTTCTCTGCCCGGGTGGTGCACCATGCTTTGCTCGTCGCGATAGCCGCGCCGCTGCTCGCCATGGCCCTGCCCCGCCTGCAACGAAATCTGGCCTCGCTGGCGTTTCCGCTTTTGGCCTTGCACACCGTGATCTTCTGGCTCTGGCATGCGCCAGACTTTTACGCTGTCGCTCTGGCTGACACAGCTGTGTACTGGTTGATGCAGATATCCCTTCTGGGCAGCGCTGTGTTGCTCTGGGCGGCCGTTCTGGGAGCGCCTGCTGGATCCGCTATTGCAGTCCTGCTGGGTGCAACCGCGCAGATGGGTTTTCTGGGAGCTTTGCTGGTGTTCGCCAGCCAGCCACTTTACCTCCCCCACTTTTTGACCACTCAGCCATTTGGCTTTGATCCACTTGTCGACCAGCAATTGGCCGGGCTGGTCATGTGGGTGCCGGCAAGCCTGCCCTATCTCGCCATTGCGCTGGTTCGGCTGCTTGGCTGGCTGCGCCAACCGCGCGTGCAGCCATCGTGATCGCAACCCTTCTCAAAGCCGCGCATATTCTGGCCATCGGCCTGTGGGCTGCCGGTCTGCTCAGCCTGCCGCTGCTGTTTGCGCAGCGGCGAGGGCTGGAGAACAAGCCACTCTATGATCTGCACAACTTCACGCGGTTCCTCTATGTCGCAATTGTATCACCGGCGGCCTTTGTCGCGATCGCCTCGGGCACGGGCCTGATCTTTGTTGAGGCGACCTTCACCCCGTGGTTCAGCGTCAAACTGGCCTTTGTCGGTGCCATGGTGCTGATCCACGTCACCACCGGTCTGGTCATTCTGCGCCTGTTCGAGCCTGGACAGCGCTATTCGCCGCTGCGCCTGGCCATCACCATGGTGCTGACCGGAACAGTCATCGCCAGCATTCTGATCGTGGTTCTGGGCAAGCCCGAACTGATGCGGTTTGGCCCGCTTGATGATTTCTTCGCCCCCGGCGCGCTGGGCCAGGGGCTGCCTGACTCTATTGCTTGGTGGAGATGATGAGGCCAACACCGTGATCGAACACCAGCTTGCCACCATGCCAGCCCGCCAGAGCGGTCAGAATTGTCGCCAACACGGACAGCAAAATGCCGTGCGGCAGGATGGCCTCCGGGTAATTGAGGCGCAGCCCCCAATTGGCACCGATCACGGCCAGCAGCGTCATGGCGGCGATGGCGTGGTTCCAGCTGGCCACGCGGACGCGAATGCCGGGCACAGCCAGCAGCTCGGCGGTACCGGCGATCGAGGCGATCAGCCCAAACACAAAGGCCACGCCGCTGGCCCAGATGCCCACTTCGCGCCAGAACAGATCGCCATTGAGCCAGTAGAGTCCGTCGACGCCGAGTGTGCAGACCACCAGCGCAATGGGGAAATGCACCAGCATGGCGTGGATGGGGTGGCCGGCCACCGCGATGGCCGAGCCGATATCCTGACCGGCAACGTCGCGGATAGCGGGGTTTGGATGCTGGGACATCGCCTCGGGCGGCGTCTCTTCGTGCTCGACTTCATTCTCAAAACTGTCGCTTTTGGCCATTGCCGAATTCCCCTGCCCAAGTTTGCTGCTCTAGCAGCAACGCCGCTGCTGCTGTCTGGTTGCGCCACACCGCTCTCGACCTTGAACCCGGCGGGCCCGGCAGCCGCCAATATCGCCCTGCTTTGGTGGGTGATGTTCTGGGGCGCCGTTGTGTTGTTCGGCGTGGTGCTGACGCTGCTGACTCTGAGCTTTGTGCGCCCTGAGTGGATCAGCGCCATCAAGCCGCGCCAGTGGATTATCGGCGGGGGGCTGGTACTGCCAGTGCCCATTCTGATCGCCCTGCTGGTCACCGCCCTCATCTTGGGTGAAAGCCTGCTGCCGCGACAGACCGGTGCCGCTCCAATGCGCGTGCAAGCCCATGCCAGCCAGTGGCAATGGCAATTCTCCTATCCGGGGACCGATCTTCAAAGCGAAGACCTGCATCTGCCAGCGGGTGTGCCGGTCGATATCGTGGTGACGGCGAGCGACGTCATCCACGGGTTCTGGGTGCCACGCCTGGGTGGCAAGATCGATGCCATTCCCGGCCACACCAATGTCATTCGTCTGCAAGCGGACGAGCCCGGAACCTATCGCGGCATCTGCGCCGAATATTGTGGCGAAGGCCATGAACGCATGGGTTTTGTGGTCGAGGCGCACGCGCCGGACGCCTTTTCTGCAATCATTGGAGCCGGGCAATGAGCCGAGCCGAACAGTCCCCCATTGGATTGCACAAAGCGCTTGAGGACATCTGGTCGACGCCGCCGGGCTGGGGGCAGTTCTCGGCCGTCAATCACACCATTCTGGGCAAGCGCTTCATGGTGCTTGCGCTGATATTTTTCACCATTGGCGGCGTGCTCGCCATGTTGATCCGCGCGCAATTGGCGACACCGGCCAGCGCTTTCATCGGCCCCGAAGTCTACAACCAGATCTTCACCATGCATGGCACGGTGATGATGTTCCTGTTCGCCATTCCAATGTTCGAGGGTTTGGCGATCTACATGCTGCCCAAAATGCTGGGCGCGCGAGACCTCGCCTTCCCGCGCATGACGGCCTACGGCTTCTGGTGCTACCTGTTTGGCGGGGCGATCCTGATCATTGCCATGCTGGCGGGCTATGCACCCAATGCCGGCTGGTTCATGTACACCCCGCTCTCATCGGGAACCTACTCGCCGGGCATCAATGCCGATATCTGGCTGATCGGCATCACCTTCGTTGAAATTTCGGCGATTACTGCCGCCATTGAAATCGTGGTGAGCGTACTCAAGATGCGGGCGCCGGGCATGTCGCTGGAACGCATGCCGATCTTTGGCTGGTACATGCTGGTCACAGGCGGCATGATGGTGGTGGGTTTCCCACCGCTGATCCTGGGCTCGATCCTGCTCGAAATGGAGCGGGCTTTTGAACTGCCCTATTTCGATCCGACAAGGGGCGGTGATCCGCTGTTGTGGCAGCATCTGTTCTGGCTGTTCGGGCATCCCGAGGTCTATATTATCTTTCTGCCCGCTGCGGGCGTGCTCTCCACCATCATTCCGACGTTCGCGCGCCGTCCCCTGATCGGCTACGAGGCTGTCATCGTGGCCATTGTCGCAATGGCCTTTCTCAGTTTCGGGCTTTGGGTGCACCACATGTTCACCGTCGGCATCCCGCAGCTGGCGCTGGCCTTTTTCTCGGCTGCCAGTGCCCTGGTTGCCATTCCCACTGCCGTGCAGATCTTCACCTGGATCGGCACCATTGCCGGCGGGCGGCCGAAATTCGATATCCCCATGCTCTATGTCGTGGGGTTTTTCATCGTCTTCGTGTGTGGCGGGCTGACCGGAGTGATGCTGGCCATGGTGCCGTTCAACAGCCAGGCCCATGACAGCTATTTCGTCGTTGCGCATCTGCACTATGTGCTGGTTGGCGGGTTTGTCTTTCCGATGCTGGCGGCTCTCTATTACTGGCTGCCCCACTTCACCGGGCGCCGTAGCGTCTACCGGCTTTCAGTGCCCGCGTTCTGGCTGATCCTGATCGGCTTCAACCTGACTTTCTTTCTGATGCACCTGACCGGATTGATGGGCATGCCACGGCGCATCTCTACCTATCCCTCCAATTGGGGCTGGGACTGGCTGAACCTGCTCTCCTCATTTGGCAGTTTCATCATGACCATGGGCTTTGCCCTGGTGCTGACCGATATCATTCTGCAATTCCGCTTCGGCCCGCGCGGCCCGCGCAATCCCTGGGGTGCTCGCACGCTGGAATGGGCCATGCCGACACCACCGGCCAGCTACAATTTCGCAGCGCTGCCCGCCATTGACCGCCGGGCCGATGATCTGGACACCAATGCGATCGGCCCCCGTCTGGCGCGTGGTGCTGGCTATCTTGGCTTTGCCCGGGAAGGGCGCCAGGAGACGCTGGGGATCGACACGCTCAGTGGTCGACCCGACCACGTCATTATCCTGCCCCAGCGCAGCTTCCTGCCGCTCTGGACTGCCTTGGTGACAGGGGGCTTCTTCCTCAGCCTGCTGTTCAAGCTTTACTGGCTGACGCCGGTGGCAGCCTGTGCGGTCATCGCTCTGTTTTGCCTGTGGCCACGCGGACTGGGCAGCACACGCGATACCGGTCCGATCGACATCGGCCAGGGCGAGGCTGTTCCGACCGATAATGAGGTCAAGAACAACGTCACCTATTGGGCCAGCCTGCTGGCCGTTGCGGCCGATGCGACGCTGTATAGCGCGCTGTTGTTCGGGGCGCTGTATCTGCCCGTGGTGAGCAGTGGCTGGACCGGTGAGGCGGCACCGGTGAATGGTCTGGCCGCGCTGTCCGTTCCTGCGGCTCTGGCCGCGGCCTTTTGCGCCCGCCGGGCCCGTAGTGCCAACGCTGTTTCGCGCACTCCAGCGGGCTGGCTGTTGGGGGCGGTTGGGCTGGCACTGCTGGCAGCGTGCGCCTGCCTGATCGGCATCATGATGCTTGATGATCCCACCAGCCACGCCAATCCGGCCCTGCGGCTGGCGCTGTTCGCCTATGGCGCCCTGCATGCCACGATCGCGGCGATTATGGCCGGACATGCGTGGTGGCGATGGCGGACGGGATTTGTTTCCGCGTTGCGCGCCACCGATCTTCGCCTGACCGTATTGTGGGCCGATTATGCGGCGCTGACCCTGTTGCCCGCCTGGGCTATTCAACTGGTCCTGCTGCAGGCGGGTGGTGGCGCATGACCCGCATCATCGCGCCCTTTCTGATCGGCTTTACGCTGTGGAGCGCAGCGTTTGTTGGGCTATACGCCGTGCAGGGGCTGGGCTGTCATTGGGGCTGGGGCCCCGGCCTGCACCGCGGCGTTCTGACCGCTGGCTATCTGCTCACGCTGGCCATCATCGGCTGGGTGATCCACTGGCAGTTAGCGCGGCGATCAGACCCCAGCACAATGGTTCAACGTGTCGGTGTGATGCTCTCGATCTGCGCCCTGATCGCCAGCGCCGTCATTTTCGCTCCCAGTCTCTACGCCAGCCTGTGCATCTAGGCCGAGGGCGACATGATCAACCGGAGAGCCCGCCAATGCAGGCATATTTTAGCTCGGTGAACTCCAGAATGCCGTGATGTGATCCTTCACGGGAATTGCCACTCTGCTTGACGCCGCCGAACGGTGCCAGTTCGGTCGAGATCACGCCGGTATTGACGCCAACCATGCCGTATTCAAGGCGCTCCATGACCGAGAACATGCGGGCAGCATTCTGGGTATAGAAGTAGGCGGCAAGACCGGTTTCGGAGTCATTGGCCGCGGCAATCACCTCGTCTTCGTCGGTGAAGCGGAAAACCGGCGCGAGGGGACCAAAGGTCTCCTCATTGGCCAGTGCCATGGTGGCGTTGACGCCGGTCAGAACGGTGGGTTCGAAAAAGGTCTGCCCCAGAGCATGTCGCTTGCCACCCAGTTCAACCCTGGCGCCTTTGGCGAGCGCATCGGCGATATGGGACTGAACCTTGGCCACCGCTTCCTCGGTTATCAACGGTCCCTGGACAACCCCATCGACAAAACCGTCGCCGACCTTTAGCGCCCGGACCCGTTCGACCAACCTGGCAATGAAGGCATCGTGGATATTGTCCTGCACATAGATGCGATTGGTACAGACACAGGTCTGGCCCATATTGCGGAACTTGGAGAGAATAGCGCCGTCCACCGCCGCATCAAGATCGGCATCTTCGAAGACGATGAAGGGGGCATTGCCACCCAGTTCAAGCGCCACTTTCTTGACGGTGCCAGCGGCCTGCCGCATCAGGATCCTGCCCACCTCGGTGGACCCGGTGAAACCGACAAGGCGAACCTTGGGATGAGAGGTCAGCACGCCGCCAATGGCGATGGCGTCGCCGGTGATCACATTGAGCGTACCCGCCGGAAACCCGGCGCGCTGCGCCAGTTCAGCCAGAGCCAATGCGGTCAGGGGAGTCTCGGGCGCAGGCTTGAGCACGACGGTGCAGCCAGCGGCCAGGGCCGGGCCGACCTTGCGCGTGATCATGGCTGCGGGAAAATTCCAGGGGGTGATCGCGGCCACCACACCGATGGGCTGGCGCAATACCATGATGCGCGCGTCGGCACGATGGGCAGGCAGCAGTTCACCCGCAATACGTTTGGCCTCTTCGGCATAGAATTCGACATAGGAAGCGGCATAGTCGATCTCGCCCAGCGCCTCGGCAAAGGGCTTGCCCTGTTCGCTGGTCAGTATGGTCGCAAGATCATCGCGATTGGCGATGATCAGTTCAAACCATTTGCGCAGGATGGCGCCCCTATCCTTGGCGGTGCGCGCCGCCCATGGGTGGAAGGCGGCCTGAGCCGCCTCGACGGCTTCAGTCGCCTCGGCAGCCCCATGATGGGGGACCTTGGCGATAGGCTCGCCATTAGCCGGATTGAGGACCGCTGTGGTGGCCTCGCCGATGAACTGGCCATTGATCAGGCTTTGCGTCCGCAGCAGGGTGGGATCGGCGAGAGTGCGCATGTGTGGCTCCTGAACTATTGCGCTGCAACCAGAGCGCGGCCGAGCTTGACGAGCCCCTCTTCGAGCAGCGCATCGGATATGGTCAGTGGGTTGAGAACGCGGATGGTGTTGCCATGGATGCCGCATGAGAGCAGCACGAGACCATCGGCCAGCGCTGTCTGAATGACGCGTTTGGTGGTTGCCGCATCGGGTTCGCCACTGTCGGTGACGATATCAAAAGCAATCATGGCGCCGGGGCCACGAATAGCCGAGATGGGCACGCCGTCATTGCGCAGAGCCAGTTTGTCCAGCGCGCCACGGATGGTGGCACCAATCGCATCGGCGCGGGCCAGCAGGCCCTCTTCGGCAATCACATCGAGCACAGCCAGTGCGGCGGCACAGGCCATGGGGCTGCCGGCATAGGTGCCGCCCAGGCCACCGGGTTCGGCAGCATCCATGATGTCCGCCCGCCCGATGACGCCCGAGAGGGGGAAACCACCCGCCAGGGATTTGGCGACGGTCAGTAGATCGGGTTCTACCCCGGAATGCTCGATGCCGAACATCTTGCCTGTGCGGGCAAAGCCGGTCTGGACTTCATCGGCGATCAGCACGATGCCATGGGTGTCGCAGGCTTGGCGCAACGCCAGCAGCAGTTCGGTCGGCGCAGGCAGGAAGCCCCCTTCACCCTGTACAGGCTCGATAATGATGGCGGCCACATCAGTGGGCGCAATGTCGGCCCGGAATAAGGTGTCCAGCGCGCGCAGCGTGTCAGCGACACTGACGCCATGACTCGCTGCCGGGAATGGCAGGTGGTAGATGGCTGGTGGCGCGACGCCAAATTTCACCTTGTAGGGGGCGACCTTGCCGGTCAGCGCCATGGTCAGCGTGGTACGACCATGAAAACCGCCGCTAAAGGCGATCACGCCGGGTCGCCCGGTGGAAGCCCGGGCAATCTTGATGGCGTTCTCAACCGCTTCGGCGCCGGTGGAAAACAGTACTGACTTGGCTGGTGCGTTGAACGGCGCCAACCCATTGAGCCGCTCGCACAGCGCGACATAGGGTTCATAGGGCATGATCTGGAAAGCGGTGTGGGTGAAGTGATCGAGTTGATCGCGCACGGCCGCCATCACCTTGGGGTGACGGTGACCCGTATTGAGCACCGCAATGCCTCCCGCAAAATCGATGTAGCGATTGCCGTCAATGTCCCAGATTTCCGAATTCTCGGCGCGCTGGGCATAGACCGGGAAGGCACTGGCGAGCCCGCGCGGGATGGCGGCGAGGTGGCGGTCGCGAAGGTCGGAATTGTGGGACATGGGGCGCACTCTGGGAGCAAGATCTGATCCCCCATTGTTACCGTGCGCAGCATCACACCCGTAGCAGATTGATTTGCATACAGTGGTGCATTAAAGCTTCCACTCATGAGTGCTGACGGACCCAACCTCCCCCCATTGATCATGCTGCGCGCCTTCGAAGCGGTGGCGCGAATGGGCAGCATGCGCAAGGCGGCGGACGATATTGGCGTCAGCCATACGGTGGTGAGCCGCCATGTGCGCAATCTCGAACACTGGATGGACCAGAAACTGGTGACGGCGACGCCGCGCGGGGTGGTGCTGACAGCAGCGGGTGAAACGCTGGTCACGTCGGTTACCCGAGCCTTCCGGATTATTGCCAACACCACGGCCGAACTGCGCCCCGCCTCGCCGCGCGCCGGTCTGCGTATCTGGTGCATGCCGGGACTGGCCACACGCTGGTTGACGCCGCGTCTATCGGATATCGAAGCGGCAATGGGATCGGTGGAGATCAGTCTGCGGGCGATTGATCGCCTGCCCGACTTTGCCGCGCACGAAGCCGATCTGATGATCGGGTTCGGCCGGTTTGATGATCTGCCGACTGGCGCCCGACGGCTGATCCTGCCGCGCATGTTTCCGGTTGCCAGTCCGGCATGGATTGCCCGCAATGGCGCACCAGCGGATCTTTCAGCCTTGGCACAGGCCCCCCTGATCCACGAGGAAAGCCGCCAGCAATGGACGGACTGGTTTGAGGCGATGGGCACCCGGCTGAGCGCGCAATTGCGCGGGCCGCGCCTGTGGGATGCCAATCTGGGCTTTGACGCCGCACTGGCGGGTCAGGGTATTGCGCTGGTGACCCGACTGACGGCTGGCAGCGAGATCGACAATGGCCGGCTGGTGGAAATCCTCGACAGCAAAGTGCGGCTGGGTGGCTATTATCTGGTGGCGGCACCGCAGCGTCTGGGTGACCCTACGCTGACCCGGTTCGAGCGTTGGCTCGAGGACAACCTGCCGCGCGAGTGAGCGTTGCGCACATACGCGAGCGCGCATGATTGTGGGCCGCGCAGCACGGCTGTCCAGAGCGTTTTTGACAATTGTCCGGCTTGACGCGACAGGGGAGCAACCCGACTTTAATGGGGCCTTTTGTCAACAACACGCGTCCCGTCATGCCCAGCACCCGCAAACCCGTTATCGGGGTCATTTCCTGCACCCGCACCGTCGAGGGCGAAGACGCCTATATCGTCAAAACCCGCTATGTGGATGCCCTCGCCAAGCATGCTGATGCGGTTCCCCTGATCTGCCCTGCCATCACAACGCGAGACGATGCGGACGCAATGCTCGCGCGGCTCGACGCCATTCTGCTGACCGGCAGCAACTCGAATATTGAACCGCACCATTATGGCGCCGCGAGCGGGCGCGCGCCCTACGATCCGGGGCGTGATACGATGTCGGCCTTGCTGATCAAGGCAGCGGTGGCTGCGGGCAAACCGGTGTTCGGGATCTGCCGGGGACTGCAGGAAATCAATGTGGCTCTGGGCGGTACACTGGTGGACCAGCGGGATGGCGCAGAGCCACCTGAATTACCGCACCACGCCCCAGACGATGCGTCGCTTGAGCAGATGTTTGGACACAGCCACCCGATCGACGTGGTGGCGGACACGCCCCTGGCCGCCATTACTGGCGAGCCGACGCTCACCATCAACAGCGTTCACTTCCAGACGATCGGGGCACTGGGCGCGGGACTGGTGGTCAACGCGCGTGCTAAAGATGGCGTAGTGGAAGCAGTTTCCTCGGTCGAGGGACCGACGAAAATCCTGGCGGTGCAATGGCATCCGGAGTGGCAACCAGAGACCCGGTTGCACGATCTGGCATTCTGGCAGGCGCTGGGCGAAATCACGCGCGACGCCACGGCGCGATAAGAATTCATTATAGGCTGAATTTTGAATAGGAATTGGACAGCGGCGCTGGAAGGCCTTTGATTGTTGGAGCAAACCAACTTATGGCGATCCATGACCGACAAGAAATTCTATCTCAAATTCGTCGAAGCCAACGTTCAGGGTATCATCACGCTTTATTGGGATAACGCGCCCAAGACCTGTGAAGCCCTGTGGAACGCGCTGGAAACGCCGATCCAGTGGGATGCGACCCACGCCATATTTTCAGGTCCCGAAATCATGATGGGCCTGCCTGAGACCCACCGCAATTTCGATCCAACCGCCCTGCCACCGGAAAACCAGACAGTGCTGCCCGAGCCGGGCGAACTGCTGTGGTTCTATCAGCCCAAGAACTTCTTCAAGATTGATCCCAGCGAGTTCTGGGAAATCGGCATGTTCTATGGCGTCGGCGGCCGCACCTTTGGCCCCACGGGTTGGATTCCCTGCACCTATTTCGGCAAGATGACCGAAAATCTGGATGCCGTGGCGGAGCAGTGCCGCCTGATCCGTATCGAGGGCGCCAAGACCGTTGAGCTGGGCCGCCTGTAGAGACACTGGCCCAAATTGACCACGTGGCGGCTGTTGCGTCACCGGTCGCGTCTTCGGGCCACAATGCAACGACCTCGTCCCTCGACAGACTCGGGATGAGGTCCACTCCAGCGCCGGACACACGCAGTACTGGCGCTGTCGCAATCAATTCAGCAAGGGAGACGACCAATGAAAGCTATTCTCGGTACAACCGTTCTGAGCCTTTCGGCTCTGCTCAGCACCACCGCCTTCGCGCAGGACACCACCTTCACGATCAACTCGTTCGGTGGCGCCTATGAGACGGCCCATCGCGCCTGCATCATCACCCCGTTCGAAGAAGAGACTGGTGTGAGCGTCAATGTGGTCACCGCTTACTCGGCAGATGCCTTTGCCCAGTTGCGCGCCCAGAAGGATGCGCCGCAGTTTGACGTGATCCATTTCTCTGGTGGCCAGGAAATCGTCGGCGCAGCTGAGGGGCTGCTGGCACCAATCGATGCGGCAAGCCTGACCAATGCAGCAGACGTGTATGACTTCGCAAAGGCCAATCTGGCCAAGGGTGAAGGTCCGGCCTATTCGATTGCGGCGATCGGCCTGATCTACAACACCGACGCTGTCTCGCCAGCGCCGACCCAGTGGGCCGATCTGCTCAACCCCGAATACAGCGAACATCTGGTTCTCACCGACATCTCCAATGGCTATGGCATGCTCGGCTTCCTGATGCTGAACCAGTCGCAGGGCGGCGATCTGAACAACATCCAGCCCGGCCTTGATGCGGTTGCCAAGCTGCTTGAAGCGGGCGCGCTGATCGTGTCGACCTCGCCCGAAATCCAGCAGGAATTCGCGCAGAACGACGCGTGGATTGCCCCTTACGCTTCGGATTATGCGTTCACGCTGCGCAAGGCCGGCCTGCCGTCGGGTTTCGCACAGGGTGCTGAAGGTACACCAGCCAGCTACATCACCACCAATGTCGTGGCCGGTCGTCCCAACACCGATCTGGCGCTGAAGTTCGTCGACATGTCGATCTCGCCAGAGGCACAGGAATGCTTTGCCGAGGCACTGCGCTACTCGCCCACCAATTCTAAGGCCGAACTGAGCGCTGAAGTCGCTGCCGACGTCGCCTATGGCGAAGAAGGGGTTGCCGGTCTGATCCGCTTTGATCCCGCCGTGATCGAAGCCAATCGCACCGCCTGGGTTGAAGAGTGGAACAAGACTATCGCTCGCTAAGGCGGTCGATCTGCAAGGCTCTGCTCTGTTCCATCTTGCCCCTGGGCGCAGTCAGAACAGGGCAGAACCGACCTCCCCCAGGGAGACCATGATAGCGGTCCGGACGCGCCACTCCTTTGCCGCCCGGACTGCAGGCCTCTCCAGCCCAAGATGGAGAGGTCACCTTTTTCAGCAATCTTTGGCCTGGCGGCGACCTGGACAAAAATGGGCGCAATCTCATTGTTCGACTCGCGCGCCATGAAGTCTACACATAGATGGAATGCCCGATTTCGCCGGGCTGCGTGGAGCAAGGAAGACGCAACGCATGAACGACCGCACAGAGAACCTGCTGCTGGCCTTGCCCGGAATTCTGCTGCTGGGGCTCGCCTTCTTCCTGCCGATCGCCCAGATGTTGCTGCTGAGCATTTCGGGCCCTGAAGGCCCTACTCTGGCGCATTTCGTGCGTTTCCTGTCCGACCCTTACTATCTCAATATTCTGTGGCGCACGGTGAGACTGTCGCTGCTGATTACCGTGATCTGCGCGCTGATCGGTTTTCCGTTGGCCTATATCATGACCAAGGTTGGTCCCAAGCTACGGCTGTGGCTGGTGGTGATCGTGATCCTGCCGCTGATGACCAGTGTGGTGGTGCGCACTTTTGGCTGGATGGTCCTGCTCAGCCGCAGCGGGATGATCCCCGAAATGTTGCGTGATATGGGCCTGGTGGGCCGCACCTTTGCGCTGATGCAGACTGAAGCCGCCATCGTGATCGGCATGGTGCAAGTGCTGCTGCCATTCATGACACTGTCCATTCTGGGCGTCCTCACCCGCATTGACGGGAGGCTCGAAGAGGCCGCGCGCACCATGGGATGCTCCTTCCTGCAGACAATCCGCACGGTGGTGCTGCCGCTGGCGCTGCCCGGTATTGTTGCCGGGTCGCTGCTTTGCTTTACGCTATCGGCCAGCTCGTTCGTCACGCCCAACCTGCTCGGTGGCACGCGCATTCAGGTGCTGGCCGCCTCGATTTACAAGTCTGTGACGGCGACGCCCGACTGGCCCTTTGCGGCGGCGCAGGCCGTCATCCTGTTCGTTGGCATCCTGCTGGTGCTGGTGCCCTATATCAAACTCACGGGAGCCAAGCATGGTTAGGGCTGTTCCGGGCTGGCTGCATATTGTCGGCATTGTCTTCGTCGCGCTGACCGCGCTTATCCTGCTGGCGCCGCTGATCGTGGTGATCGGGGTGTCCGTATCGGAAAGCCAGTTCATCGCGTTCCCGCCCAATGGGCTGAGCCTGCGCTGGTATCAGGAAGTGTTGTCGTCCAACGCCTATCTCAACGCAGCCTGGATCAGCATCCAGATCGCCTTGCTGGTCACCTTGATGGCCACTGCCATTGGCGGCGCGGCTGCGATCGCTATCCATCGCCGGCAATTGCCGTTCTCGGATGTGCTGGCCACAGTGTTCCTGTCGCCGCTGGTGCTGCCCACCATCATCTACGCCATCGGCATGCTGATGTTCTGGAGCTCGGTGTTCGGACCGGTCACGCCGCTGACGCTGGCGCTCAGCCATACGGCGATTGCCCTGCCCTATGTAGTACGCACCACGCTGGCCGTGCTCGCGGAATCCGACCCCTATCTCGAAGAAGCCGCACGCACCATGGGTGCGAACCGTCTGCAGCGGCTGTGGTTCGTGGTGGTGCCCCAGTGTATTCCGGGGCTGGCCGCGGGGGCGTTCTTCGCCTTCAACATCTCGTTTGATGAAGCCGTGCTGTCGCTGTTCCTGCGGGGGCCAACGCTGACTACCCTGCCCGTGCAGATCTACGGCCAGCTCGAGTTTTCGCCCGACCCATCGGTGGCCGCCGTGTCCACCATCATGATTGCCTTGACCATTGTGCTGATCTTCGTGATCGACAGGATGCTGGGCCTCACCCGTTTTGCGAGTGCCTGACCCATGGCCAATGTTCGACTGACCAATATCCGCAAATCCTTCGCCAAGACCCAGGTGTTGCACGGCATCTCGCTCGATATCGCCTCGGGTGAGTTCATCTCGCTGCTGGGCGCCTCGGGCTGTGGCAAGACCACACTGCTGCGCATGGTCGCCGGGCTGGAAAGCGTCACCGCTGGGGGCATCGAAATCGATGGCCGCGACGTCACGACCCTGCCGCCCGAACAGCGCGACATCTCCATGATGTTTCAATCCTATGCGTTGCTGCCGCATCTCAGCGTGAGCGAGAACGTGCGTTTCCCGCTGCGCATGCGCGGCATTGGCAGCCGCGAGGAGCAGCAGGAAAAGGTCGCCGCCGCACTCGAAACCGTGCAGTTGGGCCATCTGGGCGAACGCAAGCCGCGCCAGCTCTCGGGCGGGCAGCAGCAGCGTGTGGCGCTGGCGCGTGCCATCGTCTCCCAGCCCAAAGTGCTGTTGCTCGATGAACCATTGAGCAATCTTGACGCCCGGCTGCGCGAAGACATGCAGGTGGAACTGATCGAAATCCATCAGCGGCTGGGGCTGACGACGATCTTTGTGACCCATGATCAGGAAGAGGCGTTGAGTCTGTCGGATCGGATCGTTCTGCTCAATGCGGGGCGGGTGGAACAACAGGGCACGCCAGACGAAATTTACAACCAGCCCGCCACCAGCTTTGCCTCAAACTTCATCGGGTCGGCCAATCTGGTACCCGCCGAAATCACCGATGGCCCGAAGGGCCCGGTTGCCAAGCTTGAGGACGGTCAGATGCTGGTGCTCGACCCCAACGAGCCCATCCGCGGCAAGGCCACCCTGGCGCTGCGACAGGAAGACCTGACACTGAGCGCAGAGGGCACCGGCCCCAAGGCCAAGGTGCGCACCCGCGTGTTCCTGGGCGCGCGCAATCGCTACGTCATGACACTGGCGGGCCATCCGCTGCGCGCCCTGACCGCCAATGATCTCGACTTCGCCAATGGCCAGGAAATTGCGCTGACCATTGATCCGGCACGCATCCGCGTGATCGCCGACTGACCCCTGTATCGGAATTTGCATCATGAGTTTTGAAACACGCCTTTTTATCAATGGCGACTATGTCCAGGGCCAGGGCCCGGCATTGGCGAGCCATGAACCCGCGACCGGCAAGGTGCTCGCTGAAGTAGCGTCGGCGGACCACGCCCAGGTCGATGCGGCTGTCACCAGCGCCCATGCAGCCTTTGCGAAATGGAGCCAGACCACGCCCAAGGAGCGCAGTCTGGCGCTGCTGCGCATTGCCGACGCTATTGAGGCGCGCTCGCACAGTCTGGCCGATGTGGAATCGGTCAATGCCGGCAAGCCCTGGCGCTATGTGCAGGCGGGCGAACTGGCCAATGTAGCCGACGTGTTCCGGTTCTTCGGCACCGCGGTGCGCAATGTACCGGGCACAGCAGCGAACGGTTTCCGCTCGAGCCGGCACACCAGCATGATGCGCCGCGATCCGCTGGGCGTGATTGCCTCGATCGCCCCGTGGAATTATCCACTGCTGATGGCCGCCTGGAAAATCGCGCCAGCCGTCGCCGCCGGCAATGCCGTGGTGATCAAGCCATCGGAAAACACTCCGCTGAGCCTGTTGTTTCTGGCGTCGATCCTGGCCGAATTCCTGCCGCCGGGCGTGGTCAATGTGGTGTGTGGTGACGGCCCTGAAGTGGGCCAGACACTGATCACCCATCCGCTGGTGCGCATGATCTCGCTGACAGGCGATGTGCGTACCGGACGCGCCGTGCTCAAGGCAGCCGCCGGAGAAAGCATCAAGCGCACCCATCTTGAACTGGGTGGCAAGGCCCCGCTGATCGTGTGTGCCGATGCCGATATCGACAGCCTGGTGGAGACGCTGCGCGAGGCCAGCTTCTACAATGCCGGACAGGACTGCACGGCGGCCTGCCGGATCTTTGTCGACAAGTCGATCGCCCAGGAGGTGACCGACAGGCTCTCAGGCATGATCGGCTCGCTGGTCTATGGCGCGCCCGAGCGCGACGACGTCGAATTCGGTCCCTTGATCACCGGATCTCAGCGCGACCGGGTCGCCGGCTTTGTTGAGCGGGCGCGCGACGATGGCGCTGATATCGTGGCTGGCGGCGCGACACCGGATCAGCCAGGTTATTACTACCAGCCAACGCTGGTAGCGGCGCCGATCGAGGCTGAAATCGTGCAGAAGGAAGTGTTTGGACCGGTGCTGACCATCACCGCATTCGACGAACCAGCCACGGCGCTGGAATGGGCCAATGCCTCCGAATACGGTCTGGCTTCATCGGTGTGGTCGCGCGACGGTGTGCAGGCAATGAATATCGCCAATGCGCTGCAATACGGCATTACCTGGGTGAATACCCATGGCGTGTTCGCCACTGAAATGCCGCATGGGGGCATGAAGAATTCGGGCTATGGCTCCGATCTCTCCATGCAGTCTCTGATGGACTACACGCAGGTACGCCACATCATGGTTGCGTCCTAGCACGCGGAAAAAGGCGCGCATGGATGGGTAAATCTGATAGAGGAAGCGCCATGCGCATCCTCGACATGACCACCTTTGTCGCCTTGGCGCGGCACCGCCATTTTGGCCGTGCCGCCGAAGAACTGCATACGACGCAGCCAGCAATTTCCATTCGTCTTGCGGCGATGGAGGAGGAGTTTGGCTGCCGTCTCATGCACCGCACCGGACGCAATTTCTCGCTGACCCCCAGCGGACAGCGTGTGCTGGAAACCTTCCAGTCGATCCTGAGTGCCTATGACGGGCTCAAGCATGAACTGACCGACGAGGCCAGCCTTGCGCCCAAGGTGGTGCGGATCGGGGCAATCGACTCGGTGTCCTCGACCTGGATGACGCCCTTTGTCGAAGCGTTGCACGAAGCGGCGCCAACGCTGAAAATCGAGCTGACGGTTGAAGGCACCAAAAGCCTGATCGACGGGATGAACAAGGGCGAGTTCGATGTGATCTTTGCGCTCGATCCGGCCATTGGCGACAATTTCCGCAGCTTCACGTCCTGCGTGCTGCAGATGACATGGGCTGGATCACCCAAGATCATCAATCCGGACCGCACCTATAGCGTCGATGATCTGGCGAGCCTGCCGATCATCACCTTCCCCAAGGACACCCCGCCCTACCGGATGATCGCGCCCTATTTTCAGGACGAGCAGGTGCTGGCCAGCAAGCTGACGAGCTCCAATTCGCTATACTCGATCATCAATCTGCTCATTGACGGCTTTGGCGTCGGCGCCATTCCCAGCGTCACCATCAAGCGCGAGCTCAAGATGGGGCTGTTGCACCCGATCCGGGTGACCAAGCATTTTCCCGCCATGCCCATTATCGGCACTTATCAGGCAATCAGCGAACGCGATCTGATCCGCCGCGTGGTCGAACAGGCCCATGTCAGCGCCGCGCTTTACTGCGCGACAGTGGACCCCAGCATGGCCTGGGTGGATTAGGCCTTAACGACTCAGTGCAGCGTGCGCTTCGCAAAGCGGCCATTGTTCATAATGACGGGCATGTGCACGCCATCGCCCTTCAACAGACTGATATCGCTGAGCGGGTCTCCGTCCAGCACCAGCAAGTCGGCGAACGCACCTTGGGCAATAACGCCAACCTGGCCTTCCAGACGGCACAGTTTTGCACCAACTGTGGTGGCCGAACGAATGATCTCGGCTGGAGTGAGCACCTTGGCAAGGATTTCGAATTCCATGCAGTGATACTTGCGCAATTCGCCAAGCAAGTCTGAACCGAACGCCATGGGCAAACCGGCATCGCGCATGATTTCGAGCGAGCGCAGCCCACCGCTGCGGACAGTTTCTATCTTGGCAAATTCGGCGGCACCCAGGCCCAGCATTTCACCCTCAAGTGCCAAAGCATCGTAGGCCACCAGAGTAGGTACGGCGATGCACCCTTTTTGCGCTGCCAGACGCGCGGTTTCCGGTTCAATCAGATTGCAGTGCTCAAGTGAATGCACACCGAGTTCCACGCAGCGACGGATGGATTTGTCGGTATAGACATGGGCGGCCACATAGAGCCCGGCATTGTCGGCTTCCTCGACCATTGCCGCGATTTCGTCGCGGGAATACTGGATGGAGTGGATTGGGTCATTGGGTGAAGATACCCCGCCATTGGCCATGACCTTGATGAAGGCGGCACCCTCCTTGATCATGGTGCGGCAAGCGGCGCGGACATTGTCGACACCATCAACGATCAGGCCCATCGAACCGAGGCGATCGGAAAACAGGCCGGGACGGTCATCGCTGCGGTTACGCAAATCGGCATGTCCACCCGTCGTGGTCAGGCCCTTGCCGCAGATCACCAGACGGGGGCCCGAAATGATGCCCTCGGCCACCGAGCGAACCAGTCCGTGATCGGCTCCCCCTAGATCACGCAGGGTGGTAAAGCCGCGCAGCAAAGCCTCGTTCATCACCCTCGCCGAGCGCAGGGCGGACAGCGAGGCCGGGGCGGTCATGTTGGACCAAAGATCGAGCGTTTCAGCAACCACATGGACGTGACAGTCGATCAAACCGGGCATGACGGTACGGCCGCCCAGCGCAATTTCGGTCGTCTGGGGTGGCACCGACAATCCCGCTCCCACTGCCGCAATCGTGTCATCGGTTACCAGCACATCGAGGCCATCGCGTAGCACGCCCGCTTCGGCATCCAGCACGCGGCCGCCGGTAAAAAGATAGCTTGATGTCATGGTGATCCCAGTCGGGTTACTTATTGTGGCAGGCAACCAGCCGGCCATCGGCACGGGCGGTCAGTTCGGGGTCAACGCGCTTGCAGGTATCGCTCGCCAGCGGACAGCGGGTATGAAAAGGGCAGCCACTGGGCTTGCGCGTGGCGCTGGGGATGTCGTCGCTGGTAGCACTGAACTGATGGCGCTGACGCGGATCATGCGACGGCGCCGAGCGCATCAGCAACTCGGTATAGGGATGGGTGGGGTTTGCGAAAATATCGGTCTTGGGCGCGATCTCCACAATGCGGCCCAGATACATTACCGCCACCCGGTGCGAGATATACTCGACCACGCCTAGATCATGGGACACGGCGAGATAAGACACGCCCAGATCGCGCTGCAGATCGCCGAGCAGATTGAGGATTTGAGCCTGAACGGAAACATCAAGCGCCGAAACCGGCTCGTCGCAAACGATGACGTCGGGGCTGAACGCCAAGGCGCGCGCAATACCGATCCGCTGACGTTGACCACCGGAAAACTGGTGCGGGAAATTTTCCGCCTGATCTGGTCGCAGGCCGACGCGCTCCATCAGTTCTGCAACACGCGCGCGCCGGTCGGTCTTGGTGCCTATGGCATGAATATCGAGCGGCGCGCGGATAATGTCGCGCACGCGCTGGCGCGGATTGAGTGAGGAAAACGGGTCCTGGAAGACAATCTGCATGCGGCGGCGATAGGCCTTGAGCGCTGAGCTGTTAAAAGAGCGGATTTCCTGACCGTCGAAATTGACACGGCCGCCGGTCGGCTTGACCAGCCCCATCAAGGCCAGACCCGTGGTGGACTTGCCGCACCCGCTTTCCCCCACAAGACTAAGGGTTTCGCCCCGCCCAAGCGTAAAGCTGACGCCATCGACGGCTTTTACCGCCCCGACCTGACGTTGCAGCACGCCAGCGCGAATGGGGAAATGGACTTCGAGATTGTCGACGCTCAGCAGCGGTGTGCCATCAGGCTGCATCGTCGTGCTCCCAGCAAGCGGCCCAATGGCCGGGACGTTTTTCTTCAAAGGGCGGACGCTCTTCAAGGCAGCGCGGCGCGGCATTGGGGCAGCGCGGTGCAAAGGCACAACCCTTGGGCAGATTCCACAGCGCCGGCACGGTGCCGGCGATATCGGCGAGACGATCCCCGACCTGAGCGGAGGCGCCACCTCGCGGCACCGCCCCCATCAGCCCAATCGTGTAGGGATGGAGCGGATGGTCGAACAGTTCGTAAATGCTGGCTTCCTCGACCTTGCGGCCCGCATACATGACTATAACCCGGTCAGCGACTTCGGAGACCACACCAAGATCATGGGTGATCAGGATTTGCGCCGTTCCGAGACGTTTTTGCAGGTCCGAGATCAGGCCCAGAATTTGCGCCTGAATGGTCACATCAAGCGCTGTGGTCGGTTCGTCGGCAATGATGATCTTGGGATCACATGCCAGTGCCAAAGCGATCATGGCGCGCTGCCGCATGCCGCCCGACAGCTCGTGCGGGAACTGAACGGCGCGCCGTTCCGGATCTGGCATCTGCACCAGTTGCAGGGCCTCGATGGCGCGGGCCTTGGCCCGCTGGCGCGAACAGTGACGGTGTTGACGCACTGCTTCGGCAATTTGCTCGCCAATGGTGAGCACCGGATTGAGCGCGGTCAGTGGCTCTTGGAAGATCATGGCGATCTGCTCGCCGCGAAAATCCTCGATTTGACGTTGATCCATATCGAGGAACTCTGCGCCATCGATCTTGATCGAGCCAGAGCCCACCCGCACTCCTTCAGGCAGCAGGCGCAGCAGCGACAGGGCGGTCATGGACTTGCCGCAGCCCGATTCACCAACAATGCACAGCGTCTCACCCGCATCGACAGTGAAGCTCATATCGGAGACGACAGCGAACGGACCGGTGCCGCTGTCGATCTCAATATCGAGATTGGATACCTGGAACACGGGCACATGCGCAGCACTGGTTGAAGCAGTCATTGTGGGCAATCCTTGCAGGACATTGCCGCCGGGCGGCGATGTCGAATTCGAGCTAGTCGGTAGCGCCTTCGAGATTGCCGACCATAAAGCCGTAATCGCCGCTCTGGACCAGATTGCGAGTGAGGTGCTGCATGATCATCACGCCGTTTTCAAAGGGCGTTGCGATCTCTTCAAGCACTTCGAAATTATACGGGCTGACCACGCGACCCAGCAGCTGACCACCCTTGATGACCTCACCATTGGCCGGGCATAGCGGTTCAAGCCAGCCTCCCTGGCTGGGGCGGATACCGGCCAGTTCATTGACCACGATCTGCTCGGGCTGAGGCGCCATTTCACCGGGAATGGCACCCTTGAAGCGCAGCATGTTGAGCACACCGTCCACCGTGCGCCGGATATAGGGTGTCTGGTCGAGAATGCCGCCGCCCAGTTCGATCACCGATACGGGGATATTGCGCTTGTCGAGCGTGACCGACTTGGTGGTGCCGCCGAACACGGTGCCTTGCTTGTTCTCTACCGGGCGATAGAGCAGTTTGGAGCCAAAGGCACGCGAGAGGCCTTCATCATTCCAGATATAGACATAGTCCACAGTCGGTCGGTCCGTGCCGCTATGCAGATCGATATGCACATCGATGACGTTGAAGAATTCCTGGGTCAGCGCATGCGCCAGCTGCTGGCTATAGGTGCCCTTGGGGTTGCCGGGGAACTGGCGGTTGAGGTCGACCTTGTCGATGGTCGCGTAGCGCTCATTGACGGCGAAGGCTGATGGATTGGCCACAGGCAGCAGTAGGATGCGGCCCTTGATCGGCATATCCTTGAGTAGGTTGAACAGCTCGAGAATGGCTTGCGAACCGGTATTTTCATTGCCGTGGATCGCCGCCGAAATGCCGATGGTGGGGCCGTCCTCTTCGCCCACCAGCTCGTGCATGAACAGCACGGCATCGCTGCCATCGGCATTGGTGGTGAATTTGGGCCGCAGCTGGTTGATGGACTTTACCATTCGAGTTTTCCTTTAGTTGTTGGCCTTGCCGGCCTTGGATCCGCTGCGTGAAAGCTGGCGTGGATCAAGAACATCCCTGAGCCCGTCGCCCAGAAGGTTGAAGCCGAGCACGGTGATCATGATGGTGGCGCCCGAGATGATGGAGAGCCATGGTGCGTCGCGCATGAACTTGGTGCCGTAGGCCAGCGTCCAACCCCAGGTTGGGGTTGGCGGTGGCAGGCCAAAGCCCAGGAAGCTCAGGGCGGATTCCGAGATGATCGCGGTGCCCAAACCCAGCGAGGAGAGCACGATGATCGGCCCCAGCGCATTGGGCAGGATTTCCTTGAAGATGATCCGGGCCGGGCTGGCGCCCAGGGCACGAGCTGCCTGCACATAGTTCTGTTCGCGCAGCATCAGCGTGGTGGCGCGCACCACCCGGGCATATTCGGTCCACGCGATGATGATGATGGCGAAGGAGACGTTAAGAATGCCAGGGCCAAGAACGGCGACAATGGCGAGCGCCAGAACGATGGCGGGGAATCCCAGGAAAATATCGGTGACGCGCATCAGCAACTGATCGACCCATCCGCCGAAATAGCCGGCCACCACGCCTACCACGGTGCCGATGATGGCAGCGCAGGTGACGGAGATGATGGCAATGGTTAGCGACACGCGAGCGCCAAAAACCAGCCGGGACCACAAATCGCGGCCGAAATTATCGGTGCCTAAAATGTGCTCGGGCGTGGGCAGTGCAAAGCGGTTGCGCATATCCATCTGCTCGACGCCATGGGTCGCCACATAGGGGGCAAAGATGGCGCACAGGATGATGGCCAGGGTGATGGCGGCACCAACCACCAACGAGGTATTCTTGAGCGCTTTGGGCAATTGCATGGCGGTCACCCGAGCCGGATGCGCGGATCAACCGCGGCATAGAGGAGATCGACCACCAGATTGACCAGGGCGTAGACGATGGCGAAGGTCAAGACGATGCCCTGAATAAGTGGCAGATCACGCTGGGAAATGGCCGCGATGGTAAGCTGGCCCAGACCAGGCCAGGCAAAGATGGATTCAGTCAGCACCGCGCCACCCAGTAGAGCGCCGAAACGCAGGCCGATGACACTGAGTACCGGCAGCAGAGCATTGCGCAGGGCATGACGGACAACCACCCGGCCCTTGCGCAAACCCTTGGCATAGGCTGTGCGCACAAAGTCCTCGCGCAGCACTTCAAGCATGGATGCGCGCACCAGCCGGGAGATGATGGCCGCCGAATTGGCCGCCAGTGCCAAGGCTGGCAGCGCAATATGGGTAATGGAATCCCAGAGGATATCGGGCCGTCCGGAAAGGGCAGCCCAGGCTGCGGCATGCAGCGGCTCGCCACGGCCAATAGCGGGCAACCAGCCCAGTTGCACAGCAAACAGCAGCATCAGCAGCAAACCCAGCCAGTAGACCGGCATAGACACGCCCAATTGTGCAAACAACATGGTGGCGGTGTCGATCCATGACCCCTGGCGAATGGCGGCGATGACACCCAGTGACAGACCGATCAACGTCGCCAGGATCAGCGAAACCACGGCTAGCTCGATGGTGGCGCCCAACCTGCCGGCGATGATCTCGGCCACCGGCTGGCTCTGGAAGATCGAGCGGCCCATATCGCCCTGCAGCAGCGCGGCGAAATAGTCCCACAGGCGGACATACCAGGGGTCGTTGAGTCCCAGATTGTTGCGCAGGTTCAAAATGGCTTGAGGCGTCGCGTCCTGACCAAGCAGCACAGCTGCAGGATCGCCAGGGATCAGCAGCAAGAGCCCGAAGGTGACCACGACCATGCCGATAGCCATGGGAATGAGCAGCAATAAGCGCCGGATTACATAGGCAAGCATGGCGTGTGCTCCCAGACTGTGTGCGGCCCGGAGCCGACAACGCGGACCGGATATGGGTGGCGGCTGGTCATCAGGCGATCACAACGTCTTCGATCTTGCGCGGATAATGGGTCATGCTGTCGGGACCGTCGCTGGTGATCAGCACCGTGTCGGCGAGGCGGTAGCCGGCAAAGTCCGGCACGAAGATGGCCGGCTCACTCGAGGTGATCATGCCGGGCTCAAGAATGGTCTGGTCGCCCGCTTCGACCCAGGGTGGCTCGTGGAACATCACCCCCATGCCGTGGCCGACGCGGTGAAGCAGATATTCGTCCATGCCGCTGTCGCGGATATAGGCCAGGGCCAGATTATCGGCGGAAGCGCAGGTGTGACCGGCGATCAGTGCCGCGGTTGCCATATGCTGGGCCTCATAGGCCACGGCATAATGTTGCTGCTGGAGCGGGCTGGGTTCTCCGAGGAACAGAGTGCGTTCACTTTCGGCGGCGCGTCCGCCGACGCGGCAGCCGAGCGACAGAATGATACTTTCGCCGCGCTTTACCGGATTGCCGGTTGGCATGCCGTGCGGAAACGCCGATCGGGCGCCGGAATAGACCAGACCGCTGGCCAGCCCCTGCACCAGCAACAGGTCGGCGTGTTCCTCATGCATGATTTTCATGGCATGGCGCGAGACGAAGGACTCGATCTCGATTTCGCTGGGCAGAACGCTGCCCGAGTGCATGGCGTCAGCAATCAAACCGACACCGGCGACCACCATTGCATCGGCAATGCGCGAAGCCTCGCGGTGCAGCGCGATCTCTTCGGGGTATTTGACCAGCCGCATCTGCTGGACAAGGTTGGACGGGATAGCACGTTGCGCATTGGGAAACGCCGCTTCGATCTGGCTGACGCGCGCCAGCGAAATAGCGTGGCTATAGGCCACTGTCCCGGTCAGCTTCGGGAAGTTGCGCCCCAGCACATCAAACGGATTGTCGACGCCAGGAAACTCGAAATAGACGATGGGTTCAGCCGCGATATTCTGGTGCACGGCGTGCAGCTGCTCGAGCTTGGGCATGAGCAGCCACGCGCCATCCTGGGTGATGGCGAAGACCACGGGCCGCTCGGTGGTGTAGTGCGAAAAACCGGTGGTGTAGATGACGTCGTCATTGGAATCGAGCAGCAGAAGATCAATGTCCGCAGCAGCCATCCGGGTACGGATATCGGCGTGGACCTTGGCGTAAAAATCGTGTCCGAGGACCTGGTGAAATGCCATCTGCGCTCTCGTCAATATGCGGAAAAACCGGCCGGCATCGTCAAGCGATACCGGCCGTAGTGGTCAGGACATCAGTCCGTCAGGCCGATCAGGCCGCGCAGATTGCCGCGCGGGGTGGCCTCAATCTCAACGGGGAGATCCTTGGCGTAGAACATCTGGTAGCCCTGGGCCGAGATAATGTAGTAGGGCAGCTCTTCAGCCAGAATGCTGGCCGCAGCCTGATAGTTCTCGGCTCGCTCAGCCTGATCGAGCGTGGAGCGGCCAGCCTGCAGCAACTCATCAACTTCGGCGTTGGAGTAGCCACCCCAGTTTGTCGGCCCACCAGTGGTCAGCTGCGCGAACAGCAGGCGGTCGGGATCAACGATGTTGAGCCAGCCAAGCAGCGCGATCTGGTGCTGCCCCTTCTGCACGTAGTTGGTCGAGAACGAAGGCCAATCGGAGATCTGGGCTGTCGCCTTGACGCCTGCCATTTCGAAGATGGCCTGCAGATATTCGACCGACTGCACGCGGTTAGGATCTTCACTGTGGGTGGCCAGGGTGATGGAGAGGTCTTCGCCATCCTTGTCGAGGAAACCATCGCCATCGCTATCGCTCCAGCCCATTTCTTTGAACAGCGCCGTGGCGCCCTCAACATCATAGGTTGGCTGCGAGATATCGGCCGAATAGGCCCAGGATGACGGCAGGATCAGAGAATGCGCAACTTCATCAACGCCCTGGTAGATGTCGTTGACGATGGTGTCCTGGTCCACCAGCATGGCGAAGGCCCGACGCATCTTGACGTCTGACAGCAGAGGATCGCTGACGTTGAAGTTGAGATAGGTGACGCCCAGACCGGCAGTGATGAAATTGCCGAAGCGCTCATCTGCCTCGAGACGCTCGATATCCTGTGGCGACAGCGGCGACTGGATGACATCGAGATCGCCGGCTTCAAATGCCTGTGCTCGGGCAGAGTTGTCGCCGATGATCTTGAGCGTCAGCTTGTCGACCTCTGGTGCGCCCTGCCAGTAGTTCTCATTGGCTTCCAGATCGATTTCGCTACCACGGTTCCACGCGGCCAGCTTCATCGGGCCTGCGCCAACCGGGTTGGTCGCGAGATCGGCGCCCCCCTCAACCAGGGCCTTGGAGACGATACCCATGTCGAGATAGCTCAGCAGCGGCGCATATGGTGCGTTCAGGCTGAACTTTACGGTCTGGGCGTCGACAGCCTCGATTGCGGTGATCGGGGTATAGAGCGCCCGCGACGGTGCGCTGAGATCCGGATCGATCAATGTGGTGTAGGTGTAGACCACGTCTTCGGCAGTCAGCGGGCTGCCATCGGAGAACTTCAGGTCTGGCCGAAGCTTGAAGATAACGGTCTGAGGATCGGGGCTTTCCCAGCTTTCGGCAAGATCAGGAACCGCTTCAAGCGATGGCGTGATGTGCACCAGACCGGCATAGATAAGGTCGGTTGTGCGCGATGCGGTGGTGTCACGGGCAAGACGTGGGTCGAGCGTGCCGGCGTCGACATCCGTCCCCACCACGACTTCGGTCATGTCCTGTGCCATCGCCATGTGCGCCGGCGCGAAGCTCAGCGCGACGATGGCGCTGGTTGTCAAAAGAAAGCTCTTCATTCCCTGTTCCCCTAGATTGGTTCTTACGAAGCGGCGTTTAGACGTGTTGAGAGGCGGACCATCTCCTCTTTGGCCCCTCCACCCGACTCCTTGGCGATCCGCTGCTGCCTAAGCTCAGCCAGATGCGGAACGAAAATATTCTCCAGCGCACCAGGGTCCGGCGCGTGACGGTATTCGAAACAGCGCACATTGGGCCGGACCAGGTCGATGATGTGATCGGCGCCAGAGGCGTAGATGACGACGTCGCATCCCAACAGCGTCTCGCGCAGATCGGGCGCGGAGGACCAAGTCACTACAATGTCGGAAACGTGCGGCGCGAATTCGCGCACGCTAGGACGCATGATGGCAATGTATTCCTGAAAGTGAGTCACGGCAGCCACACGCGCCCGCGGGTCAATCCCGGCCAAATTCTGCCGGGTTCCTTGTGACGGCAAAAAGCGCAGCCCCAGCACATGCTCAATGCCGACCAGGGCGCGCACTTCAGCCTCACGGTGAGCGAAGGTAATAACCAGATCAGCTTCAAGACATGCATCCCGCTCGGGACCTGGCTCGCGAAGGCTATCCAGGGTCACCAGCGCCATCGTGTCATTGACGCCAAGGCTGGGGCGGATCTGGGCGACATAGTCGCGCCCGGGACCCTCGAAGATGCAGACAAAGACCGTCGACAGCCCAATTGTGGGTCGGCGCAGTTGCGCCTGCGCACTTATCATGGAAACCAGCGCCATCGTGGAGACGCCCAGCGACTCGGCCCGACCAATAATGGCTTCGATATCAGCGCGCAGCGCATTGATCGGCTGATGCTCGCTGACGCTGGACTGACGCGCGCCCATGGTGAAGGCACCAAGACCGTGCCGCATCTCGACCAGACCTTCATCGCGCAACTGCTGATAGACTTGACTGACCGTCATGGGGGCGATGCCCAGATCCGCTGCGAGCTGGCGTACGGACGGCAGCTTGGTACCATCCGCCATACCGCCGAAGGCCAACGTATAACTCAACAGTCCATGCAACTGTGTGCCCACTGGAACAGGCAAGGACTTGTCAATGCTGCTGGCGTCGATGGGAAACATATGTGTTCTATCCACTCAGTACACCTAGACCGTAACACCTCGCTCTGCCGACGCAAGCCCCTCTGAGCTTTTTTTACTCAGCGTTTGCCAAAGCTCAAAAACTATGCACATTTTAGCTGAAGAGTTCCGTTTTTCTTGGCGCAAGCGTGCATATTTGCCGTGATGCGCGTAAACGACGTTGTGCCAGCACGCATAACGAGCAGACGAAGGTGTACTAGTGAATTATATCAACCTGGGCAGGACAGGCCTGAAAGTCTCACGACTGGCCATGGGGTGCATGACCTTTGGCACGCCGAACTGGGCTCCCTGGGTGCTCGATGAGACCCAGTCGCGGCCGATCCTGGAAAAGGCCCTTGAACTGGGCATCAACTTCTTTGATCTCGCCGACATGTATTCAGCCGGTGAGAGCGAAGTGGTAGTGGGCCGCGTGTTGGCCAGCCAGCCCCGCCACAAACTGGTTCTGGCGACCAAGCTGTACAATCCCATGAGCCAGGATCCAAATGATCGCGGCCTCTCGCGCAAGCACATCTTTGAGGCGATCGATGGTAGTCTTCGGCGGCTGGGCACGGATTATATCGATCTCTACCAGTTGCACCGCTTCGACTATGAAACACCCCTCGAAGAAACGCTCGACGCTCTTAATGATGTCGTACGCGCCGGTAAGGTTCGCTATCTGGGTGCCTCGTCCATGCATGCCTGGCAGTTCATGAAGGCGCTGGGTCTGCAGCGCGCCAAGGGCTGGGCGCCGTTCGTGTCGATGCAGCCGCACTACAACCTGATGTATCGCGAGGAGGAGCGCGAAATGCTGCCGCTTTGCCTAGCCGAAGGCATTGGCGTGATTCCTTGGAGCCCCCTCGCCCGAGGACGTCTGGCCGGTCGCAGCACGGATGCTTCAACCCGAGCCCAGACCGACAAGACCGCCAATGCACTCTACGACCGTTCACAAGAGCAGGACGAGGCAGTGATAACCGCCGTCCGCGCCGTGGCAGAACGGCATGGCCGTCCACCCGCCCAGATTGCCTACGCTTGGGTCGCCAGCCGACCCGGCATCACTGCACCGATCGTAGGTATTTCCAAGCTGCATCAGTTCGATGATGCCGTTGCTGCGCTGGAAGTGAAACTCAGTGACGAGGATGTGGCGCTGATGGAAGCGCCTTACCACCCCAAGCCCATTGCCGGGCACCAGTGACTAGAGGACCGCTGCGATGAAACTGGGTAAGGAACTGGCGGAACTGACTGCAGGCATCGACGCACTGTATCGGCGGACGCCTCGCAGCGATGGCTTTCTCGACAAGGAAGGGCTCATCCCCGTGGCTGTGGCCGATGTCACACCCAGTTCCTTGCGAGACTACTCCGAAGCGACGGCGGCGCTGCTGGCATTGCGCAGCAGGCTATCTGCCGAAGCGGAAAGCCCGCTACGGCGAGACTACCTTGAGGAGATGATCGATTCCCTGCTGGCGTTGATCGAGACCTTTGAGGAACGTCCAATCACATTTGCCGACCGGGTAAGGCGACAGATCCGTGTCGATACCCAGATGATCGGCGACGAGATTCTGGACGGGTATTGCACGACCATCCGGCAAGCACTTGATGAACTGGGCTTTGCTGGTGGCACGCTGGCCGACGATCTGGTGCGCTGGGAAACCAGCGCGCAGGTACCGGCCGATGCTGTGCTGGCGACAATGCGTGAACTGACGCTTGAAGCGCGCACCCGGGCATCGGCGTCCATGTATCCCATGGACGATCAGTGGATGGAGCCGGTCGGCGTCAATAACGTGCCATTCTCGGCCTATTGCGACTATCCATCGCGCAAAGTGCTGATGAACCTGGATTTTGCCTATACCCGCTTTGGGCTGAAGCATTTGGCGACCCATGAGGTATTCCCTGGCCATCTGGTGCATTTGGCGCTGCGCGAGCGCTATGTTGCTGAGGGAAGCATGCCTCTCGATGGTGCGCAGGTTGTCACCAGTTCGGCCAGCAGCGCGCTGTTTGAAGGTATAGCCGACAACGGCATGTTCTTCTTGAACTGGATTGATGGCCCGGAGGACGTACTTGGTGTTGCCTTGCAGCGGCTGCGCAGCGCCCAGCGCTGCAACGCCGCCTGGATGATGCATGGCATGGGCATGGCGTTTGATGAAATCGTGCCGATCATTGCGGAGGGCAGTTTTCAGGATCCGGACGCGACGCGCTCCCGGTTGGCCTTTCTCAGCCACAAACTGCGCGCCCCCTTTGTGTATGCCTATTGGTCTGGGGAGGTTGCGGTGCACGAATTGTGGAAGACCGTCACCCTCGGCCGGCGCACGGAGTTCTGGCAGTATTTGTATAGCAATATGCACACGCCCAGAACCCTGCTCAATCACTGGCGCGGCGGCTAACCTGCCCCGCAACTCACCAGCAGTTACCGCTGGGTGCTTTGCACTTAAGAGCAGGAAAGCGATCGCCGCGATTCTTTAGTTCGGGTAAGGAATATATTCATTGGTCGGTGCCACAGTAGGCTCAGGGCCAAGCAACGGGCACGCTGAGCGGGTGCCCGGCGCCGTAGAAGTTGCGCTGCCCTAGGAAAGGACACGCAATGTCGCTGATTGATCGGCACGCCGTCACTGTTAGCGGACGGGGCACCAAACCGATGGTATTTCTGCACGGGTATGGGTGTGACCAGAATATGTGGCGTCTGATGACGCCCTTTTTCGAAGAGGCCCACAAGGTCGTTCTGTACGATCAGATCGGCGCCGGCCGGTCGGATCTGAGCGCCTATGACAAGGACAAATATAACCGCCTGCAAGGCTATGCTGATGATCTGATCGCGATTTGCGACGAGTTGGCGCTCGGCCCTGTCGTTGTGGTGGGGCACAGCATTAGCGGCACCATTGCGCTTCTGGCCGCCAAGAAACGCCCGGAACTATTCGTGAAACTGGTGATGGTCGGCCCCTCACCAAGCTTCATCAATGATGGCGACTATGTCGGCGGCTTCGACCGGTCGGATATCGACGACATGCTCGAATTTCTCCAGCTCAACCACGAGGGCTGGTCCAGCCAGATGGCCCCCATCATCATGGGCAACCCGGATCGCCCCGCGCTCGCCGAGGAACTCGAAGCCAGCTTCTGTCGTACTGATCCGCAAATTGCCAAGCAATTCGCCCGGGCGACATTCCTGTCTGACCACCGGGCCGATCTGGTTGATGTGAATACACCCACGCTGATTCTGCAGAGCGATGACGATACGATCGCTCCGGTAAGTGTGGGGACGTATATGGCGCAGACCATGCCCAATGCGCAGATGGTGCTACTGCGGGCGCAGGGGCATTGCCCTCACATCAGTTCAGCCCCCCTGGTGTCAAAAGCCATTCTTGATTACCTGGCGCAGTAGGGCCCGCCGGATGGATCCCGAAGTCCCCGGAACATTGACTGACAAAGGGTCAGCGCTGGATCTGTTCGAGTTGGCGCCAGCAGCCATGGTGCTGTGCCATCGGCAGGGGTTCGTGCAGAAATTCAACCGGGCATTTGCACGGCTGGTCGGCTGGCAGGATGGCAAGATACCGCCGGCGCGACAGTTCAAAGAACTGCTGACCAGGCCGTCGCAATACATCTATGGCTCACAGGTTGTGCCGCCGCTGCATCTGTTGGGCGCAGTCGAAGAGATCGAGCTTGATATCGTCACAGCGGATGGATCGAAACTTCCCGTATTGCTTGGCGCAGTGCAGATCGACGGCGGCGATGGCGAAAACCTGCATTGCTTCTCGCTCACCCCGGTCAAGGGACGACGCGCTTACGCCCGCGAGCAGTTCGAGGCGCGGGGCAAGCTTGAGAGACAGCAGGAATATCTCGACCTCGCCGAGAAGCTTGCCCGGGTAGGGCATTGGCACGCCCAATTGGCCACCGGCGAGGTGTTCTGGTCGCCGGTGGTCTATTCGATCCATGGGCGGGATCCCGCCGACGCGGCGCCCCTCGATCTCGAAAAGGCCATCAACTATTATCACGCGGACGACCGCGAGGCTGTGCGCGCCGCCATCACTGAGGCGATGGACAGCAAGCAACCCTTCGCGTTTGAAAAGCGACTGGCCCCGAGCGAGCATCAGGGCGTGCGGTATGTCGAAGCCTATGGTTTGTGCGAGTTTGACAATACCGGACAGCCAACGGGCATATTCGGCGTCCTGCGCGACGTCACCGAGGCGCGCCAGGCTCAGGCCGACCTGGAAGCCAGCGAAGAGCGCTATCGCATGCTGGCCGACAGTGTTCCGGGCCTGATCGGCTATTGGGATCGCGATCTATGTTGCCGCTTCGCCAATCAGGCCTACCAGGAATGGACCCCTTATGCGCCTGCCGAGCTGGTGGGCATGACCATGGCACAAGTCGCCGGCGAAGAACTCTTCGCGCGTAACCAGCCATACGTAGTCGCTGCCCTGGGCGGCGAGCGACAGAGCTTTGAGCGCACCGTGGTGATCCCCACCGGGGAAACGCGCCACGCCTGGATCGAATATCTGCCCGATCACGGGCCCGATGGCACGGTGCGCGGGTTCTACTCGATGATAACTGATGTCACTGCGCTCAAGCAGCGCGACCAGGCCGAGCAGGAATCCAACGCGCTTCAATCCGCGGTATTGTCCAGCACCAGCTACATCGTCATTGCCACAAAGCCAGACGGAACCGTGACCATGTTCAACGCGGCAGCGGAGGCTGCCCTCGGTTATCGCGCCGAAGACGTCATTGGCAAACACACACCGGGGCTCTGGCACGATGTGAGCGAGGTTATTGAGCGTACCGAGCAGATCAATGCAGAACTAGAAACAGCTATAGAACCGGGGTTTGCCACATTTATTGCCCAAGCCGATCGCACTGGATCTGAGACGCGAGGCTGGACCTATATCGCCAAGGACGGACGTCGCTTCCCCGTCCGGCTGAGTGTCACCCAACTGCGCGATACCGATGAGCAGATCACCGGTTATCTCGGCGTCGTAGAAGACATTACCGACCGCAAGGCGGCAGAAGAAGCCCTGCGCACCAGTGAGGAGACCTTCCGCGTCGCCATGGAGCATGCCAGCATCGGTATGACGGTGCTTGACCCCGGGGGGCGCTGGGTCCGGGTTAATCAGGCGCTGACGCAATTGCTGGGCTATACGGAGGAACAACTGCTCGGTCTGGACTTCATTGCCGTCACCCACCCCGATGACAGAGTGGCCAGCGAGCAAGTGGTTCAACAATTGCTGTCGGGGGAAATTGACACGCACACGGCCGAAAAGCGCTATCTGTGTCGCGACGGACAATCGGTCTGGGCACAGTTGAGCGCTGCCGCCGTACGCAATCCCGATGGCAGCACGAAATACCTGGTTGCGCAGATTCAGGACATCACAGAGCGCCGCGAAGTCGAGCGGGTCAAGAACGAGCTGATCTCAACGGTTAGTCATGAATTGCGTACACCCGTCACCTCGATCCGCGGAGCGCTTGGCCTGCTGGCCGGGACCATGGCCAACGATCTGTCGCCGCAGGCTGTCAAGCTGGTCGACATTGCCAACAAGAATAGCGAGCGACTGATTCTGCTGGTCAACGACATGCTCGACATCGACAAGATTGCCTCGGGCAAGATGGCGTTTGACCTCCGCTCGGAGGCGTTGGGCCCGATTATTGGGATGGCGCTTGAAAACAACCAGCCCTATGCAGACCGCTTCGGGGTGAGCATCAACACCAATGCCGAAGAGCTGTCGGTCGAAGTGTTGGTCGATCCGGCGCGCCTGCAGCAGGTCATGAGTAATCTGCTCTCCAATGCGGCCAAGTTTTCGCATGCTGGTGGGCAGGTGAACGTTACCGTCACGGCGGGCGACACAATGTGCCGCGTTGCCGTCCGCGATTACGGACAGGGCATTTCAACCGCTTTTGCGCCGCTGATCTTTGGCAAATTTACCCAGGCGGACTCCTCGGCCACCCGCTCCAAATATGGCAGCGGACTGGGACTGCATATCAGTCGCGAGATCATCCTGCAGATGGGTGGTCAGATCGGCTTCGACAGCACGCCCGGCGAGGGCGCCACGTTCTGGATTGACCTGCCGCTGGCAGTTGCCTGAGCTGCGGGACAAATCCTGGCGGGTCCATCACTCTACCTTCAGACACAGGCAGCGCACGACCCTTCCAAGAACGACCAGTGTCGGCAGCCCTTGGCGTTTGTTTTGTTTGTTATTTTTGTTTTTTGAACGCA